>QWCE01000159.1_pt1 | contig 140432 bp, 127 predicted proteins | sample 1972531 | NCBI WGS metagenome assembly QWCE01 (sample SAMN09866716, study PRJNA288562) | Human gut metagenome isolate term4_stool, whole genome shotgun sequencing... | reverse complement strand
TACAATATTATATCATAAAATGAAAATCTTGAAAAAATCGCACCTTTAATATATAATGTAGATTAGTGGAATATAATTAAAAGATGGAGGAATAGTATGAAGAGAGTATCAAAATTTTTACTTATATTTGGAATTGTTTTTCTATCCATAACAAAAATATACGCTCGTCCAAAGACGAAGATTATTGTTAATGGAAATGATATAACAGATGTTGCACAGTCTGTAAATAAAGATGATAGAATCCTTGTGCCGATAAGATTTATTTCTGAAGCATTAAACAAGGAAGTAAATTATATAGATTATTCAAAGGAAGTTGTTATAAGCGATGTGTCGGGAAAGATGACACTTCAAATCGGAAGTCGTTTGATAGAACTTCCAAACGGGGAGTATATTTTATCTGATGTGCCGGCTCAACTTATAAATGACAGAACATATGTGCCGGTAAGAGTTATTGCGGAAAGTTTCAATATGGCTGTCAGCTACGATTTTCCTACAAATACTGTAACAATTGAAAATGGTACACCGAACCCTGATGATTCATATCAAATTCAAGGACTCGAAGATGTTGCAAGAACAATTCAAAACTATACTATAATTCCGGGAAAAAATATTGCATCGAGAATTGTAAAATCGAATTTGTTTATTGTAGACCCGATTACAAAGAAGGGGATTATAAACGGTAAGTCAACAAATTTAAGTATTTCATACACTCCTATAAAGGCAAAAGATTTCAGCATTATTTTGATTGCAAGTTATGATAAAAATGGAAACATTGTCACAGGACGCGGAAAGAAAGTGAGCACAAAGCTGGTTCCGGAAGTTTCATTGGAAGGTGTGACGGAAGGTGCAGTAGTTAATGAAAAAGCTGAACTTATGCCGAAGATGAATTTTATTCCGGTTTCTTTGAGTTATACAGTTCTTGATAACAATACAGGTAATGCAAAGAAATATGAAAACAAAGATCCGTTTGCACCATGGCAATTTGAAGTGCCGGGTGGAGAATCGAGAAATGTTCAAGTTACAATAAATGCAATCGACATCGATGGAAATAATTATATTTCAAATCCGGTAAATTTTGAAATTCAAACATCGAGAAGATTTGCTCTTACGGGAGTGAAACAAAACGAAGTTATAAATAAGACAGTTAAGCTGAATGTAAATAGAAATTTTGACGTCACATCGACTAGATATTATCTTGGGAATGCTGTAGGCGAAACACTTTTAAAAGAAAAGCCGTACGGAGAATTTATTTTTAATCCTTCGGAAGATTTGAACGGCAGCTATTATTTGAGATCGGAAGTAACTCTTCCAAGTGGAGAAATTTTATCGAGCGACAAGGTTAATGTCACTATTAAAGGAGGAAGAAGACTTCTTCTTCAAGGAGTAGGGCCTAATGCTGTTATTACAGGAGATACTGAGCTTTCATACGATTCAAATCTCGAAGCAAAAAGTGTCAAGTATATTTTTAACGGTCCACAAAGTTTTACTGTCACAGGTATTATAGGCGGAAAGACAAAGTTCTCCCCTGCAAATAGGAAGAGCGGAACATACAAGATTTACGCTCAAATAGAAACGAACAAAGGAACACTTAAAAGTGATGTTGTGAGCGTAAAAATTCACAATGAAAAGATTTTTGGACCGGCACCTATTGTGCCTAAGAATAAATTTATCGAAGAATTTTCGCCGCTCGCAGTTGAGGCGATGAAGAAAACGGGCATGGCCGCATCAATTCAAATGGCACAAGCTATACTTGAAACCGGATGGGGACAATATGTTCCGGTTGATAAATACACAGGAAGAATCTCGAGAAATCTTTTTGGTATTAAGGGCAAGGGCTCGGCAGGCTCAATAATCTCAAATACTTGGGAAGAATATAACGGGGTTTTATACAGAATTGACGATTATTTCAGAGCATATAACAGCGTAAATGAAAGTTGGAACGACCATAAAAAATTGCTTCTTACAAAAGAGAGATATCAAGTATTTAGAGATGTAATGTTTGATTATATAAGAGGAGCATACGCAATAAGAAGGGCCGGATATGCAACTGATTCAGGTTATCCGGGTAAACTTATAAAAATTATAAATGATAATAATTTAAGAAAGTTGGATGAAGTGAGTTTCTAATGAGTGAAGTAATAGAACCAAATGAAGAGGGAATAAAAAGAGCGGCTGAGATTATAAAATCAGGAAATATTGTTGCTTTTCCGACCGAGACGGTTTATGGTTTGGGAGCAAACGGATTTGATTCCGAGGCCGTAAAGAAAATTTTTGAAGCAAAGGGAAGACCGGGCGACAATCCGCTCATTCTTCACATTGCACACAAGGATGATTTCGACAAAATTGCAAAAAGTTATCCATCTTATGTGAAAGTTATGATGGAAAAATTTTGGCCGGGTCCTTTAAGCATGATTGTGCTTGCCAATGAATCTGTCCCGAAAGCTGTTACAGCGGGACTTGATACGGTTGCAATAAGAATGCCAAGCTTAAAGCTTGCACGCGACTTCATTGATGCATGTGGAGTTCCTATTGCGGCACCGAGCGCAAATATTTCGGGAAGACCGTCACCCACAACTTTTGACGATGTTTATTATGATCTTAGCAAAAAGGATGTTCCAATTATAAAAGGCGATGATACGGAAATCGGGCTTGAAAGTACAGTTGTTCTTTGTACAAGTTATCCACCGATTATTCTTCGCCCGGGAAAGATCACGAGGGAAGAAATTGCAAAAGAGGTTGGGGATTGTCTGATAGACATGAAAACAAAAGACAAGCCGCTTAGTCCGGGACAAAAGTACGGGCACTATATGGCAAGTAAACCGACTGTTTTGATGGACATTGAACCAAATGACACTGATGAATATTTGGATAAGCTTAATTTAAACGGAATTTATATTCTTTCGGAGCAAAACAGAAAAAGGGACAACAGCATAGTTATCGGGGATTATGAAAAACCGGAAGAGGCAAGTCACAGGTACTTTCATGCGCTCAGAGATGCTGATAAAATGGACGGCGATATAATCATTGTTCAAGCATTTAAAAAGGATAGAATTGGGCTTGCACTTTTTGAAAGAATGATGAAGAGCTCAAAACATAGAATTTTGGAGGATAAAAATGAAGATTGGATTTGGTAGTGACCACGGCGGATATGATTTGAAATTGAAAATTATGGAAGCATTGTCAAAAGAAGAAGGGTACGAACTATTTGACTACGGTTCATTTGAAGGCGAAAGAGTAGACTATCCGGACTATGCGAAAAAGACTGCAGATGCTGTAGTGAACAAGGATGTCGATTTGGGTATTCTTTTCTGCGGAACGGGAATCGGAATTTCGATTGCTGCAAATAAAGTTAAGGGAATACGATGTGCACTTCTTTCTGATTGTTTTTCAGCACAAATGGCAAAAGAGCACAACAATGCAAATATGATTGCGTTGGGTGGTCGTGTGCTTGGCGAAGAACTCGCGATAAAGATTGTAAAATCATTTTTAAATGCAGAATTTCAAGGTGAAAGACACCAAAAAAGATTAGATAAAATTAGTAAGATGGAGGAAGAATAAAATGGGACAAACTATTATTTGTAATCACCCTTTAATTCAACATAAGTTGGGGATTTTAAGAAGAAAAGACACAGGTGCAAAGGAATTCAGAGAACTTGTAACTGAAATTGCAATGCTTATGGGTTATGAACTTACAAAGGACTTTCCGCTTGAAGAAGTTGAAATTGAAACACCGATGGGAAAAGCTCATGTAAAATCAATTTCGGGAAAGAAAGTTGCAATTGTACCAATTTTAAGAGCAGGCCTTGGCATGGTCGACGGATTTTTAAATCTTATTCCTGCTGCAAAGGTTGGACACATTGGACTCTACAGAGACCCTAAGACATTTAAGCCGGTAAGTTATTACTGTAAAATGCCAGAAGATATTACAAATCGTCAAGTAATTGTTATCGACCCGATGATTGCAACCGGTGGAAGCGCAATTGATGCCGTTACAGAACTCAAAAATATGGGTGTAACAAATATTAAAGTTGCGAACATCATCGGCGCTCCGGAAGGAATTGAAGAATTCCATAGAGTTCACCCGGATGTAGATATCTATGTATGTTCGGTTGATGAAAAGTTGAACGACAACAAGTATATTATACCTGGACTCGGAGATGCAGGAGATAGACTTTTCGGTACTAAGTAATGAACGTTTTTTATATTTTTATGGTGGCGTTTTGCATAAGTTTTGCACTCACACCTATTAATATTTATATTTCAAAAAAATATGGATTCATAGATATTCCGAAAGATAATAGAAGGATGCATAAAGATGCTGTTGCAACCATTGGAGGGCTCGGCATCTTCATCGCGTTTTTAGTAACAATTCTTTTATTTGTGGACCTTTCCCCGAAGCTAATTGCTATTTTAATTGGAAGTGCAATTCTCGTTGTTACAGGAATGGTTGATGATAAGATAGACATAAAGCCGAAAGTAAAACTTATACTTCAAATAACAGCTGCGATTATAGTTGTTGCGGCAGGAGTAAAGATTACCCATATAACAAATCCTTTTAGACCGCAAGATACAATAAGTCTTGGAATTGTTGGACCTATTTTGTCGGTAATTTGGATTGTGGGTGTTTCAAATGCACTAAATTTTATTGACGGCATGGATGGGCTCTGTGCGGGACTTTCGACAATAAGTGCGCTTACCTTTTATTTCTCAAGTGAAAAAATCGGATTTGTTCCGACTCTTTCTCTTGCAATTGCAGGAAGCACACTCGGATTTTTGCCGTACAATTTTAATCCGGCAAAAATATTTATGGGTGATACAGGAGCACTATCTATAGGATTTATTTTAGCATGCCTTTCGGTAGAGGGCGTCATGAAATCAGTCACGACAATGACTTTGATTGTGCCTGTTTTGATACTTGCATTACCTGTTTTTGATACACTTTTTGCAATATTTAGACGTGCGATTAATGGTAAGAAAATTATGATGGCAGATAAAGGACATCTCCATCATAGACTTGTCCAAAGCGGATATACTGTAAAACAAGCGGTTTTAATAATGTATGGACTCTCCATAACTTGTTCGCTTATGGGACTGTTGATTTCTAAAGTCCCACCTGCTTTTGGAATGGTTTTAAGTGCACTCACAATAATAATGATAGTTGTTTTGGCTACTATATTCGGTCTTTTTAGAAAAGACGGTAAAAATAATGAAGATAAAATCAATGAGGGGGAATAATTTGATAAAGGTTGTATTAATTATCGGGACCAGACCTGAGATAATAAAATGCTATCCGATAATAAAAGCGATGCGTGAAGACGAAAATTTTGATTTGAGTGTAGTCTTTACCGGTCAACACAGAGAACTTCTCGACATGATGATAGAAGATTTGGATATTAAAAATTTTACAAATTTAAGAATTTTTGAATCTGGACAAAGTCTTTCTCATATAACGGCTCATGCACTAAATGCACTTGAGAGCCTCGAAAGCAAGGACTATGACTATTGTCTTGTTCAAGGGGACACAACAACTGTATTTGCAGGAGCTTTATGGGCATTTTACAATGGCATAAAAGTCGGACATATCGAAGCAGGGCTGCGCTCAAACAATATCATGAGCCCGTTTCCTGAAGAAGCTAACAGAAAGATGGTAAGCTCACTTGCGTCCTTGAATTTTGCACCGACAACTCTTTCTATGGAAAATCTTATAAGAGAAGGCGTTAAAAAAGAAAGTGTTTTTGTTACGGGAAATACTGTCATTGACACTTTAAGACTTTCAAAAAAAGATCAATACACATTCTCATATGATGAGTTAAATAATTTGAAAGACGAAGAGATTATTCTTCTTACTTGTCACAGAAGGGAAAATCAAAATCACTTGGATGATATTTTCGGTGCTGTTAAGGATGCGATAAAGGACAAAGATGTAAAACTTATTTTCCCGATGCACTTTACACCGAAGATCAGGGAATATGCAAAAAAATATTTTGCTGACTTGAAAAATGTTGAATTAATAGAACCACTTTCATATCATGATATGGTTCACCTTTTGAGCAAAGTTTCATTTGTTGTTACAGACAGCGGCGGGCTTCAAGAAGAAGCACCTGGCTTTGGAAAACCTGTTCTTGTTATAAGAGAAGAAACAGAAAGACCGGAAGGAATTGAAGCCGGTACTTGCAAATTGGTTGGAACGGAATATGACAATATAAGAAGAAATATTGAAGAGCTCATGGAAAAGGGAACTATGTACAAAAACATGAGCCACGCAAAAAATCCGTATGGTGACGGATTTGCGGCGGAAAGAATTTTGAAAATTTTAATCGAAGACTATAAGAAGGAGAACAACGCTTAATGGACACTGACTCGTGTATAAGGTTTGTGGTATTTTTTTTAATAAATATAATATTTTCATTTTTTATAAGATTTATAAGAACATCGGTTATGTGTGCCGAATTTAATCCTGGCAGAGATGAAGATATGGATTTTGCCGAAAGAAAAGAAGACATGGTTCTGAGTTTAGATTTATTTTATAATCTAGTCAAATTATCATTTGTATTTGTACTATTGATTTTGGCTCAAACAATTTACAAAAATCTTGATTTAGAAAATAGCCTCTCTGTTGTAGTTGTAACTTTAATAGTTCTCGTTTCATTGTTGATTTATGATATTTTGACAATAGATTTTCCAGATAGGTTTGGAAGCATAAAGCCGGATAAAAATGTAAACTCTTTAAAATTTGTTATATATCTTTTTGTGCTAATTATAATGCCAATTTACAAAACTGAAAAATGGCTAAAAAACACAATTATAGAAATATTTAAACTTCCTGATTTAAAACCGGTTGTAACAATCGATCAAATTACGTCTATGGTGGAACTTGGGGAAGAGCAAGGCATTTTAAACTCCGCAGAAAAAGAAATGATAGATGGAGTTATGGGATTTAACTCGAGAGTCGCAGAAGAAATTATGACACCGAGAACCGAAGTTTTTATGGTAGATATAAACAAAAAGCCGGAAGAATATATGGATGAACTTGCGGAATATAGATATTCGAGAATTCCGGTATATGATGATGATATTGATAATATTGTCGGCGTGATTTATCTTAAAGACATTTTTAAAGTTGTTTACAAAGAAGGTATCAAAAATCTGGACATTAAGAAGCTTATAAAACCGGCATATTTTGTTCCTGAAAGAAAAAATATCCATATGCTTTTTCAGGAAATGCAAAGAGAACAAAGACATCTTTCATTACTTATGGATGAATATGGAGGTTTCAGCGGTATAGTTACAATGGAAGACTTGACCGAAGAAATTATGGGCGATATTGACGACGAGTTCGACAATGACGAACCTGACGTATATGCACTCACAACAAATGAAGCGGTCGTTCAAGGAAGCACATCAATAAAAGATATAAATGATATGCTTGGAACTCATTTCCCTGAGGATATGGACTATGATACAATTTCCGGATTTATTATAAACAAGCTTGGATATATTCCGAATACAAATAGAATTTCTGAAATCGAATTCGAAAATGCCAATATAAAGATTCTTGAAGTTGAGGACAGAAGAATTAAGAAAGTTAAAATCACACTTATAGATATCGATCCAAATTTAGATACAAAAAAATCAAAGGAATAGCAATTTGAGTTATTATTTTATATGATTGGGTATAATATAAATAACTAAAGTCTTAAATTGTAAAAGGAGGATAACATGAGAATAAGATTGAGAAAAGAAGTTTATTTGGTCCTCGCTGTTCTACTTATAATAGTTTTATTTGTAGTATTCAGACCAAAGTCATCAGCAAGAATCGCTGAAACAAATATTGATGGAGTGGATATTTCCACTGACGAAGAAAAATATATTCAATTTGGTCAAAATGACAAGATAGCACTTGGGAATCCACCTAGAATGTTTCTTGTTGCAAATGGAAATATTATAAAGAGTTCTAATATTGAAATAGTTGAAGGTTCTTCGATGTTACCGGTTGATGTTTTAAGTGATATTATCGGTGGAGAAGTCAAAGTAAATCCGCAAAACGGAGATGAATTTACAATTAAAAATAAAGAGACAAAAATCACATTCAGACTTAATGATCAATCCGCTGAACTAAATGATAAACCTGAATTTTTAGACGTTCTTCCTGTAAGAGAAGGAAAGATTGTATATGTTCCTTTGAAACAATTTTTTGAATATTTTGGTTTCAATGTAAAATATGTTCTCGGAGATGATTCGAGTGAAGTTGCACCATTGATTCCTAATTTCCAACAAATTTTTGTTTGGAAATATCCTGAAAAATCGACACCTCTTACAAAAGATGAAGCTGTAAAGATTTTGACTAAAGAACTTAAAAAGGCATACAAGACGAACTTCGGCAAAAAATGGACAGAACCGAAGGAAGGTGAAACCCAAGGAAATGCACCTGAAGATGAAATGAGATGGAAAATTAAACAAGGCTTCAGCGTCAAGAATGAAAATGACAGATATTATGTAATTCCAGTTGTTTGGGATTTTCTTGTAGATAAATACACCGGAAAAGTTTACATGTTCTATCAAGGTCAAGTTTATCAATACAGAGGCTTTGACACAAAACAAAAAGGAACACTTGCATTTGCAGGTTAATAATGACGGGGGAAACCCCGTTTTTTTATTTGTCAGGGAGTTCTAATTGTAAGTCAAAATTGGTTAGATTTTAAGGCTACGGGGTATAAATAGATTATATTATCAAGAAAGGAAGATGAGGATGAAGAAACCAAAAAAATCATATTCTATATTTATATATTACGGTATTGTTCTTGCAATACTGCTTTTCGTAAATTTATTCTTATATCCATATTTACTTAAACAAAGTGTAACAGAAGTCGGATATTCTGACATGCTTAAAAAAATAGACAGTGGAGTTGTTAAAAAAGTTGAAAAACAATCGAATCAATGGCTCTTTGTAGCTGAAGAAAAAGGAAAAGAGGTTATATATAAAACGGGACCTTGGGATGATCCGGGGCTTACAAAACTTCTTCGTGAAAAAAATATTGAATTTGGCTCAAAGATTCAAGAAGAGCCTGGTTTATTTGCTACCGCTTTAAGTTGGTTTTTACCAATAATAATTATTGTCGTTGGAGGAAGAATTCTTTCACGTTCTTTAGCAAAGAGTATGGGCGGTGTCGGACCGATGAGTTTTGGAAAGAGCAATGCTAAGGTTTATGTAGAAGCCAATACGGGAAAAACATTTAAAGATGTTGCGGGCCAAGAAGAAGCGAAAGAGGCACTTAGCGAGATTGTTAGTTTTCTTCATAATCCGATAAAATATGCAAGAATTGGAGCTAAGCTTCCAAAGGGGGCACTTCTTGTTGGGCCTCCGGGAACAGGTAAAACTCTTCTTGCACAAGCTGTTGCAGGAGAGGCACATGTTCCATTTTTCTCGATTTCCGGCTCAGAATTTGTTGAAATGTTTGTAGGAATGGGTGCAAGTCGTGTGAGAGATTTGTTTAAACAAGCAAATGAAAAAGCTCCTTGTATTGTTTTTATAGATGAAATTGATACCATTGGGAAAAGAAGAGATTCACAACTTGGTGGAAACGACGAAAGAGAACAAACTCTTAATCAGCTCTTGGCTGAAATGGACGGTTTTGACGGTAAAAAGGGTGTTGTAATTTTGGCGGCAACCAACAGACCTGAGATTCTTGACCCGGCACTTCTAAGACCGGGACGTTTCGATAGAAGAATTCCGGTTGAACTTCCTGATTTAAAAGGAAGAATCGACATTTTAAAGGTTCATATTAGAAATGTAAGACACGAAGACAATATAAACTTTGAACAAGTTGGACTTGCGACGGCAGGAGCAAGCGGTGCTGACTTGGCAAATATGATAAATGAAGCTGCCCTTAGAGCTGTAAGAGAAGGTAGAACTGAAGTAACTCAAAGGGATATCGTTGAAAGTGTAGAAGTAGTTATAGCCGGATACGAAAGAAAATCGATGGTTATATCGCCGGAAGAAAAGAAGATTATCGCATATCACGAAGTTGGGCATGCACTTGTTGCTGCAAGTCAAACGCACTCAGCACCTGTTGCAAAGATTACAATTATCCCTAGAACAAGCGGTGCACTTGGCTACACTCTTCAAATCGACAAAGAGGAAAAATTCCTGATGAGCAAGGAAGAACTATATAATCAAATGGTAACTCTTTCGGGAGGACGTGCTGCTGAAGAGGTTATATTTAACACACAAACGACAGGTGCTTCAAACGATATAGAAAAAATCACAAATATTGCGAATGCTATTGTGATGAGATATGGCATGACAGAAAAATTTGGAATGGCAACTCTTGTTCAAGACGGAAACAGATATTTAGGTGGTGGATCGCAAGTTATTGTTAGTGAAGGCACTCACAAAGAAGCAGATGAAGCAGTGCTTGAACTAATAAAATCCGCACATAAAAAAGCTGTGGATATTTTGAAGAATAATGAAGATGCACTACATGATATTGCAAAACACTTGATTGAAAAAGAAACTATTACAGGAGACGAGTTTATGGAAATATTTAATAAGCACGTTTCACCAGATGAAAAGATTGAAGCTTCGGAAAAAGAAGTGGATATTTAAAAACTTAGAAGAAAATTAATAAAGAATACCCTCATTAAGTTATGAGGGTATTTTTTTTGATAAAAACGTTAATTTATTGTAATGTAAATATAGCAATAACCTATTCATTTTTATTTGGTATTTGAATTTTCTATAACTAAGAAATTCGTGTTGACTACAACCTAAAAGTGTTATAAAATACTTAGGTTATAAAGAATTTAGATTAAGAAAAAGTTAAAAGCTTTTTTAAAATCTTTTTGGAGGACTTTATGAAAAGAGATAAGATTATTGGCGTAATATTTATCGCCTTAGGAATTCTTGTGGCATTAACACCATGTGTTATTGCTCCGACTTGAGGACCGATGGAAAACGGTATGTTTATGAAATGTCACTGGATGGGTCGTGCAGTCATGGGCTCAGGCGTTATGATGGCAATTTTAGGATGTGCATATTTTTATGTATGTTCTTCAAATGTTAAGTTTGCATTTGGATTTTCATCATTCATCGTTGGTATTTATACACTTTTATTACCTGCATATCTAATTGGCGGATGCATGAATAAGGAAATGATGTGTCAAGCCAAAACAATGCCTACTGTTTATATTTTTGCAGGAATTTACTCATTGGTGGGAATTGCTGCAATGATTTTAAACAGGAGAAAAGATGCTTCTTGTAGATGTGAATAATGTCTATAAAATCTTTGAAAGAGGCGGAAGGGATTTCACAGCTTTAAATGATGTGGATTTTTCCGTAAATTCAGGTGATTTTATAAACATAGTTGGGAAAAGCGGAAGTGGAAAGTCAACGCTCCTAACCATTTTATCGGCAATTCAGGATCCTACAAAAGGCGATGTAAGAGTTTTAGAAAGAAAAATTTCTGAAATGACGGATGATGAAAAAAGTCATTATAGAAATGAATTCGTCGGATATGTCCCGCAAACATTGGGAACGCTTTCGACTTTGAACGTTATTGACAATGTTCGTTTGCCGCACTTTTTTATGAAAAGAGAAGGTGACGGTATAAAAAGAGCGGAAGAACTTCTTGATATGTGCGGAATTATACATCTTAAGTATGAGTTCCCTAGAAATCTTTCCGGAGGGGAAGTAAAAAGAGTTTTGATTGCAAGAGCACTTATGAATGAACCTAAAATTCTTCTTGCTGATGAACCAACAAGCGACTTGGATTCGGCAACCTCTTTTGAAATTATGGAGATGCTCAAGAAAATAAACGATGATGGCACGACAATTATAATTGTTACGCACGATGACGACCTTTTGAAATATGGCTCGAGACTTCTCGAGATGAGCGATGGAAAATTAAAAGAGGTGACTCACAATGCTGACAACTAAAAAGATTGCGATTTTAAATATAAATAATAAGTCCGGCAGAAGTGTTTCGCTTGTAATTTTGACAGCTGTTCTAGCTCTCGTTCTTTTTCTATCGAGTTTTTTAATCTATTCTCTTAAAAATGGAATGAACTCCCTTGCAGACAGAATGGGAGCGGATATAATTGTGGTTCCTGAAGGTTATGATACAAAAGTTGAAGGTGCAATTTTAAGAGGTGAACCTAATACTTTTTTCATGGATAAGTCCATCGTTAAAAAGATTGAAGGTATAGACGGAGTTCAAGAAGTTACACCGCAACTATTTCTTGCGACTCTCTCAGCCGGATGTTGTTCATTCCCGATTCAAATTATTGGGTTTGACGCAGCAACTGACTTTGTTGTTACACCTTGGCTTCAGGAGCAAATTTCACTTCCACTGGAAAATGGAGAAGTTGTAGTTGGAAACAATGTAGTCGGAGACGTTAATTCACATGTAAAATTCTTTGATCAGGAGTTTAAAATCAAGGGCCGTCTTCAAAAGACCGGAATGGGTTTTGACAATACTGTATTTTTAAATTTTGATGAAGCAAGAAGACTTGCTAAGGAATACGAAAAAATCCTTGAAATTGAAGATAAATATGACGATAATATGATTTCGTCTATTATGCTTAAGATAAAAAAAGGTGTGGAACCGACTGATGTACAAAATGCAATTAGAAGAGAATGCCTAAATGACGGTGTTTTTCCTCTGCTTTCGAAATCGATGATGAATGAAGTTAGTAACTCCGCACTTGACATGATAAATTATGTGTATATTTTAATTGCACTTGTGTGGATTTTGACATTTATAGTTTTATCGCTTGTTTATTCGATAACTATAAAAGAAAGAAAACGCGAACTTGCTACGATGAGAATTTTGGGAGCGACAAAAAAGATACTCTCGAATATAATCTTATATGAAGTTTTAATTATAAACTTTATCGGGGCTATTTCAGGGGCGACACTCGGATTTGTAATTTCTATACTCTTTGGAAGATGGTTCTCACAAAGTTTTAAAATGCCATTTTTGGCACCGAATTTTGTAGTGCTTGCAGTTATATTTTTGGCGGTTCTTGTTATTGCAACACTCATGGGACCGATTTCAACTCTTAGTTCAATAAAGAAAATGAACAAAGATGAACTTGGGCTTTTATTAAGACAAAATGATTAAAAGTGAATTTTGATTCACTTTTTAATTTCATAAAGACTTTAATGCTGTTAGGCATATAAAGAGTTTATGATAATTATATTTTTGAATGATATGTAATTATAAATATATTATGGAGGTAATAATGGAATATAATTCTGGTGAAAAAACCAAATATATTGTCAAAAACAAAGATGAGTTGATGGCAATGGAAGAAAAACCGAAAACAAAGGCGCAAATTATTCTTGACAGAATTATTATGTTTCTTCCGGTTCTTATGGCATTGATCCATTTGGCCGAATACTATTACATGCCGAATTACTCCGCAAATACAAACACACATGTTTATGGTGGATTTATTATGGTTTTGGGAGCAGCATGTCTTGTCGGAGCTATTGTGTCTTTGTTTCACAGGAAAACATTTTACTACTACAGAAAAAAGGCACCATTCTACACATTTGTGTTTTTCCTTTTGATGGGCTACGATTTGCTCACTTTAAAAAGTGGAAAACTTATGATGCCGTATTTCCCATGGGTTGACAAGATTATGAACGCTGCAATTCAAGACAGAGCTTATTTGATTGATTGTGTTAAGAATTCGCTTATACTTTTATTCACCGGATATTTCATTGGAGTAGTTCTTGGAATTATAACGGGAATTTTATGTGGATATAGTAAAAAAGTCAGCTATTGGGTAATGCCTTTTATAAAACTTTTGGGACCTATTCCAAGCACAACATGGCTTCCGCTTGTAATGGTTCTTATGAGTTCGCTTTTTAAGGGAGCTGTATTTATTATTGCACTCGGTGTATGGTTCTCAGTAACAATTGCAACCATAACAGGTATAACAAATGTAAATAGAGAATATTTTCTTGCGGCAAGAACTCTTGGAGCAAAAGGCAATCAATTAATAACAAAAATTGCTATTCCAAGTGCACTTCCAAGTATTTTACAAGGAATGACACAAGGTATGAGCAGTGCATGTACGGCACTTTTGGTAGCTGAAATGCTAGGGGTTGAATCAGGACTCGGCTGGTATATTACATGGCAAAAATCATGGGCTGAATTCCCTAAGATGTACGCCGCAATAATAATAATTTGTATCACATTTATTATTGTAAACTGGATACTCACAAAGATTAAGAAAGGAGTTCTAAAATGGCAGGAGGATTAAAGACTGAGCTTAAGTTAAACCACGTTTCAAAATCGTTTGCGAGAGCGGATGCTGAAGGCATCACACACGCACTTCAAGATATAAATCTCACGATAAATGATGGTGAGTTTGTATGTATTGTAGGGGCTTCAGGTTGTGGAAAATCTACAATTTTAAGACTTATCGCAGGACTTATTCCACCGACAAGTGGAACTCTCACTCTTAACGGGGAATTAATAGAAGGAACTTCTGCAAAGAGAGGAATGGTTTTCCAAGCACCAACACTTTTTCCTTGGCTTACAGTTGGAGAGAATGTTGCTTTCGGGCTCAAAGTTCAAAATAAAAAAGAAGAACTCCACAGGGTTGATAAACTTCTTGAAATGATTGGACTTTCAGAATTTAAGGATAGTTATCCGAATCAATTGTCCGGAGGTATGGCTCAAAGAGTTTCACTTATAAGGACAATGATCAACGAACCGGCGGTATTTCTTTTGGATGAACCGCTCGGTGCTCTCGATGCTTTTACAAGAATGAATATACAGGACGAATTAATAAGTTTGTGGCTCCAAAAGAGAAACACAATGATTATGGTAACTCACGATGTGGACGAAGCAATTTATATGTCCACAAGAATTATAGTTATGGCTCCAAGGCCCGGCAGAGTTCTAAAAGATATTAAAATAGATCTCGAAGAAGGCTTTAGAAATAGAATTTCTGACGAATTTCTAGAATACAGAAAATTAATTATGGACCTATTAAATATGGGTCACAAGGAGGGTAATTTAAATGAACAAATTAATTAAAGTTATTGCAGTTATTATGGCTTGCCTTTTTATGTTTACAGCATGTAAGACAACAGTAAATAATGACAAAAAAGACGACAAAGCTCCGGTTGAAACAACCGACAAGACAGAAGAAACATCAACCAATGCAGAATCTGAAGATGAAGCATGGAAAAAAGAACCTGCATACGGCAAGGCTATTAAAATCGGATACAACGGTGGACTTTGTACAGGCGGTCCTGGACTTGCATCAGCACTTGGAATGTTTAAAGAAGAAGGAATCGACACAGAAGTTGTTAACGTTCAATCAAAAGTTGACGCTATCGGAACAGGAAAAGTAGATCTTACATGTGACCACATTGCAACACTACTTGTTCCGGCTGTAAACGGCGTAGATATGGAATTTAAAGCTGCTGCACAAACAGGATGTAAATCTCTTTATGTTTTGGATAAGGGTGAAATCAATTCTACAGCTGACTTAAAGGGAAAAGCTATCGGACTTCCTGACGGAATCGGTAACTCAGACCACAATATCGCTCTAAGATTTTTAAATCACGATGATATCGATCCAAAAGATGTTAAGTTCTTACCTGTAGAAGGAAGTGCTTCAATTTTGGCTCTTGAAAATGGAGAAATCCAAGCAGTTGTTCTTTCCGACCAATTTGCAGAAAAATTTGTAAATGAAGGAAAAATCAAAATGATTCGTTCACTCACATACGATGACGATTTCAAACTTGAACCATGCTGCATATATGCATTTAACAAGACATTTGCAAAAGAAAATCCTATCACAGCAAAGAAGATTACAAAAGTTCTCTTCAAAGTTTCAGATTATATCCAAAACAATATTGAAGAAGCAACACAAACTCTCTTCGACAACAACTGGGCAAGCGGAGACTTCGACCAAGCTGTAAGAATGATGAAATCATACAACTGGCAAGTTACAAACGAAATGACAAGCACAGCTCTAAGAAATATTTTGGACGACTACAAACAATTCGGCGTTATTACTTCAGACAAATCTACAGATGAACTCTTAGGAGAAGTATGGCACGAAGAAGATTTTAAACACGAAATGAAATAAGAAAGGCTTTAGGTATTAATGAAAAGATTAACAGCAATTTTAGCAGTTGTTCTTGCAAGTTTAATGTTATTTACAGCTTGTAAGACAACAGTAAATGAAGAAAAGAAAGATAGCACCACTACAGAAACACAAACAGAAGAAAATAAAGACACGACAGAAGAAAATAAAGATACCACAGAAGCAAATTCAGAAACATCTGAAGATGAAGCTTGGAAGAAAGAACCTGCATACGGTAAACCGGTTAAAATCGGATACAACGGCGGTCTTTGCACAGGAGCTCCTGGAATTGCAGACGCACTTGGAATGTTCAAAAAACAAGGACTTGACGTTGAACTTGTAAAGATGGACGGAACAGTCGGAACAGTAGATGCTGTTGGAACAGGTAAAGTTGACATGGTTACAAACCACATTTCAGCAATGGTTGTTCCTGCAACAAATGGTATAAACATGGTGTTTAAAAAAGGTGTTCAAACAGGTTGTAAATCTCTTTATGTTCTTAAAGACGGACCTATCAAAAGCACAAAGGATCTAGTTGGAAAGAGCGTAGGTCTTCCTAACGGAATCGGTAACTCTGACCACAATATCGCAATTAGATTTATGAACCACGATGGAATTGACCCTAACGAAATCGTTTGGAAGCCGGTTGAATCATCAGCATCAATTCTTGCTCTTCAAAATGGCGAAATCGACTCTGTAATTCTTTCCGACCAATTTGCTGAAAAATTCATGAACGATGGTACACTTGCTGTTATCAGAAGTTTGACATGGGATGACGACTTCAAAAAAGAAACATGTTGTATATATGCATTCAATAAAGACTTCAATGAACAAAATCCTATCACAGCAAAGAAAATGACAGCTGCACTTTTCGAAGTTTCAGATTATATTGCACACAATGTTAAAGAAGCAACTCAAGTTTTATTTGACAACAATTGGGCAAGCGGCGACTTTGATCAAGCTGTTAGAATGATGGAATCATACGATTGGCAATGTTCAAACAATATGACTGAAAAAACTTTAAAAGATATTTTAGACGACTACAAAAAATTCAATATCGTTACAAATGAAAAATCAAGTGATGAACTTCTTTCAGAACTCTGGAGTCCTGAAGATTTCAAACACGATAACGAAAAATAATGTGAGAGGCGAAATAGCCTCTCTTTTTTTGACTTTATTTTTATGGAATGCTAAAATATAGTTGTACGATTTAGATGTAAATCAAAATTTTGGTGCGAAATAACGCATGGAGATTTAAAATGTTTGGATATAAACATCCCGCCAATTATTGGGACAGGTGCAATTAGCGTTTTTATTTAATTTTTAATTGTCAGTTTGCTGACTTATTTTGAATGCGAAAATAAAGGAGAATTAAATATGAAACGCTTTTTAAAATATATCATCCCATCGATTCTTTCGATGTGGGTGTATGCACTTTACACGATGGTTGACGGTTTTTTTGTGTCGAATTTTTGCGGTGAAATTGAATTTAGTGCAGTAAACATTGCAATGCCTATTGTCACAAGTTTCTTTGCACTCGGAATTTTATTCAGTATCGGAACGCAGGCTTTGGTCGGCTTTAATTTGGGACGAAAAAATATAAAAGAAGCAAATGAGGTTTTTACGACCGGAATTGTTTCGATTTTAATATTTGGAATTTTATATACGGTTCTAATTTTTGTTTTTTTAAAGGATATAATCGGATTTCTTGGAGCAACAAGTGAAACTCATGACTATGTTTATGAATATTTAAGGACAATCGTGCCTTTCGGTGTATTTTTCATGACAACATATCAGCTCGAGGTATTGGTTAAAGTTGATGGCTTTCCTATCATTTCAGCACTTTCTGTTTTGGTTGCGGCACTCACAAATCTGATACTCGACTACATCTTCATTGTGGATTTCGGATGGGATCTTTTCGGAGCTGCATTTGCAACGGGGATTGCACAGGTTGTAAGTACAGTTTTAATGACGGCACACTTTTTAAAACGAAGAGGTAATATTGCTTTTTCAAAAAATATAAACTTTAAAAATTTAAAGAAAACAATTCCGCTGGGAGTTGGAGATGCGATGGCAGAAGTTGCGATTGGATATACAGTTTTACTTTTCAATACCACGCTCCAAAAGTATATGGGACAAGATGGCGTTATAATCTATACCGTCATTTCATATGTATCAATTTTTGCAACGGTTACAATGACCGGTATTGCACAAGGTCTTGCTCCTCTTTTCAGTTTTGAAAATGGAAGAAATGATACATTAAAAATAAATAAACTTGTAAAATGGGGATTTTTATCGGTTGTATTAATAGGGGCAGTTTTTATTTCTGCGGTTCAATTGTTTTCGAAAGAAATAGTGGGGTTCTTTTTAAGTGAAAGCTCAGAAATATTTAACCATGCAACGGATTCACTTATGAAATATTCAAGTGCATATATATTTATCGGAATAAATGTTTTGATGGTAACACTATTTGCAAGTTTAAGAAAAGGAAAATTTGCGATTTTTATCTCTCTTTTGAGGACACCGATTTTTATAACAATTATAATGAAGATATATGAGATAGCATTTAGCGGTGACATAATTTGGTTTGTACCGGCAGTTTCGGAAATGCTTACGTGTATTATATCTATGTATCTATTGAATAAAATTGTTTTTAAGAATAAAAAAATGGCTAGTACAAACTAGTCATTTTTTATTATCATCTCATATTCTATTTCATTTTCTTCCTTCGAGCCTGTGATTATCTCTTGATAAACATCCATAAAGAGCTCCAAATCCATTTCTCTGTGAAAGTTTTGAGCAGCATTTTTGTAGATGTCTTCGGACATTTCGTTAATGATTTTTTTGTTGGTCGGAGTTGCACCGACTTTTATAAGAAGAAGTCCTTGAAATATTGAACGAAGAACCGCTGCATCGGATTCGCCATAGTTTAAAATCGGATACAAATGCTCAACCAAAGTTTCCTTGAAAGTTTTACTTGTATAGTAGATTCGAGCCATGCCGTCAGTTTCGATATAGTGGTAGTGACCGTCGACTTTTGCAAGTTCAGAAAGTAAAATACATATTTTCCTTATGCAGTGAATTGCGGTGTTCGGATCGTTAATCCCTGGAGAAAGTGCACGAACTGCTATTTCTGAAATCTTTCGAATTCCTTCTTTGTAATCCTCTTCTGCAATTCTTTTTTGGGTAAAGGTAAACTGCTTTTGAATTTTTTCGATTGTTTCGTAGTCAAAAACATCTCTACTTAAATAAGCAATAGTTGAACCTTTCATAACAAAATCGCCTATTGAAGAGGCGATTGTCAAAACAACGTCCTCCTCTTCGATTAGATTTTTCAATTTATCAAATCCTATAATTTCAAGATATCCCGTTTCATTTGCTAGGAGCTCGACTTGATTTTTTGTTATTTCATCTTCATTTACATATTCAAAATTTCTTGCTTCAATTTCTTTTTCTATCAGTTTTTCTGTATTTTCGGAAATTTCTTCAAGAAGATTTGTATAATTTATGCCGTTTAAAACAGTTTGAACGAAAATTACAAAATAAATCGCTGCCCAAATTGCATAAATAACTCCGATAGTTCCTGCAATAACAAGTCTTTGGTCATGTGAAGCTTCCATAAAATTCAAACTGACAAGACAATATACAAAACCACCGATGAAAATGCCCAACACTTTCATGGTGATCTTCTTGTCCAAAAAGTTTTCAACACTTCTTGGAGTAAATGAATTGTGATAGAGAGAGAAAACTGTTAAAATTGTCGAGAATGTGAAAGTTGTAATTGTTAGAAGAGCAGCTACAAGTGAAGAAAGAACCGTCTTTGCAAGGCTCACACTTGAGAGCATGATGCGGGGAATATTACTCTGTGCACCGGAATAACTTGAATCGACATATGTAACAATTGCAAGCAAAATCACTGAATACAATATGTATTCCAAACAATAAATCCAACGCCTGTTTTTATAGAAGAAAAGTTTTAATTCATTATCCATATTGCACCTCCACCAAAATTATATCACAAATAGCGAAGGTCTTTCAATAAAACAATTTCAATGATTTATGTTATAATATTAATTAAGAATTATGTTTATTTAAATATTTTATGAAAAGAGTGAGTTTATGATATATATAGGTTGCCATTTGTCGATTGGTCTAGGCTATTTTAATATGGCGAAACTTGCGAAAGAGATTGGTGCAAACACTTTTCAATTCTTCACAAGAAATCCACGCGGCGGTGCGATGAAAATAATTGACGAAGAGGATATGCGTCTCTTCAATGAGTTTTTATCGGAAAATAATTTCGGAAAAATTGTCGCCCATGCACCTTATACTCTAAATCCGTGTTCCGACAAAGAGAGCGTCAGAGAGTTCGGTAGAAGTGTGATTAAAGAAGATTTGGAAATAATGGAGATGATGCCTGGAAATATTTACAATTTTCACCCGGGCAGTCACGTTGGACAGGGCGTTGATGCCGGAATTAAATTTACTACAGATTTATTGAATGAAGTTCTTCGCGAGGACATGACGACGATTGTTGCAATTGAAACTATGGCGGGGAAAGGAACGGAAATCGGGCGAAACTTTTCCGAAATAAAAAGGATAATTGACGGAGTGGATTTAAAGGAAAAAGTAGGAGTATGTCTCGATACTTGTCACGTTTTTGAATCGGGGATGGACATAAGAGAGGGGATCGATGAGGTTCTTTTAAACTTCGACAGAGAGATTGGTCTAGAGAAACTTGTTGCACTTCATTTGAACGATTCAAAGAATGATTGTGGAGCAAAGAAAGACCGACATGAACTAATCGGTAAGGGAAGCATCGGCATCGAAATATTTAAGGAGATTGTAAATGATGAAAGATTAAAAAAGCTCCCGCTTATTTTGGAAACGCCGACCGACGAAGAAGGTCACAGAGTTGAGATTGAACTTTTAAGGAGTTTTGAGAAGTAAATGGCAAGGAAACGAATTATAATATTTAATGATTTATGCGGCATTGGAACCGTCGCTCTTAAAATGAACCTGCTAGTCGTTATGGCAAACGGTATTGAAGCGGTTTCAGTTCCGACAACTATCTTTTCGGCACCTATGAATTACAAAGGATTCGTTCGAAATAAAATGCCGGAGTTTGAGAATTATGTGGATTCAATTGAAAACATTTATGTAAATTTTAATGCGGCTTTAATCGGCTTTATCGACGACGTGGAGGTCTCAAAAAGAATAACCGACTTCGTTATCAAGCATCGGGAATCAAAGGCCGTTTTGGACCCGATAATGGGCGATAACGGGAAGCTTTATTCGGGAACGAGACTCGAGCAAATTGAGTTTTACAAATCCTTGATTCCTCACGCTGAAATTATTCTTCCAAACCTAACAGAAGGTATGATTTTGTCGGGAGTAGATCTTTCGAATTTTAGTGTAAATGACGAGAACTTAAAAATTGAAATATTGAAAAAATTAAAACTCATGGGCGCAAAAAATATTTTGCTAAAAGGTGAGCCGGACGGGGAAAATTTTATTAATACATTTTATGATGGCAAAGATATTTATAAAATAAAATCAAAATATATTCACAATAAATTTCATGGCACAGGCGACCTTTTGGGAGGAATGATTGCAGTATTGGCTGCTAATGATGAAATTAATGAAAAGAAAATTTCTGTGGCTCAAAACATAATTTCAGAAATTCTAAAGAATGAAACAGGGGTAGAGGAAATTCTTCCGGATTTTAAAAAATTGAATATGTATGATTAAAAAATAAAGGCTATGAGTTTTTTACTCATAGCCTTTTAATATTTCAATTAGTTTTCGTACTTTAAAAAATTTTTAGAAATATATAATGACACTATTGATTCTACTATTGAAAAAAGAACTAAAAATATTAAATCATGAGTATTTATAAATCTTAAGTTGTTTGATTCAATAGCTAAAAAGCTTAGACCAACTATTTTTAAAGCTTTATATGCGGTTCCCAAACCTAATATTGTAAATATACTAGATAGAAGAACTATGATTCCAAAAGATTTTATTTTTATAGCAAGTGCACTGAAAATCGCTATGATCGGAATTGATAATAATATACTCATTATTATATAGTAAAAATATATGCTAAAGTTTATACTCGAAAAATTTGCTATAAATTTTCCACCAAGATAAAAAAGAAAGAAAAAATATATTTGGCATAGACTTACTATGATAAAGGCTAAAATCATCTTTGCTAATATAAAGGACATATTCTTTTTTGGACTCAGTCTTATGAATTTAAGCCCCGCCTTGTGCTCAACTGACCACAAACTTGCTACAACGATTGCAATTAAAGGTATATAGAAAAAGGAGAAGTAGAATAAACTCACTTGAGCCCACAGACTTTGCCACTCGTGCGTTAGTGAAGCCTTGTTACCCATGTAGTTTATGAGTCCAAAAGCGTTAGCTAATAAGGGTATTATGAGACTTACTAGCAAAATATTTATAAATTTTATCTTTTTTAATTCTAATTTTAACATTTTTCCTCCTAGTCCTTCCATAAATTATATGATTTCATTGTCTTAATATAAATTATCATAAGCACTAAAAATGCAAAGGCAATGATTATGGTGTAGAAATTTATTGGGTTTAGCACTTGAACGAAGTTTTGGTTTTCTATCACATAAGAAACATTCAAAAGAGATGCCATCCAAGCAAATGGGTTGATAAATGAAAGCACTTTAGATGTTAGCATGGTGATGATGCCTGTAAGTCCGCCTATGATTGAGATAAATGAAAGGGTGTAGACTTTTTTCGATTTCATCTCCACTATCATGAAAAATCCCAAGAAAAATAAATTTATTATCAGTGCTGATAAGTTTACTAATACAAATCTTAAGAGCATTTCGCTGTTCATATTGAAATTTACAGATTTTCTTGCGAGCAAGATAAAGAATAGAGCTTCAAGCGCTTGCAGTAAAATTAATTTTAGGGATAAATTTTTAAATTTATTTATAAGTATATGGTTAACTTTCTCTCCGAGCATAATTTGAATTTTCCACATATTATTTTTTTCTTCAATCTCTATAACTTTTTTCACAAGAGATGAGATCAGTATTGGGTTTATCAGTAGTGATATAAATAAATAAGTGTCTAGGATGTAGGCAAGTGGATAGGCACCTTCTGCAAACGATTTCGAGTGGCTAACGCCTGCTACCATCAGCATTTGAGCGATAAAAACTACTATTATTAAGAAATTAATTCCAAGTCTTTTATATTTTTTCCTCTCTAAATTTTTCATCTTAAGACCTGCTTTCTTCAATAAATAGCTTTTCTAGACTTTCTTTTTCTTCCTCTATCCTGTATATATCAACTTTCCCCGTTAAAAAATTAACTATATCTGCAATATCTTGATTAGATTTTTTACCTAAAATTATCTTTTTCTCACTTATGCAGTCTATGTCAAGGTCTAAAAGTTCTCTAGCCTTGTCATTATCAGAAGTAATCATTGATATATATGGCGGATGAAGCCTTCTGTATTCGTCCAAACTGCCATTGTAAGTCAAGTTACCCTCTTTAAGTATACCTATGTGAGTGGAAATTTTTTCGATTTCATCAAGTATGTGCGAAGAGATAAGTATGCTGGTAGATGTGTTTTTCACGATGTTTTTAAATAAATTTCTCATCTCCTCAATCCCTTGAGGGTCTAAACCGTTGATTGGCTCGTCTAATATTAATAGTTTTGGACTGCCCATCAGTGCCATGGCTATACCGAGCCTTTGCTTCATGCCTAGTGAGTAGTTCCTAGCTTTTTTCTTGCCAACATTGTTAAGGCCTACTAGATCTAAAGTTTTAGAGATGCTGTCTTTTTTAATTCCTTTTAGACTTGCGACTATCTCAAGGTTTTCGTAGCCACTTAAGTGCTCGTAAAATGACGGATTTTCAATAAGTGCGCCAAGATTTTTGTTAAAGTCTTTTTGGTTTTTTGCATTTACCTCTTGACCGAAAAGTTTAACTGTTCCTTGATCTTTTTTTACAAGTCCAAGTACAATCTTCATAAGAGTTGATTTGCCGGCTCCGTTTTTGCCTATGAGACCATAGATAGAACCTTCTTCGATTTCTAAAGAGTCAATATCTAAAATTCTTTTATTGTTGTAGGATTTTTTTAAATTTTTCAATTCAAGTATTTTGTTCATAATCATTCCCCCTAAAAAGATAATAGCATGCACAGATAAATATAAAATTTAAACTAGCTCACTTTTACATAACAAATACAAATAAAGACGAATATATTTAAGAAATGTTGTATAATAATCTTAATGGGGTGGCAAAATGGATTATTTAAGAAATTTTAGTATATTAATAGTTGATGATGAAAAGAACTTATTAGAAAATTTATATGAGTTTTTAAAGAATAAAGGTTTTAAAAGAGTTTATACTGCCAAAAATTTAAAGGAAGCCAGGTTCAAATTAGCTAATAATAAGATTGATTTAATAGTTTTAGATCTAATGCTTCCTGATGGAAGTGGGTTTGACTTATTAAAGGAGGTTAGACAAACTTCTAGCACTGCAGTTATAATTCTATCCGCACTTGATGGAATGGATGATAGGAGAGAGGGCTTTGAAAATAGTGCAGACGACTATTTAGTCAAGCCTTTTTTTCCAGATGAACTTCTTTGGAGAATTGAGGCGGTTTTGAGAAGGAGTATAAAACTTAAAAGCGAAGAAAAAATAAACTTAGGGAATGTTATTTTTGATAAATCTAAGGGAATACTAGAAAAAAATGGAGAAGAAATTTCTTTAACGGCTACACAATTTAAAATATTGTATTATTTGTCTGAAAATATAAATAAGATAGTGTCAATTGACAGAATTTTAGACAATATTTGGAAAGATTCTTATGGATATGAGAATACTTTAATAACTCATATATATAGAATTCGTGAGAAGCTTGAGGACAATCCAAGAAATCCGAAAGTACTGATAACTATAAAGGGTCTTGGATATAAACTAGTTAAAGAGGATTAAAATGTTTAATTATATTTTACAAAGGTTTAAAAAAATTGTAATCAGAATACTTTCTTTATTGTTTTTTCTTACATTTTTACTTATGATTTTTCTCTATCTAAATTACAGATTAAATAATAAATATCCAAATCCTGACACTGTTTACTCTTATATAGAAAACAATAAAAGTGACATTTATTTAAATGATATAAATAAAGGATTCCTAAAAGAAAAAAATATTTGGTCGATAAGACTTGATAAGAATGGAAAAGTCATAGAAAGCTTTAATAAACCTAGAGAAGTTAGTGAGAAATTTGATATTAGAGATGTAGCGAGATTCACTAGATATTATTTGGATGATTACCCGATATTTACATATATTGTAGACGGCGGTTTGATTTTATTTGCATATCCAAGGAATTCTTTAGATAAATTACCATCTAATTATTATAGTTACAACAAATTTATTTTTAATATAGCATTGTTTTTTATGTTTTTAGTATTATTTTTGATATTCGTTTATATTATTTATAGGATGGATGTTAAAAATATATTTAAAAATATTTTACCATTTCAAGAAGCAATAGATAAATTGTATGAAGATGACTATGAAAAGCTAGATGAATATGGAGAGTTAAAAGAACTAGCTATAAGCATAAATAGGGCAAATGAAAAGTATAATGATTTAAAAGAGTCTCAAGACAAGTGGATTAGAGGGGTGAGTCATGATGTTAGGACACCGCTTGCAAAAATTTCGTGGGAGCTTAGTAAAGAAAATAAAGAAGATATAAAAACCCAAAATATACAGGAACAGGTATTGAAAATTTCGAATATATTAGAGGGGCTAAATCTTACTATATCGCTTTCTAATATTGATAAAGAAAATTTCATTGCTGAAACTCCGTTAAAAGTCATCAGGAAAGTTATAGTGGATAAACTTAATGATAATCCAGAGAGAGAAATCATTTTTGATAATAATATAAAAAATAAAGATATAAAAATAAAAATGGACGCCAATTTATTTTATAGAATGCTTGAAAATATTATTAAAAACTCACTTACTTATACTTTTGGTAGAATTAGAGTTGTAGTTAATGATTATAAAAATAAACTTATTATTAATATACTAGATGAAGGACCAGGAGTGTCTGAGAATCTTTTGGAAAAAATTAGTAGTGGAGATTTGATTAATATTACGAGACATGGTTTAGGTATTTTTATTTCTAAACAAATAGCTGAGTTACACGGTGGAACTTTTATTATAAAAAATAAGTATCCAGGTCTTGAAGTATCCTTTATTTTTGATTATATAAATTAAATAATATTTTGGTAATGCAAATTAATAGTTAATAAAGTAAGAACTTTTAAAAATAAATATATTAATATATTTTTCAATATTACTAAATAAAAAATGGATGGCAACTATTTTTATAGTTAGCATCCATTTTTCGTGAAAATAATGTGCCCTATCTTTAGGGAGGCACATTATTTTTGTTATAGTCTTTTGTTTTTAAATTATTTCTTTATGCGAGAATTTTTTTATCTTCAGATTTTCTAATAATCGGAAGTAGTAGTCCAAGTATAACTATGATTGCAGGGGTTGCAATATTTAATCCCATTTGGACTTTATCAGGTGACCACATACCCATTATACAGCAAGCCAAGGTGATTATAAAGCACCATGCACCTGCGAAAATGCCGAAGCCTTTGTTTTTGATAAATGAATATCCGCGTTCAAGTTCTCCGCGATTTTTCTTAAGTGCGATGTAAGCAACGAATACCCAAAGATATCTTAGAGGCATTGTAACGCCGCCTAATTTTGTAAGCTGTCTCATAACCGTTGCGGCACCAGGTCCGAACATTTGAACAACTGCGATTAGGCCGGAGAGACATGCAACCATTATGATGCCTCTTGTGTATGCACCTTTTTCATTTTTCTTAAGAAGTTTTTTCGGAATGAATTGGCTTGCGTTCGGGTCTTCAAGAAGCATTCTCAAAGGTGCGTCAATGCTTATAAGAAGAGTTGAGAACTGTCCAATCATGTTGCAGAGTGCGTAGATGATTAAGAATAGATTTCCAACGTGATAGTATTCACCGAGTTTTTGGAATGCCCAGTAGGCACCATTTGCAGCATAGGAGTCAAAGTTTGCGTTGATTTCTGCAACGTCAAACATCATACCCATTGCAATTGTTCCGAAAATTGCACTTATAACAACCATAAGTGTTGAGAGCATTATTGTTTTAGGAAATTCTTTTGCTGGATCGCCATTCATTTTATTTACATACGGAGATATTTTTTCGATACCACCTACCGCAAACACAAGAATTGAAAGATTACTTAAAAAGTTTTTGTCAACTTTTGGAAGAAGCGATGCAAATGAATAGTCTTGTTTCAAAAATGCTGAGTTTGGATTTATCACAGGTGCAGCATACATCATAATTATAAATAAAATTCCCATAATGAACATGCTTGAACCTGCCAAAGCACCCAATTTTTTCAACGGGCTGAGACCTCTTGTTGCCATCCAACAGAAGAAAAATAATATTGCTATGGTTGCAAGTTGAACATATATAGTTTTAAAGTTGTCATATATGTCTGCATTTCTAAAAATAATCCAGCTTAAAGCTTTAAGTCCGCCTGAACCTTTACCTGCGATGTATGCAATGTGTACAGCCCAATAAGTCCATCCTGCATAATAAGCGAGTTTTGCATTGGATGTTTCCTGAATCCATGAAGTGACGCCTCCGCCTAAGTGTTTGAAAGCGGAGCCGAGCTCGCCGACCATAAGGGCATAAGGAATGAAGTACAACAAAAACATGCAAATCCAAGGAATAATTACTTGAACACCGTTGAAATAAACGTAGCCGTTTAAAACATTACCGAATCCCCAAAGAGTTGAAAAGCACATGAAAGTCATAGTCATCGTGCTAATCTTTTTTTCTTGTCGTTCCATAAGAACCTCCTTAAAAAAATTTAGTACCATTTGCAACTTCAGATTTATAATTAGTTAAATCGTAATTGCTCCATCTCATTTTGTTTAGTGATTTTTTTCATTATATAAAAATATTGGAAGAAAATAAAGAGATTTTGAGCATATTAAACAAACTGTAATCATTTTATTCTATTTGTAACACTGTTTACAATATAAATATTAAATTATTTCAAAAAGATTAATTATTCGATATAATTAAAGGCAATGAATAATTATCAAATGAGTGCAAACATATAAAAATATATTTGAAATTAAGCGTTTAACGGATTTCAATTTCTAATAATAAAAAAATAAAAATTAGTAATAACTGTTTTTGAATTTTATAAATTAACAAATTTGTAAATATTCCGAAACTGTTTTTCTACTGCGTAAAATTTAATAGATAGAAGTTCTATAATTTAAGTTAACATAATTTGTAGTTTAATAAATTATTTTTTGTTATAATATCTGTGGAGGTAAATATGAAACTATTAAAAGAACTTGCAATTTATTTCGGCATTACTTTTATTTCGGAAATTATAGCGAAGCTTATGCCGATAAAAATTCCGCCGTCTATTATAGGCATCGTTATTTTATTTGCTTTGCTTGAACTAAAGGTTTTAAGAACAGAAGATGTGGAAATGACGGGCGATTATATGATTAAGATTATGCCGATACTTTTTGTTCCTGCGGGAGTTGGACTTATTAAATATTTAGATGTATTAAAAATTGTTGCCGTTCCAATGATTTTTGTCATTACTGCTTCAACGGCAATCGTAATGATTACGGTCGGTGTGATTACACAAAAGTTGGTGGAGAAAAAGAAATGATTTTAGGAATTTTATTAACGCTTATAGTTTACTTACTGATGAATAAACTAAAGGCAAAAACTGGTAAGGATTATTTAAATCCGTTATTTTTAAGTATAATAACAATAATTTTGATTTTATCATTCACAAAAATAGATTACGAGAGTTACAAGGAAGGTGCCGATGTTATAAATCTATTTTTGACACCTGCAACGATTGCACTTGCTATTCCTTTGAGACGCGAGATGAAAAAGCTAAAGAAACATATAAAAGCAATCTTAGTCGGGGTAGTTGTAGGAGTAATCACAAGCGGAGCGTCAATATTTTTAATAAAGCTTGTGTTTAATCTCGAGAGGGAACATTTTATGAGTTTTCTTCCGAAGAGTATAACAACTGCAATTGGAATCGGACTGAGTGAAGCAATTGGTGGCATTCCTTCGATTACAGTTTTTGCAATAATTATGACGGGTATTTTCGGAAGTATAATATCAAATGGAATATTCAAATTATTTAAAATCAAAAATCCAATCGCACAGGGTTTGGCATTAGGTTCAGCAAGTCACGCAATCGGCACTTCAAAAGCGGCGGAAATGGGCGACGAAGTTGCAGCTGCATCAAGCCTTGCAATGGTTGCGAGCGGAATTGTTACAGTTATTTTTGGAATGTTTTTATAATATTTAAGAAAGCGGCGAAGTTCGCTTTTTTTATTTATATTTAACGTTAATGTGGAAAAGTGCGGAGAAATGTGGTAAGATATAGGTGACGATAAAAAATTATTAGAGGTGATTTTATGAAAATTATGGATGTGCTTAACAGCAAACTTTTATATGTTCTTGTGTTTATAGCACTTGCCACCATTTTCGGGATGTGCGTGTTTTTCTTTAAACGCGCAAGGAAAAGGGCGAAGGAATTGGGCGTCTCAGATGAAAAAATAAAATCGGTTATAAGAAGTTCGATTATTTTTTCAATTGTACCGTCTATTTCAATTATTATCGGACTCATAACACTTGTGCCGATCTTAGGCGTGCCATGGCCATGGTTCCGTCTGTCGGTCGTAGGAAGTCTTCCGTATGAAATAACTGCGGCAGACCAAGCTGTAAAAGCAGCGGGATTTTCGTCGCTTGACAATTTCCTAAGCACAGGAACAGCCGATGTAGTTGGAGCAATACTTTTCGTCATGAGTATTGCGATTATGGGTGGAATGATTTTTAATATTTTTGTACTTAAAAAAATGCACGTTGGAGTTGTGAAGGCCGGAGAAAAAGATACTCCTGTAATAGACCTTCTACTCTCAGTTTTGGTTGTCGGCATGATGAGCGTTTTCGTTCCGGCACAATTTGTAATTTCAAAAGTTCACGCTTGTACACTTATCATTAGTGCTGTAACAACCATGCTTTTAAGTTGGATTGCAAAAAAATACAATGTAAAATGGTTGGGCGATTTCATAATGAGTTTTGCACTTATTATCGGAATGGTCAGTGCAGTATTTTTGGAAAAGATTTTGTTGTAAGGAGGAAAATATGAAAATAAGCAGCTATATGGAAAAAACTTATAAATATGGAATCTATGCAACATTAATCGCAATTCTTCTTATGCTCGGCATACCCGCAATAATTTGCTCGTTTTATAATATTTGGCCGAAGCCGGCACTTGTAGCATCTGTTGCAGGACCACTTCTTGCACTTTTTGTACCGACAACGCTTGCAGAACAACTTACAATGATTCCAATCGCAGGAACGACCTGCTATTTGAATTCGATTTTGGGAAATGTAATGAATATAAAATTCCCTTGCTATCTAAATGCAATAAACACCGTTAACCATCAACCTGGAACAGAGGAAGCTGACGTTGTTGGAATGATTGCAATAACCGTTTCAGGCATGGTAACAATGCTTATTGTTGCGCTTGGAGTTGTGCTTTTGGTTCCTTTAAAGCCGATTCTTGAAAAGCCGGGATTTATTACGGCGACAAATTATATTCTTCCTGCACTTTATGGAAGTATGGGAATAACCGCATTTTTAGGAACATCGGCAGGCAGCTTTAAAGCAAAAAACAAACCGCTTGTTGCTGTAATTGACCTTATTCTCGTTTTCGGATATATATATTTGATTCAAAGCATCGCCGGCAAAGAAGGTTATGCAATGCTTTTGATGTTAATTATCTCGATGGGAATTGCATATGCACTATACAAAGCTAAAATCATAAAGATGGAAAAGAAAAACTGATAAAAGCCGCCTATGACGGCTTTTTTTATTTGTGCATATCGAGGTTAATATGGGGTATTATTAATGTGAGGTGCTTGTATGAAAAATTTGATTTTAGCAGGCGGAGGACATGGGCATATAAATATTTTAAAAAGGCTTATAAAATCTCCACTGAAAGATATAAATATAACTCTTATAACAGATTATGGAAGACAATATTATTCGGGCATGCTCTCCGGTTTTGTCGAAGGGATTTATACGGAAGATGAAATTTCTTTTGATGTTAGAGAGCTTTCTAAACGGGCTAATGTGAATTATGTGGAAGAGGAGATTATATCGATTGACAAAAATAAAAAAGTGGTCACGACAGAAAATGATGAATACAGTTATGATTTTTTGTCAATCAATTTAGGGAGTATGGCAAATGTAAATTTTCCGGTGGATGATAACGGAGTTTTAAATGTGAAGCCGATTTCAAAACTTGTTGAAGCAAAAGAAAACTTCCTAAAAAAAGGTTTTAAAGATGAATCTAAAAAGATTTATTTTATAGGCGGCGGAGCGTCGGGGGTTGAACTTGCATTTTCTTTCAGAGAGGCGTTTAAAAACTTCGACATCACAATTATAACCTCGGGTGAAATTTTGGAGAATTTTAACGAGAAATAAAGAAAGAAAGTTAGAAAGTTGTTAAACAAGAAAAATATAAATTTGGTTGAAGGCAGCTTTGTTACAGAAATTAAAAACCACACCATAATAACTGAAAGCGTGAACTACGAATTCGACTATGTATTTCTCACCTCAGGCTTTAAAGGTGTGGATGTTAAATATATCGATTTTGATGTTGACAAGAGGAATTATGTAACGGTCGACGAGAAACTTATGGTCGATGAAAGCACTTTTTCAATGGGCGACTCGGCAAATATTTACAAATATCATAACCTTCCAAAAGCGGGAGTGTTTGCAATAAGAGAAGCACCGATTCTACTTGAGAATTTAATGAGTGCACTAAAAAACAGTGGAGACAAGAAAAGTTATGAGCCGCAGCTTAAATATTTGCAAATTTTAAATTGCGGTGGCAAGAAGGCAATCATGAACTATGGAAAATTTTCGTTTTATGGAAGACTTTCGTGGTGGCTCAAGGATAAGATTGACCGAAAATATATGGAAATATAGCTGGAGGGAATATGTATTGTAAAAATTGTGGAAAGAAAATAGACGACGATTCAAAGTTCTGTAGATTTTGCGGTGAGAAGACGGATGCTCAAGAAAATTTTACGAACATTCACAATCGAAAGAAATCCGAACTTGGATATTTTTCAAAAGCACTTCTTATGACCGTTGCAATAATTGCGATTGTATTAGTTGCAAGTTATTTCTTTTTTGACTTCGGCTATGAATACAAAAAAGGAAATTTTGAGAAAATTGCGGAAAAATATCCGGTGACAAAAACTCGAGATATGGATTATGAAAAAAGGCTAAAAATTATCGACTCATATATTAAAGCGGGCAGAGGAGACGAAGTACACGATGAATTAAAAGAAGTCTTTAAGAACAACTCCATTCTAGATTTTAAGACGCCGCTTGAAGCAAGGCTATATATCGCTTATTTAAAAAATGAGATTGATGATTTTGATTTCAGGGAGCCATTTAAATTTCTTGCAAAACCGTTTCAAGAGAACGAAATTTTGGACAATGGAAGAAAAGAAATCTTAGAAATGTTTGAAAAAATGAATCCGGATAAATTGGTAAACTATGTCACGGAAAATTATAATAAAATAGATTTCAACGCACTCGTAGACAATGTCGAAAAGGAGTTTTCGGAAAGTGCAGAGCTCGAGGCGATGAAAGAGACTATAAACAATGTCTACGATTCGATAAACGACTATGGTAAAAAGGCGACAAAGGCGATTTTTGATTATTCGAATGAACAGGTGAAAAATGCAAAGAACGGCGCCGAAAAAAGTTGGGAATATTTAAATGATGCGTATAAGAAAAACATGGATTCTATAAATAAGTTTTTCAAAAGTGAAAACATGAAGAAGCTGAGCGAATACATGGGAAAGGAAAAGTTTGAGGAAATGTTCTCGAAGAGCGTTGAAGCTACAACGGATTTTTCAAAGAAGAGCTACGAAAAAATCGGGAACGGTTACGAGATGGGAAAGATTGCGATGCAAAATTTCCTGAAAGAAGCGGAAGAATATTTAAAAAATATAAATGTATTTGACTTTTTAAAAAGTACGTCAAGCGATATTTGGAAAATTTTCAAATCACGTGACGAAAAATAATTATACAAAAAAGAGCTTGTTCCCAATTGGAAATACAAGCTCTTTTAATTAGTCTATTTTTATATCTTTGCCTTCGAGAATTAAATTCATATTTTTCATAGAGCACATTGCACCGCACATTGTGCAGGTGTTTTCGTCCGTCGGCTTTGACTCGGCTCTGTAGCGCCTTGCTTTTTCAGGGTCAAGTGCAAGCTCGAACATGCCTTCCCAATCAAGTTTTTGGCGACGTTTACTCATCTCGAGATCCCATTCTTTAGCACTTTTAATTTTGTTAATATCACCGGCGTGTGCTGCAATTTTTGCAGCGATGATTCCTTCTTTGACGTCGTCGACATCAGGGAGTCTCAAATGCTCCGCAGGAGTTACATAGCAAAGGAAGTCGGCTCCGTGCGCTGCGGCGATTGCACCACCTATGGCAGATGTTATGTGATCATATCCGGGAGCAATATCGGTTACAAGTGGTCCCAACACATAGAAAGGGGCATTGTGGCAGAGTTTCTTTTCAAGTTTTACATTCATTTCAATATCTCCAATCGGCACATGACCCGGTCCTTCAATCATAACTTGCACATCTTTTTCCCACGCTCTTTTTGTAAGTTCTCCGAGAGTGATGAGTTCTGAAATTTGTCCAGGGTCAGTCGCATCGGTAATACCACCAGGGCGAAGCGAATCGCCGAGTGAGAGTGTCACGTCATATTCTCTACAAATTTCCAAGAGTTCGTCATAATATTCATAAAATGGATTCTCTCTATCGTTCATCTTCATCCATCCGAAAAGAAGGGAACCGCCCCTCGAAACAATTTCGTTTACACGCCTGTTTCTTAAATATATTTCTGAATTCTGTCTGTTAATTCCGGCGTGAATGGTCACAAAATCGACTCCGTTTTCGGCATGATTTCTGACAACATCAAGAAATTCTTCAGCTTTAATAAAACTTAGCCCCTTGTCGAGAAAACCGACGGCATCGTACATTGGCACAGTTCCAATCATAGCAGTTGATTTTTCGATGAGTTTCTTTCTAAACTCTTGAGTCTTTCCGTAATTCGAAAGATCCATTATCGCTTCGGCACCTAGACTGAGAGCCATGTCGACTTTTTTCATCTCGAGCTCCATATCATTTATATCCTTAGAAATACCGAGATTTACATTTATTTTTGTCTTTAATCCTGTACCGATTCCTTCAGGAGAAATGGAGTTGTGATTCTTATTTCTTGGAATAATTACTTCGCCGATTGCTATTTTTTCTAACAAATAATCTGTTGAAACGCCTTCTTTTTCGGCTACAATTTTCATTTCGTCAGTTACAAAGCCATGTTTAGCAGCTTCCATTTGTGTCTTATATTTCATAAATAAAAAACCTCCAATAATACAGGGGTTCCTCTTGCATCCCTACGCAGGCATTATCCTACAGGTTCAAATGGTCTAACTCAAAGTTACTCTCAGCAAAAAGCTCCCACAAATATTCGTAACATCATTATAATACAAAAAATAAAATATGTAAAATGGATAATTTACATACGTATTTATTTGTGGTACAGTATAAAAAGGAGGGGCTCGATGAAAAAAATTATTGATTATTTCTTTGAAACACTAACAGTCACGCTTACACTTTATGTTATGGCATGCTTTTTAATCTCGTTCCAAAGCATTCTAAAAATTTTCGCACTTACGTTAAACTCTGCTCTCATTTTAATGTTTTATGAAAATTTAAAACGTAAATATAGTAAAAAGGCTGCGACTTTAATAGTCGCAATATCAATTGCCATTTTAATTTTGATAGTGTATTTTATAGGCTATTTCAAAGTTGATGGGACAATTTCAAAACTAAGATAAAAAATGCAACCGATTTGGCTGCATCTTTTTTATATTTATTATATTATGCTTTTGGAATATTGTTGTTCATAAGGTGTAAAATTTCGATATCTGTTTCTCGCATACCTTCTTTTGCTACGTGACCGACGTTTTGAACGGTTTCTTCGGCTTCATTTGCAACTATGCCTTCACCCGGGCGGAAGTGTCTGCCTCTTTTTGCCATCTCATAAGCGAGGATTGAAGCATTTACCGAAGTTGCAATTTTAGAAGCACATGAGGACTTTGCACCGTCACACACAATGCCGCTTGTGGTTGCAAGAGTATTTGTAAGTGTGTTTTTTATTATGTCAAAAGACTCATCATAGAGATACGCAATGCCGCAACCTGCTGCCGCACCTGCGGACACAGCACCACAATATGCGGATAGATCACCGATATATCTTTTTTGGTGGATTGCTATAAGATTTGTGAAGACAAGTGCTCTCATAAGTTTTTCTTCACTCACTCCAAGTTCTTTTGCATAAACGACAATCGGCAGTGTACAGGTCATACCTTGATTGCCGCTACCGGAGTTTATAACAACAGGAAGTGCACATCCGTTCATTCTTGCATCCGAACCTGCGGCTGCCATTGCGATGGCTCTTGTACGTACACTGTTGTCTCCGATTTCCAAAGTTGTCTTTCCGACACATTCGCCCCAATCGTGAGTCATACCTTCTTTGGAGATGGCTGTATTGTAGTCTATTTGCCTTTTTATAACAGTTTTTATGTCGTCAATCTTAACCGTATTTGCAAATTCATAAATTTCATCGAGATTCAAAAGCTCTTTTTTGGAATTTTCTTTTTTGAGAATATTTTCTCCCTTAAAAATTATATCTCCATTTTTTTCTATATAAGTAATATTGTCGTGCTTTGAAATGACTTCAACAACGGCTCTGTCATTGTCAGCAATTTGCTCAATTTCAATATAAAGATTGTCTACGCCTTCTTTGAGTTTTACATTGCAAATTCCGTCGTTCACAAGCTTTCTTGTCAGTTCAGCATCTTCTTTTGACGCTTTTGAAATAACTTCAAGACCGAGCGAACTGTCGCCGGCAACCGCACCCAAAACTGCAGCGGCTTCGACACCTTTTTGTCCGTTCGAATTTGGGACAAGCACTGCTTTTACATTTTTTATTATGTTTCCGCTACAAGTTGCTGTAATTTTTTGCGGGAGCTTCCCCAAAATTTCTCTGCACTTTGCTGAAGCGAGTGCAATGGCAATTGGCTCCGTACAACCCATAGCAGGTTTTAATTCGCTTTCAAGAATTTCGATATAAGTATTATAAATTTCACTTTTCATTATAAACAATCCTCCCAAACATTATTCTAACATTTTATTGTGATTTCGGCAACATTTAAAAGTAGTTTTATAAAAATAATTTACTTATAAGCAAATAAAAACTGTCGAGGCATTTTTGTCTCGACAGTTGGAATTAATCTTTGTCTTTTGAAATTTCACAGTATTTACAATCAATTGCATTCACAAGGTCGTCAGGATTGATTTTTATCTGAACACCAATTTTTCCGCCGCTTATAAAAATATAATCCTTGCCACTTGCACTTGAATCGAGAAATGTTTTAAATTCTTTCTTCATACCGACAGGTGAACAACCACCATGAACATATCCGGTCAAAGGAAGGAGCTCCTTTTGAGGAATCATTTCAATATTTTTTGTTCCGGCTGCAGATGCAGCTTTTTTTAAATCCAGTTCCTTTTCAGCGGGTACAACAAAAACAAAATGTTCCTTTTCTCTCGAAACGGTAACTAAGGTTTTATAAATTCTTGATGGATCTTCTCCGGTCGATTTTGCAACGTCAAGTGCTGAAATTCCACTCGATGCGTCATATTCAATTTCGTTATAATTTATTTTTTTGCTGTCGAGAATTCTCATGGCGTTTGTCTTTTTCATTTTCTACCTCTACAAATTTCTATATTCTTTAATTTTATTGAGCACAGCTTCGGTAAAACTTGTGGTTAAAAAATCATCTACATTCATTTGCTCTGTGACATCGTGAAGAGAATGAACCGCAAAGCGTTCTATTTTATATTTTTTTGCTGCTTCTTCTACAATAGCGACCAATACATCTGTAATCGTATAATTTGAGTCAAGCGAAAGATCACTTGCAGCTTTTGGAAGATATTCTTCAAAAAAGATTCTGTAAATCGAACTTTTTTTGTATTCTGATTTATTCTTTTCAAAATATTTGAATAGATGTTTTTTGAAAATTGTTAGGGCTTCATTTTCTGTAATCGATTCAAAATAATATTCCTTGCCAATTAACTTTTTAACAACTCTAATTGCATCGTAGAATCCATGATTTATCAGTTTGTCTGCTTTTTCGGAGTCAAAATTGAGAGTTGAGTTTACTTTTTCGCGCGGCTCAATAACTATTGAATTTTTCGGAAATTTTCCATCTCTGTAGTCTTTCGGATTCACCCTTATAATCACCGGAGTGAGGTCCAAAGACTCAATCATGCTGTATGGAATTTTGTTGTAAAATCCTCCGTCAAGAAAATATTTTCCGTTAAGCGGTTCCATTTTAAAAACCGGAAGATATGCACTTGCAATTATATAATCTAAAAGTTGTCCATTCGGAATGTCCTCCGAAAAAAGCTCCTCGCCTTTTTTGTCGGTCACATTTACAGTGACGAGTCCAAATTTCATTTTCGAATTTCTTATTTTTTTCTCGTTGAGTCCGTTGTAGACGAGTTCTCTTAAAGGTGTCAAAGGAAGCGTGCCCTTGTGCATGACCTTTACGAGCTCTTTTAAAACCGTCAAAAAGTCAGAATCTTCTTTTATTTCCGGCATTATAGACATCGAATCAGTTCTTACCGGTTCTTTCAAAGTTTGATTTGTCCATATTTTTACACATTTTTCAACTTCGCCTGAAGCGATGAACGCTCCGTTAATAGCTCCTATAGAAGTGCCGGCAACAGCTTCAAACTCAAAGCCCATTTCTTTAAGTCCCAAGTACGCACCGATTTGATATGAGCCTTTGGCTCCGCCACCTTCGAGTGCTAGACCATATTTCTTTTTCATGTATTGATCCTTTCTGATATATGTTTATATTAATTTGGGTATATTTATGGTAATATATCTATATTTTAAATATACTATATTATTTATTAATTTTCAATGGTTGGAGGTAACAAATGATTATAACAACAACAAACAGTATTGAAGGCAAAGTCATAGATGAATATATAGACATTGTATTCGGAGAAGTCGTGTCTGGGGTAGACTTTATAAGAGATATAGGTGCGGGTCTTAGAGATTTTTTTGGAGGACGTAGCAAAGGCTATGAGAAAGAACTCTTGGAAGCTAGAGAAGAAGCAATTGAAGAATTGAAAGAAAGAGCAGCCAGAATGGGTGCAGACGCTGTAGTTGGATGCAAAATGGATTATGAAGTTTTGGGTCAAGCGGGTTCCATGCTCATGGTTACTGTTTCAGGCACAGCCGTGAAATTAAGAAGTGTGGAGTAGATGAGAATAAATAGTTTTAAAAACGGATTAGTCCTTATCGGATTAATTTTCATGCTCACAATTTCCGGATGCAAAAATAAAAAAACTGATATAAATTCGAACGATAAAAATGAAAATAAAGTCGCAGAGGATTCAAATGCAAACTCGAAGCAAGCTGATTATTTAAGTGATTTTGAATTTGCATTTGACACACTGAAGACTTATTATCCGTTTTTTGATGTGAATAAAAAGTTAAATGACATAGATTTTTTGTCAATGCACGATGAATTTAAGTCGTGGATTTCAGAGTGTAAAAATGACGATGAATTTTTTGACACGATGGATGAAATTCTTTCTTATGTAAATAATGGACACACAAACATGGTCCCGATTGAAGAAGGAAATTTTTTTCACACGATTTATTTTGATTCAACATTTAATCCTGAGCTAAAGAGAATTTCTGAAACTTATGAAAAGCCATTGGTTAAAGAAAGGTATAAAATTGTATCGGACTATAAACTTGAAAACGATGCACATGAAGGGTCAGGCGAAAAGGAAACTTCAAATGTAATCGCTAAAGATTATGTTGACGGACGAATTGCATATATTAAAGTCAAAGAAATGCGAATTAAAAGAGAAAAAGATATTGAAGTTTTAAATAATTATTTAGACAAGATAAAAAACTATGATGCACTTATTATCGACATCCAAGGAAACCCGGGTGGAGATTCAGCCTATTGGCAGGATTATTTGATTCCGAAAATTACAAACAGACCGTTAACACAAAATGTATATTCATTTATGAAAAATGGGAAAATGTTTGAAGATATTTTTAAGCTTTACGGCTATGAAGATGTGACGGAAGAAGTGATGGAAGAGCTTGATTTTCCGGAAATCACTTCTAAGATAGCAAAGAAATTCGACAAGTATTCTTTCGAAGCGATTACGGTTGAGCCATCAGAAAAGTCAATAAATTTTGGCGGAAATATTTATCTTTTGGTAGACAGGGAGGTTTTTTCGTCTGCTGAAGCACTTGCCTCATTTGCAAAGGAAACGGGGTTTGCTACACTTGTAGGTGAAAAAACAGGTGGCGACGGTATAGGCACAGACCCGTATCAAGTTGACCTTCCGAAGACCGGTTTTGTGATGCGTTTTCCGAAAGAACTTGGAATCACTGAAAGAGGTGTGATTGATGAACTTGAAAAAACAACGCCTGACATTAAGATTATTTCAAATGAAGAAAATATAAACGAGGATTCAAAGAAAAAGGTACTTGAAATAGAAGATGAGAACGCTGAAAAATATATGAATAAGGCATCTTAGTTTGGAGGATTAATTGAGAAAGCAAAGGGTTATTTCGGAAAAAGTAATAACTGTTGACGATATAAAAATAAAAGTCATAAAAAAAACAAATATGAAAAATCTATATTTGCGAGTGAAACAGGGGAGCGGAGAAATTGTTTTGACCGCTCCCAAAGTTTCCGATGAATATATTATGCAATTTGTTCGAACAAAGCTAGAGGTCTTGAGACAATACATAGAAGACTCAAAGAAGAGAAACACTGATTCTGACAAAAAGTTTGTAGACGGTGAGAAGCATTTTCTTTGGGGAAAAGCCTACACTCTTAGAGTTGCAGATTCGAAGGTTTTCCCGGCTATGAGCGAGAATGAGATTTTTATCTATGTTAAAGATTTGAGCGATTCAAAGGAAATTGAAAGAAATTTAAATGAGTTTTATCGAAGAGAGCTAAGGCTGAAACTTGAAACTTTTTTAAAACTCGCCGAAGATATGGCGGGAGTTTCTTCGAATGAAGTTCGAATAAAAAACATGAAGACGAGATGGGGGACTTGCAATATTAAGGACAGGCGAGTGTGGGTGAGTTTGAATCTTGCAAAGTATGATGAGATCTGTCTTTTATATATTTTGCTGCACGAGCTCACACATTTAAAAGAAAAAAATCACACAAAAAGATTTTATAAAATTTTGGACGAAACATTTTCCATGAGAAAAGAATGTGATGAAATGTTAAAAATAAAATTATAAAACATCCGAGTGGCGATGTTTTATTTTTTTTGTAAGCAATTCAAAAATATTCGACAAAATTGCAAAATGAAATATATTGTTTTATAATTCTTGCTTAATAAAAAATAATTTTTGTATAAAAAGTGATAATAATTAGACGATACCACCACATATAGGGCATCAACTAAATAATTTATCGTGCTAAAAAACGGACTTCTTGCAAGTTCTGCAACTTTTTTTCAAAATCTTGCAGAAATGGTGATTTATATCACTTATAAACGCTTAAAGCGTAAAATTCTGCAATTTTTTTTAAAAATATTGCAGAATGATTTACGCGGTTATTATGGTTTTCAACTGTATATTGTGACTTGCAAAGCATTTCTGCATTGAGTATAATGGAGTTGACGATATTATTAAGGAGGATTTAATATGGCTAGAGACAAGAAAACACTGGTAGTTGGTGTTATCGGTTCAGACTGTCATGCAGTCGGTTTAAGAATTTTGGACCACGCATTTGAGCAAGCGGGTTTTAATGTAGTTAACATTGGGGTGTTATCACCGCAAGAAGACTTCATAAACGCTGCAATTGAAACAAATGCGGCTGCCATTTGTGTAAGCTCACTTTATGGTCAAGGAGAACTTGACGTTCAAGGTATGAGAGACAAGATGAATGAAGCAGGTTTGGATGACGTTTTGCTTTACATAGGCGGAAACGTAGTTGTAGGTAAACAAGACTTTGACGAGGTCAAAAAGCGTTTCTATGATATGGGATTCAATCAATGTTACCCACCGGGAACATCACCTGAAACCACTATAAAAGATTTAAAACACGATTTAAATATAACGGATTAGTTATCAAAATTAATTAGGACAGAGGTTTATGAAAACTTATAAATTTATCGATTTTGGAAGCACATTTACAAAGCTTACGTTGATAGACATTGAAAAAGAAGAGATTGTAGCAACGGCAAAAAGTTATACTACTGTCGGCACGGATGTAAAATACGGTTATGAAAAAGCACTTAACGAATTGAACGAGAAAGTCGGAGGGGACTATGAAGTTGTTAAGACTTTGGCATGTTCTTCCGCAGCGGGTGGACTCAAGATGATTTCAATCGGTCTTGTTCCGGATTTGACAGCGGAAGCTGCAAAAAGAGCCGCTCTTGGAGCGGGTGCAAGAGTTATTGCAAACTATGCATTCAAATTAAACTCAAGTGAATTTGAAAAAATTGCCATTTCAAATGCTGACATAATTTTGCTTGCAGGGGGCACGGACGGAGGAAACACTGAAACAATTATTCACAACGCAAAGGGTCTTCTTGAGCACGACATAAAAATTCCTATTGTTGTTGCCGGAAACAAATCGGCTGAAGATGACATAAAGAAAATTTTTGAAGGCAAGGACAATCTTTATTTTACAGAAAATGTAATGCCTAAAATCAATGAGATAAATGTTGAACCCGCAAGAGAAACGATTCGAGAAATTTTCATGGGAAATATTACGAAAGCAAAGGGCATGAAAAATGTTGAAAGTGAAATTTCGAGCGTTGCAATGCCGACGCCGCAATCAGTTTTAAAGGCTGCGGAAGCTCTTTCAAAAGGCACAACAAATGAAGAAGGGGTCGGCGATCTTATCGTTGTCGACGTCGGTGGAGCTACAACCGACATTCACACCGTCGGTTGGGGAGACCCGACAAAGCCGGGAGTTTTCACAGTAGGTCTTGAGGAACCGTTTGCAAAGAGAACTGTTGAGGGCGACCTCGGCATGAGATATAGCTCGATGAGTGTTTATGAAGCAAGCGGTATGAGAATGCTCAGAAAATATTTGGACGTTTCAAAATATAACCCTGAAGAAGAATATTTAAAGAGATATGAAAACACATCTTTTGTAAGTACAACACCTGAAGATATCGCGTTTGACGAAGCTATGGCAAAAATTTGTGTCGACCTCAGTGTAAAGAGGCACGCAGGGGTTGTAGAACCTGTCTACAGCACGACCGGAGTTGTTTATTCTCAAAGGGGCAAGGACCTCTCCGATGTAAAAATTTTGATTGGAACCGGAGGAGTTATTGTAAACTCCGACAATTTCGACGAAATTTTAAGCGCCGCAAGTTTCAGACCGGACGACTTAAACAGTTTAAAACCGAGATTTCCTGATTATTATGTAGATAAGAGATATATTCTTTCCGCAATGGGACTTTTAACAATGATTGACCCTGATATGGCGATAAGAATTATGAAGAAATATATTTTAGATACAAAGGTAAAAAATACGAGCATGCCGGAAGAAGATGAACCGGCAATGATCTAGGAGGATAAATGAAAGTTCAAAATAAAAAATGGTCCGATGCAGAATTCTTTGAAACGAGAGAAGAAGTTCTTCGTGGATGGCCCACAGGAAAAGATGTAGATTTAAAAGAGGCAGTTGATTATTTAAAGAGATTGCCGGACCACAAAAACTTTGCAAAGAAAATAAGAAAAGCAAAAGAAAAAGGTATTACGACAGCCGAACCGAGAGCGGGGGTTGCTCTTATAGATGAACATATAAAGCTTCTTCTTCACTTACAAAACGAAGGTGGAGCAGACTTCTTGCCGTCAACAATTGACGCATACTCACGTCAAAACAGATACGAAGAATGCCAAAGAGGTATCGACCAATCTAAAGCTGCCGGTAGATCTTTATTAAACGGCTTCCCTGGAGTTAACCACGGCGTTCACGGAGCAAGACAAGTTGTTGAAGCAGTTGACTTACCTGTTCAAATGAGACATGGTACACCTGACGCAAGACTTCTTGCAGAAGTTATGCATGCCGGAGGATATACTTCAAACGAAGGCGGATGTATTTCATACAATGTTCCTTACGCAAAGAGTGTTTCAATTGAAAAGTCATTGATTGACTGGCAATATTGCGACAGACTTGTCGGATTCTATGAAGAAAACGGCGTTGAAATTAACCGTGAACCGTTCGGACCATTGACAGGTACACTTGTTCCACCGAGCAATTCAAACACAATCGGAATAATCGAAGCACTTTTAGCTGCTGAACAAGGTGTAAAGAGTATCACAGTCGGATACGGACAATGCGGCAACCTCTATCAAGACGTTGCAGCTATAAGAGCTCTTGAAGAACAAACCGAAGCTTATCTTAAAGAATACGGATATGACGACTGTTGTGTTACAACGGTTTTCCACCAATGGATGGGTGGATTCCCGCAAGATGAAGCAAAGGCATTCGGAGTTATCGCATGGGGTAGTGCTACGGCAGCTCTCGCAGGTGCAACAAAAGTTATTGTAAAGACGCCGCACGAAGCTTTCGGTATTCCTACGAAGGAAGCAAACGCACAAGGTATCAGAACCACAAAGATGGTTTTAAATATGCTTGAAGGACAAAGACTTCTTACATGCAAGAGACTTCAAGATGAAATTGATCTTATTAAACTTGAAACAAAAGAGATCATGGATACTGTTTTCAAACTTGGAAACGGCGACTTGGCAGTCGGAACAATCAAAGCTTTCGAAGCAGGTGTTCTCGACGTTCCGTTCGCACCGTCAAGATACAACAAGGGCCTTGTTATGCCGGCTCGTGACTTTGAAGGTTGCGTAAGATATTTGGATTTCGGAAATGTTCCATTTAGTAAGGAAGTTAAAGATATTAACAGGGAAAAATTGGAAAAACGTGGTAAAGACGAAGGTCGTGAGCCAAGTTTCCAAATGACTGTTGATGATATATTTGCTGTTGGACTTGGTAAGCTCATAGGCAGACCTCAAAAGTAGTTTAGTTGGCAAAATGCCGATTATATTTTCGAGTTACAATATTTATTTAAAAAGGAGAATTATACTATGAAAATTGTAGATGTAGTAGCAAGTGCGGGCAAAACCGGATTTTACTTTGATGACCAAAAGGCAATTAAGATGGGTGCAAAACACGACGGAATGTTCTATGTCGGAGACCCTGTAACAGAAGGATTCACAAGCATTAGAATGCCGGGTGAAGCAATCAGTGTTCTACTTGTTTTGGAAGACGGACAAATCGCATGGGGAGACTGTGCAGCTGTTCAATATTCAGGAGCAGGTGGACGTGATCCACTTTTCCTTGCAAAGGATTATATCCCTCTTATTGAAGGACCTATCAAAGAAAATTTGGTTGGACGTGACGTAGATTCATTCAAAGAATTAGCTGAAGAAATGGATCACCTCCAAATTGATGGACACAGACTACACACAGCAATCAGATACGGTATTACACAAGCTTTATTGGATGCAACTGCAAAAGCAAAACATGTTACACGTGCTGAAATCGTAAGAGATGAATACAACACAGGTATTGAAATCAAACGTGTTCCAATTTTTGCACAATCAGGCGATGACAGATACTCAAACGCAGACAAAATGATTATCAAAGAAGCTGATGTTTTACCTCACGGATTATTCAATAATGTTGAAGAAAAGACAGGTAAAAACGGTGAACTCCTTCTTGAATATATTGAATGGTTAAGAGATAGAATTACGACAATGCGTCAAAATCCTGACTACAGTCCAATTTTCCACATCGACGTTTACGGAACAATCGGTGACGTATTTAACAACGATGTAGAAAAAATGGCTGAATATATGAAGAAAGTTGAAAAAGCTGCTGCTCCATTTAAGGTTAGAATCGAAGGACCTATGGATTGTGGCGAAAGACAAAAACAAATTGATGTTTTGGCAGCTCTTACAAAGAAACTCGATGAAGATGGAACACATGTTGAACTTGTAGCTGACGAATGGTGTAACACATACGAAGACGTAGTTGACTTCGTAGACGCAGGTGCAGGACATGTTATCCAAATTAAGACACCTGACTTAGGTGGTATCAACAACACAATCAAGGCAATCAAATATTGCCGCGACAATAAAGTCGGAGCATACTGCGGCGGAACATGTAACGAAACTTCAAGATCAGCTGAAATCATTACAGACATTGCAATGGCAGCAGGCGCTCTACAACAACTTGCAAAACCGGGCATGGGCGTTGACGAAGGTATTATGCTTGTAAACAACGAAATGAACCGTGTTGTAAGACTTGTTGAAATGAGAAAAAATTTAAAGAAATAAGATAACACTAAAGATTTAGTTTCGATAGTTTTGGTTGCTTAAATATATAGTTCGTGATTTATGTATTTATATTCGCTTGGAGCGTCGTTTGTCGCTCCGAGCGAAAACTAAAATTAAAAAGATTAAATCTTTTTCCTACATAGGGGGGAAATAATGAAGACGATTAATACAAAAGATATTACTGAAGCTGTAAAGGAAATGTGCATTTCCATGAGTCACAATCTTCCTAGTGACGTTATGAAATCTCTTAAAGACAAGAGATCACATGAAGATTGGCAACTCGCAAGAGAAACTCTCGATACAATTATTGCAAATGACGAACTTGCATTCGAAAAGAAGATTCCTATGTGCCAAGACACGGGAATGGTTGTTGTTTTTGTAAAGATGGGACAAGATGTAAAGTTTGAAGGCGGATATATTGAAGATGCTATAAACGAAGGAATCCGTCAAGGATATACAGATGGATATTTGAGAAAGTCCGTAGTTAAGGACCCGATTCAAAGAGTAAACACAAATGACAATACACCGGGACTTATAAACTATGAAATTGTGCCGGGAGATACTTTTGAAATAACGGTTGCAGCTAAAGGATTCGGCTCTGAAAACATGTCAAGACAAAAGATGTTAAGACCGGCAGACGGACTTCAAGGTGTTATAGATTTTGTGGTTGAAACCGCAAAGCTCGCAGGACCTAATGCATGTCCGCCTATTGTTGTGGGCGTAGGTATCGGTGGAAGTTTTGACAGATCAACACTTCTTGCAAAAAAAGCTCTTATGAGAAATCTTGAATCTTACAATGAAGATCCATTTTATAAGGACCTTGAAATAAAACTTGAAGAAATGATTAACAATCTTGGTATCGGACCTCAAGGTTTCGGAGGAAAGACAACTTGTTTGAGAGTTTTAATTGAAAAGTATCCAACGCACATTGCGGGTTTGCCTGTTGCTGTTAATATCAACTGTCATGCAACTCGTCACGAATCAAGGAAGTTTTAGAGGTGTATTATGAAACATTTGACCACTCCATTTACTAAAGAAGACTTAAAAGATTTGAAGTCCGGAGATAACGTTACTATTTCGGGCGTTATTTATACAGCAAGAGACGCAGGTCACGCAAGACTTGTTGAAGATTATAAAGCAGGACGCGAGCTTCCGTTCGATCCTAAGGGAGCATGTATTTATTATGTCGGACCGACACCGACAGCACCTGGAGATGTTATCGGTAGTGCAGGACCAACATCCAGCTACCGTATGGATCCATTTTCTCCTACACTCATGGACTGGGGCGTACTCGGCATGATCGGAAAGGGCAGAAGAAATCAAGAAGTTATCGACAAGATTAAAGAAACAGGTTCTGTTTATTTTGCAGCAATCGGCGGAGCAGCGGCAATTATAAAAGATAGAATAAAAAAATGCGACATCATCGCATACGAAGATTTGGGTGCCGAAGCATTCAGAAGACTTGAAGTTGAAGATTTTCCGGCAACCGTAATTATAGATTCAAATGGAAACAACCTTTATGAAGAAGGTGTGGAGGAGTATCTTAAATGGAAAGAAAAATAGTAACCGAAGCGAGAGCAGGTTCTTACGAAAGCAACGATTTGTTGGTTTCAATAAAGCCGAATAACGAAAAAATAAATTTGGAAATAAGAAGTGTTGTTTCGGATATGTTTTACGATTCGATTGAAAAATCTGTAATGGAAGAACTCGAAGAACTAGGAGTTAAGTCTTGCGATATTTCGATTGATGACAGAGGAGCACTTCCTTTTGCAATCAAAGCAAGAGTGAGAACGGCTGTTATGAGGGGGGCACAAAATGAATTATAAGACGATGCTTTTTATACCGGGAAACAATCCGGGCATGCTTATGAGCATGGATGTTTTGGGAGCAGATGCATATATTGTTGACCTCGAAGACGCTGTTAGCCTCGATAACAAAGATGCGGCAAGGGATATGGTAAAAAGTTATTTGAATACTTTTCAAAAAGATAGACCATATGATGTTTATGTGAGAATAAATCCCCCGGACACTCCGTTTTTTAACGACGATGTCGAAGCATTAAAAGATGCAAAGATAAACGGACTTATGCTTGCAAAGGCCGATCCGGACAATATCGTACTTTTGGATAAAAAACTTGAAGGCACGGATTTAAGAATTTTTGCACTTATTGAAACTGCAAGAAGTCTTGAACTTGCTTACGAAATTCTCTCAAAAGTTAAGAGAACGGAAGGAGTTCTATTGGGTGCTGAAGACCTTACACTCGATTTGGGCGCAAAGAGAACAAAGGCATCTGACGAAATAAAATATGCCAGAGCAAAAATTGTTTCAGCTGCAAAAGCTGCAGGCGTTCAAGCGGTCGACACACCTTGGACAGACACCGACGACATTCCGGGACTAAGACAAGACACTGAACTTGCAAAAGCGATGGGAATGACAGGCAAAGCTCTCATCTCACCTAGACATGTTGACGATGTAAATGAGTTATTTTCTCCGTCAAAAGAAGATATTAACTATGCAAAGCGTGTATTTAAAGCACTCGAAGAAGCTAAAAAAGAAGGCAAAGGTGCATTCAGTCTCGACGGAAAGATGGTCGACAAGCCTATTATTCTAAGAGCTACGGATGTTTTAAAACAAGCTGGAGAATTTACGGAGGAATTAAATGGACTTATTAAATAAAGATATGAGCGCTGAATTTAAGCCTGTAAATAAACTTGAAAAAGAAAACAAGATGGTTCAAAATATTTCTGAACTTTTTGATAAGCTTGAAATAAAAGACGGAGCAACTTTAAGTTTCCACCATCACTTGAGAAACGGTGACTATGTTTTAAATATGGTTTTTGAAGAAGTTAAAAGAAGAGGCATCAAAGATATCACTTTGGTTGCTTCCTCAATTTTCCCATGCCACGAACCGATTGTCCCTCTAATAAAAGACGGTACAATCAAAAACGTTATCGCTTCATATATGTCTGGACCGGTTGCTGAGGCAATTTCACACGGAGATTTAAAGGGAACTCTCGTAATGCAATCACACGGCGGTCGTGCAAGAGCAATTATGGAAGGCTCCATAAAAATTGACGTAGCATTTATAGGAGCACCTTCAACAGATATTCACGGAAATATTTCCGCAACTGAAGGAAAAGCTTTCTGTGGAACTTTGGGTTATGCAATTGCCGATTCGATAATGGCTGAAAAGACTGTTGCAATTACAGATACAATTCTTCCGCTCGAAGGAAAGACAGAAATCCTTAGCGAAAGAATCGATTATATTTTAAAAGTTGACTCAATTGGCGATCCGAACGGAATTATTTCGGGAACTACGAGAATCACAAAAGACCCTGTTGGACTTAGAATTGCACAAAAAGCTGTTGAAGTTATGGTTGCAACAGGACTTGTTAAAGAAGGCATGTGCTATCAATCGGGAGCAGGCGGAGTGAGCCTCGCAGTAACGAAATTTTTGGGCGATTATATGGAAAGAGAAGGCATTAAAGGTAAATTTGCATCAGGCGGAGTTACCGGAGACCTTTGCGATATGAAAAACAGAGGACTCTTTGACAGAATCTATGACGTTCAATGTTTCGACCTAAAGAGTGCCGAAGATATCAAAAATGATCCGAGACATATTACAATGTCCGCTGAAAAATATGCATCACCGTACAAAGATGCAATTGTAAACAGTCTTGACTTTGTAATTTTGGGAGCAACTGAAGTCGACACCGATTTCAATGTAAATGTAACAACAGGTCACGACGGCGTTATCATGGGCGGATCCGGCGGCCACCAAGACACGGCGTACGGAGCAAAAGTTTCGATTATCGTATCAAAACTTTTCCAATCGAGAATTCCTCTTATCGTTGACAGAGTCGGAGTTATCTCGACTCCGGGAAGCACAGTTGACGTGCTTGTAACTGAAAGAGGAGTCGCTGTTAATGAAAACAGAACAGACATCATTGAAGCTCTAAAGGCTCATAATATTGAAGTTATGACTATAAAAGAACTAAAAGAACTTTCAGATTCACTCACAGGCGTTCCACAAAAGAAACGCGATGAATCAAAACGCGTAATTGGATATATGGAATATAGAGACGGCCAAGTTTTGGATAAAATTTATCAAGCATAATATAGTCCCGGGAGAAAAATCCCGGGATTTTTTTACATACAATTAATATTTAGATTAAATCCTTTTTACATCTCGCAGATATAATAAGTTTGTAAAGAGGAGGAAGTTATGTTAAAAGAAACGACTAAAAAAATTGCACTAGTAATTGCAATTTTATCAATTGCACTTATTTTTGCTCCGTTCGGGCAAGCAAAAACAGAAGACGAGTTACCGCTTAAATATATTTTCTTATTTATCGGTGACGGTATGGGATATTCACAAATCAATTTAGCACAAATGATGGAAGGAAATGAAAAGAAAGGCGAAACCGCTATAAGAGAACTTAGTTTTTCAAAATTTCCTTACACCGGAATTGTAAATACACACGATAAGACAAGTCTTATTCCTGACTCTGCATCAACTGCATCAGCAATGTCGACAGGAAACAAAATCCATAGTGGAGTTATTTGTAAAGATACGGATTTAATGAAATCATTCAAAACAATTGCACAAAAGTATAAGGAGGCGGGAAGAAAAGTTGGTATTTTATCCAGTGTTACACTCAACCACGCAACACCTGCAGCATTTTATGCAAGTGTCGACTCGAGAAAGAACTACTACGAAATCGGAAAGCAAATGGCTGACTCAAACTTTGATTATTTCGCAGGGGGCTCCTTAGGTCAAAGAACGGGAAAAGACGGAAAGAGTAAGGATTTATATCAAATTTTAAAAGATAAAGGATACAAAATCACTGAAACAAGAAAAGATTTTGAAAACATTAAAAAGGGAGAAAAAGTATACGCTGTTTCTGAAAGACTTCAAGACAGTGGAGCTATGCCTTATATGATGGACCAAAAGAAGGGCGATATGACTCTTCATGAAATGGTCAAAAAAGGAATTGAAGTGCTCGACAATGAAAAGGGATTTTTCATGATGGCAGAAGGTGGAAAGATAGACTGGGCATGCCACGCAAACGATGCAAGAGCAGCTTACGGAGATGTTTTGGATTTGGAACTTGCTGTTGATGAAGCAATTAAATTCTACAACAAACACCCTAAGGAAACTTTGATTTTGGTTACAGCAGACCACGAAACCGGCGGCATGAGTCTCGGCTATTATCTTACACACTACAACACAAACCTTGAAATCTTAAGAGGTCAAAAAATCAGCCAAGTTGAATTTGACAACAAAATAAAAGCCTTAGGCGAAAAGGTTAAGTTTGAACAAATCAAAAAGATTATAACTGAAAATACTTCACTTAAATTCAGCGGAGATAAAGATGATAAATTTGTTTTGAGTGAAAGAGAAATAAATCTTATAAAAAAATCAATAGAACAATATAACAAGGGTGAAAAAGTTGAAAAGGATGATGATTATACTCTCCAATACGGCGGATATAATCCAATCGCAATTACCATAACAAAACTTGTTGCAAATAAGAGCGGAATAACTTTTGGAACAAATGATCACACAGCTGTCCCAATTCCGGTATATGCAATTGGTAAACATGCAGAACTTTTTACCGGAACATTCCACGATACAAAAATTTATGAAAAAATGTTAGCTAAATAACTTTAATCTCAATTAGCCTCAGGAAGGAACCGATTTTTATCGGTTCTTTTCATTTACTCTTTTATTTTCAAATTTTAAATGTTATAATATATACGAGGTGGTTAAATGATAGCAGAAGTAAGTCGTTTTACAAACGAAGGAATGGTTGTAACTTGCGATTCCAAAACATATAGTATTTTAAGAGGCGGTTTCTCACGTGATATAAAAATCGGAGATAAAATTGAAATAACCGTAGTGGACAAGAAAAATAATATCGCTATTTTGAGCGAAAACAAGGTTGAGGATGGTCGAGTTTTAACTTTAAGAGTAAAAGAAAAATCACGTGTGGGATTTTTCCTAGACACATTCGGTGCAGACGATTTATTTATGCCATTTGCTGAAACTACAGGAAAAGTTAAGCCTGGGGACAGAGTTGTCGTAAAAGTAATGCGCGACAGAAAAGACAGGCTTTTCGGCTCAATGAGGATAAGTGATCATGTTTCAAACAGCCACAACTATGTTGAAAATGACGAGGTTATTGCCACGATTTACAGCGTGCGACAAGGACTTGGAGTTTTCGGAGTTGTCGATGAAGACATCGATGCAAGACTTGATGCAAATGAAATGACAAGGGGTTATGAAGTCGGAGATAAGGAGAAATTTCGAGTGAAATATGTGCTTCCTGACGGAAAAATCTCGCTCACAAAAAGAGAGCGCTCGCATTTGCAAATTGACAAAGATAGTGTTATTATAATGGATGGACTTATGAAAACCGGGAGGCTTTCAATCGGTGATAAGTCGTCACCGGAAGAAATTTTTGAAGTGACCGGTTTGTCCAAGCAAGCATTCAAGAGAGCTTGCGGAAGATTATTAAAACAAGGGCTCATAGAGGTTGGCCCGGTAGAAGTTAGGAGAGTTGAAGATTAATATGAAGATTAATATTAATACGGAAGTAGTTGAAATGATGATCTTCTTTTGGTCATCGGTAGCGGAAAAAGAAAAGGTTGCAGAACCTTATATTATTTCGGTTGCAGAAAGACCTGAAATGAAACTCATTTATGACGATGAATTCAAAGAAGAAGGCGTAAGAAGTGTTTTGTCTGCTATTTCCAACAGAGAACTTTTAAACGGCGGAAGCAAAAGAGACAAACGTTTTTGGAACAATAATATGTGGATGATGGAAGATTTGGGAGTTATGCAGGCCATGATTGACCCTATGAAGCAACTTAATCTTCAAGAAGATGAAGCTAATCTTTCGACGAAATCCGGATATGACGAAGTGAACGTTATTTTTGTTCCCGGAACAACAGACTTCTTTAAAGTTGTGGGCAACAATCTTGTTGTAAACTTCTTTAAAATCGCAGTTGATATTTTCGGCGGCACCGGTGAAGTTACATTTGACGGAAAAACTTTGAAAGAAGCGATTGAAGATAAAATTAAAACCATGTAATTTTAGAGCCTTATGGCTCTATTTTTTTAAAAAAATTTTTTGGATTTTTATTGACATTAGAATTTATTTCGAGTATAATAGAAAAAATGCCCGAAGCATTCGGGAGAGTTCCGTTGGAACAAAAAAATTTTGATATCGAAGCTTTACTAAGATAAAGCGAGATGAAAGGAGAAAATATGAGAAAGGTTTATCAAGTAGACGAAAGAGTCCCGGGGAAATTATTGGTTCCGCTATCAATTCAGCACACTTTTGCTATGTTCGGAGCATCGGTTTTGGTTCCGATTATTTTCGGAATAAATCCGGCAATTGTTCTTTTTATGAACGGAATTGGCACTCTGATTTTTATTGCGGTTACAAAGGGAAAAGCACCGGCATATCTTGGAAGCAGTTTTGCATTTTTGGCACCGGGTGCAGTAATAATTAATCAAATGGGTTTTGAATACGCCGGAGGTGCCTTTGTGGCGGTCGGAATTATAGGAATGATTATAGCGACGATTATTTACAAATACGGCACGAGTTGGATTGATATTGTTCTTCCACCTGCAGCAATGGGCTCCGTTGTTGCACTTATAGGTTTCGAACTTGTCGGACTAACAATAAGGGGTGGAGCTATAGGAGCAGAAATCTTGACCGATAACTACAGCACTAAACACTTGGTTGTATTTTTGGTAACTGTGTTTGTCGCAGTATTCGGTTCAGTTTTATTTAGAAAGCTCCTTGCAACGGTTCCAATTCTTATCGCAATTATAGCGGGATATATCACGGCAGTTGCACTGGGCATGGTGGACTTCACACCGGTTTATGAAGCAAAACTTTTTACAATGCCGGACTTCCACTTAGCAAAATTCAACTTCGAAGCGATTCTTACAATGCTTCCGGTAGTTCTTGTAATTTTGTCGGAGCACATTTCACACCAAGTAGTAACATCAAATATTATCGGTCGAGATCTTATTAAAGATCCTGGTCTTCACCGCTCAATCTTTGCCGATAACTTTTCAACTGCACTTTCCGGTCTTGTCGGTGGAGTTCCTACGACAACATACGGTGAAAATATCGGAGTTATGGCAATCACAGGGGTTTATTCTGTAGAAGTTATCGGAGGAGCTGCGATAATATCTATTATAATGGCATTTATTGGACCTTTGAGTGCTTTCATCTCGACAATTCCGGGAGATGTCATCGGTGGCGTTACATTCCTTCTCTATGGAATGATTGGCACAAGTGGAATTAGACTACTTGTTGACCAAAAAGTTGACTACAGTGTGTCAAGAAATCTAATTTTAACATCTGTAATCTTCACAACGGGTCTTTCAGGACTCACAGTGAAATTCGGTGCGATAAATCTTTCGGGCATGGTGCTTGCATCAGTTGTAGCAGTAGTTTTATCACTCGTTTTCTACATGTGTAAAAAATTAAATTTATTAAATGAATAGCAAAATAAAAGTCTTCTCTTGTAAAATGGAGAAGACTTTTAATTTACATAATAATCTTGAATAAACTTTCGATTAATGATAAAATAAAGACGGTGATTGTATTGACAAAACTAGATTTTATTATTATATTTGCTATCATTGTTATTTCGGTTACTGCCATTTTTACGCTCCCAAAGATTGAAGCGTCGGGCATCGAAGTAAAAGTTGATGGTGAAGTTATATATAGAAAAGATTTTCAAAGTAAACCTATAAAGAAACTTTTTCAAACGAAATATGGGATAAATTTAATTGAAATAGGACCGGATTATGTTGTTATGCTTGAGTCGAACTGTCCGAGACAACTCGCTGTAAAGCAAGGCAAGATTAAGTCTTCGGGTTCAAGTCTCATCTGCATTCCACATCACATGACTGTTACTATTGTCGGCGATGATGAGGATAAGATAGATATGATGGTGAAGTAAAATGAAGACAAATATTACAAAAATCGCACTCTTCGCACTCATTGCGGGTATGATTTCTTTTTTGGAAAATTTTTTTACGCCACTTATTCCGATTCCGGGTATGAAACTTGGGTTTTCAAATATAGTTCTTTTGGTTGGGCTAATATACTTTTCGAAAAAAGAAGTGTTTTTTATTGTACTTATGAAAAGTATTTTGCAAGCACTTATGGGCGGCTCATTCACAAGCATAATGTATAGTTTGCCGTCGGGCATTTTTGCACTTATAGGTATGATAATTGCGATGAAATTAAAACCCCGTGTAAGTTATATAGGAGTTTCTGTGGTTGGAGCTTTCTTTTTTAACTTTTCACAAGTGACAGTTTCATATCTTGTACTAAACAGTTTTATTTATTTCCACTATTTACCGTGGATTGAAATTGTAGGAACTTTTACGGGCACGCTTAATGGGTTTATTGTAAATGAACTCGTAAGAAAAAACACTTTGGGAGTTATTCTAAATGACAAAAAACAGTAATGAAAAGACTGATTTAACAGAGTTTGTGGTCGACTCAGAAAAACTTATGCCACGTGAAAAAATGATGAAGATGGGAGCAAAGAGTCTCGAGCCATGGGAACTGCTTGCTATTCTTTTAAGAACGGGAACAGTGGGTTTAAATGTATTGGAACTCAGTAAAGGGCTTCTTAAATATGGCGGGGGTACACTTTCTTCACTCGTTCAACTTGAAGCACAGGATCTGCAAAATATAAAGGGGTTCGGCGAGCAAAAAATTACTACCATGATGGCGGCTTTTGAGCTTTCAAACAGAGTTGCACTCGAAAGGGCAAAAGACGGAATGTTAGAACTGACCTCTGTAAAAAGTGCTGCGGACTACATCATGCGAAAGCTTGAAAACTACACAGAAGAACATTTTATGGTGCTTGTTTTAAATAACAAAAACTGTCTAATTAATGAAGATATAGCAAGAGTTTCAGAGGACGGATTTATTTTTGATGGCGATGAAATTTTAAAAAATGATTCTAAGAAAATTTCAACCTTTAAATTTTTAGACGAGGAAATAATATCAAAAGGCACTGTAAATCAAACCATTGCAATGCCGCGAGAAGTATTCAGACGTGCTGTAAAACTAGGAGCGACATCAATTATGCTTGCACACAATCATCCAAGCGGCGATCCAACTCCTTCGGGCGATGACATAAGGCTCACTTCAAGAATGGTCGAGTGTGGGAAAGTTCTCGGTATCGAAGTTGTCGATCATATAGTCGTGGGAAATGGAAACTATTATTCTCTGAGACAACATGGGGATATGTAATTTAGAAGAGGAAATCAATGAATTTTAACAATAAATATTTTAAAAATGTAATAATATTCCTTATTTTTGTTGCACTTGTTGTGTTTGTTTTTATAGTAGACAAAAATGTATCGAAGGATAATATTATTAGTAAAGGGATATCGACTGTTGTGAATCCCATTTCCGGATTTTTCAGAAATATTGGAAGTTCTTTAAGAGAGAAGATGGGAGGACTTTCAGACGAAGAAATTAAGGATATTGACGAGCTTAATTTGAAGGTGAAAAAACTCGAGGAAGAAAATCGAAAGCTTAGAGAAGTTGTCATAAGAAGCGAGGCACTTCAAAATGAATATGACATGATAAAGTCTTCAAATTTTGAGCTTATTGCAGCTGATATAACGTCTTTAAACAACAACTCATGGTACGATGTTTTCACTATAAACAGGGGTCTAAAGGACGGAGTAGAAATGGGTGACAGCGTGGTTATGTCCGGCGACAACACATCGGATGCTCTGGAGGGACTTGTAGGGCGTGTAACGGGTGTTTACAGCGATTATAGTGAGATTACTGCAATAACAGACGATACTGTTCGTGTGAGCATACGTGCTTTAAGAAGCGGCGATGGCGGAATTTTAAGTGGAATGAAGTCGGGCGAACTTAAAGCTTATATGTTCGATCAAAACAGTGATGTTATTGTAGGCGACGAAATTATAACATCGGGACTTGGTGGAGTTATAAAGAAAGATATTTTTGTGGGAGAAGTTTCAAAAGTTGAAACGGATGACACTGAAATGAAAAAGCTGGTTTATATTAAGCCGGGTGTAGATTTTAAACATCTAAGAAGAGTTTATGTGGTGAAATAATGTTTGCAAGAATTTTACTGGTGAGTTTGGTTTCACTTTTTATGCAAATAGGATTTTTCTCGGGACTTCTTCCTGAAGTGACGATGCCTGAATTTTTTGTGCCTATGATTATTGTTATGGCACTTGCGATTGGCAAGAAAGAAGCGATAACACTTGCGGCGATTTCAGGCTTTGTTTTGGATATCTATTTTAGACGTGCGTTTGGACTTAGAATCCTTCTTTTTGTTGCTATTGCATTTGTTCTTGGATCTATGAGAGAAAAATTTACGAGAAGATCGATATTTGTTATTTCAGTTGTAACGGCAGTGACAGGAATTTTATATATATTGTCATACGGACTTGGGCTTATGTTTTTGGGTATTGCAACAAAAACGGGAGCGGTATTTTTCAATTTATTCTCGTTTCAAATCCCGATTCAAATAATATTATCTATAATGTATTATATGATTTTTATGCGTAGAAGACACAGAAAGGTGGAGTATTAATGAATAACAAAAATGACAATGCAAATATTCCGCTGAGAATGGATATTGTTTTTATTGGAACAGCCATTCTTTTTGTTGTGCTTATTGTACGACTTTTTTTCATGACAATTGTAGAAGGGGATAAATATCGTGAAATTGCGGATAATAGAAGAATAAAAACCATTTATGATACGGCACCGAGAGGAGAAATAAGAGACAGGCATGGGAGGCTTCTTGCCGGGAATATTCCTTCTTTTACGGTTCAAGTTTTAAAAGATGAACTTATGCGTCCTAACCAGACCAAAGAGGAAATAAAAAATAGAAATCAAAGACTTTTGACACTTATAAGACTTCTTGAGGAGGATGGCGTATTTTTCCAAGGAGAGTTTCCGCTTGACCTAAACTATTATACATTTGCAAAGGAAGAAATGTATGAAACAAGTGAGGAATCGCCACAGGAAATAATGGTTAAAAAGCTTGAAAATGAAGATGTTTTGAGACAATTTATCGAGTCGTCAATGAATCTTGACAGATTTCCAAATCACTTTTCATTCAATGTCAAGCAACGTGCACTTAATGCGGTTCGTGAGAAATATATAGATTTTCCGGTTACTTTAAAGGACAATGTTTTTGTTGCAGACGATATTAAACTCGGCACATTTATAAAAGACAAGTCAATGAAGGCGGGATTATCGCCGGAAGAACTTGTATTTGAAATCATAAAGTCAGACATGACAATAAAAAGAAAGATTTTAAACCACCCTATTGCAAGGGCGATTCTTTTTGAAATCGCAGCGAAAAGTGGAACGATATCAAATATAAGAATGAAGCCGGTTTCAATAAGCTATCAAAATGAGCTTTTAATCGACAAGTTAAATCTAATCAAAAATTATCCGGAGCTCAGCATAAAAGATGATGCAAAGACATTTTTTACATTTCTCGGTAAACGTTATGCATTAAAGGAAATTTTAAGTTCGCTGTACGATGAAGGGAAAATGGTTCCGGGCGAAGCTTTTCTTGAAATAGTTCAAAAAAGCGGAAAGGCAAAGAATATCGAAATTTATCTTTCTGAGGACGAAACCGGAGTTTTTTACAAATATAATGATGGAACGGATTCAAAAAATCCGCTTGATGATTTAATTAATATGGCAAGTGACACGGTCATCGATGATTTTTTACTAAAAGAAGAAATCAGACCGATTGTTCAACGCGAGCTTCTAAAGAAAAATATAAATGCAAAAATTTCGGTTTCAAAAGAAGTTGAGTTTGTTAATGACAAAAATACAAAGAACCTTTACTCAAGATTTAAAGCTTATTTTAAAGACCGAGATGAGGATGCGGAGCTTCCTGATGCCGAAGAGCTTTTAGCGGCGGCAAAAGATTATTATGCAATTTCACCGGACATCTCAAACTATGAGGCGAAGGATATATTAAACATATATGACCTTGTTTATAAGCTCGGCGAAAGGGCATACAAGCCGGTAAACCTTGCATACGGTTTAAAGGATGAAACGGTTGCGAAAATTGAGGAAAAAATTGGAGAAAAAAGCGGTATAAGAGTTTCGTTGGAACCTGTAAGATACTATCCGCTTGGGCAAACTGCATCTCATATACTTGGATATATGGGAAGAATTGCCACCGATAAAGAAATTGAAAAATATGTCGAAGATAAAAAATACGATAGAAATGAATTTATAGGAAAGACGGGAGTCGAGGAAAGTTTTGAGGAATATCTTCATGGGAAGAGCGGTGAAAAAACAGTCGCTGTCGACTATATAGGAAACACGACTTCTGTTTTAAACGAAACCAAAAGCGTTTCGGGAAACACCCTTTATCTTTCAATCGATTCGAAACTAAATTCGCTTGCGGAGGAATATCTCCAAAAGACAATCGACCGCGTGAGAAGGCGTGCAGTTTATGAAAGCGAATGGGGCGACTATCAAATGGATGGAGAAATCGGAACTAAGAGACCGTTCTCTAATTGTAATGCAGGTGCCGTTGTTGCAATGAATGCGAAGACAGGTGAAGTGCTCGCAATGGCTAGTTATCCGGGATACGACCCTAACCTCTTTGCAACGGGAATAAATGAGTCGGATTGGAAAAACTTTTTCCCTGAAAATGATAATGACCCGCTTGCAGCAAGACCTCTTTACAACATCGCAACTCAAACCGCAGTTCAACCGGGCTCAACATTCAAAATGGTTACCGGATTTGCAGGACTTCAAAAAGGACTGGATCCATACGAAAAAATTTGGGATGGCGGATATGTTGAGGTTGGTGACACAAAGTTCAGGTGTCTTGTCTACACACTTTCAAAGGCATCACATGGCAATGTTGACCTTGCTCACGCGATTGAGCATTCGTGCAACTACTATTTTTATACGCTTGCACTTGGAAACAATCAAAGACAAGGTGAAAAGCCGATAAGCACACATATTTCAATTGAAGATATTAGAAATGCGGCTGAAGAATTTGGGCTTAATGAAAAGACAGGCATCGAAATAAATATTCCGCCGGAAACTGTTGGTTCGGTTCCTGAGGCGGAGCAAAAGGTTTTTACAACAAAATTTTATATTGCAAAATGGCTAAGAGCTAATATAAAAAACTTCTTAGAAACGGACAAGACTGACGAGGAAGTTGAAAAGGATATAAAAGAAATTGCAAATTGGGCCGAAGAAGGAAGATCTCTTTCGAGTGCGGAACTTATAAAACGTCTTGAAAACATGGGATATAACGGCAGCACACCTGTGAAAGGTGAGAGACGCAGCTTGAGCGATGTATTAAAATTTGACTATATAAATCAAGCACCATGGAGTCTTGCCGACACATTAAACGTTACAATCGGTCAAGGCCAGTCGAACTTCACGACGCTTCAAATGGCAAATTATATTGCAACGTTAGTAAATGGTGGAACAAGGAATAAGGTAACAATATTTGACTCGGTTAAGTCATTCGATGGACAACAGGATGTACTTCTTCCGGAAAAAAATCCGGTTAAGATTGATGTAAAAAATCCGGATGGGCTGAATCAAATAAAATATGGGATGGAGCTTGTATCACGAGTTGGTACGAGTAGAAGAGTATTCCAAGAATTCCCAATTAAGACCGGCTCAAAAACCGGTACTGCACAAAGAGAAGGTATAAATCCGAACACAAATATGCCGTATGATGACTTTGCGTGGTTTGTTTCTTATGCACCTGCAGATGATCCGGAAATCGTTATTGCTTCTGTTCTATTTCAAGGTGGAACGGGTTCAAATGCCGGGCCGATGGCAAGAGATTTGATGGCGGAATATCTCGGTCTTAATAGAGTGGACACGAAAAACGTCATGCCTTTTAGAAACGAGTTGATAAAATAATGAAATACTATAGACTTAAAAATGAAATTGAGACGGTCACGATTCTTTATGAATTAGACCGTCTTTATCAAATAGTTGTAGAAAAAAATGATGAGATTCCGGTTGGCTCAATTGTACACGGACGCGTAAAGAAAATCGACAAGAAAGCAAGACTAACATTCGTGGACATAGGTGAGAAAGAAGATGCGTTCTGTGCGGAAAAGACCGGACTAAAGGCGGGAGATGATACGTTTTTTAACATACGAAAGACTCCTGATGAAGAAAAGTTCTATACCGTCGACATGGATTTAAAACTCGAGAAAAACTCGAGCTTGCTAAGAATTATTCCGAAAAAATCCGGAGAATTCGAAACAAAATTCGAAAAATTTTCTAGCATTGTCGGCTCGAGAGACGGCGGTTCGGATGGTACAGACTCGGGGAAAAGTAGAGCCGAAAAAAACGCATCCACTAAAAGTTCGATCGGAAAAAACGCATCTACCGAAAGCCTAACTCCAACCGAAACCACAACCCCGACTCCAACCCAAACCGACGCAGTCGAACAATCCCTTCTCGAAAAATGGCAGCAAATTTTTTCTATGAAAAACACTCTTCCGATTCCAAAAATTGTCTGCAAAGCTCCGACAAAATCCGAAAAGATTATAGAAGAACAAAATGCGGAGTTATCAAGTGACAAAGACGAGGTGGTAGTGCTACTCAAAAATGGAAAACAAAATTTCGAAAGAAGAGTAGATTTGGAAAAGGGATATCTCTATGTTGACACTCTTCCGTATATGACGATTGTCGATGTGAACTCCGGAGATTATTCGGAATTTTTTGATAGCGTTTTAAACCGTATGGAAGTAAATAAAGATGCTATGAAAAAACTTTCGGAGATAATAAAGCTTCGAAATCTCGAAGGAGTTATAATAATGGACATTTTAAAGCTTCCGGGCAAGATGAATCGAGAATTTTTGGAATATCTAAAGAGTGAGTACACCGAGATAAATTTTCTCGACATAACGAGACTTGGAATGCTTGAGATGACGATAAAAAAGACAGGCGGCGAAAAAATAACGGCCGAAAAAATTTCGTCGTTGATAGGAACTTTGGAAAATATTTAAACTTACGGGGAATCGACATGAACGAAAAAATCAGAAGAATAGACACATATGATGATGAACGCTTTGATAGAGAAGTTCTTAATGAACATGGTTGTTATATTGTTCAAAATAAATATCCGGTTGAAATAAAGATTATTTCAAGTTATGAGGCCATAATAAAGGGTAATAAAGAATTTTTTGACGATGTTATTGAAGAATTTCGTTTTTACTCAAAGCATATTACAACTTTCTATGATACTGATGGAAATGTTGTAAAATGTTTTGACAGAATTGAGATTTTTAAAATTGAAATCGATAGAATTCAACCGCTTCAATTCTTCGTCGATGAAAATAAATTAAATGCAGTAAAAACATTTGTTCGTAAAAAAGAAGATGTTATTATTCCACTTGATATATATGACGGCGAGTATGTTTGTCTTGACGGAAACACAAGACTTTTTCTTGCATATAAGCTCGGATTTATGCATGTTTACGGCTATATAACGGATGGATTTGAGGGAGAAGAATTTTTTGTTGAAGAAACAAAGAAACGAGGAATAAAAAAAGCGAAGGATATGGCTTTGGTATCTCATGATGAGTATGAAATAAAATGGCACGCATTTTGTGATGATTACTATAATAATAGAACATGATTTTTTAATCTGAAGACCATCTTTACCGAACAAGTGGGTTTCGTATCATTATAGTGATAGAGGCAAATAGTTATGTAAATACAAGGAGTTCAAGACTTCTACCAAAGTTTAAAACTCAAAAAATAAATAGTTGGTGTGCTACTTATGTAGTATATGAATTAGGATATGCTGTTGGAAAAGCTGTAGCACATTATTTAAATTAATAAAAAATAAAAGAGGATAAATTATGGACAAAAAATTTTTAGATCTAAATGAACAATATTTAATGCAAGTTGATGGTGGATCATTTTTGGTAGGATGTGCAGTTGTCGGTTGTATTGCATTTTTTTGGCTGGGAGTATATAATGTATATAAAGATCCTAAGGATCAAAAAAATAAATCTTTATAGAATGGAGGCGACTTTTTTATGAAAATTTTAGGAAAATCAATGGATTCTTATCCTACATATTATAAAATAGTAGGTATCCTTATACTCATGTTTCTTTTATATAAGTTTGGGTATTTATTTGGCAAGTTAGCTGCAAATATCAATTTATAAACTGTATATTTGTAAAGGAGAATAAATGAAAACAGAAATACTTAGAGTTTTTAAAATTGTATTGCTATTCATTTCATTATTTGTGATTAATATTATATTCTTTAAAATTATTTCACTTTTAGGGTTTAGTATTACTATGACAGATTTAAGTTTTTTGGTGCCACCGTTATTTGCAACAATTGCATTGTTATTAATTAATAAATATAAAAAACTAAGTAATTATTTAATTTGTATTGTTTTTTTAGATTAATTATATATAAATGCTGAAAATACAGATAACTACATGTATTTAACGGAAATTATTATAAATAATTAAATTTTTAATTTTAATAATTTATGGAATTATCTAATCAAATAAACAATAATAGCCCCCTCTTTTTTAGGGGGCTATTATATTATGGAGATTATGAATGAAATATTATTGTATAAAACAACATGATATTACAGATTGTGGGGCAGCTTGTTTAGCTGCTATCTGTAAGTAGAATAGATATAAAATTGAAATAACAAAAATAAGGGGCAGGTACAAATAAGCAAAGAACTAAGGCCTTAGGGCTTATAGGAGCAGCAGAACAATTTGGATTTACAGCTAAAGGTGTAAAAGGAAATAAAGAGGCTTTTTTTCAGAATTTCCGCTTCTTTGTATAGCTCATGTTATAGTTGATGGAGCATTACTACACTATGTGGTAGTTCATAAAATAAGCATAAAAATAAAATTAGAATAAATAAAAAGTATATTTTTTCTTGACAAACAAAAATTTATGTGATATTATATACGAGTAATCTTCCGCTCGAGTCGGGCTTTGAATGACAACTGTCAGCCTTGACATCGGCGAGACTAAATCACTTGGAGGTGTAGATATGTACGCAATAATTGAAACTGGTGGAAAACAATACAAAGTTGAAAAAGACCAAATTCTTCACGTTGAAAACTTAAACATTGAAGAAGGCGGAGAAGTTGTTTTCGACAAAGTTCTTCTTGTATCTGGTGACGATGGGGCGATTACTGTTGGTAAACCATATGTAAAGGGTGCTACTGTAAAGGCTAGCGTTCTAAAGAATGGCAAATCAAAGAAAATCATCGTTTTTAAATATAAGGCCAAGAAGAATCAAAGAAAGAAGAGAGGTCACAGACAACCTTTCACGAGAGTTGAAATCAAAGAATTGGCTATCTAATGATTAAGATAGTGGCCTTCAGGAATAAGGAACACATTGGATTCGAAATAAAGGGACATGCTGACTACGACGATCATGGGTATGATATAGTTTGTGCGGCGGTTTCAATTTTAAGTCATACGATTTATCGCTCGCTTGTGGTCAATTTAGACCTTGAGGATGAACTTGACGTTGAAATAAAAGACGGATTCATGACCCTTTCGCTTGCAAGGCGAGGAAAAGATGTCGACTTGTTGTTCGACACGTTTATTGAAGGCATAAGGAGCCTTGAAGAAGGCTATGGAGATTTTATTAAACTTACATTAGAGGAGGAATAAAGATGATAAAATTAAATTTGCAATTATTTTCATCCAAAAAAGGTGCTGCAAGTTCAAAGAACGGTAGAGACTCTATATCAAAACGTCTTGGAGCCAAAAAAGGTGACGGTCAAGCAGTTTTGGCAGGCAACATTATCGTTCGTCAACGTGGAACAAAAATCCATCCGGGCACAAATGTTGGAAAAGGAAAAGACGACACATTATTTGCAATGATTGATGGTGTTGTTAAATTCGAAAGAAAAGACAAAAAGCGCAAACAAGTAAGCGTATATCCACGCGAAGTTGTTAATGCTTAATTAGATAACTCAAGGTCACATATGTGACCTTTTTTTTATAAAAATGAACTCGCTGTTGAAAGTGGAGTTTTGATTTGATATAATTTATGTAAGAGAGGTGAAGAAATGTTTGATATTGTAACTCTTGAGCTGAAGGCCGGAAACGGTGGCGACGGACACATTGGCTGGAGACGTGAAAAATATGAACCGAAAGGCGGACCACACGGCGGTGATGGTGGCAGAGGCGGTTCGATTTATCTTGTCGGTTCCTCGAATTTAAATTCGCTCATTGACTATCGCTACAAGACAAAATTTAAGGCAACAAATGGGCAAAACGGCATGAACAATTTAAAAACGGGAAAAGACGGAGAAGATCTTTTTCTATATGTTCCGCTCGGCACCATAGTAAGGCAAGTCGGCAACGAAGGAATCCTCTACGATTTTAAAGAGGACGGCGAAAAATTTCTTGTCGTTGAAGGTGGCCGTGGTGGTCGCGGGAATTGGCATTTTAGAACCTCAACAAGACAAGCTCCGACATTTATGGAGCCGGGAAGAAAAGGTGAAGAAGCGAGTATTCGTCTGGAACTGAAACTCATTGCAGACGTTGGACTTGTTGGATTTCCAAATGTAGGAAAAAGTTCGCTCCTATCTATTATGAGTGCAGCGAAACCGAAGATTGCTAACTACCATTTTACGACGCTTGAGCCGAATCTTGGAGTTTGCATGATTGAAGAGGGAAAATCTTTTGTAATTGCAGACATTCCGGGAATCATTGAAGGTGCGTCTGAAGGTGCCGGACTCGGTTTTAAGTTTTTGAAACATATAGAAAGAGTTAAACTCTTGGTTCATGTGCTTGATGTGAGTGGCTCTGAAGGTAGAGATCCACTTGAGGACTATTTGAAATTGAGACATGAAATGGAGTCGTTCAGCAAAGAAATAGCGAAAAAAGAAGAAATAATTGTATTAAACAAGTCAGATATTATTGACGAAGAAACGCTCAACGAAAGACGAAAAGAAATCGAGGAAAAAACGGGCAGAAAGACATTTGTGGTTTCTGCAGCAACTCGAATGGGCGTAAAAGAACTTGAATACAAAATTTATGATATAAATAAGAACATACCAGATGTCGTTCTCGATGAGAAAAGAACGCATCTCATTCAAAATGAAAATCCGACAAAGGTTTGGGTTGAAGATGGAGTATTTCACGTTTCTGGTGACAAGGTTGAATATTATTTCAGGTCTACAGATTTCAGTGAGCCGGATTCAGTAAGACGTTTTGACTTATTCCTTGAAAGAGAAGGCATAAATGAAGAGCTTCAAAATCTTGGAATTGAAGATGGAGATACGGTCGACATTCTTGGGTATGAATTTTCACACATGGAGTAAATATGATAACATCAAAAGAAAGAGCATTTCTAAAATCAAAATTAAATACAATGAAGCCGTCGATGAGAATTGGTAAAGACGGCATAAAAGAGGAAACTCTAAAAGCAATTGATTTATATTTGAATAAAAATGAAATAATGAAAATACAAATTTTAAACAATTCTGACGTTGAAGTAATGGAGCTTTTCGGCGAACTTGAAGAAAAGCTCGGAGTTGAATTTTTGGCAAAACTCGGCAGCAATCTTTCTATTTATAGAAAGAGCGAAAAGAATAAGTTATTACATGAATTTGAAAAATAAAGTCCTAATATATGGCGGCAGTTTTAATCCGCCAACAATTGCTCATGTAATTATGGCAAAATATCTTATGAATGAACTTGAACCTAAGGAACTTTTGGTTGTTCCGACGTATGATCCTCCGCACAAGAAAGATGGCGGAATCAATGTTTATGAAAAGTTCGACATGGTAAAGGAAACTTTTGAAGAAATTCCGGGAGTTCATGTTACAGATGTGGAATATAAGATGAAGGGCATAAGTTACACCTATAAAACTGTCGAGACGCTAAGAGAAAAATATGATGAACTGTATCTCGTAATGGGGATGGACAGCTTTCTTTCGTTCCCGAAGTGGGTGAAGCCGGAAAGAATTTTGGAACTTGTAAACATTATAGTTTTAAAACGAGGCGGTTACGAGTTCAAGTCAAATGAATTATATGAGAAAAACAAGAATAAATTTATTTTTTTGAATAACCCTCTGCTTGAAATGTCGAGTACGTTTGTGAGAGAACAAATTCATGCAGAAAAAGATGTCAGATTTTTTGTAACAGATAAGACCTACGATTATATTAATGAAATTTTAAGGTGAGGAATATATGTTTGATAGAGATAAAGCTATTGAATATCTTAGAACACATTTGAGCGAACGTCGCGTTGGGCACTCGATTCGCGTTATGAAGATGTCGATGGAGCTTGCAAAAATTTGGGGAGTCGATGAATCAAAAGCTGAGATTGCGGGGCTTCTACACGATTCAGGTAAGTGGCAATCGAAAGAAGATGCATTGAAAAAGATTGAAAATTTTGGTATAATATTGGAAAATGAACTTGTATATGACTACAATCTGGTTCATGGAATTTTGGGTATGTACATCGCACAAAACGAGTTCGGGGTTTATGATCGCGAAGTTCTTGACGCGATAAGATATCACATAACAGGCAGACGAAATATGACGATGCTTGAAAAAGTCGTCTATCTTGCGGACAAACTTGAACAAGGCAGAGATTATCCGCGGGTGGATGAGTTTAGAGAATTGGCAAGAAATGATATTGATAAAGCTCTTATTGCAGTCTTTGGAGACACTGTAAAGCTTTTGATAGACAGGGGCGAGTTCATCGCAACCGACACTGTAGAAGCGAGAAATTGGTTGTTATTAAAGGAGTAAATATTGGAAAACACAGATAAAAAACTTGAAATTATAAAAAAGGCAATTGAAAATAAAATCGGTTACGACACCGAAGTCATAGATATCAGGGGCAAGGCTTCGTTTGCGGATTATTTTGTTATAACATCTGCAACAAACAGTACTCAAATGTTTGCGATTGCAGACAATGTTGAGTATGAAATGGAGAAGGAAGGCTTTGAAAAATTGAACAATAGTACAGGAAAAAGCAATGAATGGCTTCTTCTAGACTATGGCGAAGTAATAGTTCACATTTTTGATATCAAAGCTAGAAAGTTCTATGATCTCGAAAGACTTTGGACGGAACGCGATATAAAATCAAATAATTAATAAAGCCAAGTGCTTTTATATAAGGAGGATTATATGGAATCAATTAACACAAAAAAAGCTCCGGCAGCAGTCGGACCATATGTACAAGGAATGGTACATGACGGATTAATTTTCACAAGCGGACAACTTCCGATCAATCCTGAAAACGGCGAACTCGTAATGGATATCGAAGCTGCAGCAAAGCAATCTTTAACAAATGTTCTTGAAATTGTTAAAGAAGCAGGCGGTAAGCTTGAAAATATCATTAAAGTAAATATCTATGTAAAGGATATGAATGACTTCGGAAAAGTAAACAAAGTTTATGAAGAATTCTTCGGTAGCCACAAACCGGCAAGAAGCTGTGTTGAAGTAGCTAGACTTCCGAAAGACGGCGTAATCGAAATCGAAGCAATCGCATACAAATAAAATAGAAGACCTCTCGTTTGAAATGTTAAAATTTCAATTCGGGAGGTATTTTTTTAAGAGTCTTTATCTTGCAAAAAAATTCAATAAGTAGTATAATTTAATAAATATGTTTTGTGGTGGAGGTGAATAATGGATAAACTAAATCAAGTGCTTAAAATTCAGTTGCCGAGAATGAGTCTTGAAAGCGGAATAAAAATTGCGCTCATGATACTTTCTTTAATATTCGTCATGTTTGCGACATATTATATGGTAAATATCGGAAACAATTATGTCGATGATAAAAGGAAAGTGCGACTGGATTTAAGAAAAATTTTAAAATATGTTTTGATTTTTGCCGGCATCACAATAGTTGTTGCGATTTTTAAATCGTACAACAGCCTACGATATCTGTTAAACGCATTTTTGACATCTGTTGTAATAGCGTATGTCCTAAATCCGCTTGTGAAATGGCTCGAAAAAAGATATCCTAAGGTTAAGCGTCAGTGGTGGATACTAATTATATTCCTTGCACTGTTTTTAATTCTTGTATTTATGATGGTTAGCCTATTGCCTCGCACAATAAGTGAGTTTTCAAAACTCATAAACAATTTCCCGGTTTATTTGGAACAGGCGAAAAAAATAATCATTGACCTTTCACACAAACACTTCGGACGAGATGTTCTAAATCTTGAAAAGCTTCAAGTGCGAGATATATTTGGGAAATTAGGCATGTCAAACTTCGATTTCAGTTCCATGCTGGTCGGTGTAAAGAGTACATTTAGTAAAATCTTCATTGCAATTCTGGTTCCGATTTTTGTTTTCTATCTCTTAAATGATAAGGAAATCTTTATAAAAAAACTTAAAGAAATGATTCCCGAAAAATATAGAGAACAATCCATTGAAATCGGAAAGAAAATGGACATGAGCGTATTCAAATATGTAAAAGGGAAAATACTTATGGCAATATACGTTGGAGTTGTTGTTGGAATATTCCTCGGGATATTCGGAGTTGACTTCGCACTAGTCATCGGAATTATCACGATGTTTGCGGACATAATCCCGTATATAGGACCGTTTTTAGGATTTGTTCCTGCGGTACTGTTCGCACTTCTTGACAGCCCGACAAAAGCACTCTTTGTAATAGTTATGTTCCCATTTGTCCAATGGACTGAAAACAATATAGTCGGACCGAAAATCATGAGCGATCAGCTTGGCTATCACCCGATGATTGTTCTTATAATAACGATTGCAGGTGGATTCCTTTTCGGATTCATAGGCATGATATTCGCTCTTCCACTTGTTATTGCTATTGAAGTTGTCTACAGATACTACATGGAAAATATAAAGGCTAAGAAAAAATTAGATTAAAAGAAAATATGAGCCGTTTAAAACGAAAATCACGGCTCTTTTTATATATTAAAGGAGAATTTTTATGGAAAATATAGAGCTTCACGATATACGTGAGAAATTTTTAAAATTTTTTGAATCCAAGGGACATTTGCTCCATCCTTCATACTCATTGATACCAAAGAATGACAAATCCCTATTATTAATCGGTGCAGGAATGGCACCTCTTAAAAAGTATTTTACAGGCGAAGAAACTCCGCCGGCAAAGAGAATGACCACATCTCAAAAATGTGTAAGAACAGGCGATATAGATAATGTCGGAAAGACGCTTCGCCACCTTACATTCTTTGAAATGCTTGGAAACTTCAGCTTTGGAGACTATTTTAAAACAGAAGCAATACATTGGGCATGGGAGTTTTTGACGGAAGTTATGAAATTGCCTAAGGAAAGACTTTGGGTTTCGGTATATGAAAAAGACGATGAAGCATATAGAATTTGGCATGATGAAATCGGTGTTCCTGCTGAAAGAATTGTAAAACTTGGAAAAGAAGATAACTTCTGGGAACTTGAAGTAGGTCCTTCGGGTCCGGACTCGGAAATTCACTATGATAAAGGTGAAGAATTCGGTTGCGGCAGCCCTGATTGTAAACCGGGCTGTGACTGTGACAGATTCCTCGAAGTTTGGAACCTTGTTTTCACACAGTTTGATAAAGACGTTAATGGTGAATACCATCCTCTTCCACATCCGAACATTGACACGGGCATGGGACTTGAAAGAATCGCATGTATAATGGAAAATGTTGACTCCGTCTATGATATAAAAGCAATCAGAAAAATCATGGACAAAGTTGGAGACATTTGTGGAAAGAAATATGGCGATGATAAAAACGATGATGTTCACTTCAGAATAATCGGTGACCACTCAAGAGCAATCACATTCCTGATTTCAGACGGTGTTGTTCCTTCAAATGAAGGACGCGGATATGTTCTTAGAAAACTTATAAGACGTGCTAGCCGTCACGGAATGCTTCTCGGTATTAAACAAGGATTCCTCGAAGCACCGGTAACGGAAGTCATTGAAAGCTGGGGCAGGGCATATCCTGAACTCATTGAAAATAAAAAAGTTATACTTGAAGTTTTAAATACTGAAGAAGAAAGATTCCAAAGAACAATTGTACAAGGAACAGAACTTTTGACACAAAAAATTGCCGATTTGAAGGCAAAAATGAAAAAAATTCTTTCCGGCGAAGATGCATTCGTTCTTTATGACACATACGGATTCCCTGCAGATTTAACCGAAGAAATTTTGGAAGATGAGGGCTTAAGCTACGATAAAGATGGATTTAAAGAAGCAATGGACGAGCAAAGAACTCGTGCAAGAGAAGCACTTGACAAATCTGACTCAGGTTGGAAGAAAGATTCCAAAATGGAATTCGATTCGGAAATCGGAAAATTCTCCGGCTATGAATTGAACGAAACAACTACAAAAATTACAGATATTTATGTTGACGGCAAAAAAACGGATAAACTTCCTCTCGATCAAGAAGGAATTGTAATCCTCGAAGACACGCCGTTCTATGGTGAATCCGGTGGACAAGTTGGAGATATTGGAGAAATCATAGGCGACGACTTTAGACTTGAAGTATTGGATACAAAAAAGACAAAAGACGGACTATATCTTCAAATTTGTAAAACGGTTGAAGGTGTTGCAAAAAAAGGTGAAGAAGTTTCGACAAAAATCGATGTAAAAAGACGTGATGACATTAGAAGAAATCACTCGGCAACGCATCTTCTTCATGCTGCTCTTCGTCAAGTTTTGGGAACACACGTTCATCAAGCCGGTTCTCTCGTAGATCCTGAAAGACTTCGTTTTGACTTTAGCCATTATCAAGCAATGACTGAAGAAGAAATCAAAGAAGTTGAAAAAATTGTAAACGAAAAAGTTTTGGAATCAATTCCTGTCGTAACGGAAATAAAATCTCTCAAAGAAGCAAAAGCCGAAGGAGTTATGGGACTATTTGAAGATAAATACGGAGACGTTGTAAGAGTTATTAAAATGGGACCGTTCTCAATGGAACTTTGTGGTGGGACACACGTTAGAAACACTTCTGAAATCGGACTTTTTAAAATAGTTTCAGAAACAGGAGTTGCAGCAGGGGTAAGAAGAATTGAAGCTATCACAGGACACGCATCATATAAGTATGTGCTTAAAAATGAAGAACTCATCAAGTCAATTGAAGGCAGAATGAAGACGACGAGAGAAAATATTGAGCAACGTCTCGGCGAAATGGAAAAAATCGAGAAGGAACAAAGAAAAGAAATTGAATCCATCAAAGCAAAACTTCTTGGTAACGCTGCTTCTGACATGGCCTCAGAAATAAAGGAAATAAACGGCGTCAAAGTTTTGGCTAAAGTTTTTGAAGGAGTCGAAGCAAATGAACTTAAAAACATTGCCGATGAAATAAGAAACAAGGAAGATTCGATACTTGTAATTCTTGCAGCCAAAAATGCCGGCGGACTCAACCTTCTTGTTGCGGCGTCAAAAGGACTTGTAAAGGAAGGAATAAACTCCGGAAATATAGTTAGAAATATTGCTAAAGCCCTTGGAGGAAACGGTGGCGGTCGTCCTGACATGGCTATGGCAGGGGCAAAAGATGTTGATAAAGTCAATGACGTCTTCCAAAAAATAGCAGACTATATAAAGTAATGATAATATAAATCGAATATACTAAAATTAACAGAAAATGCCCGAAAGTCCAATAGGACGTGAGGGTATTTTTTTGTGTAAAAAATCAATATAGATACAATATATTGTGGTCATATATTCTTTAAAAAACACAGTCACAGTAATAGTGACTCTTTGTAACTATTTTGTCAGAATTCGCACACTCAAGTTGTATAGTGACTTAGAGCACACTTAGGCACATGTAATATAAAATACAAAATTGCATTGAGATAGTTAATAAAAAGTAAATATTATTCTTGATGATGAAAATTTTGATATAAAAACAATATAAAAATGTTTGTTAATACTAATTATTTAAAGAAACACAACTTAAAAATATATTAAATGAAAAATAAATTAAATAAAAACACAGAAAATACAGTAAAACAAAATTTTGATTAAGAAAAATAGAAAATGTGATTATTTCGATTTTTTTTCATTTTTTTGAAACTTTTTTTAAAAATAGGTTGACACTGACCACAATAAGTTGTATAATAAATGTAATTTACAAATAGATTGTAAGTTGAAAGGAGATCATTCAAGTGAAAAGCCATTCAAAGAGAATTCTATCATTGGTTTTTGCACTCTTGATGGCATTTCAACAAGTGATGTTTGCAGCACAAACGGTTGACCTATTGACACCGGCTGAACAAACACAAACTGTTGACTTGCTGACGGGTGAAGAAAACAAAACTGTTGACCTTCTCACACCGGCAGAACCGAGTGCACCGATTGAACAACCTATTGAACAATCGAAACCGATAATAGAAGAAAACAAAGTTAACGAAAATCAAACGGTGGATCTATTAACACCGGGGGACGACAAAGTCGTTCCTGAAGAAGGAAAAAAGTCGACAACAACGATTTTAATCGGGGGAGAAGAAATTGAAGAAGGAGAAACAAATGAAAATTCTGAAATTTCTCCTGAAGAAATAATTCTTCCTGAAGAAAACGAAAAAGAAGAAAAGAAAGATGCATCTTTCGAAGATGAAGAACATCATGAAAATGCAGGCATTCTTCCATGGAGCACAGACCTTGTAAAACCTTGGAGCATTTACAGAGCGCCGAAAACGGTTTATAGACCTGGAGAAGACTTAGACTTAACAGAACTATTAGTTGAAATTAAAACAGGTCGCTCAGGAAGCTTGTACAACATCGAAGACTTGATCAACGATGAATTTACAACAATAACTAGAACGAGAAAGTCCGACGGACAAAAAGTCAGACTCGATGACAAGATTTACGAAAACGAAACAATGACAATCCACATGGATGGATGTCAAGATTTAACAATTGATCTTACTGTAGATGAAAATCTAAAAGACGAAGAAAAAGCTTTAGAAGCTTTCCAACAAAACTTAATAAGAGAAGAATTCCGTGATGGCTTGGATTTTTCCCTTTATTTAATCAAAAAAGGCGAAAAGGAAAATCCTGTTGTAGCCTATTCACTTGATCCACACAAATTAACACCTATTGGAAACGGCGTAGACAAAAAGCTTAAAGATGGACCTCTTTTCAATTTAAAAGATATAAACACATGGGACAGATATGATATCGAAACCATTGGAAAAGTAAAAGCAATTCTTGAAAGAAGTGCTGAATTAAAAGACACTGAAAATATTAGAAAGAAACTTATAACTCAACTCGCAATTTGGAATGTGACATCAAATATCATTCCGGAAGAAATTGATGCAACAGTTTCTGAAACGACAGAAATAGCTCCGGAATTAAAACCGGCAGATGAAACAAAAGAAAATCCGGAAGAAGATAAAAAAGATGAACCGATCGAAATAACCGATCCAACAACTCCGGAAGAAGAAACCAAGAGCATTGTAAAAGATGACGAAAAAGCTGAAGATAAAAAAGACGAAACAGTTGAAATAAAAACTGAAGAAAAAGTCGAAGAAAAAACTGAAACTGAAGAAAACAAAGAATCTGAAAAGATTGAAGAAAAAGCTCCGGTTCAAAGCACAGTTCATAAAATTGTGTTTAATACAGAAGAAATCGACGTTCCATATGATGAAGTGGAACTTTCCGATGAAGAATATGAACTCTACAAAGAACTCACATCTTTGGAAGCAGTTGAACTTAAGAGAGAAGATGAAAATCTAAAAATTTATGAACCTATAGTAACAGAAGAAACTGAAAATCAATATGCTGACCTCGTAACAATCGGCGAAAGCGATATCGATTCTATTGAAAGAGTTGCAACAGAAGTCACATTTGACGCAGTTGAATACTCATTCCAAAATCTATATCGTGCTCTTGAAACATCAAGCATGTTGGGCTTCGGTCAACCGAGAGACTTCAACGTTCTTCTTAAAGCTACAATGAAAGCTTCAAGAAAAATCGTTAAAGGTGATAAATTCGAAGTTGAAATCCTAAGTAAAACTCTTCCTATATTAAATGGTGAAGAAGGACGCGCAAATGACATTCAAATCGACGGCAAAGTTGTTGCAACAGCTGAATACATTGCTGAAGAACACAAAATCGTCTACACATTTGTAGAAGACCTCGACACAGATAAAGTTGAAATCGAACAGGAATTCAAACAAATCAAAGAAGAAAAAGCAGCTCTACTCAATATGCTCGACGTAAGTGAAAACTTGGTTCTTGATGCAGTTCGTGGTGCTGAAGGAGATGAAGACTCCGAAGAAAATCCGGATGAACTCGAAATCTCTCCGGAATTCGAAGAAAACTTGATCGAGTTGAAACTTGGAAATACACCGGTTCAATATAATGGAGTTTCTTTCGAAACAAAGAAATTCAGACTTAAAACGACAATGACGGCAAAAGCTTACCCAATATGGCAAATCCCTGTTGGTTGGACATTTGATGTTAATATCGGACCATATTTAAAACCGGATCCGAATTATCCGCTCAAAAACTTATATGACCCGGATGATCCAAATATTATAATTGCAAAACCAAGCTATAACGAAGCTACTCACACAATAACTTACACTTATAAAAAATCATTAAGTTCAACAAAAACTTTGGATATCGACCAATACCTTGCATTTGACACAGATAATATACGTGATAAGGATAAAATCGATATTAATATATCGGTAGAACCTAAAAATAATCCGAAACAACAAATGCCTACAAAAACAGTTTACAGAGATGACCGTTCATCGGTTATAACATCGGCATTTGAAGTGGAGTTTGATGAAAATGGAGAACCAAATTTAAATAACCAATATAAATTCTTTGAATATGGAGAAAATTATAGGGTAACATTTGATGCAAAATCGACTCCGGTAGTAGTAGATAGAAAAATGACTGCTATTGATTGGGAAATTACATTTGATGGCAACGGAAGAAAATTAGGTGAAGAAGATTTAAAACTGATTACAAATTTCACAGCTGTTGAAAATTCCGGAATAGAGAATATAGATAACGTGAAACTTAATGGTCAACCAGTAGCAAATCTTGAGTCAAATTTTTCAAATGAATTTCTCATTAATGATTCCAAAAATGTTGTTGGGAAACACTCTTCTGATAAATATATATTCACATTCAGAACACCGGTTGAAAAACAACAACAAGCCTATGTATTGGATATTGCTGCCAAACTTGACAAAGTTAACAGAACGGGTGCTGTAAGATTAATTCAACCATATATTGATGGTGTTGATTTAGCTTATGAATCTCCTACGATTCTAAAATATTCAAACAGAGTAACTAATAAAGGAGAATTCCTTTCGGAAGACCAAATAAGATGGACTCTTACTGAAGAAGTTTCTTCGGGAGATGATGGAATACTTCCTTTAGTAACAAGAGCATTAAGCGATAACCAAACAATTGCTTCTTTCAAAGTAGCTTACTATATTTTAAACGGTGATGGTAAGATGGCAATGGTTGGGGAACCTAAGAATATAACTTCCAAAGAAATAGAACAAGGAAAACTCGATGGTGATAAGAAATTTGCTCCTGGAACAATTGCTGTTTACGAAATAATTACCAAAATAGACAGTAAAGATGATAATCAAGGAAACGTTTATTCTTTCGGAGACAACAGAATATCACTATACAGAAATGTTGATGTAAACATTAAATGGTCTGTTCAAGAAGCAGGAAAAGATAATCTTCCTGAAGAAACTTTAACAATGAAGTCAGAAGATGGAAAACATACTACATCAAAGACAATAAAGCCGGAAGAAAATGAAAAAATAAATCCTGCCGGAAAAAATGTCCAAATAGAAAATGTTAAAAGATGGGAATTTGTAAACGGAGAATTAAAAGAAATAAAATATAACCTGACACAAAAACTCCCAAATGATGAGGAAGTTAACGACGGAACGATTTATTATAAGGAATTAACAAATTCTTTTAATATCTATGATAAAAGATATGAAATCCTAAATACTATATTTAAAGGAAAAGATGTTAAAACAGCAAATATCAAAATCATAAAGAAAGATAGTAAAGACGAAAAAATTCTATTACAAGGTGCAAGATTCTCTCTAATCGGTGATGGAAGTAGCAACATGGAGTATTCCGGCGTAACTGATTTTAACGGAGAAGTTATTTTCAATAATGTAACTCCGGGAGTATATATCCTACAAGAAAATTCCGCACCGGATGGATATAAGAGGCATAATTTAACAGACACTGTTACTGTTGATGAAAATGGAAGAGTGACATGGACCAATAACATTATTGCTACTGAAAACTATAAAACGTCTCTTGAAAATAAGAATGGTAAATTGACAACTGATGTACTGTATAGAAACGGCTCTCCGATTGAATATCCTAGCTTTATGAATGCTTTGTCATACGCAACAATAGACGGAAAAGATTTCAAATACTATGTATTCCTTAAACCGGATTATAACACACGCGGCACAAAAGGAACTGCAAACGGTACAGATAAAATAACCAGATTATTAATCTCATACTCCAATGTTACGGGAAAATCTAGACTTCCAGAAAAAATTAAAATTTATAGTGTTCCGGCTACAAATAAATCCGAGATTAAAAAAGATTTTTTAAATAAAGATATAGAAAAACACTTATCTAGATTTACTATTGTTCCGAATAAAAAAATAGGACTCAATACAAACTTTGAGGAGCTTTATTTAGGAAAAACTGGATATAATATTGATTTTCCAACCCAGGAATTTGAAGGAGATAAGGGTATTATCGTTTGTTATTCAGGGCAAATTGATGATGAACAAATAGAAACATTATTTTGTTATGATTGGATTCAATTGAATAATAAATCAAGCAATGATAGAATACTTGATGCAAGAACAACAATTCCTGGACTTAATGATAGAGTTGTAGATTCAAATAATAAAGCTAGCAATCCGATTCTAGTTGTGAATAACACTGCTAAGAAAAGATTCCCTATAATTGTAAATACGAGAGATGACAAACGTAAAATTGTTGGTGGTGCAGAATTTACACTTACAGAAAAAAATACAAATAGAACAGTTGAAGTTCAAACTACCGATTCCAATGGAAGATGTGAATTTAGGGATATTCCTGAGGGCGAATATTTATTAAAAGAAACACAATCACCTACCGGATTAAGTAAATATAACTTGATATTCCATGTAACAGTTACACCGGGAGGACAAATATTATATACAGCATATGACGAAAACGGCAATGAAGTCGATCCTGGAGAAAAATATACAATCGGTACGGTTGAAGGAGATGATGATAATCCTAGCGTCGGAACTAAATCAATTAAGGTTTTAAGCCATTCAATGACACTTAATGAAACTAGTGGATGGGGAACAAGACGCGGTGTTTGGGAAGAAGCAAAATATGAAGCATATGATTTTAAAGCTTCATTTATGCTAAATAATACTAATCCGGGCGATCAAATTCAAATTGATTTTGACGATAACTGGAACATGACACAATGGTCCGGAGAAATGCCGAATATTGTAACTAAAGATGGTCAGATTGTCGCAACACCGTATCTGGATACGACAAAAAATGTCCTAACCTATACTTTAACTGAATACGTTAGAGGAAAAACAAATATCAATGCAAGTCTTTTGATTCAATCTATAAGACCTTCAAAATATTATGTTAAAGTTGATAAGAAAGATGACGGTTCACCGATAATATACAAATTTTTGGATACTATAACCACATTACCGGGAGCAGCAGAACAATCTAAAGTTGAGCAGATAACTTATGTAGAACCGGATCTTGGACCTTACTTTGGAATTGTAGGCGATAGAGATCCGCTATATATAACACAAAACGTTGATATTACGACTAAAAATTCAGGAGATCTTGAACTTAGAAACGTTACAGTTTTTAATCCTGAAGGCAAAAAGAATGTTGCAGGTGATAGACAACTTAAAATATTCTATGGTATGACCACAGACCCGAATGTTACGGAAATGGGGAATAAGATTCAACCGCCATATATTCCGACAAGAGTAGTTGTATATAAAGTTGCAAAACCAAATAAATATAATTTGCCTGTAACCGGTGGTATTAAACCGAGTAAAGATACAGACACTTATGAACAAATTGCAGATTTTGATATCGTTTATAATAGAGCTAAAGTGGAAACTAAAAACGGAGTTACATTAAATTACAACGAAAACAGAGTTAATATCAGCAGAAACATTGTTCCGACTTTAAACAACAACACGAATGTACAATTTATGATAACTCTTCCTCCTACATCCAATGGCGAAGGATATGTTGTAGAACAGTTCTATTATGTTACTGACGAAGACACATTTAGAGACAACTATTCTATGACCTCAGTATATTATACTGGAGCATGGGGTAGAAGCGGCGGTATTTCACAAATGAAACCTAAGAAAAACTCCGGAACGGCAAATTCGGGCGAAGTAGTTGATGTCCCTGAAATTAATCATGATTTGACAGTGTATCACTACAAGAGTATCGGCAATTTCATTGTGAAAAAGACTGATGAAAATGGAGAACCATTAGAAGGTGCGAAATTCACCCTGATCGACGGAAAAGGAACAGTTGTAGATGAAGTTACTGTTGGCAAAGATGGAATAGGTAAATTTAATAATATACCAAGCGGAAAATATGTTCTGGAAGAAACAAAAGCGCCGGACGGATATAAAGCCACAGACAGAACAGTTGATGTTACTGTTGGAGACAATGGAGTAATAAGTTTCAATGGTGTAGAAAAAGGCGATAAGGTTTTTAAATTAACTGATTCGCAAAATCCAACAATACAAGTAACTAACAAACCAAATAAAACTAAAGTCACAATCGTAAAAGTTGACGAAGAAAATAAAGACAAAATTCTTCCTGGAGCGATATTCGGACTATTTGATGAAAAAGGTAATCCTATTAAAAATAAAAAAGATGGAAAAGATTATAAGGTCGAAACAGATATAAATGGAAAGGCAACATTTGAAGACCTCGAACCTGGAACCTATAAAATTGAAGAAATAAAAGCTCCTAACGGATACGAAAAGACAGATAAGACTTGGAAAGTTGTTGTTGGAGATAATAATAAGGTTAAAGTATTTGAGATAATAGGTAAAGAGAAAAAGAAAGAGTTACACTTTAATATTTATAATTCAGGCATTGAATCAAATATTAATATAGAAGGCAAACCGGGGATATCAATTAAACCGAACATCACCACACAAGATAATGGAATATTTACTTGTAAAGTGGATATTGAAAATAAATATCCGGATGGTAACACTAAACTTTATATTCCATTAAGTTTTAAATTTGATACTCAAAATTTCAAATATAAGTATAACGGAAATTATGTTGATGAAATTTCTATTCAGAAACATTATATTTCATATTTACTTGAGAAGAAAACTATAGAGTTTGAAATCATACCTAATGACACAATAACTGCCGGCGAATATAAACCTATATCAAAAGTATTAATTAACGATGGTGAGCTAAATTATAATCTGCCTATTTTAAAAATCACTCATAAAGTTAAATCACAACAAGGCGGTGGTGGAGAATATGGCTCGGAAAAATATGAAATCATTCAATCGAATCAATTTTATAATGTTTGGAAAAGATTTAACGATGGAACTGAAAGAGATATATCCGAAATAAAAACGAAAATTGGGAAAATTCCTGATTCTGATGTTTATTATTTAGATATTTTAGTAAATCCTGTGTATTACAAGTCTTTTTATGCTCAATTTGAAGTGTGGTTTGATACTGAGCTATATGATGTATCCACTACAGATAAGAGAATTGAACTAAATGAAGATGGATATTCTAGATTCACAATGGATGTATATGAGAAGGGACAGTTAAAAACTTATCAATATACAATTAAACCTAAAAAAGATTTACGTAAAGAAGTTCTTCAACCAATAAAAAATATGAAATGTGGTGGCATAAAGGTATATGGTTCAAATGGCAATGAAAAATATTTCGCCTATCTAGAGATGAAAGATTTTCAAGAACCAGACCCTTCTCCTAATCCTGATCCGGATCCTACTCCGACACCTGAGCCTACAGAACCTGAAGAAAAAGAAATTAAGGTAACGCCAAACGGAAATGAGTTTAGCTTCCATGTAGAAAATAAATACAAGGGCTATGAAGTTGAATTTAAGAAGGTTGATTCAACCTCAATCGGCAAGTCCGAACTCGTATATCTTGAAGGTGCTGAATTCAAAATTAAGATTAAGGATGGAGACAGATTTAGACCTTTAAATGATGAAGAAAAGAAACTTGGAGCAACAGACACTTGTACTTCTGATGCTAACGGAACAATTTTGTTCAAGGGATTAAAACCCGGCAATTATCGTCTTATAGAAGAAACAGCGCCTAAAGGATATCATAAAAAAGTAGATCCGGTTGATTTCTATATTAGTGAATCAGACGGTAAAGCATTTATTATAAAGAGTGACGGAAGACTGGTAGAAGTTAATGCTGAATCGAATAAGATAAAGAATATTCCAAAGGGAACTGAATCATTTACTGTTTATAAACAGGGGGATGATAGTAAAGCTCTTGCCGGTGTTGAATTTACTCTATACACCATTGATGGTACAGAATTGAAGTCAGGAACAACAGACACAGATGGTAAAGTGGTCTTTGAAGAACTTGATTATGGAACATATATTCTTAAAGAAACTGAAACGGTTGACGGATATATTCTTGATTCAACACCAAAAATCATTAATATCGGAAAAGATTTTAAGGTTCCTGATAAACCTGATGCTCCAAAAGATGTCTCGAATGCATTTATTTTGAACAAAGAACAAGACAAATTCAAACAACTCAGAGCTTCAGAAATAAGAAGCGATAGGTATGAAGTTGTATATCCGAATAGCTCTGAATCGATTTTTGCGGAATTGCATTATAACATTAATCCAAAAGTAGAAATCAAACCCGGTGATACTTTTACAATTACGTTTAATGATAGTGTTGATTTGGACGGTATAGACAAGACTCCGGACGAAGAGTTCGATATTTATGGACCTTACGGTAAATTTGCGGAAGCAAAAGTTATTGGAGATTACCCTAATAGAAGAAAGATTATATATACCGTAACAAATTATGTTGAAAACAACCCAATTGACAGTATTTATATGTTATATCCACTATATGTAAATAGATTCAAATATAAGACAGATGGAAATGTTACAGTTACTGCAAAATTGGGACAACACATGTATACCGACGATATTAATGTTGTTTTCAGTAATATATTTGATCTGGAAAATACTGATAAAAATCTTATGGCATATATGAGAGAACTTCACGTAGATACAAAGAAGTTTAAATCGGTGGTATATGTTAATCCAAAAGCTAGAGGAAGATATGATAAGAGAATATTCTTTAACTCGAATCAGAATTACAATATTGAAAGTGTAAAGATTTATGAAGTCATAGACAAAACAAAGGCTATGCCACATTCTTTTGGAATTGATTTCAAAGAACTTAGCGAAAGTGGATTGAAATATTATGGTGAAGTAACGGGCAATAAAAATGATTTTATAATTAAGGATACAGAAACTTTAACTGAAGATGGTAAGTTTAGATATGGCTCCAAGGCAATGTATGTTTTGGAAGTAGATGGAACTGTTAATACTGAAAATTTAACAGATTTCAGATTGGGATATAATTATTACGAATACTATCAACATGATGATGGATATGAAAACACATATTTTGACTGGAGTCTTTTTAGAAACGTTACAGAGTGGGTGCCAAAATGGCAAAAGTACTATGATCCATCTTATAGAGAAACATTTGGACAATTCTATTATCCGGATTCTACAACCGAAGGTATACGAAAAATAACTCTTAAGAACTACAAAAATAAAATCGAATATACAAAGGTTGACGGAACTATATCCGGAACTTCTGGTGATACGAAACCACAAGGAGCATCTCAAGATTCGAATGAGCCGATAGATACTCCAAAACCGGTGTTCTCAAGTGAAGGAAATGCACTTGCAAAAGCAGAATTTAAACTTGTGAAAGATGGAGCAGATGTTATAGACTCACAAAGAAAATCTGACACAAACGGTAAGTTCGGTTGGGAAGGACTTGCACCGGGATATTACGAGGTTTGGGAAACAAAAGCTCCTGATGGTTATCCAACACCTAAAGAAAAGGTATCACACTTCACAGTCAATGAAAATGGTAAGATTGTAGATATCAAGAATAATACGACAATTATTAAAAACTACAAAAAACCGAATATTGAGTTTAATAAGATTGATGGACGAGATAAGACACCATTAAAAGATGCTGAATTCACTTTATACAAAGCAAAAGTTGAAAACGGTTCACCTGTCAAAGATGGTGATAGTTTAAAATTTGAAGTTGTAAATATAGAAGTCGAAGAAAGCAGTAAAAAAGATGTTAAAGAATATACTGCAATTTCAGATGAAAACGGATTTTTTAAATTTGAAAAACTCGAAGACGGAATATACGCTGTTAAAGAAACCAAAGAACCTGATGGATATATTAGATTTAAAAATTATGTATTCTACTTCAAGGTTGAAGGCACTAAGATTTATCGTGTAAATAAACTTGGAGATTATATTGACAAGAGCAAAGAAAAAGAAGAAGTAGTAAAAGACGAGAATAAAGATGCGGACAGCTTGATTGTCGATATGGAAAAAGACAAAGCACAAGAAAATTTAATTCAAATCGAAAACTTCAAGGTTGAATATCCTGCCACAGGTGGGGTTGGAACACTTCCATTTATTTTCATTGGTATGATGATTATGATGGCGGGAGCATATATGTTTATTCGAAGGAGGGATGCCCTCTATGAATAATAGTATGACCGAAAGACGGATACACGATCCGTAGTGCGAAGGCGCATTTGCGGTATGGAGATTATGTGGAACGAGTTTCCACGAGATTGTCGCGAAAGATATACGGAAAGGTATATTGCGACACTGACACAGTTAAATGTTCGCGAGAGCGACTTTATAAAAATTAAAAACAAGATATAAGAGAACGGTGTGGAGCAAAACAATCCACGGAGATTGTCGCGGAAGATATACGAAGAAGGCATGAGTCGACAATGAACAATGAACAGACAAAAACTTCAAAAAAATCAAAAACAAAACATCAGAGCAACAATATGAATTTACAAGGAGAAGATTATGAACAAAAAATTCAAATTTTTGACAGTGCTTCTTGCACTTGTCATGACACTCGGTGCATTTGCACCATTTGGAGCAGTAAAAGCTGCAGATGAAACAACTGAATCAGTAACCCTTCACAAAATCTTACAAACAAAAGAAAATTTAAAAAATGCAAATTTCCCAGGAACTAAGGGTCTTGATGGTACAGAATATATTGGTAAAAAAATAGAAGAAACCGAAAAGCCTGGTAGTCAAGATAAATCATCAATTGCATCTTACTTTGGTGCAGGTTCTAAGGACATCGGAGGAGTTTACTTCGCTTGGGCAAAGAAAGATACTGATGGTAAATATTATTGGATTAAGTCTGATGGTAACTTCACAACAACTAAAACAGAAGTTAAGGAAAATGAATTAGATAAATTACCTACAGATACATTTGGTGGAATAACTGTAGAAGACAGTGGTATAGAATTCACAACAAATACCTTTAAGGGCGAATACAAAATTTATGAAATCCACGCAAAATCATCTTACAAAGGAAATAAAGGTGAAACTCTTACTGATATGAAAGCTGTTCCTGTAGTAATTACACTTCCACTAGTAAATAATGATGGAGTTGTTGTAAATGCACACGTTTATCCAAAGAACACTGAAGAAAAACCAAAAATTGATAAAAACTTTGCAAAAGAACACGGTTTAACATATGTAATTGACCCAGAAACAGGTAAAAATGTAGGAGCTGACTACAATAATTACGAAAAACAAAAAGGTAGAGCAACTGCTGAAATCGGCAAGGAAATTAAATATGAAGTAAAGACATTCTTACCTGAAAATGCAAAATATAAAACTGTTATTTGGAACGATAGCATGACAAAAGGTTTGACATATAACAAAAACCTTGTAATATCAGGACTAAAAGATGCTGATAATAAAGATTTTATAAAAGGAACAGACTATATACTTGAAGAAGATGATAGAGGATTTAATTTAAGATTTACAGACAAAGGTATTGAAAAATTAGAAACAGCATTGAAAAAAGGTTCTAAAGATGTATATTTACATTACTCAGCAACTGTTAACAGTGACTGCGTTGTTGATAATCCGGAAAAGAACCATATTGAATTTGAATATAACAATAAACCAACTGAACCTACACCGGAACCACCGGAAACAAACCCTACAAATAAAGAAATTCCGGTTGAAAAGACATGGAGCGATGGAAAAGTACCTGCAGACGTAGTTGTTGTTTATACACTTCAAGAAAAGGAAGGAACTACTTGGAAAGATGTTAAATCTGTAACAGTAAAAGGACCGAACTACAATTATACTTTCAAAGAACTTGATGACAATAAGACATATAGAGTAAAAGAAAGAGTATCAGGTTATACTCCTGAATATAAAGTAGAAAACGGAAAATACGGTATTACAAATAAAAAACATGATGGACCTAAGCCTTTAGAACCAACGACTCCGGAAGTTGTTAACGGCGGAAAGAGATTTGTTAAGACTAACCAAGATGGTACTCAAAGACTAGCGGGAGCTGAATTCTATGTTAAGAATACAGAAGGTAAATACCTTGTAGCAGATCAAAAAGATGCAACTAAAGTAACAACAGCAAGAGATTTATATATTAATTTAATAGCTGCTTATAATGATGCTATTGAAAAAGCTACAGGAGCAACTGTTGAAGAAAAAGAAAAATCAGTTACAGTAAAAAATCCACTATTTAAAAATGCTACAGAAACACCTAATGAAAAAGAAAATTTAGTAGGTAAGACAGAAATTAGCAAAAAGATAGACGATTTGAGATTAGCTTACGAAAAAGCTTTCATAGAGAATGCGAATGCTTATAAATGGGAGGATGCACCAGCAAAAGGCACTACAGACAATAGGGTAGTCCTTACTTCAGATGCTCAAGGTAGATTTGAAATAACAGGTCTTGAATACGGTTCATACAAATTAGAAGAAAAAACTCCTCCAAAAGGTTATGCAAAATTAAGCGGAGATGTTGATTTTGAAGTAAAAGAAGGTTCATATGATGGATCTGATACAGAACTAAAATATAATATTGAAGTTAAACAAGGAGAAAAAGTTGTTTACGGAAAACAAGTAAAGAATAAGAAAGTATCTATTCCTGAAACAGGTGGTATCGGTACTGTTATCTTCACTGTAGTCGGTGTTATGTTGATGGTTGGTGCTGCATTTGCACTCAAGAGACGTAAAGAAGACGAACTCGAAGGTTTAGCATAACTTTTAGTATTGAATTAAGATTTAAAGAGTTATATAATATATATAACGACAGGTATTTACAAAGAAAAGGAGGGTCGAGATGCCGAAGTTTAATCAAAAACAATTTAAGATTCTGAATCTGATATTGGCATTTTGCCTTTTCTTTCCCTTTTTCAGGGTTCAAGCGGCAAGTGACGAGATTGAGATTGTTGTAAATCTTTATTTTGAAGATGATAGAGAAGATCTTAAGAAGTCACTCGAAGATGCTCACATTGAGATTTGGAAGGTTTCCGACAAGGATTCTATGAGTTCCGACGACAAGTTTGAAGCAATTTTCAAACACAGTATGTGGTCGGACAAGGATCTTGAAAAGGATTTCAAGCATGTTTTGACTTCCAAGGAAGCAAACGGAACCGGAAGAATTACGGTAAAGCTTAAACCGGGAACTTATTATGCGCGTGTTAAGGGCATAAAGAACGGTATCAAGTTTAACGATTTTGTGTTCTCAGTTTCAGATTTCTTGAAAGAGAAGAATGAGGACAAGATTATTATAAATCCAAAACACACTCAACCGGAAAAGCCGGGAACGCCGCCGCCGGAGGTTCCGCCTCCACCTGAAACACCGCCGCCGCTAACACCACCACCGGAAACGCCACCGCCGGAAAACCCACCGGATGTGCCGCCTGAAGAACCGAAAAATCCACCACCGTATGGACATTTCTACTTCAAGAAGGTGTCCGTTGACGGTAAGCCGATTGAAGGCGTTGTGTTCAGACTCACAAAGGTGGTAGACGGTAAGCCGCAAAATTTGATGCAAGGCGAGAAGATTTTTACTCTTGTTTCAGACAAGAATGGGGATTTTGATGTCGAGCTTCAATTCGGCGACTATGAATTATGGGAAACGAAACAAGCACCGGGCTTTGAGCAGTTGACACAAAGTGTCAAGTTCACAGTTGACGGTGACGATAGTTCAAAGAGACTTGTGGTTAAGAATAAGCCGTTTACAAGGAAGCCGCTTCCAAAAACAGGGGATTTGGTATTCCCGATGCTTTGTGCACTTGGAGCAATTCTTTTCATAACAGGCTTTGCGGTCGCAAGAAAAAATGAAAAAACAACAGAGGCAGATTAGCCTTTGGACAATAAAAGATTTGGCGGGTTCGCCCGCCGTACATAAAACACGAAATCACGGTTTCGTGTTTTCTCTTTATAGACAAATTACACGGTTGTTGGTATAATAGAGTTAGATTATTTTTGGGAGTTTGTATGGATAAGGATATTAAGAACGAAAAAGTGAATATCGAAAACAAAAAGGCAGCGAGAAAAAAGAAGAAGCGTGCTTCAACTTTTCTTTTGATTGCAATTTTTTTGATGGGACTTTTGGTTTTGATGTATCCTATTATTTCCCGTTTATATTATAATGTCGAGTCGAGTTATGAGATTGACGATTTCGACAACGAGGCGGCAAAGCTTGACGATGCGGAAGTAAAGAGAAGGATTAATCTTGCACGAGCATTTAACGATTCGCTTGTAAATCATATTGACAAGGACCCGTACACCGACGAGCAAAAGGCTGAAGGTCGAAAAGAATACGCAAGAATGCTCGAGATAAACGAGAGAATGGGTCACGTTGAAATTCCAAAGATAAATGTGGACATTCCGATGTATGCGGGCACAGATGAAGAGGTGCTCCAAAAAGGTGTGGGACACCTTGAGGGCACGAGTCTTCCGGTCGGCGGTATCGACACGCACACGGTTCTTACTGCACACTGTGGACTTCCTACTGCAAAGCTTTTTACGGACCTTGAAAAGCTAAAAGAAGGCGATGTTTTTTATGTGCACAATTTGGCGGAAACGCTTGCATATAAAGTTGTGCAAATAAAGGTTGTTAATCCGGATGAGTTCGACGATCTTTTGGTTGTTAAGGGACACGACTATGCGACACTTCTTACATGTACGCCGTATATGATAAACACGCACCGTCTGCTGGTTCGCGGGGAAAGGATTCCTTATGACGCTGTTTCGGACATTGTGACGGCAAGGGAAAACAGGGATATTTTTAAATACAAAAACAGATTCTTTATTGCACTTGGCGTGATTGCATTCTTGCTATTATTAATTTTAACGACAAGGCACAAGAAGAAGAGATATATGAGGGCAATCAAAAAGCTGTCGGCTATGAAAACGGCTGATGATTCAAATGACAAGCCTGATGACGAAGGGCCTGACGAAGGAGGAGATGACGGGGGCGATGACAATCCGCCGCCGGACGGACCGAACGGCACTGCACCTGTGGAGGAAGTAATTGATGAGCCGGATATTCCAAAAGAAGACACGGTCGATGAAAATAAAGAGCCGCATAATGAATTGGATTTGGAAAGCTTTCAAGAGAAAAGCGACAATATAAAAAGCGATGAATATGTAGAAAATGGAGGAGAAGACGTGAGTTTTTTAAATAAGCTTAAAAATATTATGGTTGAACCGGATGAAGATGATTTTGACGATGAGGATTTTGATGAGTTTGAAGAAGTAGATAATAAAAAATCAGACAAAAAGTCCGGAATAAAGGGATGGGATGACGATACGTCACCGGAAAACGATGAACCGAAAGAGATTAACATCGACAGCGAGCCGGTGATTGAAAGAAAGACTGCGTTTGACGATGCAGCTTTGAAAGCGGAAACTGAAAAGAAGCTTTTTAAGGATGAACCGAAAAAAGAAGAGTCTGACAAAAAGTCCGGCTCATTCTTCCAAAGATTCAGTAAAAAGAAGGCAAAAGAAAGCATTTTCACAGACGAGGACCTCAATATAAATCAGGAAGAAAGACGAAGAAAGGCGAAACGTCTCGCACAAGAAGCTGAAAAGAGGATTGAAAGCGAAACGGAACACTTGAAGAAGATTGCTTCACATTCGAAACTTGTAAAAGAGAATGAAAAGCAGTCTAAAAAGAGGGTTTCAAAAATAGATGCTGCAGATCCGAAGGCACTTGAGCTTGAATATAAGCGTTTGAGAGAGGAAGCAAGGCTCGAAAACGAAAAGATGGAGAAGAATATAAAGAGTGTGGAAGTTCAAAATTCGATTGATATGGATTCGAAAAAGGTGGACAAGAATTCACGTGCAAAAGAGCTCAAAGATATATCTGTGAAGAATTTGAGCGAAAGTTCGAAAGAAGCTAAAAAGAATGCTCCTATTAAAACGGAGACTAAAGATACAAAGCAAGAATTTGATTCTGTTTCAAATGTTCGAGTTCCAAAGTCAACAGATGAGACGATGAATTTTGAAAAGGTAAGGGAAAGCTCTCAAAAAGAAGTTTCGAAAGAAAAAAGAAAAGAGTCCGAAATAAATCCAAATCATATTATTCGTGAGGTTGAAACTGAGGCACAAAAACAAGCACGTCTTGCTGCTGAAGAATTTGACAGAATGATGGCGGAAAGAAGAAAGAACAGAACTTCGGACAAAAGTATTATAGATATGAAGCTAAACGAAGAAGAAGAAAAATTGCAAAAGTTGGCTGATTTATTTACAGGAGAAAACGATAATCAATAGAGCATTTTTCGAACAGCGGGGGAAATTATGGCGAAGAAAGAAGAAAAAAACTTGATAGTTGACGAGGGAAACTCGAAAAAGAAAAAACGCAAGCGTAATCTCGCTTTGGGCGGTGTCTTTCTTTTGGGATTTTTGATTGCCATATATCCCGTTATTTCGCAGCTCTATTATAGGCAGGTTGCAACCAGGGAAGTCGAGAGTTTCGATACAAAGAGAAATGAACTCGACGAGGCGGAACTGAAAGAAAGGCTCGAGCTTGCACATGCGTACAATCGCACGCTTGATCCGACAAGGTTGGCGGACCCGTTTACAGAGAAGGAAGAAGCGGGACGACGTGAGTATGCGAAGATGCTTGAAATCGGAGAAAAAATAGGGCATATTGAAATACCCCAAATTAACGAAGACTTGCCGGTGTATGCCGGAACGGGTGAAGAAATTTTGCAAAAGGGAGCAGGCCACCTTGAGGGCTCGAGTCTTCCAGTCGGTGGCACGAACACACATGCGGTTATAACTGCACACAGAGGGCTTCCGACGGCGAAACTTTTCCGCGAACTCGACAAGCTGCAAAAGGGCGACGTATTTTTCTATCACAACATCGAAGGGGTCATTGCATACGAAGTCGACCAAATTTTAACGGTTGTGCCGACGAATTTCGAGCCGGTACTCGTTCAAGAAGGAAAGGATTTGATGACACTTCTCACATGTACGCCTTATATGATTAACAGCCACAGACTTTTGGTGAGGGGACATAGAATTCCGTACAAACCTGACGTGGAAATCACAAGGAGAGCGACGGGAACGAGCGATGCAAGTTATCGTGAGTATTTTATGATTACGCTTTCGATTATATTGTTCCTTGTGCTTGTACTTTTTATCGAGTATTCGAGCTTAAGAAAGTATAAGAAGATTTTCAGAGAACTAAGGAAAAAGAGAGATAAAGATGAATAAAATAAAATTGGAAAAGAAGCATTGGTTTTTAATAGGGCGACTTTTGATGATTGTCGGAATTTTAATTCCGCTTTATGCTTTTCTTTCGATTACTATAAATGATTTGAAAAAAGCGAATGAGTATGAGGAGTATATCGAAAAAGAGGCGAAGCTTAGTCGCGAAGAAAAACAAATATTAGAGAAAAAAATTAAAAGATACAACAAGAGCGTGAAAGATCTTGATGCCGGAGCGGTAGACCCATTTACCGGAAACGATTTCAAGGCGAGATACAATATTGAAGGCGAAGATAAAGAGGCATTTTCTTATATAAGAATTCCAAAAATTGATGTAACTCTGCCGGTTTATCTCGGGGCGAGCTATAAACATCTTGCGATGGGGGCAGCACACGTTGACGGCACGAATCTTCCGGTTGGAGGCAAGGGAACTCGTTCTGTTATTGCAGGTCATAGGGGATTTTACAAGGACACGATGTTTTTGAATCTTCACGAACTTGAAAAGGGCGACGAGATTATTATTCGTCGCGGCACGGAAACGCTTATCTACAAGGTAACGGACAGCGAGGTTATAAATCCGTATGATTGGGACAAGCTTGACCCGATTGAAAATGAGGATATATTGACGCTGCTTACTTGTGACCCGATAAGGCCACCGAGCCCTTATCGTTTGATTGTTAATGCAAAGAGATATGAGCCACCGAAAAAAGATGGAATTGAAAATGAGATTGTAAAGATTGAATCAACTCCGGTCAAAAGGGAAGTCAAAACCGTGAACACATGGATTTATGTGGGAACAGTACTCTTGTCGATTTTGTTTTTATATGTATTGGTAAGCACCGTGGTGAAATATAGGAAGATTAATAGGAAAGAAGAGGAATAGGGAAAGTTTATTTGCGGGCCTTTTCGCGATAAACGATTGATTCAATATTTTAGTCGTTGCGACATATTTATCAATATGCCTCACTCCTAAAATATTTCATCTAACCGTTTCTCATCGAAAATTCCTCGCAAATTTACAGCGTTTTTATTTGCGGTCTATTTTGCGATCTGCTTGCAAACTTCAATTATTTGATTGCTCGGAGTGCAAGTAAGCACACCTGCGCAATCAAAAATTGAGTTTACGGCGCATCTCATCAAAATATCCTCGCAAATTTGAAATATATGTTGCAAGGGGAAATTATATAACGTTAAAAAGGGAAGGATAAACAACGTTAAAAATATATCGTTGTTGGTAATAATATATATTCCATATACACAAAAATGGGCGGCGCAATGTAATGCGCCGTTACGTTCTGGGACACGCACAATGATGGGTGGATTTATATATTGTAAAGGTTTTATACGTCGTAAATATAACAAGGTGAATATGAATATATGTATGGCTTTTTGTTTTGTATAAGATGACAGAATTTGTAGCGGCGTGATCACATTCCGCCGCCTGGAGTATGAATATATACACAATTATATCCAATGCAATTTTATAATTTTGTACGCCGTACGTAGCGACGACCGGTTTTTCGATGCACGAAATAGAAATCTGTGATTTCGTAATTGAGTGCGGAGAAAATCGTATCGCCGCCAAAAGGGGAAATGAATTGATTAAATTTTTGAAAACACAAAATGATGATTGATGTAAAAATTTGTTTGGGCTTTTGTTTCTATATTTTTTTGGCTCAGCGTTGTTTGTAATAATATATATTTAATATACACAAAAATGGGCGCTAGGACATCGTTACTCCTTACGTCACAACGTATGCCGTCCCGCTACAACGCGTACATGAACGTATACAATTGTAAAAACAAAATAATTATATAAATTTTACATGACTATATGTATTTCCAAAAAACATTCACAACAAACACAAAAAAATAAAGCTCCGGATAAACCAGAGCCTTTTTTATTAGTCTACTACATATGGCAACAATGCCACTTGTCTTGCTCTCTTGATAGCAAGTGAGATTTTTCTTTGGTGCTTAGCACATGCGCCTGTTACACGGCGTGGAAGAATTTTACCACGTTCTGTGATATATTTCTTGAGCTTTTGCACGTCTTTATAATCGATTGTTTCGTTTTTGTCTGCACATTGTTGGCAAACTTTCTTTCTTGGACGAAATCTCTTTTGCATGTTTTTCTCCTTTCCTTAATTAGAATGGAATATTTTCATCATTTCTAGGTTCGAAACCTTTGAAATCATCATATCCACCATCGAAGCCGTCGTCAGCCGGGGCATTGAAACCTGTACTTCCGGAAGAATGATTTTGATCTCTGTCCTTCCATTCGATGAAGTCGACATTCGAAGCTACAACTTCTGTCCACGTTCTCTTGTTGCCTTGTTTGTCTTCGTAATTTCTTACAGACAAACGGCCATTGATCGCAATAAGGTTTCCCTTGCCAACAAAATTGTTGACAACTTCAGCCATTTTGCCCCAAACGGCAATATTGATGAAGTCAGCTGTTGCCCAGCCTTTTTGTTCATATTCTTGTTTTTTGTCTTTTGAGAGTCCCTTATCAACTGCAATTGTAAAAGTACAGTTTGCAGTATTTGTGTTAGGTAAATATCTTAACTCAGGATCTCTTGTTAATCTTCCAATCAAAACTACATTATTCATAGCTTACACCTCTAGTTTTCCTTTGCGATTGTCATGTAACGTAATAGAATGTCTGAAATACGGCATACACGTGTTATTTCTTTGATTACATCCGGTTCAGATTTGAATTCAATTAATGAATAGTATCCTTCAGGATAATCATTGATTTCATAAGCGAGCTTTCTTAATCCCCAATTGTCAACTGAGAATTGGCTGCCTTCGCCGATAACACTTTTCAATCTTTCGATGAGTGCTTCACGCTTTTCGTCTTCAATGTCAGGACGAAAAACAAGCATTGTTTCGTAATCGTTCATAATTACACCTCCTTTTGGTCTTACGGCAAGAGTGTTTCACCCTTGCAAGGAACAATTAAGTCCACGAGTTATTATAACATAATGGGTTAAGTTTTGTCAACGGTTTTTGTGGGGATTTTTTAGAAAGTCTACGGGAAAAAGGTAAGAGTAAATATTTTTAAAATGTATTTGACACAATTTATTTATACGTGTATAATATACGTGTAAGGAGGAAATGTTTATGGCCAAAACAAAGCCTTACAGAAAAGTTGTTAAAGTTATGAAAGCAAATGGCTGGAAGCTTGACCATACAGAGGGATCACACGAGATTTACATCAAAGATGGTTACATTTGTCCTGTTAAATGCAACAAGAAGGATATTCCTTCGGGAACTTTAACAAGTATTGAGAGGATTACGGGACTAAAATTTTAGCCCCTCTCTCTTTAAAAAAGGAGGTTTTTATGAAAAAGCTTATATATCCTTGTGTTGTTCAAAAAGAAGATGACATCTATTATGCAAATTTTCCGGATTTTAACGCCTGCTTTACAGACGCAGAAAGCATTGATGAGCTTTTTGCGAATACAAAAGAAGTTTTAAACGGCGTTATTTTTACTATGCTAAAAAATAAAATGGATTTGCCGAATGCTAGCGAAAATATTAAGTTAGAAGAAGGGGAATTTCTCATTTTAGTTGAATCCCCTGTTGGAGCTATTAAAGATAGGATAAACAATATGGCTGTTAAGAAAACATTGACATTGCCCTCTTGGATGAATGAAATGGCGATGGAGCATGATATAAATTTTTCTCAAGTGTTGCAAGAGGGTCTAAAGAGGGAATTGAATATTAAATAAAGTTTTAAGCACACGCAATTGTGTGCTTTTTTATTGGGGTTATGTAAAGTTTTTCTCTCATGGTGGTACCCTTTCCGCGTTCAAATACGAAAGCGTAGATTTCTTTTTCACGCAGTTGGGCACAGGCAGTACTATCGTTGTTCCTAACGCCACAACGTATGCCTGCCGTTACGGACGGTGCTGGTAATATCATACATTTTAAAAGATTTATCGCTGAAATCAACGCAAACACCCCCAAATTTGCGAGGAATTTTCGATGAGAAACGCTTAGATGAAATATTTTAGGAGTGAGACGTACTGGCAAGTACGTCGCAGCGACTAAAACACGAGATCAGTCGTTTATCGCAAAATAAACCGCAAATAAAAAATTATAAAAAAATAGACCCTTACGGATCTATCTAATGTTGCAGACAATTTGCAAACTTTTTGCTTTCAAACCGTTGCAATTACTATATTGGTGCCGGAGAAGGGACTTGAACCCTTACGATGTTGCCATCGCTGGATTTTGAATCCAGTGCGTCTGCCAATTCCGCCACTTCGGCTCATCAAGTGAACATTCTTATTATAACAGATAAATTTCCCGATTGCAAGGGGTTTTTATATTTTTTTTTAATTATTTTAAATTTGTCTTATAAATTTTGTGTTTCTTGAAAATGAGACGCTTATCATTTATAATAGACATTAAGGGGGACTTTATGGATAATTTTTTAATAATAGATGGGTCAAGTTTGGTTAATCGTGCTTTTTACGCGATGCCACCGCTTTCCAATAAAAAGGGTATTCAAACAAATGCTATTTTCGGTTTTGTGAGAATGCTCGATAAATTAATAGATACTTATAAACCTGCACGCCTTGCAGTCCTTTTTGATGCTAAAGGACCGAATTTCAGGAAGGAGCTTTATAAGGATTATAAGGGGACGAGGGATAGTTTTCCGACGGAGCTTTCACTTCAAATCACACTTCTTATAAATCTTTTGGAGACTCGAGGCATCAAGACCTACGAGGAGGTTGGACTTGAAGCCGACGATATCGCCGGTTCACTTGCGAATAAGTTCAAGGATAAGTTTAAAGTTTTGCTCGTTACCGGCGATAGAGATTATTTGCAACTGGTCGATGACAAGGTGAATGTACTCTATACAAAGAAGGGGATTTCCGACACGGTTACATATGATGTAGCTCAGGTGGAAGAGGAGTATGGATTTGGTCCGGAGAAACTTGTAGATTTGAAGGCACTTATGGGCGATCAGTCGGACAATATTCCGGGAGTTCCGGGCATCGGTATCAAGACGGGTAAGTCTCTCATTGCCGAGTATGGCTCTCTTGACGGTGTTTATGAAAATATTGATAAGATAAGCGGTAAGTCCAGAAAGGAAAAACTCGAAGAAAATAAGGATTTGGCATATCTTTCTTACAAGCTTGGTAAAATCAAGACGGATGCTGAGATGCCGGACGAAGACGAGTTTAAGATAAAAGAGCCGGATTTGGAAGAATTAAATAAAATTTATCGTTCCCTTGAATTTAATGATTTTATAAAAGAAATTGATATAAAAGATGATTTTAAGCCTATAGAATATTCAATTATGAAAGAAGACGATCTCGAAACATTCGAAGGCAAGGCGGTTTCTGTGAAATTGTTTTTTAAGGATACTTATCATCACGATGAGCCGATTGTGTTTGCATTCTATGATGGCGAAAAAGCGTATATTATAAATAAACCGACGGAATATAAAAAGATTTATGACTTTATGATGAAACAGAAGGATCTTGTCGGGTTTGATATAAAAGAAGATCTTTACACATTATTTGACGATCCGTCAGAGTCGCCGTTTAAGTTCGACGTTTCTTTAGGAATGTATCTTATGGATCCTACTACCGACACGTCGAAGCTGTCGCAATATTTTGCGAGAAAGCATAAGTCTATAGAGACTTTCGACACCTATATGGAAAAGAATAAGAGAATAAAAGATGTGGACAAGCTTTTGACGGACGATTTTTATGCAGCAGTCTCAAACACTTTGTATATTTTAAATGTGCTACACGAAGAACTCGATATGGAGCTTGAAATGCTTGAAATGGAGCATCTTATGTATGACGTTGAGATACCGCTTACGATTGTGCTTGCCGACATGGAAAAGACGGGAGTCTTAATTGACCGTGAAAAACTTGTGAGCCTTGGAGACGAGTTCGAGTCGAATTTAAAGAGTATGGAAGAACAAATTTACGAACTTGCCGGCGAAGAGTTTAACATAAACAGTCCGAAACAGCTCGGTGAAATTTTGTTTGACAAACTTGGATTGCCACCGGTAAAAAAGACGAAGACCGGTTATTCGACGGACAAGGAAACGCTCGACAAGCTTTCCGAAGACCACGAGCTCCCGAGACTTATCACCGAATATAGAGAGGACACAAAGCTCAAGAGCACTTATGTCGACGGAATTTTGGATTTGATTGACGACGACGGAAGACTCAGATCCACTTTCAATCAAACGATTACAGCAACCGGTAGAATCAGCTCAACTGAGCCGAATCTACAAAATATTCCGACAAGAACCGAGAAGGGAAGAGCACTCAGAAAGGTGTTCGTAGCAAAAGATGGTGCGGAGCTTTATGATTTGGACTATTCACAAATCGAGCTCAGGCTCATGGCTGCGATAAGCGGTGAAACGAAGATGATTGAAGGTTTTGAAGGTGAGATGGACATTCACAGAAGAACCGCTTCAGAAGTTTTCCATGTGCCATATGATGAGGTTACAGCACTTCAAAGGTCGCACGCAAAAGCAACGAACTTCGGAATTATTTATGGCATAAGCGACTATGGTCTCTCAAGGCAACTTGATATTCCAAGAAAGAATGCGAAGGAATATATCGACAAATATTTTGAAGAATTTCCGCACATAAAGAAATATATGAATGAAATTGTGAAAGATGCGAAAGATAAAGGATATGTTACAACGCTTTTCAACAGGCGTAGAATGGTTCCGGAACTAAGGAGCAATAACTTTAATATCAGAGGTTTCGGCGAAAGAATCGCACTCAACACTCCGATTCAAGGAAGTGCTGCGGACATTATAAAGATTGCTATGGTTAAGGTTTACAATTATCTTAGAGAAAACGGATATAAGACAAAGCTTATACTCACAATTCACGATGAACTCATTTTTGAGGTGCCGGAAAATGAATTTAATTTGATTAAGGACGACATCAAGGAAATTATGACAGACAGTTTCGACATTGGCGTTAAGCTCAAAGTTGAAGGCAGCAAAGCCAAGAGTTGGTTCGATGCAAAATAGAAAAATTGTCATCACCGGAGAAATTGCATCGGGGAAATCAACGGTTTCAAGGTTTATAAGAAAGTGTGGTTATCCGGTATTTGATGCGGATTTTTACGCGAAGAAAATTATGGAGTCGCCGGAAATTTCGGGAGAAATTTTCGATAAATTCGGGATTTATTACGGAACAAAAGAGTTCAAAACGGAAATGTTTAAAAATGAAGAACTTCGAGATTTTGTGGACAGAGTTGTTTACAAAGAACTTTACACTTTTTTCTCGAATGTGAACTGTGGAACAGTATTTTTTGAAATTCCGCTTTATTTTGAATCAATAGATGCAGCGAGAAAATCGAAATTTATTCCCGATTGTGTTCTATATGTTGCCGCAAATAAAAATATCAGACACCGTCGCATGAGAAGTGTGCGAAAGATGACAAAGAGAGAAATTTTAGAAAGAGAAAAGTATTTTTTGGATGCAAATTCTAAAGAAGATATGTCGGATTATGTTATAAAAAATTGTGGCAGTATGAATTTGCTTATAAAGAATACGAGGAAATTTTTGGATGAAGAAATTAAAAAGGCTTATTAAAACAATAATATTTTTGGGATTTATTTTTCTTGTATTTAATTTGTATTTGATTTATAGAGTTCCTGTAAAATATGAATACTTTGTGGACAGCGTTTCAAGGGAAACGGGTGTTGACAAGGCTATTATTTTGGCACTTATAAAAACTGAAAGCAGATATAATCTTTACAGTCTTTCGCCTAAGGGGGCGTTTGGACTCATGCAAATTATGCCACGCACGGCGGAGTATGTTAAGACGAAGTATAATATTTCAATTGATGACAATGAGCAATTTTTTGACCCATATATTAATATAAAAATAGGTACTCTTTATTACTCGGAGCTGTATGAAAAATTCGGAGACGTTGGACTTGCTGTTGCGGCATATAATGCAGGACCGACGATTGCGAAAAAGTGGGTTGATGAAGGAATTGTTTCAAAAGCTGATGAAACTTACCAAAATATTCCGTACACAGAAACGAGAAATTATGTCGACAGAGTTTTAAAAGCACGTGAAGATTATGCGATGCTTATAAAATACAAATATAGAGTTCCGAAGTTTTTGAGCGATTTAGTTTTGAATTTTGCACACAAGAGCACGGACAAGATTAACACACTCAAAAAATTTACCGGATATTTAGATGGAGTAATAAATGCGATATAGAAAAATTTTATTGTTAATATGTTGTGTACTTTTTATTTTAGGTTGTAGGGGAACCGAGGACGTAAAAAAGGTCGACAACGAGTACGGTTTTTTGGTCGCAGAGTCCGGAGAGGTAACAATACCGTTGACGCCGTTTGACTCTTTAGATCCTTTGACAACTTCGAATATGAGTTATTTTTATCTTTGTGGACTTGTTTACGACGGACTTTATAGTTTGGATAAAAATTACAAGCCGGTAAGGGAGCTTGTAGAAAGTGAAGAAATTGAAGGACATTCAGTTATATTGAAGCTTAAAGATGCTGTTACATTTCACGACGGATCGACACTTACCGCAGGTGATGTTATAACTTCACTCGATCATATAAAAAATGCAGGAAAAGGAGCGTATTTTGATTTAATAAGAAATCCGTTTAACGGTGAACTCAGTCTTAAAGCAATGGCACTTGACAACAAGACAATAAAGTTTACGTGGGATGGGCCTGGACCTATGCTTCTCGAATATTTAATATTTCCGATTGTAAAATATAAGGGTGACAAACAATCAATGCCACTTGGAACGGGACCATTTAAATTTGATAGATACGAAACCAAAAAGGCGGTATATCTTTCGAGATATGAATATTATTATGACGAAATGCCGTCAATAACAAAGGTGACGGGTATTGTTCACGAGGACGAGGAGCTCATTTTTACATCGCTTGAAACCGGAAGAATCAACGTTTCAACCGCATGGACAAGCGAGTATGGAAGATTTTACAACAACGACAAGTTTTCTGCGGATGTTTTCCCTGGAAATAAGCTTACATTTATGCTCTTGAATCCAAATGGTTTACTTCAAGATGAAAACTTGAGAAAAGGCATCTGCTATGCGATTGATAAAGATGAAATTATAAAAAACTCGGTCAAAGATAGGGGAGTAAAGACATCGAGCTTTTTGAATCCGAAAAGTTATTACTCGATTTCAATAAACGATGAAACAAATCCGGAAAAAGCTCAGCAGATTTTTTCAAAAAACAAACCGACGTTTAGACTATATTTTTATTGGGGCGACAAGGAACAACTCGAAGTTGCGAATAATATAACGGCGGCTCTAAAAAATGCAGGAGCGGAAGTTCATATAATTGACGGCGAGGGTGAGGATTTTGAAACTTATCTTCAAAAGGTAAAAGATGGGAACTATGATATTTTAATTTCTCAAATGAACACAGACATAGTTCCGACTTATCCGATTTTTTTGAACAGTGGGATTTTCCCAATAGAAGACGAAGAGTTCAATCATATAATATCTAAAATCAAAAATTCTTCCAATTCAAGAGATTTGGTTCAAATCAACAAGGAACTGGAAAGATATGTGTTAAATAAAAAGGTTTTCGTGCCGCTTTTCTTCAATCAAAATGCGATGATATATTCAAATCAAATTATTTCTGAATATGAATCGAACAATATTTTTCCGTATAAGTCTTTAAAGCGAGCATATTTCACAGAAAAGCACGATGGAAAAAGGATTGATGAACCGGAAGTTAAAACCGATGAAAAAAATGCGGATAAAACCGAATAAGATTTATAAATTTAGGCTGAAAATTCAGCCTTTTTTTATTTCAATTTTTATGATTTATATTAATTATAAAATATTTTTATGACTATATTTTTTAATTTACATTTTTTGTGTGAGTGTAATCACTATTAACGAAGAAATTTATAAATATGTAAGCAAAATCGTTAAAATCTCGATATTTAGATTGACAACAGGCCCCAAAAGGGTTATACTGTAGATACAAATGTAATTTTACATAGGGGTGATATTATTGAAGTTAGACAATTTAACATTTAAGGGCGGACTGCACATTCCGGAATTTAAAGAATTATCGGAAAAATGTAAAATTACAAGTCCGTCGGAAGTTGAAGAAGTAATCATTCCTCTTAGTCAACATGTAGGTGCTCCGTGTGAGGCACTTGTGAAGGTTGGAGATGAGGTATTGATGGGACAAAAAATCGGTGATAGCAGTGCTAATCTTTACGCTCCGGTTCATTCGAGTGTTTCAGGCACAGTCACAAAGATTGAAGAAAGATTTTTACTTGACGGAAGCAAAGCTACATGTGTTTATATTAAAAACAACCATAAAGACGAACCGGCATACAAGGTATTGAATGACAATCTTGATTCTTTAACAAAAGAAGAAATTATTGCAAGAGTTAAAGAAGCGGGAGTTGTCGGTATGGGCGGTGCTGCTTTCCCTGCACATTCAAAGTTAAACGGTGCACTCACAGGTGTTGATTCAATTATTTTAAACGGTGCTGAATGTGAACCTTATTTGACATGTGACCACAGAATGATGCTAGAATGGGGCGAAAAAATCGTCGAAGGCTTGAGAGTCATTATGAAGGTTACAGGTGCAAAGGACGGCTATATTGGAATCGAAGACAATAAGCCTGATGCTATTGAAAATTTGAGAGCTATTGTAAAAAATTATCCAAATTTACATGTTGCGTCAGTCAAGACGAAGTTCCCACAAGGTGACTCATACAGAATGGTTGACTCCATTTTGGGTAGAAAAGTTCCTGAAGGCGGAAGAACAGGTAATGTCAATACGCTCGTAACGAATGTTGGAACTGCTGCAGCTATTGCAGATGCAGCTCTAAGAGGAATTCCTTCATACGAAAGAGTTGTTACAGTTACCGGAGACGGCGTAAAGAAACCTACAAATGTTTTGGCACGTGTTGGAACAAAAATCAGCGATTTGATTAAAATGGCTGACGGATTTAATGGATCCCCGAAAGCTATTGTTGCCGGAGGACCTATGACCGGATATTCACAATTTGACGGAACAACACCGGCTCAAAAGAATACATCGGGATTAATTGTTCTTCATAAGGACACTGCTACAGAATACGAAGTTTCACCTTGCATCAGATGTGCAAAGTGTGTACACGCATGCCCTGTTCATCTTTTACCTTTAAATATTGCAGCATACGCACTTGCAGGCAGATTTGAAGATACTGCGAAATACCATGCAAACGCATGTATCGCATGCGGATCATGCTCATATATATGTCCTGCTCACAGACCGCTTACAGAGCTTGTGACAGCTTCTAAACGCGAACTTAGAGCGAGCGCAAAGAGGGCTAGATAGGAGGTTATTTATGGCTGAAAATAAAGATATGAAAGAAAATATTAATAAAACGGACGTAAATACCGAAGTTATCCGTAAGAAAGAGCAAAGCGAAGCAACCGGTATCAATGCTAATGCAGGAAGCTCAAACGGACCGAAAGTTATTACGGCTACTGAAACAGTTGATAACAAAGTTCAAAACAACGATCCGGATAATACAAATCTAAAAGGATTTGACGATATGAATCTTGAGGAACTTGAAGTTGAAGAAGCTTTCAAGGCAAGGGACAACAAGTGGGCTGTAAGTCTTGCACCGCACTTAAGAACAAACAATACTACACAAAAAGTTATGCTGAGCGTAATCATTGCTTTGGCACCACAACTATTTTATTCAATTTATGCATTTGGATTTAATGCAGCACTTTTAATAGCATTATCAATTATAAGTTGTGTATTTTTCGAAGCAGCAACACAAAAAGCATTTAAGAAGCCGATTCTTGTCGGGGACTTATCTGCAGTTGTAACAGGTATGCTCTTGGCATTTAATATACCGGCAACAGCACCATGGTGGCTTCCGATAGTCGGCGGATTTTTCGCAATCGTTATTGCCAAAGAATTCTTCGGCGGAATCGGTCAAAACTTTGTAAACCCTGCACTTGCAGGAAGAGCTGCACTCATGATGAGCTGGCCGGCAATCATGACAAATTACTCAAATCCTGACGGAATAACGGGACCTACTCCACTTCAAATAATGAAGGGAAGCGAAGGCGTTCTTCCAAGCATAAAGGATATGCTCATCGGTAATATCGGCGGTGTTCTCGGAGAAACTGCAACAATTTTACTTATTATAGGTTTCTTATATCTTGCAATTAAAAAGATTGCAGATTGGAAAATCACTGTTATCTATATTTTATCCACAATGTGTATGCTCTTTATTCAAGGAATCAGAGGAGAAGCTTTACTATATCACCTACTCGGCGGCGGATTGATTTTGGGTGCATGTTTTATGGCAACCGACTTCGCAACTGCACCGATAAGCAATTTGGGCAGAGCTATATTTGCTATTGGATGCGGGGTTCTCACTGCACTAATAAGAGTTAGAGGCGGTATGGCTGAAGGGGTCAGTTATTCAATACTCATTATGAATACATTTGTTCCTTTAATCGACAGACTCACAAGACCAAGAATTTTCGGGGAGGCTAAAAAATAATGAAAGAAACTATTAAATTAGGTATTATCTTACTTTTGTTTTCTGTTTTTGCGGCTGGCATTCTTGGATTTACAAATAAAGTTACAGCCCCAATAATTGAACAAAGAGAAAAAGAACAAACTGAAAGAGCATACAGAGAATTGATTGAAGATGCCGACGAATTCAAAGCTTTCGACGCTGCTAAATTGGCTGAACTTCAAAAGACAAACAACAAACTTGTGGACGTTGTTAAAGCTGAAAAAGGCGGCTCCACAATTGGTGTTCTTATCACTACAAAAGGCGGCGGATACGGCGGAGACATCACAATTATGACAGGTGTTAAAGATGGCAAAATCGTTGCTATAAAAGTCTTAAAACACAAAGAAACTCCTGATATCGGTACAAAAATTGAAAATGAAGATTTCCAAGCCGAATTTAATGATTTAAGTGCTACTGAAAATGTTAAGTTGGTTGCAACAAAAAAAGATGCTCAAGATGTTGAAAAAATTACGGGTTCAACCGTCAGCAGCAGAGGTGTAATCGCAGCTGTAAACTTAGCTATTGACACATACAAGGAGATTGAAAATGAATTATAAAAAGATTATAAAAGATGGTATTGTTAATAACAATCCAGTTCTTGTTCAACTTATAGGTTTATGTTCAGTTCTTGCTGTTTCAATAAATATTCAAAACGCAATAGCAATGGGACTTGCAGTTATATTTGTTACAACATTGTCCAACTTGACAATTTCACTAATCAGAAAAGTTGTTCCAAGCAAGATCAGAATTCCTATTTACATTGTTGTTATCGCAACTTTCGTTACACTCGTAGATATGTTCTTAAACGCATACGTTCCGGCAGTTTACGCATCACTTGGTCTATTTATTCCTTTGATCGTTGTTAACTGTTTGATTTTGGCAAGAGCTGAAAGCTTTGCATCAAAGAATACAATTTTCCCATCAATCGTTGACGGATTCTCAAACGGATTTGGATATTTAGTGGCAATTGTAATTCTTGCATTTTTCAGAGAATTAATCGGCTCAGGCAAACTTTTGGGATATACAGTTCTTCCGGGATTCAACCCGATGAAACTTTTCGCAATGCCACCGGGAGCATTCATAATTCTGGGACTTATGATATTTGCATTAAATGCATTTAAACAAAGGAAAGAGGCATAAGTATGAACGCATTTCAAATTATTATTTCAACAATTTTTGTAAATAACTATGTATTCAGTCAATTTTTGGGAATATGTCCATTCCTTGGTGTTTCTTCAAAAGTTGAAACTGCAACCGGTATGGCTGCAGCTGTAACATTCGTTGTTACAATTGCTTCTGTCATCACATGGGGTATACAAAAAGCAATACTTGACGTATATAACTTGCAATATTTGCAAACCATTGTATTTATTCTTGTCATTGCAAGTTTGGTACAATTTGTAGAAATGGTTATAAAGAAATTATCACCTGCACTTTATCAAGCAATGGGTGTTTTCTTACCACTTATTACAACGAACTGTGTGGTTCTCGGTGTTGCAATCATTAACATTCAAAACGATTACAGCCTATTCAAAACCGTTGCAAATGCACTCGGTGCTTCAATCGGTTTCGGACTTGCACTGATTCTTATCAGTTCGCTCAGAGAAAGACTTGAACTTATTGACGTTCCAAAGCCACTAAAGGGATTCCCGCTTGCACTTATTGCTGCAGGTCTTATGAGTATCGCTTTCACAGGCTTTGCAGGATTAGTATAGGAGGTTTATAATGGAAATTTTAAAACCTGTTTTAGTTCTTGGAGTTTTGGGCTTATTGTTCGGTGTTTTATTGTCGATTGCATCAAAGGTTTTTGCAGTTAAGATGAATCCGGTTGTCGGAAACATTCTCGGTGTTTTGCCAGGTGCAAACTGTGGTGCTTGCGGATTTCCGGGATGCGAAGGACTTGCAAACGCTATAGCGGAAGGGAAAGCCCCAACAAATGCTTGTCCAATTGGTGGAAATGCCGTTGCACAAAAAGTTGCTGCAATTTTAGGCTCTGAAGCCGGAGAAGTTGTAAGACAAGTTGCCGTTGTAAGATGTAACGGAACTTGTGATCTTGCAAAAGATAAATATAAATACTACGGTATTAAAGACTGCAGATATATGGCACAAATCGGCGGCGGAAACAAAGCTTGCTCATATGGCTGCTTAGGATGTGGAACATGTAAAGACGTTTGTCCGTTCGATGCAATTGAAATGGTAAACGGGGTTGCTCACATTATAAAAGACAAATGTAAAGCATGTAATAAATGTGTTGTGATTTGTCCGAAGAAAATTATCGAACTCATGCCTTATGACAGACATACCGTTATCAAGTGTGCTTCACAAGACAAGGGTAAAACAGTTAGAGAAAACTGTAAAGTCGGTTGTATCGGATGTCAAATCTGTGTAAAGAAATGTCCGAAACAAACAATCAAGTTCGAAAACAACTTGGCTCACATCGATTACTCCGGATGTATCGACTGTAAGACATGCGTTAAGAATTGCCCGATGAAGACAATTCACGACGATCGTCCGGAAAAACCGAAGAAAGTTTTAACTCCGGAAGAAATCGAAGCATTAAAGGCAAAAAAAGCACAACAAGCTGCTGAAAAAGCTAAAGAAGAAAAAGCGGAAGAAACAACTAACGCTTAAAATAAAAGGCTCCACAATTAAGTGGAGTCTTTTTTGATGTGTTTATGTAATTATAAATACAAAAAAAGAAGCCTTTTGGGCTTCTAGAGTATTTGCTTCATCTTTTGATTTTTGATTGCAAGTTTATACTTTCCAGGGGAAATATTGTAGTATTTCTTAAATGTGACGGAGAAATGAGATTGGCTGCTGAAGCCGCACACATCGCTTATATAATCGAGGCTCTTTGAGCCCTCTATAAGCATTTCTTTAGCTTTTTTTACACGTAGCGAGTTTAGATATTCGCAAAATCTGTAGCCGGTTTTTTCACTGAAAAGTCTGCACAAATAGTTTTCTGTGACATTGTGCGTGTCTGATATTTGTTTCAACGTGACCTTGTTAAAGTAATTTTCATTTATTTCATTTATAACTTCTCGAATTAATTTATCATCATTGTTTTGAAGAACTTCGTCTGAAATTTCCTTGTATGAGTCAAGGATTGAATTTGAAATTTCTCGTAGTTCTTCATCTCCTTTTGCATTTAATATTCTTTCTCTATTATTTACAAATGTATGATTATAATTTTTTTGGTATTTAACGACATAAGTTGTATAAAGGAAAGTGTTTAATTCCGTTATATGCAATCTTAGATCTTCTTCGTTGTTTATGTTTGACAACTCTTCATCGAGTTTTTCTTTGCATAGAAAATATGTTTCCGGTCTTAAAAGTTGACTGATTGCCAAATAATTCATAGCATAAAACCCTCCTCTCATAGTCTATACATATATTATATATTAGAATTAAAAATTTTTCAAGGTTAGGGAGGGCTAACTTTTAAAAATATTTATGTTTATTGACTTGAGAAATGGGTATAACTATTGTATAATAAGAATGAACAATTTCATTGATATACAAGGAGGAAGACTATGAAAGTTAGCGTAATTTATTACACAGAAACAGGTAACACCGAAGCAATGGCAAATGCTATTGTTGAAGGTATCGAAAATGCAGGTGCTGAAGCAAATTTGGTAGATGTAAATGATGCAACAGCTGAAGATATCACAAGTGCAGATGCAGTAGCACTCGGATGTCCTGCAAAAGGTGATGAAGAGATAGAAGACACAACATTCAGACCATATCTCGAAGAAAATATGGATGAACTAAAAAATAAAAAAGTTGCAATTTTCGGTTCATATGCATGGAACGAAGGCGAATGGATTGAAACATGGAAAGCTGAAATGGAAGAAAATGGAATCACTCCTATCGAAGCATTGAAAGCTTATGACAATCCGGATGATGATGCACTTGAAGAATGCAGAGCACTCGGAGAAAAATTGGCAAAATAAGATTATAGGCATCCCGAAAGGGGTGCTTTTTTATTGGAAATTTAGTATTTTGTTTTGCAATGTTCTTATGAATGTTATTTTAAATAATTGAGTTATTACACATTTATAATAGAGAAGTTCTTTATATAATAATAAAGAACTTTTAATATTACGCAAGTTAACCGGTGTAGATAAGAATTATAAAAACTTCCATATTAATCATCAATAAATTTATTTTATTATTTCATAAAATTATTTTTTAAACAGTGATAAAATATAAAAAACTAAATTTTTATATGCTATACTTAATACAGTTAGCAATGACTAACCGATGTTTAAGGAGGCAATTATGAGAGTAACAATAATTTATTGGTCGGGAACAGGAAACACCGCTAGAATGGCTGAAGCAATTCAACAAGGAGCCGCTGAAGCCGGTGCAGAGACAAAACTTATAAATCTTTCCGAAGGTGTTGACGAAAAGGATTTGTTGGATGCTGACAGAATTGCACTCGGTTGTCCGGCAATGGGAGCTGAAGAACTCGAAGAAGAAGAGTTCAGACCTTTTTTTGACGATGCAAAACCTGTATTAAAGACAAAACCGGTTGCAATATTCGGTTCCTATGAATGGAATACAGGCGAATGGATGATAGATTGGGCTGAAGAATGTACAAATGACGGAATCAATCTTATCGGTTCGCTCGCAGCATACGACAATCCTGACGCTGAAGCAATTGAAAAATGTATTGCTTTGGGTAAACAGCTTGCGGAGTAATCCACTTTCCGGAGTTTAAATATTGTTGAGATGTTAAATTATTTTCCCTATGTAATTTTTAAATTTTGACTTAAACACCTAAACTCCTAGTATATTTTTTATCACGAAAAAAGAACCTGAGAATTATTTCTCAGGTTCTTTTTCTTTTTCTTCTTCTTTTGTCGCAAGAGAGAAGTATTTTCCTTTTTTATCCATCAATTCGTCGTGCGTACCCATTTCTATAATTCTTCCTTTTTCAAGAACAATTATATTGTCGCAGTGTCTTATAGTGGATAAACGGTGAGCGATAATGAATGAGGTTCTACCTTCCATAAGGTGGTTAAGTCCTTCTTCGATATGCTTTTCCGTTTCGGTGTCGATCGATGCGGTTGCTTCGTCGAGCACCAATATTTTCGGGTCACGAATGATAGTGCGTGCGAACGTGACGATTTGTTTTTCACCAAGTGAGAGTCCGACGCCTTCACCATTAAGGTGTGTGTCGAGACCTTTTCTTAATCGTTTTAGAATCATTTCACCGCCCGCAAGATTCATCGCATTTATTATTTCATCGTCTGTAAATTTTTCTCCAAGTGTTACATTGTTCCTCAAAGTGTCATTGAAGATAAACGGATCTTGAAGGACAAGCGCCATTTTCTTTCTAAACGACTCCTTAGAGAGTTTTGATATATCAGTATCGTCTATCGAGATGACACCGCTATCAGGGTTATAGAAGCGGAATATAAGGTTTATAATAGAGCTCTTGCCAGAGCCTGTGTCACCGACAATTGCGGTTTTTGATCCGTGCGGTGCACTTATGTCGATATTGTGTAGGACAGGATTGTCCTTGATATATGAAAATGAAACGTCTTTAAGTTCGACATCGCCCTTTATGTCGGCAATTTCAACATCGCCGTCAAATTCATGTTCTTCTTCCATAAATTCAACCAAGTGGTGACTCGAAGCGAGTGCCTTTTCAATGACATTTATTCGTCTCAAAACCGCTTGAATCATATCGTAGATATTTCCGTTGTAATTTAGGAGTACAATCATAAATCCAATGGAAATTGTATTCGTTCCGTTTAAAAATGAATATCCGGCGATGATTAGTATTAGAAGTGTTGAAATATTTGAAAGTAGGTCAGAGATGTTGAATGAAAAGAAAGAGTCAAACAATTCCATTCTCGTTCCGATTTTAAATTGTTTTTGATTTAGTTTTGAAAACTCTTCGTTCACGCCGTCCGAAACTCCGTACGCACGGATTAAATCCGAGCCGTGAAGATGTTCATTCAGGTCCGCAACAATTTTTGATTCGCCTTTTCTATATTCGATATTATATTTTGCACTGAATTTGTTGTAGACATAGATAAGAACTATTAGAATCGGAATAGGCATTGTAAGAACAAGTGCCGCTCTGTAGTCGATTGTGAGCACATAAATTATCGAGGCAAGGATGAAGGAGATTGCGGAAAACATTCCGTCAAATCCGAGAAAGAACATATTTTTTATTTCTTCAACGTCTCCGACGATACGTCCGCTTATTTTTCCGACGGGCGTTCTGTCGAAGAACGAGAGCGGAAGGTTAAGAGAGTGGTCATATAAATTGCGTCTCAAGAAATGGCTCGCCTTGTTTGAAGTTCTTTTTAGTTGATATTGTTTCAAAAAGCTAAGTGTATTGCATAAAAGTATCATAAAAAGATATATTGCTGCAGTTGTGAAAAAGCTTTTTGTATCTTTTATTCCGACTTTCGCATCGATTTCCTTGTCGATCAATTTTTGTAAAAAGAGCGGTGTGACAAGTGTAAGAGCCGTTGTTCCGAGTGAGAGAACAACGCCCAACATCAGCGGCCACTTGACCGATTTGAAAGTTCTATAAATGAGTTTAAGTGTGCCTTTTCTAAATGTTTTTTCGTTATATAGATTACTCATGGCTGACCTCCTGAATCATGGCTTGTTCATAAAACCAACCTTTATTATCGAGAAGCTCATCATAAGTTCCGCTTTCGATAATTTCTCCGTCGTCAAGCACGATGATTTCGTCGCAGTCTTTTATTGCACTTATCTTGTGGCTCGACATGACGACAATTTTGTCGCCCATAAGTTTTTCCAAACTTTCCAAAATATTTTGCTCGGTCTTGTTGTCAACAGCAGAAAGCACATCGTCAAGCACGAGCATGTCGACGTCTTTTAAAACGGCGCGTGACAAACTGACACGTTGTTTTTGTCCTCCTGAAAGGGAAACGCCCATCTCACCGGAGAGGGTGTAGACTCCGAGAGGAAGAGAGCTGATATCCTTTTCAAAGTCGGAAACTTTTATCGCATTTTTTACTTCCACATCCGTCGCATCTCTGTAGAAAGCAATATTTTCTTTTATAGTTTTCGAGTAGAGAAAGTGCTCCTGCGGTACGTATCCGATGTTTTTCTTTAAATCATCAAGAGAAATTTCCTTGATGTCCGAGCCATTGATCTTAACATGGCCGCTAAAATTCGGATATTCGTTTATAATAACACGTAATAAGCTGGTCTTGCCGCTTCCGGTTTTTCCGACAATTCCATATCTTTTTCCTTTTTGAAATGAAAGATTTATATTTTTCAGCTCAAAGCTGTCATTTCCCGGATATGAGAAATAGACATTATTCATTTCAATTTTATCTATGGATTTAATTTTTTCAGTGCCTTTGTATTCTTTGAAGTCGTCTTCATAGTCAAGTATTTCTCCGATTCTTCTTAGACAAGTGTTACCTTCTTTTAAAACCACTATCAAATCCGAAAGAGCATAAGCAGGCCATTCGAGAAAATAGAGATAGAGTGAGAAGGTTACAAGTTGACCGTATGAAAGATTTCCGTGCTTTATAAGTGATGCACCGACAATAAAAGCTACAATTGAGAAAAAGCCAATACCTATCTCGGTGACCGGAACATAAAGTGCCGTTAGTTTTGTGAGTCGCAAGTCCTTTGCCAAATTGTCGTCGACGGACTTAAGGTAATTCTCTTTTCTTACTTTGCCGACAACAAAAGCTTTAATAACTTTTATTGCACTCATATCCTCGATAGTCTTTTGGTTCAAAGTGTCCAAACTCTTTTGATATGCTTCGTAGGTCGGGTCATATCTCGTTGAAATCTTTGTGATTATAAAGACCATAACAGGGAGCGCAATCATGGAAATAAGTGCCAAAAGAACTGAAATTCTTGCCATATAGATAAATATTAATATTGGAAATACTGCACCATCAACGACGGTCATAAATCCGTAGCCCACAACATCTGCGACACGCATTGTGTCCGATGTTGCCTTGTTAATTATTTCACTTATATGATTTCTTTTGAAAAAAATCGGACTTTGAAAAAGCGATTTACTCAAAATCATCTTTTTGAGATTTGCACTTACATAGTAGTAGTTTCTGAATATTATATAGTTCCAAATTGCATTCGACAGATAAATAAATATCGACATAAACAATAGAACATAGACATCTCGTTTCAAAATCTCATTTGTCAAATTCCCGTTTTTAACCAAATCCGCCATTTCTCCGATGAACTTAGGTATAATAATTGAACCGTAAGCGGAAAAAATGTTTAACATAAGCGCAAAGAAGAGAGCGTATCTGTATTTTTTTATTAAATTATAATATTTTTTTATGTTTTTCATAAAACCTCGCGTAAATTATTCTTCGTGATAGACGCAAATCTCGTCGAAGCTGCGACGTTTTTTCGGTCTATCTTTTTCCTCCTTTTGATAACCCAGCGCGATTACAATTGCAACTTTATTTTTGTCGCCGATAATTTCCTGAATCTCTTTTTCTTTGTAAAGCCCGAGAATGCAACTCGAAACTCCGAGCTCAAGAGCTCTGTAGCAAATAGCGGAAACGACAATTCCGATATCTATCGGTACCCAATCGTTGTATTGGGCAAGATTTATAGCTTTTAATGCAATATTTCTTCTGTCTTCAGTGATAACAATAAAAGCAGACACATTTTCTATGAACCTGTTATACATACCTTTTGCTTTTGAAACACGTCGTGCTGCATTTTTAGTGCAAATATGTATTTTATATTGTTGTGAGTTGACGGCAGAAGGTTGTAGTCGTGCTGCGTCAGCAATTTCGTCTAAAATATTTTTATCAATTTCAGTATCCAAAAAATCTCTGCAAGAGTATCTTTTTTGGACCAAGTCTCTAAATGTCATTTCTTTTATGCACAATTGATGCACCTCCAATTTGAAATAGTGTTTCACACACTTTTTATTCTAACATATTTTAATCATTATTACAATTGCAAAAACGGCGAAATGTTCAAGTTATCACACTTGAAAATAAGCATGATTTATAATATAATTTAGTAAAGGGTTTACTTTTATTTAAAGGAGTATTTATGGAACTGATTTTTATTGTTTTTTTAATTATGTTCAGCGCATTTTTTTCTTCATCGGAAACGGCTGTAACTTCAACTAAATCATATAAGCTTAGAAAATACATAGATGAAGGGAATAAAAATGCTATAATTTTCAATGATTTGATTGAAAATTCCGCAAAGACGATTTCTGCAATTTTGATTGGAAACAATATAGTAAATATTATTGCACCGAGTATTTCAACACTTTACTTTGTTTCGAAATTCGGCGGAAGAGGTGTGACTTATTCCACTATTGTTATGACGGTGACTCTACTCATTTTTGGAGAAATTCTTCCGAAGACATTAGCTGGAAAGAACGCTTTGAACTATGGCCTTTTTGTTGCACCTATTATAAAATTTTTCGTTGTGATTTTAACGCCTATAAATATATTTTTTACTGCACTCACAAAGCTTTTCTTGAAAGAAGACGAAGGTGAGAAGATAACAGAAGACGATTTAATCGGAATTTTAAATGAGGGACACGAAGAGGGCATTGTTGAATCTTCGGAAAAAGATATGATTGAAAATGTTTTCGATTTAACCGATTCAAAAGCAAGCGATATTATGACACCGAGAACTTCGATTGTCGCAGTTCCGATTGATATTACTTACGACGACCTATTAAATATGGTTAAGGATACACACTTTTCGAGATTGCCGGTTGTCGGAGAAAATATAGACGACATTGTCGGTCTTTTGTATGTTAAAGATTTGGTTGGACAAAAAAAGGAATCATTTGATTTAAAGAGTATTTTGAGACCGGCATATTTTCAATTTGAGTCAAATTCAAGCTACAAGCTTTTGACAGATTTAAAAAAACACAAAAGTACTATTGCAATTTTGGTTGACGAATACGGTGGAACTTCCGGACTTGTCACTATTGAAGACGTCGTTGAAGAAATTGTGGGCGACATCGATGATGAATATGATGAAGTGAGCACACCGGTGCGACGCATTTCAAAGGGACAGTATTCAGTTAAAGGTGATATGGACCTTGAAGATGTGAATGATGCACTCGGAACGAATTTTACAAGTGACGACTATGAATCAATCGGTGGTTTTGTTATAGGTCTTGCCGGGAAATTTCCAAAACGCGGCGAGGTATATTATGCCGACGGATACGAGTTTGTTATTGAAAGAGCTGAGGGCTGTACAATTTCACGTATAAGAATCAGAAAAGAACAATAGAAAAGGGGCAACTATGGCTTTTACTCACTTGCATCTTCACACCGAGTACTCACTTCTCGACGGCGAGATAAAAATAGAGGATTTGGTTAAAAGGGCGAAAGAACTGAATATGAAATCAGTTGCTATAACCGATCACGGCAACATGTTTGGCGCGGTTAATTTTTACAAAGCACTGAATAAAGAGGGAATCAAGCCTATAATAGGTTCAGAGATTTATATATCTAAAGGTGATCACAAAAGCAAAACTCCTGAGGACAAGGAGTATTATCACCTTATTTTGTTATGCAAAAATAATGACGGGCTTAAAAATCTTTTTAAAATTTCAACAGAAAGCTGGCAAAACGGTTTTTATTACAAACCGAGAATCAGCCGCGAGTTTTTGAAAGAGCACAACGAAGGGCTTATTGCACTTTCGGCATGTCTTAGCGGTGAGATTCAAAGAAAATATTTGAATCGGGATTTGAAGGGTGCAAGAGAAGCGTTTGAATTTTACAAAGAAACATTTGGAGATGATTTTTATCTTGAAATTCAAAACCACGGTATTCAAGATGAAACACTTGTGAAGAATTTTTTTAAGGAGCTTTCGAAGAACACCGGGACAAAAATTGTCGCAACTAACGACTGTCACTATTTAAACAAAGAAGATGCCATGATTCAGGAAATACTTATGGCGATTGCGACAGGAAAGACTTTACAGGACGAGGACAGGATGAAGTTTGAATCCGACGAGTTTTATTTTAAGAGTGAAGAAGAAATGGCTGAAAGATTTGTGGACATTCCGGAAGCTATTTCAAACACTGAAGAAGTCGCGGAAAAGTGCAATGTCGAATTTGAATTTGGTCACTATCATTTGCCGAATTTCGAAGTGCCGAACGGTGAAGATCACTTTGAATATTTGAAGAGAGTGACGCTTGAAGGCTTGATGGAAAGATACGGAGTTGACGGAAAAATTCCGGAACCGGTTCTTGAGAGAATGGAGCATGAACTGGGGATTATAAAGAGCATGGGATTTGTCGACTACTTCCTTATTGTGCAGGATTTTATTTTGTTTGCACAAAAGAAGGGGATTCCTGTAGGCCCTGGACGTGGTTCGAGCGTCGGCTCAATTGTATGTTATGCACTCGGCATAGTCGACATGGACCCTTTAAAATACGATTTGTATTTCGAAAGATTTTTAAATCCGGAAAGGGTCACAATGCCGGATATCGACATCGACTTTTGCTACGAAAGGCGGGGCGAGGTCATAGAATATGTCAGGGAAAAATATGGCGAAAACCAAGTCGCTCAAATTGCAACTTTCGGAACTATGCAGGCGAAAGGTGCGATTCGAGATGTAGGTCGTGTACTCGGTCTAAATTATAACTTTGTCGACAGAGTGGCAAAGATGGTTCCGTTTGCTCTAGATATGACAATCGACAAAGCGTTGGAGCAAAATCCGGAGCTTAAAGAATTTTATGAAACAAACGAAGATGTAAAAAAACTTATAAATTTCAGTAAGCGTATTGAAGGACATGTAAGACATATTTCTACTCATGCAGCGGGAGTTGTTATTTCAAAAAATCCGCTCGTTGAATATGCACCGCTTGCAATCGCATCAGATATTTTGGTCACGCAGTTCGACATGACAACTCTTGAAGAACTGGGTCTATTAAAGATGGACTTTTTGGGGCTTAGAACGCTAACTGTTATCGATGATGCAATAAAGATGATTCAAGAAAACTACAACAAAGAAGTCACGTTCAAAGATATGACCTTGACGGATCCTGAAACAATCAAACTTTTCAGAGATGTTGACACAATAGGTGTTTTTCAATTTGAATCGCCGGGAATGCGAAACTTTTTGAAGGAACTTAAAGTCGAGAGATTTGAAGATTTGATTGCGGCAAACTCGCTTTTTAGACCGGGACCGATGAACTCAATTCCGGATTTTTGCAAGAGAAAAAATGGCGAGGAAAAAGTAAACTACGGACATCCGATTTTGGAAGAAATTTTGAAGGACACTTATGGTGTCATCGTTTTCCAAGAACAGGTTATGGCAATTGTTGAAAAAGTTGGAGGCTACACGCTTGGACAGGCTGACAATATAAGACGTGCGATGAGTAAAAAGAAAATGGATGTCATGGAAAGAGAACGTCCTATTTTTGTCGACGGCGCAATTAAAAAAGGTTTCAGTGCCGAACTTGCAAACGGCATATATGACGATATGATAGACTTTGCCAAATATGCGTTTAATAAATCACACTCGGCGGTTTACAGTCTTGATGCGTGGAGAACTGCGTGGCTCAAGGTACACTATCCGAAAGAATTTTTTGCAAGTATTTTAACTTCGATTGCAGGAGATCAATCGAAGATGCAACTTTATGTCGACGAAGCGAGAAAATTCGGAGTGACGATTTTAAAACCGTCAGTGAATGAGTCGAGCTGGGCTTTTAAAACAGAAGGCGACGGAGTTAGATTTGGACTTAAAGGAGTTAAAGGTCTCGGAGTAAATACGGTGCGTGCAATTATGACGGCACGTGAAAAAGGCAAGTTCGAAAGTATGAAAGAGATGTTTGACAGAGTTTATTCGATTGATAAAACAGCTTTAAACAAGCGTTCAATCGAATCTTTGATATATTCAGGGGCTTTTGATGCGCTTGGAATAAACAGACGCACAGCACTAAACACATATGAGGGCATCTTATCTTCACTTTCACTTGAAAGAAAATCGAATATCGAGGGTCAGTTCTCAATGTTCGGGGGAGCGGGAAGTGCGAAAGAACAAACCGCACACTACGAGGAATTTGACGACGACGAGCTGCTTGCAAAAGAAAGAGAAGTGCTCGGAGTTTATGTTTCAAGTCATCCGCTCAGACAATATGAAGATGTGATTGAAAAAGTTGCTTCGACGACGAGAAACGATATTTTTGAAAGTTATGAAGATTATCTTTCAAACGGCGTGCCGATGAAGTTTTCAAGGGTAACTCTTGCAGGTTTTATAAAGGAATGTAGATTTACACTCACAAAAAAGAATGAAAAGATGGCGATTATAAGTTTTGAAGATTTAACGGGGCTTATTGAAGCGGTCGTTTTCCCGTCACAGTATGCAAAACTTCAAAGATATATAAGAACAGGTGCGAAGATTGTGATTCGAGGGACTATAAATTACAGTGATGTTAGAGAGCCGAATATAATTGTGAACGATATTGAGCCTTTGTCATTGATTGACAAGGTTTATATAAGGGTAATAAAAGGGTGTGGAGACACTATTCTCGACACGGCGAAGGATTTTATAAGAAGGAATCCGGGAACGTCGGAAGCGGTTTTCTATTTTGAAGAAACAGGCGAGAGCGGAGTTTTTCCTGAGGCATCGAATTTAAATGCTACGCAGGAAAATCTCGAAAGTTTAAAGAAAATATTGGGAGAGGCGAATGTAAAGGTCGCAGAATAAATATGAAAAGAATTGCAATTTTAACAAGCGGCGGCGATGCTCCGGGCATGAATGCCGCTATAAGAGCTGTTGTAAGAACGGCTATTTATAACAATATAGAGATATATGGCGTGAAGATGGGCTACAACGGTCTCATAAACGGTGATATTTTTAAGATGGAGCTCTCGAGTGTAGCGGATATAATTCACAGAGGCGGTACAATTTTAGGCACTGCAAGATCGGATGAATTTATGACGGACGAAGGGAAACAAAAAGCACTTGAATCGCTCAGGAAAAATGGTATTGAAGGCGTAGTTGTAATCGGTGGTGACGGTAGTATGAGGGGGGCTTTATCTCTTCATAAACTTGGAGTTAAGACAATTTCGATTCCTGCAACTATCGACAACGATTTGGGCTATACTGATTACACGATTGGATTTATGACGGCACTTGAAACTGTTGCGGACGCGATAAGCAAGTTGAGAGATACTTCATCGGCGCATGGCAGGGCGAATATTGTCGAAGTAATGGGAAGAAACTGTGGAGATATTGCACTTTATTCGGGTCTTGCCGGGGGAGCGGAAACGATTTTCGTTCCGGAAGAACTTGTTAATATCGATGAACTTGTTTCAAAGGCGATAAACGGAATAAAACGTGGAAAAAGGCACCATATTATTGTTGTTGCTGAAGGTTCGACCGACACTTATAGGCTTAGAGATGTTTTCGAGGAGCGTACGGGAATCGAAACTAGAGTCACCGTTTTGGGGCATGTTCAACGAGGAGGCACTCCGACAGTTTTTGATAGAATTTTGGGAAGCAGAATGGGATATGAGGCTGTTGTGCTTTTAAAAGACGGGGAGTCGGGACTTTCACTTGGGATGAAGGCAAATGAAATATTTAAATCAGATATTGAAGATGCACTTTCAAAGGAGAAGATTTTCAACTCAAAGATGCTTGACATCGCAAGGATATTGTCCATTTAAAACAGGAGGGGTATTTTGAAAAAAACAAAAATTGTTGCAACAATAGGTCCGGCTTCGGATTCGGAGGAAATGCTTGAGAGGCTTATAAATCTTGGTGTGAATGTTATGAGACTTAATTTTTCTCATGGAACACACGAGGAGCATCAACTTAGAATCGATAGGATTAAAAAAGTTCGAGAAAAATTAAATGTTCCCATTGCAATAATGCTTGATACAAAGGGTCCGGAAATAAGAATCGGAACTTTTAAAAACGGCAAGATAAATATTGAACAAGGTCAAAATTTCACGCTTACAACGGAAGAAATTTATGGAGATGATACTAAAGTTTCAGTTTCATATAAAGACATTTCAAACGATGTAGTTGTCGGTGGTAGAGTTTTGATTGACGATGGACTTGTCGAATTTAAGATTGTAGATAAAGATGAAAAGAATGTGTACATGGTTGCAGTAAACAGCGGGGAACTTTCCGACAGAAAAGGTGTTAATATTCCGGACGCGAAGGTGAAACTTCCGGCACTCACACCTGGCGACATAAGTGACATAATTTTCGGAATAAAGAACGATGTCGACTATATTGCAGCAAGTTTTATTAGGACGAGGGAAGACGTGCTTTCCATAAGGAGGATTCTTGAGGAGAACGACGGCTATAAAATCGAAGTGATTTCTAAAATCGAAAACAGGGAAGGCGTTCACAATATGGATGCGATTCTCGAAGTTTCAGACGGGATAATGATTGCGAGGGGAGACCTTGGAGTCGAGATAAATCCGGAAGAAATCCCGCATGTTCAAAAAGAACTCATAAAAAAGTGTAACGAAGCCGGAAAAATCTCAATCACTGCGACGCAGATGCTCGATTCGATGATAAGGAATCCGAGACCGACGAGAGCGGAAGTGATGGACGTTGCGAATGCGATAATCGACGGAACAAGTGCAGTAATGCTTTCGGGCGAGACGGCTGCGGGAAAATATCCGGATAAATCGGTCGATATGATGGCGAGAATTGCGATTTCGACCGAAGATGGCGAGGAATACAGGAGAGTTTCAGGAATGATTGCTGAGAAACATATGGTCAGTATAACAAACTCGATTGCAAACAGCGCCGTTAACATTGCGAACAATTTGGGAGCGAGTGCGATTATAAGTCTCTCAAAAAGTGGTGGAACCGCAAGAGCGATTTCAAAATTCAGACCTAAGACGGATATTATTGCAATAACGCCAAGTGAGAGAGTTTTGAGAAAACTTTCACTTGAGTGGGGTGTTTATCCAATTTTAGTTAGTGAAGGCAAGGATGCTGACAAAATATTTGAAGAAGGCATAAATAAATGCATGGGAAATATATTAAAGGAAGGAGATCTCGTTGTTTTAACAGCAGGGTTACCGGTTGGTAAAAGCGGTTCAACCAATATGCTTAAAGTCGAGATATTGTCAAAGATGTTAGGAAAAGGAATGGGAATTGGAACCGGAAAGGTTACAGCAAGAGCAGTTATTGCAAATTCTGCTGAAGAATTATTGAGCGATTTTAAAGATGGAGATATTATTGTCACAATCGGTATGGAAAGGGATATGGTTTCGTTTGTTGGAAGAGCGGGTGCAATTGTTACCGAAGAGGGAGGCCTTACAAGCAGTGGTGCTATAATCGGCCTTAATTTAAAAGTGCCGACAATAGTTGGAGTTGCCGATGCGACAAAGAATATAAAGACCGGGGATATTATAACTGTTGACATTAAGACAGGAGAAATTTTTAAGGGAGAGATAGAACATGAGTAAAGTTGTTTATATTGTCGGGTCACTACGAAAAGATTCTTACAACAAAAAATTAGCTGAAAGAATGCAAGAAGTGACAGGCGGAGAAGTAGTCGTTTTAAACGATATGGTTTTTATGAACGAAGACCTTGAAGCAAATTCGCCGAAAGTTGTAAGCGATTTAAGAGAAAAAGTTGTTTCTTCTGACAGAATTGTTTTTGTAAGCCCGGAATATAATTACACAGTTCCGGGAACCCTTAAAAACGCAATCGATTGGCTGAGCCGTCCTTATGGAGACAATAAACCGGCAATCATCGGAAAATCCGCAGCAGTTTGTGGAGCATCGCTTTCATTTATCGGAACTGCAAGAATGCAAAAGGATTTAAAGGGAATTTTGGCAATGCTTGGAGTGAAATTTTATCCGAAGGACTTGTTTGTTTCGATTAATATGGAAACGGGCACTTGGGATGAACAAGCAGACGAAAGAATTGTTTCTTTTGCGGAGGGACTTTAGATGAGACAAAGTTGGGATGAATATTTTATGGATATTACAAGAAAAGTTGCTGAAAGGTCAACTTGTGACCGTGCATTTGTCGGTTGTGTTCTTGTAAATTCGGACCATAGAATTGTTTCGACAGGATACAACGGAAGTGTAAGCGGAAATCCTCACTGCATCGATGTCGGTCACACAATGAGAGATGGACACTGCATTGCAACTATTCACGCCGAGATGAATGCACTTTTATATTGTGCAAAGGAAGGAATTTCGGTCAAAGGTTGTACGGCATATGTTACGCATTTTCCATGCCTCAATTGCACGAAGAGTCTTATTCAAGCGGGGATAAACAGAATTGTTTATGAAAACAGCTACAGAATTGACGATTATGCACTTGAACTTTTAAACAGAAACAATATTGAAGTTATAAAAATTGCGAATTAAAATATTATTATCGGAGCGAATTTTCTGCTCCGATTTTTTATAATGAAAAAAATTTTTTTATTTAAAATTTTTTATATTTTTCTATTGACAAAATTTTTTGGTTCGTGTAAAATATATAGAAAAGTTAAATTGAAAGACAGAATTTTGTTTGTTTTGAGGAGGTATTATGCTTAAAGGAAGAAATTATATCGACCCTACGAATTTCAGTATGGCCGAGCTAGACGAAGTTATGGATTTGGCAAAAAAAATTAAAGAAAACCCTGTTGATTACCTTGACGTTTGTAAAGGCAAATTATTAGCAACTCTATTTTATGAGCCCAGCACGAGAACCAGATTTTCATTTGAAGCAGCCATGTTAAGACTTGGCGGCGAAGTTATTGGTTTTTCGGAGCCGGGCTCATCTTCTGTTGCGAAGGGTGAATCTTTAAGAGACACAATAAGAACAGTCGGATCTTATTCCGATATCATCACAATGAGACATCCAAAGGAAGGTGCTCCGAATTTTGCTGCTGAGTTCACATATGTTCCATTAATCAATGCAGGAGACGGTGGACACCAACACCCGACTCAAACTCTCACAGACTTGTTTACAATAAGAGAAAGCAAAGGTAGACTTGATGATTTGACAATCGGTCTTTGCGGCGACTTAAAATTCGGAAGAACAGTTCACTCGCTAATCAAAGCAATGAGCATTCACAAAAATATTAAATTCATTTTAATCTCGCCTGAAGAACTTCAAGTTCCTGATTATTTCAAAGCAACTGTGCTCGATGCTAACAATTTGGAATATGAAGAACACATTAAACTCGAAGAAGTAATCGATAGACTCGATGTTTTATATATGACTAGAGTTCAAAAGGAAAGATTCTTCAATGAAGCAGACTATGTTCGTTTGAAAGATTCATACGTACTTGATTTGGAAAAACTGAAAAATGCAAAAGCTGATCTTGCAGTTCTCCATCCGCTACCACGTGTAAATGAAATTGCTTACGAAGTTGATGATGACCCAAGAGCTTGGTATTTTAGACAAGTTAAGAACGGTATGTTTGTTAGAATGGCACTTATTATGAAATTGTTGGGGGTAGAAAAGAATGCTTAGTATAAATTCAATTAAAAGAGGAATAGTTATCGACCATATTCACGCCGGTCTCGGTCTAAAAATATTTGATTATCTTGGACTAAGAGATGCAGATTTTACTGTTGCACTCATTATGAATGCACAAAGTGAAAGAATTGGGAAAAAAGACATAATAAAAATTGAAAATGTTTTGGACATTGATCTATCGGCACTCGGTTTTATCGACCCTGAAATCACAGTCAATGTTATTGAAGACGAAAAAATTGTAAAGAAGATAAATCTAAAACTCCCTGAACATGTTGAAGGTGTTTTGGAATGCAACAATCCAAGATGTATCACAAGCGTTGAAAGAGGAATGAAACAAAGTTTCACTCTTGTTAACCCGGAAACAGGCACATATCGTTGCGATTACTGCGACCATTTGATGAGTAAAAAAGATGTCTATAAATAGATTATTTAAAAGCGTGGAGGAAAGGGGCCCAATTTGCGTAGGATTGGACCCAAATCCTTTACATATGCCGAAATGTTTGGAAGATAAGCCAATCTACGAAAAGATTTTTAACTACAACAAAATGATAATTGACGCCACAAAGGATTTGGTCGCATGCTATAAACCGCAAGCTGCATATTATGAGGCACTTGGAATTGAAGGTATGAGAGCATTAAAAAGCACTAACGAATATATAAGAAAATGTGGTATAATAATTATAAACGATGTAAAGAGGGGAGATATCTCTTCAACTGCAAAGGGGTATGCGGATGCATATTTCTCAGGAGATTTTGAAGGGGATATTATGACATTGAGTCCATATATGGGACTTGATTCAATTGAGCCGTATTTGGAATATGTCGAAAAGAATGACAAGGGACTTTTTGTTATTATAAAGACCTCAAATCCGGGAAGTCACGACTTTGAAGAAATTGATGTTGACGGCAAACCTTTTTACAGCATCGTCGGCGATAAAATTCAAAAGATGACGGGAAATACGGTTGGAGAATGCGGATACAGAAAAGTCGGTTTTGTTATAGGTGCGACAAACAAAGCATCGGGCGAAGCTGAATTTATAAGAGAATGTTTCCCGGACACATTCTTTTTGATTCCGGGCTACGGCGCACAAGGCGGTGGAGCCGCAGACGCAATGAGTTTACTTAAGGACGGCAACGGAGGAGTTGTAAATTCTTCAAGAGGAATTATCAGAGCTTTTGAAAAGTCGGACAAGGATTTTGAAGAAGCAACCCGCGAAGCTGTTTTGAAAATGAGGAGGGATTTTAATGTCGGGTTATAATTCATATAAAATCAGTGAAATCAGACATTTAAACGATGAAATTTTTGTCATGGCAATCGAGGCAGATGTCACAGTCGAACCGGGACAATTTTTCATGCTTAGAGAACCGAACACAACAGATCCGATGATGGGTCGTCCAATCTCGGTTTCAGACTATAAAGACGGAAAATTATATTTTTTAATTCAAATTATGGGAAAAGGTACGGAACTTTTTTCTAAAAAAAGACCGGGAGACGAAATTTTAATGATGGGACCTCTCGGAAACGGTTTTAAACCTGTGGAAGGAAAATGTGCTTTGCTTGCAGGGACCGCAGGAATCGCACCGCTTTTATATCTTGCAAAAAAACTTTCTGTAAAGCCTGACCTTTATGTAGGATACAGAAGCGGAAGCTATTATACTGAAGAATTTAAAGACTATGTGGACAATATTTATATCGCAACGGAAGACGGAAGTGTTGGACACAAAGGTTATGCACTCGATTTACTGGATGCAGAAAAATATGAAATGACTTATGTCTGTGGACCGATGCCGATGGTTAAAGCTACAGTTAAAAAATGCCCGGATGCAGATATGCAAGTGAGCCTTGAAGCATATATGGGTTGCGGATTCGGAGCATGCATGAGCTGTCTTTGCGATACGATTGGCGGTCGCAAGGGAATTTGTAAAGCCGGTCCTGTATTTTCAGCTAAGGAGTTGATTTTCAATGAATAAATTAGAGACTATGTTTCTTGGAACAAAATTAAAAAACCCGGTTTTAACGGCAAGCGGAACTTTCGGATTTGGAGATGTTTTCGAGCAGTTTTTTGAAGTAAAAAGGCTTGGCGGAATCATTGGAAAAGGTTTAACTCTAAACCCGAAAAGAGGAAATGAAGGGCAAAGAGTTTGGGAAACCGCTTCGGGATTGATGAACTCAATTGGTCTTGAAAATCCAGGAGTTAAGCATTATATCGAAGTCGAACTTCCAAAGATGAAAACTGTAAATGACTATGTAATTGCAAATATGGGTGGCAACTCGATTGAAGATTATGTAGAAGGAGCAAAACTTCTCGATGAATCGATTGCAGATGCGATTGAACTGAATATTTCATGTCCGAATGTAAAAACAGGAGGAATGGCTTTTGGAATCAGATGCGAAGATGCAAGAACGGTCGTTTCAAAAGTTAGAGAAGCTGTTAAGAACAAACCGTTAATCATAAAACTTTCACCGAATGCTGAAAATATTGTCGCATTGGCAAAAACTATGGAAGAAATCGGTGCTGACGGTGTTTCACTTGTAAACACTTTCAATGCACTTGCAATTGATGTAAGAACAAGAAAGCCGCGTTTCAACAATGTTACCGCCGGTCTTTCGGGTCCTGCAATAAAACCTATTGCACTAAGAATGGTTTATGAAGTTTCGAAGAATGTAAATATTCCGGTTATCGGAATCGGCGGTATTGAAAATTATAAGGATGCGCTTGAATTTATTATGGCAGGTGCAACTTTGGTTGAAATAGGGTCTGCAAATTTGTATAATCCTACGACTGCGATAAATGTTGTAGAAGGTTTGGAAAAATATGCGGAAAAAGAAATAGATAATTCACGGACATTTTGGGCTTTCAAGCGGCAAGCACTCAAATGTTTATGTTCAATGTGCATTGGCAACTGAGTATGCTGAAGATGCTGAAAAAATTGCACATGCAATAAAAGAGAAACTTGAACAAAACAATATTCAACCGGATGTTGTTGTAGGTCCTGCAATGGGTGGAATTATTATTGGATACGAACTTGCAAGAGCTCTCGGAGTAAGATCTATTTTTGCTGAAAGAAAAGAAGGCAAGATGTGTCTTAGAAGAGGATTTAAAATTGAAAAAGGCGAAAAAGTTTTGATTTGTGAAGACGTTGTTACGACGGGAAAATCATCACTTGAAACAGCTGAAGTTATCGAAGAACAAGGTGGAGAAGTCCTTGGAATCGGTGCAATTGTCGACAGAACAAAACAAACTCCTCCGCTACCTGTTTTCGCTGCAATAAAACTCGAAGCTGATATTTATGAACCGGAAGACTGCCCACTTTGCAAAGAAAATGTGCCTATGGTACAACCTGGAAGCAGGTTTCTTAAAAAATAATGTCAGGAATTGATATTGTTAGGATAAATAGAATAATTGAATTGATTGAAAGACGAGGTCTTGACTTCGTTCAAAATATGCTGAATACCCGCGAGGAAAGTCCAGAGACTCTTGCGGGCATTTTTGCATCAAAAGAAGCTCTCGGAAAACATTTGGGCAGCGGTATAAATAAAAACATTCTGGAAAATTCAATTATTTTAAAAGATGAGAAGGGCAAGCCGTCAATTATTTTTGGTAAGAAAAAATATGAATTGTCAATTTCGCACGACGGAGATTATGCAATTGCAATTGTTACGGGAAAAGGTGGAATTATGGTTGATAAAGATTTGATAAAACTTCTTCCGGGTAGACCGTCAAATGCAAACAAGGCGACATTCGGAAGACTTGGAATTGTGGCGGGTCAAAAAGGTATGATCGGATGTGCAAAGCTTTCGTCAAGGGCAGCAATGCGAGCTGGAGCAGGATATGTATATCTTTTTTCGGAGGAAGAGAATAAAACTTCACTTGAGATATGTCTTGATGAAGAAATAATTATGGGTAGAGAAGACCTTTTATTTTTCTGTACAATCGACGCACTCGCAGTAGGTCCCGGAATCGGATATTCGTCGGAAGAATATATGAAAAAATTATTTTCTTATATCGCCGAAAGAAATATAAGAACAGTTCTCGATGCCGACGGTCTTTATTATTTAAAAAAATTCGGAAATATCGGAATGAACCAGCTTATAATCACACCGCACCCTATGGAAGCGGCACGACTTCTTTCAAAAGATGTTTCATATATTATGAAAAATAGATTAAAATCTGCAGAAGAGATATCGCAAAAATACTCGTGTGATGTTATAATAAAGGGAGAGGGTTCCTTGGTTTATAATAAAAACGGAGAATATTATATAAATGAATCCGGCAACAACGGGCTTGCAACGGCAGGTACGGGTGATGTTTTGACTGGAATTATCGGTGCTTTTCTTGCGAATGGTTGTGACACATATAGAGCCGGAAAGCTGGGAGTTTATTTTCACGGACTGTCTGCGGACATTATGGCACAAAAAATTTCAAAGCGTGCAATGATTGCAAGTGATATTATCGAGGGACTTAAATATGTTTTTATGGAGGAAGACTATGCTTAATTACAAAAAATATATTTTATATTCGCTGATAACAATTCCGATTTATACTCTTTTCTGTTATTTAACGAAGAGAGCAGTTGATCCTATAATAGGTGGGATGCTGGTTGGAGGAGTTGTTCTTGCAATGTCCTTTATTGATTTAAGAAAAATAAAACGTGATTTCTCATCGATGAAATCTCATGTGAATGAATACAAACTTAGCCAAGATGCAGAAATTTTTATAAGTAAACAAGTAAAACTCTTAAATGAAACGAAAGTACCGTCGATAAAAAATATGATTATGTTAAATATCGCAGGGGCTTATATAACTCAAGGTGATAATGTCGATGGGAAAAAATATTTGGATGCTTTAAATCTTAACGATTTTGATAGAGCAAATTTTAAAAATGCGGTTTTAAACAAATTGCTTCTTCTTTATAAAATAAATGAAGATGAAGAAGCAAATATTTTGTACGATAAGGTTTTTACAGAAGATTATGAAAAAGGCGGACCGCTTTTTAAAACTGTAAAGATTTTGAGGTTCCAAGGAAATGAACCGGATGGAATTAAAGCACTTTCCAAGCTGAATATGGAAGAAGGCTCGGAAATTTATAGAGAAGTTATTAGAATGGCTAAAGAAATAATTTTAGAAAATGTGAAATAGAGGCTAATATGTGTGGATTTACAGGTATAATCAGTAAAAAAGAATACAATGACGATTCAATCAGATCGATGCTCGACAGCATTCGTCACAGAGGACCCGACAATCTTTCGTTTTATGAAAATGAGAATCTTCATTTGGGCTTTGCTAGACTTCAAATAATTGATTTGGACCCGAGAAGCAACCAACCGATGATTGATGAAGAAACAGGAGCGGTTATTGTTTTTAACGGTGAAGTGTACAACTACAAAGAATTAAGACAAGACCTTCAAGGAAACGGTGTTAAGTTTAAAACGACCTCAGACACTGAAGTCATTTTAAAAGGCTATTTAAAATACGGAAAGAGTATCCTTTCAAAACTCAGAGGGATGTTTGCATTTGCGATTTTCCATAAGAATAAAGTTTTTATGGCACGTGATCATTTTGGAATTAAACCACTGTATTATGGATTTAATGATAAAGGAGAATTTATTTTCGGCTCAGAACTAAAGGCACTAATTTCAAATAAATTTTTCTCACCTAGACTTAATAATAATTCACTTTTTTCATATCTTGAACTGCAACATGTTTGTGGGGAAGATACTATGATAGATGGAGTTAAACGTCTTAAAAACGGATATTATTTGGAAATTTCAAATATTGAGGAGTCGCTTTATCCGATAACAGGGGAATATTTCAAATTTCAAATGTCAAACGACAAGATTACAAATCTTGACGATGCTATTTATATGATAAGAAAAGCGGTTCACAACAGTGTAGAGCTTCATAAAAATGCTGATGTAAAGGTCGGAACATTTTTGTCAGGCGGTATTGACTCGAGCTATATAACGGCTTTAACAAAACCTGAGATGAGTTTCAGTGTCGGATTTAGCGAAGAAGAAGGAAAGTTTGATGAAAGTGGACTTGCAAAGAAACTTTGTGAGATTTTGGGAGTTAAACTTAATCGACTTATAATTGATAAAAATGAAGTTTTTGAAAACTTGGACGATATAATTTATCATCTTGATGAACCGCAGGCGAATTTATCGAGCATTCCTCTATATTTTCTATCAAAACTTGCACGAGAAAATGCAACTGTTGTTTTGAGCGGGGAAGGTGCTGATGAATTTTTTGGAGGTTATGAGCTTTATCGTGAAGACAGTGCTATTGAGAAATATTTAAAACTCCCGAAAAATTTGAGAAAAGGTTTGAAAGGGGTTTCGAAAATTTTGCCAAGTTCCGGCATAAAAAGACGCATGGAAAAAGGTGCACTCGAGCCAAAGGACTTGTTTGTCGGAGAAGCGAATATAAGTTCGCCATCAGAAGTTAGAGACATATTAAGTAATAGATATAAGAACGGAACGGACGCAAGGCAATTTACGTCGAAATTTTTCAAAAATGTTGATGAATTAAGTGGAAAACAACTTGTGGATTTAAACAGTTTCATGCAATATGATATACTTTTAAAGGGCGATAGGATGAGTATGGCTCACAGCCTTGAACTAAGGGTTCCATTTCTAGACCTTGAAGTTTGGAGTGTTGCAAGAAGACTTTCGAGTGATTTGAAAGTTAGAGGAAATATCACGAAATATGCACTGAGAGAAGCTGCAAAAGAAGTGCTTCCTGAAGAATGGTACAAGAGACCTAAGAAGGGATTTCCTGTTCCGTTCAGAGATTTTTTGAGGGAAGACAATTTCTATAATAAATTCTATGAAGTGCTTTCAAGTGAACTATGTGATGACTTTTTCGACAGAAGTGTAGTTCTTGATATGCTCAAGGAGCACAAGGACGGCGTTAAAAGAAACCACAGAAGACTTTATTCATATTATGTATTTTTGGTTTGGTATGATTTATATATTAACAGGAGGGGAATATGTTAAGAAAAGATGTTGATGACAAATTAAAATGGGATCTAACCGATCTCGTAAAAGACGATGAGGATTTTGAAAAGAAACTTGAAGAAAAAGTTTCGCTTTCAAAAAATATTTCTGACTTTAAGGGTAAAATCAAAGATTTAAAATCGCTCGAAGAAGTTTTGAAACTCTATGAAAAATATCTGGAAGTTGATAGACTTGTCGGAGGTTTTGCAAGTCTTTATTTTTCAGAAGATGGTACAAACACAAAGGCTTATGACTATTTGGAAGAATATGATAAAGCAGACACAGTTTCTTCATCAAACATGTCATTTTTGGACGATGAAATAATGGAGCTTCCTGACGATGTTTTGGATGAAGCACTTGAAAAGCTTGATTTTGCACTTGTTTATTTAAGAAGACTTAAAAAAGATAAAGCACACAAGCCTACTTTTGCTGTTGTAGACGCTCTTACAAAGTTAAATCCTGTTTTTAACGCTCCGTATGGAATATGGGAAGGTGCGATTGCAGGAGATGTAAGATTTAACAGCTTGAAACTCGACAAGGAAGTGCCGATGACTTTTGGTCTTTATGAAGATAAGTATGAGGGTTCATCAAACACCGAACTCAGAAGAAAATCTTTTGAAGAATTTGTGAGTGTTATGAGAAAATATCAAACGACTCTCGCTTTAAACTACAACACGCAGCTTAAAGCAGAAAAAGCTCTAAGCGAAATCTATGGGTTTGAAAGTGTTTTTGACTATCTTTTAGATCTTCAAGACATCAGACGTGAAGTTTATGAAGACCATATCGATACACTTAAAAGAGAACTTCCTAAACATATGAGAAAATATGCAAAACTTGTAAAGGAAAAATATGGTCTTGACAAGATGACATATGCGGATCTTAAAGCTCCGTTAATGCCTGAGTTTGAAAAGGATATCTCAATTGAGGATAGCAAGGATTATTTGAGAAAAGGACTTGCAATTTTCGGGGAAGACTATGTGAATGAAACTATAAAACACATTGAAAACAAGTGGATTGACTTTGCACAAAATGAAGGAAAATCTACAGGTGCCTTCTGTGACTCATATTATAAACTCCATTCATATGTTTTGATTAGTTGGATGGGTAAGATGGAAGACGTGTTTGTGCTCGCTCACGAACTTGGTCACGCGGGACACGGACGCTATTCGTCTATGGACAATTCAATTATTAACATGGAAAGTTCGATGTATATAAGCGAAATGCCATCCACATGCAATGAGATGCTTCTTGCAAATTATTTGATCAACAGTACGGATGATGAAGAGTTTAAGAAGTGGGTAAGGGTTCAAATGATTGAAAGAACATATTACCACAACTTTGTAACACATGGAATTGAAGCGATCTATCAAAGGGAAGTCTATAGAAGAATCGACAAAGGCGAAAATATTAACGCAGATAAGCTCAATGAGATCTTTAGAAACACTCTCGAAGAATTTTGGGGCGACGATGTTGAAATTCTTCCGGGAAGTGAACTAACTTGGATGCGTCAACCGCATTACTTTATGGGACTTTATCCGTTCACATATCAAGCTGGACTTTCAATTGGAACTGAACTTTTCAGAAAACTTCAAACGAGTACTGAAAGTGAAAAAGAAGCAATTATTGAAAATTACAAAGAAACAATGAAGACGGGCGGTAAGCTTTCACCTGAAGATTGGGCGAAAAAACTTGGAGTACAAATTGAAGGCGGTAAAGCACTTAAAGATACAATACAATATATTGGCGAAATTATTGATGAAATTTCAAAATAATGTTTTAAACCTATTAAATGGGGTATCCATTTAGTAGGTTTTATTTTTATAATTCAATTCAACTTTAAATAGTTATAGAATAGAACCAACTTTTACAAATTAAAGTGTTGACTATCACGACTTAATGTGATACAATAAAGCAAAGAATATTGATTAATAAGGAGGAATGTAATATGAAAACAGACGTACAGATTGCACAAGAAGCAAAAATGCTTTATATTGACAAGATAGCTGAACAATTAGGTATTGAAAAGGAAGATTTATTCCAATACGGCCACTACATGGCAAAGATTGAACCGGTTGTCTATGAAAGACTTAAGGACAAAAAGGATGGCAAGCTCGTTCTTGTAACGGCTATATCACCTACACCGGCAGGGGAAGGAAAGACAACAGTTAATATCGGTCTTTCAATGGGACTCAACAAAATTGGAAAGAAAGCAATTTCAGCATTAAGAGAACCATCACTCGGACCATCTTTCGGAGTTAAAGGTGGTGCAGCAGGTGGAGGATATGCACAAGTTGTTCCAATGACAAATATCAATCTTCACTTCACAGGTGACTTCCACGCAATTACAGCTGCAAACAACCTTATTGCTGCAATGCTCGACAACCACATTCATCAAGGCAACGAACAACAAATCGACGTAAGAAGAGTTGTTTGGAAGAGAGTTCTCGATATGAACGACAGAGCTTTAAGACAAATTGTTGTGGGTCTTGGTGGAGTTTCAAACGGATATCCACGTGAAGATGGATTCGACATTACAGTTGCTTCTGAAATTATGGCAATTTTATGTTTGTCAAACAGCCTTGAAGAATTTAAAGAAAAAGTTTCGAATATTGTTATTGCATATAGAAGAGATAAATCACCTGTCTTTGTTAAAGATATCAATGCACAAGGTGCTGTAACAGTTCTTATGAAAGACGCAATTTTACCTAACTTGGTACAAACACTTGAAAACACACCTGCAATTTTACACGGTGGACCTTTCGCAAATATTGCTCACGGTTGTAACTCAATTCTTGCAACAAAATATGCTTTAAAACTTGCTGATTACACAGTAACGGAAGCAGGATTCGGTGCTGACCTTGGAGCTGAAAAGTTCTTTGATATCAAGTGCAGAATGGGTAATTTACATCCAAATGCAGTTGTTATTGTCGCAACAATAAGAGCTCTAAAACACCACGGAGGAGTTACAAAAGAAGACTACGACAAGGAAAACCTTGATGCACTTAGAAAAGGTTTTGAAAACTTGAAAAAGCACATGGAAAATGTTGCTAAATTCGGAGTTCCTTCAGTTGTAGCAATAAACCAATTCCCAACTGATACTGAAGGTGAAATTAAGCTTTTGAAAGAACTTGTGGAAAAAGAAGGAAGAAAATGTATTCTTTCTCAAGTATTCGCAAAAGGTGGCGAAGGCGCTGTCGATTTGGCAAAAGAAGTTGTCAGAGTTTGCGAAGAAGAAGAGTCACATTTCAAACCGCTATATGATGTAAATGACACAATTGAAAATAAAATTACAACAATTGCAAAAGAAATTTACGGAGCAAAGGATGTTATCTTTACAAAAGAAGCAAAGAACTCAATAAAGAGAATTGTTGAAAATGGAATGGACAAAGTTCCTGTATGTATGGCAAAAACGCAATATTCACTTTCAGACGATCCGAAGCTTCTCGGAGCACCGAAAGATTTTGAACTTACCGTAAGAAATGTTAGAATTTCAAATGGTGCAGGATTTGTTGTTGCTCTTACAGGTGACATCATGACAATGCCGGGACTTCCAAAGGTTCCTGCCGCTAACAATATTGACATAAAAGAGGACGGCGAAATAGTCGGACTATTTTAGAATAAATTTTAAGGAGGATTAGAAATGGCTTATAATTCCAGACTTAAGAGTGAACAAACGGATGCTTTATTTGAAGCTATTCTAACGTTGGACACTATGGATGATTGCTACAGATTCTTTGAGGATATTTGCACAATTAAAGAAATTCAAGCAATTGCACAAAGATTAGAAGTAGCAAAACAATTGAGAGAAAATAAGACTTACAACGAAATCGAGGCTGAAACAGGTGCATCCACCGCAACAATTTCAAGAATAAATCGTTCTTTGAATTATGGTGCAGACGGATACAATTTAATTTTCAGAAAATTAGGTTTAACTAAGGAATAGATAATGAGCAAAAGCGAATCACAAGAGATGTATCTCAAGACAATTTTGCTTTTACGCCTTGGAAATCAAACCTCAAGAAGCGTTGATGTTGCAAATGAATTGGGATATTCAAAAGCTAGCGTTTCGCGTGCGGTTTCACTTCTAAAAGGCGAAAAACTTATCGAGGTTGTTGAAGGCGGAGAAATTGTTTTTACGAATAAAGGTAAGGAAAAAGCACTTTCGGTCCTTGAAAGATACAAAGTATTGGTGAAAATCCTAAAGAAATTAGGACTCGATGATGAAGAAGCTGATGAAGAAGCATGTAAGCTTGAGCATGTAATCGGTGATGAATTATATGCAAAACTTAAAGAATTTTCAGAGAGAGAAGATGGCTAATGTCATCTTCTTTTTTTGGAATTGATAGCATAAGCTTGAATATAAAGCACATTAAATGTATAATAGAAGGAGCAGATTTAAAGAGAGGAATATTATGGATATTAAGAATTTACTTAACGAAAGTCAATATGAAGCTGTTGTCAATACCGAGGGACCGGTGCTTGTTCTTGCAGGGGCGGGTTCAGGAAAGACGAGAGTTGTTACATATAAAATAGCTTATCTTGTAAAAGAAATTGGAATAAATCCATTTAATATTTTGGCAATTACTTTTACAAACAAGGCCGCAAATGAGATGAAGGAAAGAGCCGAGGAACTTCTTGAAAGATCTATAAACGGAATGTGGATCGGAACTTTTCACAGCATTTGTGTACGTATTTTAAGAAAACATTATTCCTCTAATTTTACTATATATGATACTCAGGACAGTGTTAATCTAATAAAAAGAATTATTAAGGACAGAAATCTAGACAGTGACCAATTTAAGCCGAAGTCCATTAAAAACAGAATTTCCGATTTTAAAAACAAGGGAATGGGCGTTAAAGAATTTCAGGAATTTGCCGGAAGCGATTTTTATTTAAAAATTGTCGGAGAAATATTTTTCGATTATGAAGCAGCGATGAAAGAAGCGAATGCACTTGACTTTGATGATCTTCTTTTAAAAACTGTAAAAATTTTTGAAGCAAACCCAAGTGTTTGTGAAGAATATTCAAGTAAATTTGACTATATATTTGTCGACGAGTATCAAGACGTAAACGACATACAGTATAAATTCATAAAGGCAATTTCTCATGTTCACAACAATCTTACAGTTGTTGGTGATGAGAATCAAAGTATTTACGCTTTTAGAGGAGCAAATCTTGAAAATATTTTGAATTTTGAGAGGGATTTCAAAGGTGCAAAAGTTATTTATTTGAATAAAAATTACCGCTCGACTAAGAGTATTTTGGATGCAGCGAATCATTTGATTTTAAATAATCCGCAAAAATATAAAAGGGAACTTCTTGCGACAAAGGCAGACGACGAAAAAGTTAAATGCTACAATCTCATGACCGGAGACGACGAAGCTTATAAGGTTTTAGAAATCATTGAAAATTTGAAAGACTTCGGAGAAAAATATAGCGACATAGCGATTTTATACAGAACAAACAATCAGTCGAGAGCATTTGAAGACGTGTTTGTGAGAAATTCCGTGCCGTATGAAATTATCGGAGGTATAAGGTTCTACGACAGAAAAGAAGTCAAGGATGTACTTGCTTATTTGAAACTTTTAAACAATCCTTTCGATTCTGTAAGTTTTGAAAGAATTGTGAATACTCCAAGGCGCGGGGTCGGACCGAAGACACTCGGCGATTTGAATGAATACAGACTCGTAACGGGCAAGGATTATTTTGAAACGCTTTCCGACATCGGAACAAAATCCGCAAAACAATTCGGAGAAGATTTTATAAAAATCAGAGAAGTAATGAACGATGTTTCTCTAAGCGAACTTGTGGACATCGTACTTGAAAAATCGGAATATTTAAAAGAACTTAAAGTTTCAAAGAATCCGGAAGATGAGTCGAGAGTTCAAAATGTTTATGAATTTGTGAGCTATGTAAAGGAATACGAAAATAAGAATCCTGAGTCGGAACTTTCTGAAATGTTAAACGAAATTTCGCTTCTTTCGGACATTGACCAGTCCAAAGAAGAGGACAAAGTTGTGCTTATGACGGTGCACTCTTCAAAGGGGTTGGAGTTTAGAAATGTCTTCGTTGTCGGACTTGAAGAGGGACTTTTCCCGTCCAGAATGAGTATGGAAGATGAAAAGGATGTCGAGGAGGAAAGGCGGCTATTTTACGTCGCACTTACAAGAGCACGAGATAGGCTGTTTCTCACTTCCGCAGATTCAAGAATGATTTACGGACAGACGATTTACTCTAAAAACAGCAGATTTCTTGAAGAGATAAAGGACTTTGTGGAAATCGAGGATGAAACTGTAAAATCGAAAGTTAAAACAGAAGGCAAGCCAATTCCTAGACCGACAAACTTTACAGGTAAAATCGGTTTGGGAGCAAAGAAAGAAAAGGCAGGAAGTTTTAATATCGGAGATAAGGTTATTCATAAAATGTGGGGCGAAGGAACGGTTGTGACATTGGTCGGAGACGACATTACAATAGCATTCCCGTCTAAGGGCTTGAAGAAATTGAAAGCTTCAATCGCACCGCTCACAAAAAAGTAGGTGAAAAATGCTTGAAAAGATGAGGGAGCTTGTCGATAAGCTAAACTTGTACAACTATCATTATTATACTCTAGACGACCCAATTGTTGTAGACGCTGTATATGATAAGTTGTATCAGGAACTTGTCGATATGGAGAATAAATACAAATTTAACTTTTTAGATTCGCCGACAACGAGAGTCGGAGGGGAACTTTTAAAAGGTTTTGAAAAATATACACACGAAAGACCGCTTTGGAGTCTTCAAAAGTCACAATCGACGAATGAGTTGATTGAATGGGCAAACAGAGCGGAGAAGCTGAGAGTGGAGTACAATAATTCGCATGAGGATAAATTGCCACCCATTCAATATGTTACGGAATTCAAATTTGACGGACTTACATGCAATCTCACATACGAGTCGGGATATCTTAAAGTTGCGGCAACGAGAGGAAACGGTGTTGTGGGAGAAAATATTACAGCACAGGCAAGAACCATAAAAAACATTCCGACTATGATTGATTACACCGGTCATATAGAGATTCAGTGCGAGGCATATATGCCGCTATCGGAGCTTGAAAGATACAATAAAACTGCGGAAATACCTTTAAAAAATGCAAGAAACGCTGCGGCGGGAGCTCTAAGAAATCTAGACACAAGGGAAACCGAAAAAAGAAATCTGAGAGTGTTTGCATATAATATCGGCTATATGGATGATTACAATTTCAAAACGCATATGGAATCGCTTGATTTTTTAAAAAAAGAAGGATTTCCGGTTAATGAATTCCATCCACTTGTTGACAGTATAGAAGATGTTATAAAAAATATTGAATATGTAAAAGAAAAAAGACATGAACTAAATTACCTGACAGACGGTGCGGTAATAAAGATAAACGATATAAGGACAAGAACAGTCTTGGGATATACAAATAAATTCCCAAGATGGGCAATTGCTTTCAAGTTCGAAGCGGAAGAAGTTGAAACAAAAGTGCTCGATGTAGTTTGGCAAGTCGGAAGGACGGGAAAAGTCACACCTGTTGCAAAGCTTGAACCAGTTGAAATTGCGGGAGCAATGGTAAGTTCTGCAACGCTCAACAATATCGACGATATAAAAAGGAAAGAGGTTCGAATTGGAGCCCAGGTAATTGTAAGACGCTCGAACGAAGTTATACCGGAGATAATGGGAACTATTGGCGATTTATCTGACACAAAAGAAGTGGAAATTCCTAAAATTTGTCCATCGTGTGGCACAGAACTTGTTATGGATGGAGCTTATCTCGTTTGCCCAAACAAGACATACTGCAATCCACAAATAGTTTCAAGGATAACTCATTTTGCATCGAGAAATGCCATGGATATAGAAGGGCTTAATGAAAAAACGGTCGACTCGATGGTGCAAAACTTAGGCATTAACGATGTGAGTGATTTATATACACTTACAAAAGAAGATTTACTGAAACTGCCGCTGTTTGGAGACAAGAAGGCTGACAATCTTATGAATGCACTTGAAAAGTCTAAACTTAGAGAACTTCATCGATTTATTTTCGGACTCGGAATAAATGAAGTTGGAGTAAGAACGGCTACAGATTTGGCAAAAAGGTTTAAGACTTTTGAAAATTTCAGAAATGCGACATTTGAAGAACTTACATCTGTAGATGGAGTTGGAGATGTTATTGCAAATAATATTATAAATTATTTCAATCATGAAGGAGAACAGGAGCTTATAAAAAGACTTTTGGAATTCGGAGTGAACACCATAGAACACGACGAAGAAGTGAAAGAAGGATTTTTTACCGGCAAGACAGTGGTTATAACGGGGACTTTTTCCTCAATGAAGCGTGATGAAATCAAGGCATATATTGAAAAAGAAGGCGGGAAAGCAACGTCTTCCGTTTCTAAAAATACAGATTTGGTTTTAGTTGGAGAAAATCCGGGCTCGAAACTGGATAAGGCAAACGAACTCGAAATCGAAATTATGAATGAAAATGAGCTAATGGAGGTTATTAATGGATAAAGAAACTTATTATAATTTGCTCGACCTTGCAAAATTTAAAGATCAGGGCGACGAATTTTATGAAAAACTCGTGGATTGTATGGATGTTTTAAAATCTATAGAAGATTTTGATGAAACGGGAGAAAAAATGTACAATGTCAACCCGGCTGAAAAACATCCGTCAAAAGACGAGCCGAAGCCGTCACTCACAAATGAAGAAGCGACAAGAAATGCAGTTTCGGAAAAATATGGATTTATCGAAACTATAAAATATGTGGGGGAAGACTAATGAGATATTTACATGAAACTATAAAATTAATAAAATCCGGTGAGCTCTCACCTGAGGAACATCTCGAAGATATCATTTCGGGTCTTGACAAAGACAAGGAAATAAACAGTTTTATCACGCTCGATTTGGATGGCGCAAGGGAAAGAGTTAAAAACATTAATCCGAGCGGGGCACTTTACGGGGCAGTTGTCGGACTCAAGGATAATATAAACTATAAAGGACTTAAAACCACATGTGCATCGAAAATGCTTGAAAATTTTGAGAGTGTATATAACGCAGACTGTGCAGAAAACATCGAATCTGAAGGCGGGGTTGTAATTGGTAAGCTCAATATGGACGAGTTTGCTATGGGAAGTTCAAATGAAACTTCCTATTTCGGTCCTGTAAAAAATCCAATTGACCACACACTTGTACCGGGGGGGTCAAGCGGAGGTTCCGCGGCTGCAACAAAGATGGGTTTTGTTGACGTTGCAGTCGGTACAGATACGGGTGGCTCAATAAGACAACCGGGTTCGTTCTGCAGTGTTGTTGGATTTAAACCGACATATGGTCTCGTATCGAGATATGGAGTTACATCTCTTGCAAATACATTCGACAGCGTCGGAAGTTTCGGAAGATGTGTGGAAGATGCTTATATTCTTTTGAGAGCAATGGCAAAAGACACGCCGAACGATATGACGAAAATAAGTGCGGACATGCCGGAAATGAAGACTTCAATTGAAGAGGATATTGAAAGTTTAAAGGGTAAAAAAATTGCGATTTTAAGTCACCTCAAAGATTTCGAGTTGGCACCGGAAGTCAAAGAAAGCTACGACAAGTCGTTGAAACTTCTTGAAAAAGCAGGAGTGGAAATTGTGGAAGCTGAATTTGAACATTTAGATTATGCGGTCGCAACGTATTATGCAATCATTGACAGCGAAGCAAGTTCGAATCTGTCTAGATTTGACGGCATCAGATATGCGGGAATAAAGAGTGACGTTAAAAACTTTAGTGACTATATGAAAGAAGTTCGCACAGCCGGTTTTAGCGATGAAGTTAAGAGGAGAATTCTTTTGGGAATGTATATTATGAGCAGCGATCTTCGAGAAACATATTACGACAAGGCCCTCATAATAAGAGAAAAGATTGCAGAAGATTATGATAGAATCTTTAAAAATGCAGATGCAATTTTAACTCCGACTGCAACAACTCTTCCGTTTAAACTTGGCTCGCAAGTTAAGAATCCAAGACAAATGATGGAAGGTGACCTTCTTACTGTTGCAATAAATCTTGCGGGAATTCCGGGAATAAATGTTCCGTCAACAAGCGAGAATGTTATAAATGCAGGAATGCAATTTTTAGGAAAGAAAAAAAGCGATTACAATTTGGCAAGAATCGCTCGAGCTTATGAAGGATTGGTGAAATAATGAAAACATTAATTGGACTTGAAATTCACGTTGAATTAAAGACGGACAGAAAAATGTTTTGCGATTGTAAAAATACTTTCGGGGATGACCCGAATGTAAACACCTGTCCTGCATGTCTTGGAATGCCGGGTGCGCTTCCTAGAATAAACAATCGTGCTATTGAATTTGCAGTTATGGCGGGTCTTGCTTTCAATTGCGATATAGATAGAACTATAAAGATGGATAGGAAGAATTACTTTTATCCGGACCTCGTAAAAGGATATCAAATTTCACAAGATGACAGACCGATTTGTCAGAACGGATATGTTGAAATTGATGTTGATGGCAAGAAGAAAAAGATTGGACTTATAAGGATTCACATGGAAGAAGATACCGGGAAGGCTCTTCACATGCAAGACAATACAACTCTTATGGACTACAATCGTGCCGGAGTTCCGCTCATTGAAATCGTAACGAAGCCGGACATTGAAAGTGGAAAAGAAGCTAGAGCATTTATTGAAAAGCTTCGCGAAACTTTGACCGAGCTTGGAGTTTCCGACTGTAAGATGGCAGAAGGAAGTTTAAGATGTGACTGTAACATCAATATTGTCGACGGTGATTTTAAAACGGAAATTACTGAAGTCAAAAATATAGGTTCTACAAGAAGTGTTGAAGCCGCTCTTAATTTCGAAGAAGAAAGACACAAAAAAATGGCCCGAAATCGCGAAAGAGGGCAAAAGGATACAAGACGTTTCGATGAATCAAAAGGTGAAACGGTTCTTATGCGTGTTAAAACGACAAAGGACGACTATAGATTTGCATACGAAGGCGACATTCCGATTTTTGAACTCGAAGAAGAATTTATTGATAACATCAAAAAGAGTTTACCGGAACTTCCGGATGAGAGAAGAGAACGTATAAAAAAGAATTATAATCTTTCTGATTACGACACAAATGTTATCGGTTCAAATAAAAATCTTTCGGACTATTTTGAGAAAGTTCAAAAAGCTACGGGTGACGTATCTCTCACATCAAATTGGATTATAAATGAACTTTTAAGAAGGCTGAACGAAGATGAAACCCTAATTGAAGATTTGAAATTCGGTGTGGATGATTTTTCATATTTGTTAGGTCTTATTAAAGAAGAAAAGATTAATAACAACACGGCTAAAAAAGTTTTCAAGGAAATGTTTGACGAAGGAACGAGTCCAAAGGAAATTATAAAGCGTGACGGATTGATTCAAATTAGTGACGAAGGTGCAATTTTGGACATTGTGCTTGAAGTTATAAAAGACAATCCACAATCTATTGAGGACTTTAATCAAGGCAAAGATAGAGCACTTGGATTCCTTGTCGGACAAGTTATGAAAAAATCGAAAGGAAAGGCAAATCCTGGTGTTGTAAATAAACTCTTAATAGAACAAATTAAAAATAATTAGTATTTTACCCCGGCATATTGACATGCACCCACAAACCCGGACAAAATAACCGCGTTTACTAGACGGCTTGTAACCTGTACTCAACAGGTGACAGGCCGTTTAATTTTGTCTTTATT
>QWCE01000780.1_pt1 | contig 142302 bp, 132 predicted proteins | sample 1972531 | NCBI WGS metagenome assembly QWCE01 (sample SAMN09866716, study PRJNA288562) | Human gut metagenome isolate term4_stool, whole genome shotgun sequencing... | reverse complement strand
AAGTCCAAGATTGCTGCAGCTTCCATACTCCCCATTATCACAAGCTAATTTATAGTATTTAGAAGCTTCTGTGTAATTTTGCTCTACACCTTGACCATTGGCATACAAAATTCCAAGACCGCTACAACCTCTATACTCTCCACTATCACAAGCAATTTTAGAGTATTTAAAAGCTTTTTGATAGTCTCCTGCCTCATAGGCTTTGGCAGCAGTTTCAAGCTCATCGCCAAGTAAAACAGCACAGACAAAAGATAGCAAAACCATAATCTTTTTCATCTTATATCCTTTTTTAAATTTGACTATTGTAGCATATTTGCATAGCACTTTAATTTTTTAAATATAAAATAGACCGCCAATACAAGAAAAATAAAACCTATTTAAAATAACCTATAAAATATAGCTAGTAGCCATTTTTGTCGAGCTTTGCAAATGCATCGCAGCCTTTTTGATAACCTAAGTCGCAAGCCTTGCCGAAATGCTCCTTTGCTATGCTATAGTTCTGTCTTACACCTTGACCATTGGCATATAAAACTCCAAGATTGTAACAACTTCTATGTTCTTCATTATCACAAGCTAACTTATAGTATTTAAAAGCTTCTTTGTAATTTTGTCTTACACCTTGACCGTAAGCATATAAAAATCCAAGACTGTTGCAACCTAAATATATTCCATTATCACAAGCTAATTTATAGTATTTAGAAGCTTCTGTGTAATTTTGCTCTACACCTTGACCATTGTAATATAAAATTCCAACAATTCCACAACCTCTATACTCTCCATTATCACAAGCAATTTTAAAGTGTTTAAAAACTTTTTGATAGTCTCCTGCCTCATAGGCTTTGGCAGCAGTTTCAAGCTCATCGCCGAGCAAAACAGCACAGACAAAAGATAGCAAAACCATAACTTTTTTCATCTCATACTCCTTTTTTTAAATTTGGTTATTTTAGCATTTTTATTTTTTAAATATAAAATAGACCGCCAACACAAGAAAAATAAAACCTATTATATGATTTAATCTTAAGGTTTCATTTTTAAAAACTAGCAGTGTAAATGCCGTAAATACAACTAGTGTGATAACTTCTTGCAATACTTTTAGCTGCCATATATTAAACGCACCGCCATTTTCCAAAAAGCCATATCTGTTTGCAGGAATTTGAATTTGCTAAGTTTTAAATGCCCATACCACGCAATTGTCATAAATATATTTGATAAAATTAGCAAAATTATCGTGTAGTATGGTTTCATTTTAGTTCTTTAAGATATAGTTTAAGATTTCCAAACAATCGTGTTTGTGAGTTTTTGCTAAACAATATAAAACTAATTCTACTTAATATTTTTGTACTATAATTATTTTTTACTAGAAATTTATTTATCATATTAAAATAATTTAAATTAATCAAAAAATTTTTTTGCATCATCTATACTGCATTGTTTTTTATTATTACATTCAATTTCTCTATATTTTAAACCATATGTTTTTTGCATATTTGTATGAGATTTTTGTGAATTTGCAAATTTTAATTTTGGATAAATTAAAATTTCATCAGCATTTTCTATGTTTAAATTTATATTTTTATTGAAGCTAAAATTATAAGCTTCTAAAAGATATTTAAAAAATATTTTAGATGTTTGTATTTGAGACTTGGCTTTTTTTATATTTTCTTTACATTTGCTTGATTTTATTTCACAAAAACATACTTTAAAATTTTTATTCGTATTTGCAATAACTATAAAATCGCAAGATTCTAAGTTTTTATCTTTAAATAGTTCTTGTATAGCTTTGCATTTATTTTCTTTTTGTCTTAAAATATATGTGTTTCCATTGTTTTTAATATAGATTTGTTTTATAAGACTTGCTTTGGCTTCTTCCTCTATAATATAATATTTATTTTTTTTATTCGGCTTTAGCTCACAGTGTATTGTATCATAAAAGTCTTGTAATTCCTTATTTGTTGCCATCTAAAGCCTTTGACATTGCCAGATAAATTTGTTCTTGATTTTGGTTTTGTTTATCTATAACTTCATTAAAAGTATCCATAAAAATTCCATCTGTTTGTGTAATTTTTACGTTTTCTAATATATTTTTACCTTTTTCATTTTTTGCAATATATGCTTTTACTCTATGTGATTCTAATTTGTAATTTTTGGAATAGTTTTTTAAATTACTAATGTTTTCATTTTCTAAATTGTTTAAACAAATACAATTGCTAATTTCTCTTATGATATAATCACTATGAGTTGTTATGAAAATTTTTATACCAGCATTAATAAGCATTACAAAAAGCCTTGCAAGAAGAATTTGATTTTTTGGATGTAGGTTTAGCTCAGGTTCATCAATTATTAAAATATCGCCTTTTTTAGCTGAATTTAATACATAAAAATTTAGAAGCATTAGTGCTTTTACTGAGCTTGAAGCCTGTTGCAATGCAATGACTTTATTGTTTTTTCCAATTCTTTTTTTTACACCAGTTGCAAATTTTATTCCGGCATCATCTATAATATACTTTCCGCCTATAATTTGCCAAAGTAAATCTATAATATTTTTATATTCATCAGGATTTTTTAATATGAAACTACTATTTTTTTCTATTTCGTCTAAATTTTGTATAGTTTCTATATTGTCAGTAACTGGCTTTGGGTATCTTGAAGATGATTTTTTCAAAATATTATTAATGTCTTCAAACATATTTTTTTCATTAGCTCTTGTAATGGCTTCTAAAATATTATTTTTATTTAAATTTAGCTCTTTATAAAACATTGAAGCACCAGTTCTTTCAACACTAATAATTTCAACATTCGGAATATTTTTAATAAATAAAAGCAGTATAAAAACTATATAATTATTAGAATTTATCTTATCGTCATTAAACTTAAAATATATTTTTTTGTTTTCTTGTGTTATTTGGAACAGTGAAATAGGAGTTTGTGGAATTTCATTAATTTCGAATATTTCTATCTCTATATTGCAAATACTTTGTTTAAAGTCATCTTCTTTACCTGCTAATATTTGATAAATAGTTGATTGATAATATTTATTTATTAGTTCTGGTAGTTCTTTAAGTAAATTTTGAAATAAATTTATATCTATATAAATTTTTTTATCATTATCATCAGATATGAATTTATCTTTATTTTCATACGCTATAAATTTTATAATATCATAAATTTTTTTCCAAAAACCATAAAAAGCATAAGTTGCATATGTTTTTCCTGTATTATTTTCACCACAAATAATAGTGAAATCTCCTATTTCAAAATTTGCTTCATCTAATAATCCAAGATTTTTTAGATTTATTTTCATTTTGTATTCTCCAAACTTCTTATCTCATTTTCAACTTTGCTGAGTTGATCTTTTGCGTTTTTTAGTCCTTCGCGGTTGGTTTGCACGACTTTGGCCGGGGCATTAGCGATAAATTTTTCATTTTTAAGCATTCCATCAAGCTTTAAAATCTCTTTTTCAAGCTTTGTTTTTTGTGCGTTAAGGCGTTTTAAAATCTCACTTAAATCAACTCCGCTTAAAGGGACAAAAACACTTAAATTTTGGCTTACATCAGCCACTGCATCAGTTACTTTATTATCTACAAATTTAACATCTTCGCATTTTGTAAGAAGTTTTATAAACTCAAGTTCATTTTCTAAATTTATATTTTCATTTAGCTTGATATAAGCAAGTGGAATTTTTGAATTTCCTAAATCAATAGTCGCTTTTGCACGGCGAATGCTAACAACAGCTTCAATTATCAAAGAGAAAATTTTCTCCGTTTTTTCGTTTATCTCTCCTGCTTGTGGATATTTGTCAATCATTATTGAAGTTGTATTTTCCAAATCAGTGCCACTTAAATTTTGATATAAATACTCACTTAAAAACGGCATAAACGGATTTAAAAGTTTCATAGCTTCTTTAAAAATCGCGCCAAGTTCTGTTATAGCTGATTTTTCAGCTTTACTAAGTTCAATTCCCCAATCACAAAATTCATCCCAAAGGAATTTATAAATTTCTGTCGCAGCATCGTTAAATCTATAATTTTCCAAATTTTCGCGCACACATTTGACGCATTCATTAAAACGACTTAATAGATATTTTCCAAGTTCGGTTTTGATTTCACATTGACTTAAATCATCGAATTTTGAAGCGTTTAAAAGTAAAAATTTATGTGCATTGTAAAGTTTATTTGTAAAATTTCGCACTAAAATAAGTTTTTCTTCACTTAGTCTAATATCGCGTCCTTGAATACATAAAAGTGCCAAAGTAAAGCGTAAAATATCAGCACTGTATTCGTTTATTTTATCAATCGGATCTATCACATTTCCGCTGCTTTTACTCATTTTTTTGCCGTCGCTTGTCTTAACCAAAGCGTGTAAATATACATCGTGGAAAGGCAGTTTTTTAGTGGCTTCTTCGCATTGAAAAAACATTCTTGCAACCCAGAAAAATAAAATATCAAATCCTGTAATAAGCATTGTATTTGGATAAAATTCTTTTAAATCGTTTTCAAACCATTTTTCATTTTTAAGTTCATCGCCGTTTCCCCAACCAAGCGTAGAAATCGGCCAAAGTCCGCTACTAAACCAAGTATCAAGGACGTCTGGATCTTGATGAAGTTTTTTACTGCCGCATTTTGGACAAATCTCTGGCATTTCTTCTTCACTTGCCCATTCAAATCCGCACTCATCGCAATAAAAAACAGGAATTTGATGGCCCCACCAAAGCTGACGCGAAATACACCAATCTTTAAGTTCTCGCATCCAGGCGTTAAAACTATTTATCCAATGAGTTGGGAAAAACTCTGCGCCGCCATTATTGACGGCTTTTATAGCTTCATTTGCAATCTCTTTTTTGACAAACCATTGTTTTGAAATGTATGGTTCTACGACATTTTTGCAGCGATAGCAATATCCGACTTGATTTGTATAATCTTCGATTTTGTCGATATTTCCAAGTCTTTCAAGCTCCGCAACGATAGCATCTCTTGCTTCAAGTCTTTCTAAACCTTCAAATTTTCCGCACTCTTTATTTAAAATTCCTTTTTCGTCAAAAACGGTAATAAACTCCAAATTGTGTCGATTTCCAACTTCATAGTCGTTTTGATCGTGAGCCGGGGTTACTTTTACCACGCCGGTTCCAAAACTCATATCAACATATTCATCGGCAATTATTTCGATTTCTCGCCCGATTATAGGCAAAACGACTTTTTTACCGATTAAATTACTATATCTTTCATCATTTGGATTTACCATTACAGCACTATCGCCAAAGAAAGTTTCAGGTCTTGTTGTTGCTAATGTTATGAAATTTTTAGAATCATTAGCTAAAAAGTATTTTATATAATAAAGTTTTCCTTTATGTTCTTTGTGTTCAACTTCCACGTCACTAAGTGCGCCGTCGTGTGTGCACCAATTAACCATATAATTTCCACGAACTATAAGACCTTTGTCGTAAAGATGCACAAAAGCCTTTTTAACCGCTTTTTTTAAGCCTTCATCCATCGTAAAGCGCGTTCTTGACCAAGCAGGAGTAATACCGAGCAGACGCATTTGCTTTAAAATAGTACCGCCGCTTTGTTCTTTCCATTCCCAAATTTTTTCTAAAAATTTTTCGCGTCCAAGCTCTTCTTTTTTTATCCCTTGGGCTAAAAGTCTCTTTTCTACGACATTTTGAGTAGCGATTCCTGCGTGATCCATTCCGGGTTGATACAGACATTTAAATCCGTCCATTCTTTTGTAGCGAGTCATAATATCTTGCAGTGTAAAAGTAAGCGCGTGTCCGATGTGAAGCACTCCTGTAACATTAGGAGGCGGCATCATAATGCAAAAATTTTTGCCTTTTTTTTGAATATTTTTGTTGCCGTCTATCTCAAAATATCCACGTTTTTCACAAATTTTATAATATTTTTCTTCAACTTCTTTCGGATTATAAAAATCAGCCATTTTTTACCTCTAAATTTAAAATTTTAACCTATGATTCTACTTAAATTTTGGTAAAAAACAGCTGATTTAAAAACTATTTAATTGTAAAATTTTCGAATTCCAAATCGTAATCACTCATATTTTCGTCATTCACACTGAATATGCTTGCCGCAGGAAGCGAACAATGTCCGTTTAAAATCACTTTTAAAGGGCTATAAAATGTAGCGTGTCCGTAAAATCCGTCATTTGCGCTGATAATTCGATCTGCTTTAAACTCTTTGTTGCTGAATTTTATGCTATCTTGTGTTTTTTTGCTTCTTGTTTGCGGATAGATATTTTCATTTACGATTTCAAAACACGAGCTTACGCCTTCATCTACGATGATATTGCCTGCGTCGAAATTATTTGGTGAGCTTATATCTATTTTTGAAAAAATTATATCGCCTATTTTTAATTTGTTTAAATCGATCTTTTTGCCGTTTTGATCCACAAATTCTCTGAAAATATCAATATTTACACACTCATTTTTTTCGAAATCACAAAAATCGTGTTTTAAAGGTTTTTTTGCATATCCTGCACTGAAAAGCGTGTAAAAAACTTCATTTTGCGGCAAAATTTCTATATTTCTATCTTTTAAAGTAAAAATTTTTCTAAAAGGAACATTTTTTTCCAAAATTTCGTTGTTTATTTTAAGTCCCGCTTTTTTTATGTCGTCATCTTTGTAATCTTTCAGTGCTCTTATTAAAAGTGCCGTTTCAAATGTATTGCGCGGTGTTTCAAGATTTGATAAAATTTCTTTTATATTGTTTTTAGTGAAAATTTCCGTTTTTTCATTCAAATATAAAGCCGAAATTTTATCGCGATTTGACATTGCTTCGGAAATTTTAATCTCATTTCTTAAAATTTCAAATTCGGTTTTCAAATTATTTGTTTTTAAAATTTCTGCAAGCATTAACTTTGAAGCAAAATTTTTAATATTTTTTCTTTTGTCTAAAATTTCGTTTATCTCGCTATTTTCAAGTTTGTCGAAGCGGTTTAATACAAAATAAGCATAAATTTTATTATCCAAATTTTCTTTACGATCTCTTAAATTTTTGAAAATTAATTTTTTTTGAAAATTGCCGATAAGCGAATATTTTTTATTAAGTTCAAGCAAAATGTTTGATGCATAAATCGAATAAAATTCGTTCGGTTCGGAGTAAAATCCCCAATAAGCGAAGCTTCCGTCGTCTTTTAATCTGTAAAGCAAAATCGAAACATAATCTCTTAACTGCTTTAAAATTTCATTTTCTTTGTTTTTTTCATATAAAAAGTCGAATGCGACTAATTTTGAGCTTACCTGTTCGGTGCAAAAATATGGATATTGCGATAATTTTTGCGCTAAAATTTCAGAATCCGGCGCATTTGATAGCGATACGGACAAATCGCCGTAACTTTCATCAAGTCTAAATTTTAAAGCCTTTTGCGTGTATTTCGCTTCATAAAAATAACTTTTCGGATATTGCGAAATTATATCGAAGTTCAAGTCGTTTTTGACCAAATAATCAAGTGCCGCAACTTTTAAAACTATATTATCCTTTATTTGAATATATGAATTTGTAGAATTTATTCCTTCGTCGTTTGTTGAAATCGCGGTAATTCTTACTTTTGAATTAAAATTTTGAGGAAATTTCACGTTAAATTTTGCAATTCCTGTTTTATCACTGATGGCTGAAAATGTTTTTATAAAACTTCGCTCTTTGCGGTCTTTTACAGGACTTGTATCCTGTTTTGCCGCATCCATCATTTTGCTAAGCATAATTCCATCGCCGCCGAATTTAAGCGTTTTCAAATTTTGTTTATCATATCTGCTGATGTCGTCAAAAGCGTCAAAATACGCGAAATAAAACCATTTAGGCATATTGAAATAATTAAAAATTTCAAGCTCTTTTTTATTTAAAATTTCCAAAATTCCTTCATCAACTACAAAAAGCGTAACTTTGCTGTTTGGCGAAGTTTTTGCCGAAACTTCAATCTCTTCGCCGTTTTTCGCCGTTTTTATATGTTCAAGTGTCAACGGAATTTTTTTGCTTGAAATTTCCAGTTTAACGGGAATATTCGCGTAAGTTCGAATCGGTTCGGTGCTATTTTTGCCACTTTGAAAAATTACAGCGTTTATAAAGCCGCCTTTAAAGTTTTCAGGCACTTTTAGACTAAATTCCGATGAATTGTTTTTGATTTTTAAAATTTTAAAATCTGAAATTTTATCATCAACAAGCGCGATGTTTAAAATTCCATCGGTGATTTTTGAATTTATTACACCTTTTATGGTTTCACCCGGCAAAAAACTGTCTTTTTCAAGCTTTATATTTGCACTTAAAAGATCATTTTTATTCAGTCTTGCATAGTAATAAAATCCGCCTACATCGACATTTACACTAGCGCTTGAGCCGCTTAAATAATCATTTGCCACGATGATATAGTTTCCGCCGTTTTCAAATTTGTAGTCAAAGCTTTTATCCGTTTTAAAGCTGTCCTGTAAAACAAACTCATTTTGCTCTTCAAATTTTCCGCCATCAAAAATATAATCATAATTTATTTTATAAATTTCTATATCAAGTTGCCTATTTACAGGCTTTTTGTCTTTTGCGTTAAGGCTTAAAATTTCGAAATTTACGCTTTCGTGCTCGCTTATGAATGTTTTATCCGCTTTGATCGCGGTTAGATATTTGTATGGAAAAAATGTGAAATCTTTGTATTTTCTTGAGTTTTTGTTGCCGCCAAATACATTAAAATCGGCTCTAATTTGTGCTACGTTGCTTATTTTTGTATCAAAATTTGTAGGGATTAAAACGCTGTTTTCGGCATCGTTTCCAAGTAGAAAATCCTCATAGCCTGTTTTAAAAGCCGTTTTTTTATAAATCGTTTCATTTAAAAAAGAGAAATTTTCATAATTTTTATCTTTAAATTCCTTTTCAAAAACAGAGTAGTTCAAAGTTGCGTTTAAATTTGCCGCAGGCGCGCCAAAAAGGTAGTTTGCAATAAGTTTTAATTCGATGTTCTCGCCTTTAAAATATTCATCTTTTTTTGAGAGAATTTCACCTTTGATATCATTTGGCACGAAGCTTTCTACGCTAAAACTTTTATTTTGCAGCACTCTATTTTCAAAAATGACTTCAAGTTTGTAAAATCCGCCTTTTTCTCCCATTTTTTCATCTATAAAAACGGTTCCGAAATCGTCCGTTTTAGCGTTTTTATTTATAATTTCATTGCCGCTAGGATCAAAAATTTTGATATTTACAGGCACGTTTTTTACGGCGTTCAGTTCATTGTCTTTTAAGAAAAAAATCGCGTTTACGTTTTCGTTCGGTTTTATCAGTTCACTTGCAAAATACAAAAACGATTTAGTTTTAATATCGCTTTGATTATAAACATTATTTATTGAATTTTTTATAATTAAAAAGCCGGTTTCGCCGCCTTTTTTAACGACTATTGATTTTATTTTTTTACCTTTTACGTTATCTTCGTCAATTTTGAAAATACCGTTTTGATCACTTTTTCCTTCAAAAAGCAGCTCATTTTTGTCACTGTAAATTTCTAAATCGGCATTTTTTAAAATTTCTCCGTTACTGATTCTTGAAGTAAGCACCGAAAAGCTATTTTCAGTTTGTAAAAAAGCGGCTGTAATATCGCTTATATAAGCTATTTTTGTTACACTTTTCAGTTTGTCTTTTTCATCTTTGTAAAAAATCTCAAACTTATAAACGCCATCGGGAAATTTTTCAAGACTAAGATCGATTTTATGTTCGCTAATCTCATTTTGTGCGCTTTTTAATGAAAATTTTTCACTAAAAACTTCGCTTACAAAATTTCCTGCATAATCGTTAAAATTTAAAAAATATCTGAAATTTTGATCTTTTATTTTACTTACTAAAATTTTAATTTCATTTATATTTGCTGATTTGAAGCTAAGAGTTGCGTTTTTTGAAAAGATATTCTTATCATCACTAAAATCGATAAAAATAGCGCGATTCGGTGTTTTTAGTGAAGCTGTGAAATCTTTTCTTAAAATATGATATTTGTCGCCGAAACCTTTTAAAAGCGTGATTTTATATGTTTTATTCGGCTCAAGCTCATTACTTAGAATGTCGATTTTGCAGTTATATTTATCATTGTCATAAAAACAACCGTTATTTTTAATATTTATATGTGAAATTCCGTCAATTTTTACAAATCTTGCCGAAGCTTCAATATAATCATCGAACAAAACGCTAAAGCCGATTTTTCCATGATTAAAAGCTTTCGGAATAATTTTATTCGGCTCAGTGTTTATTGCGCTTTTATTATCGATAAATTCGCTGTTATTTACATTAAAATTAAAATTTTCGTCAAGCGAAATTCCATAAATCGACTTTAAATTTTTTGAAATTTCAAGCTCCAAATTTTGCAGTTTTTTATCGTGTTTTATAAAAAAAGTTCTATTGTCGTCGCTTAAAATTTCAAAATTTTCATTATTTTTACTCAGTTTTTCTTTCGTGAAAAGTTTTAGATTTTTTTTAATCTCTTCCGGCGATATGAAATCGTTAAAATTCAGTAAAATCATCTCGTTATTTAGATTTTTTGCGTTTGTTATTTTAAAATCTTCAGTTTTAAAACTTTGATTTTCGCATTTGTAAGTTTGCCCTTTGATGAAGCCGTTTGCAGGATAAAAATTAATTTCGTTATCTTTTATAAATTCGTACGTTCCATTGATTTTAGGCTCACATTTTAGAATTTGAGATTTTGAAATTTCGCCTGTTTTGTTATGTTTTAGGCTAAGTTCAATTTTTAAAATTTCTTCATTAAGATTCAGACTTTTAACGTCCAAATCTGCAAAAGCATACGAAAAAAGCAGCAAAAACAGAGTTAATTTTTTCATTATTTACTCCTTTTGATTTTTTACAATTATATAACATAAAGTTAAATTACAGGCTATCAGTGCTAAATTCGGCAACGCTTAAATTAGAATAAATATCAAGGCATTTTATAGTATGTGCACCTTTTTTAAATGAATAAAAAATATCTTTTCCGTTTGGAAAACTTATATATTTTTCATCGTCGATCGAGATAAAAACTTCATCCCCGAAAACGGCTGTGCATGATATTTTCAACCTTAATAATTTTTTATCTGTTTTATAATTTTTACCATCAATTTCATTTAAAACAGGGCGAATACTGCTGAATTCATTAAAACATGGCGTATTTTTTATATCGTTTTGGTTTAAATAACCGTTTTTAAACATAAAAAATAGCTCTTCAGGTCTGTAAAAATCGCAATCTCTATGAAATTTCGTTATAACGAAATCGTTTTGAAAATCATTGCAAGATTTATTTATATAAGCATCGCAGCACACTTTTTCTTCAAAAATTCCGTTCGGTTTTTCAATTTGTTTTTGAGGCGAAATTTTATCTAGATATTCAAACATATTTAATACGACTTCGGCTGCGCTTATGCCACCGCTCAAATCATCGGTTTTAGAGCCGTCAAAGTTTCCAAGCCACACGCCAAGAGTAAAATCTTTGCTGACCCCGATTGTGTAAAGATCTTTTGAATCCGCACTTGTGCCGGTTTTAAACATAATGTGCGGTTTATTTTTTGTATTTTTCCAAACGCTGTTTAGATAGTTTCGTGGAGTTTGCTCCAGCATAAGATACGTCAAATATGCACTTTGCGGCGTTAAAATAGAGATATTTTTATCTATTTTTTCGCCTGCAATTTCAAGCGGTAGAAGTTTGCCGCCGTTTGCAAATATCGTGTAAAGATGAGTCAAATCAAGAAGCGAAAGCGAAATTCCGCCAAGCGCGATTCCGTTGCCGTAAAATTCTTCGTCATATTCCGTTAAATCAGCTCTTTTAAGTATAAAATACAAAGAATCTTCTCCTAAAATGGAATTTAACTTCAAAGCAGGAATATTCAAAGAATATGTAAGTGCGTCTTTGGCTCTTACAATGCCTACGAAATCGTCAAAATAATTTTTCGGCGTATAGTTTTTATAATAAAGTTGTGTATCTACTAATTTGCTTTTTGGCGTTATAAGTCCTTTTTCCAAGGCTTTTGCATAGATAAACGGTTTTAGTGTGGAACCTACGTTTTTTATGGATTTTACGCCGTCATTTTGTCCGTTTTTCGCCTTTAAATCGTGGCTTGCCACGTAAGCAACTACTTGCATTTTTTTATTATCGATTAAAACTGCAGCTGCGTTTTTGACATTTTTTGAACTAAGTTTTTCAATTTCAAATTTAAGCAGTTGTTCTAATTTTTTTTGAAATTTTAAGTTTAAATTTGTGTGTGAAATACCGTTTTTAAAGGCAATTTGTGCGAAATTGGGCGCAAAATTCGGTGCGCTTAAACGTTTGTTTTTGAAATTCTCTTTTTTTGCCCTTAAAAATTCGCTTTTTGTTAGAATTTCCGCTTCGTAAAGTTTGGTTATGAGAGAATTTTTAAGTTTTGAAATGTTTGAAATTTTATCAAGCCTGTTTTTGTTAGGATTTTTTGGAATTACACAAAGCAGGGCGATTTGCGCATTTGTAAGATCGTCTAAATTTTTCCCGAAATAAAATAGTGACGCTGTTTTTATGCCTTGCAAATTACCGCCGTAAGGTGCAAGATTGAGATATATTTGCAAAATTTCATCTTTACTGTAATGAAATTCCAGCTGAAAAGCGTTGAAAATTTCGATTATTTTATTCTTGTAGCTGCGCTCTTTTGGATTCAGCATTCTTGCAACCTGCATTGAAATACTTGATGCGCCGATACGGTTTTTGTGTGTTAGATTGTGAAAAGCAGCTCTTAAAACAGAGAAAAAATTAACGCCGAAATGGTAGTTATAATATCTGTCTTCAAAAAAAATTACGCTTTGCTTCACGCGTTTGGGAATTTCTTTATTGTTTGCTTTTATAAACCAAATTCCGTTTTTATTGAGCGACATATTCAGTATTTCGCCGTTTTTGGCATATATAATTTTGCTTTCATCCGTTAATTTGTTGCCTAAATTTAGAGGAAAAGCAAAATCAAAAATCAAAAACAGTGTAAAAATCGCAACCGTAAATGCAATAAGTTTCATTAAAATTTTCATTGTAAAATTTTATTTTAAAGTTGCTTAATATTTTTTAAAAAAGTTTATTAAAATTCCGGTTAGTTTTTATTATAAAAACAAATATTTTTTGCCATTTGAATTTTTAAAAGCAGTATTTTAAATTTAATATAAAGTTTTTAAAATGGTATAAATTTCATTAAAAATGAATTTTATAAATCGTGTTTTTGCCAAAATTTTAAAATTTCGGCTTAAAAATTATTTAAATTTATCCTTATCAAGACTATTTAGTCTTTGGAGTCCGATATTTATGTATTCTGTAAGTTTTTCACTTATTGTAAGCAAATCTTTATGATAGCTTTTTGCTTTTTCTATTTCTATAGGGCTTGGATCTTTAAATTTTATCTTCTTAAAAAAACCTTGCGGTTCAGTAAAATATACGTAATAAATTCGCGCGCATTCTTCAAGGCCGTTATTAGCGTAAGTCATAATATTGTCGTATGCAATTCCACCCATAAGTTCTCGAAAATTATGTTTCGGATTTCTAAAAAATTCAACAAAATCGGTATATTGATTTAAAATTTGATCTAAATTTTCACCGCGATTATTATAAATACCGTTTTTAATTCTAAAAAGTAACATTTCTTGCGCGCTTAAAAGCTTTTCTATGGAAGAGATTGTAGTTTCCTTATCCACCTGTCTAACTCCATTTAAAAAATTTCCGATTATTATACCATTATTTGCTTAAAATTTCGCTATAATTATAAAATTTAATTTTTATAAGGAGATACAAAAAATGACACGACCAATCCCAAAAAATGAAGAAATTCCGTTAAATCCGAAGGAAATTATTGTTTCAAAAACGGATCCGCAAGGAGTTATAACATATGCAAACGACGTATTTATAAGAGTTTGCGGATATAGTGAACAAGAGTTGGTAGGAAGCCCGCACAATATAGTTAGACATCCTGATATGCCAAGAATCGCTTTTAAATTGATGTGGGATACGATAAAACAAGGTAAAAATTTCCGTGCTGTAGTAAAAAATCTAGCAAAAGACGGTAGATTTTACTGGGTTGTTACAGATTTTGAACCTCTTTATGATGCTAAAAGCGGAAAAATTATTCAACATACGGCTTATCGTATGCCGGCTCCAAGAAAGGCAATAGCTCAAATGACACCGATTTATAAAAAATTATGTGAGATTGAAAAAGTTTCAGGTATGGAGGGAAGTTTAGCGTATTTAAACGGCTTTTTTGCTGCAAATAATACAAATTATAGCGATTTTATCGATCGTCTTGTTAAAGATTCAAGCGGTCCTATGTTAAAAATTTTCAGTTTTTTGAAAAAAATGTTTAAAAAATAAATTTTGCGGATTTATTTCCGCAAAATTTTATCTTTGCTATCACAAACTTCATATAAAAAGCACTCTTCGCATTTCGGTTTTATCGCTTTGCATATATATCGTCCAAAAAGCACCATCGCCTGGTGTAAATAATTTAAATCGGTTTTAAAAATTTTTGTCAAATCGGCTTCCGTCAGTTCCGGTGTTTTGGCTGTGCTCAATCCAAGTCTGTGTGAAACGCGAAAAATGTGTGTATCGACAGCCATAAAATTTGCACCGCACCATTCTATAAGCACAACGTGCGCAGTTTTTTGTCCAACTCCGGCTAGTGACATCAAATCTTTTTCATTTAATGGAATTTCTCCATTAAAATTTTCAACTACCGCTTTAGCCATTTTAATTAAATTTTTAGCTTTGTTATTAAAAAAACTGCATGAGTCGATTAATATTTTTAAACTTGCAAGATTTGCATTTGATAAAGCAAAAATATCCGGAAATTCCGCAAATAAAGAAGGCGTGATTAAATTTACCCGTTTATCCGTACATTGTGCTGAAAGCATTACGCAAACGATTAATTCGTAAGGACTTTTAAATTTCAACTCCGTAGTCGGTTTTTCAAAGTGTTCTAAAAATAGCTTTTTAATTTCTGAAATTTCTTTTTTTGTTCTCATAAGCGTATTTTAGCTAAATATTTACAACTTTTGGCTATAATCACAGCTTAATTTTTAAAATTAAGGAAAGAAAATGAATAAAATTTTATTCTCAACTTTGTCTTTGGTGGCTGCAGTCAGTCTAAATGCCACAGTTTTTGCAACTGTAAACGGTATGGATATAACAGAACGTGAAATAGCTCCGATAGTAGCAGGACTTGGTCCGAATGTAGATATATCAAAACTTCCGGATAATATCAAAAAAGAGATTTTGGAAAGATCAATAATGCAACAACTTTTATTGAAAGAGGCGAAAGATAGCGGTGTCGCAAAAGGTGAAAGATTTAATAGAGAACTTGAATTGGCAAAAGAGATGTTAACTATAAGACTTTGGCAAGAGGAAAAAGCTAAAAATATAAAAGTCGCTGAAAATGATATAAAAGCTTTTTATGATAAAAATAAAGCTAAATTTATGCAACCTGCTCAAATAAAAGCGGGTCATATTTTGGTAAAAACGGAAGCCGAAGCGAAAACTATAATAAATGATCTTAAAAATTTTAAAGGTGATGATTTGGTTAAAAATTTTGCCATCACAGCCGCTCAAAAATCGCTCGAACCTGCTGCAAGACAAACAGGCGGTGCACTTGGTTGGTTTAGTGAACATCAAATGGTAAAACCTTTTTATGATGCTGCAAAAGCTCTTAAAAAAGGTGAAATTTCATTAAAACCTGTAAAAACGCAATTTGGATACCATGTAATTTTGAAAGAAGATGCAAAAGATGCTCATCAAGCTACTTTTAGTGAAGCAAAACCTACAATTGAAAATATTTTAAAACAAGAAAAATTAAAAGAAACCATTACAAAAGAAGCTAAAGATTTGCGTGCAAAAGCAAAAGTGGAATATAAATAAGGAGTTATAAAATGGGCGTTTTAGATATTGTAAAACCGGGCGTTTTATTTGGTGGTGATGTAAATAAAGTCTATAAATATGCGCAAGCAGAAGGCTTTGCTATTCCTGCCGTAAATGTAGTAGGAAGCAATTCTATAAACGCCGTTTTGGAAAGTGCAAAAAAAGCAAATTCACCTGTAATTATCCAATTTTCAAATGGCGGGGCCGGTTTTTATGCCGGTAAAGCTTGCGAAAATGCAGCAATTATGGGTGCTGTAGCTGGTGCAAGGCAAGTTCATACATTGGCAAAATATTATGGCGTAGCTGTAATTTTGCACACGGATCACGCAGCACGTAAACTTTTGCCTTGGATTGACGGTTTAATACAAGCAAACCGCGATAATAAAGCAAAATTTTCTACTCCGCTTTTTAGCTCGCATATGCTTGATCTTAGCGAAGAGAGTTTGGAAGATAATATTTCAATCAGCGAAAAATATTTAAAAATTCTAAGTGAACTTGGGATTGCTCTTGAAATCGAGCTTGGAGTTACTGGTGGCGAAGAAGACGGCGTGGATAATACGAATGTGGATAATAAAAAACTTTACACACAACCCTCAGACGTTGCTTTAGCTTATGAAAGACTTTCAAAAATAAGCTCAAATTTCAGTATTGCAGCCAGTTTCGGAAATGTTCATGGCGTTTATAAACCGGGAAACGTAATTTTAAGACCTGAAATTCTTAAAAATTCTCAAGAATACGTCGCCAAAAAATTTAATTTAAAAGATAAAAAACCTGTAAAATTTGTATTTCACGGTGGAAGCGGAAGTGATGAAAAAGATATAAAAGATGCTGTAAGTTACGGCGTTGTTAAAATGAATATCGACACCGATACACAATGGGCGTTTTGGGATGGCGTACGCGATTATGAAGCACAAAATCGTGCGTATTTGCAAGGTCAAATCGGAAATCCGGATGGAGCCGATAAACCTAATAAAAAATACTACGATCCTAGAAAATGGCTTCGCAAAGGTGAAGAAAGTATGGTAAAAAGATTACTTGAAGCTTTCGAGAATCTTAATGCTATAAATAAAAATTAGGCAAAAACAATGGAAAATGACAGTATAGAACTAAATTTACCTGAAAATTCAAATCAGCCGCTGATTTTTGTTTATTTAAAAATAATTTCAGTACCTGTTTTGGTTTTTGCTATTTTTTTGCTTGGCTTTTTTGGTGTAATTTCATTAAAAGTTGAACTTCATTCCATATTGATGCTTACAGTGCTTTTAATTATCGCTTTGATTTTAGCCCGCCAAAATGCTGAATATGGCTGCAGAGCTTTTGAAAATAAAATCGATAATTTTAAAATAAAACTTAAAAGCTTTATAATGTCACATCTTTTAATTATTGCAAATAAGAAAAAATCAAGCGTAAGTTTTGAAAATTTTGCTGATTTTTATTCAAATAATTTGCGAAATGAAAATTATTCGTCTGTGGCTACGATGATTTTTCCTATGTTTGGAATTTTAGGAACTTTTATCAGCATTGCTATTTCTATGCCGGAGTTTTCATCTCAAAATATCAATATGCTTGAAAAAGAAATTTCTCAACTTTTAAGTGGCGTAGGAACAGCATTTTACATATCTATTTACGGAATTTTTCTTGCCATTTGGTGGCTTTATTTTGAAAAAAAAGGAATAAGCAAATTTCAAAAACTTATCATTCGCTATAAAAATGCAACCAAAAATTTCTTTTGGGAAGAGCATGAGATTACAGAATGCTATTTAAGTGAAATTTTAAATGCGAATCTTCAAACGAACAAAAGCATAATTTCCAATTTAAATAGCGATTTTAGCGATAAATTAAATAATACTTTAAATCAAAAGATTAAAAATTTAGATGAAATTTTAGATAGTGAAAGAGAAATTTTAAAAGAAAGCAATGAAAAATTAAAATCAATAAACGAAATGCTTAAAAAAATCGATATATCAAGCACAGCGAAAAGTTACAATGAAATTTCAAATATTTTGCAAAACATAATATATAATTTAAATAGAAACGAAAATTCAAAAGATGAAAAAATAGAAAAATTTTCAAATTCTATAGAAAAATTTATAGATGAGTTGTCAAAATTCAGTGCTGATTTTAAAAATTCCATAAATGAAAATACAAAAAAAATAGAAAAAATTTTTGATCAGGATGAGCTTGAAAGCGCCAATGACGAAATAATCAATCGTTTGCAACAAACTTTATCCAATTTAGACAAAGCAGATGAAAAATAATAACGAAGAAAAATCAACTTTTTGGATTGCTTATGCGGATTTAATGGCCGGGCTTTTGTTTGTTTTTGTTTTGCTTGTAGGCGGGATTATTGTAAAATATTTTTTAACTCAAACAGATCTTCAAAAAACGCAACAAAACTTCGCAAATGTTCTCTCAAGTCTTCAGGACAGTAAGAAAAAAAGCGCTGAACTTGAAGCGCTGAATAAGATTTTTGCCGACAAACTTGATAAATTAAATGTAGAAAATGAAGGTCTTAGAAAGCAAAATTCTATTTATTTTATACAAATTGAAGATCTTGAAGAGATGGCAAAAAAGCTGAAAGATGAAAATTTTGATTTAAATAAAACAATAAATAAAAATGTTGAAATAATTAGTGAAAACGATACTAAAATCGCATTTTTGCTTGATAAACTTACACAAAAAGAAAGTGATTTCAATAAAATTCTACACGACTTAAACGTTACAAAAAATCGCATAAGAAATTTAACCGGAATGAAAGTAAAAGTTATAACCGATATTCGAGAAAAACTTGGAAATAGCGTCAAAATCGACAATAACGGAGCTCTTACTTTATCATCGTCAGTTCTTTTTGATAAAGGTTCATGGGCTATAAAAGATGATATAAAAAATGAATTAAAAAGAAGCCTGCAAGGATATTTTAATGCACTTTTAAATAATGATGAAATAAGACAAAATCTAGATCAAATTATTATAGAAGGTCACACGGACAGCGACGGAGATTATATTTACAATCTTGCTTTATCGCAAAATAGAGCTTTTGCCGTGATGGATTTCATAAATTCATGGAATAAAGATGACAGACTGAAAAAATATATAATTGCAAGCGGAAAAAGTTTTATGTCGCCTGTTTTGCGCGATGGTGTAGAAGATAAAGACGCAAGTCGCCGTATTGAAATAAAATTTACGCTATCGAACAAAGAAGCTATAAACGAAATTCAAAAATTTTTGGAATATGATACAAACGCCACAAAAAGCGAGTAAAATTTTTGCAAGATTTTAAAAAAGACGGCGAAAAATTTCAGCAAATTTCACTTTTCGGACGCGGAATTTGGGTTTTGCGCGATGATTTATTGGGAGTTTTTAACGGAAATAAAGCGCGCAAACTTGCATATTTTCTAAATGCCGATCTTAGTAAATACGACAAAATAGTATCTTTCGGATCTTCTCAAAGCAATGCAATGCAGTCAATGAGCGTTTTTGCAAAGATTAAAGGGCTTGAATTTCATTATGTAAGCGAACATTTGAGTTCATTTTTGCGCGAAAATCCTTGCGGAAATTTTAAAAATGCACTTGAAAACGGTATGAAATTTTATGAACATGAAAATCGCAGAGATTTTGCGCTTTCGCTTGTAGATAAAAAAACACTTTTTATAGAAGAGGGCGTGGCGCAAAGTGAAGCTGAGTTCGGTTTTATAAAACAGGCAGAGGAAATTGAAAATTTCGCCGATAAAAAAAATATAAAATTCGATATTTTTTTGCCGAGCGGCACGGGCGCAAGTGCCGCATTTTTAGCTAAAAATGTCAAATTTAGCGTTTTTAGCACGCCTTGCGTGGCGGACGAGAAATTTCTAAATGAGCAAATTTTAAGACTCGCCCCAAATGCAAAAGTTGAAATTTTAAGCACCGGAGCTAAATTTCATTTTGCAAAACCAAATCCTGTTTTATTTAAAATTTGGAAGGAAGTTTGCACTCAAAGCAAGATTGAATTTGATCTTATATATGATCCGGTCGGTTTTTTAGCACTTTTTAAAAATTTATCACGTTTTAAAAATGAAATTTTATATATTCATCAGGGCGGAATTTTAGGCAATGAAACGCAATTAAAGCGTTATAAGCGGAAATTTAAGTTATAATAAACAAAAATTTTAGGAGAGATAATGAAAATTTTAAAATCAACGGATGCAAATTTTAAAGCTGAATTCGCAAAAATAGTGCATAGAAGCGATATGGATGTGGAAAAAGTAATGCCTATAGTTTCAAATATAATCGCTGAAATCAGAAAAGAGGGCAATGAAGCAGTCGCAAGACATATCGCAACATTTGACAAATGGGAAGTAAATAATAATTTGGCAATTTCACAGGAAGAGATGAAAAATGCTTATGAAAATTTAAGCCAAAACTTAAAAAATGCTCTTAAAATAGCATATGAACGCATTTTTAACTATCACGAAAAGCAACTTGAAAAAAGCTGGATGACATTTGAAAAAAACGGCTCAATGCTTGGCCAAAAAATTACACCTGTAGATCGCGCAGGACTTTATATACCTGGCGGAAAAGCTGCTTATCCAAGCTCACTTCTGATGAACGCTATTCCGGCGATTGTTGCAGGGGTTGGCGAAATTTGCGTCTGTACTCCGGCGGTCGGAGGAGTTGTAAATGAACTTTTGCTCGCCGCAATGCATGTTTTAGGAATTAAAGAAGCTTATAAAATCGGTGGCGCAAGTGCGATTGCTGCGATGGCATACGGTACTCAAAGTGTAAAAAAGGTTGATGTTATTACAGGTCCTGGAAATATTTTTGTGGCGACTGCGAAAAGACTTGTTTTTGGAGATGTAAATGTCGATATGATAGCTGGACCAAGTGAAATTGGCGTTATAACAGATGAAAGTGCCGATATACACAATACAGCCGTTGATTTACTTTCTCAAGCCGAACATGATGAAATCGCAAGCGCGCTTATGGTTTGTGTGAGCGAAGAGTTTGCAAAAGCTGTAAAGAACGAAATTTATGAAATTTTACCGACTTTAAAACGTGAAAATATAGCACGAAAAAGCATTGAGAATAAAGCAGCTTTCGTTGTTGCAAAAGATTTAAACGAAGCGGTTGATTTGATGAACGAACTAGCTGTAGAGCACCTTGAAATCGCAACAGACAATGCTTATGAGCTTTTGCCTAAAATAAAACACGCAGGAGCGATATTTTTAGGACATTTTACGCCTGAAGCTATGGGAGATTATTTAGCAGGTCCTAATCACACGCTTCCAACAGGCGGAAGTGCGAGATTTTTCTCACCTCTTGGAGTTTATAATTTTATAAAACGAAGTTCGATTATATCTTTAAATAAAACCGCGATTGACGAACTTGGTGAAGCCTGCATGGCATTAGCTGACGCAGAAGGTCTTGGAGCTCACGAACTTTCCGTTAAAATTCGCTATAAAAAATAAATTTCAAGGCATCTTGCCTTGAAATTTAATGACATTTCGATGTTTTAAAATTTGGGTCTATTTTTTGAAAAATATATGAATTATTAAATATGTTTTAAATTATGAAAATACAAATCAAAGCTTTAAATTTTAAAATAATCTTGCTGAAAATTTTATAGTAAAAAACGTTTAGAATAAAACAAACTTTAATTATTATAAAATCAATTTTTCAGTATAAATCGCTTTCATAAGATTTTTATCTAAGCTGATAAATTTTCTTTAAAATAGCTTTTTTAGAAATAATTTTTAATAATTTCAGAATATTTTTCTTTTTAGTGCCTGATGATTTTGTAAAAACTTTTGGAGTTTTATTTATCTGAAAAATATCAATTCAAACATTTAATTAGAGTTTAACTGTTTTTGAAAGTTCATTTAATTTTGTATCTATAAAATCATTTTAATTTTAAAATTTTTAGCAACTTTTGATTTAAAAAAATAATTAAAATTATGAAAAATTACCGATATAAATAAAATTTCAATTCTCTTCGGCGTTTGCCAAAACAAGTCCGAAAAGCACGCTAAATCCGGCATTTTCGAGAGTTTTTTTAGCTTCAAGCAAACTTGAGCCTGTCGTTACAATGTCATCAACTAAAATAATCGGAAATTTCGGTTTTTTAAAAATTTCAAAATTTCGAGGATTTTTCAAACGAAAAGCAAGCGATTTTCCTGCATAACTTACGTGATTTTTTGCGCGCAAAGTCCTATAAATCGGAGTTATAAAATTTGATTTCAAAGCATGGGCTAAAATTGCCGTGTGAGAATATCCGCTTCTTATATTATCATCAAGCGGCAAGGCGTTTGCAAGAGTTTGATTTTTATGCAAACAGCTGAATTTCGGAGCAAATTTTTCATTTTTTAATTTAAAATTTTCTTTTGACGTATTGTCATTTAGATTTTGAGTGTTTATATTTTGCGCATCATCTTGCGAGCATAAAATTTCTTTTTCAAATTTTTCGGCAAAACGCCTGAATGTAAGATTTGCTAAAGTTTTATATACAAAATATCCATATTCATGGTGTTTGCTAAGAATAAGTTTTTGAATTTCGCTGTAATAATAAAAATAATAGACTGCAAAGTCGCCGAAATTTCGACGACTAAGTGAAATTTGACTTAAAATTTTCGTGCAGTCTTTGCAGATAATTTTTGTGCTGAATTTCTCACAATACACACATTTCATAATGTGTTTGCGATTTGTTCGGCTGTCTTTTGTACGACATCGCGAAGCATATTTTCAAAAAACGGCGTGAAAGCACCGCCTGTTCGAATTGCTGCAAATTCGCTTTGACTTTGCGCTACGCGTTTCGTGTATGTGGTGTCACCTTTTTTAATGGTGATAAAAATTTCACATTCACCTTTCATATTATCTTTGTCATATCCTTGAATATCGGCATTCGCTTTTGCTATATCAATGTCGGCTTTCGCGTCGGCGTCTATTTCATTTTCCACTACGGCAACTCCACGCACTTTTAATTCGGCTTTCAAAGCGTCGGTGAACCATTTATCCAAATCACCTTGAAGTGTGACATATTCATTCACATCGCCGTTGCTATCTTTTACGCTTGCTACGATGCTTTGATTTTGACGCTTATCATTTATAGAAGCGACAAAAACGGTTTTATTTGCGTTAAATTTTTCGGTAGACATACTTGTATATGGATTTAATACAAGAACACTGCTTACTTGCGAACACGCATTTAGCGTGAAAGTTACGGCAGCAGCCAATAAAAAAACAGTAAATTTTTTCATATTTTCCCTTTCATATAAAAATTTTTCGAATAATATCCAAAAAAAGTTAATTTATAGCCAAAATTTTATTTGTAAAAGTTCCTAAAATTTGGCTCTTTGTGCTTGTTTCAAGACGTTTTAGCATTTTTTCATAAAACGGCTCTTCTTGCCAAACCGGATTAAGAACACCTGAAATTTTTTCAGTTTCGCTTTTTGCTCTTTTATAAGTTGAAATTTCATCAATCAAACCTAATTTCAGAGCATCATCAGCTAAAAAAACGCGTGCATTTGCCCAGGTTTCGTTATTGTCTATATTTAAATGTCTTGCATTCGCTACTTCATTGACAAAAAAACCGTAACTTTTATCTACAAGATTTTGCAGGCTTTCGCGCTCTTTTTCATTCCAAGCACGCATAAAAGTGCCGGCTTCCTTATATTCTCCTGCTTTTACGGTTTGCTCAGATATGCCGATTTTATTTGCAAGATTTTCTATATTTGCGCCTTGCATTATAACGCCGATTGAGCCTATAAATGAGCCTTCATTTGCTAAAATTTTATGCGCCCAAACTCCGCTTAAATAGCTTCCGCTGGCCATTGTTCCGCTTGCATATACTATTACAGGTTTTTTTTCGTTTAGCTCTTTTATCGCTTTAGATATTTCCACGCTTGGACTTAGCGCGCCACCAGGGCTATCGATATTAAAAAGTACCGCTTTTATATTTTCATTGTCGCTGCTAGCATAAATTTTTTCCAAAACGTCATTTGCATCCATTATAGCGTCATTTAAGCGTATTTCAGCAAGATTTGCCTGTTCTATTTCATCGCTTTGACCGGTAAAAAATATCAAATAAACCAAAAGCAAAAAAATCATAGCTTTAAAATATTTATTGATAAATCCTAAAATTTCACCTAAAGTTCCAAAAATTTCTTTTAAAACTCGCATAATTTTCCTTTTATAAATAATTTTTTTACATTTTTATTTTGAAGTATTATTTGAAGCGCGATTTGATTTTCATCGCTTACTTCAAAGCCGTTAAATATGCTAAAATCAGCGATTTTGCCGATTGAAATTTCGCCCAAATCAAGTCCTAAAAATTTAGCCGTTTCAGAAGTTGAATTTTGCAGAAGTTCGCGCGCGAAATCGCATAAATTTTCATTATCGTGTATAAAAAGATTTGCTCTAAGTTCATCTAAAAAATTTAGACTTATATTTGAACTAAGCCCGTCAGTCGCGATATTATAGTTGATATTTGAGGCGCGGACCTTATTTAAATCAAGTGTTTTTGCACTCAAAAAACGATTTGAAACAGCGCAATGTGTGATAGCGTGAAATTTTACGTCAAAAACGCTGAAATCATCTACAAAAACGCAATGTGTAAAAAGCGTTCGAAGCTCTTTAAAATGTTCTATAAAGCTTTTTGGTGTATAAAAAGGCTTTGGATTTTCACTGAATTGTAAAAGGTATTTTTTAAAATCATTGTTTCCGCCATCAAGCCATTCGCGCTCGTATCCGCTTTCCAAAAAATGAGTGCTCATTAAAAGATTATTTTTACGCGCAAAATCGCAGGCCTTTTTTGTTAAAATTTCAGCCGTAGAATATGGCGAATGAACGGAAATTGCCGGAATAAACATATCATTTGTAAAATTTTTGGAATATTCGAATCTTGTTAAAAATTTTTCCCAACTTTGATTTATAAAATTTGGATTTGAGCCTAAAATTTCATTGAAAAATATTGTGCGAATCCCTGAATTGGCACAAATTTCAGTATCGATGCCAAAACTTGAAATTTCACCGATTGTGCCGACACCGCTTTTTTTTAAAATTTCAATTTGTTTTTTTATGGCAGCATTTTTTGCTTCTTTTGATAGTTCGTCGCGAGAGTTTATAACGCTTTTTAGCCATTTTAAAAAATCGCCATATTCAAGAGTCGTGCGATTAGCGCTGAATTCCAAATGTACATGCGGATTTATGAAAGCGGGCATAAGAAAATCGTTTCTGTAATCAAGTATTTCGGCTTCATTGCCATATTTTTTGACGGCGTTTTTAAAATCGCAAATTTCAATTATTTTATCGTCAAAAACAACGGCTTTATCATGTAAAATAGTAAAATTTTCATCGCATGTTAAAATGTATTTTGCAAGCAAGATTTTCATTTTTTCTCCTAAAAAAGTCATTGTAGCAAAAATTTAGTTAGTCTTTGATATAATCAGGCGAAATTTTTTAAATAAAGGACAAAGTATGAAAATAATGGTAATTCAAGGACCTAATTTGAATATGCTTGGTATGCGCGAGCCAAATATTTACGGCAGAATGAAACTTGAAGATATTCATAAACAAATGCAAAGCGTAGCCGATCAAGCAGGCACTGAAATAGAGTTTTTTCAAAGCAATTTCGAGGGCGAAATCGTAGATAAAATCCAAGAATGTGTAGGAACTGCCGATGGAATTATTATAAATCCTGCTGCTTATACACACACTTCAATCGCAATCCACGATGCGATTTTAGCTGTTTCGCTTCCTACAATAGAAGTTCATATTTCAAATCCGGCTAGAAGAGAAGATTATCGTAAAACCAGTCTGATAGCGCCTGTAACTGCAGGTCAAATAATCGGTTTCGGACCTATCGGATATCATCTTGCGATGATGGGAATGCTTCAAATTTTTGAGCAAATTAAAGCAATTAAAGCGGCAAATAAGGGTGAATAATTTTATTTTACGCAATGAAAATGCCGTATTTTACGAGTGCGGATACAGTTGCGACAATGAAATTTTTTTAAATCTGGATTCGCGCGCGTTTTTTTTGACAGATGCCAGATATTATTTTGAAGCTCTTGAAACTTTACACGGAGCTGAAATCATATGTGTAAGCGGTTCTTTGATAGATTTTGCAAGAAAAATTTTGCGAAGCGAAAGAGTAAAAGAGCTTATTTTTGATCCGTTTGATTTCAGTTATATGGATTTTTGCGAGATTAGTAAAAATTTGCATGTAAATTTTAAACCGCGCCCAAATTTCAGCAAAAAAAAGCGAATGGTAAAAAGCGAAAAAGAGCTTGAAATTTTAAGATCTGCTGCGCGTTTCGGAGCTTTGAAATTTGATGAGTTTGCTAAATTTTTAAAAGAGTGTGGCGCTGGAAAAAGTGAAAAAGAACTGTTTTTTGAAGCAGAAATTTTGTTAAAAAATAAAGGTGAGTTCGGATTATCTTTTGAACCTATAACAGCTTTAAATAAAAATGCCGCAAAGGCTCATGCTTTGCCTTCTGATGATACGTTAAAAAACGCGGATTTGATATTAGTCGATGCCGGGATAAAATTTAAAAGATATTGTTCGGATCGCACTCGTACAGCAATTTTTGATGAAAATATAAATTTTAAAAAATCTCAAAATTTTAAAAATCAAAAGCAACAAGAAATTTTTGAAATCGTAAAAGAAGCTCAAAATCTTGCCATAAAAGCTGTAAAACCTGGCATTAAAGCCTGCCAAATTGATAAAATAGCAAGAGATTTTATAACTAAAAACAGCTTTAAAGAGGCGTTTTTTCATAGCACGGGTCATGGCGTAGGGCTTGATATACACGAATTGCCGAATATCAGCCCTAAAGACGATACGATTTTACAAAAAGGTATGGTTTTTAGCATTGAACCTGGCATTTATTTACAAAATGAGTTTGGCGTTAGAATAGAAGATGTGGTCGCTGTAAGCGATGATGGTTGCGAAATTTTAAGCGAAAATGTATGAATGTAACTTTAAAAAATAATGGATTTTGGGATTTTAAAGACGCTATTTGTTTTGTAAAATCAGCAAATTTCGGAATTTTTTTTGGTGCAGATAATAATTATAAAAATACTTTTGTGCTTGGAATCGGTGGAAATATGGGCGATACGCGCGCGCGTTTCGAGCGATTTTTGCGCGTTTTAAGGCATGATAGACGTTTTTTTGTAAGTCAAAGTTCCGTTATTCTAAAAAATAAACCTTTTGGATTTTTAAAACAAAATGATTTTTTAAATGCTGTTTTGATAGTACAAACATCGCTATTTCCGCAAGCAGTATTAAAACTTTTAAATCATTTTGAAAAAATTTTCGGACGAAAAAGAGGTTTTAAAAATGCGCCGCGAACTCTTGATTTGGATATTTTATATTTTGATAAAAAAGTCAGAAAAAGCGCGCGTCTGATTTTGCCACATAGCGGTGTAAATGACCGTGCAAGTGTTATTTTGCCGTTTGGAAGTCTAAGGAGTTGAATTTGAAAATTTTATCTTTTGTAAGTATAAAAGGTGGGGTTGGAAAAAGTTTAATATCAGCCAATTTTGGAACGATTTTAGCAAAATCCGGACATAAAACCGCATTAGTCTGCGCCGAAAAATTTTCAAGTTTGGACGTTATTTTTAAAATTCAGGTAAATAAAAATTTAGGCGATTTTTTGAATGGTAAATGTGAATTTAACGACATTTTATATGAAGTTAGAGATAATCTTTTTTTAATTGTAGCGGATAATTGTGAAAACTTTGAAAAGCTTCGTGAAAATCTTTTAAAAATCGGATTTGAATATATTTTAATAGACGCGAATAGCGGTTTTTATGAGCAAATTGTCAAAATCAGCAATGACTTGCTTTTGATTTCATCTTGCGAACCGGCAGGCGTTAGCGATACTTACGCTTTTATAAAACTTGCAAGCCGTATAAGAGGCGACTTTTTAATTCTTACAAATATGACAAATGACGAAGAAGAGGCGGTTTTGATATATGAAAATCTTGTTAAAATAGCTCACGCAAATATTTCAAAAGATTTGAAATTCGGACTTTTGGGATTTGTCGGTTTTTGCGAAAAAATAAGAGAGTGCGTTAAAAATCGCACAATTTTTTGTGAAGAAATGCCAAATAGCGATGTTTGCTATCAGCTTTGTAAAGCTGTCGGCAGATATTTGAAAAAAAATGGACAAAACGGTATCGATTTATCGAAATTTAGTAGTTTTAGCGCATTTTTTAGGCGAATTTTCAGTTAAAGAAATAGAATGAATAAAGAAAAATTTTTACACGATATTGAAATGGTGGATTCCATTGATTTTGGAAATGATAAGTTTGTTACTTTTTTTGGTTCGGCTCGTTTCGATGATGAAAATTTTTTTGTAAAAGAAGCCGAAAAATTGGCCTATAAACTTGCAAAAGCAGGTTTTGCAATCATCACAGGTGGCGGAGAAAGCGTGATGAAAGCCGCAAATAAAGGCGCAAATTTGGCAGGTAGGCGAAATTTAGGCTTTAATATCGTGCTTCCTCACGAACAGCACAGTAACGAATTTATAGACGAAAGTTTTGTTTTTTCGACATTCGCGCTTCGCAAATATGCTCTTATGGTGAGCGATTTTTTTGTAATTTTTCCTGGCGGTTTCGGGACTATGGATGAATTTTTTGAAATTTTGACATTAAATCAAGTGAAATTTAAAAACAATAAAATTTATCTTTATAATTCCAAATTTTGGCTGCCTTTGATCGAATTTTTTCGCGTTTCGCTTTTGAAAAATGAAACTATTAAAGAAAATGATTTAAAACTTTTTAAAATAAGCGACGATATAGAAGATATTTTTGCAGATATAAAGGCAAGTCTATGAAAATTTTAGTTGCTCTTAGCGGTGGTGTCGATAGTGCCGTTTCGGCTAAAATTTTAAAAGATGCGGGTTATGAAATAGAAGGATGCTATATGAAGCTTCACGGAAGAGATGATTATCACGCTAAAAATATCGAAAAAGTGCAGGATGTAGGCAATTTTTTGGAGATAAAAACGCATATTTTGGATCTTTGCGATGATTTTAAACGTGAAGTTTTTGAGCCGTTTCTACAAACTTATAAAGTCGGTAAAACCCCAAATCCGTGCGCTTTATGTAACAGAACAATAAAATTCGGTAAATTTTTGGATTTTGCCAGGAGCAAAGGTTGTGATAAAATCGCAACGGGGCATTATGCAAAAATAGAAAATAATCTTATAAAATCTGCAGTCGATCTCAGTAAAGATCAAAGCTATTTTTTAGCAAATATCGAGCCGCGTGTAATTCCAAATATAGTTTTTCCGCTTGGAAATATGCTCAAAAAAGATGTCAAAAAGTTCGCCGCTTCATTTCCTGAGCTTGAGAAAATTTCAAAAAGTAGTGAAAGTAATGAAATTTGTTTTGTAGAAAATACATATATCGATGTTTTGAGAGAATTTTATAAAACTGAAACTCCGGGCATTGTTAGAAATTTGCAAGGAGAAATCGTTGGCAAACATAACGGCTATATGAACTTTACTGTCGGTAAACGCCGCGGATTTGATGTTTTTGGTGCGCACGAACCGCATTATGTCGTAAAAATAGATGCCAAAAAAAATGAAATAGTAGTCGGAAGTAAAGCGGATCTTGATAAAAACGAGTTTGAAACGCAAAATTTTAACGCTTTTTTAAATATAGATGAAATTTTAAAAATGGATGAAATTTATGTAAAAATTCGTTATCGAAGCGCTAAAATAGCGTGTAAAATTGAAATTTCACTTAACGATAATTTAAACAATGAAAGTTTAACCGATAAAAATTTAAATTTTGAAAATTCAGATTTTTTAAATAATCAGGACCTAAAAGCCAAAATTATTTTAAAAACACCTGCAAATGGAGTTGCAAGCGGACAGCTTGCCGTATTTTATGATAAATCCGACCACGTAATTGCAAGTGGTTTTATAGCGTAAATTTAAATAATAAAAGTGTTTTTTTGGCAATAAATGCAAGATGACGAAAAGTATAAAAAAATAAAAGAAGAGTTAGATAGGCTTCACAAACAAAAGCAAAATTCCAAAGAGAATTTAAATTCTCAAACTTTATGCAACAATAATACTATAAACAATCAAAATCCAAATTTCAAAGATAAAAATTTAAAAAATATCAATTTATCCAATTCAAAAGATAATTTAAATTTTAGAAATCAATTAAATTTACAAAATAATATAAAACAAAATTCCAAAAATTCAGATAAAAATTTAAATTCTAATAAAAATAATAACTCATCAAATTCCATAAACCAACGAGATTATGATGAAAATCCAATTATTATTTATGATAGAACAGAGCTAGTCATTAAAAATAGCATAATTTTAATATATTTTATGATTGCTACTTTAGTAATAAAAGGTATATTTTTTTATGATATATAATCAGACCCATTTAAAGCAGCAGGATGTCTTTTGCTGGTTGCTTTTAGAAAGCAGTTTGATAGAATTTTTTACAAAGACGCAGTTATGCTATTTTACAATGATAAAATTGTTAAAATGGTAAAAACCAAATATTTGTAGAGTTAAAACCTGCACAGCTAAAAACTATTAAAAAAAGTTTTTCCTATATACTGCCTAATTACTACCCAGAAACAAGTTATACCGAAATTAAAATAAGCATAATTTTTCTTTTTATTTGCATAATTTCTCTTTTTATCGTGTTTGAAAATAGAGCGCTGGCGATACTGATATTTTTAACTTTTATCGTTTTAATGATAATTTTATTGCCATTAATAACAGTTATTTTTAGAAGTGGTGTTAATAAAATATATCCTATGATTTTTATTCAAGGCATAAATGGTTTATATTGTAATTTTATGGTTGACAAAAAAAGCGAGTATGAAGAGCTTAGGGCTTATTTTAGAGAAAAACGGAATATTAATTTAGACAAAGTTGAGTTTAAAATATCAACTTTTTTTGATATCAGTAGAAAAGATAAGAAAAAATTAGATAGTTTTATACAAGAAAGGAATAAAAAATGAGTAAAGTAAGCGTTATAGAAAACAGCTTAAAATTTAATTATAAAAACAACAAATTTTTAAAAACATTTAAGCTAAGATAAAATTTGAATAGTATTTAATTAAGATTCAAAATATTAAAATAAACTAGTTTTTATAAAAGCATAAAAGGCTAAAATTTGAGTGATTACAAAAGATAAAAACTTAGAGAATATTTAATAAATAACAAGCATAAAAGTAAAATAAATTTAGATAATAACTCTGATAATAAAGAAGATAATAAAGAAGATAATAAAGAAGATAATAAAGAAGATAATAAAGAAAAATCTAATAAAAGTTTAGAAAATGATTTAAATTTTGATAATTCAAATTTAAACAATAAAACAAATTCAAACAAAAGAGATTACGAAAAAGAACCAATTATTTTAAAAAATTATAATGCTGGAAATTTATTATCATATTTTCTTATTACTATGATATTTGTTGGGCATTTATAAAAATTATGTATGAATATGGTGCAATTAATTTTTTATTATGGTGGAAGAACATATTTAACATATCATGAAAATTTAACTTTCATTACATACACTTTAATGGAATTTATTGTTGCGATTTATTTTTATCGCAAAAAAAGAAAATGATATTGTCATAAATGATTTGTATATCACATATGTTGGAAATTATAATTCAAATGGTATAAGCATTGAAAATATTAATAAGACAAATTTTGTAAAAGAAAATTATAATGTAAAAATAAATATTATAATTTTGTGCTTATGTATTTTTTCATCACTTGGAAGTCATATTTTAGAAATAATTATTTTTATTATTTCATACAGTTTTATTAGATTTTTTCCGATATTTTTGTTTTCAATTAAGCAAAATAAAAGTTTTAGTTTTTATAATCCTGGGTATTTGTATATTAAAACTAAATATCACAAAGAAATAATTCCATTGGTCTCTAAAAACGATACAAAAGAAGTAAAAAAATATTTTTTGGAAAAGTTAAATATAGATATTACAGATAAAATTAATTATTTTTTATAGTTAAAAATGAATTGAGAAACTAAAAATGAATATAAATCGTGTAGAAACGAAATTAAAAAATTATAATTTGCTAAAAAGATTATGATAAAAAATCTTTTAATTATTAAAGACTGCAGTTGCTTTTTTAGCATTTTATTTTCGATGACGAAAGAGGATATAAATATTTATTTGCTTTTATGATAGTACTTTAATTTGCATTTTTTTTACGATTATTATGCTTATGTTTTACGAGATGATTTTAAACTTTATTTTTTACAAATAGCAAGATTAGTCTAGATAAAATTCCAAATTATCTGTTAAAACCTTTTTTGGAAAAATGAACTTAACCTTGAAACTGTTATTATTTCTTTGGTATCTGCAGCTTTTGTAATTATTATTTGGCTAATTTACGCCACGGAGCCATTACAGAGTGAAATTTATTATTATTTTGTTGATTATGTGTGTATTATTGGCAAATATAATATTTAAAGCGCTTTTATTTGTATGGTTAAATAAAGTTTTAAATGGATTTAGAATTTTTTTCTACCTTAATAATAGTAGACCAGATAGAACCGAAATTTTAAATTTACATATGGATTTTGGCTGAAAATATTATTTCATATATTTTTATAATGAGCAAATTTGCCGCGAAGTAATGAATTATTTTTACAAAATTTAAATATGGATATTGATAAAACTAGAAAATTAATTACATTTTAAGAAATTGTTATTTCAAATGGAATTTCAAAATTTTAAAAAATGACTAAAATGTGTTTGTAATTATTTGGCGATTTGAGCGATAAAATATTTAATAATTTTGTAAAAACAGCCGATGAAATGAAAGATTTTATTTTTAAGGTTCAATTTTTCGGGTCGTAGTAAAAAGTGTGAAAATATTAAATTTTTATGAGAATTACGGATATGTAAAATACGAATATATCAAACTTATTTTTAAAGGACGAAATAAAAAGCGTTATCAACAAAACAGCGAAAAATAAAAAAATATTTTTAAAATTTAAAAAGTCGCAGACGGATAAAATTTTCATAAACCAAAGTATTTTTTTGGATATCCAAAAAAAGAATTTTTAAAAATTTAAATTTTATGTAAGTTTTAATTCGTTTTGTAAATCCGCTTTTTATCTAAAATTACGCTAAATTACAGTTTTCGTGTATATTTTTCATGACAAAGCAAGATTATAAAAGCGAACTTAAAATTTTTCGGATTTTAAAATTTGCTTTTTTATTTTTAAAAAACATATTTTGACTTAAAAATTTTTACATCCATTCCAATATTTCGCTCATACTTGTTGCGTGGAAAATTTTCAAACCCATTGAATCTTTCGGCTTACTTGGCACAATCGCCGTTTTAAATTTTTGCATAGCTGCTTCTTTAAGGCGTAAATCAAGATTGAAAATATCGCGTATTTCGCCGTTTAAGCTGACTTCTCCTATAAAAACACTTTCTTTACTTATCGGACGATTTTTGAAACTGCTTACAATCGCCGCTACAACCGCCAAATCGCACGCAGTTTCCGTTATTTTCACGCCGCCGATGACATTTACAAATACATCATATCCGTTTAAGCCGATTTCAAGTTTACGGTTTAAAAGCGCTAAAAGCATATCGAGGCGGTTTCTGTCATATCCGGTGCATGAACGCTTCGGATATGCGCTTTCGCTGACAAGAGCCTGAATTTCAACGACCAGTGCGCGTGATCCTTCCATTGTAATGGTTATTGCCGAACCTGCCGCCGCCGCACCTCGCGTGAAAAATTTATTTGCGACATTTTTTGCACTGATCAGTCCTGCATTTGTCATTTCAAAAATTCCTACTTCACTGGTTGATCCGAAGCGATTTTTAAAACCTCTTAAAATTCTCAGCTCTTTACTGCCATCTCCTTCAAAATATAGCACTACATCAACCATATGTTCAAGCACTCTAGGTCCTGCAATCGCGCCTTCTTTTGTGATGTGCCCGATTATGAAAATTGATATATTTTTTTCTTTTGCAAGTCTCATAAGTTCAAATGTTATCTCTCTTACTTGCGAGATTGATCCGGGAGCCGAACCAGCTTTTTCGCTGAAAAGCGTTTGAATGCTGTCAATTATCAAAATTTTATAATCTTTTGCTGCAACTTCGTTTAAAATCATTTCAACGTTGATTTCAGTTAATAAAAATAACTCTTTCTGAACGGCATTCAGGCGTTCGGCTCTCATTTTGATCTGACTTGCACTTTCCTCACCGCTTACATAAAGAACTTTATAGTTTTGAGAGGCTAAATTTGCAGCCGTTTTTAGTAAAAGCGTAGATTTTCCGATTCCGGGACTTCCGCCGATTAGCACTAAAGAGCCTTCCACAAGTCCGCCTCCAAGAACTAAATTAAGTTCACTATCTTTTGTATCGATACGTGAAATTTTTTCTATTTGTACGTCATTAATTGACTTCGCTTCTACGCCGGCATGTGAAATTTCGGCTATTTCGTTTAAAACTTTTATTTGTTCGGCTTTTAACTCTTTAAAACTGTTGAAAGCTCCGCATTCAGGACATTTTCCAAGCCATCTGCTTTGTTGATTTCCACAAAATTCACATTCGTAAATCACAGGTTTTGTTTTTGGCATTTTTTACCTTTTTATTTCTTACTTTTGTGTGATTATATTCAAATTTTAATTAAAAACTTAAAAAGCGAAAATATATTGTTTCAATTAATGAAATTGATAAAAGTGCGTAAGTTTTGTTTTGTGAAATAAATTTTACTGAATTTTAAATTGTAAAGACGGTTTTCCGTAAAATTTCAGCTGTTTTTACGGAAAACGGATTTAAATTTTGAGTATTTAAAATTTTTAAACTTCAATATTTTTCTTGCGTATCAGGAAGATAGCATAAGTTATTATAAAACATACCGCTTCAGGAACTATCCAGCCTAAATTTTGTTCATAAAACGGCAATCTTGAGATTATATAGGTAATGTATTTAATTTGAATATCGCATGTAGTATCCAAAGAATTAATAATTCCTAAAAATGCAGCCAAATAAATGCAGCTTCTATATATTAATGACGATGATTGAATAATTCCGTTTATAAGCGACAAAATTATATACATAATTGTTATAGGATAAATTATATAAAGCACAGGAATGCTGTATTTGATGATGGAATCAAGTCCGATTGTAGCTACACAAAAGCTTAAAAACGACCAGATTATGCACCAGGCACTGTATTTTATTTTCGGTGTAAATTTTGAGAAAAAATCACTTGCCGAGCTAATCAAACCTACGGTTGTAGTAAGACAAGCAAGTAAAAATATCGCTCCTAAAACGATTCTTCCAAAATTGCCGAAAAGATAATCGGTGATATTTGAAAGCAAAGCGGCGCCATTCGTAGCTTCCATAAATTTAGTAGAACTGCTTGCTCCAAGAAATCCGAGCATCATATAAACGCAAGCTAAAATAGCTCCGGCTAAAATTCCGCTTTTTATTGTCAAAGAAAAAATGGCTTTTTCATTTTTTACACCTAAACTTCGCATAGAATTTATTATAACCGTTGCAAAAATCAATGAAGCAAGCGCATCCATTGTTTGATAACCTTCCAAAAAGCCTTTTGAAACAGGGTGTGTTGCGTATTCACCGGTTGGAGCGTTGAAATCACCGATCGGATTTATTACGCCGGCTAAAAATAAAAGTACCAACAAAATAAGCATAATAGGTGTCAAATATTTGCCAAGAGTATCTATCATGGTGCTTTTATTTACACAAATTATGTAATTTATCCCAAAATAGATAAAAGAGTAAAAGCATAACCACAAAAATTTATTGTTCGGATCAATAAATGGAGCCAGGCTAACCTCAAAAGGCATATTCGCAGCACGCGGAATCGCAAAAGCAGGACCGATTGTGATGTAAATAAGAATTGTAAAAGTCATTCCGAAAACAACACCCGCTCTATTTACGAGCTCATCCATAGATTTACTTAAAGAAATAGCAGCTATTCCTAAAATCGGTAAAATCACGCCTGTAAGACAAAAAAACATTGTCGCTTCATATACATTGGTTCCTGCTTCTTTTCCTAGCATTGGCGGGAATATAAAGTTTCCTGCACCAAAAAACATAGAAAAAAGCATAAGTGAAACGGCAAAAAATTGCATTTTGCTGATATGTTTTTGCATAAATTTTCCTTTAAAAAATTATTATTTTGAATTTTAACAATTTTTATATAAAATTTAGTTAAAATTTCAAAATTTTAAGATATACTCACCTAAAAAATAGAAAAAGGTAAATTTATGAAAATACAAAATTTAGACGAACTAAAAAATTTTACAGATGAAATTCGTTCAAAAAATGGATATAAAGATCCTTTTATTTGGGCAATCGGCAGACAAAGTGTCGGTTCATTCGGTAAAAAAACTATTAAAATGGATTATGCCGAAATAAATTTAAAATCAAATTATGCAAGTGCAGCTATTTTAATAAATGCCGCAATTAAAAATGGAACAAAAATAAATTTTAGCGATAGCGAATTGATTGTTCCGCTAAATAAAGATATTATCGGATATGCTTTAAAAAAAATGAATTTTTTAATCAGCGAAGCAAATGGCGAAAAACATAAAAATTTGCAAATTTTAATTCAAATAGATAAAACATTAAAAGAAAATGAAAAATTTACAAAATATATTTCGCATAAATTTTGTGTTGTTTTTATTTTTGATGATGTTGCACCGAAAAGCGTAGAAAGCGTTTATTTAAAGCTTTATGCACTTTCAAAAAATTTAACCGCACCGCGAAGTTTAAACTTAAACGGCGCTTTTGGTGTGCTTCCTAATTTGGCATGGGATATTTACGGCGAACCTGTTGAACTTGAAATGCTCAGAAAAGATGAAATTTCAAATAAATTCGGTTGTTCTAAAAATTGCGCTAAAATCGCATATGTCGATAAATTTCCGCGCTTTTTGGCTCATATAATTCCTGAAAATAATATTAGAATTTTAGATGACAGTAAGGTCAGACTTGGAGCAGCTATTGCTCCAGGGACCACAATAATGCCCGGAGCAGCTTATGTAAATTTTAACGCAGGAACTTTAGGAAGTGCAATGGTTGAGGGTAGAATTTCAAGTTCCGTAATCGTAGGAGAAGGAAGTGATATAGGTGGTGGAGCAAGTATTTTGGGCGTTTTGAGCGGCACAAACGGAAATCCTATCAGCATCGGCAAACATTGTCTTTTAGGAGCTAATTCAGTTACAGGAATTCCTCTTGGGGATGATTGTATCGTGGATGCCGGAATTGCCGTATTGGAAGGCACAAAAATTTTAATTGATGAAAAAAATCGCGCTGAACTTGCCGAATTAAATCCGAATTTTGATTTTTCAAAAGAAATTTATAAAGGTTTGGAACTGGCCGATTTAAACGGACTTCATTTCCGTCAAAACAGCCAAAATGGGCAAATGACGGTCAGTCTAAGCAAAAGAGCTATAAAATTGAATAAAGATTTACACTGATGAACGAAAAATATGCTATTTTTATAGACGCCGAAAATGTCTCTTACAAATATATAAATAAAGTTTTTGAACTTATAAATGTTTATCCTGAGCCTATTATAAGGCGAATATACGGTGATTTTTCAAGTCAAAATCTTTTAAGTTATAAAGATGAAATTTTATCTCATGCCTTAAAACCGGTGCAGCAATTTCACTCTCCAAATGGCAAAAATGCCGCTGATATCGCGTTGGTAATCGATATAATGGAAATTTTAAACAACACGGACATTAAAAATTTTATCATTGTTTCAAGCGACGGCGATTTTGCAAGTCTTGCTATCAAAATACGCGAAAAAGGCGGTTTTGTAATTGGAATCGGAGAAAGTAAAACTCAGATTAATTTTATAAGAGCGTGTGATGAATTTTTGTATTTAAACGAACCCGAACCTGAAAAAAAAGAGAAATTTTTTGGTAAATTATTCAAAAATATCTTTAAAACAAAAGAAAAAAACAGGTCAAAAAATATAGAAGAAATAAAAATTTTACCGAATTTCGATAACAGTGAAATTTTAAAAATTATCGAAATTTTAAAGCTTACAAATGCCGATAAATGTGATGAAAACGGATTTAGCGATATTGGACCTTTCGGACAAAATCTTATTAAGGAATTTCCTGAATTTTCTGTAAAATCTCATGGTTTTAATAAACTTTCAAAATTTATGCAATTTTTAAGAGACAACAAAATCATTGAGCTTAAAAAAGAAAAATCGTTTAAATTTAAGGTTATCGTTGATGGTTGAAATAAAAGTAAACGGTGAAATTTTACATTTTAACAGTTCTTTAAGTGTTTCGGAACTTTTGGAGTTTAAAAATTTTAAAACTGAACGCGTAGCTGTTGAACTTGACGGCAAAATTTTAAAAAAATCATTCTGGAATAGCACAAAAATTGCAAACGGACAAATTTATGAAATCGTAGAACTGGTAGGGGGCGGATGAAAATTTTTTTAAATTCTAAAATTTATGAGACTGATTCGCATACTTTAAAAGCCCTTAAAGCCGAATTGAAAGATGATTCTGAAATTGTTATTTTAAACGGTTTTGCTTGCAGTGATGATGAGCGATTTGAAGAAAATGATGAAATTTTTCTGATAAAAAAAGGAAAAAAATTAACTGAAGAAACACTTGAAAATCTCAGAAAATCGCGTAATTCGCCTTTCATAAATGAACGACTTCAAAATGCAAAAGTTGCAATCTGCGGACTTGGCGGACTTGGCTCAAATGTAGCTATTGCTTTGGCTCGTCTTGGAATCGGAGAACTTTTTTTGATTGATTTCGATATTGTGGAACCAAGTAATTTAAACCGTCAAAATTATAGTATCAAACATCTATATATGCCAAAAACACAGGCTTTGAAAGATCAGATACACGAGATAAATCCGTTTGCGAAAGTTCGAATCTTAAACGAAAAAATTACCAGCGAAAATATAGTTGAAATTTTAAAAAATGAGAGTATAATCTGCGAATGTTTTGATAATGCCGTAGCTAAGGCTATGTTAATCAACGCTGTAGCTGAAAATTTCAGTGATAAATTTCTTGTTTGCGCTTCCGGAATGGCAGGTTTTGGCAGTTCAAATGAAATTAAAACTATGAAATTCGGATCACGCGTTTATATTTGCGGTGATCTAAAAAGCGCGGCTGCAAAAGGCATGGGGCTGATGAGTCCAAGAGTTATGATTTGTGCAGGACATCAGGTAAATATGGTTTTACGTATAATTTTGAATGAATTTGGAGTATAAAATGCAGGATTTTTTGGAACTTGGCGGTAAGAAATTTAATAATCGTTTAATAATGGGAAGCGGAAAATTTGATTTGGAAATGATAAAAGCTTGCGTAAATACGGCAGGTTGTGAGATTGTAACTTTGGCACTTCGTAGAGTAAATGAAAGTAAAGAACGCAATATACTTGATTTTATTCCGCAAAATGTTACGCTTTTACCGAATACAAGCGGCGCCAGAAATTCTGATGAAGCCTTGAGAATAGCACGTCTTGGAAGAGAGTTAGGGTGTGGAAATTTTGTAAAAGTTGAGGTTATAAGAGACAGCAAATATTTATTGCCGGATAATGCGGAAACGCTAAAAGCCACTGAAATGCTTGCAAAAGAAGATTTTGTAGTGCTTCCTTATATGCACGCTGATTTAAATTTCGCGCGCGATTTGAAAAATGCCGGAGCGGCTGCCATTATGCCGCTTGGTTCACCGATAGGTTCAAATCAGGGGCTTTTAATGAAAGGTATGATAGAAATTTTAGTTTCTGAAATTGATTTACCGATAATCGTAGATGCAGGAATCGGCAGACCTTCTCAAGCTTGCGAAGCTATGGAAATCGGGTGTGCCGGAGTTATGATAAATACGGCGATTGCTACATCAAAAAATTTATCTCTTATGGCCAGCTCTTTTTCGGAAGCTGTAAAAGCCGGTAGAAATGCTTATTTAGCTGGATTTGGCGGTATCAGCAAAGTTGCAAATGCAAGTTCGCCTTTAACAGGTTTTTTAAGGGATTAAAAAATGACCGATCATATGAAATATTTACCAGGAATGCAAGATATAGGCGATGATATAATGTCTAAGGTGCTTAATTTACGCGAAAATTACGATGAAAACAGTTATACGAAAACTGATGTTTTTAACGCTCTAAATAAAAAAATTCGCACGATTGAAGATTTCGGCGCGCTTTTAAGCCCTGCAGCAGGTAATTTTTTGGAAGAAATCGCAAGAGTAAGTCAAGCAGAAACCAGAGCGCATTTTGGAAATAATATCTCACTTTTTACGCCTCTTTACATTGCAAATTATTGTGATAATCACTGCATATATTGCGGTTTTAATGTTAAAAACAAAATCGAAAGAGCTAAACTTAGCGAAGAAGAAATCAGAAATGAGATGAAAGAGATTAAAAAAAGCGGCTTGGAAGATATTTTAATTTTAACAGGAGAAAGTCAAAGCACGACAAGTCTTGAATATATCGGCAATGCGTGTAAAATAGCAAAAGAGTATTTTAAAATCGTTTGCATAGAAATTTATCCTTTAAATGTGGATGAATATGCTTATTTGCATGGTTGCGGCGTTGATTTCGTAATAGTTTTTCAAGAAACTTATAATTCTGACAAATACGCAAAACTTCATCTTGCAGGGCATAAAAGAATTTTTCCTTATAGATTAAACGCACAGGAAAGAGCTGTAATGGGCGGAATGAGAGGTGTCGGATTTGCTGCGCTTTTAGGGCTTGATGATTTTAGAAAAGACGCTTTTGCTACAGGCATTCATGCTTATTTGATTCAACAAAAATATCCTTATGCAGAGGTTGCGTTTTCCGTTCCTCGCCTTCGCCCGATTATAAATAATGCCAGAATAAATCCGCGCGATGTCCATGAAAAGGAGCTTTTACAAGTTATTATGGCTTATCGTTTATTTATTCCTTCTGCAAATATTACAATTTCAACGCGAGAATTGGCGAAATTTCGTGATAATGCAATAAAAATCGGTGCAAATAAAATTTCAGCAGGTGTAAGTGTCGGAATCGGCGGTCATACGCACAAAAAAGGTGATGAACAGTTTGAAATCAGCGATAATCGTTCTGTATCCGAAGTTTGTGAAGCAATTAGAAATGACGGACTTTCGCCTTTAATGAGCGAATATATTTATGTGTAAAATTTTTGCCGTTACAAATAGTGAAATTTGCGGCGGTTTCGAAAATTTGAAAATCAAAGTTTTACGTCTTTGTGAAGCTGAAATTTCAGGAATAATTTATAGAGACAAAGCTTTAAATAGCGCGGATTATGAAAAAAATTTCATTGAAATTTTAAAAATTTGCAAAAATTTCGGCGTAAAACTTTTTTTACATAATTTTTATGAAGTTGCTTTAAAATTAAATTATCCTTATATTTGGCTTCCTTTACCGACTTTAAAAATGTGCGGTGCAAAAAATTTTAAAGAGATTACGGTTTCAGCTCATAACGTCTATGAAGCAAAAGAGGCACTTGGATTTGGAGCTACGGCACTTTGTTTGAGTCATATATTTAAAACTTCATGTAAAGCTGAGCTCGCTCCGAAAGGAGTAAATCTGATAAAAAATGTGCGTGAATTTTTTGATGGCGAAATTTATGCACTTGGCGGAATTTCACCAGATAATTTCAATGAAATTTTACTTGCCGGCACAAATAATCTTTGTTTAATGAGCTCGATTATGCAAATTCAAAACGAAAAGGAATTATTAAATAAATTTTAAAAATTTAAAATTTAAAAATTTGTTTAATTTTTCTTTAAAATTTGAAATTTTATTTGCAAAAAAAATATAGCATTGTATTTTAAAACGCTAAATATCACTTACAGATAAGATCTAAAATTATTTTAAATTACATTGAAAATATACGTTTATTTTTAATCTCACAAATTGAAATTTTTACTTTTTAAAAAATACAAATAAAGTGTTTTATCTTAAAATTTTAGTTTTTAAAGTTGTTATAGTTTTTGCAGCTATTTGCTTAAATTTGTTTCTATGAAAATTCAATAAATTTTCATTGATTATAAAAAACGAAATTTAAATATTTTTCCTAAGCTTTAGGCATTTTTGAATGAAAATATTTTACGCTTAATATCTAATAAGATTATAAAATTAAAGTTTTTATTTAAAAAATACGCAGTTTTTACAGACATAAATTAATTTTTAAATTTTATATTTTGCACGTGATAAAATTTTATAAATTAAATTTTGGATTTTGTCGCAGTCTTATAAACATTTTAAATTTCGCCTTGCTTAAATTTAGCGGTTTTTGTAGTCGTATTATTAAAATTTTTAAAACTTTTTATTTTAAGCGGGCTTTTAAAAAATAAAAAACAGAATGGGCTATTTTAAATTTCAATACTGAAAAAAATAAAAAACATTTCATAAAATTTTGAAATTTGCGGTTAAAATTTCACTCTTAAAAAATATTTAAATTAAAGTGTTTAAAAATGCAAAATTGCAAAGTTTAAACACTTTTTAAATTTACGCTAAGTATCCAAAAACTCCGGCTAAAATGTATCCTATTACGCATGAAGTGAAAACACCGATAAGTCCGGGAATTATAAAGCTATGATTTATTACATACTTTCCTATATGAGTTGTGCCGCTTCTATCAAATTGAATTGCCGCCAAATCGCTTGGATAAGTCGGTAATATATAATATCCGTAGCAAGCAGGTGCAAACGCCACGATGACGCCCGGATGAACGCCTATGACAAGAGCAAGAGGTACAAAAGCCGTCAAGGCTGCAGCTTGAGAATTTACAAATTTTGAAATCAGCAATAGCATAATAGCATAAGTCCAAGGATAGTCATTTACTACGCTTCCAAGAGCTTCTTTTAACATCGGAGTATGCACGCCGAACATGGTTTCAGCCATCCAACTTATTCCAAAAACGGCCACAAGCGCGATCATTCCTGAACGGAAAATCTCGGTTTTACCGATATTTTCAGATTTTGCATGTGTAAAAATTATGATAAGCGCGCCGGCTAAAAGCATGAAAAGTTGTATTACATTTGTCATGCTTAACGCTTTTGATTTTGTAGTTTGATTTATTACTTTGATTTTTGCACTTTCATAAATTTTATCACCAACTATGACATTGTCGCCATTTTGAGTGATGACAATGGTTTTTTCCACACCGTTTTCTTTATTTGTGATTTTTATTTCATCATAAACAGCGCTTATTTTTGATTTTGATTTGGCGTTTATATTTTCTTTGTAACTTACTATTTTTGCTTCAAGAGTGCTGTTTTTAGCGTCAAATTTAGCTAAAATTTCATCATTTTTTACGATTTGCACGATTTTTGCGTCGATTTTTTCTTCGAAACTTGGACGAAGATTGTTACAATATCCAAGAATTGCCACAATGCCGATAATTCCAATGAAAATCCACATTGAGAGCCATTTTTTACCATCAAGTTTTACGCCTAAAAGCGAAGCATTTTCATCTCCGCCATAAACATACTCTTTAAACTCAGGATTTTTTATTTTTTCTTGAAATTCTTTGTCTTTATCCAGATCTTTACCGCGAAACCAGCTAAAAATTCCTATCGCCAAAACTCCACAAAATGTCGATGGAATAGTGATTTTAAGCAGATCTAAATATCCGTCAAAATTCGCTAAATGCGAATTTGCGTTTAGCAAAAATGCAGTCAAAGTTACTACAGCTACAGATACCGGACTTGCTATAATTCCCATTTGAGCCGATACTGAAGAAGCAGCCATTGGGCGTTCAGGGCGAATTCCGTTTTTTATTGCGATATCGTAAACAATCGGCAAAACAGTATAAACAACGTGTCCGGTTCCGCATAAAATAGTCAAAGTGCAAGTTACAAAAGGTGCTAAAATACTTACGTATTTCGGATTTTTACGTAAGATTTTTTCGGCTACCTGAAGCATACAATCAAGTCCGCCGCTTGTTTGGAGTGTAGCACTTGCTACAACTACGGCTAAAATTGTAAGCATAACGTCAATTGCCGGTTTTCCGGGCTTTATACCAAAACCGAAAACCATAACCAAAAGTCCGATACCTCCAAGCATACCAAGAGCGATACCACCCTTTTTCGCGCCGTAAAACAGACATATGAGAACGATAACAAGTTCTATTGCAAACTGCGTTCCTTCGCTTAAATTCATTAAGAATTCCATGAATTCTCCTTCATAAAATTTGATTTTGCATTTTATTTAATTTAAATTAAAATTCTGTTTAATATAGTGATAAAAATTTATATGTTAATTTTTTATTTTTGAATTTTACGGCTTAAAATTTTAACTCTTTTTAAAATGGATAAAATTTTCATTTTTTGCTAAAATAACTGTTTTTTGAAGGATAAATATGAAATTTCAAATAGATAAAACTGACGGCAACGCAAGAGCCTGCACGATTACGACGGCTCACAGCGTTATAAAAACGCCGATTTTTATGCCGGTCGGCACTGTTGGCGCCGTGAAAAGCTTGGACGCGCTTGATTTAAAAGAAATTTTGGATGCAAAGATAATTTTGGCAAATACTTATCATATGTTTTTGCGCCCAGGTTCAAAGATAGTAAAAGAATTCGGCGGACTTCACGGATTTACGAAATTTGATCGTTCGTTTTTGACAGACAGCGGCGGTTTTCAAGCTTTTTCACTTCGAACAAATACAAAAAACGATGATGACGGAATTCATTTCAAAAGCCATATAGACGGTTCTTTACACTATTTCACTCCAACTTCGGTTTTGGATACGCAGTATGATTTTGGAAGCGATATTATGATGATTTTGGATGATTTGGTGGCTTTGCCTGCCGATCCTAAACGTGTAAAATTAAGTATAGAGCGCACTATAAAATGGGCAAAAAAAGCCATAAATTATCATTTACAAAAACGAGAAAGCGGCGTAGGGCTAAATCAAAATATTTTTGGAATTATTCAAGGCGGCACCGATGAAAATGCCAGAAAATTTTGTGCGCAAAGTCTTTGTGAATTGCCGTTTGACGGACTTGCGATCGGCGGACTTAGCGTAGGGGAAACAAATCGGGAGATGTATGATACGGTAGAAGCCGTGATGCCATATATCGATAGTGCGCGCCCGCGTTATTTAATGGGCGTCGGGACACCTGAAGATATAGTGGAAAATGTTGAGAGAGGCGTTGATATGTTTGATTGCGTAATGCCTACAAGAAATGCAAGAAATGGCACGCTATTTACAAGTTTTGGAAAGATAAACATAAAATCAGCGCGTTTTATTCACGACGATACGCCGATTGATCCGTGTTGCGATTGCTATACTTGTAAAAATTACAGTCGTGGATATTTAAATCATCTTTATAGAGCGCGTGAAATAACTTTTTACAGACTTGCAAGTCTTCACAATCTTCACTATTATTTGCATTTGGTTTCGGATATAAGAACTGCGATTTTGGAAGGAAAATTTTTAGAATTTAAAAAAGATTTTTATTCTAAAAGGAGTTAAAATTAAAAATTTTGTATATTCTGTTTTTAAATAGATTTAATTTTTTTTAGTTTCGGCAAAAATTTTTACGAAAAATTTATATAAAAATAATTGAAAATTTATTTTTAAAAATCAAATTTTACGCTATTTGCGAAATTTTAAATTTTATAATATTTTTTAGTGTATTCAATATAAAAGATTTTTGTAAAATTTCATTGCAAATGCGCGAAAGCTCATTAAATTCAAGCTCTGTATAAATGTAAATTTTGAGATTTATTTTAGAAATTTCCGGTTTTTCATTGTATCCTATTACGCCCAAAAATGACAATGAATTTTCTAAAATCACAGAACTTACGCATTCCAAATCATCAAATTTTATACCTGAATTCGTTAAGCCTTTTTTTAACGTGAAAATTACGGCACTGACTATTCCGCCTACAAAAAGTTCAATTGAAGTATTTTCTTTGAAATCGCTGTCAAAACTTACTTCGTCACCTAAAATAAATGAGCTGTTTTTGCTGAAAAATTTTACTTTTTCATCTTTGTAAATTGCACGAAAATTTAAAATTTCACTCATTTCTTAACTCATTTTTGGCTTCATTCAGCGCGGCAAGTTTTTGCGAAATTATTTTAAAGTCATTTACAGGTCGATTTGCAAATGTCGCAAAACCGCAGTCAGGATTTAGCCAAATTTGCTCTTTGCTCAAAAATTTCATCGCTTTTTTGGCGGCGCTTTTTATAAAATCCTTACTTTCTATAATATCACTTCTTGGATTTATGACGCCAAGTCCAAGAATGCAATCCTGCGATATTTTTTTATTTTTCAGTAAAGTTTGAATTTCGCCTGCTCTCGGTGTTGAAAATTCCAAAAATAAAATATCAGGTAAAACTTCTTCAAAAAGCGGAATTAAAGGCGAATAAGAGCCGCTTAACAAAATTTTTTCATCTTTGCTCCAATTTCCTCTGCATACATGAAGTCCGACTTTTATCCCGCAACTTTTTGCAAAGTCGCTGATGCTTTTTATAAGATGCGCTGCAAATGCGAGTTCGGGTGCGACGTCATTTTTTTCACTAAGTGCGGCGCACATAAAAGAGCGCGTTTTTCCCTTACTGAAAACTACTTCGCTTAGCACCGGCTCATCGAATTGCACAACGCTAATGCCCATTTTTGCTAAAAGTTTCACTTCGTCTTTTAAAATTTCAATTACATTTTCGCCAAGTTCTGTTTTATCTTTATAAAATTTTGTGCTTAAAGCGCCAAGCCACATTGAGCGCGTTAATAAATAAGCACCTGGCAAAGTAGCTTTTAGCGGATATTTTGTGTGATTTTGTAAAAATTTCATCTCTTCTGCTACGAGCGAGCTTTTTTTGGAAATTTTATCAACACAAATTGCATTTTTTATGCTAAGAGACGGCACGTCAAGGATTTGTAAAATTTTCTCAAATGCCTGGTGATTCGGCATATATTCGATGAGATCGGCCATATTCATCTGCTTTACGCCATTTAGTTTATCGGCTACAAAGCTTACATAATTATCTCTTTGCAATTCGCCGCTTGTTATAATTTCTATTTCGTATTTTTCTTGAAGTTCAATGATTTTAAGCGTATCGGCGTGCAAAATTTCATCAAATTCGTCTTTTGAAATTTCATCGCGCCGAAGAGCTCTTTTCGCGCTCATAAGCTTTTTGCTTCGTGGCATTGAACCTATGAGCGACGTAGTAAAGTTTTTAAACACTTTTTAACCTAAAAATTTAAGATATTCGTTTGCTTTTGTGATTTGTAAAAATCCGCTTGTTCTGGCACTGACCCATTTTTTAAGACCTTCCATATCCATCATTTCTTTGTGTTTCGGATTTTCATAATCCATTTTGCATAAAATTTCATTAAATTTTGCAAATTCTTTTTCATCAAGTCCTATGCGAGAGCTGAAAATACAGTGATCAAAATGCGGTGTTTTGTAGATTACGCGCACATTTTCAAGCGTTCCGTCGTTTGTATAGCGCTCATAATTCATATCGAGCATCCATGAAGCCGAAACTTCGTCTTTTAACAAAGCTGTTGCACTCTCAAGTTCGCCGCCTATATGATCTCCGTTTAGACCTACACCAACGTCGAATCTTACTTCTTTGTAGTGAGTGCCGTATTCAAGTCCGTTTTGGTGTAGATTGTAAATCGGGATAAGTCTTGCTTGCGGTGAGTCGATTGCGCCGAAGCCGATTTTTTCACCTTTTAAATCATTTATTGTTTTAAATTTTTCATCTTTTACTATAAGATAAGTGCTTCTGTTTATATCTGTATCTCTCATTGAGCCGTTTAAGCTTTTTCCGTTGCTTCTTAAAAATGTGTCCAACCACGCAAGCGGCGAATTCCACGCAACATCAACTTCGCCTGCCATCAAAGCATCCACTTGCATTTTATAATCTTTAAAAAAAACGGGTTTTAACTCAAAATCGTTTTGTTTAAAAAAATCGGAAATAATTCCCCAAATAATTGTCACTTTGGGATCGTAAATTACAGCTGCTAATTTCATTTTTTCTCCTTTTTACGGAATTTGTTGACCGCTGATTGATTTTCCAAGCCAAATTTTAAGCACATCGACGCTTGGCGCCATAATTTGACCTGCAAAACTGTCTCTTAAAAGCTGCTCTAAAATTCCGTTTTTATTGTAAGCTTTTCCGCCGCCGATTCTCATTGCAATTCTTGAGGTTTCAATTGCATTTTCACTTGCATTTATGCGTGCTGCCAAAATTTTGGCAAGTGCATTGCTTTCGCCGTTTTTAGCGGCATTTGCAGCGTCTTTGCTAAGAGCGGCACAAGCTGCCGTTTTGGTGTAAATATCGGATAGATGAATTTGTACTGTTTCTATATTTGCTAAGTTAGAGCCGTTTGGATATTTTCTTGCGGTTGCCCAGTTCGTTGAGTTTTCAAGAACATTTTGGCAAAGTCCGGTATATACACAGGCAAGTCCTAATACAAAATATGGCGCCACTGTTTCAAAAACCTGTTTTGCACCGCTTCCTGCTTCGCCGATTCTGTATTTTTCATCAAGCGTAACATTTTCTATTTTCATAGGACACGATACATTGCCGCGCATTCCAAGCCCGTTCCATAAATTTTTTTCAAATTTTATGCCGCTTTCAAGAGGAAAAATCCAGTTATCGATTCCTTCATCACTGCTTGGAGTCAAAACAGCATAAAAACTTGCGTGTCCTGCTGAAGTTACCATGCTCTTCGTGCCGTTAAACGTAACCTTTTTACCGTCAAATTTTACTTTTAGTTCCGGCATATAAAAGTGTGTGCCTGAGCCGAATTCACTATATGCTAAAGCTAAAAATTTGCCTTTAATTACGCTTTTTGTAATTTCTTTTTTAAGTTCGTTCGAGCCGTAGTTTAAAACGCACATCAAAGCGACATTGTGCATCATATAGCAAAGTCCTGCTGTTGCACTTGCACTTGCAAAAGCTCTGACTGCGTCAGCATGATCTGCTATGTCGCCACCAAGACCGCCTAATTCTTTTGGGATTAGAAGTTTGAGATATCCCGTTTCGTGCATTTTTTCAAAAGATTTACTTGGAAATTCCGCCTTTTCGTCTATTTGTTTTGCATAAGGCGCGATATTTGCTAGCGCAAATTCACGTGCTTTTTCATAAAAATTTTTCATAAAAAACCTTTAAATTTGTTATCTAAACCTTAGATCTTGAGATATTGTATCAAAAATTTGCTAATTTATGGCAAAGTAAAAACATTTTATTGAAATTTTAATAAGTATTCAAAATCAGATTTTAGAAATTTAGCGGTTTAAATTTAAAAGAGATTTTAAAATTTCAATATTTAAAAGATATCAAAACAAATTGGAATTTTATAATGATAAATTTTGGAAAATTTTTATAACAAAGAGCTGTTTAATAAAATTTAATATTGAAAAAATGATTTTTTAAAATTAGTTTGCAAATATCAATAAACAAATGGTTTTATATTTAATTTAAAACAGCAAATTTATAAAAGAAAAAATTCGGCTATATTTTGGCGAAATTTATTTATAATGTAATTTGAATTTTTGAAATTTAACGCAGCCTTTTAATTTTATAAATCAAAAGGCTGACATTTATAAAATTTTTATAATATCATTTTTTTTATCTGTCTTTGAAAAATTTTTGAATTTTAGCATTTAGTTTTAGCCAATCTTTCAACTCTAAAATAGGATGACCGCTATATGTTTTACCGCCCGGTAAATTTTTGCTTACTCCTCCTCTTGCCGCGATTTGTGCAAAATCTCCAACGCTTACATGTCCGCCGCTTCCGCTTTGTCCACCCATTACGACATTTCGTCCAAGAGTAGTCGATCCGGCAAGTCCAGTTTGAGATACGATTAAGCAGTTTTCTCCCAAAATACAGTTATGTCCGATTTGCACCAGATTATCTATTTTTGTACATTTTTTGATATTTGTGGTTTCAAATACAGCCCGATCTATTGTTGTGCAGGCTCCTATTTCCACGTCATCTTCAAGAACGACATTTCCGTTATGGTAAATTTTTATGTGTCTGCCGTCTTTTGTGTGAGCATATCCGAAGCCGTCACTTCCTATAACGCAATTTGCAAGCAAATGACAGCGATTTCCTATTTTTGTGTCATTATAGATTACAACATTCGGATGAATGATACATTTTTCGCCGATTTGCACATCGTCGCCTATAAATGCTCCTGCCATTATAATTGTATCTTCACCTATTTTTACATTGCTTCCTATATAAACATTTGGCATTATTGTCGCACTTTGCGCTATTTGAGACGGTTTTTTTTCTCTAATCAGCGGTTTTTTGTAATATCCGCTTAAAATCGCAAAAGCCAAATGCGGATTTTCGCAAACAAGCGCTGTTGCGCCATTTTGCACCATATCGGCATTTTTTACCAAAATAGCACTCGCTTTACTTTCATTTATAAATTTTGCATTTTTATCGCTGTCACAATAACTAAGTTCACCAGGTTTTGCATTAGTAAGCGAGTTTAAAGCCGAAATTTCAATATCGGCACCGTTAAAATTTATACCTAAAATTTTACAAATTTCATTTAATTTCATTATACATCCAATGCTACGCTTCCACCTCGAACTATATCGATCGGATTAAATTTTTTGATTGTTTTTAGAAAATTATCTATTTTAGTGATATCGTCGCAAGCGACAACTACGATATTTTCTTCATTGCTATTTATGATTTTGCCGTTATATGAGCTTAAAATCACATTTAAACCAGATAAATTGTCTGCAAAAGGAATTTTAACTAAAACAAGTTCTTTTTCCACAAAATTTGCATCTTCTATAACTTTATAGATTGGGATAAGTTTGTGAAGTTGTTTTGTAATCTGTTCTATTATAGCGGCATCGCCTTTTGTAACGATTGTAAAACGTGAAAGGTTTGTATTCGGGATAGGAGCCACTGTAAGACTGTCGATATTGTATCCTCTGCCTGCAAAAAGACCTGAAATTCTGGATAGAACACCGTGCTCATTGACTACGATAACGGAAATTGTTCTTCTTATATTTTGCATTTTTTTCTCCTTATTCCAAAATCATATTATATAAAACGCCGCCTGCCGGAACCATAGGCATAACATTTTCAAATCTGTCTATATGAGCGTCTATGAGGCTTACTTTATCACTTGAAAGTGCTGTTTTAAGTGCAGATGAAAATTCTTCCTTATTTGTAGCACGAAAACCCAAACCACCGAAACTTTCTATAAGTTTTACAAAATCAGGTTGAAGTTCTATATTAGTAGATGAAAACCTCTCTCCGTAAAATAGTGATTGCCATTGACGAACCATTCCCAAAAAGCCGTTATTTAGAATGATATGAATGACTTTTATATTACTTTGAATCATCGTCATAAGTTCTTGTATATTCATTAGCACAGATCCGTCGCCAACGAAATTTACTACTTCTTTTGCAGGATGAGCAAGCTTCGCTCCCATTGAAGCAGGTAAAGAGTATCCCATTGTGCCTAAACCGCCGCTTGTTAAAAACGTGCGAGGGTATTCAAACGGAAAATATTGAGCTACCCACATTTGATGTTGTCCGACATCTGTTGTAACGATGGCGTCATTTGGCAAGTTTCTTGCTGTTTCTTCTATTATCCATTGAGGTTTTAAAACTTCATCACTGTCTTTATATGTAAGAGGATGAATTCTTGAATAATTTGCGATTATTTCGTGCCAAGTGTTGAAATTTTTAGGATTGATTTCATCTTTTGCACGCTCTATCATATCTTCTACGACTGATTTTACATCGCCAACGATAGGAAAATCGGCGTTTATGATTTTTGAAATTGAACTTGGATCTATATCAACATGAATGATTTTTGCATTTTTTGCAAACTCGCTTACTTTTCCTGTAACTCTATCATCAAATCTTGCGCCAAGTGCTATAATAAGATCGGCTTCGCTCATTGCCATATTTGCGGCATAACTTCCATGCATTCCGACCATATTCAGACAATTCGGATCATTACTGTCAAGCGCACCAAGCGCCATTAAGGTTTCAACTGCAGGAATTTGCGTGATTTCTATAAGTTTTCTTACGGCTTCACTTGCGTTTGAGCTTATTACACCGCCTCCAAGATAAAATAACGGTTTTTTTGAAGCTTCTATCAACTCGATCGCTTTTTTTATCTGTTTTGAATTGCCTTTATAATTTGGTTTGTAGGTTTGCATTTTTATTTCATCGGGATATTCAAACTCGCCTATTGCAGAGCTTACATCTTTTGGTATATCTATATGAACCGGTCCCGGTCTTCCTGTTTTTGCTATATAAAACGCCTCTTTTAAAATTCTTGGAAGTTCATCAATTGATTTTACCAAGTAGTTGTGTTTTACGCAAGGTCTTGAAATTCCGACAGCGTCAATTTCTTGAAAAGCATCCGAACCGATTAGTGAATTTGAAACTTGCGCTGAAATTAATATAACAGGAATAGAATCCGCATAAGCTGTCGCTAAACCGGTAACCGCATTTGTAAATCCCGGACCGCTTGTTACAAAAGCAACTCCTACTTTTCCGCTTGCTCTTGCGTATCCGTCGGCTGCATGAACTGCGGCTTGTTCGTGGCGAACCAGAATATGCCTGAAATATTTTTGTTTGTAAATTTCATCATATATATTAAGTGCCGCTCCGCCAGGATAACCGAAAACGATTTCAACCCCTTCGTTTTTCAAGGCTTCCATGATCATTTGTGAACCATTTAATCTGCTCATTTAGATCTCCTTTTCAAAAATTTTATAATTTTACCCTTAATTATATTAAAGTATCATAATAGTGACATAATAATTTCATTTTCTTATTTCCATTTTAATGTAACCGCCGGCTTCAATTTCTTTGTTTAACGGCAAGGTTTGAGTGTCAAAATTTGTGTTTTTGCGGTGGTGAACGCCATCTTTGTAAAAATCTTTATTTATTTCACCACCATTTTTATGATAATTAAATTTTTTAGTTTCTTTATTGAAATTTTGATTTTGTCGCGTTTTTTCTATTTGGCTTTTATAAAGCGGCTGATTTATCGGGCGATTTGCGCTGTCACTTGATTCATTAAAATTTGGATTTTTTTTATGATGATAATACGAGCTTCCGCGCTCTATAATTTGTATGTCGCCGTAATTTTCAATTTTTTCGTAAGTAGGATATTGATTTATATACCTGGTTTTTGTTATTACTTTTGTTTGTGTTTTTTTTGGTATTTCCTGAACGGCTTTTTGTGAAAAATCAAAATTTTTCTCTAAAATTTCAGTGTCGTATTTTTCAAATCCTGTTATCACGCGTAAATCCGTAACGTCAGTGATTTCGCGGTTTTTTCTAAAGTTTATAAGCATATCGGCTTGTCCTGCGCTTATCTTGCCTAGCGTCATAAGTTCGTAACGAGAAGCATCGTTGATATTTATTTTTCCAAAAAGCGTCGTACAAATGAGCGTTAAAATTAAAATTTTTCTCACCGGAATTTTCCTTAAATTTAATTTTTAAGTGATTATAAAATTAAATTTAAAATTTATAATTAACTAAAATTTCAGTCTTAAAAATTAAAATAAATTTTGTTAGAATAACGTTTCAATTTTTTATTAATAAAAAGGAGCAGAATATGAACGGAATTTTCGTTTTAGCACAAAATGAAGTTGCGAAAAATTTGGCGTTTCTACCTAAAGTTTTAACTTCAAATTTCGCCAAAATTGCAAAATTGCAAATAAATGAGGGCGAGCAAAACAGTGCTGTTTTGAAAAAATATATAAAAGATTTTAACGAATTATCCGCCAAAAACGATTTTGTCGTTGTAATCGGCGCTGATTTTATTGATAAAATAGGTTTTAACGCAAAAATAGCAAATGTCCTTAATTTACCGATTATTTCCGTTTGTGATAGTGAAAATTCAGCAAAAACGGTAGGTGAAATTTTAAAAGAAAACAAATCAAACGATTTTGCCAAGGTTTATAATGAAATTTGCGATTTCGGTAATTTTAAATTTAAAATTCAACAAATTGAGCAAAATCCTGAAATTTTTATAAATGAACTGAATTCAAACAGTGTAAATATCGTAACACCACTAAAATTTGAAACAAAGCTTTATGAAATGGCGGCAAAAAATGTAAAGCGCGTAGTTTTACCCGAAAGCGATGATGATAGAATTTTAAAAGCTGCCGATATCGTGCTTAAATCAAATGCCGTAGAAATCACACTTCTTGGCAAAAAAGACGAAATTTCAAAAAGAGCGAAAGAACTTGATTTGAATCTTTCAAACGCTCAAATAATTGACCCTGAAAATAATGAATTTTTAAATGAATTCGCAAATATGCTTTATGAGCTTAGAAAAGCCAAAGGAATGGATTTGAAAAAAGCTCAAAAATTGGTGCGTGATAGAACTTACTTTGGAACAATGCTTGTTTATTGCGGAAAATGCGACGCTATGGTAAGTGGGGCCAGCACTACAACAGCAGAAACGATTCGTCCGGCACTTCAAACAATAAAAATGAAACCGGGCGTTTCTACTGTAAGCGGCGCTTTTTTAATCTGTTTGGATACAAATGTTTTACTTTTTGCAGATTGCGCGATTACTCCAAATCCTACTGTAGATCAACTTGCGGCAATTACGATTTCAAGTGCAAATACTGCAAAAGCTTTTGGAATTGATCCGAAAGTTGCTATGCTCAGTTATTCAACAGGCACAAGTGGAAGTGGCGAAGATGTCGATTTTGTCGTAAATGCGACTGCAAAAGTGCGAGAACTCGCTCCAAATTTAAATGTGGAGGGTCCACTTCAATTTGATGCTGCAATCGATAAAACGGTCGCTAAAAAGAAAATGCCGGACTCAAAAGTTGCAGGAAAAGCAAATGTATTTATTTTCCCGAATTTAAACTGTGGAAATATTTGTTATAAAGCCGTGCAAAGGACATCTGGCGCATTGGCGATAGGACCTATTTTGCAAGGTTTGAAAAAACCTGTAAATGATTTAAGCAGAGGCTGTTTAGTGAAAGATGTCATAAATACGATTTTAATAAGCGCAATTCAGGCAGGAGATAACTAATGAAAATTTTGGTAATAAACTCGGGCAGCAGCTCAATTAAGTTTAAATTTTATGATCTTAAAATTCAAAAATGTCTTGCAAGCGGCATGATAGAGCAAATCGGTGATGAGGTTTCGCATTCTAAAATCGAAACCTGCGACGGTAAAACAATTGAAGAAAATATGGAAATAAGAACCCACGATGAGGGAATTGTAATTTTAAATCGCTATTTAAAGGAAACCGGCGTTTTAACGGATTTAAAAGAGATTGACGGCGTAGGGCATAGAATCGTTCAAGGTGCAGATTATTTTGAAGGACCGGCTCTTGTAGATGATGATGTAATTACTAAAATAGAAGAATTGATTCCTCTTGCCCCTCTTCACAATCCAGCTCATCTTAGTGGTATCCGTTCGTCTTTAAGACATGCGCCTTGTCTTCCGAATGTCGTAGTTTTTGATAATACGTTTTATCATAATATTCCGGATTACGCCTATATGTATGCTTTGCCCTACAAATTTTATGAAAAATACCGCGTTAGAAAATTTGGAGCGCATGGTATATCTCATGAATTTGTAACAAAAAAAGGCGCCGATTTTTTAGGAATCGATTATAAAAATTTTTGTGTTATTTCTTTACATATCGGTAGCGGTTCGAGTATTTCAGCGACAAAAGATGGCATTTGTATAGATACATCGATGGGCTTGACACCGCTTGAAGGGCTTATGATGAGCACGCGCTGCGGTTCGGTAGATCCTGCTATTATTCCGTATATGAAACGTGTTGCCGGATATTTGTCTGAAGATATAGATACGATAATGAATAAAAAAAGCGGACTGTTGGGAATTACCGGCACGAGCGATTTTAGAAAAGTGCTTGAAAGGATGCATAAAGGGGATGAGCGCGCTAAACTTGCATTTGATATGTTGACTTATCAAATCGTAAAAATAATCGGCTCATATTATGCTATTTTGCCGCGTGTCGATGCTATTATTTGGACCGCCGGAATAGGTGAAAACTCATCTGAATTGCGAGAAGCCGTTAGTAAACGATTAGCTCATCTTGGAGTCGGAGTTGATGAAACTGCAAACGTTAATTGTATAAAAAAGCCGACTGATATAAGCTCGCAAAATGCAACGATAAAAACTCTTGTCATACCGACTGATGAAGAGTATTCAATCGCAAAAGCTACTGAAAGAATTCTTTTAAGTTTAAAAAAATAGTTTTAGAGCGTGGAAACGCTCTAAAATTTAATTTTCGATAGACGTTTTAATATTGATTTTATAATTTAAATTTTTTATATATTTTTTATGATTTATAATTAAAATACCATTTTTATTTAATATTCAAAGATGTATAATTTTTGAATTATTTATTAAAAGGTTAAATTTGAAAAACAAATTCTTAAATCCATTTATCATAATAGTTTTAATTTTAGTTGCTTTTATAGTTTATAATAAATTTAAACTCTCTGGAAATTCTCATTTTACAGTTACAGCTGATACAGTTATAAAACCAGGTTCTGAAATTTCAAAATATGTCACTCAAGAAGAAGTTGATAGTTTTGCTTTTAGATATTGGGATATAGATACTTATGAAGTTAAAAACAACTCAACAATGGAAAATTTCCGTCAAATTTTAAAAAGTAAAAACACAACAAATATATTAAATTTTATGAAAGATAATAACATAAGTGTAGATACACCACTTCACTATGGTGTAACACCACTTATGTATGCTAGTTTTTATGATGATGAAAAAACTATGAAAGACTTTTAAACTTAGGTGCTAACCCAAATTTAAAAGATAGCTATGGCATAAGCCCATTAGTTTATGCCATAGAAAATAACTCTATAAAACATTTAAACTTTTACTTGATAATGGTGCTATATTTGATGAAGATATGATAGTGCAAAATTATTTAACAATACCTTGCTATGCCAGTCCTGAGAATTACTGTGGCATAAACAAGATAATTGTCTATGGCATTAATGAGTGATAAATCAAAGGCAAAAAGCTTTATGAAAAGAGCAGGGGTTCCTGTAATTCCTGGAAGTGATGGCGTTTTAAAAGACGTTGAAGAGGCTAGAAAATTAGCAAATGAAATGGGCTATCCAGTTATTTTAAAAGCAGCAGCTGGTGGTGGCGGAAGAGGAATGAGGCTTGTTACAAAAGGTGAAGATTTAGAAAAAAACTTTTGGGCAGCTGAAAGTGAGGCATTAAGTGCTTTTGGAAATGGTTCAATGTATATTGAAAAGTATATTACAAATCCTCGCCATGTTGAAGTTCAAATTTTAGGTGATGAGCACGGAAATGTAATTCATGTCGGCGAAAGAGATTGTTCTATGCAACGCCGTCATCAAAAATTAATCGAAGAAACTCCTGCTACAATTTTAGATGAAAAAACAAGAGAAAAACTCCATGAAACTGCGATCGCAGCAACTAAAGCCATAGGTTATTATGGTGCTGGAACTTTTGAGTTTTTATACGATCAAGATTCAAAAGAGTTTTATTTTATAGAGATGAATACAAGACTTCAAGTTGAGCACTGCGTAAGTGAAATGGTAAGTGGTCTTGATATGGTTGAGTGGATGATAAGAATAGCTCAAGGTGAAAAACTTCCTAGTCAAGATGAGATAGAATTTAGAGGACATTCAATAGAATGCAGAATAGCAGCTGAAGATCCAAAAAGTTTTGCACCAAATCCTGGAAAAATAACTAAATTTATAGCTCCAAATGGTAGAAATGTTAGGTTTGATAGTCATATTTATGAAGGATATAGTGTTCCACCATTTTATGATAGTATGATAGGAAAACTTATAGTTCATGCAGACACTAGGCAAAAGCAATTGCTAAGATGAGAGTTGCTTTGGATGAGCTTATTATTCAAGGCATTAAAACAACCAGAAATTTCCATTTGAATATGATGGAAAGTGCTGATTTTGCAAATAATAAATTTGATACAAATTATCTAACAAAGTATTATTAAGATTAAGCCGATATTAATATCAGCTTAATCTAGCTTAAAATCTATAGTTAAGACCTAGCCCAATAATTTGATTGTTGTAGTCATCGCCAAATTTTCCATTATATTTAAATTCTAACTTTAAAGAATCTGTAGGCATATAATCAAAACCAACCCCAACTACGCCGAGCAAATCATTTTTTGCATCAGATTTGATTTGAGCTTTTTTACTAGGATTTGATATGAGTGAGAAGTCTATTTTTGTTTCATCATCCATAGTTTCTACGATTAGTCCAGCTTTTCCAAATAAAGAAAACTTATCATTTATAAGGTATTTTGACTCAAGTCCAGCTTGAAGTTCTAAACTATCAAAGTCTTGTTTATCTACACTTAAAGCTAAGAATTCGTCACCATTTTCTGTGTATGCATCATTTTTTACATGTATATAGTCAGCTCTGAAGTATGGTGTTAAAGAAAAAGAATTACTTAAGCTTACATCTTTATATATTCCAAATCCAGCTTGATAGAATTTGCTATCGTATTTTGATTTTATGGTTTTATCTATAATAGAGACTGTTTTATCACCTTCATTTTCTGAAAAACCAACACCTGCTAAAAGATTAATTCTTAAATCATTTATTGCATAAATATCACTATAAATTAAAGCTTGATATGTATCACTTTTTATATTTTGATTTATATCACCATCAATATCGCTTTTTGTATAAGAAACAGCAAAACCTAATCGAGCATTATCTGCTATTTCACCATCAAAACCTATAATGGTTCCATAGTGATCCGCATCATATCCTAAAGTTCCATCATTAGTTGAGCTTTTGTGACTAAAACTTCCTATCGTTTTAGCCCAGAAATTTTTATCACTTTTATATGTACTGCTAGATAAAATTGCATCTCTTGAAATTTTTCCTGCATCAGAAATTACTTGTATGCCAGCACCTGATATAAGCGGTTGAATAGTTTTTAAGTCATTTGCAGTAATATTATCTTTAAACATAATATCACCAAGTGTATTATCTATCAATCCCGCATCAATAATATCACCAAGTCCCCCAAGTCTATGCATTCCTGCATTTAAAAGCATGTCTTTTGCTTTTGGAACCACGCCTATTAAAATATCTTTCTCTTTAGTAAAGCTCAAATCATAAAAAGCAAGATCTTCTAAAATAGTAGGATTAAACCAACCATTTAGTGTTTGATATTCTAAAAATTTATTTCGTTTTATAATATCGCCATTTTTTAAATTTTTTACTGCTTCATCTTTTACACTAAGAGTTGCACCATCTATTTTTAATGTATTATTGGCGATTAATTTTCCAGTTTGGATATTTTTTATACCATCGCCTTTTGCTCCTATTTCCAGTGTTGATGATTTGTCAAGAGTTACGCCTTCATCGCCTTTAACTATTGCACCATTTGAAATAGCCAATTTTTCATTTTTAAAAACTACACTATCAGTGAAGTTTAGCACTCCTTCTTTTACTTTTGTATTTTTCCAGTTTTTAAAAGGAGTTTTTATAGTGCCTTTGCCAATTTTTGTGAAATTTTCACCACTTATAGAGTGTTTTATTGTTTTTTCACCATCTGTTTTAAAAATAGCATTTTTAATTTTAAAATTTAAATCATTGTCATTAAAGTCACTAAACAATTCTCCACCATCAAGAAGTTCAACTGTGGAATTTGTTACATTTATATTGTGAGATCCACCTGTACCTTTTGCTATTTTTGATACTTTTAAAACGGCATCATTGTTTAAGTTTAAAGTTGCATCATTAGGTCCAAAAGTTAGAGTATTTTTAACAGTTAAAGTTGTTTTGTTATCTATAGTGGCTGTTGTTTTACTATCTTTGCCTAATGTCATATTGATGTGGCTAGTTTGTGAGTTATCTATATTTGCATCGCCTGATACTATAAAAGAACTATCTCCTGTTGTATTAAACACCGAGTTTTTTATAAGAAGGTTGCCATCTTTAAACTCAAAATGTTTAGTTGTGTATTTTACATTATCAAATGTGCTATTTCCTGCAAGACTTAATTTTTCAGTTTTCATGGCTGAATTTTTAACATCTACTTTGCTATTTATAGTTGCGTCTTTTAAGTCAATATTTGCATCATTAATGTTGAGGCTTCCATTTTCAGCTTTAAAAATATTAGCTTTTAAATTTGTATTTTTATCTATTGTTATCTCTCCATTAAATTCTGCATTTTTTATATTAAGATTACCACCGTTCATAGTTGCTTTTTCATCTATTTTTAAATTTAAAGCTTCGATGTTTGAACCAGTCAAATTTAAGCTTTTAGTTTTAAGTGTGCCTTTACTATCTATTTTGGAATTTTGACCGAGATTTAAATTTTCGGCTATAAAAGTTGAATCTTTGCCTATATTTGCTATACCATCTAGCTTCGCGGTTATTACTCTTATATTAACTTTGTCATCTTTGCCTGCGGAGTCTCTTTTTTCCATACTCATTTTTGAGGTTTTATCTACATATAAATTTGTAGCTGTGATATCGCTTTTTTCTTGAAGTTTTAAAGTGGAGTTTTCTAAGATATTAAGCCCATCAACTTCACTTTTAGAATTATTTATAAGAAGATATGAGTCTTTTGTTATATCAAAAGATTCATTATCTTTATTTTCACCTTTACCTTTTGATTTTACATTTACATCTGCTATTACAAGTTTTGCACCTTCTGTTTTTACCTTAACTATTTGACCTTTTTCGTTTTTGTCATTTTGACTATTATTATGTGCATCATCTATATAATTAGGATCACTGTCAACATGCACTTTTGAATCATTTTTTATGGTATAGTCAAGCTTACTTAGTTTTAGCTCACCATCAAGAGCTTTTTTTGTTAGGATAAGATCATTGTCTTTTTGAATTAGGGAGTAAGCACTATCTAAGCTATTATCCTCTAGTTTTGCCTTGCTTTTGTCAAAAGATAAACCATCTTTGGTTTTTGCTATTGTGGTTTCAACGCCACTTGCGTCTTTTTGTAAATTCACAAAAAGATTTCCATTTTTTAAGTCCATTTTATTAGCTTTTAAAATACCATCATTTTGACCTTGATATTTCATTGATAAAGTTTTATCCTTTGCTAATGTAAAATCACCATCTAAAGTCAAACTACCATCTTCTATATTTAAATTTCCTTTAAAATTATCCTTGTAGTCTTTAAATATAAGTTTGCTTTTACCTTTTTTAATGATATCGGTTGCATTTTCTACATTTGCATAAATGTCTATAGAATGATCTGCCCCCTTACTCCTATATGTGTATTCATCTTTTTCTATATCGAGAGTAACTTTATTTTTTAAATCTATATGTCCGCCTAAGGAACTAGCTTTTAAGCTGGAGTTATCAAGAATGGCTTTTCCTTTGTCATCTCTTATTACAAAGTGATTTTTTAAATTTATAACAGAATCTATAGCATTAAATTTTCCGTCATGTACGAAGATTCCGCTAATATTATTTATTTTTGCATTAACTAAATTTATAGCTCCGTCATTTTCTGCACCTAGGCTACTGATGTTGTTTATATTTGAATTTATAAAACTAATATCCCCACCATCGGCACTCCAAAAATAATTCCCTTTTTTGTGTTTTTCTATGGTGCTGTTTAAAAACTCAGCTTTACCTCCTTTTTGGGCGGTTACTTGCTTTATCTTAGCAGTTGAATCTTTAACTATAAACTCTCCACCATCTTTTATAAAAATAGTATCTGAATTAATAGTAGAATCATCAAATATTGCCTTTCCATTTATATGGCTAGACTGATTTGTAAAATTTATATTTGATTTATTCTTTGCTTTAAATTCACCACCTTTTTCTACATTAATTCCTTCTTGTCCCGTATATTTTGTATTATCTAGGGTAGCTTTTCCGCCTTCTTTTACATAGAAATTTTGAGATGTTGATATTTTTGAATCTTTTATATCAAGTTCTCCATTTTTTATTATTATACTTCCTTTGTTGTATAAAGGTAGGTTTTTTGCTATAAATTTACCGCTATCTACATTTATACCACCTCCATATTCTATAAATACTGCTTCATCTTTTGCTTTGTCCTCATTTAAGAGTTTTTCATCAGCAGGTTTTTCACTAGTTAAGTTTACAATACCGTTGTTTGTTATTATAAAATTTTTAGCTTGTATTTTAGGGTCTGTTACATTTAGTTTTCCGCCATCTATAGTTATGGTATTATTTACTCCTATTTTTGTACCTTTTATTCGGACATTGTTTATATTAACCTCTCCGTCTTTGCCTACATTAAATTTTTGTGTTTGTAAAAGCCCTCCATTTTCAGCATTTAGCTTTCCGTTTTTTACTAAAATTTCAGGCGAATAGACATAAGTATCAGCAAAATTTGCTTTTCCACCTTCATCTATCAAAAAAGACATAGCTGGTCTAACACTAGTTTTGCTAGCATTTAATATAGAATTTTTACCTATTACATTTATTTTTTCAGCTGTTGTATTATCTTTACTACGGGATTTATTGCCAATATTGAGATTTAAAGTTCCATTTAATATATCTATATTAAAAACACCTGCTTTTTGATTTTTATAATAATCAGTCCATGAAGGACTAGCTGGATTATGTTTAGCTTCTAAAAATGAAACATTTACTACGGCGTTTTTATCTGAAGCCATAAAATCAAGAAATTTATCACCTTTATCATCTTTTTTGATAATACCTTTTCCGCCTATAAGAAAATGTTGTCCCTTTAAACCATATAAATTTACTTCTGTATTTTCATTAGCACCTATTGTTGTAGAATATAAATAAACTGGAGATTTTTGTGTTTCTTCATTGCCTTTTATGGTTAATGTTTTACTTTTATCTTCAAGTTTTCCATCTATAGTGCTTGTGACTTTATCATTTTTAATTAGTCCTTGCACTCTATTAGATTTATCATTAAAAATTTTAACTTTGTCATAATCGCCAATTTTATAGACTACAGTTGGATTTGAATTTTTTAATGATTCATTTGTAATAGGTGAAGCATTTAAACTAGAACAAATAAATACTGCACAAACTAAAGAGAAAATTTTATTCTCTTGCCAAGAAAAACGAATATGATTTCGCATTTTCATTTCTGCCCCTTTTAAATTGAAAATAATAATGATAAATTGTATCATTTCTTTATTAAAACAAAATTAATTGTTTTTTGATGTGTTTCGTTAGCAAGATATTGTGAAAAATAAAAGCCAAGAACAACTTGGCTTTTTAGAATTTATATTATTTGAAATTTTAATATTTAGCAGACTTTTAGGTTTATTTTCTAGGAGGTAAAACTTCTATGATGGCATTTGCTCTTAGTTTTTCAAAATACTCATCAACTGTTTTTCTTCTTTCATTTTTAGCAAACATTTCAAAAACTTGATCTTTTGCAGTTTCAAAATCTACTTTTTTAACTCCATTTTTAGAATCAATTCTTAAAATTAAATCCAAGAAAAGCTAATATTAAAACCTTAAAAATATATGATTTAAAAATAGATAAATATAGAGAATTTTGTCCTTATCAAGATAGTAATTTTAAGTCTATAAAAGATTATATAAGCTATAAAAATTGGCAAAATAAAATAAATAAGATAGATATGGTTGATTATAGATATCCAGAAAAAATCTTAATGAAAATAGAGGTAAAAATGGAAAATCACTTAAATAAAATTACTGATTTTAAAACTTTAGTTGAACCAAATAGTTTTAACATAAATTTAAACGACAATTATTTAAATTTGAAATTTTAAAAAGAATTTAATTAAAAGGACAAACAATGGCAAAGTTTGAAAAAAGGTAATTGGAAAATGAAAAAGATATCGGAGTTAATAAAAACATTAAAAAACAGTCCAATCGGTAAAAACGAATATATATGCGATGAAATAGAAAATTGGTATTTATAGACTATAAATATAACTAAAATATCATTTTTATTTGATATTCAAAGACGATAAAATTTGAGTTATTTTAAAATAGCTTATTAAATTTCATAATAAAAACAGCAATATAAAGATAAAGAAAATTGTAAATATATTAAAAGATAAAACGGTCAATTTGAATAAATCCAATTAAAGTTTATATTTAAGTTTAAAAGTTTTTTGTTTGCATATTTTGATTTTTTATGCCGATACCTTTGTCGCTTGTTTTGTATAAAAACATAAACAAAATTTTTTAAAAATGTTTCTTTAAATTTTAACAGCGCACATTTAGTGAAATATAAAATTCCAATACAAAATTTGAAATAAAATGCAAGATTTCTGTTGTTATGATTTTTAAAAACGCTGTATTTTAGAATAAGATAATTAAGATAAAATTTTCATTTAATTTATTTTGTGAAATTTTAAAAATTCCACAAAATTTTATTTAAACCAATTTTTGATTTTGTCAAAAATGCCGTCCGCAGTTTTATCAAAGCTTTCGTGAAGTTTTTCCAAAAGCTCTATTTGCTCGTCAGTTAATTTTTTAGGAGTTTGCACGTTTATTTGAACGATTAAATTTCCGGCTATTTTAGTGCGGATATTTTCAAATCCCTCTTTTTCTATCACGAATTGATCTTTGTCTTTACTGCCTACTTTTAATTGTAACTCTTTTTCGCCATGCATTGTAGGCACTTTTATAGTTTTTCCTAAAATCGCCTGTGTGAAAAAAACCGGAACTTCTATGTAAATATCGTCGGCGCTTCTAACGAAAAATTTATCATCTTTTACTTGGACAGCGACATAAAGATCGCCTATTTCACCACTTTTTGAAATATTTCCTTTTTTTGCGATTCTGATTCTGATTCCTGTATTTACGCCTTTCGGAATGTCAAATTTTACATTTACTTGCTCTTCGATAAATCCTTTTCCGGCGCAATCATGGCATTTTTCTTTTACTATTTGACCGCTACCTTTGCAAAAAGGGCATGTTTGCGCGAAGCTTAAAAATCCGCTTCTTTTCACTATTTTACCGCTACCGCCGCAATGCGGGCAGGTGTTTAGTTTCTTATCTTTTGAACCTGTGCCGTCGCATGTTTTGCACGGTTTTTTAATTTTATATTTTATATCTTTGCTTACACCGAAAAATGCGTCTTTAAAACTTATACTGGCTAAAATTTCGCTATCCAAATCGTAAGCGTCGTCATATCTTTGTGAACGAGATTTATTGAAACCGCCGCCGCCAAAAAACGTATCAAAAATATCACCGAAATCAAATCCTCCAAAATCATTTCCAAAAGCGCCGTTTAATCCTTCTTTACCGTATCTGTCGTAAGTTTGACGCCTTTCATCGTTTCCTAAAACCTGATAAGCTTCGTTTATTTCTTTAAATTTTTCTTCAGCTTCTTTATCGCCTGCATTTCGGTCAGGATGGTATTTGAGTGCAAGTTTTCTAAAAGCTTTTTTTATTTCGTCGCTGTCTGCGTCTTTTGAAACGCCTAAAATTTCATAGTAATCGCTCAATTTTTACTCCGTTAACATTTTAATAAACTTGTAATTTTACCCAATTTTATTAAAATGTTAATAAATTTTAGATATAGTTAAGGCTTAAAAATTAAAAAGGATAAAAAATGATAAACGTTTTGATGATTGAAGATGATTCTGAGTTTGCTCAACTTTTAGCCGAATATTTGGAAAAATTTAATATTAAAGTAACAAATTATGAAGATCCGTATCTTGGAATCAGCGCGGGAATTAAAAATTTTGATCTTATGATTTTGGATTTGACGCTTCCTGGAATGGATGGTCTTGAAGTTTGTAAAGAAATACGCGAAAAATATGATATTCCTATCATAATAAGCTCTGCTAGAAGTGATGTAAGCGATAAAGTAGTAGGACTTCAAATAGGAGCTGATGATTATTTACCGAAGCCATACGATCCAAAAGAGATGCATGCGCGCATAATGAGCCTGATTCGCCGTTATAAACGCACCACTCAAAAGGAGGAAAATGTGGTGGTCGATAGCGCTTTTCGCATTGACGAGAAACGCCACGAGATATTTTTTCATGACGCGCCGCTTACTTTAACTCCTGCCGAATATGAAATTTTAGAATATTTAATAAAACAACACAGTTTTTCTGTTTCACGCGAACAGTTGGTTTATCATTGCAAGAGTTTAAAAGATAAAGATTCTAAAAGTCTTGATGTGATAATCGGAAGACTTAGAGCAAAAATAGGCGATAATTCAAAAAATCCGACTCACATTTTTTCAGTTCGAGGAATCGGCTATAAACTAATCGGATGAAACACTCTATAATCAGTAAAATAACAATTATTTTTGTTATCGCATTCGCCCTTGTATGTGCGCTTTTTATAACATTTGGAAATATGCAGACCAATAAGGCTTACACAAATATTCGTGCAAATGAAATTAATGCGATAAATTATCTTTTAGGGCTTTATGAAAAGGCTACGCCGCCGAGCGATTTGGAAAAGTATTTTAGAAATTTCGGTTTTCATCTGGTACGGGATAAAAATATAGTCACAAATGTAATAACATCAGGTGAAAAGGAATTTACTCAAAATACGCCTATCGGAATTTTTGAATCTATTAAATACGGCGGTTCGATATATTTGACAATTAAAAACGAAACTTTTTTAATTGTTTTCGAAGGTCTTGGCACGCAAAATTTAAACGATCCGTTGTGGATAGGATTTATACTTACCGTCATTGTGCTTTTTTATCTTTATCTTTCAATGATAAAAAGTTTTTCACCGTTAAAAAAACTTACAAAAAATATCAAAAAATTCGGCGCCGGAAATTTGGATGTGGTGATTATCGATAAAAAACGCGAAGACGAAATAGGCGAGCTTGCTGACGAGTTTAATTTGGCGGTTTCTAAAATAAGAGAACTTGTATATTCACGCCAACTATTTTTAAGAACGATTATGCACGAGCTTAAAACTCCTATTGGAAAAGGTCGAATAATCAGCGAAATGATTGATAGTGAAGTGCAAAAAAATCGCCTAATCAGCGTTTTTGAAAGACTTGAAATTTTGATAAACGAATTTGCAAAAATTGAGCAGCTTTTATCTAAAAATTATGCTTTAAAATATCAAGAGTGCCATTTCAGCCTTATTTTAGAGCAGGTTCGAGATATTTTGCTGCTTGATAATTTCGATGAAAAAATTTCAGTTTGTATGAATGAAGACGCCATAATAAATGTTGATTTTCAGCTTTTTGCATTGGCTCTTAAAAATCTTATTGACAATGCTTTAAAATACAGCGACGATAAAACAGTACGTATAATTTGCGATAATGATAAAATCAGTGTGCAAAATACAGGAAAACCGTTACTTATGAGTTTTGAACACTATAAGCAGGCTTTTGTGCGAAACAATGCCGAAAAAGTAAGCGGAATGGGACTTGGACTTTATATAATAGATAAAATTTGCGCTATGCATAATTTTCACTTTGAGCATAGTTATTGCGCTAATATGCATACTTTCAGCGTGATTTTCGATAAACCTGCGATTTCACAAAAAAATAAAAAAAGCAAAAATGAAAAATAATACAAAATTTGACGAACTTGTTGCTACTTTTGAAAAACTTCCTGGAGTGGGTAAAAAATCGGCTCTGCGTTATGCTTATCATATAAGCATAAATGATCCTTTTTTGGGGCTTAATTTAGCAAATTCCATAGAAAATGCCGTGCGAAATTTAAGGCGTTGTGAAGTTTGCGGGGCAATTTGCGAAGATGAAATTTGCGAAGTTTGCTGCGATACTTCAAGAGATCGTGAAAAAATCTGCATTGTAGAAAGTCCGAAAGATATTTTAATTTTTGAAGAAAATGCGATTTTTGACGGGCTTTATTTTGTGCTTGACAGTTCAGGCGACGAAATTATTACCAAACTTCAAAGAATGATTGAATTAAATGACGCAAAAGAGCTTATTTTTGCGATGACGCCCGGGGTAAATTCCGATATGCTTATGCTTTATGTGGAAGATAAAATTTCAATTCCAAATCTGAAATTCAGTAAAATCGCTCAAGGAATTCCAACAGGTGTAAGCGTGGATAGTATAGATTTTATTTCGCTCAGCAAAGCCTTAAAAGATCGCGTGGGAATTTAGTTTTATTTATAAATTGTAATAAAACGCATATTCTGATTTTTAAAACTGAAAATTATCTAAAATTTTATAAAAACCGATTTTATGTCATATTATGAAATTTATTTTAATTGTAAAATAAAAATATCCAAAATTTTATCCATTTGAAATTTAACTTCTAAATATAAAGTTTTAAAAGCGACCGATTATATTTTTCAATAAAATTTCATTTTCGCCGTTACTTCAAAATTTGACGCAATAAAGTGCCTTTGGAACTTATTTTTTATAATTTTATATAAATTTTTTATTTTTTAATATATATTACTAAAATTACAAATATATTTTATTTTTAAGGAGTCATCAAATGATGAGCAAATATGCGGAAGATATATTTGTGAACCTGTCGTGTTACGAAAAAAGCTGGATATGTATCTTAAAACACCGCAAAAAACGATGCTTTATGCAAGAGCGGCTGAAAAATTCTTTTATAGCAGCGGCAAACGCTATGTAAAATTTAAATTACTTGAAGCTGGAGTTGGTGGGGATTTTTTGCAGGTTTTTTCTTTTTTTCTTTATAGGAAAAATTATATAGAAGCACTTGTGATTTTTATATGTTCAATATTTTTAAGTTGGATACCGTTATTGATTTGGGTAGTTTGTGGCGTATTTGCAAAGTATTCTGTTTGTATGAATTTTTTAAAATGTCTTGAAATGCAAGATGATGAAATATTATCAATTCAAGGCGGTACAAACGATTGGGTTATTTATATAGCGATTATATTTATTGTTGCTGCTTTTTCAATTGGTATTTTTGCAACCTTATAAAAAATTTATTATGATTTTATCTTATTATCCGCTTCTTTTGAAAGTGGACAATAACGATATAAAATAGATATTCTATATAGAATTTTAAAAACATATAAGCCGAAATTTCAAATAAGTATTTTTATGAGCTTTATTTTTTTATACAATTTAAAAAACTATGCAAAATAAAATTGAATTTTTATGACAATAAAAATAATCGCGAGATAAAAGATTTAAAAAATTATAATTAAATTTTAAGCGCAAATAAAAAAAGGCGCTGCAAATACAGCGCCTTTAAAATTTGTAAAATTGCAAAAAACTACTTTTTAAGAGCTTCTTTCGCATATTTTATTCCCAAATCAAATGCTTTTTCGTTTAACGGACGTGTTTTTTCAGGAACTGTAGATAGCATTTGATCTTTTACTATGCCGGCTTCCATACATTTTGTAAATTCCACCGCGATGGCAAGCGCCACTACGCTTTGTGTAATTACGTTTCCTACTTCTTCTTTTGCGATTGTGATGATTGGAATTTCGTAAATTTTGAAATTTTTGCGGTCTTCATCGGTCGGTTTTACAAGATTTGGCTCAATTACGATTGTTCCGCCTTTTTTAACGCCTGATTTAAAAGCGTTGAAACTGACTTGTGCTGTGGCAATCATAAACTCAATTTCACCTTCATTTGCGTAAGGATATAAAATTTCTTTATCATCCAAAACTATATCGACCTTAGTCGGACCGCCTCTGACTTGTGATGTATAAGTAGAAGCTTTTACGCCGTATCCGCCTTTCGCTATTTTTGCAGCAGCTAAAATTTCACCTGCTAAAATAACGCCTTGACCGCCAACGCCTACAAATCTTAGTTGGTTCATTTTATCTCCTCAAAATTTATTTTTGTCTTATTTTGAGCTGCTTCTTTTACTTTCGCGTAAGCTTTTGTATATTCCAAATGCTCGTTATCTTCATGCAAAACGCCGCATGGAAATAGTCCTTTGCGCTCTTCTTCGCTCATTTTGTCGTATTTAATTTTTGTTGTAATACGAGAATTTACCCATTCAAGCATTTTTGTTGCTTCTCCCATTTTATTTTTTCTACCTAAATTTACGTGGCAATTTGAAAAAACATCAAAAAAACTGTATCCGTCGTGTGAAAAGCCTTTTACAAAAAGTTTTTCAAGTCTATCAGGGTTTATCACGCTTTCGCGTCCTACGAATGTAGCTCCTGCTGCAGTTGCCAATTTTGCCGCATCAAAGCTTGGATCTACGTTTCCGTATTGCGCTGTAACAGTCCAAAGACCACGTGGTGTAGTAGGGCTTGTTTGAGAGTTTGTAAGTCCGTAGATAAAATTGTTTATTAAAATGTGATTTATATCAATATTTCTTCTGCAACCGTGAATTGTGTGATTTCCGCCAATTGCAAGACCGTCGCCATCACCTGTAACTACGATAACATGTTTATCAGGATTTGCCAATTTTATGCCTGTTGCATAAGCTATGGCGCGTCCGTGAGTCGTATGAACTGTATTGCAATTAACATAAGAGCTGAATCTGCCGCTACAGCCGATTCCGCTTACTACGCAAACATCATCCATATTCCAACCCATTTTATCGATTGCTCTAATTACCGCTTTTAAAATCACACCGTCACCACAGCCCCAACACCAAAGTGTAGGCATTTTATTTACACGCAAATATTTATCATAATTGAAAGCCATAATTAAAACTCCTTAACTTTTTCTATAATTTCGGTCGGGCTTATCGGTCTACCGTTTGCTTTAAGAAGTGTTTTAAAATCATCTCTTAAAGTTACTCTTTGAATTTCGCCTAGATATTGACCTAAATTCAGCTCTGTAACCAAAATTTTCTTAAATTTTCCACCTATCTTTTTTAGCTCTTTTTCAGGACTCGGCCACAAAGTAATAGGGCGGAAAAGTCCTACTTTTATACCTTCTTCGCGCAATTTTTCAATAGCTGTTTTAACGGATCTGCTTACGCTTCCATATGCAATAATGCAAATTTCGGCATCATCCAATTTATACTCTTCGTATTTTACAATCTCATCTTTGTGAGCGTTGATTTTATTAAAAAGTCTTTTTATACTGTAATCAACTATCTTGCCGTCTTCTGTCGGAAAGCCTGTAGGGCCGTGATGAAGTCCTGTTATATGATAGTGATAGCCTGTGAAAAATTTGTTTAAAACGGCAGGTTTATCGGCGTCTGCCTGATAAGGTAGATAATCTTTAGGATCGCCGTTAAACTCAGCTCTTTTTTCTGTTTTTAAATCTTTTAGTTCAGGCAATACGGCTTTTGCTTGCATATGACCTAATGTTTCATCTAAAAGCAAGAAAACGGGAGTCATAAATTTCGTAGCAAGATTAAAAGCTCTAACAGTTTCACTATAAACTTCCTCTAATGAACCTGGGCATAAAGATATGCTTTGATAATCGCCATGAGTCGGGTTTCTTGATTGTAAAATATCACCTTGTGCAACTCTGGTTGGAAGTCCTGTACTTGGACCACCGCGCATTACATTTACGATTACAAGCGGAATTTCGGCGATAAAACCAAGACCGATTTGCTCTGATTTTAGTGAAATTCCAGGACCTGAACTTGCTGTCATAGCTTTTGCGCCACTCATAGAAGCTCCAAGCGCAACTGAAATTCCTGAAATCTCATCTTCCATTTGTATAAAAGTGCCATTATATTGAGGCAACAATCTACTCATTTCGTGTGCAACTTCGCTTGATGGCGTGATAGGATATCCACCAAAAAAATTGCAACCGCACTCAACGGCAGCTCTTGCTACCAACATATTTCCCGTTGCAATAACTTCTCTCATATTTTTATCCTTTCAATGCCATAAAATTATTTGCTTTGATTTTTTCGGCTCTTTCTTGCGATTCTTTTGAAAGTTTCGCAAATTTAAAGCCTTTTTCTGCTACATAAATTGCAAAATCCGGACAATGTATTTCACAATCCCTACAGCCTATACAAGTAGTAGGATCCAACACTTCTATCATCATACCTTGAATGGCGTTCGGATCTTCTTTCATTGCCAAAGTACCGCTTGGACAATAACTTACACAGATATTGCAAGCTTTACAACGAGATTCATCCACCCAAACGGCAGTGTCTTTCGGTTGATTTATCATACCTTCTCCTTATCCTAAAATTTCTTTAAGTTTTGTTCCTATGTGAGCCGGAGTATCTACTACGTGAACGCCGACCTCGCTTAATGCTTTTTTCTTTCCTGCGGCAGTGCTGCTTTCTCCGCTTATAATCGCCCCTGCATGTCCCATTCTTTTACCTTTTGGTGCGCTGACTCCTGCGATAAATGCAACAATCGGTTTTGTGATTTTCTCTTTTATCACTTTGCAGGCATCAATTTCAAGGCTTCCTCCGATTTCACCTATCATTACGATAGCTTTAGTATCCGGATCGGCTTCTAAAAGAGGCAAAATTTCGCTGTATGTAAGACCTATAATGCTATCTCCGCCAATTCCTACGGCTGTTGAAATTCCATATCCTTCATTTAAAATTTGGTTTGCGCCTTCATAAGTAAGTGTGCCGGATTTTGAAATTAAGCCGATATTTACACTTTTTCTTTTGAAAATCGAGTTTGGCATAATGCCTAATTTGCACTCATCAGAACTTATGATTCCGGGGCAATTCGGACCTATTAATTTCATGCCGCATTTGTTTGCGTAGTTTTTTGCTTCAATCATATCTTTTACAGGCGCATGTTCTGTTATAACAACAGCAAGTTTTATGCCGGCGTCGGCTGCTTCTATTACGCTTTCTGCGACAAATTTTGCAGGAACAAAGATTAAGCTTGTATCGGCTCTTGTTGCTGCAACCGCCTCTTTTGCTGTATTAAAAACAGGTTTTCCAAGATGCTCTTTGCCACCTTTTCCAGGAACTACGCCGCCAACGATATTTGTGCCGTATGCCATACATAAACCTGAGTGAAAAGTCGCCTCTTTACCTGTAAATCCGTGAACGATAACTCTTGTGTTTTTATGAACTAAAATACTCATTATTTTTCTCCATTTACTAGTTTAACTGCAAGTTTTGCGCCTTCTTCAAGGTCGTGTGCGCTGTATATGTTTTCTATATTCGCTTCTTTTAAAAGCTCAATAGCCTCTTTTGCATTTGTTCCATCAAGTCTAACTACAACAGGAATTTCTACTTTTGTAAGCTTCGTAGCTTCCAAAATTCCTTTTGCGATTCTATCACAGCGAACAATTCCGCCGAAAATATTTACAAAAATCGATTTTACATTTTTGTCGCGCAAAATGATTTCAAATGCTTTTGCAACTGTTTCCGCACTTGCGCCGCCGCCTACATCAAGAAAGTTTGCCGATTTTCCGCCGCAATATGTGATCGTATCCATTGTGCCCATTGCGAGTCCTGCACCATTTACCATACAGCCGATATCTCCATCAAGTTTTACATAGCTGAGACCGTATTGTTTAGCTTCAACTTCGCTTGATTCTTCTTCGTCTAAATCTCTCATAGCTGCGATATTTTCGTGTCTGAAAAGTGCCGCGTCGTCAAATCCCATTTTTGCATCAAGCGCAAAAAATTCATCTTCGGCAGTTAAAACCATAGGATTTATCTCTACTAAATTTGCGTCTGTTGCAATGTATAGTTTATAAAGTCCATTTAAAAATTTATAAAATTTATTATTTAAATCTTTGTCAAAACCTAAGAAATCGCCGACTTCATAAGCATGAAAAGCTTTCAAGCCGATTTGCGGATCTATATTAAGAGTTTTGATTAAATTTTTATCAACCTCTTCAATTCCCATTCCGCCACCTGCAGAAGCGATAAGGCCGATTTGCTCTTTTGCACGGTTAAATGTAAGGCTTACATAAAATTCTTTTTTTATGTTGCAACCTTGCTCGATATAAATTTTTCTTACAAGTTTGCCTTTTGGACATGTTTGCTTTGTAACAAGCGTCATACCTAAAATTTGATTAGCGTATTTTTTAACTTCATCCAAATTTTTAGCGATTTTTACACCGCCTCCAAGACCTCTACCGCCTGCGTGAATTTGCGCTTTTACAGCCCAAACATTGCCACCGAGTTTTTTAGCGACTTCAACCGCTTCGTCTGCGCTAAGTGCCAAAGCACCGTTTGAAACATTTATACCAAATTCACGGCAAAGTTCTTTTGCTTGATATTCGTGTATATTCATACTTTCCCCTTATTAAGATTTAAAATTTGTCTTTTTATATTTTCCAAGCCTGATTTTATTTTTTCGCCGTAATCAAACGGCAAAATTTCAGCCACACCGTTTTTATTAAGTCTTACAAATCTGCCGATAGGAATTTCGTTTTCATCCAAAACGCTGCAAATTAAAATTTCATTTTTGTCATTTATAATCGCATCTATCATTTTTACACTGCAAGCTGCAGGCGCAAAAAACGATGAAGTTTTTTGCAAAGCGGTAATTTTTGAGCCTGAGTTTATTGTATTTTCCTTTATCAAACTTAAATTTTGCGGTTTGAATTTTTTGCCGAATTTGTAAATTTCATCTTCTAAAATTTGCATTTCGTCATTATGAGCTCCGACTACGCTTGCTTTTATATCAGTCACATTTACATTTTCACTTTTTGCAATTTCGTATCTAAGCCTTGCACTATCAAGTTCGCCTGCCATTGCAATAATTTTTTCCTTTTTGAATCCGCTTGCCTTATAAGCTACAAATGCTAATGTATCCACTGGATTTGTAATTAAAATGATAATTGCTTCAGGCGCATATTTAGCCACATTTTTAGCGCAAGAAGAGATTATTTTCGCATTATCGTTTAATAAATCGGCTCTACTTTGCCCGGCTTGTCTGGTTTTACCTGCTGTGATTACCACAATATCGCTATTTGCTAAAAGCGCTTCATCACTTGAACCTGAAATTTCAGTTTTTTTGTTATAAACACTTGCCAAATGCGATAAATCAAGCGCTCTTGCTTTTGCCAAATCACCGAAAATATCAATTAATGCTATTTGACTAATTTCAAAATCTTTGCAAAGTAGCTGAGAAACGATATTTGAGCCGATATTTCCAGCCCCTATGATTGAAATTTTCATCCGTTTATTATCTCATTAAATGTTTTGCTCGGTCTCATAATCAAATTTGCTTTTTCTTCATCAAATTTGTAGTAACCTCCAAGATCAGCGCCATTTCCTTGAGCGCTCAAAAACTCTTCCATAATCTTTTGTTCGTTTTCGTGAAGTGATTTTGCCGTTTTTTCAAAATCATTTTTAAATTTTGTTTTAGTAAGCTCGTCTGCCCAATACATCGCAAAATAAAAATGGCTTGTGCGGTTATCAGCTTCACCTACGGTTTTTCTAGGTGCTTTATCGTCTTTTAGCCATTTTGCGACGGCTTTATCCAACGTATCAGCTAAAATTTTAATATTCTCACAATTTTTAAACTCGCTTAAATGTTCCAAACTTACACCAAGCGCTAAAAATTCGCCAAGACTATCCCAGCGTAAATGATTTTCTTTAAAAATCTGAGCTGCGATTTTCGGTGCCGAGCCGCCGGCTCCTGTCTCAAAAAGTCCGCCACCGTTTAACAAAGGAACGATTGAAAGCATTTTAGCGCTTGTTCCAAGCTCTAAAATAGGAAAAAGATCCGTTAAATAATCTCTTAAAACATTTCCGGTAACGCTGATACAATCTTTTCCGCTACGAATGATTTTGACGGACTCTTTTGTCGCCTCAAAAGGCGTCATAAACTTTATGTCAAGTCCGTTTAAATCATAATTTTTAAGCTCATTTTGAGCTATTTTTTTGATATTTGCATCGTGAGCGCGAGCGGGATCCAGCCAAAAAATAGTTTTATTTTTTGTTGTTTTTGCGCGAGATACGGCAAGTTTTACCCAGTTTTTGATAGCGTCAGGTTTTGCTTGTGTCATACGAAAAATATCGCCTTTTCCAACTTTAAATTTAAAAATTTCAGCGCAGTTTTCATCTTTAACTGAAATTTCACCATCTTCATCCATTATAAAAGTTTTATCGTGACTTCCGTATTCTTCGGCTTTTTTCGCCATAAGTCCTACATTTGACACAGAGCCGATTGCAGCGGGATTTAATTCACCGTTTTCTTTAAGTTCCTTTATTATGCTATCGTAAATCACAGCATAAGATGCATCAGGAATTACCGCAAGAGTTTCTTTTAAATTTCCATTTTTATCCCACATTTTTCCGCTATTTCTTATCATCGCAGGCATTGAAGCATCTATTATCACATCGCTTGGAACATGTAGATTTGTTATGCCGTTGTCACTGTCAACCATAGATATATCAGGTCTTTTTTCTAAAATTTCGCTGTATTTTTTCTCTATTTTTTCTTGTACAGAGACGGGTAGGTCTTTTATTCTTGCAAAAAGATCTTTTAAACCGAAATTCTCATTTACGCCTACGCTTTTCAATTCATTTTCGAACTCATCAAAAATTTCTTTAAAAAAGTTTTTTACAAAATGTCCGAACATCACAGGATCGCTTATTTTCATCATTGTAGCTTTTAAATGAACGGAATATAAAAGATCGTTTTTCTTTGCGTAATCAATCGTTTTAAGAATAAACTCATCAAGTTTTTTTGCGCTCATAAATGTCGCATCAACGACTTCGCCTTTTAGGATTTTAAGATTGTCCTTTAAAATTTTTACACCGCTTTTACATTTAAATTCTACTTTTAAAGTTAAATTTTTATCCGCAGTCATACTTTTTTCGTTACTGTAAAAATCTCCGCCGTTCATATGCATAACTTCTGTTTTTACATTTTTATCCCATTTACCGTTTTTGTGCGGATTTGCTTTTGCATACTCTTTTACCGCTTTTGCGCTTCTGCGGTCTGAATTTCCTTCTCTTAGCACAGGATTTACGGCACTTCCTAAAATTTTTTGGTAGCGCGCGAAAATCTCTTTTTCATTCGCGTTTTTAGGTTCGGCAGGAAATTGGGGCACATTAAAACCTTTTTCTCTCAACTCTTTTATACAGGCTGTAAGTTGCGGAATTGAGGCTGAAATATTTGGAAGTTTTATTATATTTGCCGATTTTTCGGCAGTCATTTTTCCTAAAATAGATAAGTAATCTTTAACTTTTTGATTTTCTTTCAGATTTTCAGGGAAATTCGCTAAAATTCTGCCTGCTAGTGAAATATCCATCGTTTCGATATCTATATTTGCCGATTTTAAAAATCTTTTAATAATAGGTAAAAGCGAAAAAGTCGCCATCGCAGGTGCTTCGTCAGTATAGGTATAGATGATGTCGCTCATCGGATCTCCTTAAAAATTAAATTGTCATAATTATAATCTTTTAGTCTATTAAAAAAAATATGATTTTAAAACTAATCTAACTTCTTAAGATTACTTTTATCAACGTTGTTTGCTTACATTTTTCAGATGTTCGCCATAATTTTTTGAGAAATCATGAAGTCCTGTTTTTTTGTTTCGCATAAAATACAAAAATTCCGTTTTTTCGGGTTTTATTGCAGCTGTTATTGCATTTTTGGATACTACGCAAACGGCATTTTTTGGAAGTCCGTCTATTATATAAGTATTAAATCCGCTTTTGTCGTTTAAAATTCGCTCAGGCGTAATTTTGGTATGTGAAAATTCGCCGTAATTCAGCGTTCCGTCCATTTGAAGTTTCATATTTTTCGCCAGACGGTTGTCGATTACTGAGCTTATAAGCGGCATTTCAGCGTTGTTTGCGGCTTCTTTTTGAATTACAGAGGCTTTTATTAAAATTTCGTGCCATTTTGTTTGATTAAAATCACCAAGAAGCTCTCTGCTTAGATTTTCGTGAAATTTTTTAGAAACACTCACTAAAGAGTTTATTATCTCTTTTTCGTCTGCATTAAGTGCTACTTTGTATGTTTCAGGAACTAAAAATCCTTCATAAAAAGGCGCAGTAGCGTTAAATTCCTCATTCAATACAATTTCGCTTAAATTCTCTTTTTGCGCCAGTTCGCGAAAAAATATCAAAGTGGTTTCCCCCGGAATCAAAGTTATACTTTTCATCGCAGGTTTTGCCGTAACAAGCTCATAGAAAAAGTCTATTTTAGTTATATTCTGATCTGTTATCTGTAAAAGTCCGTATTTCAGTTTTCCCATTTTTGATAAAAAAAACGGATCGAAAATATTAAAATCAGGGTATTTTTTCGAAAGCGCTATAATCGCATTTTTTGCCGAACCTTGCGGAATTTCAATGATTTTTTCATTTTGAATTTTTGTGTTTAAATCAAATAAAATCGTTATCATAAAAATCAGACACAACTCAACGGCAAATAGTAAAAAAGAGATAAATTTCATATAATTTTCCGGAATTTTTGATTATTATAATGAAAGTTTTTAAAATTTTGGTTAAAATAAGCCGCAAGGAAGTAAATGTGAATAAAATTTTAAACTTTATATTTAAATTTCTCATTTTTATCGTGGTTTTATTGACAGCTTTTGTGATAACTCTTAAAATCGGTATAAAAGTGGATAATTTTAAAATTTCAAATTTTAATGTCAGCGGTTTTTATATCGGTTTAAATCGAAATTTGGTTTTAAAAATTGACGATCTTGAAATTCCGATTTCCGTGAAGCATAAAAATGAAAATGTGGAAACCGAACTTTTAAATATAACTAAAAAAATTACTTTAATAAATAAATTTTTTGATGAAATCGACATAAAGAACGTATCTTTAAAAAACCAAAATTTCGCCTTGAAATTCAATCGTTCCGTTTTGGATTTTAAATCTCCTCAAATTTCTTTAAAATCATATCTTATACCGGTTGAAAACGGTTTAAAAACTAATGTTGAAAGCTTTGTTTTAAATGATTTTAATTTAAGTTTAACAGGAAACGCGAGTTTAAATTTTAAAGATAAAATTTACAGTTTTGACGGAAATTTTATAAGCAGTGAATTGAATGGAAAACTTCGTTTAACAAGTGATTTAAAAATTCTGAACGTTGAAATTTCGGACGCAAAAGCTAAAAGTATAAAAAATTTTATGGATGAAATCGCTTTAAAAACGGATATGAGCCAAACTACGAAAAATTGGATATACGGAAATATAATTGCCGATAATTATGAAATAAAAAATTTCATTGCTAAAATAAATTTAAAAAGCGGTGAAATTTTTAAGGATGATTTTCTGGCGGATGGAATTTTGCAGAATGTAAGCGTAAAATTTGATAAAAAATTGCCTGCCGTGATGATAGGCGAGGCAAATGTGAGCTTAAGAAATCAAAGTTTGAAATTCAATATGGAAAATGCAACTTATTTGGATAAAAATCTCACAAACAGCGAAGTTGAGATTTATAAAATTTTTGATGACGATAGCGGAATAAAGATAAATTTGCATACAAGCGCACCGTTTGATGTAAAATTTAATAAAATTCTGGAAGCTTATGATATCCGAAATCCTGCCGTTCAAAGTAGCGGAAAAGCTGAAATAGACGTGCTTTTGGATATTGATTTTACTACTGAAAATGTAAAAGCGTTTGCAAACGCTGTTTTTAAAGACAGTAAAATTTCAATAGGCAATGCCGAGTTTAGTAGCAAAAGCGGCGAATTTACACTGAAAGAGAATAAAATTTTTCTTAAAAATTTTAATCTTAATAATGAATTTTTTAATGCTAACATAAACGGTAATATTGATTTTGATACGGATAGCGGGAATTTTGACGCGAATTTTGCAAGCATAAATTTGCCGAATGAAATTTTATCTTTAAAAAATTTCAACGATAAAATTTCGCTTGATTTTAAAGGCAAAAATGTGATTTTAAAATTTAAAAATCTTGGCGCGGATTTTTCGTTTGGAGTGAAAAATTCAATAAATTTAACCAATATTTCGCATTTGATAAAATTTTCTTCGCTTTTAAAAGATATCGGTGTAAAAAATTCAAATGTGAAAATTACTACAAAAGATTTTTCGGATTTTGCTATAAATGCCGAAAATACGTATTTTGACAGCATTTTCAGTCAAAACGGTTTATCATACGATACGGCGAATTTTAAAATTTTAATAAAAAACGGCGCATTGGAAGTTAAAAGCGACGATGAAAAAATAAGTTTTACAAAAAATGCCAAAAACTCAATTTTAAGCATAAAAGATTTGGATGTGCATATAAAAGCGAGTGATAATAAAAAGCAAAATTTAAATTTAAATTTTATAGGAGTTAATTCAAAAATTTTTATTGACGATTTGAATAAAACACTGAATTTTAAAAGCTATAGTGGCAAAATTACGCCGCAGTCAAGTGAACTGAACGGAAAATTTGCAAAAGGAACTTTTATGTTTAAAAGAGATAAAGATTTGCAAATATACGCACAAAATTTGGAAAGTAAAGATATAAACGATTTTTTGGGACGGGAAAGTGTTGAAAGAGGGGAATTCAGCTTAAAATTAAAAGGTATGAGCGATAAATTTTATAGAGGCGAAATAAACGCCAAAAATACTTATATAAAAGATTACGTTTATTATCAAAGGCTGCTCTCGCTTATAAATTCCATTCCATCGCTTTTAAGCTTAAAAATACCTGATTTTAACTCGAAAGGATTCACAGTCAGCGACGGAAAAGTTTATTTTGAGCGATTGGGAAAGATTGTAAAAATATCCGCCGTAAATTTGTTAGGAAGTAGCGCGGATATCGGTGGAAGCGGCATCATAGATCTTGATAAAGATGATATAAAAGTTGATCTGGAGTTAAAATATTTAAAGGACGCGAGCGATTTTATAAGTAAAATTCCTTTGATAAATCAGATTTTTTTGGGCGAAGATCGCAAAATCAGCACGATTATCGAAATCAGAGGCAGCATAAATGAGCCGAAATTTGAAACTAAAATCGCGCAGGATATAATTTCTACGCCGTTAAATTTGATAAAAAATACTCTAATGCTTCCATTTGTGATTTTCGAATAAGGATAAAAAATGAAATATAAACTGGATTTTAAGGATAATTTCTCAGAATCATTTCTTTTTTGGATAAGAAAATTTGTAAAATTCAAGTTCAGCTCGCTTTCAAACAAAGAGGTTAAAAATCCGCAAACTTTTGCACAAATAAATCTTTTGCTTGAAAATGATATGAACCCAGATGAGCTTAAAAAAATCACAAAAAATGCGCGAAATATCGGACTGACTGGAATAAACACATATATTCAGCCGCTTTTAAAATTTTATAATGCCGTCGTAAAATATAATTTAAAAAGCATTTCTCAAATAGATGAAGAGCTTGTCAGTGAAATTTTAGCTGTAATTACCGGCGGGCTCAGTGATGCAACCAAAAAAAACTACCGCGTTGTGATGATAAATTTTTTCGGTTTTTTGGATTCTCAAAATGAGGAAAACGGCAAATCGCATAATTTCGGCGTTACACTTAAAAACTGGGGCGGAATTAGCGGACAAAAAGGTGTAAAATTGCCTGAATTTTTAAGCGAAGATGAACTTAAAATTTTCCTGGAAGCGGTTGAAAAAGCGGATTTCGGAAAAAATACAAATCGTAATATGCTTGCCGTAAAAATTATAATTTATACAGGAATCAGGGTCGGTGAGGCTATAAATTTGAAATTTAAAGATATAAGTGAAGAAAATGGAATTTATATTTTAAGAATTCGCGGCAAAGGAAACAAATATCGTGTCGTGATGATAAAAAAACATCTCATCGAAAAACACATCGAAGCGCTTAGTATAAATTATCTGAATGAAGACGGATACTTACTTGTAAATGCCAAAGGAAAACCGCTAACTCAGGCATATATAAGTAGAATAGTAGAAAAAATTTTAATAAGTGCAGGAATCAGAAAAGAAAAAAACGGAGCTCATATGCTTCGCCATACATTTGCGACGATGCTTTACAAAAAGCAAAAAGATCTCGTTTTGGTTCAGGAAGCCTTAGGACACGCAAGTCTTGATACAAGTCGCATTTACACGCATTTTGACAGTCAAAAACTGCGCCTGGCGGCAAAAGTAGCGGAAGAGTTCGCCGAATGATTCAAAAATTGAAAGTATTTTAGTAATTATATTACATATTTTTTTAAGCAAAAAATATGTAATATATATTTGCAAATTTAAAAATATTTTAAAGGATATAAAATGAAAAGAATTTTAATTTTTCTTACGGCTCTATTTTTTGTAGGTTGTGCAAGTTCGCAGCCTAAAATTCCTATTGCGGATGCGTATAAATTTGACAAAATTGAATACAATCATATTCAAATACACAATCCGACTAAATTTACATACCAATCAAAAGAGAGTGTGGAAGCAAAGTATAATGAAGGTTTGAAGTCTTTACTTAAAAAAGAAAATTTGTTGAATCAAAGCTCTAAAGATGAACTTAAAATCAGCGTATGGCACAGAAGAATGTTCAGTGGAGAGGCTACGCCGTTTCCAAGCGATAGAATAGGTGGAATATTTGTATCATATGAGATTAAAATCATAAGAGACGGTCAAATTTTAAGAGACTATGTATTAAACGAATCTATGTATGATCCTGGATTTTTCGGTAATTTAAAAACAATTGTCGGACAAAACAAAGATGATAGTTATGAAAACAGTGCTATAGACGCGTTTGTGAGAGATATTATAAAAACATTAGAAGAACTTAAATAAAATATATTTAAAAATATCACATAATTTAATTAAACATCGTTTTAGTAAGATTTTCGTTAAAAATTAACGAAAATCCGCTATATAAAATTTTTAGCTTAGATACGGCTTTTTGTCTTGCAATCAGGCACTTCTTACATATTCCGTAAAATATCAACGTAGTGTTTATCAAATTTAATTTATGTATGTTTCAGTAAAATTTACTTACAAAATTTTATATATCGGCTTCCTTTATTAAAATTCAGATACATTGCAATTAATATGAAAATCATTTATGGCGGTAAATTTTTATTTATCTTAGCTCTTTGAATTTTTTATATTTAGCACTTAATTTAAAATTTTGTAAAGAGATTAAATTGTTGAAAACTTTTTAGAAATTTGAAATTTAAATGAAATTTCAGTTGATTTTTGTTTTTAATTTGTAATCAAATGCTTGTAAAATCCGATGTAATTCAGTGAATTTGAGGGGAATCTTATGGGAAAAGTAACAAATTAAGTTGCATAAAATCTAAAAATCAGGCTTTAATAAAAAAATGTAATTGTGTAGGATCAAATAAAAAAGTTTGCGCTGAATTTAGCGCAAACTGTTAAATAAAATTTTTAGCTTTTAAGCGATTTATGACTTCTTGTGCCGTAAAATCAAGCACTTCTTCGGCATCTCCACCAAATCCGCCCATTCCCATTGTAGCGTTTATGTCAAATTCGCCTACAATGTTTTGATTTTTGTTGTAAAGCTTTATATTTGTGCTACTTGTTGCAGCGCCCGCTCCAAAACCGATTAAATAGCGAACCGCTCTGTTTCCTTCATCAAATTTTAATAAATTACAATTGATTGATAAATCGTTTGTAACTGGAATTTTTTCTTTTTTTAAGAGTTCGTTTATTTTGGTTTCCAATTTCTTATTTATCTCGTTGTCATCACATTTTGCTGCGGCACCGAGATATTTTTGATTTTGTTGCGGCAAATTTTCATTGTATATTTTGGTACCGCAACCGCTAATGACGAATATCAGTAAAAAAATAATATATTTTTTCATCATGACTGTTTTTAGAATTTATAGTTATATCCTGCATATATTTCATATACGGTATTATCTATATCGTCAATATATTCAAAATCTTTGTAAGTAGACCACTCTGTTTTAAAACCGAACTCAACTTCATTGTGCTCGTCAATTTCAGCCAAACCGCCGACTCTTGCACCGATAAGAAAGCCGACACTGGTTTCGTCTACTTTTACGTAATAATCGTCATAAGTAGCTTCGCCGTTAAAATCCAAAATTCCAAGACCGCCGTAAGCGCCAAGAAGGAATTTGAAATTTTCATTTATTGCAGGTGTCCAGTCTGCGCCTAGTGTGATTGCGTGTTTTGTCCATTCGACTTTGTCTTCGTCTTCATTTACTTTAGCTTTAAAATCATAATTATAAGCTCCGTAAATTCTAAATGCATCATAATCATAACCGCCTTTTATGCCAAGTGTAGGTATGCTGTGATCTTTTACATCACCGTAATCGCTTGAAAGTTTAGAAGTAAAGCCATAGCCTGCTTCAACGCCCATAAAAGCTATATATATATAAATTAAAGCTTAAAATTTTGGATTTTATTTTTTTTATTATAAAGAAATTATGAATTCATTAAAAATGGATTTAAATTTAATTTTTTTGCTAATTTAAAATTTGATTTTTTGTGAAAAATACTATTTTTTAAGCGTGAAATTTTAGATGATTTTTATCTAAAATTTCAGCTTTTGTGAGTTTCAGTCGATAAATCTTTTTGTGAGTTTATCGTATGCGTCTATTCTGCGATCTCGTAAAAATGGCCACCATGCGCGGACATTTTCGCATCTTCGCATATCAAGTTCAACTACTTTTGCGATTTCATCCGTGCTGTTTGCTCTAAAAATTTGCTCGCCTTGCGCGCCGAAAACAAAGCTGTTTCCCCAAAAACGAATTCCGTTTGAAATTTTGCTAGCGTTTTTTTTGTCATTTGATTTTTTGCAAATTTTGTCTAAATTTTCGCATGAAATTTCGTCATTTTCATTTAAAATTTTATCCGAAATTTCGCCGTTGAAGTTATCTTCTTTTATGATATCGCTAATCGTCTCGGCTTCAAATCCTACGCGATTTACGGCAATTACAGGAAGCGCGTTTGCTACAGCATGTCCTCTTTGAACTGCAACCCAAGCTTCAAGTTGGCGTGATTTTTCAGCTTCATCATCGCCGTCAAACCAACCGATTGCAGTTGGATAAATAAGAATTTCAGCGCCTTTCAAAGCCATCAGGCGCGCAGCTTCTGGATACCATTGATCCCAACAAACCAAAACTCCAAGTCTTCCGACACTGGTATTTATCGGCTCAAATCCTAAGTCTCCCGGTGTAAAATAGAATTTTTCATAAAAGTTAGGATCATCAGGAATATGCATTTTGCGGTATTTTCCAGCTATTTCTCCGTTATTTTCAAAAACAATCGCCGTATTATGAAAAAGTCCCGGCGCGCGTTTTTCAAAAAGTGAAGTTACAAGCACTATGCCAAATTTTTTAGCCGTTTCTCCCCAAAATTTCAGACTTTCATTAAAATTTTCAGCCAAAGCTAAATTTTCAACGCGCTCGCTTTGACAAAAATAAGCCCATTCGTGAAGTTCTTGCAAAATGACAAGTTTAGCACCGTCTTTTGCTACTTTTTCTATCATTTCCACGCTTTTTTGGCGACATTTTAAGACATTGCCCGCAAATTTTTGAGAAACAAGAGCGATTTTTAGATTTTTCATTTTTAACCCTTTAAAATTTTTGAAAAATTATAACGTATTATTTTGAATCATTCACCTGAAAATGTTCAAAGACACAACATTAAACAGAAGCAAACATTATTATTTTGAATCATCAGTCGGATCGAAATGCAAATCTATTTGCCAAGTGTAAAAATTATATTTTTCTTTCAAAAAATTTTCGATTTCATCGCCTATGTCGTGAGCTTTTTTTAGAGAAATGTCGGAATTGAAGACCAAATGCGCGCTGAAAAAACATGTATCGCCGCTCTTTCTGGTTCTAAAATTATGAAAATCTGAAATTTCGGGCGTTTTTGCAATTTTATTTTTTATATCATTTACTATTTTATTGTCAAGTGCGCCGTCAAGCAAAACGTAAATGCCGTCTTTTATGAGTTTTATAGCTGAAAAAATAATATAAATGCTAATCAAAATTCCTACAATACAGTCAATTATGACAAGATTTGTAATTTTAATCAAAATAAGTGTGATAATTATGCCGATATTTGTGAAAAGATCAGTTTTATAGTGCAAAATATCTGCTTTAATAACAAGAGAATTTGCGAGTTTAAACTGCTTTGTTAAAAACAAAACCAAGAAAAAAGTAACAATCGTAGAAAAAAGCATAACCCAAAAAGCTATGCCAAAATCTATAGAATGGTTATTTGCAGCTATTTTTTTAATTGATGAGAAAAAAATAAAACAGCCAATTCCCGCGATAAAAAGACCGTCGCAACTTGCCATCAAAGCTTCCAGTTTGCCAAAACCATAATTAAACTGCTTTGTTGCTTCGCTGTCGGATTTTTTAATCGCAAGGAAATTAAAAAAAGAGATCATACAATCCATAATAGAATCAATCGCTGAGCTTATAACCGCCACAGAACCGCTGATAAGTCCTGCCGCAAGTTTGACGCCGCCAAGACAAAAAGCCGTAATTCCTGCAATTTTAGGTGCATTTAATTTACTTTGCATAGCAAAAAAAGACCTTCTTTATTATCAAAATATTTTGTATTTTGATAATATAGCTAAAATTTTTTAAATTTCAGTTTAAAATCATAATTAAAAAAATAAAAGCTTAATTTTATAAAATTTATAATACAATTGAAACATTTAAATTTTAGGATAAGAAATGAACGAAAAATTTACCAAAATCGGCTTTATTTTGGCTGTCGCAGGAAGTGCCGTCGGTTTAGGAAATGCGTGGAAATTTCCTACTTTGGTAGGACAAAATGGCGGAAGCGCTTTTATCTTACTTTATCTGCTTTTAACTTTTTGTGTAAGTTTTGTTATATTTTTGGCCGAAATTGTTATAGGCAGACTTTCTGAAAGTGATGCGGTAAATGCTTTTTATAAGCTTGCGCCAAAACATAAAAAAGCGTGGAGCACGGCCGGATTTTTTATGATCAGTGCACTTTTGATTTATTCGTTTTATAGTGTTGTAATGGGCTGGATATTAAAATATACTGCCGTTTCTTTATTTTCGCTTCCTACAAATATAGATAAAAGCGGAGAAATTTTTACTTCGCTTCTTGAAAATGATATTTTGGTAAGTTTGATTTGCTTTACGATCGCTTCTTTGATTTGTTTTTATATTGTTTCAAAAGGCGTAAAAAACGGCATTGAGCGATTAAATGTATGGATGATGCCGGCTTTGTTTATTTTATTGATTATTATGGTTATTTATTCTATGTTCTATGACGGATTTTTGCAAAGTGCTAAATTTTTGCTTATACCTGATTTTAGTGTGCTCAACAAAGATAGTGTGCTTTCCGCTTTAGGCCTTGCATTTTTTACGCTTTCTCTTGGCGTTACGACGATCATTACATACGCCGCAAGCTTACCTGAGCGCACAAATATCTTAACATCAAGCCTTAGTATCGTTTTTATAAATGTACTGATCGGTATTATGATGGGTTTAATAGTTTTTACATTTATATTCGAATTTGGAGCTGATCCTGGCGAACAAGGACCTGGACTTATTTTTGTCTCTTTGACAGTGCTTTTTTCAAAACTTGGATTTGTAGGAAATGTTTTAGCCTTTGCGTTTTTTCTATCTTTACTTTTTGCGGCTATCACTTCAGCTATCTCTATGATTGAACCAAGCGTTTATTACCTTGTAAATTCGCAACGTTTTTCACGTAAAAGAGCTGCCGAGTTACTTTTTGGCGTTACTTATGTTTTGGGAATTTTTTGTATTTTAGGATATTACAAAGAAACTAGCGGAATTTTTACTTTCGGGGGAAAATCTTTTTTTGATATTTTGGATTATTTAACTTCAAATGTTTTAATGCCGATTTCAGGAATTGTCACATCAATCTTTGTGAGTTTTGTAATCAGCTCAAAACCTGTAAAAATTTTACTTTTGCCTTATATGGGTGAGACTCTTTTTAAAATTTGGTATTTTTTGCTTAGATTTATCGCACCTTTAGCGGTTTTAGTTATTTTTATTACGCAAAATATTTAAAATTTTGCGTAATAAATTACGTAAAAATCGGTAAGAATAAAAACAGTTTTAGAGTCATTGCGTTTGCAATATCAACGAAAAATCGTGCATTATACGAACTATGATAAATTGTGTGCGAATATCGGAAGAAATTTACCGCAACTTGCAAAATTACAGTAAGAGTTGCTTCGGTCTTTTAGAATTCTTCGTTTATTATTATTCATACAAGTAGTATAATCAAATCTGAAAAGTTTAAATGTAACATACGCAAATTAAAATTATAACTATTTTTTGAACTACTTCCAATTCGTTAAGTTCTTTCAAATGTCGTAATATTGTCTTGCAATTTAACCAAACTATATTTTTTTGTTTTCTTTGGATTTATTTTTTAAATTGTATTGAATTTTTATAAAAAATAATAATGTATAAAAATTTATTTAAAATTTAAAGAATTTTATAAAGTTGAGTGCATTTGACTAAATATTTCTAAAAAATTTTATAAAATACTTGACATAAATACACTCAATATTGTATAATACATCAGCAATTAAATAGAAAGAGTGCTAATAAATGAAAATAAGCAAAAGAGATTTGATACTTGATTCGATTATTTCCGCCTATTTGGATGATAACGTTCCAATCGGCTCGAATGAGTTGTGCTCAAGAATGCAAATTTCAATTCCGGCTTCAACAATTCGCGTATATTTTAAAAAACTTAGTGAAGAGGGCGCGATTAGGCAACTTCACGTCAGTGGCGGACGAATTCCTACTGTTTCTATTATGCAAAAGTATTGGCGATCAAAACTGAAATTTGACAAAAAATTAAAAATAGAAGATTTGAATAATTTATCAATGATAGTTCAAGATTTTGAAATTTACTGCATGGTTTTTACATCAAACAGCGAAATTTTAAAAGAAGTCTTAAATTATAATGATAGATTTATCATTCTGGTTTTTGGTGATGATGAAATTATTCTTAAATTTAATGATAAAATTTTCAATGTTTTAAGTAATCTGGTTGGAATTACACTTGAAGAGCTTGAAAAGATTGCAATGCAAATCGGTTTTATGGAGCTTCGCACAAAGATTGCGGAGCTAAAAAGATCGAAAATTCAATTTTTGGCAAACGAGGTTGTAGCTTATAAAATTTTTAAAGATGAACGTTTTAGAATTCTTTTGGATCCTACTTTTGCAGTGAAATTTAATAAAAATATTATATTTTCACCTGAATTTGACAGCGGATTTATGGGTGTAAAACGCGATATAAATTTTATAGGAAAAGACGCTGTAATGATTTGTGCTGGAAGCATTTATGAAGATTATGAAAAATTTTTTAACACTATAATGGAGGTCGCATGAGCGAAGAAAAAAATAAAAATCAACAAGATTTAAATATGTGCGGTGATATCGGTTGCAAAAAAAGCGATGATTTAAAAAATTGTGAAAAAGAGCAGGGCGAATTTTACGACGACGGCTTAGAAAACAATCAGGATAATGAACTTGAAAAATTAAAAGTCGCTTTTGAAGCTTTAAAAGATAGATTATACAGAGAAAACGCAGATTTTGAAAACTCAAAAAAGCGTATGCAAAAAGATTTGAAAATGGCTGTGGATTATGCCAACGAGGATTTTGCGAAAGATATGCTTCCTGTAATTGATGCACTTGATGCGGCGCTAAATATCGATGTAAAAGACAACGAATTTGCAGTGCAAATAAAAGACGGTGTTAAACAATGTGCGACAATTTTGCTTAAAAATTTTGAAAAACACGGAATAACGCCTATTGATGCGAGTGGTAAATTTGATCACAATATACATAACGCGGTTTCGCAAATTGAGGCTGAAGGTAAAGAAAGTGGCGATATAGTGCAGGTTTATCAAAAAGGTTATATGTATAAAGGCAGAGTTTTAAGAGCTGCAATGGTCGTAGTCGCTAAATAGTTTAATAAATGTATTAAAATACGTTTAAATTTAGCTTGTAAAGAAAATAATAAATTTAATAAAAGGATAAAATATGTCAAAAGTAATTGGAATTGATTTAGGAACGACAAACTCTTGCGTTAGCGTTTACGAGCGCGGCGAGAGCAAGATAATTCCTAACAAAGAGGGAAAAAATACAACTCCTTCTGTAGTCGCTTTTACGGATAAAGGCGAAATTTTAGTTGGTGATAGCGCTAAACGTCAAGCTGTTACGAACCCTGAAAAGACAATATATTCTATAAAAAGAATTATGGGTCTTATGATGAATGAGAAAAATGCGCAAGAAGCTAAAAAAAGGCTTCCTTATAAGATTGTGGATAGAAATGGCGCTTGCGCTGTCGAGATTGCCGGTAAAGTTTATACTCCACAAGAAATTTCGGCAAAAGTTTTGATGAAATTAAAAGAAGATGCCGAAAGTTATCTTGGTGAAAAGGTTGTTGATGCCGTGATTACAGTGCCTGCGTATTTTAACGATAGTCAAAGAAAAGCCACAAAAGAAGCAGGAACGATTGCAGGACTTAATGTGTTAAGAATTATCAATGAGCCGACAGCTGCAGCTCTTGCTTACGGTCTTGATAAAAAAGAATCCGAGAGAATAGTTGTTTATGATTTGGGTGGCGGAACGTTTGATGTAACGGTGCTTGAAACTGGCGATAGCGTTGTAGAAGTTTTAGCAACAGGCGGAAATGCATTTTTGGGCGGCGATGATTTTGATAATAAACTTATTGATTACTTACTTAGCGAGTTTAAAAGTGAGAGCGGAATCGATATAAAAGGCGACGTAATGGCTATGCAACGTCTAAAAGAAGCTGCCGAAAATGCCAAAAAAGAGCTTTCAAGCGCTATGGAAACAACTGTAAATTTGCCGTTTATAACAGCAGATCAAACAGGTCCGAAACACCTTATGAAGACAATTTCAAGAGCAAAATTTGAAGGCATGATAGATAATTTGGTAGGCGAGACAATTTCTACTTTAAATAGCGTTGTAAGTGATGCAGGACTCAAAATGAGCGATATAAAAGAGGTCGTCATGGTAGGCGGATCTACTCGTGTTCCTTTGGTTTGTGAAGAGGTTAAAAAGGCTTTCGGAAAAGATTTGAACAAATCCGTAAATCCTGATGAGGTCGTAGCCGTAGGCGCTGCTGTACAAGGTGCCGTTATAAAAGGTGATGTCAAAGATGTACTTTTGCTTGATGTAACTCCTTTAAGCCTTGGAATTGAAACTCTTGGCGGCGTAATGACAAAATTGATAGATAAAGGAACCACAATTCCTACCAAAAAATCTCAAGTTTTTTCAACCGCGGAAGATAACCAAAGCGCAGTTACAATCAACGTTTTACAAGGTGAAAGAGAATTTGCAAGAGATAATAAAAGCCTTGGAAATTTCAATCTTGACGGAATTATGCCGGCTCCTAGAGGCGTGCCTCAAATCGAAGTTGAATTTGATATCGATGCAAACGGAATTTTAACTGTTTCTGCAAAAGACAAAGCCACAGGCAAAGCAACAGATATCAAAATCACAGGTTCAAGCGGATTAAGTGATGAAGAAATTGATAAAATGGTAAAAGATGCAGAGCTTCACAAAGAAGATGACAAAAAACGAAAAGAGAGTGTTGACGCAAGAAACGGCGCTGATGCGATTGCTCACCAAACAGAAAAAACATTAAATGAAATGGGTGAGAAAATTCCTGCCGATCTTCGCGCAAAAATAGAAGCTGCGCTAAATGATTTAAAAGCTGTATTGAAAGATGAAAATGCCACAAAAGAACAAATTGACGCAAAAGTTTCAGCTCTAAGCAAAACAGCCGAAGAGATGTATAAAGCAGCTTCTGCAGGTAAAAATGCAGGCGGTACTGCCGGAGGCAATGGCAATGCAGGTTCAAACAGCAATTCAAGTGCAAAGAAAGACGATGACGTTATAGACGCCGAAGTCGAATAATCCCAAAACATATAAAGGCGTGAAGCTTTTCACGCCTTTCTTCTTAAATTTAATAAATAATTTCACAGAGCATATAAAGATCAAGATCAATATCTAACGGCGATAAATTAAAGTATTAAAACATTATATTTTTTCACTACTTATAATATATGACAAATTTTATAACACTAAGCTATATGAAATATTCTAAAATAAGAGAAATAAATTTTAAAATTTAATTTTGTATTTTATTTGTGTTGTCATTAAATTTATATCAAATATATTTTATCTCAAAGACTTTTTTAACTTAAACTGCGCCGCAAGTTTTTATACTAATATATATGCATTATTTTATTATACGCACTACTTGTTGAATTTTATATTTTTTTATAAAAAATAATATACTAAAATTTTACAGATATTATTACACGATATAAAATATATTTTGGTTGAGAATTAAATACTGTTTTACTTTTCAACTTTATTACTTAACATTACAGCTATAAATTCTGTTTTAGGGTTTATTTTAAGTGCGATTTGAATAGTCATAGTTAGCGGAACCGCTAAAAAAAGTCCGCCTATCCCTAAGACATATCCCCATAAAAGTAAGCTGAAAAGCACAGTTATAGTTGAAATTCCAAGTTCTTCGCCGACCAGTCTCGGTTCTAAAATCACACCTAAAATAGTATTTGTAGCAGTATAGAGGATGATAACCCAGATCGCATCTGAAATATTTCCGCTTAAAAGAGCTATAAAAACAGCCGGAACGGCAGCTAAAAACGAGCCGATTGTTGGTATATAGTTCATTATAAAAGCTACTATTCCCCATAAAACCGCATAAGGTATGTTTAAATAATACAGCCCTGAACCTATAATAATACCGGTTGCTGTTGAAACGACTGTTTTTATAAAAAGATATCTTTTAAGGTTGTAGACAAATGAATGCACAAAAACTATCGCGTTTGAGTATTTTACACTTAGATATTTTACCTTTTCCTGCATTATTCTTGTTTCAAAAAGCATAAAAGCAACTAATAAAAGTATAAAAAGCCACATCGACATAATTGAGCCTGTTTTTCTGACAAGCGAGCTTGTTGTTGCAATGATTTTATTAGATTCCAAGTTAAACATATTCGGATCAAAAACTATCATATCTCTAAATTCCGTATTATTTAGATTTTCCATCCATTCATTCAATATGATTTGGAATTTTCTATTAAATTCAGGAAGTTGTCCTAAAAAGTCAAACATCGTACCAACCGCCACACTTCCGATAAATGCTAAAAATCCAAGCATACAGAACGTCACAAGTATAAAAGAGATGATTCTAGGAATTTTAACTTTTTCTAAAATATCTAAAATCGGTGATGTTACAATAGCTATAAAAGTTGCAAGTAAAAATGGTACTACAACTGAATTTGCAGCTTTTAATCCTGCGAAAATTATAACTATAGACGCCAGTGTTATTAAAAATGTCTGTAATTTCAAGAGATTTCCTTAAATTTTAAAATGCTTGAATTTTTATGAAAAAGATAAGAACTCCTAAAAATTATACATCCTAAAAGCAAATTTTAAATAATATTTTCAATCAGGCGGCATATATTTTTCATGTTTTTTCTTTAGTGCATTTTTTTTCTTTTCTTCCATTTTTACAGCATCTCTTAGAGCTTCTTCGCTGTCGTATTTTGTGCCGTCCAAAAATTTTGTATAATCGTCAAATTGATGAGTTTTAATTCCCCATAAAAGTCCAAAAAGAGCAATGCCTCCCAAAAAAATACTAACTCCGAGCATAATTCCTATTATTCCACTCATTTTTACCTCCTGAAATTTTTAAGTCTAAGCGAATTCAACACTACGATTAATGAGCTGAAACTCATGGAAATCGCCGCATATAGCGGTATAATAAAACCTAAACAGGCAAGCGGAATTGTTATTGCATTATAGCAAAGCGAGAAAATAAGATTTTCTTTTACTTTTTTAAATGATTTTTTTGCAATTTTTATAGCGCACACAAGGCTTGTAAGATCGTCCGTTAAAAGCACAACATCGCTTTTTTCCATACTTATATCAGCGCCTGAACCTAGGCAAATTCCGACATTTGCAAGGCTTAGAGCAGGTGCGTCATTTACGCCATCGCCAACCATAATTACAAATTTATTTCGCTTGCTTAAATTTTGTACAAATTTTGCTTTTTTATCCGGCAAAACACCGCTTTCATAATTTTTTATTCCTATTTCATCTGCGATTTTCTTTACAGCGTTTTCATTGTCACCGCTTAACATAAAAATTTCAAAACCAAGTTTTTCAAGTTCCGATACGCTTGATTTCGCATCATTTTTTATACTGTCGCTAAGTTCGAAAATCGCCGCAAGCTTGCCGTTTATTGCAAAAAAATATTCGCTCGTATCTAAATGCTCTACATTTTTTATTCCAAGTTCTCTCATAAATTTAGCGCTTCCGCCGCTTATTTTTATATTTCCGAAATTTGCGCTTATTCCTTTTGCCGGGAAATTTCTGATATTTGAAATTTTTAAATTTTCGCCTTTAAAATTTAAAAATTCGTTAACAGCTTTGCTGATCGGGTGATTTGAAGCTTTAAGTAATGAATCTAGCAAAGAAATGTCAAAATCGATTAAAAATTTGCTTTTATTTACTTTCAACTTGCCGTTTGTCAAAGTTCCGGTTTTATCGAAAACTATCGTGTCGCATTTTGCTATATTTTCAATAGTTTTCGCCTCTTTAAATAAAATTTTTTCTTTCAATCCTGCGCCAAGACCTACAAGCGTGGCAACAGGCGTAGCAAGTCCAAGTGCGCAAGGGCAGGCTATTATGATTACACTGACGGCTGTAATAAGAGCTTTGTCAAACGAACCGAAATAAAGCCATATAAAAAAAGTAAGCGCCGCCAGAGTTAAAATAACAATAGAAAAAATTCCTGAAATTTCATTTGCCATACGCTCAATTTGAGGTTTTTTAAGAGGTGCGTTTTCCAGTAAATCTATAATTTTGCTTAAAAGTGAGTTTTTAAAATTTGCGCTTGCTTTGTAAATTACAGATCCTTGCATACAAATTGCGCCGCTTTTTATTTCATCACCTGTTTGCACACTGACAGGCACACTTTCTCCGTTTATGCTTGCATAATCAAAACTTGCATTTCCACTTATTACGCATCCGTCTATCAGCACTTTCGCGCCTTCATTCAGTAAAATTTCATCGCCTATACTGATTTCGTCCGCTTTTTTATTTATAAACCCGCCTTTTTCATTTTTTACTAAAATGGCACCGATTATGGTATTTGAGAAGTTATCAAGTTTGTCGGTGGCTCTTTTTTTACTTAAAATTTCAAGATATTTTCCTATAAAAACAAAAGTAATAATCATAGCAACCGAGTCGAAATATACTTCGCCGTTTCTTGCAAGCATCGCATATACAGAGTAAATATATACTATTCCTGAACCTGTCGCGATAAGCAAATCCATATTCGGCGTGCGGTTTTTTATGGCAAAAAATGCTCCTTTAAAAAATACGCTTCCTGTATAAAAAAGCACTGGCGTCGCCAAAATGAACTCTCCAAAATGCAAAATATCCTTTGTAGCCGCGTCCATTCCACTAAAATATCCGCCGTAAAGTGCAACTGCAATCCACATTATATTCATTACGGAAAAAATTCCTACAATCAGTTTTGCGTAAAATTCACGGCGTTTCGAGTTTATGCGTGTTTCACTGCGATTTGGATCGTAAGGATACGGTTCATAACCGATTGATTTTATTTTTGAGAAAATTTCAGCTAAATTTGTTTCGTTTTCATCCCAAACGATTTTGGCTTTATTTGTTGTGGCGTTTATATTTGCCTCTATCACGCCTTTTGAGTTAAATAGCACTTTTTCGTTTAGCCAAACGCAGGCTGAGCAATGAATTCCTTCTATGATTATGAAAATTTCATTAAAACCGTCTGCGTTTTGGCGCACGAAATTTTCATAAATCGCTTCCGTTTCATTTTTTGAAATTTCGCGTGTTTTTGCCGGATTTAATGTATTTTTGCCAAGTCTTGTATAAAATTCTTCAAGTCCATTTTCCTGCAAAAGATAAAAAACCTGTTTGCAGCCGTTGCAACAAAATTTATGTCCGTCTTCGCAATGTATCATCGCGCTTTCATCAAAACCGAGTTTGCAATGATCGCATTTTAATTTAGCCATTTTCGCCTTTTCGTATATTTTTTAAAATTTTGATTATACTTACTTTTTACTTTAAAATTTTAATCTTTGATAATTTCGTTTTCATCTTTTATTATTACGCGATTTTTATCCGTGATTGACGGATGTAAATATCCGTTATTTACCAAAATTTCAACAGTTTTTCTAAAAGTAGGAAGTGCATTCTGAGCAGCATAATAACTTCCTTTTTTCGGCTCTCTAACCAAAACGCCGATTGTAAAGCTTGAACTTTTATCGTTTGCAAAACCGAAAAACGAGCTGTTGTAAAGATTTGAATATCCACCGCCGCTTGCAATTCTTGCAGTTCCTGTTTTACCGCCTATTTGAAGACCTTCTACCTGACCTTTTCTGCCGGTTCCGCGCTCAACTGTTTGAATCAAAATTTCTTTTAATACATTTGCCGTTTCACTGCTTATAACATTTCTGCTTTCAGCTTCATTTACTTGATAAAATTCGCCGTTTTTACGTAGATACGAAACAATTCTTGGAGAAATAATAACGCCGTCATTATTAAAAATCATATAAGCGTTTAAAAGTTGTAAAAATGTAAGCTGAAGCCCGTATCCGTAGCTCGTGGTAGCTTTATATACTTTATTTTCAAGTGAGAAAACATCCGGCATATAGCCTTTTTGTTCGTAAGGAAGATCGATTCCCGTTTTTTGCATAAAACCGAATTTTTCCAAACCTGAATGTAAAATTTCTCCGCTTAAACGTGAACTTATCATTATCATACCGATATTTGAACTATGTACGATTATATCAGTTGCACTCATTTCATTTGAAGGGTGCGTATCTTTTATAGTGCGGGAGCCTAATTTATATGAGCCGTTGTAAGTCGGAATCATCTCATCTGGGCGCACCATGCCGGTTTCATAAGCTATTGAAAAAATTATCGGTTTTATAACGGATCCCATTTCATAAGCATATTCGCTTGCGGTTGAGTTTAAATTTGAAAATGTTTTTTTTGTAATATTTCCGGGATTATAACGCAAATTTGTAGCAAGGGCTAAAATTTTACCGCTTTTCGAATCCATAACCGCTATTAAAATTTCTTTTGCGTCATAATCGTCTGCCGCATTGTCCGCTAAAAATTCGAGCTCTTTTTGAACCTTCAGGTTGATATTTAAAATTGCGTCATATCCGTCTATTTTGCTTGATTTGCGACTTGATTTTTCTAAAATTATATTGTCACCTATATCACGCAAACCTGAAATTTTTTCATCATTAATCGGATTCAGATAATATTCATAGTATTTTTCGATACCTTTTATGCCTTTAACGCGCGTAATTCCATCAACTTCCGTTTTATTTATGTAGCCAATTAGCGGAGTTAAACTGTCTGCTGTATTATAAACCCGTTTTTCACCGCTTTGTGAGACGCTCATTCTAATCGGCGGATTTGATTTTCCGCTTGGTGTCAAAAAAGAGACAAAAACTTTTTTCAAATTCAGTTTTCTTGCGAGTTCTTTTAGATGAACTGCCATTTTAGCGTCTATTTTATAGCTTAATACAATTGTTCCTTTTGAGGAAGTTATCGCGTCTTTTACGCGTTTTTCGTTATCTCCTGTATAAATACAGTAAAGTTTTACAAAAAGTTCCAATTTATTCGGGTCTATACTTCTGCTATCCACACTTACTTTGTAAAGTTTTTGCGAGTTTGCGCTTATATAGTTGTCGCTTGTTACGATTTCGCCGCGAATTGCGGTGTTTATTTCAGATGATTTTAAATTTGGCAGACGGCGATTTGCACTTGACCAATAATAAACCACATATAAAAAAATTAATAAAAGTAGAGGAATTATTAGATAATTCAGTTTAAATAAATTGATGTTTTTTAGAAATTTAAAAAATTTTCTCATTTCAGTTAAACTCAAATGTTAATTTTTCATTTTCCGTTGAAATTTTTACAGTTCCGCCGTTTTTTAATTTTCCAAATAGAATTTCACCGCTTATAATGTCGCTAATCTCACCATCAATTATGCGTTTTAAATTTCTTGCGCCCGATTCCGTATTTGCACCTTTTTTGATTAAAAATTCTTTTGCGTTTTCGTCCAAATCAAACTTGACATTTTTTAATTTATTTTCCAAATTTTTTATATATTTATCTACGATTTGTTTTAAAATTTCATTATTTAAAGGATTGAAATTTATTATTTTATCTATTCTTGCTCTAAGCTCAGGGCTAAAAAAATCATGTACGGCAGTGTTTATTTTTTCAGCCGTATCTCTTTTAAATCCAAGAGTAGCCGCCTCTTTTGTGCCAAGATTTGAGCTCATTATTATGATTGTATTTTTAAAATCGGCCTTTTCACCGAGATTATCACTTAATGAAGCGTTATCGAAAATTCCTAAAAATATATTTATGATTGCGGGGTTCGCTTTTTCTATTTCATCAAAAAGTAAAACGCTGTAAGGATGCTTTTTGACGGCATTTGTTAAGATTCCGCCTTGTTCAAATCCTACATATCCTGGAGCCGAGCCTATAAATTTCGAGACGCTGTTTTCTTCCATATATTCGCTCATATCAAAGCGTAAAAAACTTACATTCAGCGAGTTTGCAAGCACTTTTGCAAGTTCTGTTTTGCCAACGCCGCTATTTCCTGTAAATAAAAATACGCCAATCGGGCGATTTTCATCTTTTATGCCTGCATATGAGCGCAAAAGTGCCTTATAAAGCGTATCTACAGCGCTATCCTGACCGAAAATTTCAGATTTTAAATTTGTTTTCAGATTTTTTAAAATTTCCGAATTATCACTATTTATATTTTCAGCATTTGCCATTACGCTTAAAATTTTTCTTACATCATCCGGACTTACTTCGCCGTGGCGCCCTTTTAAGCTAAAGCTTGCACCTATTTCATCAATTAAATCAAATGCGCTATCGGGCAAAAATTTATCACTTAAATATTTTTTGGAAAGTCTTACGCATTCATTTAAAATTTCATCACTGAATTTCACGCCGTGAAAATTTTCATAATGCGGCGCACCGCCTTTTAAAATTTTAAAGCTGTCTTCCAATGTGGGCTCGCAAATGTCAATTTTATTAAATCTTCTAAGTAGAGCTTTGTCCTTGCCGAAATCTCTAAATTCCGCATAAGTAGTAGCTCCTATACAGGAAATTTCACCGTTTGCAAGAGCCGGTTTTAGGGCGTCGGCTAAATCGGCATCGCTTCCGCCTGTGCTTCCTGCGCCCAAAACTGTGTGAATTTCATCGAAAAATATTATCACGTTTTTTTTATTTTTTAATTCATCTATAAGGTCATTTACTCTTTGCTCAAAATCGCCTCTGTATGTAGTTCCTGCAAGCATTGAAGTTAAGTTTATCTCATAAATTTCTTTATTTTTTAATTTTTCCGGTGCGTCGTTGAATGCGATTTTTTGCGCGATTCCTTCTACGACGGCTGTTTTCCCAACGCCTGCTTCACCTACTAGTAAAGGATTATTTTTTTTGCGTCTGCAAAGTGTTTGAAGTGTTTTTTCAACTTCCTTTTCTCTTCCTATAAGTTTATCAAGTTTTCCAAGCCTTGCTTCTTCGCAAAGATTTCGTCCCCAAATTTCAAGAGGAGATCTTTGATCTTCGTTTTCATCCTGATTTTCAAAAGAGTCCAGAAATTCCGCCATAGGAATGCTTTTTTGTCTTTTCAACCATTCGAAAAATGTCAGTGAAAGACTTTCATAACTGTCGTTCGGTGTGATAAAATCAAAAAGTTCTCTATAATTTTCATCCATTTTTCTAGCTAAAAACATAAATCTGAAAATATCTTCATATTCATTTTTGTTTGTGCCGATTTCATTTATTTGATTTATCAGATATTTCAGTTCGGTTGTCATTTTTAATTTTTTATTTTTTGATTTCGGAAAATTTTCGATGATTTGACGGATAGTTTCGCCTACGTCATTTTGCATTCCGTAGTAATAAAAAAATTCTTTAAAAACGTCGTATCTGAAAAAAGAAAAAAGAATATGATATGTCGTAAGATAATTATTTCTATATTTGCGCGCCACACGCACGCCGTTTTTAAAATAGTATCCAAACATAAAATTTGCCATTATTCTTCCTCTATTTCACAAACTAACGGAAAATTCGCTTTTTTAGCCAGCATTTTTACTTCATCTTTTTTGGTTTCAGCGATTTCTTTTATGTAACTTCCGCAAATTCCTGAACCGTTTTTATGTATATGTAGCATAATATTTATTGCTTCATCTCGCGTTTTTTCAAAAATTTCCATCAAAATCATTACGACAAAATCCATAGTCGTAACATCATCATTCAGTAAAATTACGCGGTAAATTTTCGGTATGAAAATTTTTGTTTTTGTTTGTGATTCATTTTGAAATGCCATTATTTAAGCCTTTGTAAATCATTTTCTATTACGCCCTCAGGCACCGCGCCAAGATAATATTTTTTAAATCGCATTCCTTCGTTAAAATCCGTCAAGTCGGCATATTTGCCGTTTTGAAGTAAAACTTTAAACGGTATTGAAAGTGCGTGATTGTATTTTATATCGTTTAAAATTTGAGTAATCAGTCTGTCATTTTCTTTTTCGTTTGCTATGAAATAATAAGCGCCGTATTTTTTCATAAAATTTTCGATTATTTCATGATTTTCAATCTCTTCAAAAGTTATAAGTCCTACAAAAGCCATATTTTCCTTGTTTTTATTTATCAGATCGGTAAGATGAGCGGCTTCAGCTTTGCAAGGCTCACAATAAGTTGCAAAAATGTCAAACATAAGAAGTTTGTCGCTATTTGCTAATTTAAAGCCTTCATTTGTGCGTTTTATTGTTATTTCATCGCCGCTTACGCTTTTTAGAGAAATTTGCTCGCCAACTTTATATGGAGCGAAATTCTGTTCACTTGAAATCGTATCGTTACGCTCGTCGCAACCGCCAAAAAAAATCATTGCTGAAATTAAAATTCCTAAAATTTTTTTCACTCAGTATCCTTTTGCATATCTTTTCATCGCGCTTTGTGATTCACGTTCGGCTTCTTTTCGCTTTAAAGCCTCTCTTTTATCGTGCAGATTTTTGCCTTTCGCAAGTGCGATTCGCGCTTTTACTCTGTTTTTGTCGTTTAGATAAAGCGATAGCGCCACAATCGCCATACCTTCTTTTGAAACGGCGCCAAAAAGTCTGTTTATCTCTTTTTTATGCATCAAAAGTTTTCTTGCGCCGTTTTCGCTTGGGCGAAAAAATGCATTTGTATTTTCCAAAAAACTGATGTGAGCGTTTAATAAAAAAAGTTCTCCTTTGATGATTCTGCAAAAGCTGTCTTTTAGGTTTGCACGCCCCATTCTTAATGCTTTTACTTCGCTACCTTTAAGCACAATTCCGGCTTCAAAATTTTCTATTATCGTAAAATTATGCCACGCTTTTTTATTTTTTGTCAGTTCTTTCATTATTTTACCTTAAAACAGCTGCTTCCGCTGCCGCTCAAAAATTCATCGTTATTGATTTTTAAATTTGGATAAATTTTTTGTGCCGGCACAAGCAGGTCATTTAACATATAATTTTTAAAATTTGCCAAAATTTCGCTACTTTTTAAACGCGAAAGTTTAGCTGAAAATTTTAAATTTATAGTATCAAAAAAGTGCGCGCGAAACTCTTTATAAACTTTTGCCGTATCGCAGCAAACAGGTTTTTGTAAAATTTCAAAATTTGGAATTTCATCATCAAACGGCATTATAATTTCTCCTATACCGCTTACATTCGCACATATTTCATCACTTAAAAAAAAACTCACGTCAGCGCCTATTTTAGCGCCTATTTTCATTAAATTCCGTTTTGAAATTTTAAGATTCAGCTCTTCATTAGCCATTTTTAAAAAAGTGGCGGCATTTGAACTTCCGCCTCCAAGTCCGCCTCCAAGCGGAATATTTTTTTTTAAAATTACGCAGTTATTTTTAAAAAATTCATTTAATTCGTGGGAAAAACCTGCCTTACAAAGTTCGTTATAAGCTTTATTTATAATGTTTTCGCCATTTATTTCGGTTTCGGTTTTTATACAAAAACCTTCAAAATTTCCGCTTTTAAAACTTATTTCGTCAAAAAGATTTTTTATAAGCACAAATCTTGAGTTTAATTCGTGATAATTTCCTCTTATTCCTGTGATTTTTAAAAAAATATTGATTTTGGCAAAACTTTTCATATCTCAATCCTATTCAGCAGATATTTTACTTCGCCGTTTGAAATTTCAATTATAGAGTAAAAATTTGCGGTTTTTACGATATATTTTCCGTCATTTGAGTTTTTAAAATTTTGTGCGTTTAAAATTTTGCCAAGCTCGATATCGCTCTCATCGCCAATATAAAAGTTTTCTTTTAACGTCAGGAATTCCAAAGGATTTAGGGCTTTTTCATCTTCATAACAAAAACTTCCTTCTTTTACCCTTTTTAAAGCGGAAAGTGTAGCATTCACGCCAAGCTTTTCGGCAAAAATTTGTGCATAACTTCTTGCGTAAGCGCCTTTTGAAACCCAAATTTTAATATTTAAAAACGGGTGAGAATAGTTTAAAATTTCACTTTTAAAAATTTGCATATTTTGAGTCGGAACATCGAAATCTTCACCTTTTCTGGCTAGTTTATAAGCTCTTATACCGTTTATTTTTTTGGCTGAAAATTTTGGCGGATTGTATTTTACTTCGCCTAAAATTTCAGCTCTCACATCTTCTAATAAATTTTTGTCAAAAGGCTTTAGAATATCTATTTTATCAATATTTTGATTATCCAAACTTTCGCTTTTCGCTCCAAGCCAAATAGTAGCTTCATAAATTTTAGGTTCCAAATCAAAAAAACGAAAAAAATGCGTATAGTTTCCAAAAGCTATAAGCAAATTTCCGCTTGCAAACGGATCAAGAGTGCCGGAAAAACCGGCTTTTTTAACGCCGTATTTACGTTTTAAAGTGTTTAGAAAATGATTTGAACTTATGCCTGTCGGCTTATTCGCGACAAAAAGTCTGTTCATATGACTCTTTCTACGAAGCTTGAAAGTATGTCGCGTTTGATTCCGCCGAAATTTATAGTAAGTTTTTGTTCATTTCGCACCTTTGCAGTTGCGATTATTCTGCCGATTCCAAAGAGTTTGTGCTTTACTAAATCGCCTTTTTTAAACTCGCCTTTTTCTTCCAAAACAAGCGAACCGCCGCAAAGTCCGGCTTCACTTAAAAATCTGCTTTTTTCCAGTTTTTCTCTTTTTCCTCTAAAAAATCTGCTTTCAACATAACTTAAAGTCAAGGATTTTTTGGCGCGAGTAATAGCCACATATGCAAGTCTACGCTCTTCTTCAATATCGCAGCTGTCTCCTAAAAGCGGAAAAAATCCCTCTTCAAGTCCGATTACAAAAAGATAATCGAATTCAAGCCCTTTACTTGCGTGGATACCCATCACGGAAATCGCTTCATTTGTGATTGCATCAGCTTCACTAAGCAGCGTATTTTCGTTTAAAAATTCATTTAAATCAAACTCAGGATCGTTTTTTGCATTGTCTTTTAATGTAGCGTAAAATTCATCTATATTCGCGACTTTATCTGCGCCATCCGGAAGTGCCGCATAATACTCTTTGATTTTAAAAGTTTTTTCCAAATTTTCAAGTTTTTCCGTTGTATTCATATTTGAAAGTTTTAAAATTCCATTATAAAGCTCTTCAAGCGCTTCACAAACTTTTTTTGTAGCAATATCGGTTGAAATTTTGCCGATTGAATCAAATAGACTTAAGCGATTTTTATATGCGAAGCTTTCAAGATTTGCAAGTGAAACCTTGCCTATGCCGCGTTTCGGGCGATTTATGATTCTTCTAAGAGAAAAATCGTCATCTTGAGTGATAAGCAGTCTTAAATATGCGATAATGTCTTTTATTTCGGCTCTTTCGTAAAATTTCATTCCACCGACCATTTTATATGGTATGTTTGCTCTGTTAAGCCCTTCTTCGATGCTTCTGCTTAGCGCGTTTATGCGGTATAAAACAGCGATGTTTTCAGCCTTTATTCCACTTTGTAATAATGTTTTAATTTTATCGGCTATTTTATTAGCTTCGTAAATTTCATCGTTTGATTCCATTATAGCGATACTTTCACCAGGTTTTACGGTGCTTTTCAAATTTTTTCCAAGACGATTTCTATTGTGCCCTATAAGTTCGTTTGCGGCTTTTAAAATTTCAGGTGTAGAGCGGTAATTTTCTTCAAGTTTTATAAGTTTTACATTTTTAAACTCATCTTTAAAATTTAAAATATTTTCTATTCTTGCACCTCTCCAACCGTAAATACTTTGATCGTCGTCTCCTACTACGACTAAATTTTCGTGCAATTTGCAAAGTTTTTTCAAAAGTTTAAACTGAATTTCATTTGTATCCTGATATTCGTCAACCGTGATGAAATTAAATCTTGATGAGGTTTCGTTTGCTATTTCGTCGAAATTATCTAAAATTTCATAGCTTAAAACCAGCAGATCATCAAAATCCACAAGATTGTTTTCAACTTCATAATCACAGTATTTTTTATAAATAAGTGAAATTTTTTGATAAAAATCTCTTGCGCGGTTTGCGACTTCATCGCCAATAATTGAGATATTTTGCAAAATTTTATCGGGTTTTAAAAGCGCGTTTTTATATTTTGAAATTTCACTTGCTATAAGTGCTGTCGGAATATCGCTATCAAAGCTTTTCAATATCTTTTTTTTATCGTCCGTGTCGATAATTATAAAATTATTTTTTCTATTGAGTTTATTTATGTAAAATTTTAAAAACAGAAGTCCGAATTTGTGAAATGTGCAAAGAAGCGGCGAAAGCGGAAGTTTTAAATCTCCTATAAGTGAATATGCTCTTAATCTCATTTCGCTTGCCGCTTTATTTGTAAAAGTTAAAGTTAAAGTTGAAGCCGGATCTACGCCATTTGATAGCAGATATGCAAGCCTTGAAGTTATCGTTTTTGTTTTGCCGCTTCCGGCTCCTGCTAAAATAAGCATCGGACCGTCAATATGAGTAGCGGCAAGTTTTTGATTTTCGTTTAAATCTTTTAAAATGTCCATTTATGTTGTTCTTTTGTGTGATAAATTTTCTTTTATATTATCAAAAATTTATTGAAATTCAGGTTAATGATTTTTTAAACATTTCCATCACCTGTTTGTTATTCAGCCTTTTTGTTTTAGCCGGATTTATTAAAATCACATCTTCATCAACTAAAATTTGAACTACTGAAAAAAGCGGAATTTTAACTTCACTTTCAAAATTTTCTTCTCCGAAAGCCGCGTCAAATGTCAAATTATCGCCTACAATTTGTGCGGTTTCAAATGTATAATTTGCAAGTTCGAATAAAATAAAATTTTCGAAATTTTTAGTGAATTCTTTCGGCAAAGGCGGATCAAACTCGACAAATTTAAATCTTGCTAAAATTTTAAATCCCTGATTTTCATCAAGTAAAAAATTTATACAATTTTTAATATTTTCGCACATTATTTCCGAAAATTTTGCATTTTCCAAAATTTCATTCATTTTTTTCTCCTTAAGCTTTTAAATTTTTTGTTTTATTTTCGCGTTCCTGATAGTGCGTAAATGCAATCTTTACGATTTGGATAAAATTTTTGACAATGCTGTGAACCAGAAAAGTATCGTTCATCAAAGATGTCGCCATTGAGCTTGAAATTTTACTTTCGTAAAGCAAAGTATCTATATCGCGCCATTCGATGATGTTGTAATTTTGCATTATGAGTTTTAATTCCGTTAAGAGTTTTTGCATTGTTTCAAAATTTTCAGATTCAGGAATTTGTTTGATTATTCTGATTGATTTTAGCAAATTCAGGCGCAGAAAGTTATATTCTTTTTTTATAAACTCATTTTGAGAAAGCATATATCTGCAAAAATTAGGTTGTGCGTTTCTCATATCTTTTAAAATTTCGGCAAAAATAAGAGCCGAACGACGAATATCCATAAAAAATTTGTTTTCTTCACCTTTATCAATGGCGCTTGCTTTGATTGAAAAGTCTATTATCTGGCTGTAAAGATTTTTAAATCTTTCATTGTAAAGCTCATCGAAGTCTATTTGCATAGGTTTATCTCTTTTTGCTATAACTTCTTCATCGCTAAGTTCGCCTGTTATATCTTTTGATGAGATACTTATGCTTTTTGTTATTATAGATATGACATTGTTAAAAAGATGAATATGTTCCTTAATCAAAACTTCTTTTGCCGATTTACTGAATTTAAGCGCTTCATCGTTCAGATAAATTGCGGTATAAATTTTTTGCGTTTTTTTAACTTTTTTATTTAATTTTGTAAATGATCTGTCGAGAAAAATTTTCATAAAACGTCTTGTAGGATAAAAAAGCAAAACACCGAAAATATTGAAGTAGCTTTGAAAAATCGCTAATTTTAATATATTGTCGTCTTGAGAGATTCCAAACAGATCGGCACTTATATCAACTGCTTTTAAGAAAACGTTAAAAAGCAGTATAGTTAAAACGGCTGTGGTAAGATTAAAAATTATATGAGTTATCGTCAATTTTTTTGCTTCGTTATTTACTTTAAGAGAGCCGATTATAGCTGTAATAGTGCTTCCAAGATTTGCTCCTATTGTGATTGATACGGCGTTTTCATATGTTATTTGAGAACTTGCAAGAGCTGTTAGAGCTAGAGTGATACTTGCGTGCGAGCTTTGCAAAAGCGCCGTTATAAAAACTCCTATCAAAGCATAAACTATTATGCCAAGAACGCCTGAAAGTGCGTATTTACTTAGCTCAATCGTGCTTTTAAAATTTAAAAATCCGTCTTTCATATAAGCGATTGCCAAGAAAAAAAGTGCAACTCCTGCTATAAATAATCCTGCACCTTTTGTTTTTTCATCTTTAAATAGTGCTAAAACCGCGCCGAATATGAAAATCGGCATACTGAAATGCGCAATATCCATTTTTAAACCGATTAAACCTACAATCCAGGCGCTTGTGGCTGAAGCTAAGTTTGTGCCGTAAATTATACAAATTCCTGCCATCAAACTGATTAGACCGGCGCTTAAAAATGAGATGGCAAGCACGCTTACAAGCCCGCTTGATTGCATAACAGTAGTACTTATAAAGCCGAATAAAAAGCTTTTATAATCTTTTTTAGTAGCTTTTTTTAAGAAATTTTCTAAAATTCCGCCTGCCATCAGTGAAAAACTTTGTTCCAAAACGCTCATAGCATAGATAAATAATGCAAGTCCGAAGCAAAGTTTTGTTAAACTTTCGCTAGTGCTTATGAAGGCTGTAATAATAAAAAGTGCGATTAAAAATAAATTTTTACTTTTAATCATTTAAAAACTCGCCTACAAGTTTTGAAATTTCATTTATTCCGATATTCCAAAAATTTTCATCTTCTATATCAAGATCAAAAATTTTAATCATATCTTTTGGCGATTCGCTTCCGCCAAGACTTAGAAATTTTATATATTTTTGTGTAAAATTCTCACATTTTTTACTTTTATAAAGTCCGAAAATCGCCAAAACAAAAAGTTGCGCGTAAGCGTAAGAATAGCAATAAAAAGGGCTATGAATAAAATGCGGAATATAACTCCACCAAAGTTTATAATCATTTCTTAGTTTCAGGCTTTTACCGAACATTTTTTTGGAATGTTTCATCCAAATTTCATCTATTTTTTCCGCACTTACTTCGCCTTTTTGAGCGTGAAATTCGCGCTCAAATGTAGTAAAGTTTATCTGACGATATAAAGTAGCGAAAATATCTTCTATTTTATTTGCCAATATCGCCTGTTTTTTCGCTTTGTTTGCGCGGTTTTTAAAATAATCAAACACAAGCATTTCACAAAATATTGAAGCGCTTTCGGCTGTCGTAAGCGGCGTAAAAGAGCCGAAATATCCGACGCCATAAGCCAGATATTGATGAATTGCGTGACCTAATTCGTGAGCCAAAGTAAAAACATCACGTCTTTTTCCTGTAAAATTTAAAAATACAAACGGATGAATTTCACTTACCGCCGAGTGTGAAAATGCGCCGCTTTGACGATTTGAAGTTATTTTTTCATCAATCCAATTTTCATCAAAAGCCTTTTTTGCGATTTTTTCAAATTCTTTTGAAAATTCGCCAAAAGCCGCAAGCACGATATTTTTTGCATCTTCAAAACTAAATTTTTCATCGTCTCCTAAAGGCGCATAGCGATCATAATCGTATAATTTATCAAATCCCAAAATTTCTCTTTTTTTATCGTAAAATTTTTCCACAAGATTGAAATTCCGCTCTGTAGTTTTTATTAACGAATCCACCGATTGTTTTGAAATTTGATTGTTTTCGTGCATTATCATTTCGCCACTTTCGTATTTTCTAAGCTCACAAGTGATTTGTAGATTTGTTTTTATCATATTGTAAATATAACTTAAAATTTGTTGATTTTTTTGTAAAACCTTACTTAGAGATTTTGCCGCTTTTTTTCGATTTTTGCGTTTTTTATCGCTAAGAAGTGCCAGAATTTGCTCTTCATTTAAAATTTCGCCTTTAAACTTAAATTTCAAAGAGCTTAGCGTTTCGCTAAAAAGGCGAGAAAAAGCGTTTTCTCTGACAGACGCTGTTTTAAGTAGAATTTTTTCTTCCAGGAATGTAAGTCGGTGCGATTTTTGTTTAATTAAAAGTTCTAAATAATATCTGAAATTTCCTGCGTTTTCTAAAATTTCATTTTGTTTTTTTGTGTTAAGCTCATTAAATTCAAGTTCAAAAAATAGTAAATTTTCACTTATTTTATTTGCAAGAATTTCAGCTTTTGCCAAATCCGCGCCGGTTGTCGTATCGACTGCAAATTTCAGTTCTGCATAAGTTAAAATTTTGGAAATTTTTTCGCTTAAGTTTTCGTAAATTTTAAGTGCATTTAAAAATTCATCGTTTGAAATTTCATTCATACGGCCTTTGAAATTTTGCGAAAATTCCAGACTCTCTTTTTTTAAAGTTTCGCAGAATTCGTTGTAATTATCAAAAAATTTATCTAATTTCCAAGCCATAAATTGTCCTTTTAAATAAAATAAAAGGACAATTTTAGCAAAAGTTTATAAATTTAATTTTTAGGATTTGTTTTATGAGATGCTACAGCTGTAAAAACGACATCTGTTGAACTATTTATCGCAGTTTCAACCGAATCTTGAATTACACCGATTATAAAACCTATTGCAACAACTTGCATAGCAACATCATTTTGAATATTAAACAGTGAGCAGGCAAGCGGAATAAGTAAAAGTGAACCTCCGGCTACGCCGCTGGCTCCGCAAGCACCGATTGCCGAAATTACACAAAGAAGCAAAGCCGTTCCGAAATCAGGACGAATACCAAGAGTATTTGCTGCTGCTAATGCCATTATTGAAATTACAACAGCCGCTCCGGCCATATTTATTGTAGCTCCGAGCGGAATCGATATTGAATAAAGTTCTTCGTCAAGTTTAAGTTTACGGCACAAATTTAGATTTACCGGAATGTTTGCAGCTGAGCTTCTTGTAAAAAATGCAGTCAAACCGCTTTCTTTTAAGCATGTAAAAACTAGCGGATATGGATTTTTACGAAGCGTTACAAAAACTATAAGCGGATTTATAACTAAAGCCACAAATGCCATCGCTACAACTAAAACAATTACAATTCGTAAATATCCTGCAAGTGTACTAAGACCTGTATTATAAACGCTTGTGCAGACAAGACCGAAAATTCCAAAAGGAGCAAGTTGGATTATAAATTGAACGATTTTTGTTGTAGCTTCGCTAAGATCTACAAAAACTTTTTTTGTTTCATTTGTACAAAATCTAAGAGCTATACCGAAACCTACAGCCCAAGCTAAAATTCCCATAAAATTTCCGCTTGAAATTGCGTGCAAAGGATTATCCACGATTTTGAAAAACAGATCTTTTAAAACGACCAGAATATTTACCGGCGCCGTTTTATCGGCTGCAACTACATCGTTTATACTCAAAGTGGTAGGAAATAAAAATGAAAATGCAACCCCGACGCAAGCGGCCAAAAATGTGCCTACTATATAAAGTGTTATGATATATTTTATACCTGTTGCATTGCCGAGTTTTTTTGTCATTATCGAGCTTAAAATAAGTATAAAAACAAGCACAGGAGCAACTGCTTTAAGCGCACCAACAAAAAGATTTCCTAAAATTTCTGCAAAACCTGCAAAACCGTTTAGAAATCCACCGCCGAATTTTTGCGTTAAAATACCTAAAATGGCACCTAAAAACATGCCAACTAAAATTTTCAGGATAAGATTTTTATCCTTATAATTTGCAATTAATTTTTGCATATATGTCATTTTTTTCTCCTTTTGAAAATCTTTTAATTCTATCTAAAAAAACTTTTATAGAAAATAAAAATAGCAAAACTCATTAAAAATTAAATTTAAAATGCTAGAATTATTATTTTAAATTTTAAATTAAAAGGCGAAAATATGTATTTATTCACATCTGAAGTAGTAAGTCCAGGGCATCCTGATAAATGTGCCGATATTATAGCAGATAGCGTAGTTGATGCGACTTTGGCGCTTGATAGAAATGCAAGGATTGCAAGCGAAGTTTTTTTTGCAGGTAACCATATAATAATAGGTGGCGAAATAAAATCTAAAAAAACACTGAATTTTGAACAATATGAGTGCCTGGTAAAAAATACTTTGGAAAAAATCGGCTATTTTGACAATCCTAATTTTACTCGCGAGCAATGTTTACATCCTCAAGATATAGAAGTTCACGTGCTTTTAAATCAACAAAGCGGTGATATAAATCAAGGTGTGGATCAGAATGACGGAGAAATAGGTGCCGGAGATCAAGGTATAATGTTCGGTTTTGCAAGTAATGAAACTTCAAATTTTATGCCTGCTGCAATTACTTATGCAAGAGTTTTGTGTGATAAAGTTTATAAATATGCAAAAGCTCATCCTGACGAACTTGGAGTTGATATAAAAACTCAAGTTACAGTTGATTACGGCAGTAAAAGTAATTTTGAAAATTGTAAACCGCAAAAAATTCATACGATTGTAGTTTCGGCTCCTTGTGTTGAGACTATGAGTATAAAAAATGTTCGTGAGCTGATTGGTGAAATTATAGATAATGCAGGTCTTCCAAAAAAACTTTACGATAAAGAAAAAACCATTATTTATATAAATCCGACAGGAAGATATGTAAATCACTCAAGCTTACATGATAGCGGTGTAACCGGACGTAAACTTATAGTTGACAGTTTTGGTGGATATAGTCCGATAGGCGGCGGTGCACAATCAAGCAAGGATTATACTAAAGTTGATCGTTCCGGTCTTTATGCGGCTAGATACATAGCTAAAAATATCGTAGCGGCAGGGCTTGCTAAAAAATGTATTGTTCAGTTGAGTTATGCAATAGGTGTTGCAAAACCTATTTCAGTCAGTGTAGATACGATGGGAACACAAGTTGTTGATATAGATGATGATATGCTTTCAAATTTTGTTATGAAAAATTTTGCGCTTACACCAAAATGGATAATTTCAAAATTCGGGCTTGATAAACCAAGCGCTGAGACGTTTTTATATTCTAAAGTAGCAGCGAACGGACAAGTCGGTATAAAAGACTATCCGTGGGAAAAACTTGATAGCGTGGAGCTTTTCAAAAATTTAGTAAAAAAAGCGTAGTTTCTACGCTTTTTGCTTAAAAAACAAACTATAAATTCTTTTATAAAATTCCATAAATTTTGAACTTTTTTTAGTATAAATAGCCGAAAAAACTGCTTCAAGTCCGATCTTTTCTTGCAAACTTAAATTTTGCATTTTCATTCCCCCATTAGTTTTTTGATTTTATTCAGCACAAAGCAGATATCATCATTCTCAAGTTCGCAAAGCATTCTAAATACGGCAAGAGCGGCTTGCGGTTTCGTAGTGCCAAGCCTCCAGTCTTGATATGTGCGCATCGAAACTCCAAGTTTTTTTGCCATTGCGGCTTGCGATATTTTTTTGCCCATTTGTTTTGACTCAACGGCATTGTGCAAAATATTAAAAATATCGTTTGTTTCAACCATGTGCAAATTATACATTTGTTTTCGTTAAAGATACATAAAATTGTTTAAAGTATACAATTTTTTGTATTATGTATAATTAAAAATGTTTAAAACATAACAAAAATTTCGCTAATTATACGTAATTTTGTATAAAACAAACATTAAATTATACAAAATTTTCATACAATGATAAAGACAAATTTTGTTAAAAATGCGGTATTTTTTAGTTTTTACTTTAAACGTTTTAAAATTTAAAATTTTATATAATCAAAACAAAAAATTTAAGGTAAATTTTGGAAAACGAAAAATTTTTAAGCGAACAAATTTTGACTTATCTTGGAAATAAACGCGCACTTTTGGATTTTATCGGCGAGGGCGTTGAATTCGTAAAAAAAGAGCTGAAAAAAGAAAAACTGTTTTGTGCGGATCTTTTTTCAGGATCAGGCATCGTAGCCAGATTTTTAAAGGCGAATAGTGAATTTTTAATTGCCAACGATTTGGAAACTTATTCAAAAATTACAAATGAATGTTATTTAAGTAATATTTCGGCTGATTTATTGAGTGAAATTTCAAAAATTCGCACTGAAATTTTAAATAAAGTTTATAAAAATTTAACTCCAGGTTTTATAACCGAACTTTATGCGCCGAAAAACGACAAAAATATAATGCCCGAAGAGCGCGTTTTTTATACTCATAAAAATGCTGTTTTTATCGACAGCGCGCGCCGCGAAATTTCTAAAATTTCACCTGAAATGCAAAAATTTTTCATTGCGCCTTTACTTTATGAAGCAAGCACTCACGCCAATACAAGCGGTGTTTTTAAAGGTTTTTATAAAAATAAAAAAGGTATCGGACAGTTCGGTGGCGAAGGCAGAAATGCTTTAAAGAGAATTTTAGGAGATATTTCGTTGCCGCTTCCTGTTTTTTCAAATTTTTCCGTGCCTTTTTCAGTAGAGCAGAAAGATGCGAATAAACTTGCAGGCGAGCTTGAAAATTGCGATATTTGTTATCTTGATCCACCTTACAATCAGCATCCTTACGGATCGAACTATTTTATGTTGAATTTAATCGCAAAATATGAGCGTCCGAACGAAATTTCACAAGTTTCAGGTATTGCACAAGGTTGGAACAAATCTGTTTATAATAAAAAAACGCGTGCGGCCGAGGCGTTTTTCGATCTTATTTCAAAGCTGAAAGCAAAATTTGTGCTGATTTCGTTTAACAATGAGGGCTTTATCGATAAAAGCGAGTTCATTAAAAATCTTGAAAAATTTGGAAAACTTAATATTTTAGAAAAAAAATACAATACATTTCGCGGAAGCAGAAATTTAAATAACAGAAAAATTTATGTGACTGAAATTTTATACATTTTAAAGAAAAACTAAAAATTTAACATAAATTTGAATTCAAATAAAATTTATCTTATTTGATTTATAATATATTCTTAATGAATGTTATTAAAAATTATAAATATCAAGGAGATTAAAATGGCGACAGAAATTTCGGTGGATAAAAAAACTATAGAAGAATTTTTAAAAGATGCTCAAAAAAAGCCTTTTTTAATTCCTGAATATCAAAGGCAGTATTCCTGGGAAAAAGAGCATGTAGTTACTCTTTTTGAAGATTTAACGGATTTTACAGAAAGAAAAATGGTTTTAAAAAACAATGAAAGCTATTTTTTAGGCGTTATAGTGTATTTTGAAAATAACGGGCAACGTGAGATTATAGATGGACAACAACGTATAACATCTCTTTTGCTATTTTTGAGAGCTATTTATTCAAAACTTAATGAAAATATACAAAAAAATGTTAAAGAAGAAAATTTCATTAAACTTATAGAGCCTCTTATTTGGAAACAAAATGAACTTACAGGAAAAGTAAATAAAAATAAAATTTTAATAGATTCAAAAGTCGTTATAGCACAGGATAATGATACATTTCATCGTATATTGAAAACTGCGGAATTGGATTATAAAGCTAAGGATCGCTATAGCAAAAATTTTATCGAGTTTGCAAGGCTTTTTGATGATTATTGTAAGACAAAACCTATGAGAGTTTATAATTTTATTAACAATATTTTACGACACACGATTGTTTTGCCGATTAAAGCCGATAATCAGGAAACCGCACTTACTATTTTTTCTACATTAAATGACAGAGGTCTTAGCTTAAATGATGCAGATATATTTAAAGCTCAAATTTATAACTCTATAAAAAATGAAACCGATAAAGCCGATTTTATAGATAAATGGAAGGATTTGGAACAAAAAGCAAATAAAAACGGCGAAAAAATGACCGGTTTATTCTATAATTATATGTTTCTTTTAAGAGCTAAAAAAGATGATAAAGATACGACTACGCCACAACTTCGCAGGTATTTATCCAAAGATAAATATGAAGTCATAAAAGATAAATCATTATTGTCAAATCTGAATGAAATTTTAAAGATTACATCGTTTTCTAAAAATTTCAGTGATATCAATGATGAGACTTGGAAAGAAAATGTAAAAATTAAACAGATATTTAATTTACTTAATCTGATCGGTAATGAATGGTGGAAATATCCTTGTATAATATATTATTTAACACATAAAAATAAAAAATCATTTGAGCTTGATTATCTAAAATTTTTGCGTCGTTTATACGTTGAAATTTTTATGCGTTATAGCATTGAGCATGCTATAAATTCGTTAAAATTTCCAATTTTAAAACTAAACATACAAATACTTAAAAGTATGAAACCTAAATTTGAATTTAAAGAAATTTCAGATGTTGAAAATAAAATTTTGAAAGATAGAATAAAAAATCCGCACAATAATTTAAGATATTCTTTGGTAGTTTTTATAGCATATTTAAAACAAAACGAATTATTGCCGTTTGACTTTGAGCTTGAGCATATTTTTCCTAGAAAATGGGATAATAATTATTTGGCAAATACGTTGGGCTTTACGGATGAAAAAGTAAAAGAGTGCATTTGGAATATAGGAAATTTAACACCTTTAGAAAAAAAATTGAATATCAGAGCTGGTAACGGATACTTTAGTCAAAAAATAAAAGAATATCAAAAATCTAAAGTAAAAATAACAAACGAAATAGCCGATAATTTTACGGATTTTACTCCGGAGGATATTATTGCAAGAAATAAAGAACTTGTAAAATCGGTAATATGTAAATTTAATGAGTGGAAAGAAGAATATGAAAATTAAAAATCAATAAATGGCGCTTTTGTGCGCTCCAACTCATTTTTACAAACTGAAATCGTCATTCCGTAATTTGTAATTGCGACGCCTGCGTCTTTGACGTTTTTGATACGAGAAATCATTGCTTTGCGGTTTAACATACACGCTCCGCAATGAATAACAAGTTTAAAAATTTTTAAATTATCAGGAAAATCGTTACCGACGCAGTATGAAATTTTAGGTTTGAAGCCAAGAAATTTTTCAAGCATTTTTGGAATTTTAACTCTTGCAATATCGCCGTCTTTTGCATTGTGCGAGCAAGCTTCAGAAATTAAAATTTCATCGTTTTTTCTTAAAGACGAGATTATATTCGCGCCATTTAAAAGTTCTGTAAAATCACCTTTAAATTCGGCAAAAATCATTGAAAAAGTTGTGATTTTTTGTGTTTTAGGTAAAATTTGCAGGCATTCTTCAAGACATTGTGAATCGCAAATTACTGAATCCGGCGGCGTTTTTAAACTATCTAAAGTATGTGGAATTTCATTCGTTTGAGCTGTAATTGCTATCGCGTTTTTGTTTAAAATCGCTCTTATACTTTGAACTTGCGGAGTTATTAAACGACCTTTCGTGGCTTCATCATCAATAGGAGTTACAAGCAAAACTATCACCTTTTTTATTAAATTTTCTAAAAGTTTCGGTTCATTTTCAGGTTTAAAATGCGTATTTATCTCATTTACAAGTTTTTCCTTATCATCTGAATTAACGGCATTTATACTTATATAATCACCTTTATTTGCCAAAAATTCTACAAAATTCTAATCTTTTTTTAAATTCATTGCAAACAATTAAAAATTTTAATTTTTTACTTATGCAAAAATTTAAAATTTTATCTTCAATTTCATCCTAAATGCCGTTTTTAACGACAATTAGAGCAAAATTTATTTTTTAGCATTTTTTGCTCCCGTTTTTTTGCCAAGTGCATCCGTATCGCAAAATCAGGCAGTATCGATAAGAGTTACTGCACTTAAATTTTCAAACTCTACCGCTTTTTTCAGGATCTGTTGTGGTTTCTGCAAAACTTGATGTAATGGCTGTGTTTTGACCGCTTAAAAGATTTAAAATAGTTGATTTTCCGACATTTGTACGTCCGAAAATTCCTATAAATGTTCTAAGAGAATTTGGAGTTTGTATTAACTTTCATTTGAGAAAATCTTACGCTGTCGCCATTTTCAGGCGATATATCATTTCCAATTTCACGCAGCATTTTTTAAAATTTATATAAATTTTAAGCGGTGTGGCATTGATTTTAAATTTATAAAGTTCATGATATCTGGCATTTGTGATAGACGGCATAATAACGTTTGCGCCGCTTTGTTAGGCTTTTTTACGTCCGTTTTTTTTGGATCTATACTTTCTTGCTATAGTTGTCTGAATATTTATTTTAGGCAGCAAAAGCCTGGCTAAAGCGTTTATTTTAAAAGTCAAATTTTTATTTGCAATTCTGTAAAGGCATATTTGGAGCCGGCATAAAAGAACCTATTCCAAGCATATTAAAATCAATTTTAAGTAGATTTCTCATCATTATGATAAATCTATCCATTGCTAAAAACACAAAACCTAAAAAATTTATAGTAAAAACAACAGCCACTGCGATATGTAAATCCATAAGCAACTTTAAAATTTCATTATCTGCAAGTTTAAAATATATAATAATGCCGCTTATTGCTAAAAACATCCAACTTACTAAATTTACATTGTGAAATATCTTTTTCCGATACAGGAAATTTCAAAACTTTATCCATGATGATATCTACATAATTTGTATGCAAAAGCTCTTCTATAACTTCGCCCATAGGTTCACTTTTTAAATCCTTATAGACTTTCATGCAAGCTTGAATTTTGATTAGAAGCGGTCAAATTCTGTTATTTTTTCACCGTAATCTTTTAAAGATATCGGAATAACGGCTTTCGTAATATCTTTTTCATATCCTCTTACAGGCGTAATATCAGGATCTTTCATCTCTTTTCCTGTAAGTATCGCATAAGCCGTGTGAAGTGCCGTTTTCATAACACCGCCGCTATTTCCGAAAATCGTAGCGCCGCCTTGTATATACATTCATAATATCGTTATTTTTTGTTTCAAGAAGTTCTAACGGATTTATAACCCTTACGTCTGAAAATTTCTGCTTTTTCAAATGCACTATAAAGCTTATTTATTGTAAAATCGCCCGTATTCCCTCCAAATCCTCTGCTATAGAAACTCTAACGGCAGGTGATGGATGAACTACTGCAAAACTTTTCGGATCATCAAGATGTTTTAAAATTTTATCAACGAAGCTCATCTGTTCTATTGCTCCAAACGGACAGTTTATTAAGCATTGGCCGCAATTTACGCATTTATTTATACTGATTTTATGTGCAATTCCAAGCAAACCTTCTATCGCTTCCGAGGACAAAATCTCGTACATGTATCGCAACCCGCGTAGTTTTTTTGATTGATTTTAATAATACCTCGAAGTTCACCATTTCTGTGCGTTTCTTCAAACTCATTTAAGCATTTGCAGGAGGAGAAAAAGTCTTAATTTTTGTTGTTGTTCCAAGCATTTTTATACCTTTATTTAAATATTAAAATTTTGATTTAATTATTTAATTTGTAAAAAATTTTTAAGAATAAAATTATTTATATTTTTTATATATTAAGAATGTTTTTTAGCATTATAAAATTTTATAGTAATTGGTAAAATTTAAAATTTCATCGCTGTATTACGTATTTTAAGAAAATTTTAGCTACAATACAAAATTTTTATAGGAAAAATTGATGTTTGGTATAAGTTTTACGGAATTTTTTATTATTGCTGTTGTTGCTGTAATTGCTCTTGGGCCTGAAAAACTTCCAAAAGCGATGGTCGAAATCGCTAAATTTTTCAAATTTTTTACAAAAGCGATGAATGATGCGAAACAAAGTTTTGAGCAGGAAATTAAAATCGCCGAATTAAAAGATGAAGCTGCAAAATATAAAGAAAGTCTTACCAAAACCGGCGAGAACATACGCAAAAAGCTGACTTTCGAAGAACTTGACGAAATTAAAAAAAATATAAGTTCGAGCGCTCAAAAATTAAATGAGAGTTTTAACGATATAAAAAGCGAAATTTCAGAAAATAAAATTTCAAAAAAAGATGAAGATTTATCTGAAAATTTACAAAATTATGAAATAAAAACGCAAAATTCTAGCCCGAAAGAAACAAAAGAGAGCAAAGATGTTTGAAGAATTAAAACCGCATATTATTGAACTTAGAAAACGTCTTGTGATTTGTGTAGTTGCGCTTTTAGTTGTTTTTATCGCTACTTTCAGCTTTTGGAAAGAAATTTTGGATTTTGTGCTGATGCCTTTGAAAGAAGTTTTGCCTGAACAAAGCAATGTCGTATTTACGCAACTTGCAGAGGCGTTTTTTACCGCGATTAAAGTTTCATTTTTTGCCAGTTTGCTTATTTCGGCACCGATTATTTTTTGGCAATTTTGGCTTTTTGTGGCGCCTGGACTTTATGATAATGAAAAAAAATACGTCTTGCCGTTTGTTTTTTTTGCTTCAATAATGTTTTTTTTAGGTGCTGCATTTTGCTATTTTTTTGTAATTCCGGTCGCATTTAAATTTTTGATTACATTTGGCGGTGAAGTTGCCACTGCAATGCCTAAAATAGATGAATATGTAGGTTTTTTTACAAAGCTTATAATCGCTTTCGGAATAAGTTTCGAACTTCCTGTTATCACATTTTTTTTAGCAAAAATAGGGCTTATTACAAATAAAAGTTTGAGTGAATTTTTTCGCTACGCCATTGTAGTTATTTTCATTTTTGCGGCGATAATGACACCGCCCGATGTTCTTAGCCAGTTTATGCTTGCAGTGCCGCTTATCGCATTGTACGCGTTGTCGATTTTTATCGCCAAGTGCGTAAATCCATATAAAGAAGTTAATGTTGATTGATTTAGATTTGGTTGAAAGTTATGATTATGAGTTGCCGCGAGAGCTTATTGCAAACGCTCCTGTAATGCCGAAAGAAGCCGCTCGTTTGCTTGTTTATAACCGTGCAAACGGCGAAATTTCGCATTTGCATTTTGGTGATTTGGCTGAAATTTTACCGGATTGTGCGATTATTTTTAATGACACAAAGGTCATAAAAGCCAGAATTTTCGGACATAAAGATAGCGGCGGCAAAATAGAACTTTTATTAAATTCTCCATTAGGCGAAGGTAAATTCAGTGTCTATGTACGCGGAAGCGTAAAAATAGGCGCTATTCTGGAATTTGATAAAAATTTAAAAGCTGAAATTTTAGAGCTTTTTGATGACGGGCTGAGGGTTGCCCGTTTTTCTCAAAATTCTCATATTTTAGAAACGCACGAACTATTCAAAATTTTGGATGAAATAGGACACGTTCCGCTTCCTCCGTATATAAAAAGAGCGGATACAAAAGATGATGAAAGTTGGTATCAAACTATTTTTGCAAAAAATGAAGGCGCTGTTGCAGCTCCGACTGCAAGCTTGCATTTTAGTGATGAAATGCTTGCTGATTTGAAAGCAAAACACGATATTTATTATCTTACTCTTCATGTCGGGGCAGGGACTTTTAAACCTGTAGAAGTTGCAAATATCAAAGATCATAAAATGCATGGCGAATATTATTCGATACCTGAGCGCACGGCAAAGCTTTTGGATAGCGAACGTGAAATTTTAGGTGTCGGTACAACATGTACAAGAACAATTGAATCTTATGCGCGCACGCATAAGATTGGCGGTATTTGCGAACTTTTCCTACATCCGAACAATCCGCCGATTCGTCAAAATCATCTGCTTACAAATTTCCACTTACCGAAATCTACATTGATTATGTTAGTTGCGAGTTTTATCGGGCTTGAAAAAACACTTGAGCTTTATAAAATTGCAGTTGAGAAAAAATATCGTTTCTATTCATACGGAGACGGAATGCTGATATTATAGATTTACGTATTGTTTTGCGTAAAATTTCAAGATAAATTTCACTAATTACTGCGCCGAATTTTTGTGTAAAAATATTAAGTTTTGTCGCTTTTTATATGATTTTCGGTACATTGTTTAAATTTACTCAGTTAAAATTTTACATTTTAATTTTTTTTTAGGATGTAATCATAAAAATTTCAGACCAAAAATAAAACCGCGATTGCAAGAATTCCAAATAAAATTCCGGCTGCATTTATCTTGGAAATTTTTTCTTTAAAAGCTAAAATTCCGACAAAAACGCTAAAAATTATTACGCCGATGTTCATTGCAATAAATACAAGAGATGGATTTTGACTGAAACTTTGATGAGCTTTTATATAGAAAATTATGTTGCAAAAATTGAAAATTCCAAGCATTATTCCGTAGCTTGAACTTTTAATATCAAATTTTGTATTTTTTGAAAACAAATAAGCAAACATAATTAAACCGGCCATTAAAAAAGAAATTAAAAGTGTTGATGAAAATTCGCCGCCGAGTTTGGAAATTTCTTTAAATAAAATATCGCAAAATCCATAAACCAACCAAACTGAAAATAGATAAAATCCGCCTTTAAAACCTGTTTTTGTATCGCTGCTTTTATAAACCAGACAAAAAAGCGAAATGAAAGCTAAAATGACGCCCAAAACCTTAAAAGCGTTGAGTTTTTCGGAAAAAATCGTAAAAGCGGCGATGATCGCTAAAAATAACGATAGCCTTTGAGCCGCGTCAGCTCTTACGATTCCTGCGTATTTTACCGCTTTTGCCATTATTATAAATCCGCTTGGAAGCAGTATTCCAAGAATTAAGAAAAGAGTGCTGAAAGATAGATTAATGCTATTAAAATCAGGTTTAAAAAACAGTGCGCAAAGTAAGCTTGCGCTTATATAATTAAATGCTACGGCTTTTCTTGCGTCTATATTTTTGAAATTCATAATTTTTAAAATTGCACTCACAAAAACGCTGGAAATTATGGCTAAAAATAGATATTTCACAATATACCTTCTTAAAAGTTTTAGAAATTATAATCAAAAAAAATTAGATTTTGCTAATTTTTGTATTTATGATTTTTTATCGGTGAAATGCATTTTTTTGATTATCGAAATTATACGGGCAGTTTTTAATACGTTGCTGATAAATTTTTATTTTTACAGGTTGCTTTAAAATTCAGCAGTTTCAACCCGATTTATAATAAAATATCTTTAATTTATGATTTCAATGATAACAGACGGTTTTTTCCAAAAAGCGCAAATATATCGACTACTTTTTAATTGTAAAAATGTCTAAAAATTTTGTCAAATCGACATTGTTTTTTAAAACGTCAAAAATTTCCCTTTTAAATGATGACGGATTATTTTCGTTGTCTTTAAATTCAAAAATATCATCTATCCAACAACCGTCAATGATTTTCAATCCATAATATTCATCATCAGCATTGTTTTTGTTTATATCATATGAACATATAACTTTAAGTATTAATTTTGTGTCATTAAATTTAACCGAAATATAGTCATTATCAAGTTGCGTAATTTTTACTTCATCCACACTTTCCAAAATTTCATCTATAGGATACATCGGATCATATCCGTCGACGGTAGTTACAGATATTAAATCGAATAGAAAGTTAAACTCAGGTGAATAAAAAATTTCATATGTATTTTTATTATTGATTTTACAGTCGTAAACATATTTTATAAATTCAACTTTCATATTCTCAGGTTTTGCATTTCTATAATCATATTTTTCAGCATTTAAAAAGTTGGTGCTTAACATCAAAATAAATAAAAAAACCTGAATTTTTCTCATAATCTTTTCCTTTTAGTTAAATCGGAAGTATTATATCAAAATCTACTTTTTTATAAAATTTCTAAAATTTTATTTGATATCGTTTATGTTTTTTACAGTACTTTAAATTATAAAACTTGAAAACTTTATGCAAATAATAAAATTATAAGAAATCAATTAAGACATAAATCAAATTGAAGTTTTAATAAATTTCAAATTTCGCATTTTTTATTTCCAAAAAGTCGATCATCGCATTTAATATCGCAAAACTTTGCGCGCTCAAAAGCTCTTTTATACCAAAATTCCGCTCTATTAAAAAGCTGTTATTCAAAAGTCTTTGTCTTATCGTGCCTTTTAAAAGATGATTTTTCGGCGTAATCCAGATATCGTTTTGTAAAATTGCGATATTTGCAATTGTCGTGTCTGTTAAAATTCCATTTTTTCCTATTAAAACATCATCGTTAGCGCCTCTTTGAGCGAAAATTTCATCCAAGGCGTTTCTATCTAAAAATTTGCGTTCGTAATTCACATCGCTTTTTAAAATTTTAAAGTTTTTTAATTTTTGCGTTTTATAAGAAAACAGCGAACAGTCTATCAAATCGCCGTTTTTCATAGCATCCTGAACTTTTTTAAAAGCTTTATGATAAATTTTAAATTTAATCGGGAATTTTTTAAGCTTGTATGAAATTTTGCCTTTAAATTTCGCATCAAATTTAAATTTCAAGCCCAGTTTTTTAGCTTCCGAAATTTCGCAAACTATATCTTTTTTTGGCTATCATAAACTCAAAAGCGCAATAAACGGAGTGTTTGTTTGACAAAAACGGTTTATTTCAGCGGTTTTGTTCTGTTATTTTTTATTTTATGTTTTTAAATGATTTAGAATTTTAAAATATAATTTAATAAAATTTTTAAAAAGGAAAACAATGAAAAAAATTATTTTTGTTTCAGCAGCGCTTGCAGTAAGTTTAAATGCCGCTACAAATGAGGAAATTTTGAGACTTTACTCAGGTGCGCCTAAAGATATAAAAATTGAAATCACAGATAGAAAAGCTGTAGACGGTTTGGACGGTTTCGAAGCTGTTGTACTTAAAATGTCACAAGGCGATATGTCTCAAGAAGATATTGCATTTACAAAAGATAATCTTTTTATTCCTGATTTGGTAAATGTAAAAACAGGAATGAGTTATAAAGATCAAATCAGACAAACTCGTGTATATAGTTTGCTTGCAGACGTTTATCCGAAAGAGGAAGCTAAAAATATCATAAAACTTGGAAATGATGCTAAAAAACCTACTTTAGTTATTTTTACAGATGCAGAATGTCCATATTGCCGCAAAGAGATGGAAAAAGCCGAAGACAGACTTAAAACTCACAATCTTGAAATCGTTATGACATCAGTTCATGGTGAGAGCGGTAATGTAAAAAGCGCTTTAATTTATAAAGAAACGGCTAAAGTTAAAAGTGATGATGAAAAATTAAAAGTACTTCATAAATATTATAATATGACCGAAAAAGGCGATAAAAGTAAAGTAAGCGATGCTGAGTTTAAAGCGGCTGAAGATCTTGCTAAAAAATACCAAAGCAATGGAATAAACGGTGTTCCGTTTATCGTAGAAAAAGATAAAATTTCTAAATAATTTTTAAGAGCTGAAATTTTCAGCTCTTAACCGTTTTTAAAACTTCTAATTTTTATAATAATACAGTAATTTTTATTTGTTATTTAACCCAAAATTTTGCAATGATTTAAAATGAAAAGTCGAAATTTATAAATTTCAATGCACCTGAAATTTATAAATTTTTATTCCACATATGGCAAAAAATCGCTGTATCCAAGCTCATTCATTTTTTCAAGCGGGATAAATTTTAAACTTGCGCCGTTTATACAATACCTAAGTCCGCCTTTTTCTTTAATTCCGTCGTCAAAAACATGTCCTAGATGAGAGTTCGCAAGTTTTGAGCGAACTTCCGTACGTATCATAGAATGAGAAGTGTCGTTAAAATAATTCATAACATCCGTGGTAATTGGCTTTGAAAAGCTTGGCCAACCACATCCGGCGTCAAATTTATCCTTTGAGCTGAAAAGCGGCTCTCCACTTACGATATCTACATAAATTCCAGGTTTGAAATTTTTATCAAGTTCGCTGCTGAAAGGTTTTTCTGTAGCCGCATTTTGTGTAACCTGATATGAAATTTCATCTAAATTTTTAATTTCGGCATTACCTGGTTTTCTAAAATTTTGTTCATAAAGCGGTTTGTTAGCTTTGGTTAAATCAATATGGCAGTATCCATCAGGATTTTTTTGCAGATATTTTTGATGATACTCTTCCGCAACTATAAAATTTCGCAAAGGTGCAATCTCTATGGCAAATTTTTCTTTAAACTTTTTTTGTTTGTTTTCGAAAAATTTTTTTATTTTTTTGCCTGTTTTTTCATCATTAAAATAAACGCCGGTGCGGTATTGTATGCCTTTGTCATTTCCTTGACGATTTAATGAAAAAGGATCTATTATGCTAAAAAATCGCTCTAAAATTTCAGCCAAATCTATTTTGTTCGTATCGAAAATTATATGCAATGTTTCGGCGTGTCCGGTTTTTGAAACTTCATAATAACTTGTTTTATCGGTGTTTCCATTTGCATATCCGACTTCAGTTTTATTTATGCCTTCTACTTTGTCAAAATATCCTTGCATTCCCCAAAAGCAGCCGCCAGCCAAATAAATTTCATTTAAATTTTGCATTTTTTCTCCGTTTGCCGTTACAAAAAATAAAAAGAAAATTAAAAACTTTAAAATTTTCATTATGCGTTTACTAATTTACCCAATACGTATTGCTCCAAATCACGCTTTGGAATGTCGTTTTTCAAAGCTTCGTCGTAGATTTTTTCGACAGTTTCGCTGTATTTTTCATAAGCAAAATAAGGAAAATGATTTGCCCATGCTTTTTTAATCAGCTCTCTTGTAAGTTCGCGCCTTGCCCAAGCTTTAAATATGTCAAAACAGATAAACACGGCGCTTGTAAAAATTACAGCCGCGATTATTGAAAAGTGAAAATTTATCTTTTCAAAAATGTGATGAGATATCGCTATAAGCGGTATTAAAATAGCTATGCAGATAATTGCGAAAATAATATAACTTCGACCGTATAAAAATTTAAAATTAAGTTTGCTTGGATCAACCAGCATTCCTTCGTTAAAAGTTGCATTTGCTTCCAGTAAATCTCTTAAAAGTACAGGTTTTTTTGATACGACAAACATATTTTTTATCATTTTTTCTTTTAATTTAGAGCACATTTTTTGTTTCCTTTTTTCAGCGTATTATACAAAAATATCATTTAATAAATTTTAATTTAACCGTTTTTGCGCTAAAATCACGCAAATTTTAAGGAGAAGAAATGTTGAATGGAATTGTATATATAAATGGTAAATTTTGTGATGCAAATGAAGCCAAAATAAGCCCGTTTGATCGCGGTTTTATTTTTGGAGACGGAATTTATGAAGTAGTGCCTGTAGTAAATAGCAGACTTGTGGACAGGCTTGATTTTTGGGAGCGTTTTGAGAGAAGTTTAAAATCAATAGAGCTTAAGCTTCCTTTGAGTCGCGAAAAATATGAAGCTATGTTTTATGAACTTATAAAACGCAACAACATTAAAGAAGGAGCCGTCTATACTGAGATTTCCAGAGGCGCAGCGATGAGAGATTTTGATTTTCCGGTCGGACTTACTCCTACTTGTTTCGCTTTTGCTTATGAAAAAAATATTTTTGATAATCCATATGCAAAAACGGGTATTGAAATCGTAAGTTTGCCTGATATTCGCTGGAAAAGACGAGACATCAAATCGGTTTCGCTTCTTGCTCAATGTATTACAAAACACGAAGCTCATAAGCGTGGCGCTTTTGAATGTTTTATGACAGAAAACGGTTATGTAACCGAGTGCAGCAGTTCGAGTGCATTTATCATAAAAAATGGTGTTTTGATAACTAAACCGCTTTCGAATGAAATTTTACCTGGAATCAGAAGAAAAGTGATTTTAGGCTTTGCAAACGAAGCTGGACTTAAAATCAATGAAAGAAATTTTACTATGGATGAAGTTTATGAAGCGGATGAAGCTTTTATAAGTGCGGCTACGCTTATGCTTCTTCCTGTTGTAAAGGCGGACGGAAAGAAAATCGGCGGCGGAAAAATCGGAAAATTTGTGCCGAAACTTCGCGAAATGTATGCAAATCATCTTAAAAAAGAAGCCGGAATTTTATAAAATTTAACTTTTTTAATTCAGATTTGAACGGCGGCGGAAAAAGCCCCGCCGTTTTAATGAACTATAAAAATTTAAATCTTTTTTTTCTTGTAATAAATCAAAATAAATTATGCATGTTTATAAAATTTAGGCTTTATTGTTGTCAAAATTTTTTAAAATATTGCAAACAGTAATTTAAAGACGATAAAATTTATAAATAAAAATAAAATTTACAGAACTGATTAAAATATAAAAATCGCTTCGCCTATAAATTTTATATTATTATGAAAAATTTTTAAACGGATACGGCAATGTTTTAAATTTTTACTCATACAAAATTCATTTTTACTTTTTATAAAATTTTGCGCTCATCGATCTATAAATTTTATTTTCCGTTTCTAAAACAGTATAATATTGCGATATCAATGAAATTTTAGCATCAATTGCTGCCGTATCAGCTTCTAAATAATCTTTCAGCTCGACTCTCCCTGCGTCATATTTTGCGTTGTAAATTTCAGCAATTTTTGCCGCATTTTCGTAATTTTTCTTTAAATTCTGCAAGTTATTAAGTGAAATTTCATAAATTTCATATAAATTTCTTACTTCATTTACGGCTTCGCTTAATGCCTTTTCGTATTTTTTTACATTTATTTCAAAATCGATTTGTGAAATTCTAAGACGTGATTTCAGTCTGGAATAGTCCAAAAATGGTAAGTTTATACTTACATTTCCACCAAAAAAGTTTAGTTTAAAAGCATCTTTAAATTTTTCGTCGTTGCTGCTAAGACTTGCCCCAAAACTTACATTCGGGAAAAATTCCAGTTGCGAAACTCTGTAATCGTAAAAGCTTGCATTTATTCTTGAAATCGCAGCCCTTAAATCAGGACGATTCGAAAGCGCTATATAAGGCACACTCATATCTACGCCAAGAAATTTTATATTTTCTATTTGCGAAACGGGCGTTAAAAATTCGCTGTCGTTTCCAAGTAAATTTCGTAAAAAAAGTTCATTATTTTTTAGTTGAGATATTAAAGAAAGTTTTTTGTTTTGCAGGTTTAAAAGCGCGTTTTCTGTTTGTTTCAGCTCCAACGGCTCACTTTTTCCGTATGCGACTTTTATATTGATAATCTCATTTAGTTTTTCATAGCTTTTTATATTGCGTTCCGTGAAATTTAGTGCCTCATTTAAATAAATTTCTTTGAAATATCCGCTTACGGCTGAGTTTATAAGTGTAAGTTTCAGGCTTTGCAAATCAAATTCGTCGGCAGTTGCAAGCCAGTCGCTTGCATACTTTCTGCTTAAAATTTTACCTAATAAATCAACTTCGTAGTTTACTCCGACTTTTGCCTGATATTTTTTTCTGAAATTATCATTTGCTGATATGTCACGGTTTGTCGTAAAATCCGCACCTGCGTTTAAAGTCGGAAATAAATCGGCTGAGATGAGCCCTGCGTTTTCATAAGCGCGCGCTAAATTTAAGGAAGCGATTTTAAAATCGATATTATTTTTTAAAACTTCCTCTACAAGCTCATTTAATTGATTTTGATTATAAAGTTTATACCATTTTTTTTCAAGTCTGAAAGTTTCGTTTTCATCTTTAAAATTTTTGTTTGGTTCATAATTCAGTGCATTTTTTGTAGAACAGGCACTTAAAAAAACAATCAAAAAAATTATTATAAAATTTCTCATTTTTTTACTCCTGTGAAAGTTAATGAATTGAAAGCGGCACCGAAACTGAGTGCGATTATAATTCCAAGCACTCCGCCGATCGAGCAAAGCAGAATCGCTTCTATCAAAAACTGCTCTAAAATATTTGATTCTTTTGCGCCTATCGCCATTCTTACGCCGATTTCTTTAGTGCGCTCCGTTACACTTACAAGCATTATATTCATTACGCCGATTCCACCTACTATCAGTGAAATAACGGCTATTGATGAAATAAGAAGTCTCATCGTTCCCATTGTACTTTCTATTGTCTCTTTTATGGTGTCGGAGTTTCTGGTGTGAAAATCTTTTATTATGTGACGTTTTGTAAGGATTGCCGTGATACTGTCTTCAGCCGTTTTTGTACTGACATTATCAGAGATTTTTACAGTAATTGAGCTGATATCACGGTTTCCGCTGATTTTATTCATCACGGTTGTATAAGGTGCGTAAATTTTTAATCTGTCTTGCGAACTGAATTTTTCATTTTCCGCCGTGCCTATTATTAGAAGCGGTCTGTTCTTAAAAAGTAAAATTTTGCCTATCGGATCCGTGTTTGCAAAAAATGTATCAACGGTATTTTGATCTATAATTACAACTGAAGCCGAATTTTTTATGTCGTCATCGGTAAAATTTCGTCCACTTTGAAGTTCTACGCTTCTTATAGCGAGAGAATTCGCGCCTCCGCCGCTAAGAATGCCGTTTGAGCTGAGATTTGCGTAAGCTATAAGTCCGTTTGCACTTGTATTTGGTGTGGAATAGTCAATATAAGGCTGATTTGCAAGCACATTTGAATCTTCTATTGTTAAAGTTTTTATTTTATTAAGTCTTGCGTCGGCTGCGCTTTTTCCAGGCATTATATTTATTGTGTTGGTTCCTATCGCTCTTATTGACGAGATTATTTTTTCTTGCGAGCCTTTGCCTAGCGCCACGACGCAAATTACAGACGAAATTCCTATTATTATTCCAAGCATGGTTAAAACAGATCTGAGTTTGTGTGAAAATATTGCACTTACGGACATTTTAAAGCTTTCTATAAATCTATCTTTATAAGATGAAAAAATATTTTTTTGGACGATTTCTTCGCTTTTTAATTCAAAAATTTCATCGTTCTTTCTTGTGTCGCTTAAAATTTCGCCGTCTTTTATTTCTATGACGCGACTTGCATAACTTGCTACGTGTTTATCGTGAGTTACCATTATTATTGTATGACCTTTTTTGTAAAGATCCGTAAAAATTTGCATTACCGTTTCGCCGCTTTTACTGTCAAGTGCCCCTGTCGGTTCATCGGCTAAAATAATTTCGCCGCCGTTTATTAAAGCTCTTGCAATTGAAACTCGTTGTTGTTGTCCGCCTGAAAGTTTGTTAGGTAAATTTTGCATTTTATCTTTAAGATCAAGCTCATTTAAAATTTCTTTTGCCCTTTTTGTGCGAAATTCAGTGCTTGCACCTGCATAAACAGCCGGTAATGCGACATTTTCAAGTGCATTCATTGAAGATATAAGATTGTATCTTTGAAATACAAAGCCGAATTTTTTGCTTCTTAAATTTGCCAGTTCGTCGCTTGTAAAATGTGCTACATCGCGGTTTTCGATTTTGTATTCACCGCTGCTTGGTGTATCAAGACAGCCTATTATATTCATCAATGTCGATTTTCCGGATCCGCTTTGACCGATTATCGCTACAAATTCGCCTTTATCTATATGTAAATTTATATTTTTTAAAACGTTAATTTGAGAATCGCCTAATGGAAAATTTTTATTTATATTTATTAAATCTATCATCTTACTCTTTCAAATGGCGGTTTTGCTATACTTTTAGAATTTTCATTTTTTATTTGGATTTGATATTATAATTTCATCGTTTTTATTTATACCGCTTAAGATTTGGGTATTTAAATTGTCGCTTATGCCGATTTTTACCATAGTTTTTGTCGGAGTTTTATCTTTTAAAATCCATACGAAGCGCTCATTGTTTTTATCTTTTTGAATGGCTGATGAAGTGATAAAATTTACGTTTTTAGCTTCATTTACTATTATTGTATTTTGCGTTGTCATACCGATTTTTAGGAAACCGTCATTATCATCTACAAGTACTTTGGCATAAAAATAAACAGCTTCATTTGAAGAGCTTGAACCGTTTAAGTTTGTTTTATCGTAACTCCCGTCACTAAGTGATGTAAGAGCCGGATCTATGCTTGAAATTTCAGCTTTTTTTATATCATCAAGTGCCGAAAGTATTGTGTATTCGACATTTTGTCCGACTTTTACGAGCGAGATATCGCCTTCAGAGATTTGCAGACGAATTTCCATTTTTGATAAATCGGCGATTTTTACGATTGTAGGTGTAGTTTGATTCGCATTTACTGTTCGTCCTTCTTCTACAGGAACCGAGACTATAGTGCCATCAAGCGGAGCTGATATTTTTGTATATCCGAGATTTGTTTCGGCGGTATCTAAAGCCAGTTTTGTTTGCTCTATTTGAGCTTGTATCTGTTTTACATTTGCAGCTGAAAGCGCAGCTTCATTCTTAGCGTTTTCAAGTTTTTCTTTTGAAGTGGCATCTTTTTTATAAAGTTTTTGCTCTCTTAAAAACTGTATTTTAGCGTTTTGAGCTTTAATTTCAGCCGCCTTTAAATTAGCCTCATAAATTACAAGTTGTGCTTTTTCTTTTGATATTTCATTTTCCTGTTTTTCTGAATCTATTTGCGCAATCATATCGCCTTTTTTTACGTTGTCACCGACTTTGACGTATAATTTTTTGATTTGACCGCTTACCTGCGCGCCTACATCTACGAGATCTTGAGCATATACTTCGCCGTTTGCAATTACTACGCTTTTTATGTCACCTGATTGCAGTTTTGTAGTTATGAAATTTGGTGTTTCTTCGTCTTTTTTAAATAAGAAAAACCATATCAAAATCAGCGCTAACGCGCAAAATATACAGAATTTTATAAATTTTTTCATATTGGACCTTTTGCTTTTAAAACCGATATTTTATGTAAAAATTTTAAATTTTTGTTAATTACTTTTTTTTGTTAAAATTATCTTAAAGGATTTGATTATGAAAAAATTTTTAATTTTATTTTCTATTTTGATTTTTATAGGTTGCGCTATTTCAAGTAATAAAAACTCAAGAAACACACAAATAAATAATCTTCCTAATTTAACAAAAATAAGAGATATTAATCAAAATTTAGCAAAATTTAAAATAGATGAAGGAAGTTTGGTTTTTGAATATTTGGCTACAGATAAAATTGAAATTTTACCTAATTTGGAAGTACTCGGTAAAGTGGAAGCGGTAAAAAATTTAGATAACAATCAAAGTTTAAGCTTCAAAAATGAGATAGAAAATTTAAAAGATAATTCTAAAATCGAGTTTATAAATGTCGACGATAAATCTTTGAGCGTGGCAAATTTTATTTCAAATAACGGAAATATATGTAAAGATTTTAAGAAAAACGAAAAAATTTCATCTATTTCAGCGATAAATTTAGCAACCGATAAAAAGGGCGAATTTTATACGGTTTATACAAAATCATATATTACAAAGGACGCAGGAATTGAAATTTTCGAACTGAATTTCAGTTATGATATAAATAATAAAGAAAAAATGAATGAAATTTCAAAATGCGCAAATTTTGAAAAAATAGGAGATATCATAAATCCGCAAATTTCGGCTCAAAACACATTTATCAGCAGACTTTGCAATTAAAATATATATGTGAAATTCAGAAGATAAAAAATGATTATTTTGCATATCAGTGATATTCATTACGACAAGGCTCTTTTGTCGGAAATAAAAAATAGAAACTATGACGTGCTTTGTATAAGCGGTGATTTACTTGCAGAACCTGGTTGTACTCCGATTAATGTTCAAATAAATGAAATAATTTCAATTTTAAAAAAGGTAAAAAAACCGCTGTTTATAGCAAGCGGGAATCACGATTTGGACGGCAAATGGCTTAGAAAAATAAAAAAGGCGCATCTTGGCGGAGAAAATGAAAAAATAAAAAATATAAAAATCGGCGTAGTAAATTTCGGCTGCGACGATTTTTCAAAATTTGAAAAATGTGATGTACTTGTAACTCATGTTCCACCTTTTGGTTCAAAAACTGCGATTTGTTCTCAAAGTGGAAATGATCTTGGCGATAAAATTCTTGCAAAAGCGATAAAAAAAGGTCAAATTTCGCCACGTTACATACTTTGCGGGCATATTCATAATCCTATGACAAATTACGAAATATTTGAAAAAATAAATATTTTAAATGCTTCCTGTAAGGCTTATGATATAGATATTCAGGATTTTTTATGAAATTTTATATAAACAAATGTAATCACGGCGACGCAAAATAGCGTAATAATCGTAATTATATGAAGTTGCTCTTTGATAACAGTTTCATTTTCACCGATAAAATATCCAAGACACATCAGCACTAAAATCCAAATAGCTGAACCAAGCGCAGTGTAGAAAATAAATTTATTTATATTCATTTTTGCTAAACCGGCCGGCAAGCTTATATATTGACGGATTCCTGGAATCAAACGGGAATTAAAAATTGAAATTTCGCCATATTTATCAAAAAATGCTTGAAATTTTATAAATTTTTCATTCGTAACGCCTATAAAATTTCCATATTTTTTGATAAACTCGCGTCCGAAAAAACAGCATAAATAGTAATTAAAAATCGCTCCTGCTACACTTCCAAGCACGCCTGATAAAAAAGCGATTATAAAATTCATTTCGCCTTTATAAACCAAATAACCGGCAGGAATCATAGCTACTTCACTAGGAAAAGGAACAAAACTGCTTTCTAAAAACATCATTAAAAAAATACCGATATAGCCCCATTCCGAGACTAACGAAATAATAAAATCAATAAAATCTGAAATCATTTTCTTAACATTTTTTTAAATAAAAGGCCGCAAAATTTGCAGCCTTTTTTATATTATTTTGTAGCATTTGTGTCTGTAAATTGCACATTTGCAGCTTTATAAAGCGCTTCGGCTTTTTCATCAATTTGTTTTTGAAATTTTTGACCTTTGATGTTATTTATGATAGCATTTTTAACGCTTTCAAATGGCAATGTAGAAGCTTTTTTCTCGTCTGTTTTTAAAATTATGTGATAACCGAATTGTGTCTTAACAGGTTGTTTTGTAAGTTCGCCTTTTTTAAGTCCGAATACGGCTTTTTCAAAAGGTTCTACCATTTGACCTTTTTGGAAAAATCCAAGCGCGCCGCCGTTTTGTTTTGTGCCGTTATCTATAGATTTATCAGATGCAATTTTAGCGAATTCTTTGCTTAATTTTTCGCCTTTTAATTTACTTAGTTTTGAGATAATATTTTTAGCTTCTTTTTCTTCTTTTACTAAAATATGCGAAGCGCTGATTTGCTCAGGAATTACAAAGCTTGCATTATTTTCTTCATAAAATTTTTTAGCTTCATCGTCGCTTACATTCACTTTTTTAAATTCATTATCTTGCCAAAGACCGAAAGCTATTCCATCAGCTGCAATATCAAGTCGTTTTTTGTATTCAAGTTCATTTTCTACGCCACTGTTTTTCGCTTCTTTTACAAGTAATTTGTATTTTATTAAATTTTCCAATAGAGCTTTTTTTTGCTCATCATTTATATCTATACCGTTCATATGGTTTTGTTCTAGAAACGGAGTTATGTCTTCATCTGTAATTTTTATATCGCCGGCTGTTGCTAAAACATCGGCATTTAGGCTTATTGCAGCCACCAAAGATAATGTAGAGATTAAAAATTTTCTCATATTTTTTTCCTTTTTCAAAATTTTAAGTTTAGATTATATCAAAAAAATATAAAATTTAAGTATTTTTTATAAATTTTAAATTTAAAAAGCTTTGAAGCAGTTTTTTATTATAATCAAAAATTTATAAAATTTTAAGGGTATAAATGAAAGAAATTTTAATAATAGCCGATGGAAATTTGGCTAAAAATTTTTTAAAACGAGTTTTTAAATTAAAAAATATAATTCATAAATACAGCGTAATTGCTGAAAATGAAGAGAGTTTGCCATCCGAAATAGTAGAAAGCGATATGTTTGAAATTCATTATTTTGATGCTACAAGTCGCGAAAAACTTCGGATAGTGCTCGATAATAAAAAATTCGATCAATGCATAATAATAGATGACAATGAATTTGATACGCGCGTAATTTATGAAAATTTAAAAGCTTTGGCGCCGAAACTTGAACTTTATCTGGTTGATAGACATGGAACTTTTTCAAATTCGGAAAACAAAAAAGACAATCACTTGAAAATTATAAATACGCTTTCAATCACATCGTCAAGATTGATAGGATTTTTACCTGATAGTCCTGTATTTGCCGATAATATCGGACTTGGAAAAGGCGAAATAATGGAAGTGAAAATTCCGGTTGCAAGCAGTTTCTCATATAAAAAAGTCGGTCTTTTAACCAGCGCAAAGTATTCCATACCGATAATTTATCGTCATAGCAATTATATAGTTACAAATTACAATACAACAATTTTACCGAATGATACAATATTGGTCGTCGGCGAAGCAAGCGCTCTTAGAGGCGTTTATAGCGCGATAAAAGAAGAAAACGGACAATTTCCGTCGCCTTTTGGTGTAAATATAGCTTCATTTATTGATATGAATGAGCTTAATGACGAGCAAATTTCGCGTATTATTGACGTTTGTGAAAAACTGAACACTACGCTGAAGAGCCATAAATTTTTCATAAAGGTTATAAATCCTACAATAGGCGAAAGTTTAAATCGTCTAAAAAGTCTTAATAACGATGTTTGCGAGATTATTTTTGATTATAATAATAAAAAAATTACAAATTTTAAAGAGTTGATAGAAAATCATAAAATCGGTTTAATCGTAGCTACAAATGACTTTTTTGAAAATTTTAAAAGTAAAATGTATGAGTTTAATTTGCCTGTTTTAAGTATCGGCGAATATGATATCAGCGAAATTTCAAGAGCTATGATTGTAACAAACGGAGAAAATGTCACCGAAGAGGCAAGCGTTGTTTTTGATGTTGCAAGTCAGCTTAATTTGGATGTTTATCTGTATTTTTTCAATCAAAATTTAAGAAAAGGCGACGAAAGTTTTATAAACAATTATAAAAATCTTGCAAATCTTTTTAAAAATGATTTGCATATTATAAATAAATTGGATAAAAATCCGATTTTGGCGCTTGAAAATGAAGAACGCTTTTTTCAATTTATTCCTTTCAGTGAGAAAATTTTACATAGAAGTCTGGCTTCGAATTTTGCTAAAGATCTTGATTTGATGTATTATAAGTTAAGAAATAATTATCAGCTTTTTATTCCTGTGGATTTTCATTATGAAAACTCTTGAAAAAAAGGCTTAAAATTTGATAAAATTATAAGAAAAAAGAGTGGAAAAAATGCAAGTAAATGTTGATTTGAAAGAAAATTCATACAAAGTTTTTATTGACGAATTTAAAGAGCTTACAATAAAAGGAAATGTGGCGATTATCACAAATCCGAAAGTAGGCGGACTTTGGCTTGAGTTTTTACTTAAAAATCTAAAATGCGATAAAAAGTTTATCATTTCGGTTCCTGACGGCGAAGAGTATAAAAATTTAAATACGATAGAGCAAATTTTAGAGCAGCTTTTTTCCTCAAAATGTGATAGAAAAACAACGTTAATCGCACTTGGTGGAGGTGTTATCAGTGATATGACCGGTTTTGCGGCAAGCATTTTTGAAAGAGGAATTGATTTTATAAATTTTCCGACAACTCTTTTAGCTCAAGTTGATGCGAGTGTAGGTGGGAAAACAGGCGTAAATAATAAATTCGGTAAAAATTTAATCGGCTCTTTTCATCAGCCGAAAGCTGTTTTTTGCGAAAGCGAATTTTTAAATACTCTGCCGCCTAGAGAATTTTCAGCAGGAGTTGCGGAAGCCATAAAAATGGCTGTGATGTTTGATAAAAAATTTTTTGAGTTTTTTGAAAATTCCACTTTGAAAAGTTCCGATGAAATTGCCAAAATGGTGCAAACTTGTGTAAAAATCAAAGCGGATGTTGTGGCAAAAGATGAAAAAGAAACCGGAATTAGGGCTGTGTTAAACTACGGACATACTTTTGCCCATGCAATTGAAAGAATTACAGATTATAAAGAATTTTTGCATGGCGAGGCCGTATCGATCGGCATAAATATGGCAAACAATTTAGCTTTGCGTCTCGGATTTTTAAGTAAAAATGAAGTTTTTAAAATTTCAGAAACTCTTAAAAAATTTAATCTTCCTACAACATTTAAAATTCCGAATGCGGACGAATTTTACGAACTGTTTTTTATGGATAAAAAAACGCAAAATTCAAAAATAAAATTTATTTTAGCCAATTCCATAGGAGAATTTAAAATTTGCACTGATATTCCAAAAGATGTCGTTATGGCTACATTGAAAGACTTTGAATGAGAAAAATTTTATTTTTTATATGCTTGGCAATTTTTGCATTCGGCGAAGGAAATTTCAGCGTAGATGAAGCGGATAAAAATGCAAGCGAAATAAGTGCTAGAAATTTAAATAGAATAATTGAATTAAATGCCAAAATAAAAGCAATCGATGAAAATTTAAAAGGAAATATCTGGATTATAAAATATGCTAATTTCCAAAATTATCAAGAGCTGACGCAAAATGAAATTGAACTTGAAAAAAAGTTAAAAATCGCAAAAACGGATGAAGAAAAAGATAATATTAAAAAACAGATTAAAACGATAAGCGATCAGCTTGCACTTTTGAGCGGATATGAAAATATGCCGTTTTCAAGTATAATTACGATGCCTGAAGTAAATGAAATTTCAAGGATTCACAACCCTTTTGCGATCATCACTAATTTTTCAAATATAAAAAGCCTTGAAAGCAGTAAAAGCGATCAAAAAGATCAACTTGCGCGTCTTATGGGCGTGATAGAAAAATTAAAAGACAAAGAACTTGCGCTAAATGAGATTGCAAAAATTGATCCGAGCGAAGAAAATCAAAAGAATCTTTACAATATACACTATGAAATAAGAGAATTTAATTCGGCTTATCAAATAGGAGCTACTACATATAGCGTTTTTGAGAAAAAAATAGACGAGCAAATTCAAATTTTAAAAAGAGATATAAAAACGCAAGTAAAACGTGCTTTAAATATTGCTATTTTGATATTTGCTACAATTCTAATCGCCTTTTTATTAAAATTTATCGCTAAAAAATATATCAAAAATGATGATAATTTTTACCTTGCAAACAAATTTATAAATGTAATTAATTTTACGCTGATTGTGCTTATTTTAATATTTTCGTATATAGAAAATATGACGTATCTTGTAACGATTTTGGGTTTTGCAAGCGCCGGTTTGGCGATTGCTATGAAAGATATGTTTATGAGTATGCTTGGTTGGTCCGTTATAATCTTCGGCGGCACTTTTAGAGTCGGGGATCGTGTAAGAGTTGAAAAAGACGGAGTTATTTATGTTGGCGATATTATAGATATTTCCGTGCTTCGTATGACGATTTATGAAGATATCACATATCTTTCATGGAAAGAGCATCATAGAGCCGGCAGAATTATATTTATACCGAATAATTATATTTTTACAGAGCTCATTGCAAATTATACGCACAATAGTATGAAAACAGTTTGGGATGGCATTGATATTACGATAACTTTTGACAGCAATCATAAAAAAGCGATGTACATAATAAAAAATATTGCGCGCAAATATTCAAAAGGCTACACCGATATAGCTAAAAAACAAATGGGAAAACTTAGAAGTCAATATAGCATAAAAAATCCGAATGTGGAGCCTAGAATTTTTAGCTTTTTTGAGCCTTACGGAATTCAAATTTCAGTTTGGTATATGACAAATTCTTACGCTACTTTGGGGCTTAGAAGCAATATTTCAAGCGAAATTTTAGAAAGTTTCAGATGCGAACCTGATATCAAAATTGCATATCCAAAGCAAACTTTGTTTTTTAATGAAAAGATACAAGGACCTGTTGATATTGAAAAAATGACTAAAGAGCAACTATTTTGAAAATTTACATAAAAACTTTCGGGTGTCGCACAAATATATATGACAGCGAGCTTATAATGGCTCAAATAGCGCGTTTCGGCGGTGAAATTTGCAAAGATGAAAACTTAGCCGATTTTGTCATAATAAACTCATGCACTGTTACAAATGGCGCTGATAGCGATGTGAGAAATTTTATACATAGAATGAATAAAGCCGGTAAGAAAGTCATAATTACAGGTTGTGCCGCTTTAAATAAAGGCAAAGAATTTTTCGAACGTGGTGAGATATTCGGTGTTTTCGGAATGTCAAATAAAAACCGTATAGCAGAATTTTTAAATAAAGGCGAGCGTTTTTGTGAGCTTGGAAATTTAAATTTTAAAGAAAACGCGCTTTTAAATGATTTTAAAAGTCATACAAAAGCGTTTATAAAAATTCAGGAAGGTTGCGATTTTAATTGCAGTTATTGCATAATTCCAAGCGTACGCGGCAAATCACGCAGCGTAGATGAAAATTTAATCATTGAAGAAGTTAAAAAAATAATCGCCGGCAATCATACTGAAATCGTTTTAACAGGCACAAATATCGGCAGTTATGGCAAAGATAACGGTTCAAGTTTAGGCGAGCTTTTGCAAAAACTGGGCAAAATTTCCGGTTTAAAAAGAATTCGGCTTGGAAGTATTGAACCGTCTCAAATTGATGAAAAATTTCGTGAAATTTTAGATGAACCGTGGCTTGAAAAACATCTTCACATCGCACTTCAACACACTTCCCAAAAAATGCTTACAATAATGCGCCGAAGAAATAAAGCTTTAAAAGATTTAAAACTTTTTAATGAGCTTGCGGAACGCGGATTTGCTCTTGGAACGGATTTTATAGTTGCACATCCCGGTGAAACTGATGAAATTTGGAACGAGGCTTTAATAAATTTTAAAAAATTTCCGCTAACGCATCTGCACGCCTTTATTTTTTCACCAAGGGAAGGCACACATTCGGCAGGCTTAAAAATCGAAACAAACGGAATTGAAGCTAAAAAACGACTTAAAACTTTGCAAAGTATCATTAGAGAAAATAATCTGAAATTTAGGAAAAGCCATTATAATAATCTTTTTGTGCTGGTTGAGCGCAAAAATGGGGAATTTTACGAAGGTTACGATCAGTTTTATAATAAAATTTTTATAAAAAGTTCGCATGAATTAAACAGGAAATTTTTGGAGATTGAAAAATATGAAATTGGAAACGAAGCAAATTTTGCAGAATTTTAAACCGAATAAGCTGAATATTATTCTTATTTTGTCGTTTTTGCTGATTATTTTGCTGATGATTGTTTATTTTAAGGACGATACGATTTTTATTAAACAGAGCGATTATAAAAATTTAATTTCGCAAGAAGGTATATCAAATGCAGATATAACGCTAAAAGATGATGTTTTGTATATTCATTTTAACGGTAGAAATTATGCTATTTTAAAAGATTTGGCGGATATCGATGAACTTGGAAAAATCGCTCTTATAAAAAAAGAACAAAGCGGCGAAGAGATTTCCGTTTTTTCTATTTTATTTATAGTTTTTATATCTATTATTTTGATTTATATGCTTGAGATAATGATTTTACGCAAACGAAACAGGATAATTTCTCAAATCGCCGTCCAAAAAAGCAATACGGAAAATTTCGGTCTTGATATAACTCCTGTAATTTCAAATGTAAAATTTAAAGATGTAGCAGGAATCAGTGAAGTAAAAGATGAACTCATTGAAATTGTCGATTTTTTGAAAAATCCTGAAAAATATAAAAATTTCGGAGTTAAACTTCCAAAAGGCGTTTTAATGATTGGACCTCCGGGAGTCGGAAAAACTCTCATTGCAAAAGCTGTTGCCGGGGAAGCCGGCGTTCCGTTTTTTTATCAAAGCGGAGCAAGTTTTGCCGAAATTTTTGTAGGAGTCGGTGCAAAAAGAGTAAGAGAACTTTTTGCGAAAGCAAAAGCGGTAGCACCTTCAATAATTTTTATCGACGAAATAGATGCTGTCGGTAAAACTCGTGCAAAAGGGCGAAATGATGAGCTTGAAAGTACTTTAAATCAATTGCTGACAGAAATGGACGGATTTAAAGAAAATAACGGAGTGATTGTAATCGCAGCTACAAATAAAGCCGAAATGATTGATACTGCGCTACTTAGAGCAGGAAGATTTGATCGTAGAATTCTTATAGCTTTACCGAATTTTGCCGATAGAGTTGAAATTTTAAAAGTTTATTTAAAAGATAAGAATTTTATCGGTGACGTGACTAAAATAGCCGGAATTTGCGTAGGATTCAGCGGAGCTTCAATAGCAACTCTTGTAAATGAGGCAGCAATCAATGCAATGAGGCGAAATAGCGAAAAAATCGAGCTTAGCGATTTTGAAGCCGTTAAATCGAAAGTGCTTCTAGGTTCTAAAAAAACGATAGCTTTGAGCGATTACGAAAAGGAGATTCAAAGCTATTATCAGGCAAGTAAGGCTTTAACGGCATTCTGGTTTAATGTGGATTTTGAAAAAATCGGACTTTTGGATGAAAAATTTTTAAATTTTGACACGCAAATCGATTCTAAAACCAAAATTATAAATGAAATAAAAGTTTTACTTTCAGGCGTTGCTGGACTTAAAATTTATAAAAACGACGCATTCAGCAATGGAAGTAAAGATATAAAAAAAGCTGCATTTTTGGCTGAAAAAATGATTTTCGATTACGCTATGGGAGATAATTTAATTCCAAATGAACGCGAAATAACCGACATTTTGGAAAATTCTTATAATGAAGTAAGTGAGCTTTTGAAAAATAAAGGAGACGAACTTGCAAAAATTGCAAAACGCATTTTTGTTTATGAATTTGTTGAGTTTAAATTTGTAGGCGATACTCTTTTGGGGGCGAAATGAGCGTTAAAATAGGAATTTTGACAATCAGCGATAGGGCAAGTGCAGGCATTTATACGGATAAAGGCGGCCCTGAAATTAAAAGAATTTTAGACGACTGGCTTACTTGTGAGCATGAATTTTTTTATGAAATTATTCCGGATGATTTTGAACTGGTTAAATCTAAAATTTGCAGTTTTGCAGATAATTTTAATTGCGATTTGATTTTTACTACCGGAGGAACCGGACCTGCCGTGCGCGATATTACGCCTGAGGCTACAGAGGATGTTTGCGATAAAATTTTACCTGGATTTGGCGAACTTATGCGTTTTGAGAGTTTAAAATTTGTTCCTACCGCGATTTTATCAAGACAGACAGCAGGTATAAGAGGAAAAACTTTAATTGTAAATTTGCCAGGGCAGCCAAAAGCTATATTGGAGTGTTTAACTCCTATTTTTCCGGCTATTCCATATTGTGTTGATTTGATTGGCGGCAATTTTATAACTGCCGATGAAACTAAAATTAAAATTTTCCGCCCTAAAAAATAGATTATTTATCAAATATTTTCAAAAAAAATTTATAATCTGATTTATCAGTTAGGAAATGGAGGCGTACTACGATGAGAAAGTTCTATGTGGTTTCAATGGAATATGCGTGTTGTTGCTGTCGAATGCAATACTCCCGGGCAAGTAATATGGCAGGGTGCTTCGACATGTGTTGTGCTGTACCCGGATAGGACGGATTGTTGATAGAGATGCCATTTGCCCGGGAGTAAAGCCCGGGCATTTTTATGCAAAATAATTGCAGAGCAATTTATCTGTGCACAAAAATGTATGGAAAGCAGACACTATATACAGATATAAAACAGAATGATAAACAAGAATCAAAATGAAGAATTTAAAAGTAAAGAAAATTGTTGTAGCAGCGTTAGCACTTATCTGATCAAAAATTATCCGGATATCCCGCTTCAGAAATTTGACTCCTATGCAACAGCAAAAGAGGCATTTGAGAATGGAACCTCTGTTGCATGGGCAAATGACAATACAGAAGTAATTGCTTTTTCACTTCAGAACAAAGGCTATACGGTAGGAATCCCTTCTCTTGGAAGCAATGACAGTATTGCGCCTGCAGTCACCAAAGGAAAAGATACTTATGGCCCAGAATATGAAGACAGTCTTGTTGTAGAAGGCGGAGAGACCAAATAACAGGAGAATTTAGAAACAGGAAGAAGAGAGCAGTTACATGAATTGGGAATTTATCGTGGAATATCTGCCCTTGTATGAAAAAGCGACAGTTCTCACAGTCAGAATAGGACTGCTTGGAATTGCTTTCGCAATTCTTGTCGGATTTGCCTGTGCAATGGTGCAATACCACAGGATTCCGGTGGTAAGACAGATCGTAGCAGTATATATTGAACTCAGCAGAAATACCCCTCTGCTGGTTCAATTGTTTTTCATTTATTGCTGCCGGTATCTGTTTTAGGCAGCTTACTCGAAAGGAGGTTGCGTCGTGCCGGATTTGGGGATTGATGTTCTATTAAAAGGAAGCAATATGCTTCGGCTGTTACAGGGAGTGGGCGTTGCCGTACAGATCAGCCTGGTTTCGATTGCGATCAGTATGCCGTTGGGCATCGTGGTCGGTTCTCTGATGACCGTAAAAACTAAGCATGAAATGCAGTTTGCAAAAGCAGTAGCAGACCGTGTGATCTTTATGGATGGAGGACAGATCGTAGAGGAAAATGAACCGAAGGAATTCTTTGAACATCCGAAGACAGAAAGAGCAAAACAGTTTTTAAATGTGTTCTCCTTTGAATAATATGGTAAGAACGGTTGCATCTGTCGGCTAAGAGGGATATACTTTTAGAAAGAAAAGCACAGGAGGAGAACCGATGAAATTTTTCTTAGATACAGCAAAAGTAGAAGACATTAAAAAAGCA
>QWCE01000757.1_pt1 | contig 143883 bp, 123 predicted proteins | sample 1972531 | NCBI WGS metagenome assembly QWCE01 (sample SAMN09866716, study PRJNA288562) | Human gut metagenome isolate term4_stool, whole genome shotgun sequencing... | reverse complement strand
TTTTGTGATTTCTTTCCTTATAAATCACAAAACAGGCAGCGCCGTCAGGCGATGCCTTCCTGATTAAAATTAAGATTTTAATCAGGAAATAGTATCAATACATTTCTTACCGCCCCCCAGGCGGTCTGCCGTGAAACGGCTTTCATAAAATGATGAAATCATTTTATGAAGAAATCGTATTATCGGTTTACAGCCCGCTGCGGGAATCCGCAAACGCGGCGTATTTTCTGATTTAACAAAAAACCGGGGCTACATGCGCAGCCCCGGTGTTGCATCACAAATTACTCGGCGTCCTCTTCAGGCTATTCCAGCAGAGCGCGGATAGACAGGGAGATACGCTTGTTCTCGGCGTCCACATCGGTGATCTTGACCTTCACATCCTGACCCTCGGACAGAACATCCTCGGGCTTGCCGATGCGGCGGTCAGCGATCTGGGAAATGTGAATCAGGCCGTCCACGCCGGGGAGAATCTCAGCGAAGGCACCGAAGGTCATCAGCTTGACGATCTTGGCGTCCACAACGTCGCCCACGGAATACTTGGTCATGAACTGATTCCAGGGGTTCATCTCGGCGGTCTTGTAGCCCAGAGAAATCTTGTGCTTCTCGGGGTCGAAGGAAATGACGTAAACGTCGATCTCGTCGCCGACCTTCACAACGTCAGCGGGAGTCTTGATATGGTTCCAGCTCAGCTCGGAAACGTGAACCATGCCGTCCACACCGCCGATGTCCACGAACGCACCGTAGGAAGTCAGGGACTTGACGGTGCCATGGTACTTCTTGCCCACTTCGATCTCGGACCAGATCTTCTCCTGCGCGGCCTTGCGAGCCTCGGAGTTGACGGCGCGGATGGAGCCGATAACACGGCGGCGGGCACGGTTGACCTCAGTGATCTTCAGCTGCACGGTCTTGCCGACCATACCGGCCATGTCACCGCCCTTGGCGATGCCGGACTGGGAAGCGGGGATGAACACCCGGATGCCCTTGACATTGGCGACCAAACCGCCCTTGTTTTCCTCGGTGATGGTGCCTTCAACAGTGGTCTTGTTCTCTGCCCATGCGGTCATGTCGTCCCAGACCTTCAGGCCGTCCAGCTTCTTCTTGGACAGCTGCACGGTGCCTTCCTGATCGTTGACGCGAACGACGAAAACCTCGATCTCGTCGCCAACTTTCAGGATGTCTTCGGGCTTCACGGAAGGATCGGTGCTGACTTCGTCATAAGGGATGTAGCCGGCATGCTTGGTGCCGAGGTCGACCTGGACTTCGGTGTTGCCGATTCCGGTCACGGTGCCGATAACCTTATCTCCTGTATTTAAAGTCTTGATGGACTGCTCGAGAAGCTCCGCGAAGTTCTCCTCCTGTACAGTCTCAACATTCGTGATTTCGCTCATAGTCTTGTTGACCTCCTTTATAATCCACGCCGGCGTCGACGCACCGGCAGTGATTCCAACATCGCTGACACCGCGAAAGTCCTCGGGACGCAGCTCGGAAGCGTTGTCCACCAGAAAGACCCGGCCGCAGTGTTCCCGGCAAATCATAGCGAGACGGCCTGTGTTGGAACTTTTGGGGTCTCCCACAACGACCATAGCCTGACAGATTTCACTCAATTCAGCTGCTTCGCTTTGCCTATACTCAGTTGCTCTACATATTGTATCAAAAATTTTCAGGTTAGTAAACTGTTTTTTTGCAAATTCACCGCACATTTTCCACAAAGATTCAGTCAAAGTCGTTTGTGAAACCATGCAAATTGATGAATTCTTAAGATTTTCTTTGGAAAATGCCCAGTTTTTCAGGTCGTCAAGGGTCTCAAAAACCCGGCAGTCGCGGCACCATCCGGCAATGCCCTCCACCTCCGGGTGGGTGGGCGTCCCGATGATGACAGGCAGCTGCCCTTCTTCCTCGGCGCGGCTGACGATTCCGTGGATGCGTTTGACGAAGGGGCAGGTGGCGTCGATGATCTCCACGCCCCTGCGCTGCAATTCCTCATACACCGCCCGACTGACGCCGTGGGAACGGATAATGACCGTCTGGCCGGGGCAAGCCTGCTCAGGGGTGTCGATCACCTCCACACCCAAGGCGCGGAATTTGTCCACGACGTGGTGATTGTGAATGATCGGCCCCAATGTGACTACCTTTTTCCCTGCCTTTGCCGCCTGCTCCACCAGCTCCACCGCCCGGCTGACGCCGAAGCAGAATCCGGCGCTTTTCGCGACCCGGACGCTCATAGCGTCACCTTCCGGGCAATGATCTCCTTCATCGCGGCGATAACGCCGTCGATGTCCAGCTCAGAAGTGTCCAGCTTGACGCTGTCCCGCGCCATTTTCAGGGGAGCGATCGCCCGGTGGGTGTCCTGATAGTCCCGCTGCTGAATATCCTTGAGGATTTTATTGTAGTCCGCCTTCTGTCCCTTCGCAATCAGCTCGTCCGTGCGGCGCTTTGCCCGCACCTCCGGGGTCGCGGTGAGGAAAATCTTCACCGTGGCCTTGGGCAGTACCACGGTGCCGATGTCCCGGCCGTCCATGATGACGTTGTGCTTCTCGGCCATTTCCCGCTGCATGTCCAGAAGCAGGTCCCGGACGATGGCGTGGGCAGAAACGAGACTGGCCTTCTGGGAAAGGTCGGGGGTGCGGATATCGCCGGTCACGTCCATGCCGTTCATGATCATGTGCTGGACGCCCTCGTCGTCATACTCAATGCCAATGGTCAGCTCGTCGATGTAGCGGGTGATGCCGTCGATGTCCTTGGGGCTGACGCCCCACAGGTCAAAGAAATAGGCCACGGTGCGGTAAATCGCCCCGGTGTCCACGTAGTAAAAGCCCAGCTCTTTTGCAAGTCTTCGGGCGATGGTGGACTTTCCTGCCCCGGCAGGACCGTCGATGGCGATGGAAATTGGTTTTGCCATATAGATTTCCTTCCTTCTATCTCTCTGAGCGAAGTTTACTCAGGGCGTTTGCTTCTCTTGCGACCACCTCGTCGGGGGTCAGGTTCAGGCGCTTTCCCGTTTCCTCGGGGCTTAGGGGCATTCCGCCCTCCAGACCAAATCGCAGGGAGATCAGCTTCGCGTCGGTCTCGTCAAGCACCGACATCAGCTCCATGATGCGCTGGCGCATCTGGAAATAGGCGGTGTCCTCCACGGCCTGCTCTTCGGCTTCCTTTTCTTCCTCCGGCTCCGGCTGCTTCTTCGCCTGCGCCAGAAGACGGGCGTCGTCCAGCATCTTTTTCACCACGGATGCTTCCTCCGGGCTTATGTGCATGGCCTCGGCGATCTCCTCCAAAGTGGGATTTCTCCCCAGCTCGGACAGCAGCCGCTCGTCTACGGCGCGGTAGTCTTCCAGCGCCCCACGGAGCTTCTGCCCAACACCGTTGGCTCTCGCCTGCAAAAAGACCGCTTTCGCCATGTAGAACCGAATCCAGTAGTCCCGGTAGGCGTCATAATCCCCCTCCCGGTAGCCCTGAATGGCCTGCCACAGTCCGAGGCTCCCCTCCTGAATCAAATCCAGCAGGAGCACCCCGCAGCCGACGTGATCTTTGGCGATTTCCAGAACCCGGTGCAGCCCCAGATTGGTCAGCGTCTCCATAGCGCACTCATCCGCTGCCGCGCATTTTGCGGCCAGCGCCTGCTCGTCGCCGGTGGAGGAAAGCTGCGCTACCTCTTCCAAGTACAGCCGCAGTGGATCGTTGGGTTCCAGTTCCTTGGGGTTCAAGCCCTTTTCCACCAGCTGCGCTTCCTGACGCAGACGCAGAGCCGCCTCTCCGCCGCCCGACGTTTTGGGGAGGTCAAAAACATTCAGATTCAGTCCGCCGTCCTCCAGTGCCTGAAGGGCATCCTCCACGACCTGCTCGTTTTCTTCCTCCAGCATGGTCAGAAGGTTCGCGGCCGAAACCGTATCCCCCGCCCGTTTGGTTCGCAAAAAAGCTTCCCAAGGGCTGTCCTCAAAGGAAAAATCCAGATCATTCATTCAAGAAATCCTCCAATCCAAGACTGGTACCCATTTTTTGCAGCTTGTCCATGGCCTGACGCTCGATCTGACGCACCCGTTCCTTGGAAATGCTCAGCTTTTTGCCGATCTCCTCCAAAGAATAGCAGTTGCCGTCCTCCATGCCGAAATGCAGCCGCAGGATCTGCTGCTGGCGCTCGTTCAGCGTACTCAGAAGCTGGTCCATTGTCTTGTCCAGCTCCCCGCGCACCACTTCCTCATAGGGCTGGGGCGCCTGCGCATCCTCCAGCAGAGATTGCAGGGCTGTGCCGTCGTCATCCCCCGTGGGAACGTCCAGCGAGCAGATGTCCGGCGTCAGCTGGGTCAGCTCCGCCACTTTTTCCTCGGGCAGGCCGCACTTTTCCGCGATTTGCGCGGCGGTGGGTTCCTCCCCCAGTTCCTGACGCAGGGCGGTGCGCACCGCTTCGATCTTCCGCATCCGCTCCGCCGTGTGCAGCGGTACACGAATGGCGCTGCCGTGGTTCATCAGGCACCGGGTCACGCCCTGCCTGATCCATTTTGTGGCATAAGTGGAAAAACGGTAATCCTTGGTATAATCAAATTTCCGCGCCGCCACCAGAAGGCCGATACTGCCCTCCTGAATCAGGTCCATCAGCGCAACGCCCCGTCCGGCGTACTCTCTCGCGATGGACACCACCAGACGCAGATTGGAATTGACCATCTGGCGAATGGCGCTCTCGTCTCCCTGCGCGCAGCGCATGGCAAGCTGACGCTCTTCCTCCGGCGTCAGACGGGGATACCGCCGGATCTCATTCAGGTATTGGCGCACATCGTCCTCGCCGGCACTCACCGGAGAATTCTCTAACAGCTCTGTCATGCTTTCATTCCTTTTCTTTCCTTCATTCGTTCCCGCACCGCCAGCAGGTCGTCCTCCGTCGTCACTTTGGACGCCTGATACTCGTTCTGGATGGTGCGGATGCAGTCCGTCAGCGCCTGCTCGTTCACAGGCCCCTGCTGTCTGTGCAGGATGCCCGCAATGTGGGACATTTCCTCCGGCGTCAAGTCCGTCAGTCCTGCGAGGGAAACGTCCAGTCCCTGCTCATGGCGCTGCTTTAACTGGGCGTAAACCCGTCCCAGCAGCTCTGAGGAGAACATCTCCGCTTTCAGACCGCCGGTGCTGTCCAGCAGGGCGCTTTCCCGCAGAACCAGCGACAGAAGCATTTCCTCCGCCATGGCGGATTTCATGTTGGTATAGCGGATGTCCCGGCTCTTGGGCTGCAGATTCCGGGCGGGAGACAGGTCGATCTTCTCCTGCTTTTTCTTCTCCTGATAGACCCGGCGTTTCCACGCCCGCTGAATTTCCATCTGCATGGCGTCGGCGCTGATCTTCGCGGCCTCCGCCACCCGCCCGCCGTAGACGTCCCGCTGGACGGCGCTGGGCAGGGAGCCGATCAGGTCGGCAGATTCCTGCAAATAGCGAACCTTCTGGTCGTCGTCCCGCAGGTCGTATTTCCGGGCAATGGCGGCAAGCTGGTATTCCACCCGATTGGAGGATTCCTCCAGCAGAATTTTAAAACGGTCAGCGCCGAATTTTTTCAGGAACTCGTCCGGGTCCTTGGCGTCCCGCATTTTCAGGACCTTGACCTGCAATCCCGCCTTTTCCAGCATGGGGATCGCCCGCTGAGTGGCGTTCTGTCCGGCGGTGTCGCCGTCGTAGATCAGCACCACCTGATCGGTATACCGGGACAGCAGCGCCGCGCCGTCGTCCGTCAGGGCAGTTCCCAAGGATGCCACCGCGCAGTCAAATCCGTACTGATGCAGGGCAATGGCGTCCATGTACCCCTCCACCAGAATCAGGTAGCCCATTTTGCTTTTCTTGGCGTAATTCAGGGCAAACAGGTTTTTCCGCTTGTTAAAAATCAGGGTTTCCGGGGAATTTAAGTATTTTGCGGCGTTCTTGTCCCGGTCGTTCATAATGCGCCCGCCGAAGCCGATGACATTTCCCCGGACGTCGATGATGGGGAACATCAGCCTGTCCCGGAACCGGTCGAAAAGATTGCCGTTCTTTTTGGACACCGTCACAAGGCCGGAGTCCCGCAGCTCCTGATCGGTGTAGCCCTTTTTCCGCATGGCGTTTACCAGGTCGTCCCAGCTGTCCGGGGCGTAGCCGATGCCGAACTTCGTCAGGGTCGCCTGGGACATTCCCCGCCCCCGGGCGTATTCCAGCGCCGATGCGCCCATGGGTGCATACAGGCAGCTGTGGAAAAACCGCGCCGCTTCCTTGTGCAGCGCCCAGAGCCGCTCCTGCTGGCGATACCGGGACTGGTACTGCTCGTCCTCAGGGACTTCCAGCCCCGCCCGCTTTGCCAGCGCCCGCACGGCGTCCCCGTAGCTCAGCCCCTCAATTTCCATCTCGAAATTGATGACACCGCCGCCCTTGTGGCAGCCGAAGCAATAGAACATGCCCTTGTCCGGCGCGACGGAGAAGGAGGCGGTCTTCTCTCCGTGGAAGGGACACAGGCCAAACAGGTTGGAGCCGGAACGCTTCAGCGTCACGTACTGCCCCACCACGTCCTCAATCGGGTTCCGCGCGATCACTTCGTCAATAAATGCCGGTGGAAATGGCATAGTCTCCCCTCCTTTCGTCAAACTTCTTTACGTATTCTCTAGCCGTGAACCTGCCATCCCATGGGGATGAAGATCTCCCGGAATTTTTCGACGGCGTAATTGTCCGTCATTCCCGCTATGTAGTCGCACACCGTGCGTTCCATGCCGTCGAAGCTCAGCTGGGGCTGAAAATCCTCGGGCAGCGCTTCCGGATGGGCGATGTAGTATTCAAACAGCCGCTTCAGCATATCCTTTGCCTTGCTCTCCTCGCCCTTGGCCACCGGATTGCGGTAGACATTGGTAAACATGAACGAGCGCAGCTCCTTGAGCGCCCTGTCCACATCGGGAGACAGACAGACTTTCCCGAATTCCCGGGAGGTGCGGATGGCATCGCAGACCAGGGTGTTGATCCTGTCCCGGTGGCTGTGGCCCAGCACGTCGGTGATGTCGATGGGGATATCGTCGTCGGTGAGGATGCCCGCCCGAATAGCGTCGTCAATGTCGTGGTTGACGTAGGCGATCTGGTCGGAGCGACGCACGGCCTGCCCTTCCAGCGTCTCCGGCCAGTAATCCCCGGTGTGACCCAGAATGCCCATGCGGACTTCATAGGTCAGGTTCAGCCCCTGACCGTCCTTTTCCAGAATGTCCACCACTCGCAGACTCTGCTCATTGTGGCGGAAAGGCTTGCCAAGGCACTGGCTCAGAACGTCCTCCCCGGCGTGGCCGAAGGGAGTGTGTCCCAGGTCATGCCCCATGGCAATGGCTTCCGCCAGATCTTCGTTCAGCCCCAGCGCCCGTGTGATGGTTCCGGCAATGCGGCTGACCTCCAATGTGTGGGTCATCCGGGTGCGGTAGTGGTCGCCCTCAGGCTGCAAAAACACCTGCGTCTTGTGCATCAGGCGGCGGAAGGACTTGGAATGGACAATGCGGTCAATGTCCCTCTGGTAACAGGTACGCACGTCCTCCGCCCGGGGTTCTTCAAACCTCAGACGTCCCCTGCTCTGGTCGGCGAAGGCCGCCAGAGGATTCAGTCGCTTATGCTCCTGCCATTCCAGTTCTTCCCGCACAGTCATGGTAAATCCCTCATTCCTTGTAGAAAATGACATCCGCTTTTTCTGCTTTTGTTTATGTAGTCTCCACCGGAAACGCCCGGTATTCCTGCCCGGTCTCCATGCCCTCCACGGTTCCGCTGGACAGGTCGGTGAGTTTTTCCAGAAAGGCGCTGACCTGTCCCTCCGGGAACAGCAGCTCCAGCTCCACCTCCGCGCCGAAATCCGTCTTGCGGAGGATGCCTCCAAAGGCGGCGGCTTCCAGCTTGACCCGCTCGTAGAAGGGATAGGGGCACGGCACGTACACCGCCGTCCATACCCGCTTCATGGATTTGCCCGCAGCGTCCACAGCGATTTTCGCGCCTTTTGTGTAAGCCCGCACCAGTCCCCCGGCGCCCAGAAGAATGCCGCCAAAATACCGGGTCACCACGCACACCACGTTAAAAAGATCTTCCCGCTGCAAAACCTGCAGCATGGGCATTCCCGCAGTGCCGCCGGGTTCGCCGTCATCGGAGAAGCGCACCGCGCCGTCTCTGATGATGTACGCCCAGCAGTTGTGGGTGGCGTCGTAGTGCTTCTTTTTCATCTCCTGAATTTTCGCCAGAGCTTCTTCCTCGGTGTCCACAGGCCAGACGCGGCCGATGAAGCGGGACTTCTTTTCCACGAATTCCGCTTCGCCAAATTGGGTGGGTATCAGATACTCGTCCAATCCTCAGCACTCCCCGATGATATATTCCCGGAGTCTGCCGTATAGGATTCCGTCCACGACGGCCTCGATCTCGATGCCCTCCGGGGTGTAGTCCACTTTCTTGACCTGTGCACCGTCATGCAGCGTCTCCACCATGCCGCCCATGGCATAGGGCAGACGCACCACGATATGGTGCCGGGCATGGTTCAGGGCGCTCTCGATGGCTTTCAGCAGCCCGTCCATATTGATGCCCCGCTTGGCGGAGATGGCAACAATATTCTTCCCCACGGGAATGTCGTCGGAATACACCAGATCCGCCTTGTTGTAGCATTTCAGCACCGGGGTTTCCGGCTTGGCCAGCTGGGAGATCAGCCTGTCCACCACGGCGATATGCTCTTCCAGATGGGGGTCGGAAGCGTCAATGACGTGCAGAAGCAGGTCGGCAAATTCCAGTTCCTCCAACGTCGCCCGGAAAGCGTCCACCAGATGGTGGGGCAGCTTCGCGATAAATCCTACGGTGTCGGAAAGGATCACGTCCAGATTGTCGGAAACCGTCAGAAGCCGGGAGGTGGTATCCAGCGTGTCAAACAGCCGGTTGTTGGCGGGGATTCCCGCGCCGGTGAGCTGATTGAGCAGGGTGGATTTTCCCGCGTTGGTGTAGCCCACAATGGCCACCACCGGAACGGAATTTTTCATTCTCCGCTCCCGCTGGACGGAGCGCACCTTGCGCACCTGCTCCAGCTCTTCTTCCAGACGGTTGATGCGCTCCCGGATATGCCGCCGGTCGGATTCCAGCTTGGTCTCGCCGGGGCCACGGGTGCCGATACCGCCGCCCTGCCGGGAAAGGCTCGTACCCATGCCGGACAGCCGGGGCAGCAGATATTTGTACTGCGCCAGCTCCACCTGAAGCCGGCCTTCCTTCGTCTTCGCCCGCTGGGCGAAAATGTCCAGAATCAGGGCGCTTCTGTCCAGAACGGGAAGCCCGATAATTTCCTCCAACGCCCGGATGTTGCCGGGAGAAAGCTCGTTGTCGAAAATGACCATGGTGGACTGGGTCACTTCCGCCAGCATCCGCACCTCCTGCGCTTTTCCCTCGCCGATGAAGCTGTGGGAATCGGGGGTATGGCGGTTTTGCAGCACCTTGCCCGTGCAGAAGCCTCCCGCGGTTTCCAGAAGGTCTTCCAGCTCGTCCAGTGTGCTTTCGGTGGCGGTATCTTCCTCAGCAAAGCAGTCCGCGTTCAGTCCCACCAGAACCGCCCGTTCCTGCGTCTGTTTATCAAATCTTTCTTCCATGTTACCTCCGTTTTTCTCATGGGAAACCCCGGTTTCTCCTCCGGCGGCACTTCCCCTCATACCATTTCTTCTATTATACCACACATCCGCGCCGCGAACAACCACAAAATACAAAAATCCCGCACTGCATCACGCAGTGCGGGATTTGTGGGTCTTACTTCAGGCCAAACCGCTTGTTGAACCGATCAACACGTCCACCGGTGTCAACCAGCTTCTGCTTGCCGGTATAGAAAGGGTGGCACTTGGAGCAGATCTCAACACGAATGTCCTTCTTGGTAGAACCAGTGGTAAAGACATTGCCGCACGCGCAGCGGATGGTGGTCTGTTCGTACTTGGGATGGATACCTTCCTTCATTTCGTTCACCTCTTTCTTATCAGTTAAAGGGCATAGTAGCCCCGGGCAATCTTTAATCGCCCGGATATCATATCATAAAGTGTCGGAGAATGCAAGCACTTTTTTCGATTTTTTCAAAAAATCGAAAAATCGTGGTGCGTCAGCGGTTTTTCCGATCAGAATGCCCAGTTGCCGCTGCGGAAAATGGGTACGACCTTGCCGTCCTCGCAGATGCCGTCGATGTTCATGCTGTCGCAGCCGATCATGAAGTCCTCGTGGATCATGGAATCATTGATGCCCAGCGCCCGGCACTCGTCCAGCGTCTTATTCTGGAAATCCTTGATGGTGTCGGCAAAGCCCATGCCCAGCGCCAGATGGCAGGCGGCGTTCTCGTCGAACAGGGTGTTATAGAACAGGATGCCGCTCTCCGCAATGGGGCTGTGCTGGGGCACCAACGCGCACTCGCCCAGATAGGACGCGCCATCGTCCATGGCGATCATGGTCTTGAGCAGCTCCTCGCCCTTCTCCGCCTTGACCTCCACGGCCTTGCCCTTTTCAAAGCGGACGGAGAAATTCTCGATGAGCTGTCCCTGATAGCTCAGGGGCTTGCTGGCATAGACGATGCCCTCGGCCTCGCCCCGCTTGGGGGAGATGAAGCACTCCTCCGTGGGGATGTTGGGGTTGAAGAAGATGCCCTGCAGGCTGGTGTCTCCGCCGCCCTTCCACTCGCCCTCGGGGATCATGCCCACGGTCAGGTCGGTGCCGTTCTCGGCGGTGTAGTGCAGGCTGCGGATGTGCAGGCCGTTGAGGTAAGCGCAGCGGTCATGCAGATCGGCGTTGTGTTCCTCCCAGGCCTTCACGGGGTCGTCGGTCACACGGGAAGTGAACAGAATGGCCTCCCACAGCTTCTCCATGGCGGCGCTGGTGCGCATTCCGGGGAAGACCTTCTTCGCCCAGGCCGCGCCGGGGACGGCGGCAATGCACCACTGATCCTTGTTTTCCAGCTGATCGCTGTAGGGCTTCACGATGGGATAGCGCAGCTGACGGGACTTGGCCAGCTTCGCCATGTTGATGCCCTTCAGGCCGTCGGGGTCTTCGGACATCAGGTGGATGCGGCAGGGGATCACGTCCACATAGTGCTGCAATCTGGCCTTCTGCCACTCGGGCACCTCGCCCAGCGTCTTGACGGACTGGTGGCGCACATGGAGCTTCTGCAGGGGCTGGTAATTCCACTCCACGGTGACCTTCTTCGCCTTGGCCTTATAGGCTTCCTCCACGACCATCTGGACGAATTCCGGCTGGTCGAGATCGGCGTAAATCAGCACCTCCTGCCCCTTCTGGACATTGACGCCGCTGCGGACGATCAGGCGGGCATATTCTCTTAAAACCGTTTTCTTCATAAAATGTGTCTCCTTTTCCTTGAAATTCCGGGAAAGCCAAACTTGACGGCTTCCCAAAAATTTCCCAGACTTTCGCTATAGTAGCAGATTTCCCCCAAAAGGTCAATGCCTGTTGCAATCCATTCAAAAATCGTTTATAATCACGTCAAATCCATTCTCCAGTTTTTGCCGGGACGCGCCGCATTATGCACATTCCCGGGCTGGTCATCAAGAGAGGTATCCTTATGCTTACAAAAGAAGAATTTCAGCAGAAGATTCAGGAGGGCGTCCGCATTCTGGACGGCGCTACCGGCTCCAACCTCCGCGCCGCCGGAATGCCCAAGGACTGCTGCACCGAGCAGTGGGTGCTGGAAAACCCGGAACCTCTGGTCACGCTCCAGCGCGCCTACGCCGCCGCAGGCAGCCAGATCATCTACGCCCCCACCTTTCAGGCGCAGCCCATCGCCCTGAAAACCGTTGGCATGGACGCCCAAACGGAGAAGATCAACGAAGCGCTGGTTGCTCTGTCCCGCTCCGCCGCCCCCGGATGCCTCATTGCGGGCGACCTGACCACGCTGGCCGTTTACTGCGAGAGCTGGAATCCGGACTGCTTCGACCTGCTGGTGGAGAATTACCGCCGCCAGATCCGCGGTCTGATCGACGGCGGGGCCGATCTGCTCATCGGCGAGACCCTGCTTTACGCGCAGGAGGCAGAGGCCATTCTCACCGCCGCCGAGCTGGAAGGCGCGGGAGCCGCCATGTACACCTTCACCATGCAGTCGGACGGGGCGCTGTTCTCCGGGGCGGACGGCGGGAAGGTGCTGCGCGATCTGGAAGCGGCTGGTGCGGCCGCCGTTGGCTTCAACTGCGTGGCGGCGGACGTACTGACACCCCATCTGGTGTCAAAGCTTCGCCGCAGTGTGAAGATTCCCCTGATCTGCAAACCCAATGCAGGCATTCCTACCATCAACGATCAGGGTGCCGCCGTATACGCCCAGACACCGGAAGAATTCGCCGGAATCATGCGTCAGTGCCGGGACAACGGTGCCGCATTGCTGGGCGGCTGCTGCGGCACGACCCCGGCGTTCATCGCGGCTCTTACGAAATCGCTGTAAATTCGGTACTCCGTTTTCGTTTCCCTTCGCCGGAAATCCTTAAGTTTTTCCAAAAAGCGGGCGTTTCGCCCGCTTTTCTTATTGCCAAGCCCGGTGAGGTTTGTTATAATTACATTGTTATGAAAAACAGAATTCATCTCTATGTCAGCCGCAAAAACGCGCTGACCTGGCTGATGGCGCTGTGCATGGTCTGCTCGGCAGTGGCCCGCATTGCGCTCTCCGGTTTGAAAGGGTCCGGAGACGCGCATTTCGTGTGGAGCCAAATCGTTCTGCCAATCGCGGCGGCCTTGCTGTACGCGCTCATCGCCCTCCTGTCCGGAAAAGAACAGTTCTATAAGACCGCCATTCCCGTCTGGCTCATGGCTCTGTACGCGGGCCTGACCTTCTCCGCCGGCGTTTCCAGTCGATTGATGGCGTTTCTGTTCTGGGTCGCGGTGATCTTCTTCGCCTTCCTCTACACGGACATCACCGCCGGACGCCGCAAGCACGCCGTGCTGCTGTTGTTTCCCATTCTGTGCTGCCCGCTGCTGTTCCTAATGTATTGCTACCGGGCGTTCCTGCTTCAACACGATTATTACGCGGGCGGCAAGTGTCTGCCGGACTTTCTCATGGTTCTGGGAATGCTGATCCTTCTTTTCGGCATCCGGGTGCATCCGGTGGACGAGTATCACCCCACATGGGGCGACCGCACCGACGGACGCCGTCTGCGCACCCTGCCCCCCATGGCGCAGGTCTCCCCCTACATCATGGTCACCCGGAACGGCTCGACAAACTTCTTTGAGGAATCTCTGGAGATCAGCCACATTGACCGCTACATCCGCCGCAAGCGCCGGGAGGGCCTGACCAGCTTCGGCATCACCCATGTTCTGCTGGCGGCCTACTGCCGGGGCGTGTGCCGCTATCCCGGCCTGAACCGGTTCCTCGCGGGGCAGAAGGTCTATACGCATGGCGACGACATTCAGTATTGCATGACCGTCAAAAAGGAAATGACCGCCGACTCCCCGGACACCATCGTCAAGGTGCACTTGAATCCCCATGACACCGCCGACGATGTTTACCGCAAGCTGCAATCCGCCGTGGAAAACGTCAAAAACACGCCTCTGGATTCCAGCTTTGACAACACGGCGGGTGCGCTCACACTGATTCCCGGCGTGTTCCTGAAATTCACGGTGTGGCTGCTGAAAACGCTGGACTATTTCGGGATGCTGCCCAAATTCCTGCTGGAGGTCAGCCCCTTCCACGGCAGCCTGTTCTTCACCTCCATGGGAAGTCTGGGCATCCCGCCCATTTACCACCACCTGTATGACTTCGGCAACCTGCCGGTGTTCGGTGCCTTCGGCATGAAGCGTCGGGCGGTAGAGGTGCAGGAGGACGGCTCCGTGGTGGAGAAAAAGTATGTAGACATCAAGTTCACCATGGACGAGCGGATCGTGGACGGCTTCTACTATGCCGCCTTCTTCAAGCATTACCGCCGCATTCTCGCCCACCCCGAAATTCTGGACAACCCGCCCGAGGAAGTGCTGAGCGACATTGACTGACATGAAAGAGCAGATTCTCTCGTTCCTTCCCCCGGAATATCCGTGGAAAGATCGGCTTTTCGTATTTCCCGAGCTGGATTCCACCAATAATCGACTGAAAGTGCTTGCTTCTCAGGGCGCTCCCCACGGCACCGTCCTGATCGCCGACCGCCAGACCGGCGGCCGGGGACGGATGGGACGGTCGTTTCTGTCCCCGCCGGGGGTGGGAATTTATATGAGCATCCTTCTGCGTCCAGAGTGTGCGCCTCAGGAGCTGATGCACCTGACCTGCGCCGTCGCAGCCGCCATGTGCCGGGCGGTGGAATGCGCCGCTGGGCTTCGCCCCGGCATCAAGTGGACGAACGACCTCGTCTGGGGAAAGCAGAAATTCGCCGGAATCCTCACGGAAATGGGGCTGAACGCCGCCGGAGGCGTTGATTGGGCAATCGTAGGCATCGGCGTCAACTGCTGCCAGAAAGCGGAGGATTTTCCCCCGGAGATTCGGGACAGGGCCTGCTCCCTCGCCATGGCGGCAGGTCGGGAAATTGACCGCTGCCAGGTCGCCGCCGCCATGATGGAGGCACTGTGGGAAATGGACGCCTCCCTGTTCACCGGCAAGAAGGACATGCTCCGGTTCTACCGGGAAAACTGCGTCACCATCGGCAAAGAAATTTCCGTGGTGGGCGCGGGAGAAGTCCGCCACGGGCGGGCGCTGGACGTTGACGACAAAGGCGCGCTGGTGGTGGAATTTCCCGATTCCCATGTGGAAGCTGTCAACGCCGGGGAGGTCAGTATCCGGGGAATGTATGGGTATATCTGACAAAGCTCTGCCATTGTTTTCAATTTATTCCCAATTTACGTATTGCTTTTTTTAACGACATTGGTTATACTTGGAGTGTAAAAATCACAGCGCCGCAGGTCTGCGCCGCTGTCCAAAAAATTCTGGAGGTCATTTCCATGAAAGCATTCAATGTAATCGTAAAAGTCCTGGCCGCTCTGGCTGCCGTTGCCGGTGCCGTCTACGTTGTTGCTACCTACGGCGATCAGATTGTCGCATGGGCGAAGAAGATTTTCGCTTCCCTGCCCAAGTGCCCCTGCTGCAAGGAAGAGCCGAAGGCCGTCGAAGAGACTGCCGCTGAGGAAGCTCCTGCCGAAGAGCCCGCAGAGGAAGTTCCCGCCGAAGCTCCCGCAGAGGAGGCCCCTGTTGAGGAAGCCCCTGCCGAAGAGCCTGCCGCCGAGGTCGCCGCGAACGAGCCCGTTGCCGAAGAGGCTGACTTCGCCGAGTGATTCCATTTTATACGCAAAAATCCCGGAAAGCTGTTGCTTTCCGGGATTTTTTCTTTCACTATTTCAGCTCCACCAGAACGCAGCTTCCCTCGCCGCGGATCGTGTGGTACATGTTGTCCTCCACAACGGGCAAGTCCATTTCCCGCAAATCCACATCCGGATTCCACACAACGTTCCGCATGCCATAGTAGCAGTAGAACCCATATTGGGTCAGGTCGTCTCCCCCGCCGAAGGTGCCGGGGATGAGACGGTTCAGCATCTGGTAGTTTTGCGGCATGTTCCGCAGAACCGGCGCGTTTCCGATGGAGCCGGACAGCTGCACCGTCACCGGCGTATCGGATTGGAACGCTTCCATTTCCTGCAAATCCGAAATCACCAGCTGGGTGCGGAAATCCGTGTAATCCTTCTGAACGCTCAGGGCGTTTCCATAGGTGAAGGCGAACACGAAAAAGACCCAGCTGAGAACCACCGCCGGTATCTTAAGGGAGAAGCGCTTCTTCCCTTCCGCCGCCGTCATGCCGAACACAGTAAGCAGCACGCCGAAGCCATACATTGCCCGGGGTGCGAACACCGTGGCAGCCAGTGCGGGATACAGTCCAAAGCACATCAGCCCCATCAGGACAAGCGCCGCGGCAGTCATGGCGATGGCCGGAACTGTCTTCCGCCGGGAATCCAAAACCACGCGAACGCAGAAAGCGATCACCGCCAGCACCGCCGCAATCAGCCAGAAGGGCTTGAAATCCGACAGAACCAGAGAATAGTAACTCCGCAGATTTTTCAAAAAGTGGGGAATCAGCTCCCCCGCCGGGGGCAGAGCGTTGCCCACATAACTGGTGTCGGCAGGAATCATGATAACCAGCTTGAAGAAGATCAATCCCAGTGCATACCCCGCCGCGGATTTCAGGCAGAAAAGCCCGACCTCCCGGATGGATTCCCCACGGTTCCACATCCGCAGTGCCAGTGCGACCACCAGCATGGGGAAAATCCCCGCCGCCGCCTGATAGCTGGTGCATACCGTCAGAATCCCCAACCCGGACGCAAGCACATACGCCGCAGTATTCCGGTTCCGGCACAGCAGCGGCACCACCGCCGCCAGCACGGAAAGCGCCATATACGGCGCGTCAAACCGAAAGCTGACACAGCCGAGGAAATAGGGATTCAGCCCCAGAATCGACAGCACCGCCAGTTCCCAGCCGGAAAATGTCGTCCGTTCATAGACAATATACCCCATGAGTATCCCGGACACCGCCATGATGAGCATGGCAAGGATCTGGGGCAGCGGCGCGGCGTCCGCCAGATAATCGCCTCCATGCACCAGCGTTGCAAGTGCCGTCGAGAGATACCGGCTGAAATAGTCCCACTGCTTGTACCCCAGCGCCGCCCGGGGGGAATCGTCCATATAGTAGAAATTCGCCCGAAGAATGGCGCTGATGCCCACCACGAAAACGGCAAACAGAATCAGCAGCGCCTTTCCCATGGGGATGCCGGTTTCCCCGGAACGAAGGGTTTCCGCTTTCGTCCTGCGGTAGTCCTCCTGACCGGCGGAGATATAATAGGAGATCACGCACCCCGCCGCCGGAGCCGCCGCGATGGCGAAGAACGCGGCGCAAAGGGGGACGAACAGCCCGTTCTCCATGCCGAGCACCCCCGCCACGCGCTGCATTTTCTGGGAATCGACCCAGTTGTGGTAGAAGTTCACCGCCAGCGCGCCGTTGAACGCAAGGCTCAGAGCCATGTGTACGGGATTGGAAAGCAGCGCCCGCACCCTCTGCCGGGAGACGGGCAGCCGCCACACCGCGGCGCACAGCAGCACCGCCGCCACGCCGCACCACACAAAGCCCGGCACCCACGCCGGGACGATCAGCAGCAGAAACGCGGCGCCGGAAAGCATCAGCAGTCCCTTTTCCGGGAAAAATCGTTTTTCTTTCATGTTGTTAGTCCTTTCCCCTACCCTTGGGGACTTTGGGAAGCTCTGACCGTCCGCAAGAGGTTCAGAGCTTCCCCCATAAATCACGCCGTCAGAATCTCCACCAGCATCCGGACGCACTTCTCCATGTCCTCGATGGGGATGAACTCAAAGCGTCCATGGTAGTTTTCGCCGCCGGTACACAGATTGGGACAGGGCAGCCCTTCGTAGGACAGCCGCGCGCCGTCGGTGCCGCCCCGGATGGGCACTTCCACCGGGTTCATACCCGCTGCAGCCATGGCCTTTTTCGCCCGCTCCACCACGTACATACACGGCTCAATGCACTTCTTCATGTTATAGTAGCTGTCCTTGAGGGTCAGTTCCAGCGTTCCCGCGCCGTACTTGCGGTTGATAAAGTCCGCGGCAGCGGTCATGACCGCTTTCTTTTCCTCGAACTTCTCCATGTCGTGGTCGCGGATGATATAGTGCAGCTCGGAACACTCCACCTCGCCCTTCATGCCCAGCAGATGGAAGAAGCCCTCATAGCCCTCCGTCAGCTCCGGACGCTGCCCAACGGGGAGCAAACTCTGGAATTCCATGGCGATCAGCTGGGAATTCACCATCTTCCCCTTGGCAGAACCGGGGTGGATATTCAGTCCATGGACAACGACCTTTGCCCCTGCGGCGTTGAAGTTCTCATATTCGATCTCGCCCACGGGGCCGCCGTCGGCGGTGTAGGCAAAGTCCGCGCCGAAGCCCTTCACGTCGAACCGGTCAGCGCCCCGGCCGATTTCCTCATCGGGGGTAAAGCCGATCTTCAATGTGGCATGCCTGCCGCCCATGGCGAGCAGCTGCTGCGCCGCCGTCATGATCTCCGCCACGCCTGCCTTATCGTCCGCGCCCAGAAGCGTCGTGCCGTCTGTGACGATCAGGTGCTTGCCTGCGTGGTTTTTCAGGTACGGATAGTCCGCTTCCCGCAGGAAAATGCCCTTTTCCTCGTTCAGGCAGACATCCCCGCCGTCATAGGCCACGACCTTTGCCTTGACGTTCGCACCGGAAGCGTCCGGTGCGGTGTCCATGTGGGCGATCAGACCAATGGTGGGAAACTCGGGGTCGCCGGGGACGGTGCCGTAGACATAGCCGTTTTCGTCCATTCTCGCGTCCGCAATGCCCATGCCCCGCATTTCCTCTACCAACGCGGCGGCAAGCGCCTTCTGCTTCTCCGTGGAGGGGCAGGTGTCGGATTCCTCGTCCGACTGGGTGTCAAAGGTCACATAGCGCAAAAAGCGCTCTACAACAGATTCCATGTGGTTCTCCTTCCAATCAAGGTAAAAATAGTATGCCCAAAGGAAAAGAGCCGCCGCCTACTGTGGCGGCGGCTCCTTGCTAAAAAACTTACTTGGCGGCGTTGACCAGCGCGGCAGTGTCCTGCGCGATCATCAGCTCTTCGTTGGTGGGGATGACCCAGACGGTGACCTTGGAGTCATCGGCGGAGATGATGGCTTCCTTGCCACGGGTGTTGTTCTTCTCGGGATCCAGCTTGACGCCCAGGAATTCCAGACCCTCGCAGATGCGCGCGCGCATGGAAGCGGAGTTCTCGCCCACGCCGGCGGTGAACACCAGGCAGTCCAGTCCGCCCAGAGCGGCAGCGTAGGAGCCGATATACTTGCGGACTTCGTAGGCGAACTTGTCCAGCGCCAGAGCGCAGTTCTCGTTGCCTTCCTCAGCGCCGTTCTCGATGTCGCGGAAGTCGGAGGACACGCCGGACAGCGCCAGCACGCCGGACTTCTTGTTCAGCATGTTCAGGCACTCGTCCGCGCTCATACCGTACTTGTTCATAACGAACTGCACGACAGCGGGGTCGATGTCACCGGAACGGGTACCCATGGGAACACCGGCCAGAGGGGTCAGACCCATGGAGGTATCCTGACACTTGCCGTCCTTCACCGCGGACAGAGAGGAACCGTTGCCCAGATGGCAGTTCACCAGCTTGATGTCCTTGCGGCCCATCAGCTCGATGGCGCGCTTGGTGACATACTTGTGGGAGGTGCCATGGAAGCCGTAGCGGCGGATGGAGTCATTCTCATAATACTCGGTGGGAATGGCGTAGCGGTAAGCCTTGGGGGGCATGGTCATGTGGAAAGCGGTATCGAACACGGCCACCTGAGGGGTATTGGGCATGACCGCCTGACAGGCGCGGATGCCCATCAGGTTAGCAGGGTTGTGCAGGGGGCCGAGGGGAATGCACTTTTCGATGGCGGCGATGACCTCGTCGTTGATGATGCAGGAATCAAAGAACTCCATGCCGCCGTGCAGGACGCGATGGCCGACGGCATCGATCTCGTCGGTGGACTTGATCACGCCGTCCACGGGATCGACCAAAATGGCCAGAACCGCCTGAATGGCCTCGGAGTGGGTGGGCATGGGGATATCCTTCACGATCTTCTTGCCGTTGGCGTTGTGGGTCAGACGGCCGTCGATGTAGATACGCTCACACAGACCCTTTGCGGACACGGCGCCGGTCTCGGGATCCATCAGCTGATACTTCAGGCTGGAGGAGCCGGCATTGATAATCAGTACATTCATTGGGGAAAGCCTCCTAAATAAATATTTTCTTTTTGGTCAGTTTGTGATATGATAGCCATAGTCGTTGCTATTATAGTGCATTTATCCTGAATTCTCAAGCCCTCAAGGGAATTTTTTCAAAAAAAGGAGGGAGAATTTTGAAAACCGTTGGTATCGTTGCCGAATATAACCCCTTTCATGCAGGCCACCGCAAGCAGTTTGACCGCATCAGGGCGGAATTTGGAAGGGAAACCGCCATTGTGTGCGCCATGAGCGGCAATTACGTCCAGCGGGGCGCGCCCGCCGTCATGGATAAAACCCTCCGGGCAAAGGCCGCCGTCGCCTGCGGTGCCGACCTTGTGGTGGAGCTGCCAACCACCGTGACCCTGTCCTCCGCCGAGGGGTTCGCCGCGGGAGGCGTCGGCATTCTGTCCAAACTATGCGATACCCTTTGCTTCGGCGCGGAGACCGGCGAAGCAGAGCTTCTGATGGAGACCGCCCGGGCGCTGCTTTCGGAGGGCTTCTCTCCCCTGCTCCGCCGGGAACTGGACGGCGGCAAATCCTTCCCCGCCGCCCGCGCCGACGCTCTGGAGCAGATGGGGCTGTCCGGGGAGATTCTGCGCCGCCCCAACGACATTCTGGCCGTGGAATACTGCAAGGCCATTCTCGCCCAGCGCTCCCCCATGGTTCCCTTTCCCATCCGGCGGGAGGGGTGCTATCACGACCGGACGCCCGACCGGGAAAATCCCTCCGCCACAGCGGTACGACGTCTCATGCTGGAGGGCGGGGCGTGGGGTTCCTTCGTCCCGGAACCTGCCCGGGCGATTTTTGAAAACGCGCCCCTGCATAGCCTTGCCGCCGGAGAACGGGCGGTACTCGCCCGGCTGCGCACCATGACCGACAGGGAATTTGAAGCCCTGCCCTACAGTGGGGAGGGTCTGTGGCGCAAATTCATGCACGCCAGCCGCCGGGAAGCCACGTTGGAGGACATCCTCACCGCCGTCAAATCCAAGCGCTACACCCGCACCCGCCTTGACCGGATGACAATGTGCGCGTACCTTGGCATTACGGCGGAAATACTCGCCGCCCCCGTCCCCTATATCCGGGTGCTGGCCTTCAACGAAAAAGGCCGCGCCATTTTAAGCGCGGTCAAAAAAAGCGGCGTTTTCCGAAACGCCGGAGAAACCGTCCCCCACCCCTATCAGTCGCTGGAACAGCGCTGGGGCGACCTGTACGGACTGTTCGCTCTGGGGCAGCCGGAAGCCCCCGGCGCAGAACAGCGCAGGAGAATTGTATTTGCGTCGGACTAACGCCTCGGTCTGTGTTGACATTCCCCGTTTTTCATGATATTGTATCCGGAAAATACCCAAAAGGAGAAAAATCCGCAAAAATGTCGTTAAAATTTCCAAAACTGAAAACAACCAACTGTATCGTCGCTTTCCTCAGCTCCGCGCTGCAAGCCTTTGGCATGTACAATATCCACGCCCTGTCCGGCGTGACCGAGGGCGGCGTTCTGGGCGCAACGCTGCTGTTTGACCACTGGTTTGGGCTTTCCCCTGCCGTCAGCAGCTTCGTTCTGAACATCGCCTGCTACGTTCTGGGGTGGAGAACGCTGGGCAAGTCCTTCATCGCCTACTCCGCCATCGCCGCCTGCGGCTATTCCGCCAGCTATGCCATCTGCGAGCTGTTCCCGCCCCTGTGGCCGGGTATCGCGAGCCTTCCCCTTCTGGCCTCCGTGGTGGGCGCATTGTTTATCGGCGTCGGCGCCGGACTTTGCGTCCGGGCGGGCGGCGCCACCACCGGTGACGACGCCCTTGCCATGAGCCTTTCCCATCTGACAAAAATCCCCATTCAGTGGATTTATCTGACCAGCGACCTGATCGTGCTGGGGCTTTCCCTGACCTACATTCCCGTGCGGCGCATCGGCTATTCCCTGCTGACGGTCATTCTGTCGGGGCAGCTGATCGGTCTGATGCAGAGGATCAAAGGCCGCCCGGAAACCGCTTAATTAACCCTTCAGGCCTCTGGACTGTCTGTCCATGTCCTCTACCACGATGTCGTAGATCTCACCCAGCGACGCGCAGTATTCCAGCACCTTCCATGGCTCGTTTGTATGGAAATGGATTTTGATCAAATCCTCATCGCCCACTGCCAGCAGACAGTCGCCCCTAAAATGCTCCACAAAGTAGTTGTTGATGGCGTCTTCATCCAGATCATGCCCCTCAATGAGCAGCTGGGTGTCATAGCGAAATTCCGTCATAATAATCTTCCTTTCAAGTTTACTGGGCTGCCCTGTTTCAAGGTAGCCTAAACAGTTGATAAAATGATGCAGTTTCACAGGGCTTCAAAAGAGTTTATTCTTTAATTCTACTACATCAAATACTTTTATTTGCATCTTCCTTTCTCATAAATTGTAATTTTTTAGTCTATAATTTTTTTATTTTCAAAATATTGTGTCAAGATTAAAATTAAAGCAGTAATTGCAAGTATTCCATCCATTATTCCTGCTGGTAGCATAAACATCATTAAAGCCATTGTAATTACACAATTTATTACTGATAATACTAATCCCCACATTCTATTTTTCCATAATCCAACTGCACCGATAACTCTTACAACTCCGTAAATTGCTCCCATTACAAGCATCAAATTCATGTTATCTTTAAAATATGGAACAATAAAAGAAATATATTGATTTATATCAAACTTATCACTACCTATAACAAATACAGGTATGAGTGCTAAACATCCTCCTATTTCCATAAACGCTCCATGTATAAACATCAGCAATGATGCAATTTTATATTTTTTCATAGATTATACCTCACTTTCAAATTCCGATTTGTCAGGCTGATTGTATCACATAATCACGAAAATGTCCACAACGCAGAATCAGCACGATGGCTCCGTGTCAGAACCATCGTGCTGATCTGGTCTTTTACAGGTGCAGAACCCGATCCTTGATCTCCTGAGTACGTCCCTGGTTCCAGAACTGGGTGCCGATGTAGCCGCAGGTTCGTCTGGCCACGTTCATCTTGTTCTGGTCGGTGTTGCCGCACTGGGGGCAGACCCATATCAGCTTGCCGTCGTCCTCCTTGATCTCGATCTCGCCGTCATAGCCGCAGACCTGACAGTAGTCGGACTTGGTGTTCAGCTCGGCGTACATGATGTTGTCGTAGATGAACTGCATCACTTCCAGCACCGCGTCAATGTTATTCTGCATGTTGGGAACTTCCACGTAGCTGATAGCGCCGCCGGGGGACAGCTGCTGGAACTCTGCCTCGAAGCGCAGCTTGGTAAACGCATCGATGGGCTCGGTCACATGGACGTGGTAGGAGTTGGTGATGTAGCTCTTGTCCGTAATGCCGGGGATCAGGCCGAAGCGCTTTTGCAGGCACTTGGCGAACTTGTAGGTGGTGGATTCCAGAGGTGTTCCGTACAGGGAATAGTCGATATTCTCCGCCGTCTTCCACTGAAGGCACTTGTCGTTCATCTTCTGCATCACGGACAGGGCGAAAGGCTTGGCCTCGTCGTCGGTGTGGGACTTGCCGGTCATGTATTTGACGCACTCATAAAGGCCGGCGTAGCCCAGAGAGATGGTGGAATATCCACCGTAGAGCAGCTTGTCGATGGGCTCGCCCTTGGGCAGCCGCGCCAGCGCACCGTACTGCCACAGGATGGGCGCGGCGTCGGACAGCGTGCCCTTGAGCCGCTCATGACGGCACCGCAGTGCCCGGTGGCACAGCTCCAGACGGTCTTCAAAGACCTCCCAGAATTTGGTCATATCCCGGCCGGAGGACAGCGCCACGTCCACCAGATTGATGGTGACGACGCCCTGATTGAACCGGCCGTAATACTTGGGCTTGCCCGGCTCGTAGTTTCCGGCTCTGGCCACATTGTCCCAGCCATTGCCGGAACGGTCGGGGGTCAGGAAGCTGCGGCAGCCCATGCAGGTGTAAACGTCTCCGTGACCCGGGGTCTCCCCCTTGGAGAGCTTGTACTCCCGCATCTTCTTTTCGCTGATATAGTCGGGAACCATCCGCTTGGCAGTACACTGGGCGGCAAGCCGGGTCAGGTACCAGTAAGGCGTCCCCTCCCGGACGTTGTCTTCCTCCAGAACGTAAATGAGCTTGGGGAAGGCGGGGGTGATCCACACGCCCTTCTCGTTCTTCACGCCCTCGTAGCGCTGGCGCAGGGTCTCCTCGATGATCATGGCGAGATCCTTCTTCTCCTGCTCGCTCTTGGCTTCGTTGAGGTACATGAACACGGTGATGAAGGGAGCCTGTCCGTTGGTGGTCATCAGGGTGACGACCTGATACTGGATGGTCTGAACGCCCCGGCGCACTTCCTCCCGCAGGCGGTCCTCCACCACCTTGGAGATGGTCTCCTCCGCGGGCGCAACGCCGAAAGCGGCCATTTCCCGTTCCACGGTCTTGCGGATCTTCTCCCGGCTGACCTGAACAAAGGGGGCAAGATGCGTCAGGGAAATGGACTGTCCGCCATACTGGTTGGACGCCACCTGCGCGATGATCTGGGTGGCGATGTTGCAGGCGGTGGAGAAGGAATGGGGCTTCTCGATCAGGGTGCCGGAGATGACGGTGCCGTTTTGCAGCATGTCCTCCAGATTCACCAGATCGCAGTTGTGCATATGCTGGGCATAATAGTCCGCGTCATGGAAATGGATGATGCCGGCCTCGTGGGCGTCCACCACTTCCTTGGGAAGCAGGATACGACTGGTGATGTCCTTGCTGACCTCGCCCGCCATGTAGTCCCGCTGGACGGCGTTGATGGTGGGGTTCTTGTTGGCGTTCTCCTGCTTGACTTCCTCGTTATTGCACTCGATCAGGCTGAGGATGCGGTCGTCCGTGGTGTTGGACTGACGCAGAAGGCTGCGGGTATAGCGGTAGGTGATATATTCCTTGGCCACCTCGAAAGCGCCGTGAGCCATGATGGCCTTTTCCACCAGATCCTGAATTTCCTCTACGGACGGGCTGCGGCCCATTTCCTCGCAGGCAATCTGGACGCTCTGGGAAATTCTCTCGATCTGCAGCGGGGTCATACGTACCTTCTCGTCCACCGCATCATTGGCCTTGGTCACGGCCATGATGATCTTATCAATGTCGAAAACGACTTCCGCACCGTTACGTTTAATAATCTTCATAGGCTTTTCCTCCTTGGGTTCCCGTTTCTCAATCAATTCGTGCATGGCCTATTATACAATATATTGTGGTTTTGTCAATAGCAAATCACAAAATATAGTATTTTCGTTTTCTACATCAAAAAGTTCCCCATTCTTCCCTCCGCCGCTGCCGGCCTGCGTCGGAGGGAAAGTTCCGTTTTTCCGGCAAACCGCAAAAGAAGGGTTTGAAATATGCCGCGGAATATAGTATAATCCAGAGAAGCGGTCTTTACATAATTCCCCTTTTTTCCCGACCAAAAATGAAAGGAGACTTTTTCATGAAAAAATCTTTCGGCACTTTGCCCTCCGGCGAAGAGACCTTTCTCTACACAATATCCTGTGGTAAGCTGTCCGCCGGCGTCACAGACTACGGTGCGACGCTGGTTTCCCTGCTGGTCCCCGACCGGGACGGCGTACTCGCCGACGTGGTGCTGGGCTACGACGACTGTGAGGGCTACCGCACAGGAAACGGCGCCTGTCTCGGCGCAACCGTGGGTCGGAACGCCAACCGGCTCAAGGGCGCGTCCTTCGATCTGAACGGGAAAACCTACCATATGCCCGCCAATGAGGGCAGCAACAACCTCCACTCCGGCCCGGACTTTTTCTTCCATCGGCTGTGGAAGCTGGTTTCCCACACGGAAAGCGCCGTCACGCTGGAGCTTACCAGCCCCAACGGCGATCAGGGTTTCCCCGGGAACGCCGTCATTCAGGTCACCTACGCCCTGAAAGCGGATGGAGCGCTGCACATTCTCTATAAGGCCGCCTGCGATCAGGACACCGTATTCAATTTCACCAACCACAGCTATTTCAATCTGGCGGGACACGACCGGACCGGCAGAGCCATGGAGCAGCTGCTCACCATTCCCGGGCGCTTCTTCAACCCCGACGACGCCGAAAACATCCCCACCGGCGAGCTGCGGCCGGTGGCCGGAACCCCCATGGATTTCCGCGCGCCCAAGCCCATCGGGCAGGACATCGGCGCGGACTACGAGCCGCTGAAGCTTCAGGGTGGCTACGACCACAACTGGGAGGTCTTCTGCAATCCCTGCGCCACCCTGTCTGACCCGGTCTCCGGCAGGAGCATGAGCGTCTGCACCGACTGCCCGGGCATTCAGCTGTACGCGGGCAACTTCTTAGACGAGACCGGCAAGGGCGGCGTACACTACGGCAAGCGCTCCGGCGTGGCGCTGGAGACCCAGTTCTACCCCGACAGTCTCCACCATCCCGGCTGGCCGCAGCCCATCACCCGTGCCGGTGAGACCTACCGCAGCGAGACGGTATACCGCTTCTCCTGGGATAGCTGAGGAAACTCTGAATAAATCGTCTGCCCCTAAATTACTTGTCCCCTCCCCGATGCTTCCAATTTATGCACTTCCTGACAGGCGGCGCATAAACTGTCCTATGGACAGCCGCGCCCACATTTTCACCAGCGACACCCGCATCGGAGAAGCCGACGGCTGCACGCTCTCTTCCTCCAATCGTCCTACCGCCGTGGTAGAGGTCACTGCCCCCAATCAGGAAGGCGACGTTTTCCCGATACATATTTGGCACATTACAAAGCGGAGGTACTCTCAAGCAGGAGTACCTCCGTTTTCGTTTCTGTCTGTCAGGCTCTCTCCGTATCCAGCCGGTTGTGGGAGAACATCCGCACATTCTGGCTGATATTTCGGTTGATACAGGCCGTGTACAGAATGTCGATCATATTCAGCTGGGCAATTCGGGAGGACATAGCGCCGCTGCGGTACAGTTCCTCCGAAGCCATCACGTTCAGGCAGCAGGCTGCCATCCGAGAAATGGGCGACAACTCAAAGCGGGTAATGGCGATGATGGGCGTTCCCTGCGCCTTCAGATATTCCGCGCAGCGGACAATTTCCTCGGTTCTACCCGAATAGCTGATGACAATCGCCACGTCGTTTGGTTTGGAATTCCGGGCGATGACGTACTGAGAGTGAATGTCCTCGCAGCAGGAGCAGGGCTTGTCGATCCGGAGGAATTTCAGATACGCGTCCTTGGCCACCAGCTGGGAAGCGCCCAGTCCGAACAGAAGGACGGAATCCGCCCGGCAGATCATGTCAACCGCCTGTTCCAGCACCTGCGGCTCCACGAGCTTCATCGTTTCTTCCAGTGACGCAATGTTCCGGTAGGTGATCTTGTAGACGATATCCGAAGTGCTTCCGGCGGTGACGCGGGCATTCCCCTTGGTCTGCTCCTGCGTCCGCACGGCGATCTCAAACAACAGCTGCTTCTGCAGATCCCGGTAGCCCTCAAATCCCAGCTTTTTGCACAGGCGCACAATGGTCGCCGCGGAGCTGAAGGAGCGCTGGGACAGCTCCTTTACACTGAGCTGGGGAATTTCCTCGGAATGCTCCAGAAGATACCGAAGCGCTCCCTGCTCCGCGCCGCTGGCCGTGGGCAGATACTGCTTCGCGCGAATCAAAACACTTTTCAAGTAAATCATCTCCTACCCGAGTTTCATCTGTGATAGTTTAGCACATTTTTTCCGAAAAAGCAAGAATCCGCCCCTGCACCCGGCATAACCGGTACGCAGGGGCAGTCTTTTACACATCTTTTACCCGTTCCGCGGGAACGGTGAAAAACGTCAGCACGAAGCCCATGACGCAACTGATGGCAAGTCCCACGCAGTATAAAAGCATACCCTTGGTTCCCGCCGGCCCCGCGCCCATCATGGGGATACCGAGCAAACCGGAAGCGCCCCAGCCGGAGGACGCCACGCCGCAGGCCATAATAAACGCGCCGCCAAAGCCGCCGCCAAGGCAGGCCGTCACAAAGGGTCTGCCAAGAGGCAGCGTCACGCCGTAGAGCAGCGGAGACTCGACCCCCATCATGCCGGGAATGACCGGATCAAATATTTTTCCGAAAACTTCAAAATTCGGTTTTTCCTGTTTTTAGGGTCTATCTGAAAACCGGGAATATGACCAACAGCGAGGGATTTTTCGCCTGATGAAGCCATTTTCCCGCAGGAATACTTTGTGTATTGCAAGGAAAAATGGCGTACAGCAGGCGGAAAAGACCCGCTGTTTGGGCATGTTGACGGTTTTCAGATAGGCCCTAGGTTAAATTCTGTTTTCCATAGGCTTCTACAGGCTGATTTTCCCCATAACCACCGGATTCTTCGCCCCCGTGACCGTGGGAACGTTGTTGCAGCCGGCAAAGATCGTCTCATTGGCCAGCACCGCGAAGGCCACGGCCTCCTTGGCATTGCTGTCGTAACCCAAATCCTCGTTGGTCAGGACCCGGCACTCCGGCAGCGCTCTGGCGACTGCCTGCACCAAGGTCTTATTCATGCTTCCGCCGCCGCCGATGATCAGCTTATCCGGTTTCCGGGGGAAATAATGCTCCACACTGTAGCGGATGGTCTGCGCCGTGTAGTCCGTCACCGTGGCCATCAGATCCTGACCGGAGATGTTCTCCCTGCGGGCATAGTCCATGATCTTCTTCACAAAGTCGGGGCCATAGTATTCCCGCCCGGTGGTTTTCGGGGGCTTCCGGCTCAGGTAAGCGTCCTGCATCAGCATTTCCAGCAGCTTTTCATGCACCTTTCCCCCGGCGGCGTAAGCGCCGCCCTCGTCAAAGGTCTTTTCCCCGCCGGTCAGCTCCGTATAGACCGCATCCATGACCATATTGCCCGGGCCGGTATCAAAGGCGAACACGTCCTCCAGCCGACAGGCCGGGAGCAGACAGGTGATATTGCCGATGCCGCCGATGTTCTGCAAGGCCACGCACTCGGTCTCGCTGCGGTAAATCAGGAACTCGCTGTAGGGTACCAGTGGTGCGCCCAGTCCGTCCGCCGCCACGTCCCGGACCCGGAAATCGCTCACCACCGGGCAGCCAAACCGCTGCGCCAGCACAGAGCCTTCTCCCAGCTGGAATGTGCTGCGAAAGCTGTGTCCAAGGTATGTTTCCGGCAGCGGGATGTGCCAGAAGGTCTGGCCGTGGCTGCCGATGAGGTCGATCTGCTCCGCCCGGATGTCGGTCTCAGCGCAAAGCGCCTCCACCGCCTGAACGTACAGCTCTCCCAGAAGAAAATTCATTTTGCAGAAATCCGCCGCGCAGGCGCTGTTTCCGCTTGCCAGCCGCAGAATTTCCCGGCGAATCTCCCCGGAAAAGGGCTGAAATACAAAGCCCAGCTGCTCGATTTTGGAAGCCGTTCCATGCCCGGTGATCCGGCACAGCGCCGCGTCCACGCCGTCGGCCGAGGTGCCGGACATCAGTCCCACCACGAGACGGCTGTCTTTTTCCATACATTCTACGATCGGATGCATATTGTCTCCTCACAGCATTTCTTTTGCCAGCATCAGCGCGCCGGCCGCTGCGTCCTGCTCCGGCTCCGTGCAGGTAAGAGCGGGATACTGCCTGCCCATTTCCGCGACGAAGGTCTCCCGAAGCTTGGTGTCATGCTCCAGCAGTCCGCCCAGCATGGCGACCTTTCCGGCTTTGATGCCCAGCTGCCGCGCCACCGCGCCCACCAGCCCGGTCATCTTGACGGCATTGTCCCGGATGATTTCCAGAGCGACCGCGTCGCCCTGTCCCGCCGCCTGCTCCACCAAGGGCGCCAGCGCCGCGATCCGGCTCTTGTCGCCGCCGTAGGTGTAGGAAATGATCTTCTTCTGATCGTCCAGTTCCATCTGCTCGGCCAGCAGCCGGGACAGCAGCGTCTTCTCGCCCCAGCCGTCCCATGCGCGGGCAACTGCCGCCAGAGCGTCCCTGCCCAGAGCGTAGCCGCTGCCCTCGTCGCCGATCAGATGTCCCCAGCCGCCGGAACGGGCATACTCCCCCGCCCCGTTCTTTCCGAAGCAGATGGAGCCGGTGCCCGCGATCAGGGCGATGCCCGCTTCGCCGGACAATGCGCCATTCAGGGCGATCACCTGATCGCCCACCAGCTTCCAGTTCTCGATGCCGCCCCGGGTCATTTCCGTCTCCACGATACGGGTCATTTCTTTGTTGCTGATGCCGGCGGAGCCGATACAAAGCGCCCGGCAATCACCCAGTCCGTTCAGATAGGCGCACAGCTCCTGCAGCAGCGCGGAGAACCGCTCCGCGCCGATGCTGTTCATATTGAAGGGGCCGAACACCGCGGTATCCAGCACCTTTCCCTCCGGCGAGGCGCAGACTACCTTGGTCTTGGTGCCGCCGCCGTCTACTCCTGCAATAAAGTCCATTGGTTTCTCCCTTTCGGCTTACAGCAGATGATCCAGTGCTTTCCGAACGGCCGCGTCCCAGAACTCCCAGTTGTGGATACCCGTCCAGTGTTCAAACCGGATGTCCGCGCCCAGCGCCGTCAGCTTGTCCGCCAGCCGCACATTGGCGGCGTACAGAGCATCCTGCTCGCCGCAGGCCATATAGAGCTTCGGCAGCTGCGCCGCATCCGCTTTTTCCGCCAACGTCAGCAGATTGCAGTCCGCCGGAATTTCCAGAGACTGACCGAACACGGCCTGAAGCTCTCGTTTCTCCGCCGGTGTCTGCACGGCGACAAATTCCTCGATATCCGCCACTGCGGAAAAGGCCGCTGCCCCGGCGTAACGTTCCGGAGTTTGCAGCACGCATTTCAGCGTGCCGTAGCCGCCCATGGAAAGGCCCATGAGATAGTTCTTCTCCCGCTTGGCGGAGAACCCGAAAAAGCCCCGGCAAATCTCCGGCAGTTCGTCGTGAATAAAGGTAAAATAGGGCAGTCCTCGATCCATGTCCGCGTAAAAACTTCGCTGAACCTCCGGCATCACCAGCGCCACGTTCTTTTCCCGGGCATAGCGCTCCACGCTGGTATACCGCGCCCAGCCGGTGCAGTTGTCCTCCAGCCCATGGAGCAGATATACCACCGGCACCTGAGAGAGGTCGGTTTTCTCCGGCAGAATGACGGTCATGGAGGTATTCATCCCCATGGCGTCCGACCGGAAATCACAACGCAGATGTGCCATAATCAGTTCTCCCCCACGGCCTGGGCGACCCGTCCCTCATGGGCTTCCAGCCGCTGCTCGGCCTCGTGCACATCGCTGCCGGTTTTCAGCATGACAATGGCGACCTTCGCCCGATAGCCGCACTTTTCCAGCGCCTCGGTAGCCGTATCGTAATCCACGCCGGTGGCTTCACAGACGATGCGCTTGCACCGCTCCACCAGCTTGGCGTTGGTAGGCTTCACGTCCACCATCAGGTTGCCGTAGACCTTGCCCAGCTTGATCATCGCGCCGGTGGAAAGCATATTCAGCACCATCTTCTGGGCGGTGCCGCTCTTCATCCGGGTGGAACCGGTGACCACCTCCGGGCCGGGGGTGGGAGTAATGGCGATCTCCGCCGTCTTTTCCACCTGAGAACCGGGGTTGCAGGAAATGCCGATGACATGGGCGCCCTGCTGTCTGGCGTAATTCATGGCGCCCAGCACATAGGGCGTTCTGCCGGAGGCGGCAATACCCACCAGCACGTCCTTGCTTCCAAAGCCGATTTTCTTCAAATCTTCCGCGCCAAGGGCTTCGTCGTCCTCCGCGCCTTCCTTTGCCCGGAAAATCGCCTCGTTTCCGCCGGCGATCAGGCCGATTACCTCGCCGGGATCGGTAGAGTAAGTGGGCGGGCATTCCACGGCGTCCAGAACGCCCAGACGTCCGGAAGTGCCGCAGCCGCTGTACACCAGCCGTCCGCCCTGCTTGAGCTGGGCAGCGATCACATCCACCGCCTGAGCGATGTGTTCGGCCTCGTCTCCCACTGCCGCGGCGACCTTTTTATCTTCTTCGTTGATCAGCTTCACCATGCTCAGCGTACTCATGGTGTCGATCTGTGCAGTCCGGCTGTTACGCTGTTCTGTCTTGATAGAATTGAGATCCATATCGTTCCTCCAGTTACGCTCAGCCCCGGGCAGACGGTTTTACTGCCTGCACCGGCGCCGCGCTTTCATTATTCGTGATTCAATCGCAAAGAGAACAGGCAACAAAATGATCCGGGCTGACTTCTTTCAGGCAGGCATTAGTTTAGCATTGCGAAACGAGTTTGTCAACAGCCGCCAGCCGATGTGGAATTGCGTTTCACACTTTGTCATAATTTGATGGTATCTGCACGAATTTGCGAAATATTTGCACTTGCGATTTGGCGCAATGACGAAAATATGGCTTTTGAACTGTGCAATTTGCTTTGGGTGGTTTTAGGGAAGCTCTGATTAAATCGGCAAGAGCTGGAGGCAGGAAATTCCGGCTCAGCCGCAGCCGATTTGTTCAGAGGTTCCCCAGTCCCCTTTTGTCCCCTCCCCTGATGCTTCCAATTTATGCACTTCCTGACAGGCGGCGCATAAACTGTCCTATAAGCAATTTTCGCTTAAATCACGCCATCAGGAGGGGTTTCCATGTCTGAGCAATGTCCGGACATCCTGCGCTGCGATCCTCAGAATCTGCGTCAGGCCATGTCCATTCACACACGGAAGATAACCGACGCCTGCCGGGATAAGGACTGCGTGGAAGACCTGCGGGTCTATCTCACCGCCGGTTCCCAGCAGACGCTTGACAACGCCGCCAACGTGCGGGTACGCAGTGCCCAGCTTCTGCACACCTACATCGATGTGGAGCCGGTCGCCTTTGACCGGAATCACTACTGTATCGACATCACCTTCTACTACCGCATTCTGGCGGACGCGGTGATCGGCACCTGCCGTCCCGCGGCACTGAGCGGTCTCGCGGTATTCTCCAAACGGGCGGTGCTCTGCGGTGAGGACAGCCGCGCCCACATTTTCACCAGCGACACCCGCATCGGAGAAGCCGACGGCTGCACGCTCTCTTCCTCCAGCCGTCCCACCGCCGTGGTGGAGGTGCTTGACCCCATGGTGCTCAGCTCCAAGGTCAAGGATGCCTGCGAGTGCGGCACGGCGGAGTCCGTCACCGTCCAGATTCCCGCAGGCATCCGGGCGCTGTTCGACGAAGAGCTGACCATCCCCGGCGACCATCGCCGCCTGTACGTCACGCTGGGACAGTTCTCCATCGTCCGGCTGGAACGGGATGTGCAGCTGGTCGTGCCGATGGTGGAATACGCCATCCCAGAAAAGGAATGCTGCGACAGCGAGGGCTGCTGCACCGAAGACCCCTGCGAAATGTTCAGCCGCATTCCCTTCCCCGCCCGCCAGTTCACTCCCACCGGCTGCGACCGGAAGAAAGAAACTCCCTGCGATCGGGATTAACAACGCTGCCCCCAAAGGCTTTTGGCCTTTGGGGGCAAATTCTGTCATCTAGTGTTCCACATATTTTGGCAGGATTTCGTCCACGTCTACATAATAATGCTTAAAATTGTCATTTTCCACGTAGACCTTCACTTTTTTGCCGAGCAGCTCCGGGTCGCGGAAAATGCGCAAGCCAGGACTTCTGAAAATATGCCGCACGCCGTGAGGGTCGATATACTGTACTATTATATGGTAGGGATACCGGCCGTTTACGTTGACGTTGATGTTCGCGGCAATATCCACCACCTCGCCCAGGATGTAGTGTCCCGAGGCAAGCAGGGCATCCGACCGCTTTTTCTTGCAGAGTTCGACAATGAGAAAGATGATTCCCAAAATCAGGAATATGGCGCCGATCCCACCGAAAATGAGACCGACCATAAAGGCGTCGCTGTCCCGCAGAAGCGCCGCCAGCGCAATGCCCAGTATCACAAACGTTCCGCCCAAGGCGGTATAGATGATGCCAATAATCAGCAGGGCGCTTTGCCCGATTCTCGCTTTTTTCTCCATATCAGCCACGCATCGCCCGTTTTCTGGCAATGTTGATGGGGCCTTCCTGCATGTGGTTGATCCATGCAAGGCTCTTGCCCGCGCCGTAGGCCGTGCAGGCGTCGGGGTCGTCCGCCAGAACGCAGCCGATGCCCGTGCGCTCGGCGATCAGCAGATCCATACCCCAGATCTGGCTGCACCCGCCGGTGAGGGTGATGCCGTTTTCGGAAATATCCGACACCAGCTCGGGGCTTGTCTGCTCCAGAACCGCCAGCACCTCGTCGGTGATCATCCGGGCGGGACGGCGCAGCACCTCGAAGATCTCCGTGGAGGTCAGGGTGATGACCTTGGGCATACCGGTCTTGAAGTCACGTCCCTTGACGTTCATGCTGCGCTCCTCGTCCCGGGGGTAGACCTGACCGATCTGGATTTTCACATTCTCTGCGGTGACCTGACCGATCACCACGCCGTGCTGACGGCGGACGTACCGGGCAATCATCTCGTCAAAGTAGTTGCCCGCCACCTTCAATGAGGAAGAAACGGCCACGCCGTTCATGCTCAGCACCGCGATGTCCGTGGTGCCGCCGCCGATGTCCACCACCAGATGGCCGCTGGGGCCGCGAATGTCCAGTCCCGCGCCCAGACCCGCCGCGAGGGGTTCCTCTATCAGGAACACTCTGCGCGCGCCGGCTTCGATGGCGGCGTTGATGACGCTGCGCTCCTCTACCTCGGACACGCCGGAGGGTACGGAGATGACCACACGGGGCTTGGGAGTGAAGAAGGACGCCTTCGTCGCGGTCTTAAACATTTCCTGAAGCATCCGGACGGTCATTTCATGGTCGGATACGGTGCCGTCCTTCAGCGGGTGCATGGCGACCACGTTGCCGGGAGTACGTCCCAGCATGTTCCGGGCGGCCGCGCCCACCTGCAAAATCTTGCCGGTGTTCTTGTCCATAGCCACAACAGAGGGTTCCCGGACGACCAGTCCCTTGCCGTCGGCGTAAATCAAAACATTGGATGTACCAAGGTCAACGCCCAGATCATTGGAAAATAAAAACATAATGACACCTACTTATTCCTTTCCTGCCGATGCAACGGCAGCGCAATGTACTTCCTTCGCCCCGGCGGTTTTCAGCACACGGGCGGCTTCTCCCGCCGTGGCGCCGGTGGTCAGAATGTCGTCCAGCAGCAATATCCGCTTTCCGGCAATTTCTACACCTTGGGTCAGCCGGTAGACGCCCAGCACATTTGCCCGGCGTTCCGCCTCGCCGTGAATGCCGGATTGGGGGCGGTTGTGACGGACTTTCCGAAGAAGGGGCATCGGGGTCATCCCCAGCTCCCGTCCCACGGCCTTCGCCAGCAACTCCACCTGATCGTAACCCCGGCGCAGCTTCCGCAGACGGCTGACGGGGATCCATGTCAGCACATCGAACCCGTCGGGGTACTGATTCTGGATACGCATGGCCAACAGCCTGCCATAAGCAGCGGCGTAATTTCTCGCGCCGCCGAACTTGAAACGCAGAAGACTCCTTCTTACATTCCCTTCATAGTACCAGACCGCAGCGAAACTGTCAAGAAATTGACACCTTCTTTTTCTATTAAGATATTCCGGCGCTTCCTCCCGGCAGGTGCGGCACAGGTCAAGTTCCTCTTTTCCCAGGACTTTGCCGCACAGAACGCACTTTGGCGGGAACAGCACGCCCAGCAGCCAGTGAACCAGTCTCATTCGGTTTTCCCCTGTAAGCGAAGCTTCAACCCCGTGTAGCGGCGGTTCTTCTTCGCGTTTTCCACCATCGCCGCCACGGTTTCCTCGCGCCCCACGATAATCAGCAGCTCCCTCGCCCGGGTGATGGCGGTGTAGAGAATGCTGCGGCTGAGCAGATACGGAGAACCGTTCCACGCCGCTAAGATCACCGCCCGGTACTCGCTGCCCTGACTCTTGTGGACGGTCATGGCGTAGGCGGGTTCCAGCTCGTTCAGCTGGGTGAAGTCGTAGTCCGCCGCCCGATCGTCGAAGGTCACCGTCAGGGTCTCCGCGCCGGTGTCGATCCCGGTGATCGTCCCCACGTCGCCGTTGAAAATGCCGGTGCCCACGGCGCTGCCGTCGGTCTTCTTCCATATTATATCATAATTGTTGCGGATCTGCATCACCCTGTCCCCCTCCCGGAAAATAATATCTCCGAAAGCGCGCTCCTTTTTGTCGGGAGTGGCGGGGTTCAGTGCGGCTTGCAGCATTTTGTTCAGCGCGGCGGTGCCAACGCCCCCCTTGCGGGTGGGGGACAGCACCTGAATCTGCTCCGGCGGAATGCCCATATTTTTCGGCAGCCGGGTGGTGCATAATTCCCGGATCAGGGTGCTGACCGCATCCTCACTCTGCCTGCGCAGGAAGAAGAAGTCGCTTTTGACGTTTTTCAGCTCCGGCATCTGCCCCTGATTCACCCGGTGGGCGTTCATGACGATCAGGCTCTGCTGTGCCTGCCGGAAAATCTCCGTCAGCCGTACCGTGGGCAGGCAGCCGCTGCGCAGCATATCGTTGAACGGGAATCCCGGCCCCACGGGGGGCAGCTGGTCGGGGTCGCCCACCAGAATCAGCCGTTTCCCTCTGGGGATGGCCTGCAAAAGATGGTGCAGCAGCTCCACGTCCACCATGGACATTTCGTCCACGATCACCGCGTCGCATTTAAGGGGGTTGTCCTCGTCCCGGACGAACACCATGTCCCCCGTGCCGGGGTCGATTCCTGCCTCCAGCAGCCGGTGGATGGTGGAGGCATTCTCCCCCGTCACCTCCGTCAGCCGTTTCGCCGCGCGGCCAGTGGGCGCAGCCAGCAGGCACGCCAGCTGCATCTGTCCCAACAGGGACAGGATACCATTTAATATAGTCGTCTTACCGGTGCCGGGGCCGCCGGTGATCAGCAGCAGCCCGGAGGTGGCCGCTTCCCGGATGGCGCGGGTCTGTTCCTCGGAATATTCGATGCCGCTCTCCTCCGCCACGTTGCGGATCATGCGCTCCAGACCCTTCGGCGGCGGGAAGCTGCCCTTCGCAAATTCCAGCAGCCGTTGACTGCAATTCACTTCCGCATCGTACAACCTTGGAAGGTAGTCAACGGTGATGCCCGCCAGCGTACTGCGCACCAGGCGGTCGGCTTCCAGCAGCCGGCCGATGCCTTCTTTTACCGCTTCGCCGTCCACGCTCAGCAGCTGACTGACCGCCAGCTGTAGCTTGTCCTCCGGCAGAAAGCTGTGCCCCGCCGTGAGATTGTAGTTCAGTTCAAACAGGATTCCGGCCTCCACCCGCCGGGGGTCGTCCCCCGCCACGCCCAACTCAATGGCAAAGCGGTCAACCGCTCCAAAGGGCGCGTCCAGTCCCTCGTCCATGAGTAAGTACGGGTCGTCGTACAGAAGCTCCACAGTGCTGTCGCCGTACAGCTTGTACGCCCGCACCGCCAGCTCCGCGGGAAGATGATGCACGGCGAAGAATTCCATCAGCTGCCGCATTCCCACCTGTAATCGGAATTCCTCGCCCATGGCTTTTGCTTTTTCCCGGGAAATGCCGGGAACCTCGGCCAGACGCTCCGGTTCCCGTTCCATGACCAGCAGAGTCTGCTCACCAAAATGCTCCACGATCCGCGCCGCCGTCTTGGGGCCGATGCCCTTGATGATGCGGCTGCTGAGATAATTCAGGATTTCCAGACTGGTCTGAGGCATCAGCCGCTCCAGAAATTCCGCCTCGAACTGCCGTCCGTAGCTGGAGTGGGTGCTCCATTTGCCCGTCACCATCAGCCGTTCGCCCACCGCGGGCAGAGGGATGGTGCCGACCACCGTCACATTCTGACCGCCGCCCACGTTCACGCGAAGGACGGCGTAGCCGTTTTCGTAATTCTGATATACCACGGCGCTGATGGCGCCCTGCAAAATCTCCAGATCTTCCGTCAAGTCGTTCTCTCTCCCATTCTCTCGGCCAGCTTTTCCGGTGCGCAGACCGTCACGCCCCGCTCCGTCAGCCAGTCCCGTTCGGCATCGCTAATGCCAAAATCCACCATGGTAAGCTCTTCCCGCAGCAGCCCCAGCTCCCGCAGCCAGAGATAGCGCCGGGCAAAGGAATCCTCCGTCACCCCCGGCCTTGCCGGAGCGTAAAGCCCGCCGCCCCGCTCTGCGGGCAGCAGGAATCCGTACAGCACCCACAGCGCACTTACCAGCCCAAAGGCCGCCAGCGTTCCCAGCATAATGTAACCCACCACCAGAACCACCTCCGGATATTGTATGAGGGACACAGGATTTCTGTGCCGGTCATTCTGGCAGAGCAGCATGTATTCCTTTTCATTTTACTATATTTCTTTGAAAATGGAAAGCCCTTTTTGCTTTCTTTCTCCACTTTCTGTCCTCTTAAAACCTGGTAAAGAAACTTTTGCCGGATTCTTCAAAATTGGTCTTGAATCTCGACAAAAAATCGGGTATAATAATCTGGAACGATTTTGCGGGTCATACATTTTTCCCCTGCGGAGGCACTATGAAGCTGCTGAATTTGCTTATGTGGGTGGTGCAGTTTGGGTTTTCCATTCTGTTTCCCACGGTTTTCTTTTTGATTCTGGCGGTCTGGCTCCAGGATAAATTTGGCCTTGGTCTGTGGATCGTGGTCGTGCTGGGCATTGTGGGTCTGCTTACCTCCGTCAGCACCGCCCGGTCGTGCCTGAAATCTCTGCGTAAGGCAGCCGACGAAAGCAGCGGCCACAAAGACCCGCCCGTCTCCTTCAATGACCACAAGTAAGAGGAATTCCCGTTATGAAATTACAGGCAGCATCCAAAAAAGAAATCTCCCGCATCGCCGTCGGCACGCTGGTGTGCGACGTTATCATGATCGCGGGGCTGTTTCTTCTGAGTCAGTTCGGCGTCGGCAAGTTTGACATTCTCCGCATTCTGCTGGGCGCGGCATGCGGCTCCGTGGTAGCGATTCTGAATTTCACCATTCTCTGCCTGACGGTGCAGAGCGCCGTGGAGATCGACAGCAAGAAGAAAATGCGGCAGAAATTCCAGATGAGCTACAATGTCCGCCTGCTTCTTCAGGCCGCTTGGGTCATCGCCGCATACCTGATTCCCCAGGTGCATTTTGTGGCCGGTGCGCTGCCCGTTCTGTTCCCCAACGTGGTCATTTTCTTCCTGCAAAGCCGGGGCAAGCTCGTTCCCAACGACGAAAAGCCGACTGCCGGCGAGGCGGGCAAGACCATTCCTGAGGAGGACGAGCCGGAAGATCATCCCGGCCCTTTTGAAGTATAAAAATACAAGATCATCGATTTTATGAGGTGAGTGTATGGAAGTTGAAATCAATGGCGCGCGAATTATAGCTACATTTGAAAACGTCCCGCTGTTCGGAACGGTGACAATCACCCAGACGCTGATTGTCAGCTGGCTGATTCTGATTCTGATCTCCGCTCTGTTCATCTGGCTGGGGTCCGGATTGAAGGTCACGGGCATTTCCCGGAAGCAGGCCGTCGCTGAGACGATCTACACATCTCTGGTGAAATTCATCCGGGGCAATATGGGGCCGGATTTCGACCGCTACATCCCACTGGTCGGCACCATCTTCGTCACCAGCATTTTCTCCAATCTGATCAGCCTTGTGGGCATCTGGAGCCCCACCGCCGATCTGATGACGGAGCTTGCCTGGGCGCTGGTGGTGTTCGTGCTGATTACCTACCATAAGATCAAGGCCTCCGGCATCGGCGCGTATCTGAAGAGCTTCCTGGATCCCCTTTTCATCCTGGCGCCCATCAATGTCATGAGTGAGCTGTTCACCCCCGTCTCCATGGCCTGCCGTCATTTCGGCAACATTCTCTCCGGCACGGTTATCAGCGCGTTGATTTACGCCGCTCTGGTCGCCGCCAACAATGCGCTGTTCCATCTGCTGGCATCCAGCATGTATGTCGCGCTGATCGTCACCATCGTTGGTCTGATTCCTCTGATTATCGGCTTTACAAAGAAGAAAAAGAAGCTGAAAATTCTGGGCATCATCGTTACGGTGCTGGGCGTTCTCGCCATTCTCACCTGTCTGGGTGTGCATTACCCCTGGCTGACCATTGGCATTCCCGCCATTCCCAGCCTGTATTTTGACTGGTTCAGCGGCTGCATTCAGGCATTCATCTTCTGCACCCTGACCACCCTCTTCATCAAACAGGCCGCGGGCTGATAACGCGGCGGCCATTTGAATAAACACGTAAACAAATATTTAGGAGGAAAATATTTATGGAAATTCTGGCTAAAGGCATTGCTCTGGCAGGTTGCGGCATTGGCGCCGGTCTGGCTCTGATCGCCGGTATCGGCCCTGGTATCGGCGAAGGTAACTGCGCCGCCCGTGCCTGTGAAATCATCGGCCGCAATCCCGAGTGCAAAAGCGACGTTACCAGCACCATGATTCTGGGTATCGCTCTGTCCGAGACCACCGGTATTTACGGCTTCGTTACCGGCCTGCTGCTGATCTTCGTCGCCCCCGGCATGTTCATGAAGCATCTGGGCTGATTTCCGGCGAGAAATTCGATCATTAAATTGTACGCCGGAAGGAGGCAACGCAATGGACCTTTACCAGTCATTGGTGACGGTAAACCCCGTAACTCTGATTGCACAGATTTGCAACCTGTTTATCCAGCTGCTTATCGTCAAGATCTTCTTCCTGGATAAAATCAAGGCCGTGCTGGACAAGCGCCGCGAGACCGCCGACAAGCAGATCGCCGACGCCGAGGCCGCAAAATCCGAAGCGGCGGCCATCAAGCAGACCTATGAGGAGAATATGCGTCAGGCGAAAACCAAGGCTGACGATATGATCCTCTCCGCCCAGAAGACCGCCGCCCAGCGCAGCGAGGAGATCATTTCTCAGGCGCAGAAGCAGGCCGCCCAGATCAAGACCAAGGCCGCGTCCGACATCGAGATGGAGAAGAAAAAAGCCATCAACGACGCCAAAAATGAAATTTCCGACCTGGCCATGGCCATCGCCGGAAAGGTCGTGGCCCGTGAGCTGAACGACGCCGATCAGGACGGCATGATCGACCGCTTCATTGAAGAATTGGGTGATCAGAAATGACAGAGGTTGGTAACGTCTACGGTCAATCCCTGTACGAGCTTGCTAAGGACGAGGGGCTGTCCCGGGAAATCGGGGAGCAGCTGACCGTCCTGCAAAAAAGCTTCGGTGAGGAGCCGGATTTTGTCCGTCTGCTCTCCAACCCCAGCCTTTCCAAGCCGGAGCGGTGCCGGATTTTAGACACCAGCTTCCGCGGCTCGGTGCATCCCTATATTCTGAATTTTATGAAAATCCTGACGGAAAGGGGCTATATCCGCCACTTTTCCGACTGCTGTGACGCTTTTTCCGAACTGTACAACCGGGATAACGGCATTCTGAAGGTGACGGCCGTCACCGCCGTAGCTCTCACCCCGGCGCAGGAGGAGAAGCTCACAGGAAAGCTGAGCCAGATCACCGGAAAGACGATCGCGCTCCACAATCGCATTGATCCCGCAGTCTTGGGCGGTGTCCGCCTGGACTATGACGGTCAGCGCCTGGATGACACCGTGTCCCATCGCTTGGACGCCATCCGGGAACTGCTGAACAAAACCGTACTCTGACGAGAAAGCAGGGACTGTATGGAACTGAAACCCGAAGAAATAACGAAAATCATTCGCAGCCAGATCAAAAATTACGAAAACAAGATTGAAGTCAGCGAAACCGGCGTCGTCATTCTGGTAGGCGACGGCATTGCCAAGGCCTCGGGTCTTGAAAAGTGCATGGCCGGTGAGCTGGTGGAATTTCCCGACGGCTCCTACGGCATGGCGCAGAACCTGGAAGAGGACACCGTCTCCATCGTCATCCTCGGCTCCGATCAGGGCATTAAGGAAGGCGATACCGTCAAGCGCACCGGCAGAGTCGTGTCCGTCCCCGTGGGCGAGAAGCTCATCGGGCGCGTTGTCAACGCCCTGGGCGAACCCATCGACGGCAAGGGCAGCATTGAGGCGGAGGCCTACCGCGCCATCGAAATGCCCGCCCCCGGTATCATCGAGCGGCAGCACGTCTCCCGCCCCCTGCAAACCGGTATCAAGGCCATCGACTCCATGATTCCCATCGGCCGCGGCCAGCGTGAGCTGATCATCGGCGACCGCCAGACCGGCAAAACCACCATCGCCACCGACACCATTCTGAACCAGAAGGGCAAGAACTGCATCTGCATTTACGTTGCCATCGGCCAGAAGCGTTCCACCGTGGCACAGGTCGTGGACAGCCTTACCGCCGGCGGCGCTATGGACTATACCATCGTGGTCTCCGCCACTGCTTCCGAGCTGGCGCCCATGCAGTATATCGCCCCCTATGCAGGCTGCACCATGGGCGAATACTTCATGTATCAGGGCAAAGACGTGCTGGTCATTTACGACGATTTGAGCAAGCACGCGGTGGCCTACCGTGCCATTTCCCTGCTGATCCGCCGTCCCCCCGGACGGGAAGCTTACCCCGGCGACGTCTTCTACCTCCACTCCCGTCTTCTGGAGCGGGCAGCCCAGCTGTCCCCGGAGCTTGGGGGCGGCAGTCTGACTGCTCTGCCCATCATCGAGACGCAGGCCGGCGACGTGTCCGCCTACATTCCCACAAACGTCATTTCCATCACCGACGGCCAGATCTTCCTGGAATCCGAGCTGTTCAACTCCGGCATCATGCCCGCCGTGAACCCCGGTATTTCCGTCTCCCGTGTCGGCGGCGACGCTCAGATCAAGGCCATGAAGAAGGTGGCCGGTTCTCTGAAGCTGCTGTACTCCCAGTACCGCGAGCTGCAAAGCTTTGCCCAGTTCGGCTCCGATCTGGACGCGGATACCAAGTCCCGTCTGGCTCTGGGTGAGCGGATCGTGGCCGTGCTGAAGCAGAAGAACGGTTCTCCCAAGGAAGTGGCGCAGCAGGTGTGCATCATCTACGCCGTGACCCACGGATATCTCACTTCCATTCCCGTGGCGCAGATCCCCGAGTTTGAAAAGCGGCTGGAAGAGCATATGGACAATCACCACGCCGACGTTCTCGAGGCCATTCGCTCCACCGGCAAGCTGGAGACCGAGACTGAGAACGCCCTGAAAGCTGCCCTGGACGAGCTGGTGGCTGAATTTCAGGCATAAGGAGGGATAAGCCATGGCTGGCGTTTCCACCAAGGAAATCAAAAACCGCATCCGAAGCATGGAGTCCACCAGGCAGATCACAAAGGCCATGGAAATGGTCGCTGCCTCCAAGCTCCGCCGGGCGCAGGCGCAGGTGCTTTCCTCCCGCCCCTATTTTGAAATTCTTTACTCCACCATTGCGGACATCGCGTCCTCCAACCGGGATTTCTCCTCCCCTTATCTGCAGGAGCGTCCTGTGAAAAAGGTACTGTATATCGTCATTGCCGGTGACCGCGGTCTTGCCGGCGGCTACAACAGCAACATTCTCAAGCTGGTTCAGTCGGAGATCGCGGGCAAGGACGCCGTAGTCCTGCCCATCGGCAAGAAGGCTCTGGACTATTTCAAGAGCAAGCAGATTCCAACCTTTACGGAGCAATACGCCGAAGCGGCCGAGCTGACCGTGGGCGACTGCTTCTCCGTCTCCAAGCAGGTAAGCAAGGCTTTCCTGGCAGGAGAATTTGACCAGATCACCGTTGCGTATACCAATTTTGTCTCCGTCCTTGCCCAGACGCCCGCAGCCATGCAGCTGCTGCCTCTGAAAAAGCCGGAAAAGAAAGAGAGTACCAATCAGGGCGATATCCTGTACGAGGGCGACAGCGAAGAGGTTTTCGCCGCGATCATCCCCGAGTATCTGGGCGGCGTTATCTACGGTGCGCTGTGCGAAAGCCGCGCCTCCGAGCAGGCTGCCCGCCGGGCTGCCATGGATTCCGCGACCCAGAACGCCGACGATATGATCGACGACCTGAGCTTGAAATTCAACCGCGCCCGTCAGGCCGCGATCACGCAGGAGATCACAGAGATCGTCGCAGGTTCCTGAGTCCCCGCAGGGGCGGTATTCTGATCGCCCAATCCCCAGAAGTTACGAATTTGCGGTATCTAATGTCGGTTAAGCCCGGAATTTTGGGTAAAAGTGGGTATTCCCCCCGCGTTTTGTTCCGCAAATATTTCAGCAGAAGGAGTTGAATTCCCAATGGCCAAAAACAAAGGAACTGTGATCCAGGTCATGGGTCCTGTTCTTGACATCCGCTTCGCTGACGATCAGCTGCCCGGTCTGCTCAGCGCCATCGAGATTCCCAACGGCGAGCATACCATCGTGGCGGAGGTCGCCCAGCACATCGGCGACAATGTGGTTCGCTGTGTCGCTATGTCCTCCACGGACGGCCTGCAGCGCGGCACCGAGGCCACCGACACCGGCGCGCCTATCTCCGTTCCCGTTGGCGAAGAGTGCTTGGGACGTGTATTTAACCTGCTGGGCCAGCCCATTGACAATAAGCCCCCTGTACCGGGCGTCGAGCGCTGGCCCATCCACCGTCCCGCTCCCTCCTACGAGGAGCAGCAGCCCGCTACCGAGATTCTGGAAACCGGCATCAAGGTCATCGACCTGATCTGCCCCTATGCCAAGGGCGGCAAGATCGGTCTGTTCGGCGGTGCTGGCGTTGGCAAGACCGTTTTGATTCAGGAGCTGATCTACAATATCGCCACTGCCCACAACGGCTATTCCGTTTTCACCGGCGTTGGCGAGCGTACCCGTGAGGGCAACGACCTGTACAACGAAATGACCGAGTCCGGCGTTATTTCCAAGACCGCCATGGTCTTCGGTCAGATGAACGAACCGCCAGGAGCCCGTATGCGCGTGGGCCTGTCCGGCCTGACCATGGCAGAGTACTTCCGTGATGTGAAGCATCAGGACGTGCTGCTGTTTATCGACAACATCTTCCGTTTCACCCAGGCCGGTTCCGAGGTATCCGCACTGCTTGGCCGTATGCCCTCCGCCGTCGGCTATCAGCCCACTCTGGCAACGGAAATGGGCGCCCTGCAGGAGCGTATCACCTCCACCAAGGAAGGTTCCATCACCTCCGTTCAGGCTGTCTACGTTCCCGCCGACGACCTGACCGACCCCGCCCCCGCTACCACCTTCGCCCATCTGGACGCCACAACGGTTCTTGACCGCGGCATTTCCTCTCTGGGCATTTACCCCGCCGTTGACCCGCTGGACTCCACTTCCCGTATCCTGACTCCCGAAATCGTTGGTCAGGAGCATTACGAGACCGCCCGCGCCGTGCAGAGCATCCTCCAGCGCTACAAAGAGCTGCAGGACATCATCGCCATCATGGGTATGGACGAGCTTTCCGAAGAGGACAAGCTGACGGTCAACCGCGCCCGTAAGGTGCAGCGTTTCCTCAGCCAGCCCTTCCATGTTGCCGAGCAGTTCACCGGCTATCAGGGCAAGTACGTCCCCCTGAAGGAAACCATCCGCTCCTTCCAGGAAATCATTGCGGGTAAATATGACGACATTCCCGAATCCTACTTCCTGTTCGCCGGCTCCATCGACGACGTGGTTGCCAAGTACCGGGGCGGTGAGAAGGCATGACACCCTTCCACCTGAAAATCGTCACCCCCGACGGCCTGATTTATGACGGTCAGGCAGAAGAACTGCTTGTTCGCACCACCAACGGCGACGTCGGCATTCTTGCCCGTCACATGAACTATGTTGCCCCCCTGGGTATGGGACAGGCCACCATCGTATCCGACGGCCAGCGCCGGACAGCGGCGTGCATCGGCGGTATGGTCAGCGTCTCAAGGGGCGAGGTGACGTTAGTCCCCACTACCTTTGAGTGGGCAGACAAGATCGATGTTGCCCGTGCGGAGGCTGCCCTGGAAAAGGCAGAGAAGGTTCTCCACGATCAAAATGCTTCCGACACTGACCTGCGTCTAGCCGAAGCCAAGCTTCACCGCGCACTGGTCAGAAAGAGCGTTGCCTCCAAGTTATAAGCGATCACCCCGGTATCCGAATGGATACCGGGGTCGTTTCAGGATGCGGCCCGCAACGACCCAGACGCACGCCGCCGCTCCCGATAAAGAATGGCTGCGGCGGAAGAAAGTGAGCAATCCCAATGGTAATACAGAAAATTGACAGCGATATCGAGAAAAAGGGCATCGCAAGGGCCATTCTGGAAGTGCTTCCGGATTGGTTCGGCATCCCGGAAGCTACGGAAGCGTACATCGCGGACAGCAAAGGCCGCCCATTCTTCTGCGCCTTTGCGGACGATGTTCCCGTCGGCTTTCTCTATCTGAAAGAAACCGGGCGGCATACCGTGGAGCTGGCCGTCATGGGCGTGCGGCAGGAATATCATCGGCAAGGCATCGGCAGAGCGCTTTTTGAGCAGGCAAAAGCCGAAGCCAAACGGCTGGGATATTCCTTTATCCAAGTCAAAACCGTCCAGATGGGCAGATATGCTATTTACGACGACACCAACCGCTTCTATCTCTCTCTGGGATTCAAGGAACTGGAAGTGTTCCCAACGCTGTGGGACGAATGGAATCCCTGCCAGATTTATATAATGACTATATAGGCTCAAAATCACCCTGGTATCTGTTGGATACCAGGGTGACTTGTTTTGTATAGCTCGCCGTGACCGTTATTCTTCGGTGGCCTTCGGGTCTTCCTTCCCGTCCTCAAAGCCGTCGAACATGGAGGTGGAAGAAGCGTCTCCCACTTCCCTGCCCTGCATGATCGCTTCAAACTGCTCGCCGGTCATAGTCTCCTTTTCCAGAAGGAAGTCCACGACCTTGTGAAGCTTGTCGCTGTTGTCTGTCAGAATCTGTTTGCAGTGGTCGTATGCCTTGTCGATCAGCGCCCTGACCTCGTCGTCGATGGTTCCGGCGACCTTCTCGGAATAGCTCTTGGTGGTCTGGTAGTCCCGACCAATGAACACCTCTCCGCCGTCAAGATAAGACACTGTACCCAGCTTCTCGCACATGCCGTAGCGAGCGACCATGTCCTTCGCCAGCTTCGTTGCCCGGTCGATGTCATTGGAAGCGCCCACGGAAATATCCCCGAGGAACAGAGCTTCCGCAACACGTCCGCCCAGCAGCGATACGATCTGCTCATACATTTCGTTGCGGGTCAGGTTAGAAGAATCATCCTTTGGCAGATACCATGTCGCGCCCAAAGACTGCCCCCGGGGAACAATGGTGATCTGACGCACCGGATCATGAGTTGGCAGGTTGTACATGGCGACGGCATGGCCGGCTTCGTGGACAGCCGTCTCCTTCAAATCCTTCCGGGTCTGAACGCGGCTCTTTTTCGCGGGGCCTGCTGTAATCTTCATCAGCGCCTCGTTCATGTCCTCCATGGTCAGCACCGGGCGGTTCGCTCTGGCCGCCAGAATCGCCGCTTCATTGAGAAGATTGCTCAGGTCAGCGCCGGTAAATCCGGCGGTGGAGCGGGCGACGGTTTTCAGATTCACCGAAGCGTCCAGCTTCTTGTCCTTGGCGTGGACTTTCAGAATTTCCTCGCGTCCCTTCACATCCGGCCGTCCCACGTGGATCTGCCGGTCGAAGCGGCCGGGGCGCAGCAGCGCCGGGTCCAGAATGTCCGGCCGGTTGGTTGCCGCCAGAACGATGACGCCCTCCGAACGGGTGAAGCCATCCATTTCCACCAGCAGCTGGTTCAGTGTCTGTTCCTTTTCGTCGTGACCGCCGCCCAGACCGGAGCCGCGTTTGCGGCCGACGGCGTCGATCTCGTCGATGAACACGATGGCAGGGGCGATTTTTCTGGCCTGTTCAAACAGGTCCCGGACACGTCCTGCGCCGACACCCACGTACATTTCCACGAAATCCGAGCCGGAAATGGACAAAAACTGCACGCCCGCCTCTCCCGCGACAGCCCGGGCAAGCAGGGTCTTGCCCGTGCCGGGAGGCCCCACCAACAGAAGGCCGTGGGGAATCCGTGCGCCGATCTCGGTAAATTTTTCGGGATTTTTCAGGAAATCCACGATTTCCTGAAGCTCTTCCTTTTCCTCGTCCGCACCCGCAACGTCGTCAAAGGTCACTTTCTTGTCTCCGGGAACGCCCAGAACCGTCCGGGCTTTGCTGAAGGCGTTCATGGGATTCCCGGCACTGCTCATGCGTCCCATCAGCAGCGCCCAGACAAACAAAATTACCAGGCCGACCACCAGCAGCGGAAGAATCAGGGTATAGGGCGAAAAGCCCTTGTCCGGGACAAAATTGTAGCTTTCCAGCACGCCGGAGGCTGTCTGCTCCGCAAACGTCTCGTGCATCTCCTGGCGGAAGCTCTCCGGGTCGGCCAGGGGCGCGGTGATGGTGGTCTGGCCGTTGTAGGGTTTGTTCAGCTGCATCGTAATGGTCTGATCCTCCACCACGAACTGGCGCACCTGCTCCTTGTTGAACAGCTCAACGACCTTGGAATAGGGCAGGGTGTCCTGCGTGGTGGTGAACAGGTTGCTGATCCAGCCTAAAAACGCCACCAGCAGCGCCGCATATACAATGAGTGGGATCCATCTCGTTCTTTTCAATTTGGGGTTACTCCTTATTTTTCATGAGAAAGCTCCGGAAAGCCGGATTACTCGGAGATTCCGTAAGCCTCCGGCTTCAGCACGCCGACATAGGGCAGATTCCGGTAGTGCTCGTTATAGTCAAGGCCATAGCCCACCACAAAGGCGTTGGGAATGGTAAAGCCGACGTAATCGGGCTTCAGGGTGATGCCGGGGCGGCGGCGTTCGGGCTTATCCAGCAGGGTGCAGATCTTCAGGGACGCGGGTTCCCGTGCCATCAGATGACGATAGGTAAAGTCCAGAGAATTGCCGGTGTCGTAAATATCCTCCAGAATCAGCACATGGCGGCCCTTGATGTCCGAGGCGATATCCCGCTTGACCTCCATCTTTCCGGTGGAATTGGTTCCGGCGTAGGAGGAAATCCACATAAAATCCATCTGGCAGTGGGTTCTGATCTCCCGGATCATGTCCGCGTAAAACACCACAACGCCCTTGAGGACGCCGACGATAATGGGGTCTTTCCCCGCGTAGTCCGCCGTCAGCTCTTTGCCCAGCTCCGCGATGCGGGTCTTGATCTGTTCCTCGGTCAGCAGAATCTCCTGAATATCCTTTTCCATAGCTTTTTCTCCCTTATGCTGTGTTTTTCATTCTATTTGCACGCTTAATCGTCGCTGCTTTCCGGAATATCCACCTCAAAATGGACAGTCACGGCGGGTAGCTCCCCGGCGGCGCGATCGGCGTGAACGCCAATGGAATATACGCCCAAAACGCCCCGTTCATCACACAATACGGGAATCCGCTCCCGCATGGCTGCGGGGATTTTCCGATCGATGAACATCTTTTTCAGGCTTTTGGTTCCGCCGCTCAGGCGGATAGTGTCCCCGCTTTCCCGGGGGCGAAGGGTCAGCGTCCCAACGGGACGAACGGTAAAGGTGTCCGGCGTGTTGATGATCTTTTCCGCCGGGGCGCAGGTCACGCGGTAGTCTCCGTAAACCGCTTCTCCGGGGCAGGTCAGTGCCACCGGTTCCGGGCGGGGCCTGTGCGCTTGAGCTTCCAGACGGTCATACCGTCTGCTCACTGTCACGCCGCCGGGAAGGTTGACCCGTGCGGAGGGTTTGTCGGAAAACAGCAGCCCTTCCGCTGCGGAAATATGGGAATCCTCCGGCTCCCTCACGCCGCTGTCTTTCAAAAATCTCTCGATACAGCGGCTGCGCTGAGCTTTCGGCATGGATTTTAGCGTCTGTACACCGGGCAGCGTCGGGAAATCCGACTGTGCGGCGAGGAAATCCTCATCCTCCCGCAGCCGCAGCGCCATCAGAGAAAGATTCTCCGCCAAACGGGGATTCTCCGATTTCAGCAGAGGCATCACGGTATGACGGATACGATTTCGTAAAAAGGCGTCGGAGGCGTTGGAGCTGTCCTCCCGGTGGGGAAGCCCCCACGCAAGCAGGAATTTCTCCACCTCCTGCCGGTTTATCAGCAGCATGGGACGGATGACATTTCCGCTGACCGGGGCGATGGCGCCCAGCCCTTTCAGGCCGGTGCCGCGGATCATGCGCATGATGACCGTCTCGGCGTTGTCGTCAGCGGTGTGGGCAGTGGCAATTTTCCCGTTCAAGCCCCGGAGAAATGCATACCGGGCGTCCCGGGCGGCGGCCTCCAGCCCCTTTTTCCCCGGACGAACCTCCGCCGAGCCGACGTGTAAGGGGATATCATAGCGTCCGCAGAATTCCCGGACAAAGGCTTCGTCCCCATCGGATTCTTCCCCACGGAGATGGTGGTTAAAATGCGCAGCTTCCAGACGGATGTCCAGCTTGTCCCTCAGCAGATACATGGCGAACAGGAGCGCCACGGAATCCGCCCCGCCGGAGACGGCGCAGACGACCGTATCCCCCGGCATGATCATATCATACTGCCGGATCATCCGCAAGAGCTTATTCCGCATGTTTCCACTCCCGGTCGGCAAAGGTCTGGTACTGGCCGATCCACTGCATCTTCACCGCGCCGGTCTCGCCGTGACGGTTCTTGGCGACAATGCACTCCGCCACACCCTTGTCCTCGGTATTTTCGTGATAATATTCGTCCCGGTACAGGAACATCACCGAGTCGGCGTCCTGCTCGATGGCGCCGGATTCCCGGAGGTCGGACAGAATCGGCCGCTTGTCGGTGCGGCTCTCCACCGCACGGGACAGCTGGCTCAGGCAGATTACCGGCACGTCCAGCTCCTTCGCCATGATTTTCAGGGAGCGGGAAATTTCGCCCACCACGGTAACGCGGTTGTCGCTGTTCTTTCCGTACCCGGAACCCTGCATCAGCTGTAAGTAGTCGATGATGACCAGCCCCAGATTGTCTAAGCGGCGGCACTTGGCGTTGATGTCCGCCACGGTGACGGAGGGGTTATCGTCAATACGGATGTCCGTCTGGCTCAGGGCGGCGGAGGCCATGCACAGCTTGCTCCACTCGTCCTCGCTGAGCTTGCCCGTGGCCAGCTTTTGCAGCTCCACAAAGCCCTCGCTGGCAAGCAGACGCATGGCCAGCTGCTCCCGGGACATTTCCAGATTGAAAATGGCAACGGTTTTCTTGTACTTTTTCGCCACGTTGACGCCGATATTCAGCGCAAAGGCGGACTTACCCATGGCGGGCCGGGCGGCGATAAGCAGAAGGTCGGACTTGTTCAATCCGTTGATCCGGGTGTCCAGATCCCGCAGACCGGTGGACAGGCCGGGGATCAGGGAATCCGACTGGCTCAGCTCTGTCAGGCGGTCGAACACCTTGTGCAGCGTCGTGCCGATGTGCTCCAGAGAGTCGCCCCGCTCGCCCTTGCGCAGGGCGTAAATTTTCTTTTCCGCAGATTCCAGCATCTCGGCGGGCGTACCCACCTCTTCCGACACCATCTGCTGAATGTCCGTCGCGGCCTGATTCAGTCCCCGAAGCATGGATTTTTCCTGAACAATGGCCGCATAGCGCGCCACATTGGCGGCGGTGGGGGTAATCTCCATCAACTGGAGGATGTAATCCCGGGAATTGTCGTGGTAATAGCCCAGCTCCTTCAGCTTGTCCAGCACCGTGACCGGGTCAATGGTCTGGGAGAAGTTGAACATGGTATAGATGGCTTCATATATTTCCCGGTTCTGCTGCAGGTAAAAATCCTCCGGCTTCACAATGCCCACCACATCCGTAATGCACCGGCTGTCAATGAGAATGGAACCCAGAACCGCCTGCTCCGCCTCCAATGACTGGGGCTGCTGCCGGGACAGAAGTTCTTCATCCATGGCAAGTTCTCCTTTCTCTATAGAATATGGTGTTGTGCAATCTTATGCTTCGACGATCTTCACCGTCAGCGGCGCGGAAATCTCATAGCCCAGCTTGCAGGTGACGGTGTACGTACCCACGTTCTTGATGGGTTCCGCAATGGTGATCTTCCGCTTGTCCAGCTTGATACCGGTCTTCGCCAGTGCGTCGGCGATTTCCTGGTTGGTCACGGAGCCGAACAGACGTCCCGCGCCGCCGCCCTTGGCGGCCACGGTGACAGTCATCTCCCGCAGTTTTCCGGCGGTCTCCATGGCCTCGGCCTTTTCCCGGGCAATGCGCTCCTGATTGGCCTTGTCGTTCATGCGCATGGTGTTCACGGCGTCAGGGGTCGCCTCCGTGGCCAGCTTCCGGGGCAGCATATAGTTCCGGGCGTAGCCGTCGGAAACCTCGATCATCTGTCCCTTTTTGCCCTTTCCTTTTACATCTTGCAGCAGAATTACTTTCATTGTAACAGTCTCCTTAATCGGTATGATATGTACGCCAAACAGCCGTTAAAACGGCGTTTGGCCTGGTTTATTCTTCGTAGAACTTATCAATGGACGCCACCAGCTCGTCCAGCGCTTCCTTGACGGTGGTGTCCTTCATCTGCGCGCCGGCTGTAGCGGTGTTGCCACCGCCGCCCAGCGGCTCCAGAATCATCTGGACGTTGGCGCTGCCAATGCTTCGGGCGGAAATGATGACCTGCTCCCCGTCCGGATAGAGGACGAAGGACGCGGTAATGCCGGAAATATTTAATAGCTCGTCCGCCGCCTGCGCCGCCAGCACCCGGGTCGTGGGGGTATTCAGCGCCGCAATGGCGATCTCCTGCCGGTACAGGCGGGAGGACTTGATGATCTGATACTTCGCCATGGTGTCCTGGAAGTCGTTCTGCATCAGCTTCTTGACCTCCGTTGTGTCCGCGCCCAGACGGCGCAGGACGGCTGCGGCCTCAAAGGTACGCTCGCCGGTACGGACGTTGAAGAACTTGGTGTCCAGACAGATGCCCGCCATCAGGCTCTCCGCTTCGATGGGCAGCACGTCCTTCTTCTCCACGGCGTACATGAGCACCTCCGTCACCAGCTCCGCCGCCGAGGAGGCGTAAGGCTCGTGAAGGTTGACCACCACGGGGTTGATATAATCCGCCGCCCGGCGGTGATGGTCTACCACACAGACCTTGGAGATGGCTTCAAGCAGCGGTCTGCACTCCACCTGATCCGGCCGGTTGGTGTCCACCACCACAAGAATGCTCCGGTTGTCCGCCATCAGCAGGGCATCCTGGCCGGACACGAACACGTCCCGGTATTCGGGAACCGCCTGAATTTCCTCGATCAGCTTTCCGGCGGCATTGTTTTCCAAGTCAATGACAATATTGGCCTTCTTCCCCCGCTTACGGCACAGGCAGCTGATGCCCATGGCCGCGCCCACGGCGTCCAGGTCGGCATTTTTGTGTCCCATAATGAACACCCGTCCGCTCTGGCCGATCAGCTCCATCAGGGAATTGGCCGTCACACGGGAACGTACCTTGCTGCGGTAATCCGCTTCCCGGTTCCGCCCGCCGTAGAAATTGAAGTTGACCCGATCCTTGATGACCGCCTGATCGCCGCCGCGGCTCAGTGCCATCTCGATGCCCAGCGCGGCAAAATCGTAGCTTTCCTCGAAGCTCTCGCCGTCCACGCCCAGACCGATGGAAATGGAGGCGGGCAGGCCGGAGGAATTGACAATCTCGTGAATGTCTTCCAGCAGGGAGAACTTATTTTCCTTCGCCCGTTCTAAGTCCCGCTTCTCGAAAATGAACAGGAAGCGGTTGCGCTCCAACCGTCGAAGCAATCCGCTGTAGCCCTCCGTCCACCGGGTGATGGTCTCGTTGAGCTTGGCGTTCATGGAGGAAATGGCGCTTTCCGTCAGGTTTTTGGTCAGTTCCTCGTAGTTATCAATGAGAATGATGGCAACCACAGGCCGGGAGCGGATATACTCGTCCCGCACCTGATACAGCTCTGTCAGGTCGGAAAAATACAGCACGCCCAGCATGGTGCCCCGGTTGTCCTCCGCCCGGATGGTGGTGCCGTATACCCGGTAGCGGCGGTTGCCCAGAACCGCGTCATGGGGGCTTTCCGTTTTTCCGGCGGTGAGCCAGTCCAGCGTGAAGTCCGGCAGCACCTCTTCCAGCCGCAGCTGGGTCATGGTGTCGGCGTACCCCGTCAGCTCGCTGAAACGATGGTTGCCCCAGACGATGTCCCCGTCCCCCAGACGAACCATCACCGCAGGCAGGGGCGCTTCCCCGCCGCTGGAAGCTTCCAGCGTATTGGAGGCCGACTGGATATACTGCTGAATTTTACGCTCCCGGCGTGTCCTGTCCAGAACGTACAATAGGAACGTGACCACCGTCACCGTCATTTCTCCGGCAGCCAGCCAGTAATGCCCCACCAGCAGCGCCGCGGCGCAGAAAGCAGCCATCACGAAAAAGTATGCACCCATCCCGGGTCTGAGCAGTCTTCCCAGCTTTCGATTCACTGCCAAACGTCCTCCTTCCGGCTGCGACCAGCCACAGATATCCATACTATACCCGATATTATAGCAAATCCAGCCAAAAGGTGCAACTCTTTTTCCGTCAAATCCGTAAAAAAGACCGCAAAAAAATTGTATACTTTTTCCCGGAATTGTGTTATACTATATGTGCCAGCGCCGGGGACGGGCTTTACCCGGGCATTTGGGAGACGCGGACGCGTATCCCACAAAGACAAGAGGAAAAACATTGCAGGCGTTTTCTTGGGAGAAGGCGATTCGGGGCCGGATTCTGAGGGAAGCGGCTGCCTGCTTGTTGTGCCTTAAAGGCATTTTCATGTACATTTTGAAAGGAGTTATTGATTCATTTGGCAGAAAAACTGAAAATTATCCCTCTGGGCGGCCTTGACGAGATCGGCAAGAACTGTACCGTCCTGGAGTACGGAAAGGATATGATCGTGATTGACTGCGGCGTGGGCTTCCCGGAGGAAGACATGTACGGCGTCGATCTGGTCATCCCCGATTTTACCTATCTTGTGGCCAACCAGAAAAAGCTGCGGGGCATGTTCATCACCCACGGCCACGAAGACCACATTGGTTCCATCCCCTACGCCATGCGGGACGTAAGCTGCCCCATCCACGGCACCTCCATGACCTGCGGTCTTATTAAGCTGAAGCTGGAAGAGCACCGGCTGGCAGACAAGGTCAAGCTCGTCACCCACAAGCCCGGTGACGTAGTAAAGGCCGGATGCTTCACCGTGGAGTTCATCCACGTGAACCACTCCATCCCCGACGCGGTAGCCTTCGCCATCCGCACCCCCGTGGGTACAGTGGTATTCACCGGCGACTTCAAGATCGACCCCACTTCCCACGACGGCATGATGGACTTGGCGCGGCTGGGCGAGCTGGGAAATCAGGGCGTGCTGGCGATGCTGGCGGACTCCACCAACGTGGAGCGGCAGGGCTACACCCCCAGCGAAAATGTGGTTGCCGACAGCCTTGACCGGCAGTTCCGCAACTGCGACCAGCGGATCATCGTCACCACCTTCGCCTCCAACATGCACCGCATCCAGTCCATTCTCTCCACCGCCCAGCGCTACGGCCGCAAGGTGGCCGTCTCCGGCCGGAGCATGGAGAACATGCTGAAGGTTGCGCAGGAGCTGGGCTATCTGAAAGTGAAGCCGGGAACTATCGTGGACTTAGCTTCCATCAAGAGCCTGCCCAAGAATAAGATTGTCATTGTCTCCACCGGCTCTCAGGGTGAGAATATGTCCGCCCTGTACCGGATGGCGTTCAGCACCCACAAGCAGGTGGACATCACTGCCGGCGACCGGATCATTATTTCCGCCTCCGCCATTCCCGGCAACGAAAAGTCCATCAGCAACATCATCAACGAGCTGTACCGCAAGGGTGCGGACGTGGTGTATGAAAAGAGCGAGGGACTTCACGTCTCCGGCCACGCCTGCCAGGAGGAGCTGAAAATCGTCCACGGACTGGTAAAGCCCAAGTTCTTCATCCCCGTCCACGGCGAGCAGCGGCATTTGCAGCTCCACGCCAAGCTGGCGCAGTCCATGGGCATGAACCCCCGGAACATTCACATCGGCGAAATCGGCACCGTCTTCGAGTTCACCGGCAAGACCTGCAAGGTCAACGGCACCGTCCCCGCCGGGCGTGTGTTCGTGGACGGCAGCGGCGTGGGCGACGTGGGCAGCGTGGTGCTGCGGGACCGCAAGCATCTTGCGGAGGACGGCATGATCGTGGTGTGCGTGAACCTGAGCAGCGAGGACGGCAGCATCATCACCGGCCCGGACATCATCACCCGTGGCTTCATCTACGTCAAGGAGTCCGAAGACCTGATGGACGAATTGAAGGAGGTCGCCATGGAGGCCATCGACCGCTGCCAGCGCAAGCGGGTGCGGGACTGGTCGGCCATCAAGTCCGCCATCAAGAACGACCTGAGCGGCTACCTCTATAAGACCACCAAGCGCAATCCCATGATCCTGCCCGTGATCATGGAAATCTGATAAAATCATAAATGCAGAATGAATGCACCTTCAGGGCGATTTCTCGCCCCGGAGTGCTTCATTCTGCATTTGCGTAGGGTGTATCTGAAAACTGGCGAAATGACCAGCAGCGAGGGATTTTTGTCCTGGGCAAGCCATTTTTCCGCAGGAATACTTGCTGTATTTCAAGGGAAAATGGCGCAGCACTGGGCAAAAAGACCCGCTGATTGGGCGTTTTGACAGTTTTCAGATACACCCTATATTCAGGAGAACGCCTATGCGCTATTATTTTGCCCCTATGGAGGGGCTGACGGACAGCGTTTACCGCCGTCTTCACCAAAAGTATTTCCCCGGGGTTGACCGGTATTACATGCCCTTCTTCTCCCCCACTGTCCACCGCCAGCTTACCCAGCGGGAAAGCCGGGAATTGCCGGAGGCGGACAGTGTGAGCTTTGCCGCCGTCCCTCAGGTGCTGACCAAAGTGCCGGAGGATTTTCTCTGGGCGGCGGAGGTCATCCGCAACCGGGGCTATGACGAGGTCAACCTCAATCTGGGCTGCCCCTCCGGGACGGTCACCGCCAAGGGCAAGGGCGCGGGGATGCTGGCTGACCCGGAAGCCCTCGATCGGTTTCTGGACGACGTGTTTTCCAAGTGTCCCATTGCCATCTCCGTAAAGACCCGGCTGGGAATGCACACGCCGGAGGAATTCCCGGCGCTGCTGGACATCTTCAACCGCTACCCCATCCGGGAGCTGACCGTCCATCCAAGGGTGCGGCAGGAATTCTACAGAAGCCCCATTCATTTCGACTGGTTCGACTACGCCGTGGAAAACAGTAAAAACCGGCTCTGCTACAACGGAAATCTGTGTACGCCCGCCCAAATCCGGGAATTTGAGAAAAAATACCCTCAGATCAATTCCGTAATGATCGGCCGGGGTCTGATCGGCGACCCCGGAATGCTCACCCCCGGCGGCACCACCGCGGCGGCGCTGGAAGCATTCTTCAGCGAGCTGCTGGAGGTCTACACCCGGGATTTCGGCGGTGCCCGGAACGCCATGTTCCGTCTGAAAGAGAACTGGTTTTACCTCCTGCGCCGTTTTGAGGGCAGCGAAAAGCTGGGCAAACAGCTGCGGAAAACCACGGATGTGAATGTCTACAAATCCATCACATCGGAAATATTCCACACGCTCCGCAGGAATACTTTGTGTATTGCAAGGAAAAATGGCGTACAGCAGGCGGAAAAGACCCGCTGTTTGGGCATGTTGACGGTTTTCAGATAGACCCTAATAGCACAAACCGGCATCCCACAGAAAGTGGGATGCCGGTTTTGTTTTTATCTGCCTTTACTGCTGAATCAGGTCCCCTGCCATTGCGAACAGAGTATCCGGATTCAGAATGTTCTGATCCAGGAGGCTGTAGCAAATGCCGTCCTCCGTCCAGCACAGGAACGCTACGTCCCTTTCCTGCACCGTATCAGAGCCATAGGTAACATAGTTATTAGGCTGTTTTGCCCATTCTTCCTCGGCTTCGGAGAGCTTGTAGTCACCCGGCACAAACTTATAGTGATCCAGATAGTATCTTGCCGCGATCGTATCGACCGTTCTGCTGATGGACGGAATGCTCTCGGTTTCGGAAACCTCCTTCATGTCCGCTCTTATGAGGAGCGTCAGCTCCTGACCCTGGGGATTCTCATAGGAAACGCTGAGCTGCCGGTAGGTAAGAACCTTTTTGTCCCTAGCGTCCTTGCCGATCGTCTGACCGACGTCCACGCCCTGGAATCGGAAGCCGTTTTCAAATTCCTCCGGCACCGAAACCTCCAAGCCGACCTGAGCGATTGCCCGATCTACATCCGAGTAGCTTTCATAGTGCTTTGTTTTTCCGGATTCCAGCTTGTGAATGGGAAGCATCTCTGCGGCGTAGGCCGTAATGGAAAGAACACCGATCAATGCTGCCGCAAGTAAAATGCGGAACGCTCTTTTTTGGGTTTTCATGGGTTTAATCTCCTTACTTTCAGTTTCAATCACTTTGTACGGAGTGTCGGCTTCCATGAGATACGCATCATCTACATAGTTCAGTGCCCGGTTTAAGTCTGTTGCCTTCATATGCATATTCCTTCCTTTTCAAGACTGTATTTCAGCTGTCTTCGCATTTTTTCCAGCCGGTATTTTATCTGACGGACAGAGCATTCATATTTTTGCGCCAGCTGGGGTGCCGTCATGGCATAATAATACCGGGACAGGAACAGCTTACGGTCATCGGGGTTCAATGTGCCAAGGAAACGATTCAGCTGTTTTCCAATCTCCTTTGCCTCCAGCGCCTCATCCATGTCCCTGCCGGTGTCCGGAATACATTCCTCCAGTTCCGACAGAAGCACATCTGCATTCCCGCACCGCTTTTCCGCAGTCAGGTACTCGACCCTTTTGAAGCTGAGATTCCGGGCAACCCGGGACAGATAGTATTTCAGTACCGGCGGGCACTTGGGGGGAATGGAGTTCCAGGCCGCAAGATACACATCGTTCACGACCTCCTCCACATCCTGGGAATCGGGAAGAACATTGTGTGCAATGGTTCTCAGGTAGCTTCCGTATTTCCTGGATGTATCCGAAATTGCCTCCTCTGACCTGGAAAAGAACAGCTCAACGATCTGCGTATCCTCCAAGTGATTCACTCCTTTGTCTGTAAGGACCTTACGCCTATATAATACGGAACGCGAATCCGGTGGACAATCTTTTTTCAAAAAGTCAGAAGCGGCGTGACAAAGGTCACGCCGCTTCATTTAGGCAATTTTTATCAGGCTCCCAGATTCAGGTAGCCCAGCTTGATTGCGCTGTAATCGACCTCCATGGGGTGATCCTCCGCCAGTTTCTTGATGAACGCATTCGTCTTTTCGTTGACCCAGCCGGATTTTGCGTAGGTCTCCCAGATGGGGGTGCTGCTGACGAAGTACATCACATGGTAGCCATATTTGGTCTTCACCAGACCGTAGTCACCGGCGGCGCGGGTTTCGTCAAAGCACCAATCTTCAAAGGGTTCCACCATCTGACCCTTCGCGACATTCTCATACAGGCCGCCATTGGTGCTGGAGCCGGGATCCTCGGACTTTTCCTCCGCCAGAGCCGCGAAGGAATCCTCGGTGGCGTCGCCTGCCAGCCACTCGTCCAGTATCTCCTGCGCCTTCTTTTCGCAGGCCGCCCATTCCTCGTCGGAATAGGTGGTGGTGCCGTCGTCTCCGGTGGTGCCGCCCTCGGGCATGACCAGAATGTGGCGGACGCTCACGTAGGTTCCGTCCTTGGTGACGCCGTTGCCGGTGAAGTAGCTTTCATTCTCGGTGTAGTAGGCTTCCAAGTCCTCCTGAGTGGGCACCAGCTTCTCCGTCTCGGCGGTATAGTAGGGCTTTCCCTGATAATAAAGCTCCTGAAAACCGGCGAATTCCTCCAGCCCCGCGCCGGGGCCGACATTTTTCAGAAGCAGTTCCTCAATGCCGGAAAGGCCGTAGTTTGCGGCAGTCTCCTCCAGAGAAGCCTCCAGACCGTCCAGATACTCCCGATCTTCCGCGGGCATTTCCATACCGGCGTTCTTGGCTTCCAGTGCAAGGGACTGGTACATCTGCCAGTAGTTCAGCGCTTCGTCCAGGAAGAACTGCTGCCATGTCAGGCTGCTGTCCTCGCTGCACAGCTGGGTGTCCAGCGGCTGGGAATAGTCCAGCAGGCCCTGATACATCAGGCTGTAGCCATAGTTGGAGCTGAGGATGCTTTGGACAACGTTCCAATAGTACACCTGCAGCTTGCCATTGGTCAGCTGCTCGTCCCCCATGGTAGCTACAACAGTGTCCTTCGCAGCGGCGGCTTCCTCGTCGGTGACGGTATAGGTTCCCTTGCAGGTCACGTCGTTGGGGTTGCCGTCGGCGGGGACTGTGGCAGGCACCTGTGTCTCCGTCGCGGCGGTTTCGGCGGCGACAGTCGGTTCGGTAGTTTCGGCGGGGGTCTTTCCGCCCTTCACACCGCCGATGACCAGCGCCGCCAGCGCGGCGATCAGGACGACCACGGCAGCAACAGCAGCAACGATTTTCCATGTGGCGGTTTTAGGCGCTTCCGGAATCTCGGCGGGCGTTTCCTCCGTCGCTTCTTCTGCGGCGGGTTGCTCCGTCGTTTCGGCGGTTTCTTCCTCGACGGGCGCCTCCGTCTCGGTCTTTTCGTCGGCAGTTTCTTCCACGACGGTGGTTTCTTCGGAGACTTCCTCTGCGGGCGTTACCGTTTCAGTTTCAATTTCCGGAGCATTGTCCTTCCCGCAGTGGGGGCAGACAGTGCTTCCTTCTGCCAATTCTTCCTGACAAAACTTACATTTTTCCATGAAATGTCCTCTTTCTCCATTCAGAGTTTCCGTATACACGGGCAATCGTACCCGCTTAGTTTACCACGCACATGCCCGGAATGCAAGCAGAACACAAAATATTTACAAATCCCCGCGGGCTCGATGCGACAAATCTCATTTCCCCGCGACTGGCACTTGCAAAAGGGCAGAAAAAATGATATGATTTCATATTGAGATAGTATCTGGAGGATTTCCTACATGAACACCAAAACCACCGTCATTTCTCAGGCCGAACTGGACGCCCAGTTCGCCTGCTGTGATAAGATCGCCGCCTACTGGCAGACAAAGGGACGCACCCCCACCGCCTACGTGGAGACCTATGGCTGCCAGCAGAACGAGGCCGATTCCGAAAAGCTGCGGGGCTTCCTCGCCCAGTGCGGCTACGCCATCGTCGGCAGCGCCGAGGGCGCGGATGTGGTCATCATGAACACCTGCGCCATCCGGGAACACGCCGAGCAACGGGTTTTCGGCAATCTGGGCGCACTGACCCACACCAAGCGCCGCCACCCGGAGCAAAAAATTTTCCTGTGCGGCTGCATGGCGGGAGAAACCAAGGTCTCCGACCGCGTCAAGCACAGCTACCCCCACGTGGACGGCGTGTTTTCCACCCACCATCTGTGGCAGTTCCCGCAAATCCTGTGGAACGTCCTCAGCGGGAAAAAGCGGCAGTTCTTTATTGAAGACGAACCCGGCTCCATCGCCGAGGGCATTCCGCAAGTCCGGGATTCCAAGCTGAAAGCATGGGTATCCATCATGTACGGCTGCAACAATTTCTGCACCTACTGCATCGTCCCCTACGTCCGTGGGCGGGAGCGCAGCCGTCAGCCGGAGGACATTCTCGCCGAGTGCCGGGCGCTGATTGAGGGCGGCACGAAGGAAATCACCCTTCTTGGGCAGAACGTCAACTCCTATGGCAAGGATTTGAGCTGCGGCATGGATTTTGCCGACCTGCTGGCCGCCATTGCCCGGATTCCGGGGGATTTTCTCATCCGCTTCATGACCAGCCACCCCAGAGACGCCAGCGAGAAGCTGTTCGACACCATGGCGCGCTATCCCAAAATCGCGAAGCAGCTGCATCTCCCCTTCCAGTCCGGCTCCTCCCGTGTGCTGAAGGCCATGAACCGCCACTATGACCGGGAGACCTATCTGCAAAAGGTGAACTACGCAAAAAAGGTCATGCCCGATCTGGTGCTGACCAGCGACGTTATTGTTGGCTTCCCCGGAGAAACCGAGGAGGAATTTGAAGAGACCATCAGCCTGATTCAGTCCGTGCATTATGACAGTCTGTTCACCTTCATCTTCTCCCCCCGCCCCGGCACCCCCGCCGCGAAAATGGACGATCCCACCCCGAAGGAAGAGAAAAACCGCCGCTTCGACCGGCTCTGCGCGGTGCAGAACGCCATTTCCGAGGAAATCCACAATTCCTACATCGGCAAAACCCTCCGCTGTCTTGTGGACGGCAAAGACAAAGACCTTCTCACCGCCCGCACCGAGGGCGGACGCTTGGTGCGCTTCCCCGGCTGTGACGACATGATCGGCACCTATCAGGACATCACCATCACCGCCGCCACCACATGGAGCCTGAGCGGAAAAGTGGCGGATATCTGCTGAAAAACATAGAACAGGACGGAATCAACATATGGCACAGGCAACGAATGAACTGACCCCCATGCGGCGGCAATATCAGCAGATCAAGGACCAGCACAAGGACTGCATTCTGATGTTCCGGCTGGGCGACTTCTATGAAATGTTTGACGAGGACGCCAAGCTGACGGCCCGGGAACTTGACCTCACCCTGACCACCCGTGACCGGGGCAAGCCCAAGGAGGAACAGACGCCCATGTGCGGCGTTCCCTACCACAGCGTGGACTCCTACATCGCCCGGCTGGTGCAGAAGGGCTACAAGGTCGCCATCTGCGAGCAGATGGAAGACCCGGCCACCGCCAAGGGTCTGGTGCAGCGGGACATCACCCGCATCATCACCCCCGGCACCGTCACCGAAAGCTGTATGCTGGACGAGAACAAAAACAACTACATCGGCTGCATTTACGGCGAAAGCGGGAAATTCGGCCTTGCCTTCTGCGACGTTTCCACCGGTGCGTTCTTCACCACGGTCTGCTCCGACGCCCAGAACGTGGCCTCCGAGCTTGGCCGCTTTGCCCCCAGCGAAATCCTCCGCTACGGTGCCAATGTGGACTGCGAGGTCATTGACGACGCCGTTTTCCGCCGCCTGAATTGCTGTGTCAGCGAGGGAAAGCAGGAGCTGTTCGCTCTGGAAAGTGCGGAAGCACTGCTGGAAGACCACTTCCACGCCACCCTTTCCCAGATGGGCATCGCGGGAATGCCCGCCGCCGTCATTGCCAGCGGCGCGCTGCTGCAAACCCTGCTGACCCTGCAAAAAAACGACCTTGCCCACATCCGGGAGCTGCAATATTACACCACAGGCCGGTTCATGGAGCTGGATTTGGACGCCCGGCGGAATCTGGAGCTGACGGAGACCATGCGCTCCAAGGAAAAGCGGGGAACCCTTCTGTGGGTGCTGGACAAGACCCACACCGCCATGGGCGGGCGGATGCTCCGCTCATGGCTGGAAAAGCCCCTGCTTGACCCGGTGGAGATCACCCGCCGCCACGGCGCGGTGGAGGAGCTGACGGACAACGTCATCGTCCGGGGCGAGCTGGAGCAGGCTCTGCGGGACGTCACCGACTTAGAGCGGGTGCAGACCCGCATCGTCACCGGCACCGTCAACTGCCGGGATTTGCTGGGACTTGCCCGTGGCTTCCGTGCGCTGCCCGACGTAAAGGCGCAGCTGCAAAAGTGCGACTCTCCCCTGCTCAAGAAGCTGGAGGCTGCCATCGACCCCCTGACGGACTGCGCCGATTGCATTGAAAACACCCTGGTGGACGATCCCCCCCTGACCATCCGGGAGGGCGGCATCATCCGCAAAGGCGCCAGCGAGGAAGCCGACCGCCTGCGGGACATTATGGAGGGCGGCAGCGGCACCATCGCCGCCATTGAGGCGTCGGAACGGGAAAAAACCGGCATCCGCACCCTGAAAGTGGGCTTCAACCGGGTATTCGGTTATTATATTGAGGTGTCCAAGTCCTTTATCGACCAGGTACCCGCAAATTATATCCGCAAGCAGACCCTTGCCAACTGCGAGCGCTACATCACCCAGGAGCTGAAGGAGCTGGAAAATCAGGTGCTTACCGCCAAAGACCGGCTCACCGCTCTGGAATACCAGATTTTCACCCAGCTTCGGGAATACCTTGCCAAGCAGGCCGCCCGGGTGCAGCAGACCGCCGCCGCCGTAGCCGCTGCGGACACCCTGTGCAGCCTTGCCGCCGTGGCTGTGCAGCGGGGCTACTGCCGCCCGGAAATCACCCTGGGGCGGGAAATTACCATTGAAAACGGCCGCCATCCTGTGGTGGAGGCCATGCTGAAAGATTCCCTGTTCGTCCCCAACGACACCCACTTAGGTGCTGAGGACAATCAGGTGTCCATCATCACCGGCCCCAATATGGCTGGTAAATCCACCTATATGCGTCAGGTGGCGCTGATCGTGCTCATGGCGCAGATGGGTTCCTTCGTCCCCGCCCGCAGCGCGAAAATCGGACTGGTCGACCGGGTGTTTACCCGCATCGGCGCCAGCGACGATCTGGCTTCCGGTCAATCCACCTTCATGGTGGAGATGGCGGAGGTCGCCTCCATTCTGAAATATGCCACCTCCCGCAGTCTGCTGATTCTGGACGAAATCGGCCGGGGTACCTCCACCTACGACGGCATGGCCATCGCCCGCGCCGTTCTGGAATACGCCGCCAATCCCAAGCGTCTGGGTGCAAAAACCCTGTTTGCCACCCACTATCACGAGCTTTCCACGCTGGAAGACAAGCTGCCCAATGTGAAAAATTACAACATTGCGGTAAAAAAGCGGGGCGAACAGATGATTTTCCTGCGGAAAATCGTCCCCGGCGCAACGGACGACAGCTACGGCATCGAGGTCGCCAAGCTGGCGGGCATCCCCGCCCCGGTCATCACCCGCGCAAGGGAAATTCTCGCCGAGCTGGAAAGTGAGGGCGTCGTGGCCGCGCCCGCGGCGGCAAAGGAGCCGGAAGATCAGGTCAGCATGATGGACTTGACCTCTCAGCAGGTGGTCGCCGCCCTCAGCGCCATTTCCGTGGAGACCCTGACCCCCATCGAAGCCATGAATGAGCTGTACAAACTGAAGAAAATGTTGGATTAAACTATGAAACGAAACCGCAGTCTCTCTGCCTGTCCCACTGCCCAGGAATCCGTGGCAGGCGGCGTCTACTTTATTTTCCAGCTGTTGGTGCTGCCCTCCATTCTCCGGTGGGTCAACGCCCAGCTTTCCCAGCCGCTGACCGAAACGGAGCTGAACTTTACCTACTATCTTATCAATTTTCTGGCGACAATTCTGATTTATCACGAGTTCTTGGGACGCAGCGCCCGGCAGGCGACCCAGCACGCTGCGTACTTCTGTCAGGCCATCATCCTGGGGCTTGCCGCCTACTACGCCTGCAATTTTCTGACCCTGCGGCTGATAAGGCTGCTGGTTCCCGGCTTTACCAACTACAATGACGCCGTTATCTCCGCCATGAGCCGGAGCGGACGCTATCTTATGGTCGTCAGTACCGTGATTCTGGTTCCCCCCGCTGAGGAGTGCGTCTTCCGGGGGCTGATCTTCCGCAATCTCTACGGAAAATCCCGGTGGGTAGCCTACGTTGTCTCTATTCTCGCCTTTGCCGCCATCCATGTTCTGGGCTTCATCGGAAAATACTCCGCGCTGGAGCTGGTCATGGCGGTGCTGCAATACCTCCCGGCGGGACTTTCCCTCGCCTGGGCGTATACCAAAAGCGATACCATTTTCGCGCCGATTATCATCCATGCCTGTATCAATCTGGTCGCCATCGGCGGCCTGAGGTGAATCTATTATGCCGAAAATCATTCAGTTATCCCCCCATATCGCCAATCTGATCGCCGCCGGTGAGGTGGTGGAGCGCCCCGCGTCCGTGGTCAAGGAGCTTCTGGAAAACGCGGTGGACGCGGGCGCGTCCAAAGTCACCGTGGAGATTCGGGACGGCGGCATGACCTTCCTCCGGGTCACGGACAACGGCTGCGGCATGTCCCCCGAGGACGCCCGGACGGCCTTTCTCCGCCACGCCACCTCCAAACTCCGCTGCGCCGAGGACCTTGCCGCCATCGGCACCATGGGCTTCCGGGGCGAGGCATTGGCCGCCATCGCCTCCGTCAGCCGCATCGATCTTCTGACCAAAACGGCGGGCAGCATGTCCGGCACGTCATTAAAGCTGGAAGCGGGAAAAATTCTGGAAGAAACCGAGATCGGCTGTCCTGAAGGGACGACCATCATCGTCCGAGACCTCTTTTTCAACACCCCCGCCCGGATGAAATTCATGAAATCCGACACCGTGGAGGGCAGCCGTGTGACCGCCGCCGTGCAGATGCAGGCGCTGGCCCACCCGGAGGTAGCCATCCAGTTCCTCCGGGACGGCAAGCAGGTACTTTCCACCCCGGGAAACGGCGGATTGCAGGCGGCGGTCTACTGCGTCTATGGCCGGGACTTTGCCCGGATGGTGAAGGTGGACAGCCGCTGGGAATCCTACACCCTGACCGGCTACGTCTCCAAGCCCACCGATGCCCGCCCCAGCCGGGGTCTGCAAACCTTTTTCGTCAACGACCGCCCCGTAAAATCCAAGCTGCTGGTTTCCGCTTTGGAGGAAGCCTACCGCAACCAGATCATGGTAGGAAAATTCCCTGCCTGCGTGCTGCATCTGACCCTGCCGCCCAACGCCGTGGACGTGAATGTCCACCCGGCGAAGACGGAGGTGAAATTTCTGTCGGAAAAAGCGGTATTTGACTGCGTTCACTACGGCGTATTGGGAGCGCTGAATACCCAGACCGACCGCCCCGAAATCCGGTTCCGGACACCCGCCGGGGAGACCGCCGCGCCGGTCACGCCCGGCGCCCCTGTCAAGGCGTCCACCCCGCCCCAGATGCCGCCCCGTCCGGAAAATCCCGCCCCAAAAAGCACCTTTTTCCGCACCATGACACCTCAGGAGTACAAAACCTTCTCCACCGCGTTAAAGGACGCGCCCCAGCCGAAGCAAGCAGCGGCGGCGGCAACGGCGGCAAAAATCGAGCGTCCCGTCAATATGCCCCTGCGGGAGTTTGTGATGCTTCCTCAGGTTCAGGCGAGCCAGACCCCACCCAAAGCGGAAAAAGTTGCGCCTGTACCCCCCGCTCCCCCCAAGAAAGAAGAACCGAAGCCGGAAGAAATGGAGCAGACCCAGCTGCCCATGCCCGCCGAAATCCAGTGGCGGATGGTGGGCGAGCTTTACAACACCTATATTATTGTGGAGCAGGGGGACGACGCTTTCCTCATCGACAAGCACGCCGCCCACGAGCGCATTCTCTTTGAAAAGCTGAAAGCCCACCCCGAAAAAATCAGCGCCCAGAGTCTGCTGTCCCCCATCCCCGTGCGGTTAAGTCCCGCCGCAGCCGGGGAGCTTCTCGCCAACGCGGATATGCTGGACGAATTGGGCTTTGCGGTGGAGGAATTCGGCGAAAACACCGTGCTTCTGCGGCAGATACCCATGGATCTAAGCCCGGATGACGCCGCCGAAGCTGTGGAAAGCCTGTCCGCCGACCTTTTGTCCGGCCGCCGGGAAAGCAAGGACACCGTCCGGGACGAGCTGCTCCACACAGTTGCCTGCAAGGCCGCCATCAAGGCCGGGTGGGTCAATGATGAGCAGGAGCTTCTCGCCGTGGCCAAAGAGGTCATGCGCCGGGAAGACCTGAAATACTGCCCCCATGGCCGTCCCATCTGCGTTTCTTTAAGCAAAAAGCAGCTGGAAAAGCAGTTCAAGCGGACGTAACGCCCTGTTTGGAGTTATTTATGAACAACATCATCTGCATCGCCGGACCGACGGCCTCTGGAAAAACCGCGCTTGCCGTGGAGCTGGCGAAGGAACTGAATGGCGAAGTGGTGTCCTGCGACTCCATGCAGGTGTATAAGCGCATGGACATCGGCACCGCAAAGCCCACCTTGGAGGAAATGCAGGGAATCCCCCACCACATGATCGACGTGGCCGAACCGTGGGAGGATTTTTCCGTCAGCCGCTACTGTGATATGGCCGCCCCCATTGTGGACGATATCCTTTCCCGGGGAAAAACCGCCGTGATTGCGGGCGGAACCGGGCTTTACATGGATTCCCTCATCCGCGGCAACGCCTTTGCCCCCTTCCCCGCCACCGGTGTCCGGGAGCGGCTGGAAGCGCAGGCGGATACCGTGGGCATGGAGGCCATGCTTTCGCAGCTTCGCTCCGTAGACCCCGACGCCGCCGGGCGTCTGCATCTTTCCGACCGGAAGCGCATCCTCCGGGCGCTGGAGGTTTACCTGGAAACCGGCGAGACCATTACGGAACACAACCGGAAGACGCAGGCCGTTCCGCCCCGGTACTCCCCTATCTGGCTGGGGCTGGACTTTGCCCAGCGGGGCGAGCTGTACCGCCGTATCGATCTGCGGGTCAGTCTCATGCTTCAGCAGGGGCTGGTGGAGGAAATTCAGGGGCTTCTCGCCGACGGCATTCCCGAAAAGGCCACCGCCATGCAGGCCATCGGCTACAAGGAATTCGTGGGCGCCCTTGACGGCCGGTGTACAATAGAGGAAGCCGCCGATCTGGTGCGCCAATCCTCCCGCCGCTACGCCAAGCGTCAGCTGACATGGTTCCGCCGGAACAAGGCCGTCCACTGGCTCATCCGGGAGGCCGGAGACACCGGGCGGGAAATTCTGGAAAACGCTCGACGGATTGTGAGCGATTTTGACAACTGAAACGTGTTAGGATGTGGATACCCTAAAAATACGGCAGTTCTTGGGGAGTTATGTACCTGCCGAATATGAGAAAGAAGGTATCCATATGTCTGACGCGATCAACTTACAGGAAGCTATTTTGAAGGAGGTGCGACGGGACAAGGTTCCCGTGACCCTGTTTCTGATGAACGGCTTCCAGCTCCGGGGAATCATTACGGGCTATGACAGCTTCGTAGTGGTGCTGGTATCCGATGGCAAGCAGCAGATGATCTACAAGCACGCCATCTCCACCCTCGCCCCCATGAAACCGCTGAAGGCCGCAGCCGCAACTGCGTGACGCAAAAAGGGCAACGGAGCAGCCTTCCGTTGCCCTTTTTTCAGTGTAAACTCCGGTTCCCAATCTAAACAGAAAGAAGAATTCTTATGTCTATCGCCGAAAACGTCGCCGAAATTCGCCGCCAAATGGAAGTCGCCGCCCTCGCCGCGGGACGTGACCCAAAGGGAATCCTGCTCTGCGCCGCCACAAAAATGAACGACGCCGACGCCGTGCGTCAGGCCATTGCCGCCGGTGTGGACTGCTGCGGCGAAAACCGGGTGCAGGAGCTGACCGTCAAGCTCGCCCAGAACGCCTACGACGGCGCGCCGGTGCACTTCATCGGCCATTTGCAGACCAACAAGGTCCGGCAGGTGGTGGGCAAGGTGTCCCTCATTCAAAGCGTGGACTCGGAGCGTCTGCTCGCCGCCATCGACCGGGAAGCCGCCCGGCAGGGCATTGTGCAGGATATTTTGCTGGAAGTCAACATCGGCGAGGAAGCCAGCAAGTCCGGTTTTGCCGCGGAGGACATTCTCCCTCTGATGGAAAAAATTGGTGAATTTTCAAACATATGTATTAAAGGTCTCATGGCAATTCCCCCAATCAGCCACATTTCGGGAGAAAATCAAAAATTTTTTCAAAAAATGTTCCACTTATCTGTTGACATAAGGCAGAAAAAATACGATAATGTCAAGGTGGACTGTTTATCCATGGGCATGTCCGGAGACTTCGCCGACGCGATCGCTTCCGGCAGCACGATGGTTCGTGTAGGCACCGCTATTTTTGGTGCCAGAGACTATGCCAGGGATTCATCAAAATGATGTGAGCATACATTAGGAGGACATATAGAATGAGCTTGTGGGATAATGTAAAGAAATTTGCCCAGCCCTACGCAGACGACGATTACGATGATTACGGCGAGGATGACGATTACCTCGATGATTATGAAGAACCCGAGAAGCCTGCTCCCGCCCGCCGCAAACCCCGCCGCGCGCCGGCACCCGCTCCCGCCCCCGAGGAGGAAGAGGAGGAGGAAGCCGACGATTACGGCTTCGGTCCCATGACCAGCACCACGTCCGCCGCTCCCGCCGCCGGTTTCTCCGGTCAGGTCCTGAACATGAACACCGGCAACAAGCAGGAAGTGGTTCTGTTCCGTCCCGGCAGCTTCAACGACACCTCCAAGGCCGCCGATGACCTACGCAACCGCAAGGCCGTCATCGTCAATATGGAGAATGTAGACAAGGCCATGGCCCGCCGGGTCGTGGATTTCCTGTCCGGTTGTGTATACGCTCTGGACGGCGATGTGAAAAAGATCGCCCAGTCTGCTTACCTGTTCTGCCCCCACAATATGGACATTGTGGGCGATCTGGAAACGTTGCAGGCCGAGGTTGAAAGCTATATCTAAAAGATAGGAAGGTAAGTCACCATGTTTACACCGCAGCAGATCGATCAGATTTCTTTCAGCAAGTCTACTTTCGGCGGCTACAATATGCAGCAGGTAGACGAGTTTCTGGAGCCTCTGACGGAGGATTACGTAACGCTGTACAAGGAGAACGCCCTGCTGAAAAGCAAGATGCGCGTCCTCGTCGGCAAGCTGGAAGAATACCGCAAGAACGAAGCGGCCATGAAGGAAAAGGTCGCCAACGCCCAGCGCACCTGTGACAAGATGGTCATGGAGGCCGAGGCCAAATGTGCCAAGATGCTCAGCAGCGCCAACGCCGCCGCTGCCGCGCAGGCTGCCCAGCCTGTCGCCCAGCCCGTCCAGAGCGTCCCCAACAACAGCGCCCTGATCGCCGCCGAGAACGCCCGTCTGGAAGAAGCCCGTAGAACCGCTTCCGCCCGGATCAACGAGATTCAGGATCAGATGCGCTCCTGCATTCAGGCTCTGGATCGGATCAAGACTGCCAACGCACCGGCCGTCTCCACGGCTCCCACGACCCGTGTGGCTCCCGTAGTGCCCGCAGCTCCCGCTGCCCCGGCCGCTCCTGCCCCCAAGGTCAGCAGCGACGACGTCGCCGACGAGATTTCCCAGAACATTGAAGCGATCATCGGCACCACCACGGACACCGCCCCCAAGGCCGCGCCCAAACACCCCACCGCCAATGATTCCACCACCAGCCGCTTTGCCAGCCTGAACCTGCAATTCGGCCGTAACTACGATCCCACTTCCCGCAGATAAGGGAAAAACCTATACGTTCAAGCTTTGACGAGGACACGTAAGCCGTTCCGCCGCTTTCAGAGAGCTGCCGTTTTGGTGCAAGGCAGTAAGCAGGAGACGGTTTGCATCACCTCCGAGCAGCGCGCCGAACCCGAAAGGCAGTAGACCGCGCCGGGACACGCCCGATACAGCGTAAGGGAAGCTCTGATTCAGAGATTCCCCGTGAGTGCCGGTTTTGCCGGAACGAGAGTGGTACCGCAGAGGTCAACGCGCCTTTGTCTCTTTTGACGAGACAAAGGCGCTTTCCTTTTGATCGCAGGGTCACACTTCCCTGCCCCACATTATCATGAATTCATTTTTGGAGGTAAGTATTCCGATGGATTATAAAAACACGATCATCACACCGAAAACCGATTTCCCCATGAAGGCAGGTCTGCCCACCCGGGAGCCGGGTATGCTCAGCCGCTGGGAGGAGCAGGACCTCTACGAGGCCATGCTGGAAAAGAACAAGGATCTCCCCCCCTTTGTGCTCCACGACGGCCCTCCCTTCAGCAACGGCGACATCCACATGGGTCACGCCCTGAATAAGACCCTGAAGGACTTCATCGTCCGCAGCCACGCCATGATGGGCTATTACACTCCCTACGTTCCCGGCTGGGACAATCACGGTCTGCCCATTGAGACAGCCATCATCAAAAAGAGCAAGCTCAACCACAAGGCCATGCCCGTTCCCCAGTTCCGCGCCGCCTGCGAGGAATTCGCCGAGACCTATATCCAGCGCCAGATGGCGGGCTTCAAGCGTCTGGGCGTTGTGGGCAACTGGAAGCACCCCTACCGCACCATGGACAAGCACTTTGAAGCGCAGGAGGTCAAAGTCTTTGGCCGGATGTTCGACAAGGGCTATATCTACAAGGGCTTGAAGCCCGTGTACTGGTGCCCCGTGTGCGCCACTGCCGTGGCCGAGGCCGAGATCGAGTACCACGACGACCCCTGCACCTCCGTCTATGTCAAGTTCCCCATGAAGGACGATCTGGGCAAGCTGGCAGGCTTCGACCTGAGCCGCACCTACTTCGTCATCTGGACGACCACCATCTGGACGCTGCCCGGCAACCTTGCCATCTGCCTGCACCCCAGAGAGACCTATGTTCTGGTCAAGGCCGAGGGCGGCGAGACCTATATCATGGCGGAAGCCCTGATGGACAAGGTCATGCACATCGGCGGCTTCGAGCATTACGAGGTCATCGCCTCCTACCCCGGCCAGTTCTTTGAGAATATGCTGGCACAGCATCCCTTCCTGGACAAGACCTCCCGTCTGGTGAACGCCGAGTACGTCACCATGGATTCCGGTACGGGCTGTGTCCACACCGCCCCCGGCTTCGGTGCCGACGACTACCAGACCTGTATGCGCTACGGCATGGATCTGGTCGTCCCCGTGGACGACTACGGCCGCCACACCGACTACGCCGGCAAGTACGCCGGTATGAAGACCGAGGAAAGCAACCCCGTCATTCTCGCGGACATGAAGGAAAGCGGCGCTCTGTTCGCCTCCGAGGAGATCGTCCACTCCTACCCCCACCACGACCGCTGCAAGAAGCCCATCATCTTCCGGGCGACCCCTCAGTGGTTCTGCTCTGTGGAGTCCTTCAAGGACGAGGCCATCGCCGCCTGCAAGGACGTGAAGTGGCTGCCCGCATGGGGCGGCGAGCGGATGATCAGCATGATCCGGGAGCGTGCCGACTGGTGCATTTCCCGTCAGCGCCGCTGGGGTCTGCCCATCCCCGTGTTCTACTGCCGGGACTGCGGCAAGCCCGTCTGCACCGACGAGACCATCGCCCACCTCTCCGAGCTGTTCGACGAATACGGCTCCAACGTCTGGTTTGAGAAGGACGCCATGGAGCTGATTCCCGAAGGGTTGAGCTGCCCCCATTGCGGCGGCAAATCCTTCGACAAGGAGACCGACACTTTGGACGGCTGGTTCGACTCCGGCTCCACCCACTACGCCTCCCTCATGAAGGACACTCCCGAGCTGTGGCCTGCCGACGTCTATCTGGAAGGCGCCGACCAGTACCGCGGCTGGTTCCAGTCCAGCCTTCTGACCTCCGTGGGCGCGCTGGGACACGGCGCACCCTTCAAGCAGGTTCTGACCCACGGCTGGACGGTGGACGGTCAGGGACGCGCCATGCACAAGTCTCTGGGCAACGGCATCGACCCTGCCGACCTCATCAAGGAATACGGCGCCGACATCGTGCGTCTGTGGGCCGGTTCCGCCGACTACCACGCCGACGTCCGCTGCTCCAAAGAGATCTTCAAGCAGCTGTCTCAGAGCTACCTGAAGTTCCGCAACACCGCCCGGTACTGCCTTGGCAACCTGAACGAGTTCGACCCCGACAACCTGGTTGCTCCTGAGGACATGGAGGAGCTTGACCGCTGGGCGCTGACCCGTCTGGACGCGCTGGTGCAGGTCTGCCGCAAGGCTTACGACAACTATGAGTTCCATGTGGTGTCCCACGCCATCAACGATTTCTGTGTTGTGGAGCTGTCCTCCTTCTATCTGGACATCATCAAGGATCGTCTCTACTGCGAGGAAAAGGACGGCCTGCGCCGCCGCTCCGCCCAAAGCGCTCTGTTCCTGATTCTGGACGCCATGGCGAAGCTGTTCGCCCCCATTCTGGCCTTCACCTGCGACGAAATCTGGCAGTCCATGCCTCATCGCGCCAGCGATGACGCCCGGAATGTCCTGCTGAACCAGATGCCGGAAGGCTTCGCCCAGTACGCGCTGGAAGACGCCGCCATGGAAAAGTGGGACGTGGTCATGAAGCTTCGTCAGGACGTCAACGGCGTTCTGGAAAAGGCGCGTGCCGACAAGCGTATCGGCAAGGCGCTGGAAGCCCACGTCACTCTGGCGACGGAGGACGCCGCCATCCGCTCCGCCTGCGAGGGCGTGAATCTGGCCGAGGTATGCATCGTCTCCGACTGCGTCTGGGCGCAGCCCGAGGAAGGCGCTGAGGTTGGCACAGGCGTCAACTATCCGAACCTGACCATTGGCGTATCCGAGGCCAAGGGCACCAAGTGCCCCCGCTGCTGGATGCACAGCCAGCAGGCAAACGCCGAGGGCCTGTGCCCCCGCTGCGCCGCCGTCGTAGCAAAAATGGACGTAGAATTCTGATTTTCCCTTAAAAAAGCCCTAAAATGCTGTTGTTCGGGAGCGGCTTTGCCGCTCCCGAACTTTTTCCAAAAAGCCGCACGAAAAAGCTTGACAAATCGACTTTCCGTGCTATAATAAGCGTGTTCGGTTCGAGACGCCGGTATAGCTCAGTTGGTAGAGCAACTGATTTGTAATCAGTAGGTCGGGGGTTCGAGTCCGTCTACCGGCTCCATCAGAACCGGCGCGTTTCTTGAGCCAGAAACCGAACGAACAAAATATGGGGGAGTTCCCGAGTGGCCAAAGGGGACAGACTGTAAATCTGCTGCGTTTCGCTTCGATGGTTCGAATCCGTCCTCCCCCACCAATAAATCCCAGAGCCGTAACGGTTCTGGGATTTTTGCTGCGCAAAAATCCCAGTGATCTGTCGGACAGCCTTGGCTTTTTCTCAGTCGGTTTTGGTTGCAATCCCGCTTCGGCTGTGTTATACTGGACGGGTATAAGCTCATAATATGGTTGAGCGTCTCTACCAACCGCCGTAAATGGTTGACTGCAAAATTATACGTTGTGAGGTAGTCATGAATTACGATGTGATCATTGTCGGCGCGGGGCCCGGCGGTATCTTTTCCGCCTATGAGCTGACCCGGCTGCGCCCTGAACTGAAGGTCGCCGTCTTTGAGGCCGGACACCCGCTGAAAAACCGCAAATGTCCCATTGACGGTGTCCGGGTCAAGTCCTGCATTGCCTGCAAAAGCTGCTCTATCATGAGCGGATTCGGCGGCGCAGGCGCTTTTTCCGACGGAAAATACAACATTACCAACGATTTTGGCGGTACGCTTTACGAGTATCTCGGCAAGGCAAAAGCGCTGGAGCTGATGCGCTACGTTGACCAGATCAACATGGCCTACGGCGGCGAAGGCACCAAGCTCTATTCCACCGCCGGTACAAAATTCAAAAAGCTGTGTATGCAGAACGATCTGCATCTGCTGGACGCCTCTGTGCGCCACCTCGGCACCGACATCAACTACGTGGTGCTGGAAAATCTCTATGCCTACCTGAAAGAAAAGGTCACGTTTTACTTCGACACGCCGGTGGAATCCGTAGCCGCTGTGGATGGCGGGTATCAGGTCACCTGCAAAGCCGGGAGCTTTTCGTGCAGCCAGTGCGTGATTTCCGTGGGGCGCAGCGGCAGCAAATGGATGGAGTCCGTCTGCCGTGACATGGACATTCCCACCAAGTCCAACCGTGTGGATATCGGCGTCCGGGTGGAACTTCCCGCGGAGATTTTCTCCCACCTCACCGACGAGCTGTATGAAAGCAAGATCGTCTACCGCACCGAAAAGTACGGCGACCTCGTCCGCACCTTCTGCATGAACCCCAAGGGCGCGGTGGTCAACGAAAACACCAACGGCATCATCACCGTCAACGGCCACAGTTACGAAGACCCCGCCCGCCAGACCTCCAACACCAATTTTGCCCTGCTGGTGGCAAAGCACTTTTCCGAACCCTTCAAGGATTCCAACGGCTACGGCGAGTCCATTGCCCGCCTCAGCAACATGCTGGGCGGCGGCGTCATCGTCCAGCGCTTCGGCGACCTGATCCGGGGTCAGCGGTCTACCCCCAAGCGCATTGCGGAATCCTTCGTCACCCCCACGCTGGACGCGACACCCGGCGACTTAAGTCTGGTGCTGCCCAAGCGGATTCTGGACGGCATCATTGAGATGCTCTACGCGCTGGATAAGGTCGCCCCCGGCACCGCCAACGACGACACCCTGCTCTACGGCGTGGAGGTCAAGTTCTACAATATGGAAGTGGCCGTGGATGAACATTTGCAGACCCGGTATCCGGGGCTGTACGTCATCGGCGACGGCAGCGGCATCACCCATTCCCTGTCCCACGCTTCCGCCAGCGGCGTCGCCGTGGCGCGGAGAATCGCAGAACATATATTATAAGGAGGGCGGATACCATGAAAGCACTGGCCTATTACGATGGCAAAATCGGCGCACCCGAGGAACTGACAGTCCCCTTCTATGACCGCGCCCACTTCTTCGGCGACGGTTGCTATGACGCCGCCATGGCGGCAAACGGCACCATTTTCCTGCTGGAAGACCATCTGGACCGGTTTTACACCAGCGCCCGTCTGCTGGATATCCATATTCCCATGGAAAAGCAGGCACTGGGCGAGCTTCTCACCCAGCTGGCACGGCAGGTGGAGGGCGAAAGCTGCTTCGTGTACTGGCAGGTAAGCCGGGGCGTGGAGCCGCGGAGCCACACCTATGCCGAAAATCTGCCCGGCAAACTGTGGGTGCTGGTTCGTCCTCAGGTCATCCCCAACCCCAATATCCCCATCCGTCTGAACGACGAGGAGGACACCCGCTTCTTCCACTGCAACATCAAATCCCTGAATCTGCTCTGCAATGTGATGACCGCCCAGCGGGCGCACCGCGCCGGGTGCACGGAGACCGTGTTCCACCGGGGTGAGATCGTCACCGAATGCGCCCACTCCAACATTTCCGTCCTGAAGGACGGAGTTCTGTACTCTCATCCCAACGACGAGTTCATCCTCCGGGGCATCGCCAAGAGCCACATGATCCGGGTTTGTTACCGGCTGGATATCCCCGTGCTGGAAAAGCCCTTCACGATGGATTTTTTGAAATCCGCCGATGAAATTCTTGTAACCTCCACCACCAAGTTCTGCCTTTCCGCCGATACGCTGAACGGTCAGAGCGTGGGCGGGAAGGACGCTGCCGTCCGCATCGCCATCCAGAACGCGGTCATGCAGGACTTCCGGGACTGCACAGGCTATGCAGGGCAATGGAATTAATTGAAAAAAGTCACCTGCCGCAACTGCTTTGCGCGCACGCCGGTACATCGGCGTGCGCCCTTTTGTAATGTCGCTCAAGGACGTTTGCTTTTGCTGTATGAACACTTTTTTATGTTTTCTGTTACAAAAATTCGCGAATTTATCGAGACATATCATGAAATCTGCTACTTTACTTGAGACGGAAAATGTGATAAACTATTACCATTCTTTTAAATTTTGAATTTTCCAATTCTGGAAATTTCATTTTGAGGCAAACACCCCCACCGTCTCCTGTAATATGGCGTCCGCCATTTTATAGGCTGTCTCCCGGTGCTGTTTTAGACCGACGCTATGGAAGAAGCATCGGAGAAAATCGCTTCGGGGATCGCCCGTACCGACTGCTTTTCAAAGCAGAAATTAAGAAAGGAATGATCACTATGCAAACCATGAAACGACTTCTCGCCTTCGCCCTGGCTCTGACCATGGTCTTCGCGCTGGCAGCCTGCGGCGGCAAATCCGGCACCACCGACAGCACCGCGGCAGCCCCCACTGCGGCCGCCGTGACCGAGAATGCGGTTTACAGAACGCTGTACGCCTCTGAAGTCACTACGCTGAACTATCTGATCACCGGCCAGACCAACGAGCTGAACATCGCCGCCAACGTCGTGGACTGCTTGGTGGAATACGACTCCTACGGCAACGTGGAGCCTGCTCTGGCTGCCAGCTGGGAGCAGAATGAGGACGCCACCGTCTGGACCTTCCACATCCGTGAGGGTGTGAACTGGGTCGATAAGGACGGCAACGTTGTTGCCCCCGTCACCGCCAATGACTGGGTTTCTTCCGCCCACTACGCCTGTGATGCCAACAACGACTCCGACACCTTCTATACCATGAGCGGCGTCATCGCGGGCGCCGATGCCTACTATGACTGGACTGCCTACCAGATGGCTCTGCCCGATGCCACCGACGGCACCGATAAAGATGGCAACGCCGTGAAGTTCATCACCAACGAGGACGGCGAGCAGGAAATTCTGGAGGAAGTCCCCGAGGCTTCCATTGACGACATCGGCGTCAAGGCGCTGGACGAATATACTCTGGAGTTCACGCTGGAGTCCTCCCGCCCCTACTTCCTGTCCATGGTTTCCTTCGGCCCCTATATGCCCGTGTACGGTCCTTTCCTGGCTGAATGCGGCAGCAAGTTCGGCACCGACAACAGCACCCTGCTGTACTGCGGCGCGTTCATCCTGTCCACCTACGAGCCTCAGCAACAGCGCGTTCTGACCAAGAACCCCACCTACTGGGATAAGGACAATGTGTTCCTGGATGCCATCCAGATGACCTACAACGCCGAGGCCTCCTCCATCGCCACCACCATGTATCAGTCCGGCGAGGTCGATCAGGCGGATATCTCCTCCGACCTGCTGTCCGCCATGATGGCTGACCCCAACACCAAGGATCTTATCCATCCCTCCCGTGCCGATACCTCCTACGCTTACTGGTATCTGTTCAACTTTGACCCCAACTTCGACGCCGAGTACGAACCCGAAAACTGGAAGCTGGCCGTGAACAATGAGAACTTCCGGAAATCCATCGTCCACGCCTTCAACCGGATGCCCGCTCTGACGACCAGCGACCGCATCGACCCCGAATCCCTGAAGAACAACACCATCACCCCCAACGCCTTTGCCTCCGCTTCCAAGGACTACACCTACTATGAGGGTCTTGCCGCCTATACCGACGGCGATAACTTCGACAAAGCCCTTGCCGAGGAATACAAGGCAGCGGCCATCGATGAGCTGACCGCCGCCGGAGCCACCTTCCCCATCAAGATGCTCATGTGCTACAACCCCACCTCCGCCAACTGGGCGCAGGAGTGTCAGGTCGTGGAGCAGCAGATTGAGACCGTCTTGGGCGCCGACTATGTGGACATCATCATTCAGGCAGGTCCTGAGACCGGTTTCCTGGGCGCTATCCGCCGCACCGGCAACTACGCCTTCATGAAGTGCAACTGGGGCGCTGACTACGCCGACCCCGAGACCTGGACCGATCCCTTCTCCACGGATTCCAGCTACAGCTTCATCTTCAAGAGCACCGACCCCGAAACCCAGGCTCTGTATGCCGAGTACACCGAGCTGGTAGCTGCCGCCAAGGCCATCACCGACGACATGGACGCCCGGTATACCGCCTTTGCCAAGGCCGAGGCGTTCCTGCTGGATCACGCCTTTGCCATCCCCTTCTCCATCAGCAACCGCAGCTATCAGATGTGCAATCTGAACGTTTTTGAAGGACAGTACGCCTCCTTCGGCTTGGCCAACCAGCGCTACAAGGATCAGCACCTGTACAGCTCCTCCATGGGTATGGAGGAATATCAGGCCGCTTACGCCGAGTGGCAGTCCAAGAAGGCCGGTTAAGATTTAAGTTTTCATTTTGGCAGTTTATCACGAGAGAAGCCCTCATTTGGGGGCTTCTCTCAAAGCCGCATATATACGGTATTGCTCCACAGGCAATTTTTCGGAGCCTGTACCGGTGCTGCTACGGCGAAAGCAGCAGCGGTATCGGCTCTGATGCCAGTTTCGTTAAAACGGTTAAAAACCGTTTTAGCATGCCGTTTTCCAAACGGCCTGCGGCGCAGCCGCAGAAAAGAAAGTCCATACATTTTCTGCCGCCTATGGCGGCCATCCACATCAGTGGATAAATAAAATGGTTTTACCATTTTATTGGGAAATCGTATGAAGGGAGAAAAACCCCAGGAGGACATCATATGGCCAGATATATAACCAAGCGCGTTCTGCGCTCCCTCATCACCATGTTTATCATTATCACGATCCTCTTTGCCCTGCTGCGGCTGATGCCCGTGGAAGGGTATTTCGAGAATTACGATAAAATGAGCTCCACCCAGATTCAGGTCAAGCTTCAGGCTCTTGGCGTGACTGCTCCCCTGCCCACCCAGCTGGTGCGCTTTTACAAGCAGGTGCTCCACGGGGACTTGGGAGAATCCAACGTCTACCGCAAGGGCGTCGCCATTACCGAGATCATTGCCGAGAAAATCCCCATCTCTCTGGAGCTGGGACTGATCTCCCTGTGCATTGCTCTCGCGCTGGGTCTTCCTCTGGGTGTCATCATGGCGCGAAGCACCCGTACCCGCTTCAAGATCGGCGACCGGCTGGGCACGGTGTTCATCGTGCTGGTGCAGGCCATGCCCTCGGCAGTGTATCACATTCTGATCCAGTTCCTCGGTTCCCAGACCTATGTCGGCAAGGACGTGCTGGGGCTTCCCATGCTGTTTGACGCAGCCAACCCCAAGAGCTATATTCTGCCTGTCATCTCCCTGTCCATCGGCAACATTGCCTACTATGCCATGTGGCTGCGGCGGTACATGGTGGACGAGTCCAACAAGGACTATATCCGTCTGGCCCGGGCGAAGGGCGTGCCAAACGGCAAAATCTCCTTCCGGCACGTGTTCCGCAATGCCTTTGTGCCGCTGGTACAGTACATCCCCAACTCCATTCTGTTTACCCTGATGGGTTCACTCTATGTGGAATCCCTGTACTCCGTCCCCGGCATGGGCGGCCTGCTGGTCACGGCCATCAAGCGTCAGGATAATACCTTGGTACAGGCGCTGGTGCTGATTTACGCAGTAATTTCCATTCTGGGTCTGCTTTTCGGCGACATTCTCATGGGAATCGTCGATCCCCGGATCAGCTTTGCCAAGAAGGAGGGTTCCCGCTGATGAAACGTCTTGGATTTCACACCCTGCGCGACAAGGCCACCGACACGCTGGGCGACAGGCTCTCCCAGCAGCTTCAGGAGGATGTCGCGCCGAAAATGAGCGACGAGGAAGCCTTCTCCTTTGCTGGATTCAACGCCGAGGACGCGGAGCGGGGCGGCTATTCCGATTATTCCTACTGGAAATCCACCCTCCGGGCGTTTTTCCAGAATAAGATCGCGGTCTTTTTCCTTTTCGTCATGGTGGCGGTGCTGCTGTTCACCTTTATCCAGCCCTACCTCCCCGGTCAGAAGGATCCCATTCTCATTCACAACGACCAGTGGGGTCTGCCTCTGAACAATATTCCCCCCAGCAAAGAATTCTGGTTCGGAACAAACTCTATCGGCCAGGATCTCTGGGCGCGTATCTGGGCGGGCACCCGCACTTCCCTGTTCATCGGCTTCTCTGTCGCTCTGGTGGAGGCCGTGGTGGGCATCCTCGTGGGCGTGCTGTGGGGCTATGTCCGCAAGCTGGACTTCTTTTTTACCGAGCTGTATAACGTTCTGGACAACATTCCCCAGACGCTGCTGCTGATTCTGATTTCCTACGTCTTAAAGCCCGGCGTTTCCACCATCATTTTCGCCCTGTCCTTAACGGGCTGGCTGGGCATGGCGCGGTTCATCCGCAACCAGATCATCATTATCCGCGACCGGGACTATAACCTTGCCTCCCGGTGTCTGGGCATTTCCACCGGGCGTATCATCGTCAAGAACCTGCTGCCCTATATGGTGTCCGTCATCACCATGCGCATGGCGCTTGCCATTCCCTCCGCCATCGGCAATGAGGTGTTCGTCACCTACATCGGCATCGGCCTTCCCGTGGACACGCCGTCTCTGGGCAATCTGATTCAGACCGGACGGTCGCTGATGACCGTGGCGTCTCTGCGCTACCAGCTGTTCTTCCCCGTGGCCGTGCTGGTGGTCATCACCGTTTCCTTCTACATCATCGGCAACGCCTTCGCCGACGCCGCCGACCCCAAGAATCACGTCAGATAAGGAGAGATTACAATGGAAGATAAAAAAGTTGTTCTCTCCGTCAAAGATCTGAATGTGAAATTCACCCTCCGCGGTCAGATTCTTCACGCCATCCGGGGCATCTCGCTGGACGTGTATCAGGGCGAAAGCCTTGCCATCGTGGGCGAATCCGGCTCCGGTAAGTCCGTATTCGTCAAATGCGCCATGGGTCTTCTGGATGCCAACGGCTACATCGACGGCGGTTCCATCCTCTATAACGGCATGGACTTAACCAAATTCCAGACCGACAAGGACTGGCTGAAAATCCGGGGCAAAGAGATTGCCATGGTGTTTCAGGACCCCATGACCTCCCTGAACCCTCTGAAAACCATCGGCAAGCAGATTCAGGAGGCCGTGGAGCTGCATCAGGGTCTGAAAGGCAAGGATGCCTACCAGGCCGTGCTGGAAGTGCTGAGCGACGTGGGCATTGACGACCCCGAGCGGCGCTACAAGCAGTATCCCCACGAATTTTCCGGCGGTATGCGCCAGCGGGTGGTCATCGCCATCGCCGTCGCCTGCCGGCCGAAGATCCTCATCTGCGACGAGCCGACCACCGCTCTGGACGTGACCATTCAGGCGCAGATTCTGGAGCTGATCAAGGCCATGCAGAAAAAGTATGACCTCACCACCATCTACATCACCCATGACCTTGGCGTGGTGGCCAACGTGGCCGACCGCATCGCCGTCATGTATGCGGGCGACATCGTGGAGCTTGGCACCTGCGACGAGGTGTTCTACGACCCCCGCCATCCCTACACTTGGGCGCTGCTGTCCAGCCTTCCCCAGCTGGGAACCAAGGACGAGCCGCTGTACTCCATTCAGGGTACGCCGCCCAATCTGTTCCACGAGGTCAAGGGCGACGCCTTTGCCCCCCGAAACCCCAAAGCACTGAAAATCGACTTTGTAGAGCGTCCTCCCTTCTTCGAGGTCACGCCTACCCACTATGCCCGCACATGGCTGATGGACCCCCGCGCTCCCAAGGTGGAGCCGCCGGAGCACGTCCGCATCCTGCGGGAGAAGGGAGTGAACCGCGTTGGCTGAAGACAGAAAGAAGCTGATCGAGGTTCAGGATCTTGTCGTCCGGTTTGGCTCCCGGCGGCACGCCTTTACCGCGGTGGATAACGTATCCTTCCACATTTATCAGGGCGAGACCTTCGGTCTGGTTGGTGAATCCGGCTCCGGAAAGACCACCATCGGCCGCGCCATCATCCGCATTCACCCCACTGCCGGCGGCAAAATCCTCTTTGACGGCAAGCAGATCAACGGGCGCATCTCCAAGGCTCTTGACCGGGAGGTCACACAGCGTATCCAGATGATCTTTCAGGACCCCATGTCCTCACTGAACGAACGTGCCAAGGTGGATTATATTGTCAGTGAAGGACTTTACGCTGGCGGACACCATCTGTCCGAAAGCGAGCGTCAGGCCAAGGTGGCAAGCGCCCTGTCCGACGTGGGTCTGCTGCCGGAATTTGCCAGCCGCTTCCCCCATGAGTTCTCCGGTGGCCAGCGTCAGCGAATCGGCATTGCCCGGGCGCTGATCATGGAACCGGACTTCATCATTGCCGACGAGCCGATCTCCGCGCTGGACGTTTCCATCCGTGCGCAGGTTCTGAACCTGCTGTCCAAGCTCCAAAAGGAGCGGAATCTGACCTATCTGTTCATCGCCCACGACCTGTCGGTGGTTCGCTTTATCTGCGACCGCATCGCCGTCATTCACAAGGGCAAGATCGTGGAGCTGGCGGAGAGCGAGGAGCTGTTCGCCCATCCCCTGCACCCCTACACCCGCGCGCTGCTGTCCGCCATTCCCCAGCCCGACCCCATTGCGGAGCGGCAGAAAAAGCTCATTGTCTATGACCCCAGCTGCCATCACTACAGCGAGACGAACCAGCCGGACTGGTGTGAGATCGTCCCCGGCCACTTTGTTCTGGCAAGTGAGTCTGAGCTGGAAGAATACCGCAAACAGTTTTGACATTCTGCAAGCAGAGCACGGGTATGTGTTCTGCTTGCGCCATATTTCTTTTCGAGGTGCCTGCCATGATCAATCCCAAGCCCCTTTTCCCCGGCGCCAGAGTGGCGCTGGTCGCCCCCGCCTCCGCCGTGCCGGAGGAAAAACTGCCCGGCGCTCTTGACCTCGTCCGTCGGCTGGGCATGGAGCCGGTGCTGTACCCCTCCTGCTATTTTGCCAACCGGGACGGCTATCTGGCCGCAACGGACGCCCAGCGGGCGGAGGACATCAACCGCGCCTTTGCCGACAAAACCATTGACGGCGTGTGGTGCATCCGCGGCGGCTACGGCGGCCACCGCATTCTTCCCCTGCTGGATGCGGACGTTATCCGGAAGAACCCCAAGTGGTTCGGCGGCTATTCCGACGTCACCGCCCTGCACCTGTTTCTGAATCAGGTCTGCGGTCTCGCCACCTTCCACTGCACCATGCCATCTACCGAACCGCACCCGGATACATACACACTCGACTATCTGAAAAAGGCCCTGTTCGGCGGTCTGAACGGCGCACTTTCCAATCCGGAAGGTCAGAGCATCCGCACGTTGGTTCCGGGTAAGGCGGAAGGCGTTCTCTGCGGCGGCAATCTGTCCCTGCTGGCGGCGTCTCTCGGCACGCCTTGGGAGGTCGATACCAAGGGCAAAATCCTGTTTCTGGAGGACATCGGCGAAAAAACCTACCGTCTGGACAGTATGCTCACCCAGCTTCGCAACGCCGGAAAGTTCCGGGACTGCGCCGGCATCATTCTGGGCGCGTGGACGGACTGCGTGCCGGAAATGCCGGAACGCACCCTGACGCTGGATGAGATCTTCACCCAGCTCATCGTCCCCGCCGGAAAGCCCGCCGTCATGGATTTGGCCTGCGGCCACTGCGCCACCACCCTGGCGCTGCCCATGGGCCGCAAGTGCCGTCTGAACGCGGACGCGGGCATCATCACATTGGAGGCGTGACCATGAACGATCTGGCTTCCCGGCTGAACGCCGTCATGGATGCGTTTCCCGCCAAAACCGCGTTATACTGCGTGGACTTGACCACCGGCACCCCCATCGCCGCCATTCGGGAGAACACCCGCGTGGTCTCCGCCTCCACCATCAAGGTATCCATTCTGTGCTGCGCTCTTCAGGACGTGATGGACGGGAAGCTGTCTCTTGACCAGCCCCTCACCATTGCCCCGGCGGACTTTTGCAGCGACACCGAGGTCTTTGAACCCGGCTACCGGCAGGACGGCGCTTCCCTCTGGGAAATGCTGTACTGGATGATCGTTTCCAGCGACAATACCGCCACCAATACCATTATTTCCCTGCTGGGCTACGACCACGTCAATCAGTATTGCCGGGCAATCGGCCTGACCCAGACCTCTCTCCAGCGGAAAATGCTGGACTTTCAGGCCATCGCCGAGGGGCGGAACAACTATACCTCCCCCGCCGACCTGTACCGGGTGTTTTCCCTGCTGTACCATGGCGAAATTCTGAATAAGCCGCTGCGGGAGGTTGCCTTCGATTTTCTTTCCCGCTGCCGCAGCACCGATGCGCTCCAGCGATACATCCCCGACGCCGTGACCGTGCTCCACAAGCCCGGCGGGCTGGATCACCTGAACCACGACGTGGGCATTTTCCTGACGGACGACCGCCCCTATTATCTTGGCATTTTTACATGGGACGGCCCCGCGCTGGACGGTCAGCCCCAGCAAAACCGGCTCATCGGGCAGCTGTCCCGGATGATCTACGACGCTATGAAGGGAGAGAAATAAATGAAAGCCATTGTAAACGTCCCCATCTGCGCCCTGCTGGCCGCCCCCACCCGGGAAAGCACGCTGGAAGACGAAGCGCTGTACGGCATGGTAGTGGACATTCTGGAAGAACCTGCCCCCGGCTGGTACCGCGTCCGCACCCATTACCGCTATGAGGGCATCGTCTCCGCCGATGATCTGATCGTCGGCGACGAAGCCGCTGACGCTTGGGCGGCGCTGCCCAAGAAAATCATCCGCAATAAGAATTTCTGCGACGTGCTTTCCGCCCCCAAAGTTCAGGGGTGGATTATGGCAACCCTTCCCCGGGGCGGCATTCTCTCCCCGGTGGGTCAGCCGGAAAAGGGCTGGCAGCAGGTGCGTCTGGCGGATGGCCGGACTGGCTTTGTCCCGGAAAGCATCCTCGGAGAGTACTATACCGCGCCCCTGTCTCAGGACGAGGAAACCCTTCGTCAGGCACTGGTGGACGCCGCCATGCTCTATCAGGGCACCCATTACCGCTGGGGCGGCAAGTCTCCCATGGGCATTGACTGCTCCGGTCTGGTGTCCACGGCCTATATGCTCTGCGGCATTCTTATTTACCGGGACGCCCATATCATGGAGGACTTTCCCATTCACGAAATTTCTCTGGAAAATGTGAAACCCGGTGATCTGCTGTTCTTCCCCGGCCATGTGGCCATGTACATCGGAGAAGGACGCTACTGCCACAGCACCGGCCGCAGCGGGGACAACGGCTTCGCCCTCAACTCCCTGAACCCCGGCGACCCCGACTACCGGGCAGACCTGAAAGCCGCCATCACCCAGGTTGGCTCCTATTTTTAAGGAAAGTGAGAGAAAACGATGAAAGTATTTTTAAGCGCCGATATGGAAGGCACCTGCGGCATCGTCTCCTGGCCGGAGACGGAGCGCACCACCCCCTTTGACTACAGCCCCGCCCAGAAGCAGATGACCCGTGAGGTCGCTGCCGCCTGTCAGGGCGCCCTTTCCGCCGGTGCGGCGGAGGTTCTGGTGAAGGACGCCCACGACTCCGCCCGGAACATCGACCCTGCCGGACTTCCCCGGGGCATCCGCATGAACCGCAGCTGGTCTGGCGACCCCCTGAGCATGATGAGCGGCCTGAATCAGGAGAAATTTGACGCCGTGTTCTTCACCGGCTACCACGCCTGGGCAGGCTGCCCCGGCAATCCTCTGAGCCACACCATGAACGGCCGGAACAACCACGTTTTCCTCAACGGCACGCTGTGCAGTGAATTTCTCATCAATTCCTACACCGCCGGATATTACGGTGTTCCCGTGGCGCTGCTCACCGGCGACAAGGCGCTGTGCGACTTTGCCAAAACCCTGATCCCCGCCATCACCACCGTGCCCGTGAACGAGGGCCGGGGCGGCAGCGTCACCTCCCTGCACCCCGACGAGGCGGTGGAGCGCATCGAAGCGGCGGCAAAGGAAGCGGTCGCCAAGGCGGCGCAGTGCGTCGTTCCCATGCCGGAGCATTTCCACATGGAGATCGACTTTGTCAAGCACCATGTGGCCTACTCCAAGAGCTTCTACCCCGGTGCGACCCTGAAAGATGACAAATTCGTCTGCTTCGACTCCGACGACTGGTACGAGGTTCTGCGCTTCTGCCACTTCGTTCTCAGCGACGGTTAATTCCAAAAGCACGGCTCGAAAGCCGTGCTTTTGCCTTGCAAATTGCATTTTTTGTGCTATAGTAAAAGAAAAAAGGAGAAAGACAGATGAGCAAAGAATTCCTTTACACCCTGCTTGACAGCATGTCCGTTTCCGGCCATGAGATCCCGCTGCAAAAGAAGGTCATCGCCGAGATGACCCCCCACTGTGACAAGATCATCACAGATTATACCGGCAACGTCGTCTGCGTGCTGAACCCCGACGCGCCCTTCAAGGTGATGCTGGCCGCTCACATTGACGAGATCGGTCTGATCGTCACCCACATCCAGCCCGACGGCCTGCTTCGTGTGTCCAAGTCCGGCGGCATTTTCCCCGGCGTTTATCCCGGCCATCAGGTGGCCGTCCATGGCTACGCCCAGATCGTCTATGGTGCGGTCGTCCGCAGCAAGGACATGGACAAGGCCGACCTGAAAGCGGACGAGCTGTACATCGACATCGGCGCGAAGGATGCCGCTGACGCCCGGAAATACGTGCAGGAGGGCGACCCCGTCCACATGAACACCTACCATCAGGAAATGCTCAACGGCTTCCTCTCCGCCCGGGGCATTGACGACCGGGGCTGCGCCTACATCATTCTGGAAGCCCTGAAACGGGCAAAGGCCATGGGCTGCTCTGTAGGCGTTTACGCCGCCACCACCGTGGGCGAAGAAACCACCGGCCGGGGTTCCTACTGGGTCGGCTCTGCCATCCGTCCCGACGTTGCCATCGTCACCGACGTCACTTTTGCCTCCGATTATCCCGGCGTGGATGCCAAGCAGTCCGGCGAGGTGAAGCTGGGCTGCGGCGGCGTGCTCTGCAACAGCTCCATCGGCAGCCGGAAGGTCAACGACCTAATGAAAGCCGTGGCGAAGGAGCATAACATCCCCTACCAGATCGAGTCCTACATGGGCAGAACCTACACCGACGCGGACAACCTCCACGTCACCGGCACCGGCGTGGTCACAGCGCTGCTGTCCCTGCCCCTGCGGTACATGCACTGCCCCTGTGAGGTGTGCCACATGGACGACATCGAAAACTGTATCGAGCTGCTGGCTCAGTTCCTGTGCCGCATCGATGAGCATATTGATCTCGACCCCTTTCACTAAATCAGCCAGGGAGGAAACCATCATGACTTATCAGGAAGTTCTTGAAAACGCACGTGCGGTTCTCAGCAAAAACTGCAAGGCCTGCCCCGTCTGCAACGGCAAAGCCTGCGGCAACCACATTCCCGGCCCCGGTGCCAAGGGCGTTGGCGACACCGCCATCCGCAACTATGAAAAGTGGCAGGACATCCGCGTCAATATGGACACCATTCACCCCTGTGTGACGCCGGATACCTCTCTGAATCTGTTCGGCAAAACCTTCCTCTACCCCTTCTTTGCAGGCCCCGTGGGCGCCGTCACCGTCCACTACAGCGACAAATATGACGACATGGCTTACAACAACATTCTCGTAAAAGCCTGTGCCGACAATGGCATTGCCGCCTTCACCGGCGACGGTCTGAACGGCGAGGTCATGAAGGTCGCTTGCAAGGCCATCGCCGCCTCCGGCGGCACCGCCATCCCCACGGTGAAGCCCTGGAACCTGGAAACCATTCGGGAAAAGCTGGGCTATTGCCGGGAATCCGGCTGCTTCGCCGTGGCTATGGACATTGACGCGGCGGGTCTGCCCTTCCTGAAAAACATGAATCCCCCGGCGGGCAGCAAGACCGTGGAGCAGCTGGCCAAGATCGCCGGAATGGTCGGAAACCCCTTCATCGTCAAGGGCATCATGACCGTGGCAGGCGCGCTGAAAGCCAAAGAAGCCGGGGCTTCTGCCATCGTGGTCAGCAACCACGGCGGCCGCGTTCTGGATCAATGCGCCGCTACTGCCGAAGTTCTGGCGGACATCGCGGACGCCATGAAGGGCAGCGGCGTAAAGATCTTCGTGGACGGCGGCATCCGCAGCGGCGTTGACGTCTTCAAGGCGCTGGCGCTGGGCGCCGACGCGGTGCTCATCTGCCGGCCTTTCGTTCCCATGGTCTACGGCGGTGCCGAGGAAGGCGTGAAGCTTTACATTGAGAAGATCGGCGCGGAGCTGAGCGACACCATGGCCATGTGCGGCGCGGAGAATCTGGCGTCCATCAATCGGGATATGGTGCTTGTGAAGTAACATCGTCTGCGTTCCCTCTCCCGGATACCGGAATACGGTATCCGGGAGGTTTTTCGCTGGATTCAAAGAAAAAATGCCCTTTCTTTTTTCTGAAATCTATGGTAAAATATATGGACTTTCTATAGGAGGCCGGGTTATGGCACATTTTTTGCTGCGTCTCTTTGTTAAAAACGCCGACCAGACCAGCGACCCCAAAGTGCGCGCCGCCGTGGGTACTCTGTCCGGGATCGTGGGCATTCTCTGCAATTTCTTCCTTTTCCTCGGGAAAGTCATTATCGGCACCCTGTCCGGCTCCGTTTCCATCACTGCTGACGCCATGAACAACCTGTCCGACGCGGCCAGCTCCATTGTGACGCTGGTTGGCTTCAAACTGGCGGAACAGCCCGCCGACGCGGAACACCCCTACGGCCACGCCCGGTTTGAATACCTGTCCGGTCTGGTGGTCTCCGCCATGATCGTCATTATCGGCTTCGAGCTGGCAAAGACCTCCGTGGGGAAAATCCTCTCCCCGGTGCCGGTGGTGTTTTCCGCCCCGCTGGCGGCGGTGCTGGTGCTGTCCATCGCCGTCAAGCTGTGGCTGTGCCTGTTCAACCGGACGCTGGGCAGGAAAATCAACTCCACCACTTTGCTCGCAACCTCCGAGGACAGCCGCAACGACATCATCACCACCGCCGCCGTCCTGCTGGCCGCCGTCATCGAGGCCGTTTCCGGGCTGTCCATTGACGGCTTCGTGGGTCTGGCCGTGTCGCTGTTCATTCTCTACAGCGGTGCCAAGCTGGCGAAGGAGACCATCAGTCCCCTGCTTGGCGAAGCTGCTTCCCCCGAACTTCAATCGCGTATCGTGGACTACATCAGCGCCCAGCCCAAGGTTCTGGGATATCACGACCTGATGGTTCACGATTACGGCCCCGGCCAGCGCTTTGCCACCATCCACGTGGAAATGGACTGCAAGGAAGACCCCATGCAGTGCCACGAGCTGATCGACGACATGGAGCGGGAGTGTCTGAAAAGCCACAACATCCATCTGGTCATTCACTACGATCCCGTGGTAACGGACGACCCGGAGCTGACCCGGCTTCACATTCTCGTGGACGACTTGCTCAGCGAAATGGACGCCCGGCTGAAAACCCACGATTTCCGCATGGTGCCCGGCGGCGGACATACCAACCTCATTTTTGACATTGCCGTGCCTCAGGACACGAAATTTACGAAGTCGGAAATTCAGGATAAGCTTGAGGAAGCGCTTCGCGCCCGGGAGGGCAAAACCTACCACACCATCATCACCTTCGATCCCCTCGCCTTCAATCAGGAATCCTGTGAGCACCAATAACCGTCGATTTTCGGCAGATTTCAATTTCTCGTCTTGCACTTTTCCAAAAAGCCGTTACAATATCTCTGCTAATAGAAAGAAGGTGCTCATTTGAACCAGACGAACAGGAACATGCTGGAAGGGCCTCTGTTTCCGAATATCATCCGGTTTACCATTCCCATTATTCTGACCAGCGTTTTACAGCTGCTTTTCAACGCGGCGGACCTCGTGGTGGTGGGGCAGTTCTGCGGCAGCGTGTCCGTCGCCGCGGTGGGCGCTACCGGTTCCATTACCGGTCTGCTGGTCAATTTCTTCATCGGCCTGTCCGTAGGCGCGGGCGTGGCCGTCGCCCACGGCCTTGGCGGCCGGGAAAATCAGGTCGTTCACCGCACTGTGCATACCGCGCTGCCCACCGCCATCTTAAGCGGCGCGATCCTGACGGTCGCCGGCCTTACCTACTCCGAGACGTTTCTTATCATGATGGGGACACCTGATACCGTTCTGCCCCTCTCCACCGTTTACATGCGGATCATCTTCTGCGGCGTCACCTTTAACATGGTGTACAATTTCTGTGCCTCCATTCTCCGCGCCGCCGGTGATACCAAAAGCCCGTTGGTCTTCCTGCTGTTCGCGGGCGTCCTGAACGTGATTTTGAATCTGGTTTTCGTCATCCAGTTCCAGATGAATGTGGCCGGTGTGGCGCTGGCGACCATCATTTCTCAGGCGGTTTCCGCCGTGCTGGTGGTCATCGCTCTGATGCGCAGAACCGACGCCTGCAAGCTATACCTTAACAAGCTGCGCTTTTACAAGCCCCAGCTGGCGAAAATTCTCCGCATCGGACTGCCTGCGGGCATCCAGAGCGCCCTGTTCGCCATTTCCAACGTGCTGATCCAGTCGTCGGTAAACTCCTTCGGTGATGTTTTCATGTCCGGCAACGCGGCGGCAAGCAACCTTGAGGGCTTCGTCTATGTCTGTCTCAATGCGTTCCACCAGTCCGCCGTCAATTTTGTCGGGCAGAACGCCGGCGCGAAGCAGTACCGCCGGGTGCGGCAGACCCTGTGGATCTGTCTGGGGTGCGTTACTGTAGTGGGACTGGTGCTTGGGTCGCTGGTCTACGTGTTCGGCCCCTCGCTGCTCTCCATTTACATCACCGACTCCCCGGAAGCCATCTCCTATGGCATGACCCGTCTGGCCTTCATCTGCCTGCCCTATTTCACATTCGGCATGATGGACGTGACCACCGGCGCGCTTCGGGGCATCGGCGCGTCCTTCGTTCCCATGATGATCTCCATTCTCGGCGTGTGCGGCTTGCGCATCGTCTGGATCTACACCATTTTCCAGATTCCCCAATACCACACGCCACAGTGCCTGTATCTTTCCTATCTTGTCTCATGGGTCATCACCTTCATTGTCCAGCTGGCCGCTTTCTTGATCGTGTTCCGAAGGTATCTGAAAACAGCAGAATAATGCAGCATCGGCTTCCCGGCTTTTGATAGGCGTTCGTAAAGCAATGAATGGGGCGTATCGGCACAGATACGCTCCATTTTTCAATCCAAAATGCGCACACCCCCTTGGCTCTCCCTCTCGGAGAGCTGTCTGATGCTCCCCGCCCATTGGCCGGGGAGCCAATTTTTCATTTTTCTGGAAAAATGGGCTTGACAATTCCCCGGCGCTGTGTTATTGTATTAATGCACTAATACAGTAGTACAAATCAGGAGGTGTCTATGAACTGGAAATTTGCCGGTGACCGTCCGGTATATCAGCAGATCATGGCAGCGATCCGCGGTGCGATCCTGAAAGGCGAGCTGCCCCCGGGAGGAAAAGTCCCCTCCGTCCGGGATCTGGCCGCTCAGGCGCAGGTAAACCCCAACACCATGCAGCGCGCCCTGACGGAGCTGGAGCGGGAAGGTCTTCTCGTCAGCGGCGGCACCAGCGGCCGCAGCGTCACGCAGGACGAAGCCGTTCTCGTCGCCATGCGGGAGCAGACGCTGGAGGAGCTCGCCCGGGAATGTGCCGAGAAATTTATGACGTTCGGCGTAACGCCAACACAGGCGGCTCAGCTTTTACTGGGTCTGGAAACGAAGAAGGAGGAATAACATGGAACAAACTGTTCTGACCGCCAGCGGCCTTACCATGCGCTATCACAGCACGCTGGCTCTGGACAATCTGGATCTGACCCTGCCTCAGGGAAAGATCGTCGGTCTTCTTGGCCCCAACGGCAGCGGAAAGACCACCTTTATCAAGCTGGCCGCAGGTCTGCTGACCCCCACGGCGGGCGAGATCACCATTTGCGGCAATAAAATCGGGACGGCCACCAAGGCCGTGGTCTCCTATCTCCCTGACCGCCCCTATTTCAGCCGTCAGGTTCGGGTGGAGCAGCAGCTGGATTTCTTTCAGGATTTTTACGCGGACTTTGACCGGGCGCGGGCAGAGGAAATGCTCTCCGCGCTGAACATCTCCCTAGGCGCCAAATTCAAGGCGTTGTCCAAGGGCAATCAGGAAAAGGTTCAGCTGGTTCTGGTGATGTCCCGCCGGGCAAAGCTGTACCTGCTGGATGAACCCATCGGCGGCGTCGATCCCGCCGCACGGGATTACATCCTCAACACCATTATCACAAACTACGACCCCAGCGCCACGGTGCTGATCTCCACCCACCTGATTGCCGACGTGGAGCGGGTACTGGACGAGTATCTGTTCCTGTCCCAGGGCCGCATTTTGCAGGGCGGAAACGTGGACGCCGTGCGGGAGGAAACCGGCAAGTCGCTGGATGAACTGTTCCGGGAGGTATTCAAATGTTTGCCAAATTGCTGAAAATGGAATTCCGTTCCACTTGGAACGTGCTGGGCATTCTGTGCCTGAGTCTGGTGGGCGCGGGGCTTTTGGGCGGCCTCGCCATCCGGTATCTGGTGGGCGCCAGCGCTCCTAAGGAGTGGCTGGAGGTTTTGTGTACGCTGGTCATTACCGCGGCCGTGCTGTTTTTCGTCGTCTGCGGTGTGGCGGCGCTGATCGTGCAGATCGTCCGCTTCGACCGCAGCCGCTTCACCGATGAAGGCTATCTGACCTTCACCCTCCCCGTCACCACCCATCAGGTGCTGCTGTCCAGCTTCGTCACCAGTGCCGTCAACCTGATCGCCGTGGCTGCCGTCGGCGCTGTCGGTTTGATCCTGATGGGGCTGTGCGCCATCCCCGATTTTGAGATTCTCCGGAAAGGCATGGAAATTTTCTGGCAGGAGTTTCCCGAACTCTGGGCGCGGTTCACCCAGGCGGATGTGCTTCAGGCCTTCGGGCTTCTCCTTGTGAACGCAATCGTCGCTTTTTCCAATGAGCTGATTCTCATTATGCTTGCCGTGACCATTGGCTACCTCGTTGCCAAAAAGCACAAGAGTCTCGCCGCCGTCGCCTTCTATTACATTCTGCACCTCGTCGATCTTACCTTTACCGGCGTCAGCATGGTAAAGCTGGCAGAAAGTCCCAACAGTCTGCTGGGTCTTCTGGCGCTCGTCAATCTCATCATGGCGGTCGCCGGGTATTTCCTGATGTACTTTCTTGTGGACAAAAAACTGAATCTGAACTGACCCTTTCCCCCACATCCGAGCCTGTTTCAGGCTCGGATTTTGCATATTTTATCACATATATTTGTTCATCCTCAATAAAAAACGACTTCCCCCGATTTGCACACTGTGACAATTTGTCCACCAATCTTCAAAATTTCCTCACATTTTCTGGCATTATTTCATATTGTATTCTTAAGGGATCAATGGTATCATAGAAATAATATACATTTGTCTCCACAACATGGACGCTGTATAAAAGGAGAGAGGTTATGAAATACATTGTGATTCTGGGGGATGGGATGGCCGACGAACCCATCGACGCACTGGGCGGAAAAACACCCCTTGCCTGCGCGGAAACGCCCGTAATGGATGAACTGGCATCCAAGGGCGAAATGGGCATGGTGCAGAACGTCCCCGCCGGGATGGCTCCCGGCAGCGACGTGGCCAATCTGTCCGTTCTGGGCTACGATCCCGCCGTCTGTTACTCCGGACGATCTCCTCTGGAAGCACTGAGCGTGGGCGTCGCCATGGAGCCGACGGATATCGTTCTGCGCTGCAACATCGTAACGCTGACCGAGGAAGAACCCTACGCCAAAAAGACCATTCTTGACCACAGCTCCGGCGAAATCTCCACCGCCGACGCGGACATTTTGATGGACGCCATCCGGGAGAATTTCAACAGCGACGAGTTTCAGTATTATACCGGCACCAGCTACCGCCACATCACCATCTGGAAAAATGGCACCATGCCCCAGCTGGAGCCGCCTCACGACCATCTGACCCACGTCATCGGCCCCTACCTGCCCAAAGAACCCAAGCTGCGGGCAATGATGGAAAAGAGCTTTGACATTCTGAACACTCACCCCCTGAATCTGGAGCGGGCGGCCAAAGGCAAAAACAAGGCCAATTCCCTCTGGTTCTGGGGCGCGGGAACAAAGCCCTCCCTGCAAAACTTTACTGAGAAAACCGGTCTGAAGGGCGCTATGGTGTCCGCCGTAGACCTGCTCAAGGGCATTGCCGTGGGCGCGGGGATGAAGGTTTATCAGGTTCCGGGTGCTACCGGCTCCATCGACACGAATTTTGAGGGCAAGGCGCAGGCCGCCATCGATGCCCTGACCAAGGACGGCTGCGATTTCGTCTACGTCCACGTGGAAGCCCCGGACGAAATGGGTCATCAGGGACTGCTGAAAGAGAAAATCCAGTCCATCGAGTATCTCGACCGCCGACTCATTGCCCCGGTGAAGAAGGCCATGGAGGACGCCGGTGAGGATTTCCGGATGCTGGTGCTTCCCGACCATCCCACCCCCATCCGTCTGCGCACCCACACCGGCGACCCGGTACCCTACGTGCTGTACGACAGCACCCGTCAGCGCAAGTCCATCCGGAAATACACCGAAGCCGAAGCGGAAGCCACCGGCAATTATGAGCCGAACGGCTACAGGCTCATCCAGCAGCTGCTGAACAAGTAAGCCGGTAATCAAGGGAGGAAGAAACAATGTCCAGAGTCTATAATTTTTCCGCAGGCCCCGCAGTCCTGCCGGAAAGCGTTTTGCAGGAAGCCGCCGCCGAAATGCTGGACTACCGGGGAACCGGCATGTCCGTCATGGAAATGAGCCACCGCTCCAAGACCTATCAGGCCATCATCGATCAGGCGGAGGCTGATCTGCGCACCCTCATGGGAATCCCCGACAATTACAAGGTCCTGTTCATGCAGGGCGGCGCAAGCCAGCAGTTCGCCATGGTGCCGATGAACCTGATGAAAACAAAAGTCGCCGATTACATCATCACCGGCCAGTGGGCGAAAAAGGCATGGCAGGAGGCCAAAATGTACGGCACCGCCAACGCGGTAGCCTCCTCCGCCGACAAGACCTTCTCCTATATCCCCGACTGCTCCGACCTGCCCATCGACGAGAACGCGGACTATGTCTACATCTGTGAAAACAACACCATTTACGGCACCAAATTCTGGCAGCTGCCCAACACCAAAGGCAAGCCGCTGGTCTCCGACGTTTCCTCCTGCTTCCTGTCCGAGCCGGTGGACGTGACCAAATACGGAATGCTCTACGGCGGCGTGCAGAAGAACATCGGCCCCGCCGGTGTGGTCATTGCCGTCATCCGGGAAGACCTGATTACCGAGGACGTGCTGCCCGGCACCCCCACCATGCTCCGCTACAAGAACCATGCGGACAACGGCTCCATGTACAACACGCCCCCCGCTTACGGCATTTACATCTGCGGCAAGGTGTTCCAGTGGCTGCTGTCCATGGGCGGTCTGGAAGCCATCCGGGAGCGCAACGTGGCAAAGGCCAAAGTCCTTTACGATTTTCTGGACGCCAGCCAGCTCTTTCACGGCACCGTGGTGAAAAAAGACCGTTCCCTCATGAACGTCCCCTTTGTCACCGGGAATGCGGAGCTGGACGCAAAATTTGTCAAGGCGGCGGAAGCCGCGGGCTTCGTCAGCCTGAAAGGCCACCGCACCGTCGGCGGTATGCGCGCCAGCATCTACAACGCCATGCCCATGGAAGGCGTCGTCAAGCTGGTGCAGTTCATGGAACGCTTTGAGAAGGAAAATCGCTGAAAAGAGGAAGAATATGTATTACATTCACTGCTTAAATAAGATTTCCCCCAAGGGCACCGCCCTTCTGACGGACAATTACGCCATCACGGACGACCGGAATCAGGCCGACGGCGTTCTGGTGCGCTCTGCCGACATGCACAATGTGGCTCTGCCGGAAAGCCTTCTGGCCGTCGCCCGCGCCGGTGCCGGCGTCAACAACATTCCCCTGTCCGACTGCGCCGAAGCTGGCGTTGTGGTGTTCAACACCCCCGGCGCCAACGCCAATTCCGTGATGGAGCTGGCGCTGTGCGGTATGCTTCTGAGCAGCCGGGACGTGGTGGGCGGCATCAACTGGGTGCAGACCGTCAAAGACGATCCCGATATCGCCAAACTGGTGGAAAAAGGCAAGTCCAAATTCGCCGGTCATGAAATTCGCCACAAGAATCTGGGTGTCATTGGCCTTGGCGCAGTGGGCGGCCCTCTGGCCAACGCCGCAAGGAACTTAGGCATGACCGTCTACGGCTGCGACCCCTTCATCTCCATTGAGGCGGCGTGGCACTTAGACAGCCACATCGTCCGTGTCAACAACCGGGATGAAATCTATTCCAAGTGCGACATCATTTCCCTCCACACTCCCCTGCTGGACGACACCCGGGGCATGATAAACGCCGAGGCCATCGCCAAGATGAAGGACGGCGTCATCATCCTGAACTTCGCCCGTGACCTGCTGGTGGACGACGACGCCATGGCGGCGGCGCTGGCCTCCGGCAAGGTCGCCCGGTACGTCACCGACTTCCCCAACGGGAAGACCGCCAATATGCCCGGCTGCATTGCCATCCCCCATCTGGGCGCTTCCACGGAGGAATCCGAGGACAACTGCGCCAAAATGGCCGTGCAGGAGCTGATGGACTACTTAGAAAACGGCAACATCAAAAATTCCGTCAACTATCCCAACTGCGACATGGGCATCTGCCGCGCCGAGGGGCGCATCACCCTGCTGCACCGGAACATCCCCAACTCTCTGGGTCGGTTCACCGCCGCCATTGCAGGCGAGAACATCAACATTGACGGTCTGGTGAACAAGAGCCGGGGTGAATACGCCTACACCATGCTCGATCTTGACCGCCACCCCTCTGCGGATGTTGTAGAGCATCTGAAGCAGATCGACGGCGTTCTGAAAGTCCGGGTCATCAAATAAGTAAAATAGTATTCGGGAGGGGCGAAAGCCCCTCCCGAATACGTTTATTGGGAATCCTTGTCTTCTTTTTCCTTCTGGTTTTTCAGAAACTGCTCCTTCATTTTCTGTAAACGGCGGCGTTTTTTCCGCTCCCTGTTCTGCTTGAACCGGGATTGCAGCTCCGGCGGGTGATCCTGTAACTTTTCCTCCGGGATGTTCCGCTGGGCAAGGCGCTTGTCCGTAAACTCCCGCGCCAGGGTGTACAGCACCGACGCCAGCGGGATCATCAGCAGCATACCGAACACGCCCATCAGCTCGCCGCCGATGGTGACCGCCACCAGCACCCACATACCGGGCAGGCCGATGGAGGTTCCCACCACTCTGGGGTAGATCAGGTTGTTTTCCAGCTGCTGCAAAATCAGGAACATTGCCACGAAAGTCAATGCTTGCAGCGGGTTATCCACCAGAATGAAGAACGCGCCCAGCACGCAGCCCACAAACGCGCCCACCACCGGCACCAGTGCCGTCACCGCGATGATGACGCTGACCAGCGGAATGTAGGGCATCCGGAAAATCGCCATGGTCACGGCGAACAGGCCGCCCAGAATGCAGGCTTCCAGACACTGCCCGGAAATGAAGTTGGAGAAGGTGCTGTTGGTCAGGCGCATGATGCGGATGATCTCATCGCCGGTTTTTTCCGGGAGAATGGAATAGAGAATTCTCCGCCCCTGCCGCGCCAGAATTTCCTTCCGCGCCAGGCAGTAGATCGCGAAGGCAATGCTGACCACCAGATTCACAATACCACTGGTCACGCTTCCGATCACATTCACCGCGCTGCCCATCACCGTGGACATCTGGTTGCCCAGAAAGCCCATGGAATCCTTCAATATTTTCGTCCATTCCAGACTTTCCAGATCGGCGACCTCCATGATCCAGGCCTTCATGTCCGGATTGTCGTCCATCAGCTGCATCAGCTTTGCCGACGTCTGCTCGATGAATGTCGGAATCCGCTCCGTCAGGGCGGCAACCGTCACCTGAATCTGGGGCGCCAGCATCTCCACCACGAACATGATGACCAGCGCCAAGGCCGCAATGGTCAGCACAATGGACAATACCCTTCGCAGTCCCTGCTTGTGAATGCCGTCCAGCTGCCGCTCAATGGCGCGCATCGGCACATTGAACACGAAGGCGATGACCGCGCCCGCCACAAACGGCGATATCAGATTCCACAGCGACTTCGCCGCGCTGCTCGCCTGCTCCGTATCCAGCAAAATCCACGCAAAAACGAGACACCCCGCCGCCAGAAGAAACAGCCTGCGCAGCAGCTTTTTGTCTATCTGCATTTTCAATACCCCCTTTTTGCTTAGTATACCGCAAAAATTTATAAATGTCCAGTAAATGTCCGGCGAAAGCTTTGCCGGAGCGGCATATTTGTTCTTTTGGGCGCATATGGATGATGCGTAGCACACAGCATCGGAGGGGTAGCATATGACAGACACCATTGAGAAGCGAGCCTGTGAAGCGGCTGTGTACATGATCGAAACCGGTGCCACCGTCCGGGCCGCAGCCCGGCACCTCGGCATTTCCAAATCCACGGTGCATAAAGACCTGACCCAACGGCTGAAGCAGTACAATTATGCGCTGTACCTTCAGGTTCGGGAAATTCTGGACGAAAACAAACGGGAGCGCCACATCCGCGGCGGGATGGCCACAAAACGGAAGTATCAGCATCAATAGCGGGAATGCGGAATGCCGGTCTTGAGGCATTCCGCATTTTTGTGCTATAATGCTGTCAGGATTCCTGCCGGCAAATCGTATTATGGTCAGAGGCCTCAATAAGCGAAAGCACACAAAAGGACGGTGACACATTGATGGATGAATTTCACGCCAGACGGCTGGTAGACCTTTACGCGGACACGATCCTGCGTATCAGCTACAGCTACTTAAAACAGACCTGCGACGCAGAGGATATCTGCCAGACTGTCTTTCTGAAATATCTCACCAACGATTGTACATTTGACAGCATTGACCACGAAAAAGCATGGATCATCCGAACCACCATCAACGCCTGCAAGGACTACCTGAAAAGCGCCCGTTTCCGGCGCACCGTGGCGCTGGATGAGGCTGCGGCGGTTGCCGCGCCGCCGGTGCCGGACACGGAAGTTTTAGACGCGCTGAAGCGGCTGCCGGAGCAGTACCGGATATCCCTGTACCTGTTTTATTATGAAGAATACTCCGCAAGGGAGATTGCCCAGGTGATGGGCAAATCGGAAGCCAACATCACCCAGTACCTGTCCCGCGGGCGGCGGAAGCTGCGCGCGCTGCTGACAGAGGAAAGGAGCCAAGTCATATGACCCACAATGTAAAATCGGAACTGCGGCGTTCCATGGACGCCATTCACTTTTCCGGAGACGATAAGGAGCGCATGGTGGCGCTTCTCATGTCCGCCGAAGCCCCGCGCCAGCGCCGGAGCGGGAAAAAGCTCCTGCTGCTGGCTCTGGCGGCCACGCTGGTGGTAGGTGCCCTCACCGGCGCGGCGGTATTCACCCGCTGGTCAAGAAGCGCTCAGACGGCCTATAACCCGCCCCAGCAGGTCAAGGAGCAGGCCGAGAAAAGCGGCCTGTCCGTGATGCTGGAGGACAAGCAGAAGGAGGTAGCCCCCGGCGAGGTGCTCAGCGCCACCGATCAGGGCATCACCATTACGGCGGTGCAGACCATCGCAGACAGTTACGGTGCCCAGATTATCTTCCGCGTGGAGGGCTTCACCCTGCCGGAAGACCGTAATCCCGATATTTTCTGGGACAGCATTACCCTCGGCGGCGATCCGGATTTCGCCAGCTCTAAAAGCGGTGGATTCTTCGATGGCACCACGCGCAATGAGGCCGGGGAATGGGTCTACGCATCCAACGGTCAGCCCGTAGCCAGTCGGGATGATGAGTTTCAGTCTGCCATTCTCCAATGGGTCGCCGAAGACGGAAGCATGGAATACGAGCTCTACATCAAATTCCAGAATCCCGGCAAAAGCAATTTTGGTAAGGAGTTTGCCATTCACTTTACCGGTGTTGGCGTCGGAGCCGAGAAAGGGGGTATTATGGAAGAGGCGCTGGTGTCCGGCGACTGGGATCTGCACTGGACGCTGACCGGCACGGACAGCAGTGAAAACTCCGTCACCATCACCCCCAATATGGAAATCGGCGACAGCGGTCTGACGCTGCTGGAAGCGGAAATCGGTCAGAAGACCATCCGTGCTGTCTACCAGTCGGATCACGACTGGGACGGCTGGAAGCAGCTGGAACTCCTTTCCCCTGGCCTTGGGGAAGTTTGTATGAAGGACGGCAGTACGGTTACGGTTTCTCCCACCAATGAGAATTACGCACGCTGGGAAGAAGAACGCATCTGTGTCGTCACCTACAGCACCTACAACGGAATCATTGACCTTTCCAAGCTGGAATCTCTCGGCTATTACAGCTTGGAAAAGGACGCGGACGGGAGACCTACCATCCCGCTTTACAACTACATTCCCATTTCATAAGTTGGCCTACCGGCGAAGAAATCGGGGCTTTGCCGTGAACCAAACACCCCCTTATGTAGGTTTATCACTACATAAGGGGGTGTTTTTTCTATTGTCCGGCTTTACCGGTGCTGTTCACACTGTCAGAGAGTATTTTTATCATTTCCGAAGGAACTTCCCGGAATGTCAGTTCTTAAGCGTTCCACTCCGCCGCCCATTTCCGGAAGGCGGTTTTGCCGCTTTCCTGCCGCATCCGGGCGAGCCATGCCCCGCACTTTGCCTTGTCGCCCCGGTTCCGGGCATCCATGGCGAGGACCTGCAGAAGTTCCAGACTCCGGAGCTTGTAGCCCGCCCGGTTCAGCTGTTCCTCCAGCTGCTCCCGGTCAACGGGCTGTCCGGCGGCGGCGTCCCGGCGGGCTTCCAAAAGGGACAAGCTCTCCTGAAGATTTTTCCGAAGCGCCGCTTTTCCGCCGCTGAGGGCGATAATTCCCCGCAGCCCCTCCATCGCCTCGTCAGCATTCTCTCCCAGCGCCAGCTCCGCCCGAGCAAGGTCGGCATACCACACCCCCGCCACGGGGGCATCCGTATAGAAGCGGGCGGGAAGCTCCCCCAGCACAGACTTTGCCTCAGCATAGCGGCCCGCCGCGAAATAGCTGTCGGAAAGATAAAACCGGCAGACCATACCGTCCCGGCTCTCCCCGGGGATCCGCCGGGCCACGGGCAGGAACTGCTCCAGAAACGCCTCCGGGTCCAGATCCATGTGCAGAATACCCAGCATTCCGGTACAGGCGACGGAAGCGGTGATGTTCCCCAGCAGCCGTGCGGCCGTGCAGCCGATGCCCAGCAGCAGTACGGAGGCAAGAACAGGAATGTACACCGCCCGCCCCCGGTTTCGCATCCACACAAAAACCGTCAGAGCCACGGTAAGAGCCAGCGTCACGCCCATGACGATCCGGCTTCGACGAAATCCTCGATACATATCCATTCCTCCTGTTTTCTCCGGCGCTCCACCGTCAAATTGCTGTCCAAGTCTCTGTGATCCAAGCTGTTTTCTGTTACAGATGCACAGTGATGGTATTATAACAGCCCCGGCAGGAAAAAGCAACGGCGGCCGGTGAAAATGCAGACCCAGCACAATAAGGTGTCGATTCCTGACGCGGATTTCAGGACAAGTCACAAATAATCCCTATTTCTTTTTTCGGCAATATGGTGTATAATGACAGTAAATCAAGAAAACAGCAATCAAATTTATGCAAGACCATCAATAAATATGTATGAATTATGACCGAATGGAGGGCTGATATGGTACGGGTCACAGCACTGATGGATGACCACGCTTCGGAGCACAAAGCGCTGACTGCGGAGCACGGACTTTCTTACCTTGTGGAAATGCCGGAGCTGCGGCTGCTGTTCGACTGCGGTGCCTCGGCGGTTCCTATGGCCAACGCCCACAGACTGGGGCTGAGCCTGAAGGAGCTGGACGCCGTGGTTCTGAGTCACAGTCACTACGACCACGCCGCCGGATACCGGGATCTCATTGAGGCGGGTCTTGGCTCCCGGCATCTTTATATAGGCCCCGGCTTCTTCCGGAAGAAGTTCGCCTTCGACGGCCTGCGCTACACGGATCTCTCCGCCGGGTTCGGCGAGGACTTTCTGCAAGATCACGGGATCACCGCCCATGTGACCGACGGCGTTTTGGAACTGGACTTCGGCGTATATCTGGTCTCGGGCTTCCCCCGGGTGACGCCCTTTGAGACGATCCCGGAGCGGTTCGTCTGTCTGACGGAAGACGGCTTCCGGCGGGATGATTTTCCAGACGAACAATGTCTGGTGCTGGAGCGGGGCGGAAAGCTGTACCTCTTTGTCGGCTGCTCTCACCCCGGCATTCTGAATATGGTGCGGCACGTCTTTTCGGTGCTGAATAAGCCCGTGGCTGCCGTGTTCGGCGGCACCCATCTGGTGGAAGCCGGAAAAGATCGGATCCTGAACACCGTGAACGTGCTGCGGGAGATGGGGATGGAGACACTGGGCCTGAGTCACTGTTCCGGCGACGCCGCCGAAGCATTGGCCAGAGACGTATCCGGCGTCCGGGTGTGCCATCTGGCCTGCGGAGACAGCATTTTCCTGGAGTAACGGCCTATGCTGCTGGAAGAATTGGCGGAAGATCTGGTCAGCGCCACCTCCGGGCTGCTGGACGGGCGGATCATCAATATCATGAATCCGGATGGTATCATCATCGCCTCCACCCAGCCGGAGCGGATCGGCACCTTCCACAAGGGTGCCCGGGACGCCGCCGTCAGCGGCAAGCCCGTCAGCATCCGCCCGGATCAGATTCAAGAGTACAGCGGCGCCCGGGAGGGCTACAACATGCCGCTGCGGGTAGGCGGAAATATCATCGGCGTGGTGGGTATCTACGGGGAACCGTCCGAAATCCGTTATCTTGCCCATCTGGTGGAGGTCTACACCGAAAAATATTATCAGCTGGAAGCGCTGATACGTCCCCAGTACGCGCAGGGCGCGCTGAAAAGCATTCTGCTTTCCAAGCTTCTGGAGGGCAGCGCAAAGAGCATCGCGGAGGCAGAGACCCTGATCAAGTCCCGGAACCTTACCCTGCGCTACCCCGTCCGGGTGGCTCTGCTGGCGGACAATGATGGGAAAAACCTCACGGCGCAGCAAGCGGAGGCGGAATTCCACCGCTGGGAAAGCGCCGGAGCGCTTTCGGGGACGGAAGATCTGTGGAGTCTCATCGACGGGCGTCTCATCCTGCTTCTTTCCGACAGACCGGGCCGCAAAGCGGAAGACGTCCAGACCGCCCTTCGGCTGAACCTGAGTCTTCCGGTTCAGGCTCCATGGGAAATCCAGCGGGCCTATCAGCAGGTGCTTCTGCTGGACTCCTTCACGGACAGTGGCCGCAACCTTCTGAGCGATCCGGATACCCGGCTGCGGTACATGCTTCGCTGCACGGCGGTGGAGAATCAGGATTTCGCGGAGGAAATGCTGGCCCGGCTGGACCGGAATTTCTCCCCCGCGGAACAGAAATCCCTGCTGTACACGGCGCAATGCTACTATGCCTGCGAAAAGAGCGTCACCCGGGCCGCTGCCCAGCTGTACGTCCACAAGAACACCCTGCTCTACCGGCTGCACAAGCTCTGGAGCACCCTCGGTGTGGACGACAGCGGCGAATTCCAGCAGGAGTTCACTGTGCGGCTGATCCTTGAATACTATCTTGGTAAACAAGGCCCTCGGGCCTTAAAATAAGGGCATTGGAAAAATGTCTAAAAGGAGGATACATTCATGCAAACCTTTTTCCTGTTCGCACTCATCATAGCGTCAGTCGGGCTGATGGTCATCGCCATTTCAAAATGGAAGATCCATCCTTTCATCGTCATGACGGTCATTGCGCTTCTGGTCGGTCTGATCTGGGGCGCCGTGTATCCGGAGTCTGAGCTGACCCCCGCCAAGGTCGTAAACAGCGTCAAGAGCGGCTTCGGCGACATTATGACGAGCATCGGCATCGTGATTCTCTGCGGTACCATCATCGGCACCATTCTGGAGAAGACCGGTGCCGCGCTGACCATGGCAAACGCCATCCTGAAACTGGTCGGCAAGAAAAGGAGCGTGGTCGCCATGGGCGCCATGGGCTATGTGACCGGTATTCCCGTATTCTGTGATTCCGGCTTCGTGGTCCTGTCCCCCATCAGCCGTGCTCTGGCTGCACAGTCCAACGTCTCTCTGGCCGTTATGGGCACCGCGCTTTCCGGCGGTCTGTACGCCACCCACTGTCTGGTTCCTCCCACCCCCGGCCCCATCGCCATGGCCGGTACGCTGAACGCGGATCTGGGCCTGACCATTCTTGTCGGTCTGGTGATCTCCATTCCCGCCGTTGTGGTTGCCGTCCTGTATGCCAAGCTGGTAGCCAGCAAGATCGACATCCCCGCCAACTCCGAGTATACGCTGGATGAGCTGAAGGAAAAGTACGGCAAGCTGCCCGGCACTCTGCACAGCTTCTCCCCCATTCTGCTGCCCATCGTGCTGATCGCCCTGTCCTCTGTGGCCGCCTTCCCCGGCAGCCCCTTCGGCACCGGCTTCCTGTACACCTTCATCACCTTCATCGGCAATCCCGTTGTGGCTCTGCTGCTGGGTGTGTTCCTTGCCATAACGCTGATCCCCGCGCAGGAAAGATCCCATACTCTGGAGTGGGTCACTCAGGGCGTTACGGACAGTGCTGCCATCCTCGCCATCACCGGTGCAGGCGGCTCCTTCGGCGCTATCCTGAAGCTCCTGCCCATCGCTGATTCCGTCGGCGGTCTTGTCAGCACCGGCATCGGCATTCTGATTCCCTTCATCATTGCCTCCATCCTGAAGCTGGCCATGGGCGCTTCCACTGTCGCGATGATCACCACCGCCGGTATGATGGCGCCTCTGATGGAGACCATGGGCTATACCTCCCCGCTGGCAAAGGTTCTGGTCGTTATGGCCATCGGCGCCGGCTCCATGGTTGCCTCCCATGCCAACGACTCCTACTTCTGGGTCGTGTCTCAGTTCTCCGACATGAAGACCGAAGAGGCCTACAAGTGCCAGACCGGTATGACCGCGGTCATGGGTATCACCATCATTATTCTGCTGTTCGTGATTTCTCTGTTCATCTGATCATACATCCCAAGCCGGGCCGCCGCTGCGGCGGCCCGGCACTTTTCTTTTTCTGAGGAAATCAGAAGCTCCGGCCATGCGGCATTAGAGGCCGCGCCGCCGGTTTTGTCCCTTCGGACTGAAAATTTGAATTACGACCCATTAAAGGAGCATGAACCATGCATATGGAAGACCAGAAAATCCGGGAGGACGCCCGGAAAATAATGGATGCGGCACTGCACGCGGCGCTGCCGGATACCGCCGTGGAGAAGGCGCTGGCGGAGATGCCCGACGCTTCGGGCAGACTCATCCTTGTGGCCGCGGGCAAGGCCGCGTGGCAGATGGCCGCCGCCGCGTACCGGATCCTTGGGGAAAGGATCGACGACGGCATCGTCATCACCAAACACGGCCACGCCATGGGCGCCATCGGCAATCTGACGATCCGGGAAGCCGGGCATCCGGTGCCCGACGCGGACTCCTACAATGCCACGGAAGCGGCCCTGACCATGACGGCCGGATTGAAGGAAACGGATACAGTCCTGTTTCTGCTGTCCGGCGGCGGCTCGGCGCTGTTTGAAAAGCCCCTGATCCCGCCGGAGGAAATGGATGACATCACCCGGCAGCTGCTGGCCTGCGGCGCGGACATTGTGGAGATCAACACCCTGCGCAAACGGCTGTCCGCCGTAAAGGGCGGTAAATTTGCCCAGCACGCAGCCCCCGCCCGGGTGTATTCTGTGGTTCTGTCGGACATTCTGGGAGACCCGCTGGACATGATCGCATCCGGCCCCGCCTATCCGGACAGTTCCACCGCCGAACAGGCCCGGGCCGTTGTAAAAAAGTACGGGCTGAAGCTTTCGGCAGCTGCTCTGGAGCTGCTGGACAGGGAAACCCCGAAGCAGCTGGACAATGTGACCACCCGCATCACCGGCTCCGTCCGGCAGCTGTGCGCCGCGGCGTCCGAAACCTGCCAAACGCTGGGCTATACCCCCGTTGTTCTGACGGCATCACTGGCCTGTGAGGCCCGGGAGGCCGGCGCGTTTCTGGGAGCCGTCGCCCAATACCATCAGGATTCGCCCCGGTCCCTCGCCTTTATCGCGGGCGGTGAGACCGTGGTGCATCTGACGGGAACCGGCAAGGGCGGACGAAATCAGGAAATCGCGCTGGCAGGGGCGAAGCTTCTGGACGGTCTTGCGGGCACGGCCCTGTTCTCCCTCGGCTCCGACGGCACCGACGGCCCCACTGACGCGGCAGGTGGTATCGTCACCGGAGAAACAGCCGGGACACTGCGGGAAGCCGGTGTGGACATTGACCGTGTTCTGAAGGACAACGACGCCTACCACGCGCTGGCAAAGGCCGACGGCCTGATCTTTACCGGCCCCACCGGCACCAATGTCAACGACCTGACGTTGCTGCTGATTCGGCGATAAACCAAACCCACACTTCTCAGGGCTGCCTTTGCAGGCAGCCCTTTTTTGTAAAAATGATTTCCCCGGAACGGACGTTACACGTTATAATAGCGCAAAATACCTTTATAAGGAAAGAAATCACAAAACAAGTCTCATATGAACTCCATGCCCTTCAGGCAATTAAAATCTTTTTTAAAGATTTTAATTGGAGTTCAGTATAAGCGGCGGGTTTCCCCGCCGCTGCCTTCGTCCTACAGATCGTCCGCGTCCTGCACCGGCTTTTCCTCCGGGTGCTTGACCAGCCCCGTGTAGCTGCCAAAGGGGTCGGTCACGATCTTCTCTTTTTTCGCCATGTTCTCACCTCCATGGCTATTGTCTGCCCATCGGCGGCAATTATGTTGCATTTTCCGTCCGGAAATGATAGACTATAGGAAAAAACGAAGGGAGATTTGCCATGTTCAGCATCACCCTGATCACCATGGGCAAGCTCAAGGAAAAATTCTACATTTCCGCCGCCGAGGAATACAAAAAACGTCTGGGCGGGTACTGCGCCTTTACCCTTCTCGAGCTGCCGGAAGCACGGCTTCCCGAAAATCCCTCCCCCGGCGAGATCGAGGCGGGGCTGGAAAAGGAAGCCGAGCTGATCTTCTCCAAAATTCCCAAGGGCTCCTGGTTCTGCGTCCTCACCCCCGAAGGGAAGGAGCTGTCCAGCGAAGCCTTCGCGGACAAGCTCCGGGACGTGAAAAATTCCGGCAAGTCCAGTGCCTGCTTTTTGATCGGCTCCTCCTTCGGCATGTCCCCCCGTGTCAAGCAGCGGGCAGATTTCCGCCTCTCCATGGGGGCAATGACCTTCCCCCACCATCTGGCTCGCATCATGGTTCTGGAACAGCTCTACCGGGCAGAAGCCATTCAGGCGGGAAGCAAGTATCATAAATAGACCTCTTTCAAGGCTCCGCGCGCAGGCGCGGAGCCTTTTCTGCGCCCAATGTGTTTCCTTTTCAGATTCTTGTATTTATTTTATATGAAGTACCTTGACAGATGAGGTACTTTGTGTTATACTGCTCGCGTAAGGAGGGATGCCTGTGTCTATTGCCGGTGATTTGATACGGGGGCATACCGACGCCATCATTCTGGCGCGGCTGCTTCGCGGCGACAGCTACGGCTACGAGATCAACAAAGTCATTTCTACTCTCTCCAACAACCGCTTTGAGCTGAAGGAAGCGACCCTTTACACGGCGTTCAAGCGGCTGGAGGAGCTGGGCTACATCGCCTCATACTGGGGCGACAGTGGTGCGGGCGCACGACGGCGCTACTACACCATCACATCCGCAGGACGGGAAGCCTGCCACCGTCTGCTGGGAGAATGGCAGGAAACAAAAGAAATTATGGATAAACTTCTGGAAGTGGAGGAGAAATTATGAGAGAGCAGCTGATTCAGTACGTGCAGCTTCTGTTCGCGGGAGCCGCGGATTGCGACGATACCCGGCAGGAAATTCTGCAAAACACCTTAGACCGCTACGACGATTTGGTCGCCGCCGGAAAAACGCCGGAAGCCGCCTACCGTCTTGCCATCATGGGCATCGGCGACATTAACGAAATTCTGGGCAGAGCCCCCGGTGCCGCTCCCCTGCCCGCCCCGGCAGTCAAGCAGGATGAGCATGACACCCCCGCAAAGAAGCTCCTCCGCGCCATCGCGATTGGACTGTACATTCTCTGCCCCATCCCGCTGTTCGTTCTGAGCGGTATGTGGAACATGGGAATTCCGGGTCTGTGCGGGACGCTGACCCTCGTGGCCGTCGCCACGGTGCTCATCATTCTGGGCGCTAAGAAGGAAACCGAAAATGCAGACGTCGAGCCGGGTACTCCCCAGTCGGCGCTTGCCAAGAGCATCAACGGCCTGATCTGGGCAATTGGCCTTGCGATCTATTTCATTGTCAGCTTCCTCACGGGCGCATGGTACATCACTTGGGTGATCTTCCCCATCACCGCCGCCGTGCAGGGGCTGGTCAAAGCCATTCTTGACCTGAAGGAGGGTAAATAAGATGAAAAGCAATGCAATCGTTCGCATCGTCATCTGGAGCGTTGTGATTCTGGTGCTGCTGGCAGTCCTCATTGCCGGACTGGCCAACAACCTCTTCACGATGTTCCATGGCAGCACCGATACGGTGTACCACAGCACCGATGTCGCAGCCTCCGAGTCTCCATCGGGTCAGTCCGATACTCCCATCGCAGAACGCTCTGTCTCCGTGGTATCGCAAACCAGTGTCTACACCATGCCCAACACCCAATCTGCTTCTGTCGGCGCACTGAATGTGGGCGACAATGTGGTCATTGACCGTTCCGAGGAGGTAGGCGGGGGCAGCTGGATTCACATCACCTCCCCAGTTGACGGCTGGGTTAATGCTGAGTGTCTCAAGCTGAACGGTGTCAACCAGACCGGTTCGGTCGGTTCCGCAGACCCCGCTGCCATCCGGGAAATCAAAATCGAATGGATCTCCGGTTCCGTCACCGTCGAGCCGGGGGACGTGCAGGAAATTACCTTTCTCGAATCCGGCAATGGCACCGACAAATATGAGATGGTCTGGAAGCAGTCCGGCGACGAACTGGTTATCCAATACAGCAAGGACAGCAGCATCGCCGGCTTCGGCCTTCACTTTGGCGACGGCAGCAAAGACCTGACCGTCACCGTTCCCCGGGGCTGGGTCTGTGATTCTCTGGAACTCGACACCGCTTCCACCGATCTGACCGTCCGCGACATGATCATCCGGGAAATGGAGATCGACTCCGCCAGCGGCACCGCCAAATTTGAAAACTGCACGGTCAGCAGTCTGGACGTGGACACCGCCTCTGGAGACGTCACGTTTACCGGAAGCCTGAACGAGCTGGACTTTGAGGCCGCCTCCGCCAGCTTTACCGGCGTGCTGGAAAACGTTCCCGATCAGGTGAATATGGACTCCATGTCCGGCGATCTGACCCTTACTCTGCCCGAGGACGCGGGCTTCACCGTCAGTCTGGACGCCATGAGCAGCGACTTTTCCTCCGACTTCCCCACCGTAAAGAAAAACAAGAGCTACGTCTGCGGCGACGGACACTGCAAGATCGACGTGGACGCCATGAGCGGCGACGTGTCTATTCTCAAGCAGTCGGCAGATGCCGCCGTCAAGAAATAAATTCTGCCGGGGAACGGTTCAACTGTTCCCCGGCATTGTTTTATTTTAGAATTCGCCCGCGTCGTACATGACCGCAGACAGAGCGCACAGCGGCGCTGTTTCGCACCGCAAAATCCGTTTTCCCAGCGTGCAGACCTGCAATCCGGTTTCCCTTGCCTGCCGGACTTCCTTTTCTTCCAGCCCGCCCTCCGGGCCGGTGAGCAGACTGACGGTCCGGTATTCGCCGCTGAGTGCCATTTTCAGCGTCACAGCCTGCTCGTTTTCGTAGAACATCAGCGCCTTGTCGGCTTCGGACGCCCGACTCAGCGCGGCGTGGAAGCTGTCCAGCACCAGCACTTGGGGAATCCTCCCCCGTCCGGACTGTTCCGCCGCGGATGCCGCAATTTTCTGCCAGCGTTCCAGCTTCTTTTTGAGGCTTTTTTCATCGGGTCTGGACACGCACCGGGCGGAAGGGAACGCCACGATCTCGTAAGCCCCCAACTCGGTGGCCTTCTGGATCACATGCTCCAGCTTGTCCGCCTTGGGAAAGGCCATGTACACACTGACCCGCACCGCCGCTTCCGACGTGGATTCCCGCCGCTTAAGCACATTCAGCTTCATTTCCCCGGCGTCCGTCACTTCGCAAAGGCACTCCGTCCCCTGCCCGTCGCACACCAGAACCGTCTCCCCGGCCTTCAGCCGCAGCACCTTCGCATGCTGGGCATTCTCCCCGGTCAGCACGACGGTATCGGCTCGCAGTTCCTCGCCGTCCGCAAAAAAGCGCACCATACGCCCATTCCCCCTTTTTACAGTATAGTGTAGCAGAGCGAGCGCAAAGTTGCAAGGGTTTTGCGGAAAAACTATTGACAAATCCCGCAGTCAAGGTTATAATATTCAGGCAAGTTTGCGAGAGTGTTGGAATGGTAGACAAGCACGTTTGAGGTGCGTGTGGTTACGCCGTGGGGGTTCGAGTCCCCTCTCTCGCACCAAACAGAAAAAGCCCTAGAAACTTATTCTAGGGCTTTTTTATTGCTTTATCAGCTATATTCCCACGTTCTCCGAACTATTCTGCAAGAAAATATTGCCGCAGATTTTAATATTTTCCCGCGTGCGGTACGTTTTTAGGGTACAAATTGGCAACGGATTGGCAACGCGTCAGCAGCGTTTTCACACAGCCATGCTTTTTGATTTTCCTTCCGCTCGGAATAATACTCCGACACGGGCGGGATCTGATTAATGGCATTCACGATCTCGTGCATGGTCTGCGGAAGCTTCAGGGGATTGACCTTCGGCAGGTCGCTGACCTCGATCTTGTCCTTGCCGAGCAATGTCTTGAGCGCCACGTTGACCATACGAATGTCGTACTGCCCCTGAAACAGCGGCGTGATAGGACGGTCAAGGTGCAGCATCCGGTAGACGGCGATCATCGCCGTGCGGACGGAGGTTTCCACAGTGAACACCACATCACCCTCCAGCTCCACGAACGGGCCGATGAACGCGAGGTTCCTGTTGCCCGCTGGAATGACCTCCGGGCGGTCTTTCAGCTTGCGGGGCATGATCTCGTCGATCTTGTCCTCCAGACCGCAGTAATACAGGAACTCCCGCATGATCTCTTCGCCGGAGCACTGGGTCATGGGCTTTTTTTACACAGGTGCCGCAGTTATTTGCGTGCAGGCCGTAGAACCACATGAACCGGACGTTCTCCGGCTGGTCAGGAGCCACGGGCTGGAGCGGCACATTGTACGCTGAACGATATTGCTTTGGAAGTCAGCAAACTGCTTCAGCTGGAAGCTCAGGAGTTGTTCGGTGTCCGGTAAGCACTCGGTCAAACAACTTTTTCCAAAAAACACAGGAAATCCTGCACCCCGGAGGCGCATAATGAATCGAGATCTGACAAAAGGCTCCGTCACCAAATCCATGCTGCTGTTCGCGATCCCCATGATTCTGGGCGACCTGCTCCAGCAGTGCTATAATATTGCCGACACCCTGATCGTCGGGCAGTTTCTTGGGCGCAATGCTCTCGCGGCGGTGGGGTCATCCTTCACGCTGATGACCTTCCTCACCTCCATCATCCTTGGCCTGTGCATGGGAAGCGGCGCGCTGTTTTCCATCCGCTTCGGCCAGCGGGACGAGAACGGCCTTTGCGAGGATATCTGCGCGTCCTTCTATTCCATCGCCGCCGCGACGGTGCTTCTGAACGTCATTGCTTACCTCTGTCTGGACGCGCTTCGTGTATTTCTCCACGTCCCTGACGAGGTGTGGGGGGATATGCGCGCCTATCTGTTCGTGATTTTTATGGGAATCCCCGGGATTTTCCTGTACAATTTCTTTGCTTCTTTCCTGCGGTCGGTGGGAAATTCCGTCGTGCCGCTGGTATTTCTGGCCATTTCCGCCGTGGTGAATATCGTTCTGGATCTGTGGTTCATCATTGGGCTAAAGCGGGGCGTCGGGGGCGCTGCGGAGGCGACGGTGATCGCCCAGTACCTCTCCGGCATCGGCATTGCCGTCTACGCACTCCTGCGCTGCCCTCAGGTGCGCTCCATCCGGCGTCTTCGCAGTCTGCGATGGGCGCGGATTACCGAAATTCTCTCCTTCTCCACCCTGACCTGCGTTCAGCAGTCGGTGATGAATCTGGGCATTCTCACGGTGCAGGGACTGGTCAACAGCTTCGGCACGGTGGTCATGGCCGCGTTCGCCGCCGCCGTGAAGATCGACGCCTTTGCCTATATGCCGGTGCAGGACTTCGGCAACGCCTTTTCCACGTTTATCGCCCAGAACTATGGCGCAAGGGAGACCGGTCGAATCCGCTCCGGCCTGAAAAGCGCCGTGTGCATCTCCATGGCCTTCTGTCTGGTCGTATCCGCCCTTGTCTTCGTTTTTTCCCGTCCGCTTATGACGATTTTCGTGGAAGCCGGGGAGACAGAGATCATTCAGGCGGGCGTACAGTATCTGCGCATTGAAGGCGCGTTCTACTGCGGCATCGGCTGCCTGTTCCTGCTCTACGGGCTGTACCGGGCGCTGGAAAAGCCGGGGATGAGCGTGGTGCTGACCGTCATTTCTCTGGGCACCCGGGTGGCTCTGGCGTATCTTCTTTCCGCCATCCCCGCCGTCGGCGTGGTGGGCATCTGGTGGTCTGTCCCCATCGGCTGGTTTCTGGCGGATATGACAGGTCTGCTCTATTTCAAAATCCGGAAAAACAAGCTGCTGCCCTTGGACAAAGCATCCATCCGCTGAGCAACAGACGAGGCGGGCAAGTGCTTCATGCACTTACCCGCCTGCAATTATTTACGCTTTCACGAGAATATCGCTTATATCGGTCTGCTGTCCGCCTGCGGTAAAGGCTGCCGTCTTGCCGTCATGGGTGAGCTTGTAGGTTTCCCCCGCCGCGCCCTTTTCCAGCAAATCAGCGAGCCGGAACGCGGAGGTCGCGTCCTTGGTGACAAAGACGATTTTCTCCACGCCCTGCGCCTTGAGGGTGCTGATACCGCTGAGCTTTCCCGTCAGCACGGCAAAGTCGGCGTCCACGGTGACGGTCAGCACGCCGTCCTTCTGCTCGGCCATGTAGGCAATGTCCTTGCCGTCCTTATCGGTCACGCGGTAGAGGGGACTTTGCGGGGTATCCGCGTCGTCGGATTTCCCTTCCGGCACCACAAGCGTGCCGATCTGGAATTCGATCGTCTCGTCGCCCAGCCGCAGGACACAGGTGACGGGGTAGGTACCCGGTGCGGCGGGAACGGTCTCGCTTCTGTCATAGAGAATTTTTTCTACAGTACCCTCGCCGGACGCTGTCACGGTGAACTTGCCGTTTTCGCTGCGGATGTCCAGAGCGGTCAGGTTTTCCGGGTCGCCGTCGTGATTTTCGCCGCTCAGGCGCATGTTGATGTAGTCCTTCAGCTTCTCAATATCGCTGCCGTTCCGGCCGTTGATCGTCACATCCGGGCCGATTACGTAGTGACCGTAGCTGCTTTCATGGTAGGCATCCTGCCCGTCGCCGATGCGGCCGATGGCATTCTTATCCAGCGTGTATTCGATTTCCTTTGTCTTATAATTAAAGGCAACTTTGTCGTTCAAGAGCATACCCGTGGTAATGCGGGCGTTGCCGAGGATAAGAATGGTTCCGCGCATATCATCTTTGTCGTCGCTGCCGATGGCAGCGGCACTATCGCCCGCTATGGCGGTGACCTGCGCGTTGTCCTGGATGATGATCAGTCCGGCCATATGTTCACCATCACTGGCACCGATGCCCGCACCTTCATCCTCGCCGATCGCCGTCACCTTTGCACTGTCCCGGATGATGATTCTGCCGGTAGATGTGATGGAACCGTCATTTCCAGAGCCAATGCCTGCGCTTTCATCGTCACTTCCCGCAGTCACCCGAGCGTTGCCGCCGATGATGATGGTGCCGGATACGTCGCCATCCTCACCGGAGCCGATACCGGTGCCGCCTTCTTCACTCCACGCGGTTACCTTCGCGTTGCCGCCAATCGTAATCGTCCCGGACATCTCGCCCTTTTGGGGGTCATATGCTGATTCGCCGGCGCCAATTCCTGCACCGTCCCAGCCGCTTCCGGCCGTAACCTGCGCATTGTCGCTGATGGTGATGCTTCCGGACATATTGCCGTATTTGCCGGAGCCGATACCCGCACCGTCCTCATGGCTGAAGGCGTTGACCTTTGCGTTTCCGTCAATGGTGATGCTGCCGGACATATTGCCGTCTTCGCCGGAACCGATGCCCGCACCGTCACCACGGAAATCATCTTCCTCGTCATCTTCCGTGGTGACGGTGGCGCTGCCGGTAATATGGATTTTACCGGACATGTCTTCACCCTTGTGGCTGCCGATTATGGCGTTATCGTTTTCATTCTCTGTACTATCGCCGATTTCGGCCTCCAGCGAGCCGCTGCCGGTGATGGTCACATCGCCGTCGGAGACATGCAGGGCAGAGCCGCTTTCGGAGAAAATCTTGTTGTCTCCCTCCAGTGTGATGTTCGCGCTGGAGCTGCCCACGTCGATGGCGTCGCCTGTGCTGCTGATGTTGATATCCTGAATGGTGACATTTGCCGTTGCATTGTCAGAGGTGGATATGGTGATGGTGCTGTCCGTTGTCTTAGAGCTGTCGCGCTGCTTGATGACAGGAGCATTATCCGCAACGTCTGTGCTGCTTCCCTGGGACACCGTCTGGCCGCTGTCTCCGGCGCTGACGGTAATGTCGCCGTCCTCCAGATACCATTCCGCCGCAAACGCGGTCACAGACAGGTTCACGACCAGCAGCAGCGCGATGATCGCGGAAATCAGTCTTCTCATTTTCATTGGATGTACGTTCTCCTTTCTCGTCCTGACCCGTACCCGTCGGGCAGACAGTCGGGGATTGCATCGGGGTACCCCATTGTGAACTTTCCGAAGGCTATTCGGTGCATACACCAATGATAACAGATAAAGTCTTTCCTGTCAAGCATTCTCCCGGCGGACATTTTTTGCCCCGTCTGTGCCGTTGACTAAACCGTCAGGCTATGCTATAATGCCGCTCAAACAGCACGGCAAATATCGATTTGCCGCCATATAAGAAAGAGGGGTCATCCTTGATGAATGTACGGAAAGCACAAAAAGCTGACATTGACAGCATCGAAAAAATCTACGACCGCATTCATGACAGTGAGGAACAGGGGCTTTCCACCATCGGCTGGATTCGGGGCGTCTACCCCACCCGAAAAACGGCAGAAGCCGCTCTGGAGCGAGGCGATCTGTTCGTCATGTTGGATGACGGAAATGTAGTTGCCGCCGCCGTCATCAACCAGACGCAGGTGTACGAGTACAAAGACGCAGCATGGAAGCACGCCGCGGAAGACCGCGAGGTCATGGTGCTGCACTGCCTTGTGGTTGACCCTCTGGAGGGCGGAAAGGGATATGGCCGCGCTTTCGTCGCATACTATGAGGATTACGCAAAACAGCACGGCTGCCCCGCTCTGCGCATGGACACCAACGTGAAAAATAAGCGGGCGCGAAAGCTGTATCACACGCTGGGATACGAGGAAGTCGGCATCGTGAAGTGCGTCTTCAACGGCATTCCCAATGTGCAGCTTGTGTGTCTGGAAAAATATCTGGGATAAGAAAAAGCTCCCTTCCGACGGTCTTTCGCCTGTCGGAAGGGAGCCTGTTTTTAGTTTGCCGCTGTGTTGTCCTTATAGTAGTCCGTATCCAGAATCAGATTGTTGATCCGCACGAACTGCTGCACCTTTTGGGCCATTGCGTCAAGGGTCTCGCTGCTGGCCTCCGCTTCACCGCCGGTGATGCTGAGAACACGCTTTGTCCCCGCGTCGTAGGCGATATCTCCGGATATCCAGCTGCCGTCGGAGAACAGCGCGTAGCCCTCATAGGTGGGGTCAAAGGCGTCCCGGCCTATGTAATCATAGGGGCTGTCCACGCCCAGAAGATTCAGCATCGTGGGCAGGAGGTCAGAGGTGTTCAGCGTCTTGTCCACCTTCATGGGCTGCAAATCCGCGCTCCAGATGAAGCAGGGCGTCTTTTCCAGCAGCAGGGCGTCGTCCACCCCTGAAAGGGCGTACAGGGACGCTTCGTCCTTGTAGCCGTAGGTGTAGTGGTCCGTGACACCGATGATAACGGTGTTGTCAAGCTGCCCCTTGTCCTCCAGCTCCTGAAGCAGCCGGGCAAACAGATCGTCCACCAGCCTGGCCTTGAGATAGGCGCAGTCCGTCTCCTCGTTGCCTGTAAGCCCCCGAAATTCCGGGTACTTTTTCAGCGCCCAATAGCTCAGGACTTCATTGTACTTGTAGCTCAGATGGGCAGAACGGGTGATGATGAAGTTCAGGGCCGGCTGTCCCTCCCGGAAGAATTCGGCATTCAGGCCGGGATTGTCGAACAGCAGCTGATCGTCATACAGAAGGTCTTCCTCGTCCGCGCCGATGTAGTCCCCGTAGCAGACGTATTCCGAATACCCCATGGCGGGAGAGAACACGCCGCGGCTGTAGAAGCTGGGATCGTTATAGTGGAAGGTCTTGGCGGAATACCCCTCCTGCGTCAGCAGGCTGGCGAGGGACTGGCGGTAGGTGTTCGTGATGTAGTCGAAAGCATAGCCGCCCTGACTGCTCAGGAACGATCCGGTATTCACGCAGAACTCCGAATTGAAGGTGCGGATGCCGCCGTAGCCCGGCGTGTAGAAGTGGGTGAAAGAAATACCCTCGGACATGAGCCGTTCCAGCGTGGGGGTGTACTTCCCGATCATCCAGTCATCCATGGACTCCATGAGCACCAGAACCACGTTTTTCCCTTCCAGCAGGCCGGTCATTTCGTTGTCGCCGCCCACAGTCCGACCCGCAAAATAGGCGTTGATCTCCGCTTTCCCTGCCTTCTGCGCCGCGGCGTAGCTTGGCGTCAGGGGGTAGATGCCGTTTTTGTAGATGTCCTTTTCCAGCGTCTGGTACAGACCGCAGACCTGATACAGCCGGTGGGCATTGAACATATTGTCGTAGGCCGCCTCAGCGGACTGAACTCTGCCGTAATCGGAGGAGGCGTACCGGATGTCGCCGTCCTGCACAAACACCACCTGCGGCAGGCAGACCGCTCCTACCGACGCGGCGATGACCACCGCCGCAGCCGCGATTCCGGTTGACCATTTCTGCTTCCACCTTGGGAATTTCGCCAGAATCACGATACCCTGCACCGCCAGCGCCGCCAGTCCCAGCCACCAGCCGATGGGGTAGCTCAGCAGGACGGAAAAATAGTCCGACCCCTCAGACGCATAGCGAAAATCCGACAGCCACATCATCTCGGAAAACAGATAAAAATACCCTGTCTGCACAGCGGCGTAGATCGCGGCGACGAAATACAAAATACCGTACACCACTCTACCCGCCTTGGCCGGGAACAGCCTGACAAAGCCGCTCAGAATCGCCGCCCACAAAGCGCCGAAAGCCAGCGGCCAGAGCTGCGCCAACCGGAACTCCTCCGTATTCAGGGATAAAAAGAGAAAGGCAAACACTTCCACCAGAAAGAAGGACAGCGGCAGGAAAAGAAAATGTATACGCCGCCGTGTTTTTTGTTTGCCCGAGGTCGTGCCCACTGTTCATCCGCTCCTTTATCGAAACTCATGGTATTGTATCACAAAATGCCGCAAATGTACACTTAAGAATTCCTTGTATCGATATTTTTCACAAAAAATTTATTTTCCTCTTGTAAAATCTTCCTAATTGACGTATACTTAATGCAACTTCGAAGAAATCGGCGATTGCTTTCGGTGATTTCTTCCTTATACTTTCTGCGAGAAAAGAGGACACCCATATGGATTTGATTACCGTCCGCGATCTGTTCAAAAACACCGAAAAATATGCCGGCGTCGAAGTGAACGTCGGCGGCTGGGTGCGAAACCGCCGGGGCAGCAAGCAGTTTGGCTTCATCGTCCTGAACGACGGTACTTATTTCACCCCCGTGCAGGTGGTGTATAACGACACTCTGGAAAATTTTCAGGAAATTTCCAAAATCAACATCGGCGCCGCTCTGATCATTCGCGGCACGCTGGTTCTCACCCCGGACTCCAAGCAGCCCTTTGAGATTCAGGCCGAGAGCATTACCGTGGAAGGCCCCTCCACCGGCGACTACCCCCTGCAGCCCAAGCGCCACTCCATGGAGTTCCTGCGCACCATCAACCATCTGCGTCCCCGCACCAACACCTTTCAGGCGGTGTTCCGCGTCCGCAGCCTTGCCGCTATGGCCATCCACCAGTTCTTCCAGGATCGGGACTTTGTGTATGTCCACACGCCCCTGATCACCGGCTCCGACTGCGAGGGCGCGGGCGAAATGTTCCAGGTCACCACCCTTGACCTGAACAACGTCCCCAAGACCGAGGACGGCAAGGTCGATTATACGCAGGACTTCTTCGGCAAGCCCACCAACCTGACCGTTTCCGGCCAGCTTAACGGCGAAACTTTTGCCATGGCTTTCCGCAACATCTACACCTTCGGCCCCACCTTCCGGGCGGAGAACTCCAACACCACCCGCCATGCCGCCGAATTCTGGATGATCGAGCCGGAGATCGCCTTCGCCGATCTGGAGGATGATATGGAGCTGGCCGAGGACATGATCAAGTATATCATCTCTTACGTTCTGGAGCACGCCCCCGAGGAAATGAACTTCTTCAACGAGTTCATCGACAAGGGACTGCTTGACCGTCTTCACAACGTCCTGCACAACGAATTCGGCCGCATCACCTACACCGACGCCGTGGCGCTGCTGGAAAAGCACAACGATGAATTTGAGTACCCCGTCCACTGGGGCAGCGACCTGCAGACCGAACACGAGCGCTTCCTAACGGAAAAGGTGTTCAAGAAGCCCGTCTTCGTCACGGATTACCCCAAGGAGATCAAGGCGTTCTATATGAAGCTGAATCCCGACGGCAAGACCGTGGCCGCTATGGACTGTCTGGTTCCCGGCATCGGCGAGATCATCGGCGGCAGCCAGCGTGAGGACAACTTCGACATCCTGAAGAACCGCATCGAAGAACTTGGCATGAAGCCTGAGGACTATGCCTTCTATCTCGACCTGCGCAAGTACGGCTCCGCCCGTCACGCGGGCTACGGTCTGGGCTTTGAGCGCTGCGTCATGTACCTCACCGGCATGGGCAACATCCGGGACGTGCTTCCCTTCCCCAGAACCGTCGGCAACTGCGACCTGTAATTGCAGCACCATCGATTGCAAAAGGCGAACCGTTTCCTACGGTTCGCCTTTTTTGATGGAAATCATCCGGCCAGGAAACGGAAAACCGCCCGAAAGAAGCAAGCTTCTTTCGGGCGGAAATTCATTTTTGCATTCTTAATTACACAGCCAGGAAGAACTTCACCAGGAACAGAGCGGAGATCACGTAGGTCAGGACGGAAACTTCCTTGGCCTTGCCGCCGAAGATCTTCATGATGGTGTAGGAAATCAGACCCAGGCCGATGGCGTGGCCGATGGAGCCGGAGATGGGCATACCGATGAGCATCAGCGCCACGGGAACCATCTGATCCATATCGTCGAAGTCGACCCGCTTCAGACCCTGGAGCATCAGGATGCCCACGTAGATCAGAGCAGCGGAGGTGGCAGCGGCGGGGATGATGGCAGCGATGGGGGCGATGAAGATGCAGGCCAGGAACAGCAGGCCGGTGACGACAGCAGTCAGACCGGTGCGGCCGCCGGCCTCAACGCCGGAAGCGGACTCGATGAAGGTGGTGATGGTGGAAGTACCGGTGCAGGCGCCGGCGATGGTGCCGATGGCGTCGGACAGCAGGGCTTCCTTCATGTTGGGCATATCGCCCTTCTCGTCCACCATGCCGGCACGGGAGGCGGTGCCCACCAAAGTGCCGATGGTGTCGAACATGTCAATGATGCAGAAGGTGATAATCAGGGTGATGGCGGTGAACCAGCCGATTTCCATGAAGCCAGCGAAGTTGAACTTGAACAGGGTAACCTTGGCCATATCGGCGAAGGGAGGCAGGAAGGAAGCGGTAGCCAGGGAGGCGAAGGGGTTGGTGTGCAGGAAGGCGAAGGAGCCGATCCAGTAAATCACGGAAGCGACGAGCATACCGTACAGCACGGAACCCTTGATGCCCTTCTTGGACATCGCCAGGATGACAAACAGGCCGACAAACATGGTCACGACGGTCAGGATCATGGTGGCGAAACCGGTGTCGCCCATGTTATTCTGCAGGTAGCTGGGAGTCAGTGCGCCAAAGAAGTCGCGCATGACATAGAAGGGAGTGGTGAAGCCGTTGCCCTCTGCATAGACACCCACGTTGGAGCCAAGGCCGATATTCATCAGCATCAGGCCGATAGCGGGAGAGATGCCCAGACGGATGCCGAGGGGAATGGCCTCCACGATCTTCTCGCGGACGTTGAAGATGGACAGGACAACGAAGACGATGCCCTCCAGCAGGATGATGACCAGAGCGGCCTGGAAGGAAGCCACGTAGGTCATGCCGGTCATGGCAACGATGTTGCCGACGACCACGGCAAAGAAGCTGTTCAGACCCATACCGGGAGCCATTGCGAAGGGCTTGTTGGCCAGGAACGCCATGCAGAACGTACCGATGGCAGACGCGATGCAGGTTGCCAGGAACACGCCGTTCCACAGATCCTGTCCGGCGGCGCCGAAGCCGGTGAGCAGGTTCGGGTTCAACGCGATGATGTAGGCCATCGTCATGAACGTCGTGAGGCCAGCCACGACCTCAGTCTTGACGGTGGTCTTGTTCTCGGAGAGCTTGAAAACTTTCTCTAACATAGTATCGACCTTTCTTTTTAGTTTTCCGGCTAAGCCGGTGGAAAAGTACAGTTCCATTGTAACATTTTACAAAAATAATACAATACAGAAGACAACACAAACTTGTGAACAAATTATGTCCTGTTTTCGTCGTTTTGACAAATTACCGCTTTTCCCGGTGTTTTTTGCGGCGATTCCTTTGGATTTTCACCCGTTTTGGAAACGTATCTATGAACATCGCTCTGAATCGTACCGGAATAAGTATCGATATTTAAGGGGCTTCCTCAATTTTGGGAGGAAGCCCCTTACTGTTAAAGTCCTGTTTTTGATTGCTTTTACTGCTTCGGCGCGCGTTTCCGGCAGAGATAGATGTCCAGCTTTTCCTTCATGTTCTCCGGCATCTCCCGGGCTACGGGGCACCGGGCAGCGTTCGCCATGCGCTCCGCAAAGGCAATGAGGAAATCCGTATCCAGCACCATCTGCTCGCCCTTCATCAGCGCCATGGTGTCATAGCGGTTGTGAATGGTGGCAGTATTGGGGGGCGCGATGCGGGCGAAGGACACCGCCGGGACGCCCTTGTCGGCGAAGGGCGTGGAGTCGCTGGAATACACGTCCTGCTTCACCTCCACCGGGAAGCCCAGCTCGTCGCCCAGATAGGAAATATAATGGCACAGCTTTTCCTCGCCGGTGACGCAGGAGATAAACTTGCCCATAATGCAGCCGATCATGTCCAGATTGATGTTCAGCACGCAGTTTTTGAGCTTCTCCTCGTCGGCGCAGTACGCCTTGGAGCCCAGCAGTCCCCGCTCCTCACTGCCGCACCAGATGAAGCGCAGGCCGTAACGGTGGGGGTGCGCCGCGAAATGCTCCGCGATACCCAGAATTCCCAGAGAGCCGGACATATTGTCATAAGCGCCCTGTGACAGGGACGTGGAATCGTAGTGGGCGGTGAAGGCAATATACTCGTCCACCTGTCCCGGCATATCCAGAACGACGTTGTGGGACTGGCCGGTATACTCCTCCTGCTTCAGCGCGATCTTCGCCGTGGAAGCCCCTCTGCGGATCAGCTCCACCGCATCTTTTGCGTTGATGTTCACGCCGGGAATTCGGTTTCCGTTGTGGACGTAAGAGCGCAGCTCCCGCTGGTCGATGTCCCGGTCGGCGTAATTGGTGTTTCCGTCATAGGTGACGAAGCCCACCGCGCCGTTTTCCAGCAGATCGTGGTAGACCCAGTAGCCCAGATAGCCGTCGATCATCACGATTTTCCCCCGGCACTTGCTCAGCGCGTAGGGGCTGGAATCCCGCAGATAATAGAAAGGCGCTTTCACCTCCCCGCTTCCTGCGCACAGGTAGCCCTTGCAGGTCACTTCCACGCCGCCCACCTGCAAAACCGCCTCCTGTATTCTGGACATCGGCACGTCGAGCGGCACGATCTCGGCTTTCAGCCCCAGCCCGGCAATCTTATCCTGCAAATACTGTGCCGTGCGCAGCTCCTCCGGGCTGCCGCCGGTGCGGATATAGGCCGTATCCGCAAATATTTTCATAATCTGTTCCGCGTTCATGGCGTTTCCTCCTTTTTTATATTCTATATAGTAATCCATCCGTGCCAAATTTGCAAGTCCCGGACGGCATCAATATTTTGCTCCACTTTCCAAAGAAATCGCTTGACATGCGTCTGGTTCGATGCTATAATATCACCCGTGGTGATTGAATGCACCCGTGATTTTCATGGGCCTTTAGCTCAGTTGGTCAGAGCCTCCGGCTCATAACCGGATCGTCCCGGGTTCAAATCCCTGAAGGCCCACCAGATTTTTCAGGTCTTCCGCCTTCAAATATAAATACATAGGGGTATAGCTCAATTGGTAGAGCGGCGGTCTCCAAAACCGTAGGCTCTGGGTTCAAGTCCTAGTGCCCCTGCCAGGAATGGGAATTCTCAGTGTCTGCTGAGAATTCCCATTCTTTTTGTATTCAGTTGATTTTTCGGGGTTATTCCCGGTATTTGCGGGATTCCGTAATCCAGTCATCCAGAAACCGCATCTGCTCGTCCGTGTGGAACCAATGCTCGCCGCCGGGCATGACAGTCAGTACCGCGCCGGTTTTCTCCGCAAAGGCCGATATGGTCTCCAGCGAGGTCAGATTGTCATGCTCTCCGTACAAAATGCGGGTGGGAACGCGCCATGAAATCGGATGCTCCCGCACATAGCACAGGTACTTCCACGACAGCGTTTCCCCGAAATCCGTTGGAATCTCCAACTTTTCTGCAAGCTCCTGTTCGGTCACGTCTGCCCACAGCATCATATTTTCAATCAACTTTTCCATATCCACAACGGGAGAAATCAGGCAGGCACTATCAACCAGCGCTCCATCCAGCGAGGACAGCGAGAAAAACGCGCCGATGCTGTTCGCTACCAGTGTGAGACGATCGCAGTGCTTCCGCTGCTGGGCGAAAAACTCCGGGAATTCTTCCTTGGCCTCCCACGGGGTTTGTGCGTGGTAATCAAAGCCGATCACTTCACTGTCCGGGAACAGCTGTCTGTAATGCTCGGCTTCCGCCGCAGAGCCGCCCTTTCCGTGGACATAAATCACAATATTCTTCATAAAAACTCCTTAATCAGACATTTCCGTTGACAATTTTATAAGATTTTAATTGCCCGAAGGGCAAGGAGTTCATATGAGACTTGTTTTGTGATTTCTTTCCTTATAAATCACAAAACTGGCAGCGCCATTAGGCGATGCCGTCCTGATTAAAATCAAAGATTTTAATCAGGAAATAGTATTAATCTTTTTCGGCCATAGCAAATGGTCTGCCGCAAAATCTGCGGCAGACCGTTTGGTTATCCCCTGTTGTCTGACTCAGCGTCCGATCTTGATACCGGTCAAACGCTCGTAATACTTGGCGATGGCGCTGTGGTCGTTGCCGCCGCAGTCATTGTTGTGCAGCCACTGCAGAATTTCCTGAACGGAGGCGGTCATGGGGACGGGCGCACCTACAGCATGGGCGCAGTCCAAAGCGTTGTTCAAATCCTTGATGTGCAGGTCGATCTTGAAGCCGGGCTTGTCGTTGCCCGCGATCATCATGGGACCCTTGGCATCCATAACCGTGGAACCGGCGAGGCCGCCGCGGATGGCGCGGTAGACCACCTCAGGGTCAACACCGGCCTTCTGCGCCAGCGTGAAGGCCTCGGCCACCGCCTGAATGTTGCAGGCAACGATGATCTGGTTGGCAAGCTTTGTGGTATTGCCCGCGCCCACATCGCCGCAGAGGGTCACGGAAGCGCCCATCGCGGCGAGGATGTCCTTGCAGGCGTCGAAGACCTCCTGCTTACCGCCCACCATGAAGCTCAGCGTGCCGTCAATGGCCTTTGGCTCGCCGCCGGAAACGGGGGCGTCCAGCATTTCGACGCCTTTCTCCGCCAGAACCGCGGCGATCTCCTTGGAGACCACGGGGCTGATGGAGCTGCAGTCGATGAATATCTGACCAGCGTGCATGTAGTTGACCACATCCCCCAGCATGACCTCCTTGACCTGCGGGCCGTTGGGCAGCATGGTGATGATGATTTCGGCATTTTCCGCCAGCTCCTGACGGGAGACGGCATGGGCGCCGTCCTTCGCCAGCTCCTCCATGGGAGCCTTGCTGCGGTTGTTTACCCAGACCTCATGGCCTGCTTTCAGTAGGTTTCTGACCATAGGCTTGCCCATGATACCAAGACCAATAAATCCGATTTTCATGTAACATTACCTCCCGGAAGAATACGCCGCCGCGCGGCTTTTCTTTATTATCACGCAGTTTTCAGCTACCTGCCTACATTGTAGCAGATGAAACAAATTCTGTCTATTCGTGGAATGTCCAAATCTGACGTGCAAAAATCAGGTAAACTGTGAATTCTGGAAAAGACCTGCTGTCCAAGGGTATTTTACTGGCAGACATCTAAAGATGTATTGAATAATCTGGCATCTGCATCAAATGCCCTGCCGCCCTTCCGCAGTTCCGAAAATGGGAAATACATACAGTATTCCTCCATTTTCGGAACTTTGAATTGGAACAAAAATCCTGTCTGAGACTTCTTGCCGAATTGTACGGTGCTGCCATAACATTTCTGTAGACGATACTGCCCTTAATTGTCGGTTGAAATCCCTCTCTACTGTAGATGTGTGGTTGGCAAACCATTTCTGCTCTATTGATACTATTTCCTGATTAAAATCTTAATTTTAATCAGGAAATAGTATGAAACGCGATGTTGACGGACGCCCTGTCCCTCGCCATCAGGCACACCGCCGCGCACAGGCCGCCGCCCGCGCTTTCCCCGCCGACCATGATCTGATCCCGCCGGATGCCCAGCTCCCGGGCATGGTTTTTCATATAGATCAGCGCCGAATAACAGTCCTCGGCCGCGGCAGGATAGGGGCGCTGAACCGCCAGCCGATAACCGGGGGAAACGACCACCGCGCCGAACTTTTTGACAAGGTCTACCGCGCGGGACGCATGAACCATTTCCTTCATTCCCGCAATGTACCCGCCGCCGTGAATCCACAGGACTCCGGCGGCATTTTCCGCGCCCGTCTTCGGGGCAAGCACCAGCGCCGGGATCGACCCACCAACAGTTGGAATCCAAATCGTGGACACGGAAATTTCCTTATCCGGCTTCATCGGCCGCATCGTCATTCACCTCGTACTCTGTCATATCGGCGTAACCGTCTTCATTCAGGCAAAAGAATTTTCCGCACCTGATAATCTTTTCCATCCACCGTCAGAACCGCAAGACTGATCTCCTGCCCGAACCGCCGCTTTCCACAGCTGCCGGGATTGAGCCAGAGCCTGCCGTCGATCACCTGCTCAAAATACTTATGGGAGTGGCCGAAAATGACAATATCCGCATCTTCCGGAAGGTTTTCGATTTCCTTCCGGTTATGCACCATGAAGATTTTCCATCCCTCTATCTGCACCGTCAGGTCATGGGGCAGTTGCTCCGCCCACTCCCTGTCGTTGTTGCCCCGAACCACATAGACCGGCGCGATTTTTCCCAGCGCATCCAGAACGCCTTGGTTGTTGATATCCCCGCCGTGAAAAATGCAGTCGCAGTCCCGCAGGATTTCCAGAACTTCCTCCCGAAGCAGCCCATGGGTATCCGAAATGACGCCGATTTTCACCATGCGCACTCCCTACTCGACCGGAAAGTGCGCCGTTTTCCAGCTCAGGAACGCTTCGGAAGGATTTTTTGCACGTTTTTGAAGCTGGATCATATGGAGATCGTACAGCTCCTTTTCCCCGCCGAGTACATCTCTGTCCAGTTTTTCCACCACCTCCTGGCAATCGCTGCAGAGCTTGACCTCCCTGCTTCCTTCAACCGAATAGAAAATCTCCAAAAAACCTTTCTTTGTGCCGCAGCAGCTGCAAACCATAAAAATACCCCTTTCAAACTTTCTCCATAACAAAATTTACTAGGGTCTATCTGAAAACCGGGAATATGACCAACAGCGAGGGATTTTTCGCCTGCTGAAGCCATTTTTCCGCAGGAATACTTCGTGTATTACAAGGGAAAATGGTGCACAGCAGGCGGAAAAGACCCGCTGTTTGGGCATGTTGACGGTTTTCAGATAGGCCCTAAAGCGTCCCCGTGTTTAGGTCGATTTTCCGCCGTCCAGTTCTTCGGGTTGGTGTCGTCCGGCGCCAGCCCTGCGAGAATGGCTTCATAGTGCGCCACTTTATCATCCATGTACCTTGCGGTAGCCTTCGCTTCCTCCACACGCTTATAGGCTTCTTCCCGCTGCTTCCGAATGATGGCATAGCGTGCGCGCAGATTTTCCTCGGATTCCTCCATCAGGCACAGGCGGCAGTACTCCCGAATGTCCTCGATGGAGGCCCCGCACCCCTTCAGGCACATAATGCCCTGCATCCAGTTGACGGATTCCTCGTCGAACACCCGTCGGTTGCCGCTGTCCCGCGTGCAGGGAAATGGAGGAATACTGTATGTATTTCCCATTTTCGGAACTGCGGAAGTGGAGCAAAAAGACGGCTGAGACTCGCAGACGCAATTGTGCGGTGTTGCCATAGACATTATTTCACGTTGATCTGGCAGCAGCGCATGGTCGCGAGGGCTGCCTCATGGGTCGCCGGGGTGACGCCCGCGCAGCAGGCGCTGTCCACAGAAATCTCCATCTCCGGGAAATTCGCTTTCAGCATCAGGGCGTTGGACACCACGCAGATGTCCGTACACAGCCCTACCAGTTCCATGGTGAACGTCTCCCCTGCCGCTGCCTGATACAGCAGTCTCGGCAACAGCACAGAACCGAAGGTCAGCTTCTCCACCGGCGTGTATCCCTTCTGTTCCAGCGCAGCGGCTACGCCGCTGTCCAGCATCCAGCCGGGCGTTCCCTTGATACAGTGGGGCACCGGCAATTTTTTGCCTTCGGCGGTGTCCAGATAGTTTTCCCGGTGGGTGTCCAGCGTGGCAAAAATCTGACCGTCAAAACCAAGAATTTTGTCCATGACCTTTCCCACAATGGCCTGCGCCTCAGGCGTCCCCAGCGCGCCGTCCACAAAATCCTTCTGCATGTCCACAACAATCAAAAAATGCTTCATGACGATTCTTCCTTCCCCGATCTCAGATGCTTCTATTCTGACACAGAAACGTTAAATCGTCAATAGTTCCGTTTCCTTTTTGTGGGTTCAGCAACGATCAGCCATCCACAATCTCAGGCTCCGCGTTTTCGGCAAGGCGAATCCACTTCAGAAGCTTTTTGCGCAGTTCCTGCTTGACCTGCGTGTATGCGGGATCGTCGATCAGATTGTTCAGCTCATAGGGGTCTTTTTTCAGGTCGTAGAAGAAATCGTCCGCGTAAAGGTCCGCCGCGGGCTGCGCGCCGCCGTTGATACCGGGGGCGTAGACGGAGTAGGCATAGTCGGCCGTGCGGATGGCACGCCCTACCCGGCTCTCGGAGATCTGGGCAAAGACCTCGTTGGGGCGGTCGGGATCGGTTTTGTGCAAAACATCGGCAAAGTCTTCGCCGATCATTTTGTCGCCCACATCCACACCGGCAATGCCCAGAATGGTCTTGGGCAGTCCAGCGGTGCTGATCAGGTCTGTCACCACACCGCCGCCGGTAAACTCGCCGCCGGTCACCACCAGCGGAACCCGCAGACAGGCGTCGTGCATGGAGCGCTTGTAGTCGTCATAGCCGTTGAGATGGGCGTCCTGATTGCGGGTCATGAAATGGCTGCCATGGTCGGCAAGGTAAATGATGACCGTATCCTCGTAGATGCCCATTTCCTTCAGCTTGTTCACCAGCCGCCCCAGATTCTTGTCCAGAGACGCGCACTGACCCAGATAGTCGGGGTATTCTTCCCTGTGATTGCCGCCCAGCACCTCCAGATCTTTGGGCGAGGTGAAATTCGCATACTTTTCTTTGGAGCCGATGGGGCCTTCATAGTGGTGATGGTCGTTCTGGTGGTGGGGTTCAATATGGGAGACGGTCATGAAGAAGGGCTTCTCCCCCCTGTACTGCTCCAGAAATTCCAACGCGAAGTCCGTGATGCAGTCTACACGGTATCCCGTGAAATCAATGCGGTTGTCGTTCTCGTCAAACACAAAGCCGTCGTAGCCGTGGCTGGTGAATTCCAGAACGTCACTGGTGCGCCAGAAGCCAGTATAGCCGCCCCGCAGCTCCCGGGGGATGGCGGTGACGGTATGGTCGATGGTGGGCTTCTTTTCCAGCTCGCCGTCGGACGCCAGGTGCCACTTGCCGACGTAGGCTGTTTCATAACCGGCCTCCTCCATATACGCCCCCAGAGGCTTTACATTGGCCGGGAGCATGATATTATTGCGGAAGCAGCCGATATCTGTCGCCCACTTACCCGTCTGGAACATGGCGCGGCAGGGGCCGCAGACGGGCTGAGGGGTGAAGGCCAGATCAAACCGGGTGCCTTCCGCAGCCAGCTGATCCAGAACAGGCGTAATGGGAAGCTCCTGACCGTAGCAGCCGCAGGTATCCGCCCGCTGCTGGTCGGTGAAGTACAGCAGAATGTTCTTCTTTTTCATATCTTTTCTCCTTTTCCTGAGATTCCATAATAATTTTGATACCGCTTTTCACCGCAGCCGGCGTGCGGCTGCCCTGAAAAACGGTTCAGGGCAACCGGGTAACCCCGATTGCCCTTTCCCGTTAAATTTGATTTTGATTACCGATTACAGGACGTGATCCTTGTAGTTGGTGGGATCGACCATGACGGCGGGAGTAGCGTACTCCATGGGGATCTCGGTGCCGTTGACCAGATGCTCAACCACGGCAACGATGGCTTCCTTACCGACGACCTTGCCGGAGAAGTAAGCGGCGGAGCGGATGACGGCGTAGTTGCCCTCTTCCCAGTGACCGGTGGTCTCGTCACAGCCCAGCGTCACGACGCAGGAGGTGTCAGCCAGACCGGCGTTCTCAATGGCGGAAGCAACGCCCAGAGCGCCCTGCTCGGAAGCGACCATAACCAGCCAGGACTTGATTTCGGGATGACCGGCGATCATAGCGGAAGCACCGTTGTAAGCGTCTTCCATGGTGGTTACGTAGTCAACCTCGTAGGTGCGGTTGTCGAACGCGCCGCTGAGCTTGTCAGCCATCGCCTGCTTCTCACCCTCGGTACGGGGGACGCAGGAGGAGGTGGTGTTCATTGTCATGTACAGAACGCCAACGGTCTCGTCTTCAATCATATTGTTCTTGGTGGCGTAGTCAGCCATCCACTCACCGGCAGCGTAGCCGATGTTGTAGGCGTCGATGCCGAACCAGGGAGCCAGCTTGTTGTTGTCGCCGTCCTTCAGAGGATCGTCGCAGGCAACGATCAGGACACCGGCAGCCTCGCACTTGGCGACGACAGCCTCGGACATGGTCTGGTCGGGGATGCAGGTAACGATGGCATCGGCATTGTCCGCGATGGCAGTATCGATCTGGGTCATGTACTTTTCTGCGTCACCGTCGCAGTTCAGGAAGTGCCAAGTGACCTCGATGCCGTACTCAGCGCCCTTGTCGTTCAGAGCCTTCTCAATGGAAGCGGCTTCGTTGACGAAGTAGGGGGACTCGGACTTGTAGATACCATAAATGTTCAGAGAAGTGGGGGCAGCGGGAGCTTCTTCGACAGGAGCTTTGGTCTCGACAGGAGCAGCGGCCTCAGGAGCCTTGGTTTCGGGGGTAGTTTCCTTTGCGCCACAGGCAGCCAGAGACAGAACCATCACCAGAGCCAGAAGCAGAGCGGTCAGCTTTTTCATTGTGTTTCCTCCATTTTTTGATTTTTATATGTTTTTCGGCACAACAGCCGCAAACATCGTAGAATTACAGATTCTTCATGCTGTCAGCCAGCAGCTTCTTCTGACGGTTTCTCTGACGGTAGAAGTCAATGGCCAGAGAGCCGAACAGCAGGGCCGCACGGGCGACATACTGCCAGTACTGGGACACGCCTGCCATGTTCAGACCGGAGTTGAAGGCCTGAACCAGAATCACGCCCAGCGCCACGCTGGGGATGGAGCCGACGCCGCCCACCATGGATACACCGGCCAGATTGCAGGCGGTGATGGCGTCGAAGTGCAGGTTGGGGCTGGCGGCAGGCTGACCGGAGAACATCCGGGAGGCCAGAATAATACCAGCCATAGCCGCGAACACGGAAGTCATCACATAGCAGATGATCTTGATGCGGTTGGAGTTGATGCCTGCCAGCCGGGCAGCCTCCGCATTGCCGCCGATGGCAAAAATGCTGCGGCCAAACTTGGTGCTGGACAGGACAAAGGCGAAGACCGCAAACAGGAGAATGGTCATGATAACAGGATAAGGAACGCTGCCGAATACCATGCCGTTGCCAAGGCTCTTCAGTCCCGCGTCGCTGATGGCGATGGGGCGGCCGTCACACAGCAGATAGGCGCAGCCACGCCACAGGGACTGAGAAACCAGGGTCGCAATAAAGGGAACGATGTTCAGCCGGGTGACCATCAGGCCGTTGATGATGCCTGCGACGGAGGACGCCGCCAGAACGATCAGCGCCAGCACCACCCAGTTCATGCTGGTATTTTTCAGACCCCATGCGATGAACACGCCGCCGAAGGCCGCCACGGAGCCAGCGGACAGGTCGCTGCCGCCGGTCATGATCAGGAAGGTCATGCCGATGGCGGTCAGTCCGATCAGCGTGGAGGAAACCAGAATGTTGATGAAGTTTCCGTATGTAAAGTAGTTGGGGTTCAGCGCCGAGAAAATCGCGGTCACCAGAACCAGCGCGATCAGGAGCACAAGCGCGTTGCCGGAAATCGGCAGCTTGAAGCCTTTCTTTTCCAGAGTTTTCCCCTGTGCGGTATTGTTTGCCATATTATGTCTCCTCCATCATAGCCATGCTCAGGAGCTTTTCTTCCGTTGCGTCCTTTGCAGAAATCTCACCGACGATCCGGCGTCCCCTCATTACAATGATCCGGTCGGACAGGCCGATGACCTCAGGCAGCTCCGAGGAAATCAGGATCACCGCCAAGCCCTCCTTGGCAAATTCGCAGATCATGTTGTAAAATTCCGACTTTGCGCCGACATCGATGCCCTTGGTCGGCTCGTCCAGAATCAGGACCTCCGGCTTGGTGCTCATCCAGCGGGCGACGATCGCCTTCTGCTGGTTGCCGCCGGAAAGCTCTACGATGGGCTTTTCCAGATCGGGGGTCTTGATGTTGAAATTGGCCTTGCCTTCCAGTCCGATCTGCTCCTCCCGGCGGGTATTGACAAAGCCCAGCCGGTTGGTGATCTGATCCAGTGAGCCGATGGAAATATTCCGGCCAACACTCATCCGGGGAATGATGCCCTGAAGCTTCCGGTCTTCCGGAACCATGACCACACCGTTGACAATGGCGTCATGGGGTGTCCGGCAGTTCAGGGGCTTTCCATTCAGGAAGACCTTGCCGCCGGTTCTGGGGTCGGCGCCGATGATGGCGCGAACCACCTCCGTGCGGCCTGCACCGACAAGTCCCGAGAAGCCCACGACTTCACCGGCGCGAACCTGAAAGGAAGCATCCTTCAGGAAGGGCGAGGACAGGTTTTTGACCTCCAGCACCACATCGCCGACAGTCTTATTCCGATCCAGACCGGAGAACACGTCGCCCAAGTCCCGGCCGACCATCTTCTTCACCAGTTCCTTATCGGTAATGGCGTCCATGGGAGAGTCGCCCACGAACCGGCCGTCCTTGAAGATGGCCACCCGGTCGGCGATCTGCCGGATCTCCGCCATCCGGTGGGAAACGTAGATGATGACCTTGCCTTCCGCTTTCAGCTTGCGGATGATCCGGAACAGCGAGTCGATCTCCGAATCCGACAGGGATGCGGTCGGCTCGTCAAAGGCGATCATTTTCAGGTTTTCCCGGCTGTAGGCCTTCATGATCTCCACCATCTGCTGATAGGCGACGGAAAGATCCTTGACCTTGTCGGTGGATTTCATATCCAGACCGAATTCATCGATGATGGCCTGCGCTCTGCTGTGAACCTCGCGCATTTTGATTCTTCCCATGAAACCGGTGGGAAGACGGCCGAGGAAAATATTTTCACCGACAGTCAGCTCCAGCATGATCTGCCGTTCCTGATAGATCACGCCGATACCGGCGGCCACGGCCTCCCGGGGGCTGTTAAAGTGGCACGGCTCTCCGTTGACCAGATATTCACCGGAGGTCTGCTGATAGTCGCCGTTGAGCACCTTCAGCAATGTGGATTTGCCTGCGCCGTTTTCGCCCATCAGCGCCAGCACCTCGCCGCCGTTGGCGGTAAAACTGATGTCGTCCAGAGCTTTCACACCGGGGAAATATTTGGTGATATTCCGAAACTCAATTACATTTCCCATTTTCTGCTCCCTTCTGATCTGTATGCTGCATCTCACATGACAATTGTTTCTACTGAAATTATATCGAAACGATTCCCGGATGGGAAGTCTAATTTCTGTGTTGAAAAACTGGAGATTTTAGACGTTCTGTTGTTTTTGCATGAAATATACGCAATGTTTTTATGTACAATGCACAATTCCGTGATGACAACAGAATTCTGCTGACAAGCCGCTTTCTCCTAAGGCAGATATTCCCGCAGCAGCCGGATCAGATCCCGGCGGTCAGCCGCCTCCGCAGTGCCGATCATTTTCTTCACCCGGTACTTGATGGTGCTGACAGTCACGAAGCAGCTTTCGGAAATGCTGTCGTAGGATTCTTCCCGCAGCAGGCACTCGATGATCTCCCTGTCCAGACTGTCGCATTCATTGAGCATCCGCTCCAGCCGCAGCATACCGGACAGCTCGGTATCCTGATAGAAGATGTCCCGTGATTCCGGGATGGAAGCCGGGCTGCTGTCCCTCGCACCGCCGTCCAGCTTCCGCAGGGAGGTCAAAGGGCTGAAATCCCACCGGATGGACATAACGGCATGGGAAAGATAGGGATTGCGTTTCAGATTTTCCAGAAGGGTCACCGCGGCTTTGCCGTATTCCTGAAAATTGACCCGGATGGAGAGAATATAAGGACTGTAATACTCCGTCAGACAGGTTTCGGCGCAGCCGATGATCAGCAGCCGCTCCAGCTCCTGCGGGTAGGCGGCAAGAAGATTGCGTACCAGCGAAATAGCCGTAAAATCATTCGCGCAGATCACGGCATCATAGTCCGCCATGGTTCCCTGAAAGCTTCGGAAGCACCGCTCCATGGAGCCGTCATTGATGTAAACGTCCCGCTGGTCCTCCTGCCCGATAGCGTAATAAAAGGCTTTTTTCCGGCTTTCGTCGGACACGGAGTGGGGATTGGTGCCGTACAGGGCAATGCGGGTGCGCCCCGTGGCAATCAGGGTGTCCACCAGATGGTGCATGGAACCGTTGGTATCGGAACAGACCGTGCTGTAGCGCACGTCCAGCTCGTGAAACGCCTGATTGCACAATAGAATTGGGTAAATTCCCACCCGGTTGGCGTCCTTCAGCACCGTCCGTATCCAGCCGGTGGATGAGCCGATCACATAGATGTAGCCGCTGCTCTGGTTCATTTCTTCAATGGAGTGGATGAAACGGAACGCCATCCGCTTCATTTTCAGCTCTGATACCAGTCCGTCCACCAGGTCCTGACACCAGCCGCTGTGAGAATAGGTGTCTTCCACAAAAATCAGAATCATATGTTTCGCCTCCATAGGGGTATACCCGAATCGCTTCGGGCGGGTTGTTCCCTATTATATACCAATAATGCACAAACCGCAAGATGCGGCAAAAAGGGCAAATGTGGAAAAAGTACAAAATCACCCCGGCGAATCCCGAACTTTTTAGTCTTGCCCCCGGTTCGTTCCTCCATTACAATGGATTCAGTAAGCAAGGGAAGCTCTGATTCCCAAAGAATATGCTACAGGAGGCTGCTATTTATGCCAGAAAACGTCACCGCTCGCAGGGAACAGCAGGTGATCCCCACCTATATCCCCAAAGAGCCAAACGCCATGCCCATGTTCTTCGAGAAGAAGCCCTATCAGGGGGCATCCGGCAGACTTTACCCCCTGCCCTATTCCGACGGCATCACCGACGAAAAGAAGGATGTATCCTACGAGGTCTACACTCTGGAAAACGAATATATTCAGACGCAGGTTCTGCCTGCCATCGGCGGCAAGATCCTCTCCGGCTATGACAAGATCGGCCATTACGACTTTATCTACCGCAACCGGGTCATCAAGCCCGCACTGGTGGGTCTGGCCGGCGCATGGATCTCCGGCGGCATTGAGTTCAACTGGCCCCAGCATCACCGCCCCACCACCTTCCTGCCTCTGGAGGCGTCTCTGGAAGAAAATCCCGACGGCAGCAAGACCCTGTGGACCGGCGAGGTGGACCCCTTTTATCGGATGAAGGGCATGGCCGGTATCACCGTGGAACCGGGCCGCAGCTACATCAAGGCAAAAATTCGGGTGTACAACCGCACCAATCTGCCTCAGATTTTCATGTGGTGGGCCAATCTGGCGGTTGCCGTGAACGAGTCCTACCGCACCATTTTCCCGCCGGACGTGGAATGGGTCAACGACCACGACCGCCGCGCGGTGCTGCAATGGCCCATCGCCAAGGGCGTTTACAAGTCCGCAAGACCCTTTGACTACGGCGATGGCACCGACCTTTCTCTGTACGACTCCGTGAAGGTGCCCTCCTCTTTCCTGATTTCTCAGGGTCAGTCCGATATGGACTTTGTGGCCGGTTATGACGGCGGCCTGCAAAAGGGCATTGCCACCGTCGCCGACCACCACATTGCCCCCGGCAAGAAAATGTGGACATGGGGACACGGCGATTTCGGCGAAATGTGGTGCTCCAACCTGACCGACGAGGACGGCCCCTATATTGAGCTGATGACCGGCGTCTACACCGACAACCAGCCGGACTTTACATGGATCGCTCCCTTTGAAACCAAGGAATTCGAGCAGTACTGGTATCCCATCCGGGATATCGGCGATGTCAAGAATGCCACCATCGACGCCGCCATGAATCTGGAGCAGCGGGGCGACAAGGTATTTCTGGGCTTCAATGTCACCGGTTCTTTCCCCAATGCCAGAATCACCGTGCGCAAGGGCGAAGAAGTTCTCTTTACCGAGACCGCCGACATGACCCCCGCGGCCAGCTGGTGCAAAGAGCTGGCTCTGAATGAGGATGCTGCCAACCTGACCGCCACCCTCACCGACGAGAATGGCAGGGTTCTGGTATCCTACAAGCCCTACGTCCGGGGACAGAAGCAGCCCATCGAGGTTCGCACCCCCGTAAAACGCCCCTGTGAGTATGAAACCGTGGAGGAGCTGTACATCAACGGCTTCCATCTGGAGCAGTACAAGCAGCACAACTTTGACCCCCGCGACTACTATCTGGAAGCGCTGAAGCGGGACCCCGGCGACATCCGCTGCAACACCTCCATGGGACGGCTGGCACTGAAGGACGGCAAGTTCCGGGAATGTGTCACCTACTGCGACACCGCCATTGCCCGGCTCACCAGCCGCAACCAGCACCCCGCCGACACGGAAGCCTTCTATCTGAAGGGTCTGGCCTTGCAGTATCTTGGCGAGTATGACGAAGCCTACGACGTTCTTTACCGTGCCGCGTGGAACTATCCCCACCGCAGCGCCGCCTACTTCCAGCTGGCCACGCTGGACTGCCGCAAGGGTGAATATCTTGACGCACTTGAAAAGCTGGAAGTCTCTCTGGGGCTCAACGCCGGTCACAGCCGTGCCGTGAACCTGAAAACCGCGATCCTGCGCCATCTGGGGCGGGACGAGGAAGCTCGAAAGCTGGCAAGCGCTTCCGTTTCCGCAGATCTTTTGGATCTGTGGGCAAGAGTGGAGCTGAGCCATTATGAGGACAACGGCGATGCCATCCGGGAAATGTTCGGTCAGAAGCCGGAAAACTATCTGGATGTGATCTGCGATTACTTGGAAGCCGGTCTTACCGAGGACGCTCTGTATGTGGTGGAGCTGAGCCGGAGCCATTATCCGCTGCTGCATTACTATCGGGGCTACTGCCAGCATCTGCTGGGTCAGGACGGAAGCGAAGCGCTTGCCTTCGCCGCTTCTCTGGATACCGGTCTGTGCTTCCCTGCACGGCTGGAGGACATTGCCGTTCTGAAATACGCCATCGAAAACAATCCTGCCGACGCCAATGCCTGCTATTATCTGGGCTGCCTGTACTACGACCGCTTCCGCTATGACGAAGCCGTGGCGATGTGGGAGCAGTGCATCTCCCGGGACAGCACCCATGCCAAGGCGCTTCGGAATCTGGCGCTTGCCTATTTCGACAAGCGGGGCGATGCCGCCTCCGCACGTGTCTGCATGGAACGGGCGCTGAAATACCGGAAGGACCCCCGTCTGCTGTTTGAATACCAGCAGCTGCTGAAAAACACCAACGTTTCCGTGGCGGAACGTCTGGATGTATACGGCCGTTACCCCGAGCTGTTGGCGCAGCGGGATGACTGCTATCTGGATCGGATCGTGCTGCTCTGCCAGCAGGGCCGCTACGCCGAAGCCATCCATGCCGCCAAAATCAAGCGGTTCCACATCTACGAGGGCGGCGAGGGCAATCTGACCAAGCAGCACGCATGGATGCATGTGCTTTACGCCAATGAGCTTGCCGCTGCAGGAAAGGCCGCGGAAGCCTATCAGGTTTACATGAACGGCGTGAATATGCCCAAGTCCTACGGCGAGGCCAAAACCTGGTTCAATCAGGAAGCCCACATCTTCTACTATCTGGGCACTCTGCTGGAATCTCTTGGAAAAACCAAGAAAGCGGCAAATGCCTTCGAGGAAGCCTCCGTCTACAAGGCGGCCGTTTCCGAGCTGTCCATGTTCCGGGCGCTTGCTCTGCGCAAGCTGATGCGGTTCAGTCAGGCACAGCAGGTCCTGACGGAAATGCTGGAATCCGGCGACAATCTGCTGAAGAACAAGGATATGCGCAGCTATTACGGCGTCGGTTCTCCCACGCCCATGCCCTTCGAGTATGATATCGTGAAGATCAACTCCGTCAACGGCCACATTCTCCGGGGCTACGCGCTGCTGGGTCTGGGACGCAAGGACGAGGCGGAAGCAGAGATCGCACAGGCTGCCACGTACAGCCCCAACGATTTCCGCATTTACGCTTTCCATCAGGTCAAGAACACTTTCTGATTTTTAACTGGAACGCCGCCCTTTCGGGCGGCGTTCTTGATGTTTTGCTTCCGTTGTGCTATGATAGCGACATCAACAGAAACGAGGAATGCTTATGCCGCCGCTGTCCATTATGCTCAAGCCCGCCAGTTCTCTGTGCAATCTGCGCTGTCAATACTGCTTTTATGCCGACGAGGCCGCTCACCGGGAACAGGCTTCCTACGGTATCATGTCAGAGGATACTCTGGAAGCCATTCTGAAACGGACTCTGGCCTTTGCGGAGGGCAGCTGCATCATTGTCTATCAGGGCGGAGAGCCGACGCTGGCGGGGCTGGACTTTTTCCGCAGAGCCATGGAGCTGGAACAGAAATGGAACGTCAATGGTGTCGCCATCCATCATTCCATTCAGACCAACGGTATGGTGCTGGACCGGGAATGGGCGGCATTTTTCAGAGAACACCGCTTTCTTGTGGGGCTGTCACTGGACGGGAACCGGAAAGTCCACGATGCCAACCGTTTAGACCCCACGGGTCAGGGAACCTTTGGCCGGGTCATGGAATCGCTGAATCTGCTGAAGGAATACAAGGTGGAATTCAATGTGCTGACGGTGGTCACCCGCCAGACCGTGCCCCAGATCAAACAGATTTATCAGTTTTTCTCAAGGCTCGGCGTGGAATACCAGCAGTATATCCCCTGTCTGGACCCGCTGGAAGCGGTGGCGGGAAAGCAGGGCTATTCTTTGGACGAGGAATCATATCTGCAATTTCTGAAAAATCTGTTTGACTGCTGGTATCCGGAAGCAAAGCAGGGGCATCTTCGGTATGTGCGCTATTTCATTGGTCTTATGAACCTTCTTGCCGGAAATTCCCCCGGCGTCTGCGAGATGAACGGCGTGTGCAGCCGGCAGTACGTGGTAGAGGCAGACGGAAGCGTCTACCCCTGTGATTTCTATATGCTGGATGACTGGCGTCTGGGCAATCTGACCACGGATTCTTTCCCGGAACTGGAACGCATGCGGCAGGCGCTGGGCTTCATTGAGGCTTCCCGCGTATACCCCCCGCAATGCCGCAGCTGCAAGTGGGTGCCCCTCTGCCGGGGCGGGTGCCGCCGGGACAGGCTGGCAATGCCGGACGGCAGTCTGGGCGTGAACCGCTATTGCGGCGCATTCCGGAGCTTCTTTGAATACGCCGTCCCGAAGCTGATGGAGCTGGTGCGGCAATACAGTAGACAATAATATGGAAAAGAGGTGCGCTGCCTTCCATCGGCAGCGCACCTCTTATGTTTCATAGAATATTCCGTATCAGCTCCGTCAGCTCTTCCCGATTGTACGCACCGCAGAGCTTCTGCATTTTCTTTACCCGGTATTTTGCCGCGGTTTCGGAAATGAAGCACTGCTGCGCCATGACGGAATAGGACAGCTCCTGCGGCAGCAGATGCAGCAGCATGAAGTCCGTTTCGTCGCACTCATTGAACATGGTTTCCAGATTGGCCAGCTTGGTAAACTCCATATCCCCGAAAAAGCGGTTCTCCGGAATCGGTACCGGCACGACCGGGCGGCTGTCCGGGAGATAGGGTCTATTTTCCGTCGTCTCCCGGATATGCAGACGGCTCTTGAGCTTCACGCTGACGACCGAGAACGCGTCGTTCTTCTCCATCATGGCGCAGATGGCCAGCGCCGCTTTTCCAAAGCTCTCATAGTCGTCGGAAATGGACGTAATGGACGGCCGGAACAGTCTGGACAGGAACATATCCCCATAACCGACAACATAAAGCTTCTCCGGGATAGCATAGTTCTTTTCCCGAAGCCTGCCCACCAGACTGACGGCAGCGTAGTCGCTGGCGCAGATCACCCCATCGTAGCGGTGGATTTTTTCGTAAAACTGGTCGAAAATCTCGTTGACGGAGGAACCCAGAAAGAAAACATCCCCTTCCCGCCCGGTCAGCTCCCCAAAGCGTCTGGCACGCCAGAGGTCGGAGGACGCGCTGGGATTGACCCCGAACAGCGCCAGTCTTTCCCTGCCCAGCGTCCTCAGATAGTCCACCGCCAGTTCCATGGAGCTGTGAATGTCCATCTTCACCGAGCTGACACTGAGCCCGGAGGAATTGGTCTCCCGGTTGGACAGGACAATGGGATGAAGCCCCAGACTGCCTGCCCCGCGGGCAGTCTGGTTGATCCATTCTTCGGAAGCGCCTACCAGAAGCACGCAGGAGCGTTCCTCCGCCCCACCGGGAAGCTCGCTGACCTCCTGAACATGGATGCGGCGCTTCCGCACTTCCTCGAAGATACCCCGGATGGTGCGCTGACACCATGGGTATTTCGCAAACTGCTGCTCCACCATCAGATATACCATCGCTGAGACCTCCTTTTGGTTTTCCCCTATGATAGCACAGTTTTCACAAATAAGTCAATCCGGGGCTTTCGTCTAAAAAACGCTGTAGAATTTTCCGGATTTTGGACTTCTCTATTTGTGGAATATGCAGTATCATGGAAGTAATGAATGACCCAAAACTGTCATGTATAACATAAAAGGAGGATTCCCATGTCCAACGCATCCATCCGCATTGAACAGCTTATGCTCCCCACCTACCCGGAGCCGGGGAAGGAGGAAATGCCGCTGTTTTCCGAGCATCGGGTTCACCAGCGTTCCACCGGCCGTCCCTATCCCAACAAGGTCACCCTGGAAGTAAACCGGGAACGGAAAATCGAGCGCAGCTACACCGTCGTCCATCTGGAAAACGAGTATCTGGACGTGCTGGTTCTGCCGGAGATCGGCGGCCGGATTTTTGCCGCACGGGACAAGGTCACCGATTACGATTTCTTCTACCGCCAGCATGTCATCAAGCCCGGTCTCATCGGGGCGCTTGGTTCCTGGATCTCCGGCGGCGTGGAGTTCAACTGGCCCTACCACCACCGGCCTTCCGGCTTCCTGCCCTGCGACTTTGAAACGGAGGAATGCGGCGACGGCAGCGTCATCTGCTGGCTGTCCGAGCACGACCCCATTGACCGGATGAAGGGCATGGTGGGCATCGTCCTGCGCCCCGGCTGTGCTTATCTGGAAACCCGCGTGAAGCTGTGCAACCGCACCCCCGTGACAAAGAGCTTCCTGTGGTGGGAAAATGCCGCGGTTCCCGTGAACGAAAGCTACCAGATCTTCTTCCCCAAAGACGTCACCTATGTGAATTTCCATTATCTGGACTCCCGGATCTCCTACCCCATTGCCGGGGACGCCACCTTCAACGGCATCGATATGACCACCGCCCGGGACATCTCCTGGCACAAGAACACAAAGGATGCCACCTCCTATTTTGCCTGTGCTTCCCAATATGATTTCTTCGGCGGCTATGACCATGGTCTGGACTGTGGCGTCGTCCACATCGGCGACCATCACATTTCCCCCGGCAAGAAGATGTTCACTTGGGCGTACAATCAGCTGTCCAAGACATGGGAGAATACTCTGACCGATACCGACGGCCAGTATGCCGAGCTGATGGCAGGCTCCTACACCGACAACCAGCCCAATTTTGCATGGCTGGAACCCTACGAGACCAAGGAATTTTCCCAGTACTGGTATCCCATTCAGAAGATCGGCACGCCGGACTACGCGAACCTGAAATGCGCCCTGTCGCTGCAAGCGGAGCATGTCTGGATTCAGGCTACGGAAACCTTTGGTGACGCCCATGTTGAGATCACCTGCGGCAATAAGACCATCCTGTCGGAGCAGGTGACGCTGAACGCGGCATCTCCCGTTATGCTCTCTTGGGCCCGCCCTGAGGGCTGCGTTGCCATTTCCGTCACCGCCGGCGGAAAAACGATTGCCTGTTACCGGGAGGAAAAGCCGGATAACCTGAAAAAGCCGCCCGTCAAAGATCCCATGCCGCTGGCATCCGAGGTTCGCAGTGCTGACGAGCTGTATCTCGCCGGTGTCCATGTGGAGCAATACCGTGACCCGGCTGTCATGCCGGACGCCTACTGGCTGGAAGGATTGAAGCGCGACCCCTACCATGCAGACTGCCTGCTGGGCATGGCAAAATACTGCTGCCAGATGGGGCGTCTGTCCGAGGCGGAACGCTATGCCCGGAAGGGTCTTGATTCCCTGACAAAATTTAATATGCACACCCAGTCCGGCGACCCATACTATCTTCTGGGTCTGATTCTGGAAGAACAGGAGCGCACCACGGAAGCCTACGATCAGTACCGCAAGGCCGCATGGAACGGCAGTGCCGTTGCCAAAGCCATGGTGCGAGCCGCCTGTATTGCCCTGAAGCAGGGCGACGCGGAAACCGCTCTGGCTCACGCCCGGCTGGCTCTGAGCCGGGATGCCCAGCATCCGCTGGCGCCGGTGGTCATGGCTCTGGCCTACCGGGATTTGGGGAACAAAAAAGCGGCTCAGGATGTTCTCGACCGTGTCATGGCCGAGGATCGCATGAACAATCTGGTTCGCTGGCTGGGCGGCGTGGAGGAAGCGCACTTCTTCACCAAGCTGGATTCCGCCCCCGACCAGACTGTGCTGGATATGGTTTTCGATCTGGAATCCATGGGACAGTATGCCCTTGCCGCCAGACTGCTGGAACAGTTCGGCAAGTACCACACCCACACCACCATGACCCTGTATACTCTGGCGTACCTGCGCCACAAGCAGGGCATGGACTATGAAGAAACCCTCCGTCTGGCAGATGCTGCCGAAATCAGGGACACCTACCCAGCCCGTCTGGACGAGATTCGGGTCCTGACCTTTGCCCGGGAACAAAATGCCGTGAAAGCCCCCTTCCTGCTGGGCTGCCTGCTGTATGATAAGCGCCAGTACGAAGCCGCGGCCAAGCTTTTTGTGGAAAGCACGGAAGCGGAGCCGGGAAATTACATGACCTACCGCTCTCTGGCCATCGCCTGCTTCACCCATCTGAACCGGAAGGACGAGGCCGTGAAGCTGATGGAGAAAGCCCGCAGCCTCAACTGCTCGCAGCAGGTGCTGTATGAATCCGCGATTCTGATGGATTTGATGGGTGCGCCCGCCGCGGAAAAAATCGCGCTGCTGGAACCACACGCCAGCAACTTCCGCCGGGACGACCTGTTTGTGGAGCTGGCGAAGGCTTACAACCAGAATTTCCAGCCGGAAAAGGCATTGCAGCTTCTGCTGAGCCATGTGTTCGTGGCCTGCGAAGGCGGCGAGCACGCCATTGCGGATCAGTATATGTACGCATGGTTCCAGCTGGGCATGGCAAAGAAAGCCGCCGGTGACTGGGCAGGCTGTTACGAGCTGCTGGAAAAGGCGCTTACCCTGCCAAAGAGCCTCGGCTCCGGCATCTGGAACCGCTGCAAGTACGTCCCCTATCAGTTCCATATGGCCGAGTGTCTGGAGCATATGGGGAAGAAAGAGGATGCCCAGTCCATTTATCGGATGATTCTGGATATCGAAGTTGAGTTCTTCAGCAACATGCACCTGCGGGAGCTGCCCTACTATCAGGCGCTCTGTGCCGAAGCCCTTGGCCTGCAGCAAAAGGCATGGAACATCATGGCCCGCGCCAAGCGGGACTGGAGCTTCAACCTCGATCGGAAAGGCAACGGCTTCTTCTCCACCACGCCTTTCTTCATTTCCTTTGCTCAGGGCCCCGCCATTGCCCGTCGGGCCTACTACCAGTACCTGCTGGGTCTGGTAAAGCTCTACGAAGGCGACCGGGAAAGAGCGAAAGCGCTGTTCCAGGAAAGCTACGCTGGAAACTCCGACAGTCTCTTCTGTCATTATTACGCGCATCTCTAACCATCCGCCCCCCCCCGGCAAATGATTGAACCGCCCCAGATTGTGCAGACAGTACAAAAAGCCTCCATGTAGGATATTGAGTTTAATGCTTATCGACTTAACTCAGCACGCTACAAGATGTAGCGACAGCTCTGGTCAAGCGCAGGAATATCTGATTGCCCGTCATGCGGCGGTTGAAACGGAAACAGTACTCGTCCAGATA